>JAESGH010000056.1_pt1 | contig 430727 bp, 419 predicted proteins | sample 9269641 | NCBI WGS metagenome assembly JAESGH01 (sample SAMN14515345, study PRJNA621665) | algae metagenome | isolation source: Phormidium tanganyikae FI6-MK23 and co-occurring heterotrophs from granitic... | place: USA: Fort Irwin, California | collected 1998-05-24 | reverse complement strand
GCTGATCACCCCGATCGCCATGGACCAAGGCCTGCGCTTCGCCATCCGCGAAGGCGGCCGCACCGTCGGCGCCGGCGTGGTCTCCAAGATCATCGCGTAAGACACGGCCTCAAGTCGCGAGCCTCCGTAAGGCGAACATAGGCTGATACAAAGAACGGCCCCCGGAGCAATCCGGGGGCCGTTTTCGTTTGCCCTCCCCACCCCTTGCGGGAGAAGGGGATCACCGCACCAGTTCGAGAATGTCGATCTGGGCTTCCTGTTTCGGGAAGGGGATGACCAGGCGCCAGCGGTTAGGCCCAATGCGTTCGAACACGCCGAGCTGATCGCGCTCGCGCATCTGGCCGTAACGGGGAAAGCCCTGTTCCTGATCGCCCCAGGCCTGGGTCCCCACATAGACCAGACGACGGTCCGTGTCGGGATACAGCAGGCCGCGCGTGCGCTGCGACCCGGTGGTCTTGGTCAGGACGAGGTCGCCGCCGGGCGTCAGCTCCACCGTGCATCGAAAGAAGGGGTAGGCGACGTAGCCCAGCCCGACGGAGCCGCGCACGCCCATGCGAACCGAGCGACACCGGTAGTCTCCCGGCGGCGGCTGCAGCCGGCCTTCCAGCCCCGCGTTTGGATCCACGAGCGCCCCGTGCGACTGCACCTCGTCGGCGAAGCCGGTCTCGTCAGCCGAAGCACGCGCCATGCGCCACGCTTCGTTCAGCCGGCCCAGGGCCGAGGCGTCCTCGGGGTTGGCCACGACGCGCCAGTTGTCCGTTCCGCCCTGTTCGCCCGAGTCGGGCGGCGAGCCGGCAGGATCGGTCGAGGCCGGATCGACCGGCAGGGGCGGAGCCTCGGTCGAGGGGCTCAGCTCGGTGGGCGCCGGGGCCTCCGCAGTGGTGTCGGAGCCGCGGTCGCAGGCGGCGAGCGCCAGGGGCGACAGGGCGGCGAGGGCGAGGATCGGCGACAGGCGCATGGCGGCTCTCCGGGCGGTTGAACCGCTCGAACGAACCGGGAGCAGCCCCGGTTCAATCCTAGCCCGCCGGGATCAGCTCGATCAGGTCCAGATTGGCCCCGGCCTGGGGCCAGGGCAGGACGATGCGCCAGCGCTCGGCGGCGATGCGCTCGACGCGGCCGGCGAGATCGCGCGCCGGGTTGCGGCCATAGCGGCTGGCGGGCGGTTCGGACGCCAGGGCCAGGCCGCCCAGCAGCACCATGTGACGCTCGTCCTCGGGGAACAGCAGGCCGGCGGGGCGCTGGGTTCCGCTCAGCTTGGAGAAGCGCAGGCCCTGGGCGGTGGCCTCGATGCGGCAGCGGCTCCACTCGCCGGCGACCAGGGCGGGGCCGGCGCCGTCCTGGGAGCCCAGCCGGACCAGGCGGCAGCGATAGTCGCCGATGGGCGGGGTCGGGTCGCTCAGGCGCGCGTCTGCGTCGGCCAGGCCGCCCAGGCCGCGCAGGCGCTCGGGCGATCCGCGCCGGGCCTGTTCCAGCGCCAGCCCCCAGGCGGCCTCGGTGCGACGCAGGCGGTCGCGGTCAGTCGCCGTCACCACCGCGCGCCAGTCCGGCAGGACCGCGCCGGGCGAAGGCGGCGGCGGCGGCGGTGAGGCCGACGGCGCGGCGCATCCCGCGATCAGCGTGATAAGCAGCAGAAGACAAGGGAGGCGGCGGACGGACATGGGGGGCTCAAAGCCGTCCGCCGCCTCCGCGTCAAGCCGGAGAGGGTCTGACCGGGCGGCGGGATCAGGCCGCGCGGCCGCTCGCGGGGGCTGACGCGTTCAGAGCCCGGCCCAAGGCTTCGGCCAGGGCGGGGATGTCGAGGGGCTTGGTCAGATAGGCGATGAAGCCCGCCTGGCGACCGCGTCGGACGTCGTCCGGCATGGCGTTGGCCGACAGAGCCAGCACCGGGATGCCCCGTGTCAGGGGGTCGGCGTCCAGTCCCTTCTTGAGCGTGAATCCGTCCATGCCCGGCAGGTTGATGTCCAGCAGGATGACATCTGGACGAAGGTCTCGGGCCAGGGTCAGGCCCTCAGGGCCCGTCTCGGCCGTGAACAGCCGCACGGGGCCGAGCGCGCGCATGACGTGCCGCATAAGAACGACATTGGCGGGGTTGTCCTCCACATAGAGCATGGTCGCCTCGGGCAAATCTCCAGGGCGCGCCGCGCCGGCGCTCGGTGCGGCGGGCAATGCCGTCGTTTCCGTCGAGGCGGGCAGCCACAGGCTGAAGGTCGAGCCCTGCCCCTCCACGCTCTCAGCCTCGAGCCGTCCGCCCATGGCCTCGGCCAGCCGGCGCGAGACCGCCAGACCGACGCCCGTGCCCGGCGTGGCCGAGGTCTCCCGCCCCAGGCGACTGAAGGGCTGGAACAGCTCGGCCATGCGGTCGGCGGGCAGGCCGCAGCCGGTGTCGATCACCGACAGGATCAGGCCGCCATCCTGATGGCGCGCCTCCAGTTGGACCGAGCCGCCAGGCAGGTTGTACTTTATCGCGTTGCTCATCAGGTTCAGCAGCACCTGTCGCAGGCGGGTACGGTCGGCCACCGCCCCGAGCCCGGCCTGCGGCGCCGGCGATATCAGGCTGACGCCGGCGGCGCGCGCCTCGGGCTGCAGACTGTCGCAGACCTGGCGCGCCACCAGCAGCGGGTCCACGCGCTCGATCGACAACGACAGCTTGCCGGCCTCAATGCGCGCCAGGTCCAGCACCTCCTCGATCAGGGTCAACAGATGGGCGCCGGCGGCCAAGATCTGCTCGACCGCCTGGGACTGGCGCAAGGTCAAAGGCTCTGTCTCAGCGTTCATCTGCAGGATGTGTGAAAAGCCCATGACCGCGTTCAGCGGGGTGCGAAGCTCGTGGCTCATGGCCGCCAGAAAATCTGACTTGGCCTGGTTGGCGCTGGCCAGGGCGCGGCCCTGCTCCTCGGACGCCGCCAGCGCCTGGGTCAGTTCGACGGTGCGGGCCTGGACCCGGTCTTCGAGCGTGCTGTTCAGCACGCGCAGCCGCTTGGCTTCGGCGCGGGACGCCAAGGCCATGGTCAACCCGCTCACCCAGGCGACCACGGCCATTACGAGAATGATCGAAAGCAGCAGCATGACAGGCCCTCCACCCGTTCAGGTTGCATCCCATCCGTATATATTCGGTGAAGATTCTCCGCCAGGTTGTTCGACGTCGGTCGGGCTGGCGCGTCTTCGGCGAGCGGCGTATCCACCCTGCGGGCGACGGAGCGGACCATGGCGGACACAGACGGACCGGTGCTGGTCACCGGCGCGGCGGGTTTCATAGGCTTCCACACGGCGCGCTTGCTGCTGCAGCGCGGCGAGACCGTGATCGGCGTCGACAATATGAACGCCTACTATGATCCGGCGCTGAAGCGGTCGCGGCTGGCTCTGCTCGAGGCTGAACCCGCCTTTCGCCACCACGAGATCGATCTGGCCGACCGCAGCGCCATGGCCGATCTGTTCGAGGCGGAACGACCCCGCCGCATCGTCCACCTGGGGGCGCAGGCCGGCGTCCGCTACAGCATCGACTCACCCTGGACCTATGCGGACTCCAACCTGACGGGATTCGTCTCGATCCTGGAGGGCGCGCGGGCGACCCAGGCGACCAGCCTGGTCTTCGCCTCGACCAGCTCGGCCTTCGGCGCCAACGGCGCCCTGCCCTTTTCCGTGAAACAGGGCGCCGACCACCCGCTGACGCTTTATGCGGCCACCAAGATCGCCAATGAGGCGATGGCGCACGCCTATGCCCACCTGTTCGGCGTCCCGACGACAGGGCTGCGCTTCTTCACCGTCTATGGGCCCTGGGGACGACCCGACATGGCCCTGTTCAAGTTCACCGGCGCGATCCTGAAGGGCGAACCTATCGACGTGTACGGCGAGGGCCGGATGGCGCGTGACTTCACCTATATCGACGACGTCGTGGCCGGCGTGGTCGCCGCGCTGGACCGGCCGGCGATGATCGATCCCGACTGGGATGCGACGCGCCCCGATCCGTCCACCAGCGGGGTGGGCCCGTGGCGAATCCTGAACCTGGGCGCGGGGCGCCGCACGCCGCTGATGCGCTACATCGAGCTGATCGAACAGGCGGCCGGACGCGAGGCGGTGCTGAACCTCATGCCCTATCAGGACGGCGACCTGGTCAGCACCGAGGCCGATGTGACCGAGACCCGCGCCGCCTTGGGCTATGCGCCCGAGACGCCGGTCGAGATCGGCGTAGGCCGGTTCGTCGACTGGTACAGGGGCTACTACGGCGTCTAGCGCTCGATTCTACGGCGCATGATGCGGTCCGAAAGCGCTTCGGCGTGCTTCAGGGTGAAAGCCAGGGCCGCCGGGTTGCCGCGGCGGCCGCCTACGGAATCCGCCATGATGGCGCCGCGCTGGCCCAACGGCCTGCTCGGCCCGGTCGTGGTGTCGAGCGCGGTCTGGTGCTCGATCTCGGCGTTCAGCTTGGCGCCCATCAGAATGATCTGCACCGACAGCCAGGTCCAGATCAGGAAGCCCATCACCGCCGCCAGCGGACCGTAGGAGTCCGTGCGCACGAAGGTCTGAAGGAACCAGCTGAAAGCACCCGACAGGGCCAGGCTGAGGGTGGCGGCGGTCAGGGCGCCCGGCGTCAGCCAACGCCAGCGCGCCTTGGCCCGACAGGGGCCGAAGCGATAGATCAGCGCCAGAGCGGCCACATAGCCCACAAACAGCAGGGGCCAGCGCAACAGGGCCAGATAGCCCACTTCCTCGGTCAGTCCGAACAAGCGCAGAATGATCGGAACGCCCACCACCAGCGCCGCCGTGCTCAGGACAGCCAACAGACCCGAAAGGGTGAAGGCGAAACAGATCAGGTTGTACCGCAAGAGATTGCGCCGCTCGGTCTCGTGGTAGGCGACATTGAGGCCCCAGAAGAGGTTGCGGATGCCCCCGTTCGCGGCCCACAGAGACAACAGCAGGGTCCAGATCAGGGTGAAGGTCAGTTGGCCGGTGGAGTTTTCCGCCAGACGCTCCATCTGCCCGCCCAGGAACTCGGCCACATTGGAGGGAAGGACCGAATAGAGAAGTTGCAGCCGGCCCCAGGCATCGCCCGGATCGGCGAACAGGCCATAGATTGTGACGAAGGCGCCGAGCGTCGGGAACAGGGACAGGACGATGAAGAAGGTCACCGCCCCGCCCACAAAGCCGACCCGATCGCCCAGATAGCCCGCGCCTGTGCGCCATAGGATGTCGACCCACCCCTTCATGGGAATGTGGGTGGGCCGCCGGGCCAGACGCCCGCGGCCAGGCTCTCGCGCCTCGTAATCGTCTGGGGTCGTATCGGGCGCGTCCTGCGCCGTAGGCCGATAGGCGCGCAACTCCAGACCGAACCGGTGTCCCTGGCTGTAGATCAGATGCGCTGCGCCCGCGCCGGCCGCCAGCCCCGCCGCGGTGGCTCCCAGATATCGCCAGATCGCACCCAGGCCCCCGGCGGAGCGAGGGCTGGCCTTGTCGAACAGTCGTGGGATCGCGGACGACAAACGACGGCGGGCGGACGGGCGGGACTTGAACATGGTCTCGCAACGGCAAAGCCTTGCACGCCGTTCCCCAACTCATGTGACGATTGCCGGATCCCCGCGCGAGGGTTAGGCATCCCTCGTCCCTTGACCGCCTGGAGCCGACCTTGAGCCCGACCCTGCTGACCGCGTGGAAATCCGCCCAGGCGCGCCTTAAAGACGGGCGGATCGACAGCCCCTCGATCGATGCGCGGCTGCTGTTGGAGGCGGCGACGGGCGCGACCCGCGCCGACATCCTGACAGACCCCTACCGCGCGGTGACGCCGGACCAGCAGTCCGCCCTGGACGGCTATGTCGAGCGACGGCTGAAGCGGGAGCCCGTGTCGCGGATCCTGGGCAAGAAGGGCTTCTGGAAAATCCATCTGAACGTCACGCCCGACGTGCTGAGCCCTCGGCCGGACACCGAAGCGCTGCTGGACGTCATCCTGCTGGCCTTCCCGCCTCACAAGGCGTTCGAGATGATCGACCTGGGCACAGGGTCTGGCGCCATCCTGTTGGCGACGCTGGCCGAGCGCATCGGCGCGCGGGGCCTGGGCACCGACATCTCGTCCGAGGCCCTGGCCGTGGCGCGCGAGAACGCCGCCAACCTGGACCTGGACAACCGAGCGACCTTCCTGCGCACCGAATGGGCGGCCGGCATCGCCGATAACAGCTTCGACCTTGTGGCCTCCAACCCGCCCTATATCCCGTCGGACGACATCGACGGACTGGATCCCGAGGTGCGCGATCACGATCCGCGCCTGGCGCTGGACGGCGGGCCGGACGGGCTGCAGGCCTATCGCGATCTGGCGCCGGAGGTGAAGCGCATCCTGCGGGCCGGCGGCGTCTTCGCCGTGGAGATCGGCTGGGACCAGGGCGCGGCGGTCAAGGCCCTGTTCGAGGCGGAAGGCTTCGAGGACGTGAAGGTCGTCAGGGACCTGGCCGACCGCGACCGGGTGGTGACCAATGGTCCCGACCCGCGCACCAACGCCCTGCCCCTGGCCGAGACCCAACAATAGGTCTTGGAGAAACCGACGCGGCGCGCTAAGTCTGGCTCGTCTCCCCCTCCAAACGCATCCGTCCGGGCCGGCTCGCCCGGTGAATCGCGCGCGGAGATCGTGACGGCCGGGGCTCGAAGGTCCGGGCGCACCACGGCGGGGACACTGGTTTTCCGAACAGGTCGACAGCGGGGATAGGCCCCGAGCGAGCGGAATACGAACAGGGACCCGGCCGCCGATCCTCGGCGGCGCGTCCCCAACCACGGTCAGCGTTCGATGAGAGATTTCAAGGGCATGAAGCGTCAACGCGGACGCAACAGAAAGCCCGGCGGCGCCAATAACGCCAACAACGCCAATCCGAACCGGTCCTGGGATTCGCAAGGTCCCGAGAACATCAAGGTCCGGGGCAACGCCCAGACGGTGTACGAGCGCTACATGCAGCTGGCGCGCGACGCCTCGTCGGCGGGCGACCGGGTGCTGGCCGAGAACTACACCCAGCACGCCGAACACTATTTCCGCGTCCTTCGCGCCCTGCAGCCGCAGCGGCCTGTCAGCGAGATCGCCCAGCGCGAGCTGGCCGGCCAAGGCTTCGACATCGACTTCGAGGACGAGTCCGGCGCCCAGGCCGCCGCCTTCATGGCGGCCCAGCAAGCCGAACAGCAGAAGCAGGATGATGAGGCGCGCCGCCAGGCCGAGCGCGCCGAGCGCGAGGCCAACCGCGACACCAATCGGGATCGTGACAACACCCGCGACCGTGACGCCAACCGCGAGGCGCCGCGCGACCGCGCCGAAGACGACCGCGAGCCGCGCGCCGACGGCGAAGGCGGTCGCCGCGAGACGCGCCGCGAGCGCTGGGAGCGTCGCCGCGAGGAACGCAGCCGCCGGTTCGAGCGCGACGGCGACGCCCAGGCCGAGGGTCAGTCCGACGCTCGACACGACGCGGGCAATGACGCCCCGTCCGAGGGCCGTGAGCCGACCACCGAGGCCGCGCGCGACGACGCGCCGGCCCAAGCCGACGCCGCGCCGCAGGCCGATGAACGTCGAGAACGCGCGCCGCGCCGTCCCCGCACCCCTCGCGTGGTCGAGACCTCGACGGACGACGACGGTCCCTCGGCGCTGCCGGGTTTCCTAACGCGCGGCGCGACGCGTGCGGAGCCCGCCGCGGAGACCGAAGCTGGCTCCGAGGAAGCCAAGCCGGCCCCGCGTCGCCGCAGCCCGCGCAAGAAGATCGAGACCGCCGCCGACGAGGGCTGATCCCCGCGTCGGATCGGCGGGAAACCCCGGTTTCAGCAAAGCTTCCTTAAGCATGGCCGCCCCAGAATGGCGCCATGGCGGAGAAGCCCCAGGACATCGAGCGCAAGACGCTCACCCAGGCCGAGGTCGATGCGATCTGCGCGCGGCATGATCGGCTGTGGCAGGCGCGTCCCGGCGGGGCGCGCGCCGTCTTCGCCTGGATGGATCTGTCGGGTCTCGATCTGCGCGGCTGCAATCTGTCGGACGCCGACTTCGCCGCAGCCTGCCTGGCCGGCTGCGACTTCACCGGCGCACGGCTGGACAACGCCAATCTGTTCGGCGCCGATCTTCAGGGCGCGGTGCTGGTCGAAGCCAGCCTGAGGCGCGCCGACCTGCGCGGAGCGTGCCTGCGCGGCGCCGATCTGACCGGAGCCGATCTGTTCGAAGCCGATCTGCGCGAAGGGGCTGTCGCCGCCGCAGACGCACGTCTGGGCTATCGCGTGGTCGAGGTTCAGAACCGCAACGCCTCCGAAGCCCAGGGCGCGACCCTGGTCGGCGCCAATCTTCAACGGTCCAAGCTGTCCGGCATCCTGGCGCAGGCGGCCGACTTCTCCGACGCCATCATGAAGGACTGCAAGCTGGTCCGGGCCAATCTCAAACAGGCCACCTTCCGGGGCGCTGATCTGGCCGGGGCAGACCTTTCGGGCGCCGATCTTTCGGGCGCAGACCTGCGCGACGCCATTTTGGTGGGCGTCAAATCCGCCATGTGGCGGACCGACGGCGCAAAGATGGAGGGGGTGCTGACCGACGACCGCTCGTCGGGGGCGCCCGTGGCCGAAATGCCCGCTGCCGAAATGCTGCGCGAGCACGCGCGCTGGTGCGAAACGGGCGGGGTCGAGGGTCAGCCCTCGGTGTTCGATCGCGTCGACCTGCGCGGCCTTGGCTCGATCGTCGGCCTGAACCTGACCGCCCTGTCCGCCAAGGAGGCGGTCTTCTACGGCCTGGACATGGAAGGGGTGCAGCTTCAGGGCGCGCACCTGGAGGGCGCCGATCTGCGCTCGACCCGAATGAAGGGCGCCGACCTGCGCGGAGCGCGGTTGAAGAACGCGCGTCTTTCGGGGGCTGACCTGCGCCAGGCCCAGCTGGGGCCCCTGCTGATCGGGCCGGAACGTCTGCTCGCCGCCGATCTGACCGGGGCCAGCCTGCGCGGCGCGGACCTGTCGGGCGCCGATCTGCATCGCGCCAATCTTACCGAGGCCGACCTGAGCCGGGCGCATCTGCACGGGGCCAATCTGAAGCAGGCGGTGCTTGAGCGCGCCCGCCTGGAGGGCGCGCGGCTGGACGGAGCCAAGGGTCTGGAGGCGGACTCCGCATGACCTTCGTGCGCCGCCGGCTGACTCAGGCCGAACTGGACATGTTCGTCCAGGCCCATGTGCGGTTTCTGGAGGGCCGCTCGGGCGGGCGGCGCGCCGCTCTGAAGTTCCTCGACCTCAGCAGCCTGAATTTGAGCGAAGCCTTCATGGACGACGCCGACTTCACAGGCTCGTCGCTTGAAGGCGCTCGGCTGATGGGCGCCCGACTGGATCGCGCGGTGCTGTTCGGATGCGATCTTCGCGGGGCCGACCTGACGGGCGCGACCCTGCGCCGCGCCGATCTTCGGGGCGCGTGCCTGCGCGGCGCCGATCTGACCCAGGCCGACCTCGCCCAGGCCGATTTCCGCGAGGGCGTCCTGGCCATTCCCCACGCCACCAAGGGCCTGTCGGCCGTCAAGAACGAGAAGATGGTGGGCATCGCCGACGGCGCTCGGTTCGCCGGCGCCGTTCTGGACGGTTCGCGGCTAGACGGCGTAAGCGCCTTCAAGGCGGATTTCACCGACTGCTCGATGCGAGGCGCCCGGCTGAACGGCGCCAATCTGAAGGACGCGGACCTGTCCGGCGCCTTGATGGACGGCGCCGACGTAGGCGGGACCAACTTCGCTGGCGCGCGTCTGACAGGCGCAGTGCTGACCGACGTCTCCATGGAGGCCGCGCGGCTGGACCGAACCGACCTGACCGGCGCCTTGCGCACGCCCGACGCCGCCTCCAAGGCGCGCGCCGAGGCCCTGCTGGAGTCGCTCAAGGACGCGATGGCGTGGGCCGAAAGCGGCGGCGTGCTGGGTCAGCCCGCCATTCTGGACGGCGAGGACCTGCGCTCGCTCGGCGACCGACTGCGCGGGTTCCGATTGCCCGCCGTCAGCGCGCCCGGCGCCTGTTTCGTGGGGATGGACCTGCGTGACACGGGTTTCCAGGGCGCGAACCTTACGGGCGCTGACCTGCGGTGCGCCGACCTGCGCGGCGCCGATCTTCGCGGCGCCCGACTGAGCGGCGCCATTCTGAGCAAGGCCGACCTGGGGGGAGCGAGCCTGGCGCCGCTGCCATTATCCAAGACCCGGTCCATGCCCGCCAGCCTAGCCGGGGCGCAGCTTCGCTATGCACGCATGGAGGCATGCGACCTGACTGGGGCGGACCTGAGCGGCGCCGACCTGGCGGGCGCGGACCTTACCCAGGCGGTCGTGACCGCCCAGCAGCTCGCCGGAGCGCGCGTGGACCGGGTCAAGGGCCTGCCGGCCGCCAGCGCCGCCGCCTGAACCGTCGGCGCGCTGGATTGCGACGGACAGGCGACAGTCGGGTCCGGCCGTGATAGCTCCGCATTGAGCATAACTCCGCCCGAGCCCGTCTTGCCCCTGTTCCACGCCGGCCCCGCGCCGAAAGCCTCCGGTCCGCGACGGGGCGCCCTGAGAGACGGCCTGGGCCTGCAGCCCGGCATGCGGGTCGGCCTGTTCGGCGGCTCGTTCAATCCTGCCCACGATGGTCACCTCCATGTCGCCGAGACGGCGCTGGCGCGGCTGGGCCTGGATCGAGTGATCTGGCTGGTCTCGCCCCAGAACCCTCTGAAGAACGCCGCAGACAGCGCGCCCCTGGCCGATCGCATGGCCTCGGCGGCGGCGGTCGCGCATGGGCCTTCGATGACCGTGTCGGACTTCGAGACGCGGGCGGGGACCGGATGGACCATCGACACCCTGCGCGTCCTAGCCGCGCGTCACCCCGAGGTCCGCTTCGTCTGGCTCATGGGCTCCGACAATCTGGCCGGCTTCCACCGCTGGCGGGGGTGGAGCGACATCATGCGGCTGATGCCCGTGGCGGTGATCGCGCGGCCCGGCAGCCTGCTGGACAGCCGCACCGCGCCGGCCGCCCAGCGTTTCGCCCGCTTTCGCGTTCCGGCCGAACAGGCGCGCCTGCTTCCGCGCATGGCGGCCCCGGCTTGGACCTATCTGACGGCCCCGCTGAACCATCGCTCCTCGACCGCCATCCGGGCTGCGCGCGACGCACAGGACGCCGACGGGTGACCGGGCGCGGCATTAGTGCTATAGAGCCTCTTTAGTTCACCGCCCCGGAGCCCTCCGCTGACCCCCTCGCCCGCGCACGACGCGCAAGACACCGCCGTTTCGAATACGGCGAACGAGATGGACCCGATCGAACCGCTCCATCCCGAAGACGGCCTGGAAGACGGCGATTTTTCCGCAGCCCGCGATCCCAGCGATCCCCTGCCGGTCGGCGCCACGCCGCTGGAGCAGGCCCTGCTCTCCAAGCTGGATGACGACCAGGCCCAGGACATCGTCCTGATCGACCTGCGCGGCAAGAGCCCCATGTCTGACGCCATGATCGTGGCCTCGGGCCGATCGCACCGCCACGTCGGCGCCATCGCCGATCACCTGTTGCGCCTGTTGAAAGACCACGGTCTGGGCAAGGCCAAGGTCGAGGGCCTGCCTCACTGCGACTGGGTTCTGATCGACGCCGGCGACGTGATCGTTCACCTGTTCCGGCCCGAAGTGCGGACCTTCTACAACATCGAGAAGATCTGGTCGGTCGATAGCGCCCACCGCGGCGCAGGCGCCAACGCCTGATCCAGACGCGGGAGACCCCACTCTCCCGCAGGCCTCCCTCAAGCAACCCCGCGCCGCGCGCGGGGTGTTAGGGAAAACATCATGAAGCTCTCGCTCATCGCCATCGGCAAGCCGGGTCGCGGGCCCGAGGCCGCCCTGGCCGGCGACTATGCGCGGCGTGCGACCCTGGCCGGCCGGCCGCTGGGCCTGGGGCCGCTGGAGCTGATCGATCTAGAGCCTCGCAAAGCCGGCAAGGCGCCGGAGGCGGAACTGATCCTGGGCGCAGCCGAGGGGGCGCATCTGATCGCCTGCGACGAGCGCGGCAAGGCCTGGTCTTCGCGCGCCTTCGCCGAACACCTGGCCCTGTTGAGGGACCGCGGCGAACGACGGCTGGCCTTCGCCATCGGCGGGGCGGACGGGCTGGACGAGAGCGTGCGGGCGCGCGCCGGTTCGCTGCTGGCCTTCGGGCCTCAGACCTGGCCCCACGCCCTGGCGCGCGCCATGCTGGCCGAGCAGCTGTATCGGGCGGTGACCATACTGGCCGGATCGCCCTATCATCGGGACTAGATGCGACACCTGATTCCCGCCCTTCTGATGCTGGTCGTGGCCGCGCCCGCTTCCGCGCGCCTTCCGCAGGCCGCGCAGGATCTGCGGCGGCTGGAGGCCGAGTATCGCGACGAGACCGTGCGGGCGCGACGGTTGAGGGCTGACGCCCAGGCCGCCCAGCGCGAAACCGCCGAGCTGGAGCGCCGCCTGAACGCCCTGGAGCGCGAAGCCGCCCAGGAGGACATCCAGATCCGCTCGCAGCGGCTGAGGCTGGACGAGCTGTCTCAGCGCGAGGCGCAGTTGGTGGTTCGGCTGGCGCGTGAGCGCAACGCACAGGCGCGGCTCTTGTCGGCGCTTCAGCTGATGAGCCGCAAGCCGCCGCCGCCGCTGCTGATCCCGGCCGAACGGGCGACCGATACCGTGCGGGCCGCCATCCTGATCCGCGCCATGGCGCCCGAGGTCGAGGCGCGGGCCGAGGCTCTGATGACCGAACAGGCCGAGCTGGGCCGCATCCGCCGGCTGGCGGTCATGTCGGCCGAGCGGCTGATCACACGCGAAAGCGCCCAGGAGGACCGGCTGGCCGGCGTCAATCAGCTGCGTGCCCGCCGCACCGCCCTGGCGGCTGTGCTCAAGGCCGAGGCCGAGCAGGCCGAACGCTCGGCGCGGGCGCTGGAGGCGCGCGTGCGCGAACTGGGCGGGGACACCCGCGCGCCGGAGGCTGCGCCGCGCGAGACGGCCAGCCTGCCGGCGGGCCGGACGCGGCTGACGGCGCCGGCAAGCGGCGCGCCTTCCGCGACCTGGGGCCGGGGCGAGGGGGCGCGGTCGGACGGTTGGCGCTGGCGGGCCGACGGGGCGCTGGCCAAGGCGCCGGCGGCGGGCCGGGTGGCCTACGCCGGCACGCTGTCGGGCTGGGGCGAGGTGGTCATCCTGGACCTGGGGCCCGGCTGGCGCGCGGTCGTGGCGGGTCTGGACCGGCTGGATGTCTCAGCGGGCGATGCGGTTGCCGACGGCCAGACCCTGGGCCGCTCGGCCGCGGATGGAGAAATCTATTTCGAGCTGCGCCGCGACGAGCGCCCGATCGATCCTGCGCCGTGGCTGCGTTGACGGTGGAAATCCCTTGCGTCCCCCGCTGACGCTGATTTTATCGACGAGACTCCCCGGCGCCGCCTTTTGGCCGCTACACCGGACTTACCTGACGCCCCGGTGTTGAGATGACGCCGATCGAAAGAGACCGAATGCGTAAACTGCTTCTTCTGGGCTGCGCCGCAGCGGTGCTTGGCGGGTCGGCCATGGCCGTGTCCAGCCAGACCCCCCGAAACGAGACCTTCCGCCTGCTGGAGCTTTTCGGCGACGTCCTGGGGGTGGTCGAGCAGTATTATGTGGTGCCGGTCGACAATAAGAAGCTGATCGAGGCGGCCCTGCAGGGAATGATGACCTCGCTGGACCCCCACTCCAACTATCTGCCCGCCAGCGGCTTCGACGACCTGCGCGAGCGCACCGAGGGCCAGTATTCCGGCGTCGGCCTGACCATCACCGCCGAGGGCGGCCTGGTGAAGGTCATCTCGCCGATGGACAACAGCCCGGCCAGCCGCGCCAACGTCCAGGCGGGCGACGTCATCTCGGCCATCGACGGCCAGAACGCGGCCGGCATGACCGTCAGCCAGGTCTCCGACAAGCTGCGTGGCGCCATGGGCACCAGCGTGACCGTGACCTTCCTGCGTGACGGCGAGGAGCCGCGCGAGGTGGTGCTGACGCGCGAAGTCATCCGCATCGAATCCGTCACCGGCCGCATCGAGGGCGACTTCGGCTATCTGCGCGTCTCGACCTTCAACGAGAACACCGGCCGCGAGTTGAACGAGACCATCGCGCGCCTGAAGACCGAGAAGCCAGGCCTGAAGGGCTATGTTCTGGACCTGAGGAACAACGGCGGCGGCTTGCTGACGGCGGCGATCGACGTGTCGGACGCCTTCCTGGAGCGGGGCGAGATCGTCAGCCAGCGCGGCCGCCGGCCCGATCAGATCGAACGCTACGCCGCCCGGCCGGGCGACCTGGCCGACGGCCTGCCGATCGTTGTGCTGATCAACTACGGCTCGGCCTCGGCGTCCGAGATCGTGGCCGGCGCGCTCAAGGATCAGGAACGCGCGACCATCCTGGGCCTGACCAGCTTCGGCAAGGGGTCGGTGCAGACCGTCATCCCGATCCGCGGCGGCCAGGACGGCGCCCTGTCGATCACCACGGCGCGCTACTACACACCGTCGGGCCGCTCGATCCAGAAGATCGGCATTGAGCCGGATCTGGAGGTCGCCCGCACCGAGGCCGAGGCGCGCATCGTCTCGCGTTCCAGCTTCATCTATTCCGAGGCCGCCTACTCCACTGCACTGGACTCCTCGATCGGCGCCGAACGCCGAGGCGCGCATACGCCGCGCGAGGCGCCGGGCCCGGAGTACGACAAGGACGCGGATTATCAGCTGCAGCGCGCTTTCGACGTGTTGCGCGCGGGCGGAGACCTGAGCCGCCTGGCGGCTGCGCCGGAAAACATCGTCGTCACCGAGCCGACGATCGAGGTGGCGGAGACCCCGAACGCTTCAACCACGGCGCCGGACGCCGAGCGGCCGACGCGACTGCCCGAAATCACGCCCGGCAACGAACCTCGGCCGACGCCGCAGCCTTAAGGGCCGTTCTCTCCTGCCGGGAGAGGCGCGATTGTGGTGAATCCGCTGTTAGGGTTTCTTAACCGGCGGTCGTCAGTGTGGCGTGGACGCTTTTCGTCCACCCACCCTGAGCCATGTTCGCAAAACGCCAGTCCGCCCTCGCCGCCGCCGCCGGATCACCGCCCCCCAAGGCGGCGCTGAATCTGGCGCCGGTCGTCGCCGCCCTGAAGAAGCCGCCGGTTGCTGTCGCCGCGGCGGGCGCGCTGTTGCTAGCGGCAGGCGCTCTGTTCGTGGCCGTGCTGGGCGATCCACGCGCGGGCACGCCAAGCGCCCGCGGCGAGATCACGCGCGAGACGGCCTCCACCGCGCCGCCGTCGGGCTTCGAAGCTTTCTCCATCGAGGGCATGGACCCTTATCAGGCGCTGATCGCCACCGATCCGATGTCGGCCGGCGTTGAGGGCGGCGAGGCGCTGATCACCCTGCCGGACGGCGCTGTTGTTTCCGGCGGCGTCCCCGTGGGCGCTCCGCGGCGCGCCGCTGATCCCCTGGCCCCCGCCCCGATCGCCGGTCTCAGCCAGCCGGGGCCGAATGGCCCGCTGCCTGTCATAGCCACGGACGGCCGAGTGCCGGCTCAGGCCTACGCCCGGCCGTTCCGCTCCAACGGCAAGCCGCGCGTGGCGCTGATCGTCGGCGGCCTGGGCCTGAACGCCGTCACGACCCGAGCCGCCATTGAGCGCCTGCCCGCCGAGGTGACGCTCAGCTTCGTGCCCTATGCCGACAATCTGCAGAGCTGGATCGATCAGGCCCGCGCCCAGGGCCATGAAGTCCTGATCGAGATGCCGATGGAGCCGACGGGCTATCCGGACAACGACCCGGGCCCCTACACTCTGCTCGCTTCGGGCGGCGCCGACGACGTGACGGCCAAGATGAGCTGGCTGCTGGGACGGGCGACCGGCTATTTCGGAGTGACAAACTATCTGGGCGACCGCTTCATGACGTCCGACACAGCCATGAACGCCTTCCTGGGCGTGCTGCGCCAGCGCGGCATCGCCTTCTTGGACGACGGCTCGGCGGGACGCCGGCCCGGCGCCTGGGCGCGCGCCAGCGCCGACCGCGTCATTGACCAGACCCAGAGCCCGGCCGCCGTGATGGCCCAGCTGAACGCCATCGAGGCCTTGGCCAAGGCGCGCGGATCGGCCATGGGGGCCGGCTTCAGCTATCCGGTGACCGTCGAGGCGGCCGCCCGCTGGGCCGAAGGGCTGGACGCACGAGGCCTGCAGCTGGCGCCGGCCTCGGCGATGACGCAAAGACCCGGACGCTGACACGGGGCACGGCGCAGGCTATCTGGCGTCGATGACCGATCTCAGCCTGCATCGCCCCAACGTCGGCGTCGTCCTGTTCAATCGTGACGGGCTGGCCTGGTTCGGCCATCGTCTTCACACGTCGGGCACCCACGCCTGGCAGTTTCCGCAAGGCGGAGTGGACGAGGGCGAGGATCTCGAGGCCGCCGCGCTGCGTGAACTGGCCGAGGAGACCGGCGTCACTTCGGTGGCTGTGATCGGCCGCACGACCGACTGGATCGCCTATGACTTCCCGCCTGACTACGGCGGCTCCAAACAGGCGCGCGGCTGGAAGGGGCAGAAGCAGATGTGGTTCGCCTGCCGCTTCCTGGGAGAAGACGTCGAAATAGACCTGGCGGCTCATGGCGAGCCCGAGTTCGACGCCTGGCGCTGGGGACGGCTGGAAGAGGCCTGCGACCTCATCGTGCCGTTCAAGCGCGACGCCTATGCCCAGGTCATCGACGCCTTCGCGCGCTTCGCCGCCTGATCACCAGCGGCGAGGCGGCGGAGCCGGGGCCGGGTCGAAGCGCGCCGGGCCGGATGCGCAGCCGCGTCGGTCGCCAGCGTTGCAGGCCCTGACCTGGGCCTCCCATGCGGCGTACATTTCCTGATAGCGCGCCTGAGCGGCCTCGGAAGCGCGCAGGGTGGCTTCGTACTCGGCGCGCGCGGCGGCGGCGCGGGTCTCCTCCTCCTCATGGCTGGTCACAGCCTGGGCGTGAAGGGCGGCGGCGTCGCGCTCTTGATCCTCGGCCGCCATGTTGCCCGCGGCGATCTCGGCGTTGAGGATTCGAGTGCGGACTAGTTCATCGGGATCCTGAACCGAGTCCGGCGCGCGGTGGTAGGCCTCGCCCTGGGCGCGCAGGCGAGCCTGGGTCGCGGCGTCGACCGGACCGGTCTGTGACGAGATCTGGGCCTCAACCTGGGTCTGAACCTGAACCTGGGCGCCGGCCGGAACGGCCAGGCTCAGAGCCAGGGCCGAAACCGCGGCGGTGATGGCGGGGCGTTTCATGAAGCTTCCCTTGTGTCTCTGCGTCCTGTCGCATTCAGCAACGCTTGTCGCGGCGAAAGGTTGAGATTGCGCTGTCCGTCAAAGCGCGGCTTAGATGCGGACCATGATGCTGAACACGCCGTCGGGCGACTATCCCATTCCCGCTGGCGTGGCCGCGCGGCTGCCGTCCATGCCGCCCATGCCCGCGCCGGATGCGGGCGAGCGCGACCCCGCCGTCGTCGCCTTCCGCGACTGGATGGACGCCGCGCCCGAAAACGTCATCGCCTTCGAACGGCTGCGGCGCTGGCATCGCGTGCAGGAAGACTTGGCCGCCGAAGCCAAGGCTCAAGGGCGCCCCTTCGTGGTGACAGCCGACGGTCTGGACTGAGGCCTAGGCCGGCAGGGCCAGCTCAAAAACCGCACCCCGCTCGCTCGTTTCGACCAGACGCAGGTCGCCGCCGTGAAGCGCCGCCAGTTCGCGCGAGATGGTCAGGCCTAGGCCCGTGCCATCCGAGGCCTTGCCGCTGACGAAGGGCTCGAACAGGCGCTCCGCCAGGCGGGGCGGAATGCCGGGGCCGTTGTCGGCCAGGCGGATCAGGCAGCGGCTGTCGGCCTCGTGCGCCGATACCTCGACGGCGCCGTCTTCCAGGCCGGCGGCCTCTATGGCCTGGCGGGCGTTGCGCATCAGATTGACCAGGATGCGGTGCAGTTGGTCCGCGTCCGCCTCGATCATCATGCGGGCCGGCAGACGGCTTACGAGCCGCACGCCTTCGGGGCCCAGGCCCGCATCCTCGGCGGCCGCCTGTACGGCGGCGGTCAGGGCCAGCCGCGCCTTCTGGGGCGCCGGCTCCTCGCTCTTGCCGTAATCCAGCACATTGCGCGCCAGGGCGGAGGCGCGGCCCAGCGCCCGTTCCAGCCTCGGCAGCGCCTTGGCCACGTGTGGGTCGGCGGAGACGGCCAGCCGTTCGGAGGCCATCTGGGCCGAGGTGAGCATGTTCCTGAGGTCGTGATTGATCTTGGCCACCGCCTCGCCGAGCGCCACGAGCCGGGCGCGGGCGCGCAGGGACTGACGCACCTCGTCCTGCATCCGCGCAAGCTCGCGCTCGACGCGGCCGATTTCGTCGCGGCGCGGGCTGGGCGTCTCGCCGGCGCTTTCGGGATCGGCGGCGAAACGCTCGATTGCTTTGGTGACGCGGCGCAGTGGCTGAACCACCAGATAGGCCAGGGCGGCGTAAAGCAGCCCGCCGGCCAGGGCGGAGATCAACAGGGCGGTCAGCAGGGTGTTCAGCAGGAAGCCGCGCAGCTCGATCTTCAGCGGCTGGGCCGGGGCCAGGATCTCGATCAGGTCGCCCGAGCGATAGCGCGGCGCCGCCTGGACGCGCAGCGACCGGTCCGGGTGGCCGAACAGGGTGCGCCAGGGGTCCATCAAGCGCTGGCCGATGTTGCGCTCGCGCAGGTCGATCAGATCGGGCGCGCGCGGCAGGTTGGGCGCCTGCAGCAGAAGACGACGCACGCCTTGCTCGCCAACCACCACCGACTGCACGCCGCCGATGCGCAGCAGTTCCGCGCCGGTTTCGTCCTCAATGGCGGAATACGGCAGCGCCTCGACGCCGACCGACGCCAGTTCGGCCGACTGCAGCCGATCCTGCAGCCAGCGTTCGTGGAATGCGGCGGCGCTGGGCAGCACGATGGCGGCGAGCACCGCCAGGGTGAACAGGGCCGTCAGGATCAACAGACGCGGCGTCAGGCCGTCGGGCGCGGCCGGCCGGAGACGGCGGCGCAGATCGGCCGTCATGGCGCCCAGCCCGCTCATGCCGGCGCCGCCGGACGGCGCCGTGCGCGCCAGACCTGAACGCCCTTGATTAGGGCCGGCAGCAGCAGCGACAGGAAGGCCACGCCCATCAGCGGCCAGAAGAACTGGCTGGCCAGCATGCGCAGGTCAGGCCGAACGCCTGCCCGCAGCAGGTCTCCGAGGCCTGACCCGATCCAGGTGTAGATGAAGGTCGACGGCAGGAGGCCCAGAAAGGTCGCGGCGACATAGGGTCGAAGCGGCGCGGCCACCATGCCGGCGCAGGCGTTGATCAGCACAAAGGGCACGCTGGGGATCAGGCGCAGGGTCAGCAGGGTGACGAAGGCGTTGCGGTCTATGCCGCGGGTGATGCGGTCCATCAGTCCCGCGTCCGCCTCGAACTTGGCGCGCAGCCACCGCCCGACAGCGGTTCGATACACCAGATAGATGACGACCGAGCCGATTGTGGCGCCCGTCGCCTGGGCCAGCGCCCCGACGTAGGGGCCGAACATCATCCCCCCCAGCAGCGTCAGGAAAACCGGTCCAGGAATGGTCGAGGCCGTCGCCAGCGCATAGACGGCGACGAAGGCGATCAGGGCGACCAGATAGTGCTCCCGAGCATAGGCCTGAAGGCCCAGGCCATGTTCACGGATCATCTCCATGGAGAGATAGCGGTTCCACCCCATGGCGAAGATCAGACCCACCAGGGCGGCCACAGCGACCAGCGGCAGAAGGCGGATCGCCCAGTCCTTCGCCCTCGTCTGTCGCATCTGCTCGCTTCCCTGACCGGCCCGACGTTGACACCGCGTCGGTCCACCCTTATACGCCCGCCCTTCCTGCGACGGACGCCTCGGTGCCTGTTGCCTCACACAAGTAATGTTTGGAGCCGACCGTGAAGCGGACCTATCAGCCGTCGCGACTCGTGCGCAAGCGCCGTCACGGTTTCCGTTCGCGGATGGCGACCAAGAACGGCCAGAAGATCGTCGCTCGCCGCCGCGCCAAGGGCCGCAAGCGCCTGACGGCCTGACGGCGCGCGCCGTTGTTCGGCGCATGACCGACGCCTTTGAACTTCATCGACTGAAGCGGCGGCCCCAGTTCCTGGCGGCCGCCAAAGGTCGTTCGGAGGCCCGAGGCGGGGTGGTGATCCAGATGCTGGACCGCGCCGACGGATCCGACGCCGTAGGCCTGGGCTTCACCGCAACGCGCAAGATCGGGGGCGCGGTCGTGCGCAACCGCGCCAAGCGGCGCCTGAGAGAGGCCGCCCGGATCCTGGCGCCCGCCCATGCCCTGGCGGGACGCGACTATGTCTTCATCGCTCGCATGGGCACGCCGGATCGTCCCTGGGACCGTTTGCTTGACGACGTGAAATGGGCGCTTACAAGGCTCGCGACCCCGCGCGCGGCCGCCGCGCCCGCCGCCCCTTCCGGCCGCCTGGCCGACCCTTCCGCCGTTGTGCAGGACAGCCCGCCCCGATGAAGAACGAGAACTCGCGCAACACACTGATCTTCATCGTGTGTTCGGCGGTGATCATGTTGGCCTACTATGCCTTCGTGATGCAGCCTCAGGCCGAGCGTCGCCAGGCGGCGCAGCGCGCCGCCGCCGAGCAGCAGAGCCAGCCGGCCGCCGACGCCTCCAACACGGCGCTGCGCCCCGAGACGGGCGTGTTCGTCACTGACCGGTCCGCAGCCCTGGGTTCCGCTGCGCGCGTGCCGATCGAGACGCCGACGCTGCGCGGGTCTCTGTCGCTGCAGGGCGGCCGCATCGACGACCTTTTCCTGACCCGCTACCGCGAGACGCTGGACGCCGACTCGCCGCCGGTTGAGATGTTCCGCCCGCAAGGCATGCAGCACGCCTATTTCGCCCAGTTCGGCTGGACCGGACCGAACGTGCCGGGCGGCGTGCCGGGCCCCAACACCCTGTGGCGTCTGACGGACGGTCAGACGCTGACGCCGACCACGCCCGTCACCCTGACCTGGGACAACGGCCAGGGCCTGCGCTTCACCCGGGTGATCGGCATTGACGACCAGTATCTGTTCACGGTCAGCGACACCGTCGCGAACCTGGGGGCCCAGGCCATCACCATCGCCCCGTACGGGGCCGTTGAACGCCAGGGCGTGCCCGAGGACCTGGGCCGCCAGATGATCTTGCACGAGGGGGCCATCGGCACCTTTGGCCGCGAAGGCTCCTATTCGACCGAGCAGATCAAGTACAAGGACTGGGAGAAGCGGCCGCGCATCGAGCAGACCTCTGTCGGCGGCTGGATGGGCATCACCGACAAATACTGGCTGGCCGCGCTGATCCCTGCGCAGAACGAGCGGGTCGAGGGTGAATTCCGCGTCCGCGCCGCAGGCGAGACCAACGTCCACCAGGCCAACCTGCTGGGCCAGGCCCGCACCATCCAGCCCGGACGGCAGATCACCGAGACCCAGCGCCTGTTCGCCGGGGTCAAGCGCAACGAGATCCTGAAGTCCTACGAAGAGCAGCTGAACCTGCCGCGCTTCGTCTACGCCATCGACTGGGGCATGTTCTGGTTCCTGACCCGGCCGCTGTTCATGGTCGTGGAGTTCTTCTTCGGCCTGTTCGGCAACTTCGGCCTGGCCATCCTGGGCCTGACGGTCGTGGTCAAGCTGATCATGTTCCCCCTGGCCAACAAGGCCTACGAGAGCCTGTCCAAGATGCGGACCCTCCAGCCCAAGATGGAGGAGATCAAGAAGAAGCACGACGGCGACACGCAGAAGCAGCAGCAGGAAATCATGGCGCTGTATCAGCGCGAGAAGATCAATCCGCTGGCGGGCTGCGTGCCCATCCTGATCCAGATCCCGGTCTTCTACGCCCTGTACAAGGTGCTGTTCGTCACCATCGAGATGCGGCACGCGCCCTTCTTCGGCTGGATTCGCGACCTGTCGGCGCGCGACCCGTCGTCGATATTCACGGGGTTCGGCCTGTTGCCCTGGGATGTGGCGTCCGCGCCGCTGATCGGCGGCCTGCTGAACGGACCGCTGCACCTGGGCATCCTGCCGATCTTCTACGGCCTGACGATGTGGCTGCAGATGGCCATGAACCCGCCCGCGCCCGATCCGGTGCAGCGCAAGATCTTCGCCTTCATGCCGCTGGTGTTCACCTTCATCATGGCGCCGTTCGCGGCCGGCCTGCTGATCTACTGGGCGTGGAACAACATCCTGTCGATCCTGCAGCAGTACATCATCATGCACCGTTTCAAGGCCGAGAACCCGATCGACACCTTCCTGGCCCGCTTCAAGAAGGCCTGAGGCCGACTGCACCACCCGTGACTGACCGGGCTCCATCCCTGGAGCTCGGCGTCGCCGGGAGACGGATATGAGCGATTTCACCGACGAAGAACTCGAGGGCGCGCGCGTGCTGTTCGCGCGGCCGGCGACCTTCGTCATGGGCTGCGCCAAGATCGAGCAGTTGCCCGAGCCCGACCTGCCCGAAGTCGCCTTCGCCGGACGCTCCAACGTCGGCAAGTCCAGCCTGATCAACGCCCTGGTCGGCATGAACAAGCTGGCGCGGGCGTCCAATGAGCCGGGGCGCACGCGCGAGGTCAACTTCTTCGACCTGGACGGCAAGATGCGGCTGGTCGACCTGCCCGGCTACGGCTGGGCCAAGGCGTCCAAGGGTGAGGTGAAGCGGTTTCAGAACCTTGGTCGCGACTATCTGCGCGGCCGGGTGACGCTGAAGCGGGTCTATCTGCTGATCGACAGCCGGCACGGGCTTAAGGCGGTGGACACCGACGCGCTGGACGCGCTGGACCTGTCGGCCGTCAGCTATCAGATCGTGCTGACCAAGGCGGACAAGCTGAAGGCCGGAGAGGCCGACCGCGTGGCCGAGGCGACGCTGAAGGCGATCGCAAAGCGCCCGGCCGCCTATCCAGAGGTCGCCGTCACGTCATCGGACAAGGGAACCGGGATTCCCGAACTGCGCGCCATGATAATGCGCGCCACCGAGACCTCGCCGGACTGACGGCGACGGCCGTCAGGATGATGATGGATCAGCGCGCCGCTGCGGCGGCTGACGCCATCTCGCGCCCGCCTTCGAAGGCGTCGCGGGCGCCCTTGTAGATGAAGCCGTAGGTCGGATAGGCCGTCGTGCCCAGGCCGTTGATCGGATTGTACCAGACCTTGACCTGGCTCCAGTCGTTGGACGACGACACGTCAACGACGGTGACGTTCTCCTCGACCTTGCCGCGGCTTCCGCCCCAGTTGGCGTGGGTGACGCGGATCACGCGGTCGGTCAGCACGTCGGACACCACGGCCACATGGCCCCGGCTCATGCGGCCCTCGGGACGGAACACCAGCACTGAACCGGTTTCCGGCGAAGAGCCGGTGCGGAAGTTGCTGACGGCCTGACGCCACCAGGTCCAGGCGTCGCCGAAGATCTGAATGCCGGAGAACATGCGGGCGAAGGTGACGCACTGCCAGTAGGGGTCACTGGCCTGGGCCGGCTGGGGCGTCGCGCCCAGCGCAAAAAAGCCGAGGGTCGCCGCAACCGCGGCGGCTGTGAGCCGTTTCGCCATACGATGTATTTCCGACTGTTACGCCCTGTGACAGTCCTAGCCGATAGTTTCCGAGGGTTGAAGAACCCTTTCGCCTACTGATTTTCCGCCCTTTTTGGCGCGACGGCGCTCGGCCAGATCGCGCAGAGCCTTGCGGGCAGGGCGTTCCACGAGGTGATACGAAGCCGCCGCCACCAGCGGAATGGCCGCGACGACCATCAACCACACGAAAATGTGAAGCTGCTTGTCCTCGGCGCCCGTCAGCTGCGCCGCGAGGTTCACGGCCGCCAGCTTCCACGGAATGCAGACCATGTAGACCGAGTAGCTGATCTCGCCGAGATAGACCGCCGGCTTGGAGGCCAGCGGCCCGGCCTGGGCGTTGGGCAGCGACGCCAGCGCCAGGATCAGGCCGCCCGCCAGCAGCACGATGGCCCCATCCCAGGCCATGACCGAAGAGGCGACGATCAAGGCGGCCAGGAACACCGCCGCCGACAGGCCCGGTCGATGCAGCGGCGCGCGGCGATAGGCCAGGTAGAGGGCGCAGCCCAGAGCGAAGCACGGCACGATGCGCAGCGCGCCCCAGGCGATCGTCGCCTGCGTCAGCGGGAAGCCCGCCAGGGCCTCGAAGGCGGCGTAGAGGAGCAGCATCAAAGCTGCGGCCCCGGCCACCGCCGCCGTCGGGCGGTTACGCAGCTTCCAGGCGGCGAAGGCGAAGAGCGGGAACAGCAGATAGGCGAACCATTCCGCCGAGATCGACCACGAGGGGTGGTTCCAGCCCGCCTCGGGCGCAAAGCCCCAGGCATGCACCATCAGCAGGTTGGCCGGCAGCGACTTCCAGCTCAGCACGCTGTCATCGACCGCCATGCCGGCCATGGAGGCGCCGAACGCCAGAACGCCGACGCCGATCAGCGTCGCCAGATGCAGCGGATAGACCCGCGCGATCCGCGCCCACAGGAAACCGCCGTAGCTGAACCGCTTCTCGCCCGCCGCCGCCAGATAGACGTGGCACAGGATGAAGCCGGACAGGACGAAGAACAGCTCCACCCCAAGATAGCCCTTGGCGACGATGTTGGGCAGGAAGCCGACATCGAGGTTGGGCCAGTAGTGGAACATCACCACCCACATCGCCGCTACGAACCGCAGGGAGGTGATGGAGCGCAGGTCGTCGGGCGTCTGGACGGGGGTCATGCCGCCAGCATGCGCGCCACCCTTGCAGATCGCGTTAAGCGTCGTGATTGACGAAAGGTGTCAGCCGGCGCTGTCGGGAAAATCCAGATGGTGCGGCGCGTCGCCCTTGAGGGCTTCGATCACCCCTTTCAGATTTTGAGCCTGAGACAGGTCGCAAACGAGGACCGCGTCGTGCTCGGCGATGATGGCCAGGTTGCGCACGCCCACGGCCGCCACGACCATCCCCTCGGCCGCCCGCACGACGCAGCCCTCAGCGTCCTGCAGGATGCGGCGCCCCCCGCCCCCGCCCTCGACCGCCGCCAGGGCGTCCCAGGCGCCCAGGTCGGACCACTGGAAATGCACCTCCAGCACCGAGGCGAGATCGGTCTTCTCCATCACGGCGTAGTCGATCGACAGCTTGGGGGCCTCGGCGAATGCCGCGCCCAAGGTCGTCTCGCCCTCAGCCTCGGGCAAGGCGGCGGCCGTCGCCTCGGCCATGCCGGGCGCGTGGCGGCGCAGTTCCTCGATCAGGGTTGCGGCCCGAACGATGAAGTTGCCGCTGTTCCAGAGATAGCCCTCCAGGATGTAGCGGCCTGCGGTCTGGGCGTCGGGCTTTTCGACAAAGGCCTCGACCCGCGACAGGCGGCGCCCGGCCGGCTTGATGTAGCCGTAGGCCGACGCCGGCGAGGTCGGCGCCACGCCCAGGGTGACGATGCGCCCGCGTTCGGCCTCCTCGGCCGCCTCGGTCACGGCGGCGCGGAAGGCCGACGCGTCGGGGATATGGTGGTCTGAGGCGACGAAGGCGTTGATCCCGTCCGGATCCATACGGTGCGTCCAGGCGGCGGCGGCGGCCATGGCGGGGCCGGAATCGCGGGCCTGGGGCTCCAGCAGAATCTGAGCGTCGACGTTGATCTCCGCCAGTTGTTCGCGGATCCAGCGGGCATGGGCCTGGCCGCCGACCACGATCAGCCGCCCTCCCTCGGCCAGAGGCGCGACACGCAGAACCGTCTCCTGGAACAGGGACCGGTCGCCGGTCAGCTTGAGGAAGGGCTTGGGCCGCGACGGCCGCGAGGCGGGCCAAAGACGGGTGCCGGCGCCGCCGCACATGATCACGGGATAAAGAGCCATGCCCTGTCATACCGCGCCGGGCCGACGCCACAACCCGCTTGGGGCCTAACCGCCGCCGGTTCGTCCCACGGCCTTGCCGGAACCTTCGCATACCGGACAGGTCTCGCCTGACGCCAGGGCGCCGATGCCCTGACACTCAGGGCACAGGGTGGCGTCAGGGTGCTGATGCGCAGCCGGATCGGCGGGATCTTCCGGCGTCAGGCCGCGGTCGTCGATGTCGGTGTCGCTCATGCAGGCTGAACGACCGACAGCGCTCCGGGTTTCAGGGTGACTCGACGCCCTGCGAACGCTATTTCGCGCCCGATGGAAGAAAAAGAGCGCCAATCCGAGGAACGCAGCTGGGAAACGGCCAAGACGCTGGCCGAGGCCCTGCCGTACATCCAGGTCTATGACCGCGAGACCGTGGTCATCAAATACGGCGGCCACGCCATGGGCGAGAGCGCCGTGGCCAAGCAGTTCGCCGCAGATGTGGTCCTGCTCAAACTCATGGGCGTGAACCCGGTCGTGGTGCACGGCGGGGGGCCGCAGATCAGCGCCATGCTGGAAAAGGCCGGGGTGAAGTCCAGCTTCGTGGACGGCCTGCGGGTGACCGACCCCGACACCATGCAGGTCGCCGAGATGGTTCTGTCGGGCGCGGTCAACAAGGAGATCGCCCACTGGATCACCATGGCCGGCAAGGAGGCCGACGTGCGCGGGGTGGGCCTGTCGGGCAAGGACGCCGGGCTGCTGACAGTCGAAAAGACGCGCCGCACCAAGCGCGACCCCGACAGCATGATCGAACATGAGGTGGACCTGGGCTTCGTTGGCGAGCCGACCCGCGTCGATCCCAAGCTGATCGCCGGCCTGATCGCGTCGGAGACCGAGGACTGGGTGCCGGTCATCGCCCCGATAGGCGTCGCCGAGGACGGCCAGACCTATAACGTCAACGCCGACACCGTGGCCGGCGCCATCGCCGGATCACTGGACGCCAAGCGCATGCTGCTTTTGACCGACGTCCCCGGGGTCAAGGGCGCGGACGGCCAGATCATCCGCCAGATGACGCTGGAGGAGGCGCAAGGCCTGATCGACACGGGCGTCGCCACCGGCGGCATGATCCCCAAGCTGGAGACCGCCATGGCCGCCGTGCGCGCCGGCGTCGAGGCCGTGGTCATCCTGGACGGCCGCCGCCCCCACGCCATGCTGGTCGAGTTGTTCACCGAGTTCGGCGCCGGCACGCTGGTGAAGGCGTCTTGACCGGTCTGGACCACGTCCGGACCTGGGTGTTCGACATGGACGACACCCTGTACCCGCGCGAACAGGGGCTGATGTCGCTCGTCCAGGCGCGGATCAACGCCTATGTCGTCGAGGCCGTCGGCATGGCGCCGGAAGAGGCGGGCCTGCTGCAGCGCCAGTTTCTGGACGAGCACGGCACGACCCTGGCCGGGCTTATGGCCAACTACACCATCGACTCCGACGACTTCCTGGAGGTCGTGCACGACGTGCCGCTGGACGGCGTCGAGCCCAATCCGCGCCTGGCCGAACAGCTGATGCGCCTGCCGGGCAAGCGCTACGTCTTCACCAACGGCGCGCGGGGCTACGCTCACCGCGTGCTGGACCGGATCGGCATCGCCCAGTGTTTCGACGGCGTCTTCGCCATCGAGGACGGCGACCTGACGCCCAAGCCGGCGCCCTCGGCCTTTCGCCGCGTGATCGAACGCTTCGGCTTCGAGCCCCGCTCGGCCTGCTTCTTCGAGGACACGCCCAAGAACCTGGAGCCGGCCAAGGCGATGGGGATGGCGACGGTCCTGATCGGCGACGGCCACGGCAAGCCGCTGGGCGACCACATCGACCACATCGCGCCCTATCTGCTCGATTTCCTCACCGACCTGACCTTTACCGAGGCCGCCGCATGACCGACCTGACCCACCTCGAATCCGTTATCGAAGCGGCCTGGGAAGACCGCGCCGCCGTGTCCGCTTCCACCCACGGTGAAGTCCGCGACGCGGTCGAAAGCGCGCTGGAGCTGCTAGACGCGGGTCAGGCGCGGGTCGCCTCGCGAGCCGCCGACGGCGTCTGGACCACGCATCAGTGGCTGAAGAAGGCGGTGCTGTTGTCGTTCCGTCTGAACGACAACCAGATCCTGCGCGCCGGCGACCGCGGCCCGACCAGCGCCGCCCCCGGCGTCGGCCCCTTCTGGGACAAGGTGCCCAACAAGTTCGGCGACTGGACCGCCAGCGACTATCAGGACGCCGGCTTCCGCTCGGTGCCTGGCGCGATCGTCCGCAAGGGCGCCTATGTCGGCCGGAACGTCGTGCTGATGCCCAGCTTCGTGAACATCGGCGCCTATGTGGACGAGGGCTCGATGGTCGACGCCTGGGCGACGGTCGGCTCGTGCGCCCAAATCGGCAAGAACGTCCACCTGTCCGGCGGCGCCGGCATCGGCGGCGTGCTCGAGCCCCTGCAGGCCAATCCGACCATCATCGAGGACGGCTGCTTCATCGGCGCCCGCGCCGAGGTGGCCGAGGGCGTGATCGTGCGCGAAGGCGCCGTCCTGGCCATGGGCGTCTATCTGTCGGCCTCGACCAAGATCATCGACCGCGCAACGGGCGACGTGTTCCGCGGCGAGGTGCCGGCCTATTCGGTCGTCGTGCCGGGCTCGCTGCCCGATCCCAAGGGCGGGCCGTCGCTGTACTGCGCCGTCATCGTCAAGCGCGTCGACGCCCAGACCCGCGCCAAGACCGGCGTCAACGAACTGCTGCGCGACTGACGCGAAAGCATCAGTCCTCGCGCACCATCAGAGCGGCGAAGAAGCCGTCGACGCCGCCGCGTTCGGCCCACATCGACGGCAGGATGCGCAGCCAGCCTTCGGGCGTCAGGGCCTCGGCCGGCGCACCGACGGCCTGAGGATCGGCGGGCACGGTCTTGAAGGCGGGGTTGCGGCGCAGGAAGGCGATGATTTGGGTCTCGCCTTCTTCCCGCTCCAGGGAGCAGGTGCAGTACACCAGCCGTCCGCCGGGTTTCACCCGCTCGGCCGCCACATCCAGCAGGCGGTGCTGCACATCGGCCAGCTTGGCGACCTCGGCCGGGCGCGTGGCGCGCAGGACTTCGGGGTTGCGGCGATAGGTGCCGGTCGAGGTGCAGGGCGCGTCAAGAAGGACCGCGTCGAACTGATCCGGCTCGTCCCAGTCTTCGGCTGGCACCGCGATGACCCGCGCCTCAAGCCCGGTGCGCTTGAGATTGGCGTCCAGCCGCTTCAGCCGCGAGGCCGACCGGTCCAGGGCCGTGACCTTGGCCCCAGCGGCGGCCAGTTGCAGCGTCTTGCCGCCCGGCGCCGCGCACAGGTCGAGCGCCGTCTCGCCCGACTTCATGTCGAGCAGGCGCGCGGGCGCGGCGGCGGCGGCGTCCTGCACCCACCACCCGCCGTCCTCGAAGCCCGGCCACTGCGCCACGTCGCCGCGACGCCCGGTGCGGACGTTTCCGCCGAGCAGCACCTCGCCCTCGACAGCCTCAGCCACGGCGGCGGCGTCCATCCCGGGCTTCAGCGTCAGGTCCGTCGGCGGTTCATCTCGACCGGCCAAGGCCAGGGCGGCCAGACCCGCCTCGCCATGCGCCGCCTTCCAGCGCGCGGCGATCCAGTCGGGCAGGTTGGCTTCGGTGGTGGTCAGACCCGGCCCGTCGCGGCCGATTCCGCGCAGCACCGCATTGACAAGGTTCTTGTAGGGCCGCGCCTTGGCGTCACGTTCGGCCAGCTTCACCGCTGTGGACACGGCTGCAAACGCCGGCGTCTCCAGCACCAGCGTCTGGGCCAGGGCGATGCGCAGAATGGTCATGACCGGCTCGGGCGGCCGCTTGGAGAAGCGGCGATCCAGGATCTGGTCGATCTCGCCCAGACGACGCAGCGCCGCCATAGCCGTGGCGCGGGCGAAGGCGCGATCCGGCGCCGGCAGGCTCGACAACGCCGGCGAGGCCAGGGTCTCATCCAGGCCGTTGCGCCGTTCCAGCGCCGCGTTCAGCAGCAGGCCGGCCGCGATGCGGGCCTCCACGCCGATGTCGGCCGCCGCATCGGGCGCGGCAGGCTCGACCGGACGAGGGGCGCGGCCCTTCTCGGCCATCCGGCGCCCGCGCGAGGCGGAGTTGCGGCCGGCGCCCGGCCGGGCGGGGCTCAAACCGACACCTGCGTGCCCATCTCGACCACGCGTCCAGGGGGGATGTGATAGAAGTCGGTCGGGTTCGCGGCGTTTCTCATCAGAAAGATATACAGCCGGTCCTGCCACAGGGGCATCCCCTGCCGCGCCGCAGGCACAACCGAACGCCGGCCCAGGAAGAAGCTGGTCGACATGATGTCGAACTTCAGCCCCTGCTTGCGGCACAGGCTCAGGGCGCGCGGCACGTTCGGCGTCTCCATGAAGCCGTAGGTCACCGTCAGTCGTTTGAAGTCGTCGCTGATGGGCTCCATCACGATCCGCTGAGCCTCGGGCACGCGGGGCCGGTCGGCGGTGCGCACCGTCAGGATGACGTTCTTCTCGTGCAAAACCTTGTTGTGTTTGAGATTGTGCATGAGGGCGACCGGGGCGATCTCGGAATCGGAGGTCAGGAAGACCGCGGTTCCCGGCGCCCGATGCGGCGGTCGGGCCTTCAGCATCTGAATAAGGTCCGTCAGCGGCAGGCTGTCCTTGCGCGTCTTGTCGGTCAGCAACTGCGTGCCCCGCACCCAGGTCCACATGATGGTGACGAGGCCGGCGCCCATAGCCAGCGGCGCCCACGCGCCCTGGGGGATCTTGAGCAGGTTCGAACTGAAGAAGGTCAGGTCGATGATCAGGAACGGGGTGACGAAGGCCAGGCTCTGGATCAGGCTCCACTTCCACATGCGGCGCACGACGAACCAGGCCAGAAGGCTGTCCACCAGCATGGCGCCCGTGACCGCTACGCCGTAGGCGCCCGCCAGCTGCGATGAGGTGGGGAACAGCGCCAGCAGAAGCAACACGCCGACCAGCATCATCATGTTGACCGAGGGCACATAAATCTGGCCGGCCTGGCTTTCGCTCGTCTGGCGGATGCTCAGGCGCGGCAGCAGGCCCAGTTGCACGGCCTGCTGCGTCAAGGAGAAGGCGCCGGTGATGACGGCCTGGCTGGCGATCACCGTGGCCAGGGTGGCGAGGATCAGCACCGGCCAGTAGGCCATCTGCGGGATCATCTCCCAGAAGGGATTGGTCCGCGCGCCCGGATCACTGAGCACCAGGGCGCCCTGGCCCAGATAGTTCAGCATCAGGCAGGGCAGCACGACCCACAGCCAGCCCGCCCGGATCGGGGCTTTGCCGAAATGGCCCATGTCCGTGTAGAGCGCCTCGGCGCCCGTCACGGCCAGGAACACGCTGCCCAGCAGGACGAAGCCCAGGAATCCGTTGTCGATCAGGAACATGATCCCGTAGTGGGGCGACAGCGCCCGCAGGATCGAAATGTCGTCGAAGATGTGCAGGACGCCCAGTCCCGCCAGGGTCAGGAACCAGATGGTGGTCAGCGGCCCGAAGGCGCGGGCCATGCTGGCCGTCCCGCGCGACTGCACCATGAACAGGCTGATCAGGATGCCGGCCGCGATGGGCAGGATGAAGGGCGTGAAATGGCGGCCGACCACCGGCGCTTCGCCCAGGCCCTCGACCGCTGACAGGACTGAGACCGCGGGGGTCAGCACGCCGTCGGCGTAGAACAGCGCCGCACCGCAGACGCCCAGCAGGAACACGGCCGCCGATCGCCGGCCCAGAGCGCGCTGGGCCAGGGCCATCAGCGACAGGGTGCCCCCCTCGCCCTTGTTGTCCGCCCGCATCAGGAAGATGACGTACTTGACCGTCACCACCAGAATCAGGGCCCAGAAGATCAGGGAGACCGTGCCCAGGACGGCCAGTTCGGCCGCGCCGCCGCTGCGCGAATGGGCCAGGGCCTCGCGCATCGCGTAGAGCGGGCTGGTGCCGATGTCACCGAAGACGACGCCGATCGCCCCGATCAGCAACGTGCGAAAACCAGCCCCGCCCGGCCCATGATCCGGGCCGTGCGATGCGTGCTGCGAGCTTGAGGTCTGAGTGTCGGCGGCGGCAGAAGCGTCGGCGCCGAGGGGGGTGTCCCCTGCCATGCTTGTCCTCCGGGCCGCGAACGGTCGGGCCCATCAAAAGCAGCGGGGCGCATACGCCCATTCCGCGCCGGGTTCAATCGCGCCCCTTCGGATTCGTTCCGAGGTTTGTGAAACCGCGGCGTCGTGCCTATTTTCAACACATCATGTCGGACAGCCAGCGCTTCCCCGTCGCCGCCCACGCCTTGGCCTATATGGCGCACAAGGGCGCGTACGGTCCTGCCCAGGCGGCGCCCAGCGCGCTTCTGGCGGCCTCTGTGCCCACAAACCCCGTGGTCGTGCGTCGCGTGACCGCCCTTTTGGCCAAGGCCGGCCTTATCGCGTCGCGTCCCGGCGCGTCCGGCGGGTCGTGGCTGCTGCGCCGGCCAGAGAACATCCGGCTCGACGAAGTGCTGCGGGCCGTGAACGGCTGCGCCCATCTGGGTTCGCCCCCCGCTGGCGCGCGCGGCTGTCCGGTTGGCGAGCATATCCCGCGTCAGGTGGCCAAGGCCCTGACGGCCGCAGACCTGGCGGCCAACGAGGCCCTTTCTCGCATCACCATCGCCGATCTGCTGGACGAGGCGCCCGCCTCCCTCGCCGCCTTCACCGTTCCTGGCCCTGTCCCGGCGTGAGCCTCAGGCCCGCGCGCCGGACCGTCCTGATCACCGGCGCCTCGGCCGGAATCGGCGCGGCTTTGGCGCGGGTCTGCGCCGCCGACGGCTGGGACCTGGTGCTGACCGCACGCCGCGAAGACCGCCTGTTGGCCCTGGCCGACCAGATCATGGCCGCCCATCCGGTTCAGGCCCGCGTCATCGCCGCCGACCTGTCGCAGCCCGAGGCGGCCCGCGGTCTGGTCCAGGCGATCCAGGATCAGGGCCTGGTCATAGACGGCCTGATCAACAACGCCGGTTTCAGCCGCACCACCGGCTTCCTGACGACCGACCCGGCCGATCACGCCGCCATGCTGCGCGTCATGCTGACCGCGCCGGTCGAACTGACGCGCCTGCTGCTGCCCGGCATGGTCCAGCGGGACTTCGGCCGTGTGTTGAACGTGGCCTCACTGGCTGGACTGATGCCGGCGACCGGCGGCGACACCCTCTACGGCCCGATCAAGAGCTTTCTGATCAAGGCCAGCCAGGGGCTGTATCTTGAGACCCGCGGCACGGGCGTGAACGTCACGGTCCTGAACCCCGGCTACACCCTGACCGAGTTCCATGATGTCAACGGTTCGCGCGAGCAGGTGTCCTCGGCCTATCCCGCCTGGATGTGGATGGATGCAGAGCGCGTCGCACGCATCGGCTGGGCGGCCTGCGAGGCGGACAAGCCCTCCGTCACGCCCGGTTTCGCCAACCGCGTCCTGTCCGGCCTGGCCCGCCACCTGCCGGAAAGCCTCGCGTTGAAGATGGTCGGCGGCCACGCCCAGCGGCTGGAGCGTATCTAGCCGCGCGGGTGCGCCGAGGCATAGGCCGCCAGCAGATGCTCGGCGTCCACCGCCGCATACTTCTGGGTGGTGGACAGACTGGCGTGGCCCAGCAGTTCCTGGATCGAGCGCAGATCGACGCCCGCGCCGAGAAGATGCGTCGCGAAACTGTGGCGCAGGGCGTGCGGCGTGGCGCGTTCCGACAGGCCCAGCCGACCGCGCAGCCTCTGCATCGCGGCCTGGACATGACGCGGGCTCAAGGGGCCGCCGCGACGGGCGCGGAACAGCGGCTCTTCCGGCCCGACGGTGAACGGCAGCAGGGCGACATAGGCGTCGATCGCCTGAACCACCGCCGGCAGCACCGGGACCAGCCGCGTCTTGGACCCCTTGCCGAGGATGCGCAGGGTCTCGCCCAGCGGAACCTGCTCGCGCGTCAGCGACAGCCCCTCGGAAATGCGCAGGCCGCAGCCGTAGAGCAACGTCAGCACCGCCCGGTCGCGCGCGGCCTCCCAGGGTTCGACATCCGGATCGGCGTCGCTTTCGCCCAGCAGGCCGCGGGCCTGGTCCTCGCTGAGCGGACGCGGCAGGCCGGGCTTGACCCGCGGACCGCGCACCAGCCCCATCTGCGGAGTGGCCACGCCCATCCGCCGGTCGATGAAGGCGTGAAACCCCCGGATGGCGGACAAGGTCTGCGACAAGGATCGCGCGTTCAGCGGGTTCTCGCCTGAACGCCGCACCGCCAGATGCGCGCGCACCTCGGCGGCGGTGACGGTGCCCAGGGCGGCCATCGACTGCGGCTCGCCCCGGTGGGCCTGCAGAAAGGCCAGCCAGGTTCGACCGATGTGGCCGTAAGCCTCCAGCGTGCGCGGCGACAGGCGGCGTTCGTGGGCCAGATGCTCGAGCCAGGCGAACAGAGCCTCGTCGGCCGTCATGGCGTCACGCGACGGGCGCGGGCCAGCGCTCGATCATCCGCTCGACCACGCGGGCGATAAAGGCGGCCAGTTCGCAGCCCATGTCGGGGGTGAAGCCTTCGACCTCGGGCGAGCCGAAGGCGCAGATGGCCGGGCGGGGCGTGTCCTCGCCGGGCAGATGCGGGTTCATGCGCACCAGCGCGATCGACTTCACCTCGTCCTCCAGCGCGCCGAACAGGTTCAGGCCGGGGAAGACCGGCCCCAGCCAGGCCAGGCCGTCGTCGCCGAGGAGGGAGTCGACGCCGCCCGCCTCCAGCAGACGCCAGCCGAAGGGCGCCGCGCCGGGCTTCTCGATCGCGATCGCCGCCGAGGTCAGGCCGAACCGCCCCTGGACCGAGGCGTCCAGACGCCGGGCCAGGTCGGAGTGATTTCGCGCCTCCATCAGATCCAGGATGGCGACGTGGGTCTGGGTCTGGGCGGCGAAGTTGGCGCGGGCGACCGCCTCGATCTGCTTGCGGGCGCCGGCCTCGCGCTCGACCACGGCCTCCAGCCGCGTCAGGGCGGCGCGGCCGAAGTCGACGACATTGGGGCCGGTAGTCTTGAGGCCCAACTCCTCCAGCAGCGCCCGGTCATCGACCAGATGCGCCGGATCGGCCTGAAGCCAGGCGCGCACCTGCGGCCAGTGCAGCTCGGATGCGGGCTCGAAGAGGTCCGGAGACGGTTTCAACAGGACCTCTTGAGGGCTCGCGCTACAGGATCGACTGACCGGTCTTGCCCCAGTCCGCCAGGAAGGCATCAAGACCCTTGTCGGTTAACGGGTGCTTGACCAGGGCCTTGAAGGTGTCGGCGGGCAGGGTCGCGGCGTCGGCACCGGCCAGGGCAGCCGCCGAGACGTGGCCGGGGTTTCGCAGGGACGCGGCCAGGATTTCGGTCTCGAAACCGTGGATGTCGTACAGGGTGCGAATTTCCTCCAGCAGGCCGATGCCGTCGGCGCCGTGGTCTTCCAGACGACCCACGAAGGGCGAGATGAAGGTGGCGCCGGCCTTGGCCGCCATCAGAGCCTGGGCGGCGGAGAAGCACAGGGTGACGTTGGTCTTGATCCCCTTGTCAGAAAACGTCCGTGCGGCGCGCAGTCCGTCCCAGGTCAGGGGCAGCTTGACCACGACGTTGGGGGCGATGCCCGCCAGCTTGTCGCCTTCCTTGACCATGGTCTCATAATCGGTCGCCACGGCCTCGGCCGAGATCGGCCCCTCGACCAGGGCGCAGATTTCAGCGATGACCTCGGCGATGTTGCGACCGGATTTGGCGATCAGCGAGGGATTGGTGGTGACGCCGTCCACCATTCCGGTGGGGACCATGTCCTTGATGACGGCGACGTCGGCGGTGTCGAGAAAGAGTTTCATGGTCGCGGTCATACCCGAGCGGCTGACGCGGTGAAAGTCGCCTCTGTCCTCATCCCCCTGCCGGTGCCGGAGGCCTTCGACTACGAGGTCGCCGAAACCCTGGACCTGGCGCGCGGCGACCAGGTGGCGGTGCCGCTGGGTCCGCGCCTGATCCGGGGCGTGGTGTCGGAGGTGCGAGAGACCACCGGATCCAACCGACGGCTCAAGGCGGTCGATCACCGCCTGGACGATCCCGCCCTGCCCAAACGGGTCGTCGACTTCGTCGAATGGGCGGCGCGCTGGACCCTGTCGCCGCCGGGCGAAATGGCGGCCGCCGCGCTCAAAGGGCTGCGTGCGCCCCGGCCCCGGCCTGAGCGGCGGGTGCGTCGGGTCGGCGACCGAACGCCCGCGCGCGCCACCCCGGCGCGCACGGCGGTGCTGGAAGCTCTGGGCCCGCGCGCCCTGCCCGGCGCCGAACTGGCCCGTCTGGCGGGCGTATCGTCCGGCGTCGTCAAGGGCCTGATCGACGAGGGCGTGCTGGAGACGATCGAAATCGAGGCCGTCGCCGCCTTCGACGCGCCCGATCCCGATCATGCCCCCTCGGACCTGAACCCGGATCAGGCCGCGTCCGCCCGGGCCATCGGCGCGGCGGCGGCCAAGGGCGGCTTCGCCCCCTTCCTGCTCGACGGGGTGACGGGATCTGGCAAGACCGAGGCCTATCTGGAGGCGGCGGCCCGGGCGCTGCGCGCCGACCCGACGGCTCAGATTCTCATTCTGCTGCCCGAAATCGCCCTGACCCAGGCCCTGATCGCGCGCCTGACCGCCCGCTTTGGCGCGGCCCCGGCCGAGTGGCACTCCGGCGTCGCTCCGCCCCGCCGCCGCCAGGTGTGGGAGGCGGTTCGGGCCGGGCGCTGCAACATCGTGGTCGGGGCGCGGTCGGCCCTGTTCCTGCCGTTCGGCAATCTGCGCCTGCTGGTGGTGGACGAAGAGCACGACGGTTCGTTCAAACAGGAGGACGGCCTAGTCTATCACGGCCGCGACCTGGCCGTGGCGCGCGCGCGCATCGAGGGCTCGGCCGTGGTGCTGGCTTCGGCCACCCCGTCGCTGGAGACGCTGTGGAACGCACGTCAGGGCCGCTACGGCTGGCTGCGGCTGCGGGCGCGTCACGGGGCGGCGGTCCTGCCCCGCATCGACCTGCTGGATCTGCGCGACAGCCCGCCGGATCCTCAGACCTGGTTGTCGCAGCCCTTGCGCGAAGCCATCGGCGAGACACTGCTGAAGGGCGAGCAGACCCTGCTGTTTCTGAACCGCCGAGGCTATGCGCCAGTGGTGTTGTGCCGCGCCTGCGGTCATCGGCTGACCGCGCCCGACACCGACAGCTGGCTGGTCGAGCATCGCTACACAGGGCGGCTGGTGTGCCACCTGACCGGTTTCACCATGGCGCGGCCCAAACACTGCCCGGCGTGCGGCGCCGAGGACAGTCTGGTCTCGGTCGGGCCGGGCGTGGAGCGGGTCGAGGAAGAAGTGCGTCAGCTGTTTCCCGAAGCCCGTACGGCCGTCTTCTCGTCCGACACCGTGCCCGACGCCAAGGCCGCGCGCGCCCTGATCCAGGCCATGGCCGACGGCGAGATCGACATCCTGGTGGCGACCCAGGCGGCGGCCAAGGGCCACAACTTCCCGCGCCTGACGCTGGTGGGAGTGGTGGACGCGGACCTGGGCCTGCGCGGCGGCGACCTGAGGGCGGCGGAGCGGACCTATCAGTTGCTGGCCCAGGCCACGGGCCGCGCCGGCCGCGCCGACCGACCTGGCCGGGCCCTGCTGCAGACCTGGACGCCCGATCACCCGGTGCTGCAAGCCCTGGCCGCCGGCGACCGAGAGGCCTTCATCGAGGCCGAGATGGCCGAGCGTGAGGCCGCGCAGCTGCCGCCCTACGGCCGGCTGGCGGGGCTGATCCTGTCGAGCGAGAACGCCGCGGCGGTCGAGAAGACGGCCAACGACCTGGCCCAGTCCATCCCCAATGCCGATCGGCTGGAGGTCTATGGCCCGGCCGACGCGCCCCTGGCCCTGGTGCGCGGGCGGCGGCGCAAGCGGCTGCTGGTGCGCGCGGACCGCGACGTGGACCTGCAGTCATTCCTGCGCGCCTGGCTTATGCGCGTGAAGATACCCGCCAGCGTGCGGCTGACTGTGGATGTCGATCCCTACTCGTTTCTTTGAAGCACGAGCCTCAGAACGGCGAGAACCGCTCGGCCAGGGCCTGGGCGGCCGGAGGGGCCTGGACGCGGGTGATGTCGCCGCGGCCGCCATAGCTGATGCGGGCTTCGGCGATCTGGGTGTGGTTGATGGTGTTGGCCGAGGAAATGTCCTCCGGCCGGACGATTCCGGCGACGGTCAGCTCGCGCACTTCACGGTTGGTGCGCACCTCCTGGCGGCCCTGGATCACCAGATTGCCGTTGCCCAGCACGTCGGTGACGACCGCGGCAATGGTCAGATTGACCTTTTCCGCGCGGTTGACGCTGCCCGAACCATTGGAGGCGCTCTGGCCTTCCAGGTCGATCAGGTTCGAGGCGTCGAAGCCGCCGGGGAAGGCGCGGCCCAGGCTGCCTTCCAGACCCAGCAGATTGTTGATTCCGCCCGAGATGTTGTTGGAGCGCGTGCGCTGGGTGGCGTTCTGCGTCTGGGCGCGATCGTCGATGTTGATGTTGATGGTCAGGATGTCGCCGATGTGACGGGCGCGCTGATCGCCGAAGAAGGTGCGCGCGCCGGTGCGCCACAGGCTGTTGGCGCTGGCCGGCCGCGTGTCGGGGCCGTGCACGCCCGGGGTCGGCAGATATTGCTGACTGACCGGCACGAGGGCGGCGGGATAGCCGATCGGGGCCAGTTCGGGGCCGCGAACCGCCTCCATGGCGGTCGAGCAGGCCTGGAGCGACAGGGCCGAGAGGGCGGCGGCGGCGATAAAGACGAACTTGCGCATGACGATGTCTCTCAGCGGGCGGCGAACTGTTGCGGGGCGGCGCGGGCGTGCTGGGCGGCCGGACCGGCGACGGCGCGGCCGGGCCCGGTGGCGACAGCGTCGATCATGCGGCCGGAGGCGGCGTTGACGATCGGCACAGCCTCGCCCAGGGCGGCGTTGCGCGAAGCGCGGCCGGATACGGTCAGCTTCACCCCGCCCACCTCATAGGAGACCTGCACCATGTCGTTGCGGGCGATGACCTGCGGCGAAGCCAGGTCGCGGCCGGACACCGGTTGGCCGGCGCGCAGGGCCCGGCGGGCGGACAGGCCGATCACCTGCTCGGCGTCCTGAGGGCCGCCGGCGGGGGCCAGATGGGACTGGACATCGGACCAGACCACGTCGGCGGGCTGGATCACGTCGCCGGCGGCCAGACTGCGGGCATAGGTCAGAACTTCGACGGTTCGGCCGGGGCCGGCCGTCGCGGCGGCAGGCCGGGCCGAGGCCTCGGCCGCCGGCGCCGAGCCGCCTTCCCGCACCACGATGCGGCGCAGGCCGTTGGGATTGGACCACTGAAGCCCGGCCTGGCGGGCGGCGGCCTGGACCTGGCCGGCCTCCAGAACGGCGGTCGGACCCGCCCGGCGGCCGATGACGACCCCAGACGCCGAACCCGCGCCGTCGAACAGTTCGCCCAGGGTGATGCGGCCGTCATCATCGGCGATGTCGGCGCGAAGGGTGACCGGACCCGCCAGTGCGGGGCTGGCGAACAAGGCAACGGCCAGAGCGGAAACGATCAGCTTCATGGCTCAACCCTTCACTTGCGCGGCGACGGACAGCATGTCGTCGGCGGTGGTGATGACCTTGGAGTTCATCTCGTAGGCTCGCTGGGCCACGATCAGGGCGCTGATCTCGGCCACGGCGTCGACGTTGGAGGACTCGGTGTAGCCCTGCAGCAGCTGGCCGAAGCCGACCTCGCCCGGCGCGCCGACGGTGGCCGGACCAGAGGCCGCGGTCTCCAGCAGCAAATTGTCGCCGATGGCTTCCAGGCCCGCCTCATTGAAGAAGGTCGCCAGCTCAAGCTGGCCCACCACCTGGGGTTCGGCCTGGCCCTGCAGGATCGCCTGGACCTGGCCCGACTTGGAGATGGAGACATCCACGACCCCCTGCGGGATGTTGATTGCGGGCTCGACCGCATAGCCGTCGTCGGTGACCAGCTGGCCTTCGGCGTTGATGGCGAAGTTGCCGGCGCGGGTGTAGGCCTGCTCGCCCGAGGGCAGGGTGATCTGGAAATAGCCCTTGCCGTCGATGGCCAGGTCATAGGTGTTGCCGGTGCGGTTCGGCGTGCCCTGCTCTGTCACCCGATAGACGCTGCCGGCCTTCACGCCCGCGCCGATCTGGATGCCGGTGGGCACCACCGTGCCCTGGCTGGAGGACTGCGCGCCCATCCGCTCGACGTTCTGATACAGCAGGTCCTGGAATTCAGCGCGCTGACGCTTGAACCCCACCGTGTTCATGTTGGCGATGTTGTTCGAGATGACCTCGACGTTCAGGGCCTGGGCGGCCATGCCGGAGGCGGCGGTTCGCAGCGCTCTCATAATCGTCCACTCCGTGGGTCGCTATCGCTTGGTCCGCGGGACCTCGCTGCTTGAGCGACGGGTTTATTTCTGGTCGCGGGTTGGCGACCGGGTTTGCGTCAGATCTTGCCGAGGCGCTCGACGGCGCGCTTGGACAGATCGGTTGATTGCTCGATCATCCGGGTGATCCGTTCGTAGGACCGGCTGATCTCGATGAGGTTGGTGATCTCGAGGAGCGCGTTGACGTTGGAGCCTTCCAGCATGCCCTGGCGCACCTGGGCGTCCGGCGCGTCCATCGGCGCGACGTTGGAGGCGTTGCGGTACAGGCCGTCGCCGCCCTTTTCGAGCACGCCCAGGGCGGCGAAGCGCACCACCGACAGTCGCCCGACAGGCTGGCCGTTCTGGCTGATCGTGCCGTCGGGCGCGATCGCCGGGGCCCCCAGGGCCGGGTCCAGCACGATCTCCCCGCCATCCCCCTGAACCAGAGCGCCCGCCTGGGTCATCAACCGGCCTTCGGCGTCGGTGGTGAAGGCCCCGTCGCGCGTGTAGGCGTCGCGCCCCTGGCCGTCCTGCAAGGCGAAGAAGACCCCCTCGCCCTCAATGGCGAAGTCCAGCGACCGGCCGGTCTGCTTCAGGGCGCCCTGGCCGAAGTCGCGGCCGACGCCATGGTCCATGACGAAGCTGACGCCGGGCCTCACGAAGGCGTTTCGGGCGCGGTCGCCGACCTCTTCGCCGACCAGCAGCTGCTCGACCTTGAAGCCGGTCGTGTCGGCGTTGGCGATGTTGTTGGCCACGATGTCGAGCTCGCGGCGCAACGTCATCTGGCGGGACAGTCCGATATAGGCGGCGTTTTCCACGGCGGGCTCCTTTCACGAAACCTCGTCGCAACGGCCGTGCCAACAGGGTGAATCCAGGCAGGGCGGGCACTTGGCCCCTATCGCCCCTCTAGGCGCCCGGCAGGATTTGCCGGTTCTAAACGGCTCGTTAACCAAACCCGGCGCAATTCGACCGCAGAGACCCAGGTTGGGTGTCTGCGAGGATCGACCGGGGCGTCGCCATGCTGAAGCTGGGCAAGAAAAAGAAGAAGGGCGCGCCCGAAGAGGCCGTCGCCGCCGAAGCCGCGCCCGCCGCCGAAGGCGAGGCCGGGGCCGAGGGCGAGGCGCCCAAGAAGAAGAAGCTGCCACTGCTGTTCATCATCATTCCCGCCGCGCTTGTCGTGCTGGGCGGCGGCGGAGGCGCGGCCTTCTTTCTGCTGAAACCCAAGCCGGCCGAGGCGGCTCAGGGCGAGGACGGCCACGCCGCCGCGCCCAAGAAGGCCGAAAAGGGCGGCGGCCACGGCGGGGGCAAGGACGGCGAGGCGGATCCGGCGCTGGGCAAGATCAGCGCGGGCCCCGACGGCGTCACCTTCTACACCCTGCCCGACATGGTGGTGAACATTCAGTCGGCGGACGGACGGCCGACCTTCCTGAAGCTGAGGCTGACGCTCGAGACCAAGGACGCCGCCCTGGCCTCCCACCTGCAAAGCGAGATGCCGCGCATGCAGGACATGTTCCAGGGCTTCCTGCGCGAACTGCGGCCCGAAGACCTGGCCGGCTCGGCCGGGACCTATCAGCTGCGCGCCGAGATCCTGCGCCGGGTCAATCTGATCGCCGCGCCGGGCAAGGTCGACGCCGTGCTGATCGAAGAGATGCTGGTGCAATGACCGACACCATGGCCGATCCCTTCGGGGCGGACGAAGCGGATCGCCCCGCCGTCTCCGAACGGGTTCTGAACCAGGACGAGATCGACAGCCTGCTGGGCTTCGACCTGGGCGACGACGACGCGTCCGAACGATCCGGCATCCGCGCCATCATCAACTCGGCCCTGGTCAGCTACGAGCGGCTGCCGATGCTCGAGATCGTCTTCGACCGCCTGGTGCGGCTGATGACGACGTCCCTGCGCAACTTCACTTCAGACAACGTCGAGGTGTCGCTGGACAACATCTCGTCGATCCGGTTCGGCGACTATCTGAACTCCATTCCACTGCCGGCCATCCTGGCGGTGTTCCGGGCCGAGGAGCTGGACAACTACGGCCTGCTGACGGTCGACTCCAACCTGATCTATTCGATCGTCGACGTGCTGCTGGGCGGCCGCCGAGGGACGGCGGCGCTGCGCATTGAGGGCCGGCCCTACACCACCATCGAGCGGGTGCTGGTCCAGCGGATGGTCGAGGTCATCCTGGCCGACGCCCAGGCGGCGTTCGAGCCGCTGACGCCCGTGCATTTCAATCTGGACCGGCTGGAGACCAACCCCCGCTTCGCCGCCATCGCCCGGCCTGCGAACGCCGCCATCCTGGTCAAGCTGCGCATCGACATGGAAGACCGCGGCGGCCGGGTCGAGCTGCTGCTGCCCTATGCGACGCTGGAGCCGATCCGCAAGATGCTGCTGCAGCAGTTCATGGGCGAGAAGTTCGGCCGCGACAACATCTGGGAAGGCCACCTGGCCACCGAGCTCTGGACCACCGGCACCGAGGTTCGCGCCGTGCTGGACGAGCAGCAGGTGCCGCTTTCGCGGGTTCTGGATCTGAAAGTCGGCGACACCCTGATGCTGAACGCCACGCCCGACAGCGACATTTCGGTGCGCGCGGGATCGATTCCCCTGACGACCGGAAAGATGGGCCGCAAGGGCCAGCACATCGCCGTTCGCGTCGAAGGCCCGATCAGCGTCGACGCCGCATCCGCCCTGTCGCGAAGAGGAGCTTGAATCATGGCCGGACTGGTGATGGACGCCGTTCTGATGCTTCTGCTGGTCGCCGCCCTGGGCTACGGGGTGCGGCTCGAGAAGCGGCTGCGCGCGCTGCGCGAAGGCCAGCTGGCCTTCGCCGGCGCCGTGACCGAGCTGAACCAGGCCGCCTCGCGCGCCGAGGCCGCCCTGTCGGCCCTGCGCGGTTCGGGTCAGGAGACCGATTTGCTGCACGACCGCATCGTCAAGGCGCGCGAGGTCAAGCAACAGCTCGAAACCCTGATCGCCCGCGCTCCGGCCGCTCCGGTCGCCGCCCGGGCCCCTGTTGAGGTCGCGCCCCCGGCCGAACCCGCGCTGCGGCCCCGCGAACCGCGCGGCGAGCCCGTGCTGAGCGGGTCCCGCGATCGCGAGCGTTCCCTGTTCGCCGACCGCGCGCCCGACCGGCAGCGTCTGCTGAACGAGGAGCAGGTCGAGCGCTTCACCCCCGTGCTGCAGGCTCTGGCCGCTAACCAGGCTGCGAAACAAAGCCTCAACCGCGCCCGGCGTAGCCTGGATGAAGACCTGTTCGCGGCATGACGTTGGCCCCTATGGACGACCGCGCGGCGGTCGTCCGGCTTGAGGGGCGGTCAGCCTGATTTGAGAGTGAGCCGACGATGAGCCGACTGCCCCGCATCCTGCCCCTGATCGCCGTCGCCATCGGCGGGGTGGTGGTGCTGCGCGCCGCCGGAGCCGCGCCGGAGCTGTTCCAGGGCGCGCGCGCCTGGGCCGAGGAAGCGGTGCAGCCCGCCGGCGAAGGGACGGGCGCCGCGCCCGCCAAGCCGGCTCCCGCTGTCTGTGCTCTGACGCCCGAGCAACTTGCCCAGCAGGCCGGCCTGTCGCCCGCCGAGCTGCGCGTGCTGCAGTCGCTGTCCAAGCGCCGCGAGGACCTGGACGCCCGCGACGCCGACTTCGCCACCATGCTGCCGCTGATGGCCTCGGCCGAGCAGAAGCTGGACGCCAAGCTTCAGGCCATGGAGGCGCTCAAGTCCGAAATGCAGGGCCTGCTGGGCCAAGTCGATGAACGCGAGAAGGCCGAGATCGACCGCCTGGTCCAGGTCTATTCAGCCATGCGCCCGCGAGAAGCGGCGGCGGTCTTCAATACCCTGAACGACTCCGTGCGCCTGCCGGTCGCCGCCGCCATGCGCCCCCGGTCGCTGGCGGCCGTTATGGCCCAGATGCCGCCCGCAGCCGCCCGCGAACTGACCGAGAAACTGGCGCGGCGCTATGAGGCCCAGCAGCTGGCCGCCCGCACGGCCACGGCCAGCGCGCCCCTGACCGCCGCCGAGCCCGGATCGGTCGCAACCGGCGCGCCCGCCGCCGTGGCCGCCCCGACGCCCGCCACCGCGCCCCCTGCCACTCGTCCGGCGGCCCAACCGGCGGCTCAGCCGGCCCCGCGCACCCGGCCGCCGGCGCAACGCGCGGCCAACCGCCCGGCCAACAGGACGACGGAAAGCCGGCCGCCCGCTCCTGCGCCCGCGCCGGAGCCGGCCGGCCCGCAGCCCTACCGCGCCTCGCCCGCCGCCGAAGCCCCCGCCGCCGCGCCCGGCCGTCAGCAGGTGCAGTAGACCGGCGCCTCTTGCATCGCGGCGCGTCTGGCCCTTTAAGCCGCGCAAACGCCTCCCCGCGTCCGGCCACGCAAGGATCCGCCCATGAGCTCGCCCGCCGACAAGCCCGTCAAGAAGGTCGTCCTGGCCTATTCCGGCGGCCTGGACACCTCCATCATCCTGAAGTGGCTGCAGACCGAGTATCAGGCGGAGGTAATCACCTTCACCGCCGACCTGGGCCAGGGCGAAGAGCTGGGGCCGGCGCGCGAGAAGGCGCTGAAGCTGGGCATCAAGCCCGAGAACATCTTCGTCGACGACCTGCGCGAAGAGTTCGTGCGCGACTTCGTCTTCCCGATGTTCCGCGCCAACACCGTCTATGAGGGCCAGTATCTGCTGGGCACCTCGATCGCGCGGCCGCTGATCGCCAAGCGCCAGATCGAGATCGCCCGCCAGGTCGGCGCCGACGCCGTCTGTCACGGGGCGACCGGCAAGGGCAACGACCAGGTCCGCTTCGAGCTGGGTTACTACGCCCTGAACCCCGACATCCACGTCATCGCCCCCTGGCGCGAATGGGAGTTCCGCAGCCGCGAGGCCCTGCTGGACTTCGCCGAGAGGCACCAGATCCCGATCTCCAAGGACAAGCGCGGCGAGGCGCCCTTCTCGGTCGACGCCAACCTTCTGCACTCCTCGTCCGAGGGCAAGGTGCTGGAAGATCCGGCCGTCGAGGCGCCCGAGTTCGTGCACCAGCGCACCATCAGCCCTGAGGACGCGCCGGACACGCCGACCATCTTCACCCTCGGCTTCGAAAGGGGCGACGCCGTCTCGATCGACGGCGAGGCCCTGTCGCCGGCCGACATCCTGACCCATCTGAATAAGCTGGGCCACGACAACGGCGTCGGCCGCCTGGACCTGGTCGAGAACCGCTTTGTCGGCATGAAATCGCGCGGCGTTTACGAGACGCCCGGCGGGACCATCCTGCTGGCGGCGCACCGCGGCATCGAGTCCATCACCCTGGACCGCGGCGCCATGCACCTGAAGGACGAGCTCGCGGTCAAATACGCCCACCTGATCTACAACGGCTTCTGGTTCGCCCCCGAGCGCGAGATGCTGCAGGCGGCCATCGACCATTCGCAGCTGCGGGTGAACGGGACCGTTCGGATCAAGCTCTACAAGGGCAATGTCACCATCATCGGCCGCGAGAGCCCCGACAGCCTGTATGATCAGGACCTCGTCACCTTCGAGGAAGGCGTTCAGGCCTATGACCACCGCGACGCGGCGGGCTTCATCAAGCTGAACGCCCTGCGTCTGCGTGTTCTGGCGCGCCGCGACCAGCGCTGAGGGTTCTCGGGGCGGAGGCCGCCGCATTGACGGCTTGCCCCCGCCCCATTCGCCCTTCACGGTGGCGTGATCGCAGAGCCAAGGAGCCTTTCATGCGTCTCGCAACCCTCGCCACGGCCACGGCCGCCCTCGCCCTGATGGCCGCGCCGGCCCTGGCTCAAGAGGCCCCCGCCGCCCCGCCCGCTCCCGCCGCCGCACCGGCGCCCTCGGCCGCCCAGGCGGCGGTCGAAGCCGAAGCCCAGAAGTTCGAGGCCGGCGTCGAGCAGATGCAGGGCGAACTGGTCGCTTTGCGCACCGCCGCCGGGGCCGACACCGCCAAGTATCAGGCGGACTCTCAAGCCGTTCTCGCCCGCTATCAGCCGCAGGCCGACGCCTTCGCCGACGCCCTGGCCGCCTTCGCCGCCGATCCGGCGTCGGGCGTCCCGGCCGAAGCCCAGGCTCAGATCGCCCAGGGCGTGACGCAGATCCGCAGCGTTCCGACCATGATGCGCGACCAGATCGGCCAGGCCACGCCGGAACAGCTCGCCGCCGCCAAGGCCCCGGCCGCGGCCCCCCAGTAAGCCCGCCTTACCGCGATTTCACTTGTCGCGACGGCTGATCGGGCGGACCTTCTGCGCGCTTTCGCAGGAGGTCCGCCCATGGCCAACACGTCCGCCGCTCTGATCGCCTCGGTCGCCTTGGCGGCGATCTTGTCGGCCGCCCCAGCTTCGGCCCAGTCCGCGCCCGGTCCGGCTCCGACCGCCGAAACCCGGCTGGAAGCCGCCGCCGAAGCTTTCGGCAAGCGCATGGAGGCCTTCGCCGCCCAGGCCGAAGCGCTCGAGAAGAACCAGAGCCTGACCGAGGCCGAGCGAGAAGCGCGCGTCCACGCTTTGTGGTCAGCGCAGGAGCCGGCCCTGGCCGAGTTCACCACCCTGGCCGTGCGCCTGAGCGGCGAACTGGCCCAGGCGGCGATGGCCGAGGTCGATGTGGCCCGCATCACCGGAGAGGCGCTTCAGACCGCCATGGCGCCGGTCCAAGGCGTCATCGCCAACAGCGCCTGGACCAATCCGGACCCGGACCAGATGGTCACCTATGAGCTGCTGGCCGACTACGGCCTGTCTCAGGCGGCCGACGCCATCGACGAGGCTCACGCCGAGGCGGCCAAGGCGTCGCTGTCGGCGCCGAAGGCCGACTGACGCCTCAGTCCATCGCCTCGATCAGGTCGATCCGATCATCGGACAGGCCGAAATGATGGCCGATCTCGTGGATCAGCACGTGAGCGATGATCTCGGCTAGGCCGACGTCGCCGCGCTCGCACCATTCGTCCAGGATCGGGCGGCGATACAGGAACACGCGTGACGGTTCGGGCGCCGGCCCCAGGCCTTCGCGGCTGGACAGATCGACGCCGTGGTACAGGCCCGTCAGCTCGAACGGGTCTTCGATGCCCATTTCCGCCAGGGTCGCCTCGTCGGCGAAATCGTCGACGCGGATCACCACCTCGCCGGCCAGACCCCTGAACGCGTCGGGCAGATCGGCGAAGGCCTGCTCGGCCAAGCGGGCGAAATCCTCCAGTGAGGGGGCGATCTGATCGGCCCAGACGGAGGGCGTTGCGGGGGTGCTCATCCGGTCCATATCGGCCGCCCTGCGCCGGCCCGCAATCGGGCCGCTCGCCGCACATGCATCACCCCCAACCATTCCGCCTCGGCTTGCGTTATGGTGAACGCGAATCGCCCCTGATCGCACGGGGCGGGGATTGAGCGGGGATGGCCGAAGCCGAGATCGCATACGCCGCCACGGCTGGGGCCGCAGGCCTGGCCTTGGCCGTCAGCGCCTGGGCCTGGCGCCTGCGCGCGCGGCTGGCCGCGCGCGAGACCGCGGTGTTCCAGGTCGATGACGAGCGCCGCCGGGCCCTGTTCGACCGCGACGCCGCCTTGTCCGCCTTCGACGACCTGCGCCTGGCTCTGTCTCCAGATGGCCGGGTCGATCAGGTGCTGGGCGCCGCCGAGACCCTGGAGGCCGCCCGCCGCGATCTGGAGGGACGAGCCGGCGTGACGGTCGCCGAGGCGGTTCTTGATCGGCTGAAGGCGCTGCACGCAGCCCGGTTGCAGCCGCTCCTTCTGGAGGGCCGCGCCTTCGAGGCCTTGGTCGAGGGGCGGGAACGCGCCTGGCGACTGGAGGGTCGGATTGTCGGCGGGACGGCCTGGCTGAGGCTCGAGCCCCTGGCCGCCGGAGGCGAGACGGCTGCGGAAAGCGGTTTGGGCGCTCTGGCCGACGCGTCGCCCGTGCCGACCTGGGTGCTGAACCCTGCAGGCCGCCTGGCCTGGGCCAACCGCGCCTGGCTGGAGGAGGCCGGCTGTCCGTCCCTGGAGGCTGCGATCGAGACCGGCGCCAGCTTCGACCGCGCAGCCGACGCCCTGGCCGCCGAGGCCCAACGTCTGGGCGTGCGCCAGGAGGGCTTTCGCTGGACGACCGGGGGCGGACGACGCCGGGCCTGGCGCATCGTGGTCGAGCCGGCGGCCGGCCCCTCAGGCGCTGTCATCGCCTTCGCCCTGGACGTGACCGAGGCCGAGGAGACGCGCGACACCCTGCGCCGCCACGTCGAAGCCCATGACGAGACCTTGAACCATCTGGCCGACGCCGTGGCCATCTTCGGTCCGGCCCGGCGGCTGGCCTTCCACAACACCGCCTTCCAGACGCTGTTCGACATCGACCCCGCCTGGCTGGACGAGCGGCCGACCCATGCCGAGCTGCTGGACCGGCTGCGGCAACGGCGGATGCTGCCCGAGGTCATCGACTACGCCGGCTGGAAGGCCGATGAGCTGGACTTCTACGGCGCCGCCCAGGCCGCGCCGGACGACAGCTGGTCGCTGCCCGACGGCCGGACCCTGAGGGTCGTGCGCCAGCCCCACCCGCTCGGCGGCGTGCTGCTGATCTTCTCGGACATCACCGACGAGCTGAAGCTGCGCAGTCGCTTCAACGCCCAGCTTCAGGTCCAGACGGCGACGCTGGACAAGCTGAACGACGCCGTGGCCGTGTTCGGCTCCGACGGGCGGATGCGGCTGCACAACGAGGCGTTCGAGGCCTTCTGGGGCGTGGGGGCCGAGCGGCTGACCGCGGCCTCGGACTTCGACGCCGTCGCCGCCCTGTGCGAGCCGGTCCTGCCCGATCCCAGCCTGTGGCTGGGGCTCAAGGCGCGCGTGGCCGACCCCGATCCGGAAAGCCGCGTGCCGATCTCGGGCGAGGGGCGCACCGCCGACGGACGGTTCGCCGCCTGGCAGACCCGGCCGCTGCCAGACGGCGCGACCCTGGTGGCTTTTTCCGATGTTACCGCCCGCCGCGCCCTGGAGCAGGCCCTGGCTCAGCGCGAGGCCGCGCTGCAGGAAAGCCAGGCGCTGAAGCGCGAGTTCGTCGGCTCGGTCAGCTACGAGCTGCGCACGCCGCTGACCACCATCGTCGGCTATTCCGAACTGCTCGAGACGATGGGCGACCTGCCCGAACGCAGCCGCCAGCACGCCGGCGCCATCCGCATCGCCGCCAGCCAGCTGGCCCGCTCCATCGACGACGTGCTGGACATGAGCCAGATCGACGCCGGGGAGATGGAGCTGACGCTCGGCGACGTGCGGGTCTGCGACCTGCTGGACGAGGCGGCCGAAAAGGTGCGCGCGCGCGTCGAGGGCCGGGGCGCGACGCTGACCGTTAGCTGCCCGCCGGATCTCAGCCCGATCCGCGCCGATGCCCGCCGCATCGGGCAGGCCATCGACCACCTGATGGAGAACGCCGCCCGCGCCGTCTCGGAAGGGGGCGAGGTCAAGCTGAGCGCCGAGCGCGGGGCGTCGGAGGCCCGCATCCGCATCGCCGACACCGGGCGCGGCATCCCCTATCACCTGCAGCCCCACGTCTTCGACCGCTTCGTGCGGCGCGAGCGCGGCGGACCGGGCGTGGGCCTGGCCCTGGTCAAGGCCCTGGTCGAGCTGCACGGCGGCTGGGCCGAGGTGGAGAGCGAGCCGGGCAAGGGCGCCGCCTTCATCCTTCACCTGCCGTTGCAGGCGGCGGGCGCAGCCGCCGCGCCAGAGCTGAATCTGAGTGACGAGCGGCGAGTGGCGAGTGGCGAGTAGAAGCGGCGTTCACGACCGCTTTGACTTGGCTGCGACCCTTCACTAACCACTCGCCACTCGTCACTCGCCACTGGAGGCCGGCATGGCCGCCCTGCTGAAGACCGCCCTCATCTACGACTTCGACGGCACGCTGGCGCGCGGCAACATGCAGGAAGTCACCTTCATCCCTTCGGTGGGCATGAGCATCGGCGACTTCTGGGGCGCGGCGGACGCCCTGACGCGCGACGCCGACGGCGACAACATCCTGATGTACATGCAGCTGATGCTGGCCCGCGCCCGCGAGAACGGCGCCCCCATCACCCGCAAGACGCTGCACGAGCATGGCCAGGACGTGAAGCTGTTCGACGGGCTGAAGTCGGACCTGACGGGCAAGGGCTGGTTCGAGCGCATCGACGCCATCGGCCGGGAATACGGGCTGGAGATCGAGCACTACATCATCTCCGCCGGCCTGGAGGAGATGATCGACGGCTGCCCCATCCGCGACGCCTTCCGCCACGTCTTCGCGTCCAAGTTCGTCTATGACGAGAACGGCGTGGCCATCTGGCCGGCGGTGGGGGTGAACTACACCACCAAGACCCAGTATCTGTTCCGCATCAACAAGGGGGTGCTGAACCACTGGGAGCACGAGCGGATCAACCGCTTCATGGCCGACGACGACCGTCCGGTGCCGTTCGAGCGCATGATCTTCCTCGGCGACGGCGACACCGACGTGCCGACCATGAAGATGATGCACACCAAGGGCGGTTTCTCGATCGCCGTCTACGATCCGCGCAACAGCGCCCGCGATCAGGAGAAGATCTACGGCCTGATCTCGGAGGACCGGGTGAACTTCGTCGCGGCGGCCGACTACCGCGAGGGCTCGGCGCTGGATCTGATCGTCAAGGGCCTGATCGGCCGTATCGCCATCAACGCCGGGACGATGCGCGCGATCGACTAGGAGCTAGCGGCCTTTCACACGCAGCCAGGCGTCGCGGGCGGCGACGAAGCGGGCCGGGGCCAGCCCGCCGAGCGGAACAGCCCGCCCCTGGGTCTTGAGCCCCGCTTCCTGACCCTTGGCCCAGACAGCTTGGGCCTCGTGCGCCTGGCCGGCGGCGATGTCGACGATGACGAAATGGTCGGGCAGGAAGACCCCTCGGTCCAGCCTGACCTTCATGCCGCCGTCGGACAGATCGACAATGACGCATCGCAGCTCCAGGCCGGCCGCCACGATCAACCCGCGCAGATTGACCGCCTTGCGCTCGCCCTGGCGTCGGTTCTTGCTCATGTCGAAGAAGGGCATGGGCTCTTGAACGCGCGAGGCCGGGGGCGGTTTAGTGCTGATTTTCCGGCAGACGCACGATCAGGCCGTCCAGCTCGTCCTTGACGCGGATTTGACAAGACAGGCGGCTGTTGGGCTGAACGTTCTCGGCGAAGTCGAGCATCGACTCCTCCATCGCCGAGGCCCGGCCCGTCACGTCCTGAAAGGCCTCGTCCACATAGACGTGACACGTCGCGCAGGCGCAGGCGCCCCCGCAGTCCGCATCGATCCCAGGCACATTGTTCCGGATCGCGCCTTCCATGACGGACAGGCCGATTTTGACCTCCACGACGTGCTCGCGGCCGTCGTGTTCGATGTAGGTGATCTTAGCCAACTCTAGGCCGCCGCCGTCTTCTTGCGGCTCGGAGAGACCATCAGCTTCTTGGTTTCCGCGATGGCCTTGGCCGGGTTCAGCCCCTTGGGGCAGACCTGGGCGCAGTTCATGATTGTGTGGCAGCGGTAGAGCTTGAACGGGTCTTCCAGGTCGTCCAGGCGCTTGTCGGTGGCCTCGTCGCGGCTGTCGGCGATCCAGCGGTAGGACTGCAGCAGGGCGGCCGGGCCCAGATAGTCCGTCTGGTTCCACCAATAGCTGGGGCACGACGTCGAGCAGCAGGCGCACAGGATGCATTCGTACAGCCCGTCCAGCTTTTCGCGGTCGGCCGGCGACTGCAGACGCTCCTTCTCGGGCTCCACTTCGTCATTGGTCTGAAGATACGGCTGGATGGAGTCGTACTGGGCGTAGAACAGGGTCAGGTCCGTTACCAGATCCTTGACCACCGGCTGGTGCGGCAGGGGCGCGATCGAGATCGAATTGCCCGAGCACTCGTCCCAGCCCTTGGTGCAGGCCAGGGCGTTGCGGCCGTCGACTGTCATCGAGCACGAGCCGCAGATGCCTTCGCGGCACGACCGGCGGAAGGCCAGGGTCGGATCGATCTCGTTCTTGATGTGGATCAGGGCGTCCAGTAGCATCGGGCCGTGGTCGTCCGTCGACACCTCATAGGTGTCCCAGCGCGGATCCGCGTCGACCTCGGGGTCGTAACGGTAGACCTTGTAGGTCTTGACGTTCTGGGCGCCCGGCGGGGCCTTGTGGACCTTGCCGGCAGCGGGCTTGGAGCCTTTGGGAAGGGTAAGCTGGACCATCAGTAAACCCGAGCCTTCGGTTCGATGTAATCGATGTCCTTGGACATGGTGTAGTTGTGCACCGGACGGTAGTCGATCTGGACACTTTCGTCCGGGCGCTTCCACGCCAGGGTGTGCTTCATCCAGTTAGCGTCGTCGCGGTCCGGATAATCCTCGCGGGCGTGGGCGCCGCGCGATTCGGTGCGGTTCAGCGCGCCCTCGATGGTCACCAGCGCCTGATCGATCAGGTTGTCGTATTCCAGGGTCTCGATCAGGTCTGTGTTCCAGATCAGGCCGCGATCGGTGGTCTTGATGTCCGACCCTTGCGCGTGGATGTCGCGCAGCTTGGCCACGCCTTCCTCCAGCGTCTTGCCGGTGCGGAACACTGCGGCGTCCGACTGCATGGCGCGCTGCATCTCCAGCCGCAGCTTGGCGGTGGGGGTCGAGCCATCGGCGTTGCGGAAGCGGTCGAAGCGGGCCAGGTGCGCCTCGGTGGTCGCGGCCGGGGCGCTGGGCACGGCCGAGGCCTTGTCCACCACTTCGCCGCAGCGCAGGCCGGCGGCGCGGCCGAACACCACCAGGTCGGTCAGGGAGTTGGAGCCCAGACGGTTGGCGCCGTGCACCGACACGCAGGCCGCCTCGCCCACAGCCATCAGGCCGGGCACGACGCTGTCGGGATTGCCGTCGCGCAGCGTCAGCACCTCGCCGTGGTAGTTCGTGGGAATGCCGCCCATGTTGTAGTGGACCGTCGGCAGGACCGGGATGGGCGCCTTGGTGACGTCGACGCCGGCGAAGATCTTGGCGCTTTCGGAAATGCCCGGCAGGCGCTGGTGCAGGATCTTGGGATCCAGGTGGTCCAGGTGCAGGAAGATGTGGTCCTTGTTGGGGCCCACGCCGCGGCCTTCGCGGATCTCCAGCGTCATGGAGCGGCTGACCATGTCGCGCGGCGCCAGGTCCTTCACGGTCGGCGCATAACGCTCCATGAAGCGCTCGCCTTCGGAGTTGGTCAGATAGCCGCCCTCGCCGCGCGCGCCCTCGGTGATCAGGCAGCCGGCGCCGTAGATGCCGGTTGGGTGGAACTGCACGAACTCCATGTCCTGAAGCGGCAGGCCGGCGCGCAGCACCATGGCGTTGCCGTCGCCGGTGCAGGTGTGGGCCGAAGTGGCCGAGAAATAGGCGCGGCCGTAACCGCCGGTCGCCAGCACCACCATCTTGGCGCGGAACTGGTGCATCTGGCCGGTGTCGAGCTGCAGCGCCGTGACGCCGGTGCAGGCGCCGTCCTGCATGATCAGGTCCAGCGCGAAATATTCGACGAAGAACTTCACTTCACGACGGACGGACTGGCCGTACAGGGTGTGCAGGATGGCGTGGCCGGTGCGGTCGGCGGCGGCGCAGGTGCGCTGCACCGGGCCCTCGCCGAAATTGCGGGTCATCCCGCCAAAGGCGCGCTGATAGATCTTGCCCTCGTCGGTCCGGCTGAAGGGCACGCCCCAGTGCTCCAGCTCATAGACGGCCTTGGGCGCGTTGCGGACCAGGTATTCGATCGCGTCCTGATCGCCCAGCCAGTCCGACCCCTTGACGGTGTCGTACATATGCCACTGCCAGCTGTCCTCGCCCATGTTTCCCAGCGAGGCGGAGATGCCGCCCTGAGCCGCCACGGTGTGCGATCGGGTCGGGAAGACCTTGGTCACGCAGGCGACCTTCAGGCCCTGCTGCGCCGCGCCAAGCGCCGCGCGCAGGCCCGAGCCGCCGGCGCCGACGACGACGACGTCATATTCGTGGTCGATGAATTCGTAAGCAGCCATCAGGCGTTCAGACTCCAAGACCGGCCGGCAGCGGCGCCGAGCCCAGCGCCAGCCGCACGATGAGGAAGACGCCGGCGGCCGCCAGCGCGAGGAAGACCAGGTTGACCGCCAGGATCAGCAGCGCCTTGTTTCCCGGACGATGTATGTAGTCCTCGATGATGACCTTCCAAGCCAGGCCGGCGTAGGCGCAGAACACCAGAAGGGTCACAGCCGCCAGGACGGCGTTCAGCGGGCTGGCGATCCAGGCCAAGACGAAATCGTAGTCGGCGCCGGCCAGGGTCCAGGCGCTGAAGGCGACCCAAAGGCCCAGCGGCATCAGAAGGGCCAGCAGCACCTTCTCGGTCAGCCATTCGCCCGCGCCGTGGCGCTCGGAGACCTTGACCATGTTGTGGTAGCGCGTCTGACGGCTCACAGCGAAACCCTCCCCGAGGCGAACAGAGCGGCCCAGAACATAACCGCCAGGACGATCGGTCCCCAGACCGCGACGTGCGACATGGCGTCGGCGCTCTTGATCGTGAGGCCTTCGCCCGTGTCATTGAAAAGGTGGCGGCCGCCGTTCAGCAGGAAGGAGAACAGCACCCAGGTCAGGCCAAATCCGATCAGCAGGCCCAGCGGCGATCCGGCGAAGGCCAGCAGACCCGCATAGGTGTCATGCCCGAAAGCCAGGGCGGCCAGCCAGCCCACGGCGAACACAGCGCCGAACGAGGCCGCGCCGATGGTGGCCCGGAACAGGATCGAGGCGGCCATGGTGATATGCCAGCGCCAGGTCTGAAGGTGCGGCGACAGCGGTCGGATGCGTCCGTTCGGCTGCGTGACGAAACGACCGGTCTGGTCGTCGCGCGCGTCGTTGCTCGACATGCGAATCGTTCTCAAAAGCGAGGAAATTCAAGCCTCGGGAGGATGAACAGGCTTTAGTGACGGTTTCGGCGCGGTGTCAACGAAACCGCGCGGTTCGGGGGGAACCGATCACGTTTTCGCGGGTTCTGCGCGAGGTTATGGCGCAGACGCCGATGGCTGTTGCAGCCTCGGCCCCATGATTACGCCCGCCCTGATCGCTCCCGTTATGGCCGTTCTGATGCTGCCCGGCGAGCCGCTTGAGGTGCTCAGCCGCTACCAGGCCTATGTGCGGCCCGCCGTCGGCGCCTATCAGCCGCCTTCGGACTTCGGGCGGGAAGGATCAGGCCCCGTCGAGTGGATCGTCCTGCGCGCACCGCTGTCCAGCCCGGTCGCAATCGACGCCTATTGCGGAGCCTACGAGGCCTCCCCCGGCGTGGCGCAGCTTGAATATGATCAGGGCGTGGCCGAAGCCGAGCGCGCCGCAGACGCCGCGGCGGGCACCCGGCCGCCGTTGCGGGTCGGCCCTCGCTCGTGTTAGTCGCGCGGCCTTCGGACCCTCGCGCACCGGCGTGAGGCGACCGCACCCATTTCACAGAGCCGCTTCATCATGACCGACGCCACGCCCCCCGCCGACGCCAACAACGGCGCGCCCGCCGAGGGTCAGCCTCAGGACCAGCAGCAGGGACCGGGTTTCCGCATCCTGGCCCAGTATGTGAAGGACATGTCCTTCGAGAATCCGCGCGCTCCGGAAAGCCTGCGAATCGAGGCCAAGCCCCAGATCGACATGGGCGTCGAAATGGCCGCGCAGGGCCGTCCGGACGGTCTGTTCGAGGTTGAGCTGCGCCTCTCGGTCAAGGCCTCGACCGAGAGCATGGCCGTGTTCCACGTCGAGCTGGTCTACGCCGGCCTGTTCGCGCTGACCGGCGTGCAGGAGCAGGACATCGAGCCGATGCTGCTGATCGAATGCCCGCGCTATCTGTTCCCCTACGCGCGCGAAATCATCTCGGGCGCCACGGCGGATGGCGGCTTCTACCCGCCCTTCATGCTGGATCCGATCGACTTCGCCGGCATCTACGTTCAGCGCCAGCAGCAGATCGCCCGCGGCCCGAACGACGCCGGCCAGGCCTGATTTAACGGCGTCCGCCGGGGTGAAAGACAAGGCGTCGCGTGCTAGAGGCGCCGGCGTCCCGTCTCCTCCTCGCTCCTAGGACGCCGCCATGCCCGCAGCCCCCGACTTTCCGCCCGCTCCCGACCGGGTGGCGCCGCAGCGCGCCCTGATCTCGCTGTCCGACAAGGCGGGGCTGGAGGATGCAGCCCGCGCCCTGCACGACGCCGGCGTCGAACTCGTCTCGACAGGCGGCACCAAGTCGGCGATCGCCGCGCTGGGCCTGCCGGTCAAGGATGTGGCCGACCTGACGGGCTTTCCCGAAATGATGGACGGCCGGGTCAAGACGCTGCACCCCGTCGTGCACGGCGGCCTGCTGGGCGTGCGCAACGCGCCGGCTCACGCCGAGGCCATGACGACCCACGCCATCGGCCCGATCGATATCGTCTGGATCGACCTCTACCCGTTCGAAAAGACCGTCGAGGGCGGCGGCGGCTTTGAGGCGGCTATCGAAAACATCGACATCGGCGGCCCGGCCATGATCCGCTCGGGCTCCAAGAACCACGGCCACGTCGCCGTGGCGGTCGATGGCGAAAGCATCGGCCTGATCCTCCAAGCCCTCAAGGCCGACGGCGCCACGACGCTGGCCCTGCGCAAGCAGTTAGCCGCACGCGCCTTCGCCCGCACCGCCGCCTATGACGCCGCCGTCTCCGCCTGGTTCACCGGTCAGTTGGAAGACGCCGCCCCGGCCCGCAAGTCCATCGCCGGATCGCTGGCCCAGACGCTTCGCTATGGCGAGAACCCGCACCAGACCGGCGCCTTCTACCGCACTGGCGAACGCCGTCCAGGCGTGACCCATGCGACCCAGGTCCAGGGCAAGGAGCTGGGCTACAACAACATCGCCGACGCCGACGCCGCCTATGAGTTGGTCGCCGAGTTCGAGGCCCCGGCCTGCGTCATCGTCAAGCACGCCAACCCCTGCGGCGTGGCGGTCGGCAAGGATATCTCGGACGCCTACGCCCGCGCGCTGGAATGCGACGCCGTCTCGGCCTTCGGCGGCGTGATCGCCGTCAACCGGCCTCTGAACGGCGAGGACGCCCGCGCCATCACCGGCATCTTCACCGAGGTCGTCATCGCGCCCGGCGCCGACGATGAGGCCAAGGCCGTCTTCGCCGCCAAGAAGAACCTGCGCCTGCTGATCACCGACGGTCTGCCTGATCCCCACGGCCCGGGCGAGGTGTTCCGCTCTGTCGCGGGGGGCTTCCTGGTGCAGTCGCGCGACCGCAGCCTGATCAAGCCGTCGGACCTCAAGATCGTCACCCGGCGCCAGCCGACGCCGACTGAGATCCAGGACATGCTGTTCGCCTTCACCGTGGCCAAGCACGTCAAGTCCAACGCCATCGTTTACGCCAAGGACGGCCAGACCGCCGGGATCGGCGCCGGCCAGATGAACCGTCGCGACAGCGCCCGCATCGCCGCCATCCGCGCCAAGGAAGCCGGCGAGGCCAAGGGTCTGATCCGTTCCCTGGCCGAGGGCTCGGCCTGCGCGTCCGAAGCCTTCTTCCCCTTCGCCGACGGACTGCTGGAAGCGGTGGCCGCCGGAGCCACGGCGGTGATCCAGCCGGGCGGCTCGATGCGTGACGCCGAGGTCATCGCGGCCGCCGACGAAAAGGGCGTGGCCATGGCCTTCACGGGCGTGCGCGTTTTCCGGCACTGATGTCGGGCGCTAGGCTCGCGACGCGGTCGCTCGCGGCTTGAGCGCGCCACCCCCGCCAGCCACGGCCGGCAGCAGCAGTTGATCTGACAGCGCCCGCACCACCGGCACGGCCACGGCGTCGCCGGTCAGCTTCAGGGCGGCGTTGTCGCGGTCGGGCAGTCGGTAGTCGTCGGGCAAACCCATGAGGCGCGCCGCTTCCCGGCCGGTCAGACGACGGACGCGGACGCGTCCCTCGGCCGCCTCGACCACATACTGACGCGACGAGCCCCCCGAGGGCGTGCGCAGGCAGCCGGCCAGGCCATCGAACCGCAGCTCCAGCCTCTGAACACGCCGTTCGCCCTCGCGGCGGACCCTACGGAAGCCGGCGCCGATCCGTCGCTCGCCCGACGCGCGGATGACCTCCAGCCGCTGCCGGTGCAGAGGCGACAGAAGGGCGAGCAGACGCTCGGTCTCCGCCTCGCCCATCCACTCAGCCTCGGTCGCGAGCACCGAGGCCAGGTCGCCGTTGCGCTGAGACGGCGGCGCCAGACGCCACCAGGCCCAGACGTCGCGCACGGCCTGCGGCAGGCGCGCCTCCGCGCGGATCAGCCGAGGCGAATGAAAGGGATGCGCAGGCCCCTCGCCCGCCAGATGATCGGCGTCCGTGAGACCCACCACGAACAGGCGGGGCCGCGACTGGGGCAGCCACAGCGCGGCGTCCATCTCCAGCGCGCCGACGCGATAGCCCGCCCGCGTCATGGCCTCGCACACGGCCGCGAAATCGGCGCCGCCGCTGGACGTCAACAGGCCGCAGACGTTCTCCAGCACCACGGCGCGCGGCTCGCGCCCTTCGGCCTGAAGCCCCTCGACCAGCCGCCAGAAGCCCCAGAAGGCGCCCGACCGCTCAGCCTTCAACCCGCCGCGCGCACCCGCCAGGCTCAGGTCTTGGCACGGCGACGAGGCCCACATCAGGTCCGGCCGGCCCGGCAGGTCGTCGAGCGTGATGTCCCAGACGTCACCCAGGCGGAAAGGCGTTTCGGGGTGGTTGGCGCGGAAGGCGGCGGCCTTCATGGCGTCCAGGTCGTTGGCGAAGCAGATGCGAAAACCGGAAAGGCCCAGGCCCGCCAGGCCGCCTCCGGCGAAAAATTCATAGGCGACGGGGGCCTGGGCGGGCGACGGCGGGCTCATGATTCGCCACCATAGAGCGCCCGACGCGTTCAGCCATCGCAGCCTCGTCTACGTCCAGGAGATTTCCATGCGCCGCCTCGCCCTGCTCAGCCTTCCCGTCCTGGCCCTGGCGGCCTGCTCCGAACCGGCTTCGTCGCCCGAGCCGATCGAGACCACGCCCGAGGTGCGCCCGGCCATGCTGGGCGGGGTCAATCTGAGCGAGCCGGTCCGCGCCCTGGGCACCGAACCCTTCTGGAGCGTGGAGATCGGGCCGGATCAGATGGCCTATGACCGCGTCGGCGTGGTGACCGCCACGCGCGCGGCCCATTCGGGTCCGCAGGTACAAGGCACCATGGCGACTTGGCGCGCCAACGACGGCTCCATGACCGTGACCCTGATGGCCACGGAATGCTCGGACGGCATGAGCGACCGCACCTATCCGCTGACAGCGCGGGTCCAGATCGGGCAGGAAGAACTGAACGGCTGCGCCGCCTCGACCGCCGCCATACTGCGCACCTCGGAAAGCGGCGAGGTGCGCTGAGTTCAGCCGGTGGCGGCGTCGGCGTCGTCGCCGGCCTTCGGATCGTCTCCGTCGTTGCGCACGGTCTTTTCGCCGGCTTGGGCCGATGACGCCTCCGCCATGCCCTCGCTGGCCAGGCTTTCGTTGATCGCGTCCTGATCGGGATCGATGTCCGAGCCGGAGGCCGAGCCGCCGCGCAGTGATCCGGCGCGGGTGTCCGAGCCCAGGTCCGAACCGGTCAGAGCCTCGTTCAACGCATCCGGCTTGCGGCCCAGATCGGGCTTCTCGCCGGCGTCCTCGGCTTCTCGCGCGTCGTTGGTCTGGTTCTGGTCGGTCATGGCGATCTCCTTCGCCGACTAGAGCGAGCGCGGCGGGCTGGCGGTTCCCAAACGAAAAAGAGCGCCGGGATCAAATCCCGGCGCTCTTCATTCAGCAGAACTTCCGGCCCCGTCGGATCGAAAAGGTCGCAAAGGCCGTCAGGCTTTTCCGAACAGCTTGGCCCACCGCGGCTTCTCGCGGGTCTTCCAGGCGCCGCGGTGGTAGGCGTCGGAGCCGATCAGCGGCACCACCGTGGTGGCCTCGGCGAAGACCATCTGTTCGAAGGTCGTGTCGACCTTGCCCCACGATGCGGCCTCCTTGAGCGTCGAGGACGAGCAGGCGCCGTCGCGCACGTCGGCGACCGTGATCTGGACCGCATATTTGTGCATGTCGGCCTCGACGCCGAGGATCTCGGCGCAGACGACGGTGTCCTGGGCGAAGTTCTTGGGCACGCCGCCGCCGACCATGAACAGGCCCGTGGTGCCGGCCGCGATCTTGATGTCGGTCAGTTCGCGGAAGTCGGCGATGGCGTCCAGCATCATGTAGGGCTGGCCGGCCGCGGCCCGCTCCTTCTGGTGCTTGACCAGGCCGAAGCCGGCCGAGGAGTCCACGAACGCCGGGCAGAAGATCGGCACGCCTTCTTCATAGGCGGTCTGGATCAGGCTGCCTTCCTTCTTGGCGTTGCCCTCCGACAGCCACTTGCCCATCTCCCAGATGAACTCGCGGCTGGAATAGCCGCGCGGCTCCAGACGGTTGGCGATCTCCAGGATGGTGTGGTCGCAGGCCTGGAGTTCTTCCTCGTCGATGTAGGTGTCGTAGATGCGGTCGATGTAGTTGTCGCGCAGGACGTTGTCGTCGACCGGGCCGGCGGCCTGGTAGTGTTTGAAGCCGAGGGCCTCGAAGAAGTCCATGTCGACGATCGAGGCGCCGGTGGCGACCACGGCGTCGATCATGCCCATCTTCACCATGTCGCGGTACACGTGCATGCAGCCGCCGGCCGAGGTGGAGCCGGCCAGGATCAGCCACGGCGAGCAGCTCTTGTCTTCCAGCGCCATGTTGAAGATGTCGGCGGCGCGGGCGGTGTCGCGCGAAGAGAACGACATCTTGCGCATGCTGTCGATGATTGGGCGGGCGTCGAAGCTGGTGATGTCGACGTGCTCGACGGTGTTCTGGAGCAGCTCGGCCTTCGTGTTCGACTGGACGGGTGCGTTCATCGGTTTGGTTTCCCTTACAGGTGAGCGCCCGTCGTCAAAGAAAGAAGCAGCGGCCCGGACGGAGCGACGGGCCGCTGCTGGATACAACGCCCCAAACCTTAAAGGGGCTCTGTGACGATTTAGCGCCGGCTCTTCTTGCGCTGACCGGCCTTGCCCTTGGGCCGGGACAGGCGGACGACCTTGCGGGCCTGCTCTTCCGCCGTCGTGCGCACGGTCGGGATCGAGCGGGGCGCCAGGCCGTACAGCGAAGCCATCGGGGCGTCCTCGACCACGGCGATGTCATGCTCGCCATAGCCGTTGAAGCCGGTCGTCATGGCGACGCCATAGGCGCCGAGCATGCCGATCTCGATGAAGTCGCCTTCCTGCACATCGGCCGGCAGCCAGAACGGGCCGGGCATGTGGTCGATGGAATCGCAGGTCGGGCCGTAGAAGCGGAAGGGCTTCAGCTCGCTCGACGACGAACCGTCCCGGACCAGCTTGGTCGGGAAGGGCCAGCGCGAGTGGGTGGCGTCAAACAGCGAGCCGTAGGAGCCGTCGTTCAGATACAGGGCGTCGCCCTTGCGCAGATCGACGCGGGCCAGGACCGACGAGCTTTCGGCGACGAGCGCGCGGCCGGGTTCGCACCACAGCTCGGTCGTCTCGGACACCGGCATCTCGTTGAAGCCGCGATGGATGGCGTCGGCGTATTCGCTCATGTCCGGCGGGACCATGCCCGGATAGACAGACGGGAAGCCGCCGCCGACGTCGACGATGTCGACGAAGACGCCGGCGCGCGCGATCGACCGGCCGACTTGGGCCATGGCGGCCTCATAGGCGGACGGGCGCATGCACTGCGATCCGACGTGGAAGGACACGCCCATCAGGCCGTCCTTGACCGCCTGACGCGTGGCCATCAGCAGGGCCGGAGCCTGATCCGACGACACGCCGAACTTGCCCGACAGCGTGTAAGCCGCGCCGTCGGCCGAGACGGCCATGCGCACCATCAGGTTCAGATCGGCGGCGCCGTTGGTGGCCTCGACGATCTTGGCCAGCTCTTCGTGGCAGTCCAGCGAGAAGGTCTTCACGCCATGATCGAAATAGGCGCGCGCGATGGCGGCCCGGCTCTTGACCGGATGCATGAAGGCCAGGCGCGCGGTCGGACTGACCGAGCGGACCAGTTCGATCTCGGCGATGGACGCCACGTCAAAGGCGGTCACGCCCGCCTCGACCAGAGTCTCGACGACCCAGGGCGACGGGTTGGCCTTCACCGCATAGAAGACGTCGGCTTTTAGATTATCCTGGAACCAGCGCGCCGCTACGGAAACCGAACGCGGCCGCACGAGGGCGACGGGACGTTCAGGAGGCCGCTCGCGGACCAGGTCCAGGGGAAGCTGGTACGTGCGCAATTCACGTAACCCCCTGTTGATTGTTAAACCCAGACCGGCGTTAGCAGCGCATAACGGTTAGACCACGGGGTCCGCCGGAGCGCGCGATTTAGGGTCGCGCCGCCGTCATGTAAAGCGGTATTTTGATGGCGTGGCCGGCCGGGGCCTGTGGGTGGATGCGTTTCAGAGAACCGCCGCACGGCCGGCGCGTTCCGAAAAAATCGCCCCGGCATGGGGATTGGGGGCCTCATGAGCCGTTGGCTGTTCTTCTGGCGCAAGCTGACCCGCCGCCTGTGGTGGCGCGCCGGCCTGTATGCGGCGCTGGGCGTCTTCACGGCGCTGGCGGCGGTCTTCCTGCGTCCGTGGGTGCCTGACGTCATGGCCGAACGACTGGGGGGAGAATCCGTCGAGGAAATCCTGGCGGTGCTGGCGTCCAGCCTGCTGGCGGTGGCGACCTTCTCGCTGGGAGCCATGGTGACAGCATATACGTCGGTGTCGTCATCGGCGACGCCGCGCGCAGCCGGCCTGGTGACCGGCGACGACGCCGTGCAGAAAGCCCTGGCCACCTTCGTCGGCGCCTTTCTTTACGCCATTGTCGGGCTGACGGCGATCAACGCCCAGTATTATGACCCTGAAGGCCGGGCCATCATCTTCGTGGTCAGCCTGTTCGTCGTCGGCCTGGTCGCCTACCGATTGCTGGCCTGGGTCGATCGGCTTTCCAACCTGGCGCGCCTCAGTCACACGATCGAACAGATCGAGACGCGCGCGACCGAAGCGCTTCAGCATCGACTGACGCAGCCGCGGCTGGGCGGCGGCGAGGGCGAGCTGCCCGATGGACGTGCGGTCCGGGCGCCGGCCACGGGCTATGTTCAGAACGTCGACCCCAAGCGCCTGCAGGCGTGCGCCGAGGCGATCGAGGGCCGGATACAGATACTGGCTCAGCCTGGCGACCTCGTCCGCAAGGGCGACGCGCTGGCCCGCCTGCAAGGCGAGGCCGACGAAAAGCAGACAGAGCGCATCTGCTCGGCGTTCGTGATCGGCGACAACCGCTCGTACGATCAGGACCCGCGCTACGGCGCCGTGGTGCTGGGCGAGGTGACCGCGCGGGCGCTGTCCCCCGGCGTGAACGATCCCGGCACGGCCGTCGCGGTGATGGCCGCGGCGCTGCGCGTGGCCGAGGTCTGGGCCGAAGGCTGTGACAAGCCTTTGAAAGCAGACTGCGACCGCCTGCTCGGCCCGGCGCTGGCGGCCGAGGACCTGATGGACGATCTGTTCGGGCCGCCCATGCGCTATGGCGACGCAGACCTGATGGTCGCCATTCGTCTTCAGAAGACCCTGCGAGCGCTGGCGCGCGACCCTGGGTCGGTCGGCCGGGCGGCCGCAGCGCTGGCCGATCAGGCCCTCGCACGCAGCCTGCGCGCGCTCGATGAGGCGGACGACCGCGCCCGCCTTCAGGAGGCTGCGGGCGAGGCCTGAACACGGCGCACTGGACGAGATCGCCGCAGCCGTGCGATTAGGACTTGCCGAAACGCCACGCGCGCGTCATGCGGCGCCCCCACCCGCAGCCGACCCTTAGCGAGTCCATGAGTTCTGCAACCGCCGCCGCCGGCCCAGGCCTAGTCCTGGCGCGCGACGTGACGAAGACCTTCGGCGCCCGCAAGGCGCTGAACGGCGTCTCCATTTCCGTGGACGCTGGAGAGATGGTGGCCCTGATCGGGCCGTCGGGTTCGGGCAAGTCGACGCTTCTGCGTTCGATCACCGGACTGCAGACCATCGACCCGGGCGGCACGATCCAGGTGTTCGGCGAGACCGTTCAGAAGGACGGCCGCACCACCGGCGCCGTGCGTCGCGCCCGTTCGCGCCTGGGCATGATCTTTCAGCAGTTCAACCTGGTCGGCCGGCTGAGCCTGTTCTCCAACGTCATGCTGGGATCGCTAGGCCGCCTGCCGGGCTGGCGCGGTTTCTTCGGCGTCTGGCCCCAGGCGGACAAGGACAAGGCCATGGCGGCCCTGCACCGCGTCGGCGTGTCGGACTACGCCGCCCAGCGCGCCAACACCCTGTCGGGCGGACAGCAGCAGCGCGGCGCCATCGCCCGCGCCCTGGTGCAGGGCGCCAAGGCGATCCTGGCCGACGAGCCCGTCGCCTCGCTGGACCCGGTTTCCGCGCGCAAGGTCATGGAGCTGCTGGTCGAGCTGAACAAGCGCGACGGCCTGGGGGTCATCGTGACCCTGCACCAGGTCGACTACGCCATCCGTTACTGCGACCGCGTCATCGCCCTGCAGGGCGGCAAGGTTGTCTATGACGGGCCTTCCACCGGGCTCGACACCAAGCGCCTGATCGACATTTACGGTCCCGAGTTCGAGGACGCCTTCTGGGAAACCAAGGCATGAGCCGTTTCAACTTCTCCCGCCGTGTCCTGGGCGTCGCCGCCGCCGGCGCGCTGGCGCTGGGCCTGACGTCGTGCGGCCAGGGCGAAAGTCCCTCGGCCGGAGGCGCTCCGACTGAAATCACCTTCTCGATCCTGTCGGCCGAAGGTCAGGCCTCTTCGGGCCCGCTGTGGCAGCCGTTGCTGGACGACATGGCCAAGGCCACAGGCGTGCGCGTGCGCCCGCACTTCGGCTCGAACTACACCGTGCTTGTCGAAGCCATGCGCGCCAATCAGACCCAGGTGGCCTGGTTCTCGGCCAAGCCCGCCGTCGAGGCCATCGACCGCTCCAACGCCGAGGTCATCGCCCGCATCGTCGATCCGGAAGGCAACGACAGCTACAAGTCGACCCTGATCGTGCGCCAGGGTTCGGGCATCACCCTGAACGACGTCCTGGCCTGCGGTCAGCGCTTCAATTTCGGCATCGGCGACGCCCAGTCCACCTCGGGCACGCTGGCGCCGCTGACCTTCCTGTTCAATCCGCGCAACATCGACCCGTCGCGCTGCTTCCGCACCGTGCGCTCGGCCAACCACCAGGCCAACGCCTTCTCGGTCGCCTCTGGCGTGCTGGACGTGGCCACCTCCAACAGCGTCAACACCATCTTCATCCGCCGCGAAAACCCGCGCATCGCCGACCAGCTGGTCGAAATCTGGGAATCGCCGCCGATTCCGGAATCGGGCATCGTGGTGCGCAAGGACCTCGATCCGGCGCTCAAGGAGAAGGTGCGTCAGTTCTTCCTGACCTATGGCCAGGGCGAAGGCGCCGAGGCCGAACGTCAGCGTCGCGTGCTGGCCGGGCTGAACTATTCGCGCTTCAACCCCGCTGACGACAGCTATCTGAACCCGGTGCGCGAATTGATTGCCGACCAGGCGCTGTCGCAGGCGCGACGCAGCAAAAACGCCTCGGCCGTGGCCGAAGCCGAGGCCGAGCTCAACCGCCTGCGCGCCCTGCGTGAGGTCCAGCCTTGACCGAAGCCGTCGCCGCGACCGCCATTCCCAAGTCCCCGACAAAGTCGGCCGGGGCCTGGGCGCTCGACGTCCTGATCTGGGGCGGCGTGGCCGTTCTGCTGATGATCAGCTTCGGTCCGGTGGACCTGGGCAACATCTCCAACCTGGTGACCAATTCGGCCAGCATCCAGAACTTCGGCGCCGAACTGCTGCGGCCGAACTTCACCGACTGGCGGCTGTTCGTCGAAAAGATGTGGGAGACGGTGCAGATCGCCCTGTGGGGCACCTTCCTGGCCGTGATCTTCGCCGTGCCCATGGGACTGGCGGCGTCGCGAAACATCGCGCCGGTCTGGGTGGTCCAGCCGGTCCGCATCGTCATGAACCTGCTGCGTTCTATCCCGGATCTGGTGATCGGCCTGCTGTTCGTGGTCGCGGTGGGTCTGGGGCCGCTGGCCGGCGTGCTCGCCATCACCCTGAACACAGCCGGGGTCCTGGCCAAGCTGTTCTCGGAAGCCGTCGAGTCGATCGACAAAGGGCCGGTCGAGGGCGTGCGCGCCACCGGCGCCTCCAAGCTGCATGAGATCAACTGGGGCGTCATTCCTCAGGTCGCGCCGTTGTGGACCTCGTTCGCCCTGTATCGTTTCGAGTCCAACAGCCGCTCGGCCACCGTGCTGGGCCTGATCGGCGCCGGCGGCATCGGCCAGGTGCTGTTCGACCGCATGAACGCCTTCGCGTTCCGCGACGTGTCGGCCGTGGTCATCATCGTCGTGGTCGCCGTGACCCTGATCGACTTCCTGTCCCAGGCCATGCGCAAGCGCCTGCTCTGACGGTAAGCTAAATCAGAGATACGAAAGGGACCGCGATCATCGCGGTCCCTTTTTCTTTGCGCTCAAGCGGTGAGCCGCCGCGCGGCGAACGTGGCGCCCAAAAACCCCTTACACTTCCGGCTGGGGCGGGGCGGTGATGACCTCGACGTTGTCGTTCAGCAGATAGGCCAGCTCTTCCAGCGCCGTATGACGGGCGTGGGCGTCTGCGGCGCTTTCGATCGCGGCGACCTTCCGGGGCATGTCCTCGGAGATGCCGCGCAGGATGCATTTCAGATCGCCGTCCGTACCGCGCTCACGCAGGGTGACGTGGCCCTGCATGTCCAGGGCGGCCAGTTCGACCGTCTGGGCCTTGAAGGCGGTGAAGTCGGGGCCGGTGACGAAGCCGGCGGCGTCGGCGGCGCCTGACGCGCTCCAGCCGTCCACGACCGCCTTCAGCCGGGCCGAGCGGGCGATGATGTCGGCGAACAGAGGCTCCCCGGCCACCGAGACGGGCGCGGCGGCGGCTGGAGCGGGCTGGGCCGCCGCAGCGGGACCGACGGGGTCGGTCAGCAGCAGGGACGCGGCGAGGGCGATGGCGCAGGTCATGGAGAAGCCTTTTCGATGAATCCGGCCTTACGGATTGAACCGGCTTACGCCTCGACCGTAAACGAGGGCTTATGACGCCGCCGCCGCCGGAGCCTGCCATGACCGACACCGCCGCCAGTTCCCACGCCGAGACCGCCTGGACCGCCCTGACAGACGCCGCACGCCGAGACGGCGCGACGCCGATCCTGGGACAGTTTCAGGCCGACCCGGATCGGCTGGCGTGCTTTTCGCTTGAAGCGGCGGGCCTGCATCTGGACCTGTCGAAACAGTCCTGGAGCCGAGACGGGTTCGCCGCCGCTGTCGGCCTCGCGCGCGCGGCCGATGTCGAGGGCCGGCGAGCGTCACTGTTCGGCGGCGAGGCGGTCAATCCGACCGAGGGCCGGGCCGTGTTGCACCCGGCGCTGCGGGCCGGCGCGGGCGCGGCCTTCAAAGCCCTTGGCGAGCCCGTTTCGGCCGAAGTCGAAGCCGTGCGGGCCGAAATGCGCGCCTATGTCGAGGCCGTCCGCACCGGATCGGAGCGCAGCGCGACGGGCCAGCGCTTCGAGGCCATCGTCCACGTCGGCATCGGCGGCTCGGATTTGGGGCCGCGTCTGATCTGGGACGCGCTTCGCCCCATCGACGCGGCGCTGGACCTGCGGTTCGTGGCCAATATCGACCCCCGCGAGATGGCTGAGACCCTGGCTGGGCTGGACCCGCGCACGACCCTGGTCGTCGTCGTCTCCAAGACCTTCACTACTCAGGAGACGCTGGCGAACGCCGTGCTGGCGCGCGACTGGCTGAAGGCCGCCCTGCCGGAAGAAGGGCTGGATCGGCACTTCATCGGCGTCACCGCCGCGCCGGACAAGGCCATGGCGTTCGGCTGCGGGCGGACCTTCGGCTTCCGCGACTGGGTCGGCGGGCGCTACTCGCTTTGGTCGGCCGTGGGACTGTCGTGCGCCATCGCCTTGGGCTGGGAGGCCTTTCAAGGCCTTCTGGACGGCGCCGCGGCCATGGACGCTCATTTCCTGGAGGCGCCGCTCGAGAAGAATGCCCCGGTGCTCATGGCCCTGGCGCAGATATTCAACGTCGACGGGCTGGGCCGGCCGGCGCGGACGGTCGCCCCCTACGCCCACGGCCTGCGCCGACTGCCCGCCTTCCTTCAGCAGTTGGAGATGGAATCCAACGGCAAGCGGGTGCAGCTGGACGGTCGGCCAGTCGAGCGCCAGACCTGCCCCATCGTCTTCGGCGAGCCGGGCACCAACGGGCAGCACGCCTTCTTCCAGCAGATCCACCAGGGTCCGATGACGGTCCCTGCGGAGTTCCTGATCGTGCGCCGCACCCTGGGCGACGCGGTCGAGGCCCCTTTGTGGGCCAATGCCCTGGCCCAGGCCCAGGCCCTGATGATCGGCAAGAGCGAGGATCAGGCGCGCGAGGAACTGATGGCTTCGGGCGTCGCGGCGGACCAGGCCGACCGTTTGGCGTCGCACAAGGCGTTTCCGGGCAATCGGCCCTCGACAACGATCGTCATGGACCGCCTGACGCCCCAGGCGCTCGGCGCCCTCTTGGCGCTTTATGAGCACAAGACCTTCGTCGAAGGCGTCATCTGGGACATCAACAGCTTCGACCAATGGGGCGTGGAGCTGGGCAAGGTGCTGGCCAAGGCGATCCTGACGGACGCTCAGAGCGGCCAGATGTCGGAAAGCCTGGACCCCTCGACCGCCGACCTGCTGCGTCGCCTCAGCTGAACCCAAAAGAAAACGGGCGCCGAAGCGCTCGTTCCCTCATCTCGTTCTCGATGCGTCGTCGTTCTACCAGCGACGGTCGTAGCGATAGTCGCGGCGCTGTTCGCGTCGATCATAGCGACGGTCATAGCGATGGTTGCGATAGTCCTGGCGCTGCTGCCAGCGGGGGTCGCGGCTATTGATGCCGTGCTCCCGCTCCCAGTGACCCTGGTTTCGGTAGCATTGGCCGCCGCGGTAGTACTCGCAGCCCGAGCCACGATTGGTGGCCGTGGCACCGACCGCAGCACCGGCCAGGGCGCCGCCGGCGATATAGCGGCCGTCGCCATTGCCGATCAGGGCGCCGGCCAGGCCACCGACGACGGCGCCGACGACGGCGTCACGGCCGGTGTTGTCGCGATCGCGGTCACGGTACTGGGCGGCGGCAGGGCTCGCGGCCGCCATGGTCAAGGCCACGGCGCCTGCGGCGAGGATGCCCGTCTTCATCATCTTGGTCATGTCCATCTCCTTGGTCCATGGCCGAGGGAATTCCCGGCGTTGCATCCCTTGTAAGGGGCGGGGCTTGAACGCCCGCGGAGCTCTCTGTTCATTCTCGGTTCATCGAGGGGTCCGGAATCCGGCGAAATGCCGGGCTGCGCGCCTTGACTAGGCCCCCTTCCCTGCCTACCTCCGGCGGCGTTAGCACTCGACGGCTCTGGCTGCCAAACGGCGCTCCGTCGGGCGTATCGACAACCCTTTAGAGGAAACATGCAGATGGCGTTTCGTCCCCTCGGCGACCGCGTGCTGGTCAAGCGCGTTGAAGAAGAGTCCAAGACCAAGGGCGGGATCATCATCCCCGACACGGCCAAGGAAAAGCCCCAGGAAGGCGAAGTCGTCTCCGTCGGCCCCGGCGCCCGTGACGACAAGGGCGTGGTCAACGCTCTGGAGCTGAAGGCCGGCGACCGCATCCTGTTCGGCAAATGGTCGGGCACGGAAGTGAAGATCGACGGCGACGACCTGATCATCATGAAGGAATCCGACGTGCTGGGCGTGCTGAGCTAACCGCTCAGCCCTGGTGGCGAGTGGCGTGTGGCGAGTGGCGAGGATGTCCAGCGTGACCCTGCCCGTTTCGCCTCAAGCCGTCCTTCTCGCCGCTCGACACTCATCACTCGTCACTCACAAAAGGAGCTGCCCGCATGGCCGCTAAAATCGTACACTTCAACACCGACGCCCGTGACAAGATGCTCAAGGGCGTCAACGTCCTGGCCAACGCCGTCAAGGTGACCCTGGGGCCCAAGGGCCGCAACGTCGTGATCCAGAAATCCTTCGGCGCGCCGCGCTCGACCAAGGACGGCGTGTCGGTCGCCAAAGAGATCGAGCTGGAAGACGCCTTCGAGAACATGGGCGCCCAGATGATCCGCGAAGTCGCTTCGAAGACGAACGACAAGGCGGGTGACGGCACCACCACCGCGACCGTCCTTGCTCAAGCCATCGTCCAAGAGGGCCTCAAGGCCGTCGCCGCCGGCATGAACCCGATGGATCTGAAGCGCGGCATCGACAAGGCCGTGACCCTGGTCCTGGAAGACATCAAGAACAGCTCCAAGCCGGTTTCGAACAACTCGGAAATCGCCCAGGTCGGCACCATCTCGGCTAACGGCGACTCGGAAATCGGTGAGCTGATCGCCCAGGCCATGGCCAAGGTCGGCAACGAAGGCGTCATCACCGTCGAAGAAGCCAAGACCGCCGACACCACCGTCGACGTCGTCGAAGGCATGCAGTTCGACCGCGGCTACCTGTCGCCCTACTTCATCACCAACGCCGACAAGATGGAGGCCGTCCTCGAAGAGCCGCTCATCCTGCTGTTCGAGAAGAAGCTGACCTCGCTGCAAGCCATGCTGCCGATCCTGGAAGCCGTGGTGCAGTCGGGCCGTCCGCTGCTGATCATCGCCGAGGACATCGAAGGCGAGGCCCTGGCCACCCTGGTGGTCAACAAGCTGCGCGGCGGCCTGCGCGTAGCCGCCGTCAAGGCTCCGGGCTTCGGCGACCGCCGCAAGGCCATGCTGGAAGACATCGCCATCCTGACGGGCGGCCAAGTCATCTCGGAAGACCTGGGCATCAAGCTCGAGTCGGTCACTCTGGACATGCTCGGCAAGGCCAAGAAGGTCTCGATCACCAAGGACGACACCACCATCGTCGAAGGCGTGGGTGAAAAGGCCGACATCGAAGCCCGCGTGGCCCAGATCAAGCGCCAGATCGAAGACACCACCTCGGACTACGACAAGGAGAAGCTGCAGGAACGTCTGGCCAAGCTGGCCGGCGGCGTCGCGGTGCTGCGCGTCGGCGGCTCGACCGAAGTCGAAGTGAAGGAAAAGAAGGACCGCGTCGACGACGCCCTGAACGCCACGCGCGCCGCGGCTGATGAAGGCATCGTTCCGGGCGGCGGCATCGCCCTGCTGAAGGCCTCCAAGATCCTGGCCGACGTCAAGGGTGACAACGCCGACCAGAACGCCGGCATCGCCATCATCCGTCGCGCCCTGCAAGCCCCGATCCGCCAGATCGCCGAAAACTCCGGCGTCGAAGGCTCGATCGTGGTCGGCAAGGTGCTGGAGAACAACGACCCGTCGTTCGGCTTCAACGCCCAGACCGAAGAGTACGGCGACCTGGTCAAGATGGGCGTCATCGACCCCGCCAAGGTCGTCCGCACGGCTCTGCAGGACGCGGCTTCGGTCGCCGGCATCCTGATCACGACCGAAGCGGCCGTGGCCGATGCGCCGAAGAAGGCCTCCGGCGGCGGCGCCCCCGACATGGGCGGCGGCATGGGCGGCATGGGCGGCATGGACTTCTAAGGAAGTCCGTTCAGTCCCACTGAATGAAGGGCGGCGTCTTCGCGGACGCCGCCCTTTTTCCTTTGGCCGCAGCTCTGGCGGGCAACAGAAAAGCCCCGGGGATAACCCCGGGGCTTCGTTGTTTCGAGGGTCGTCGGACCTAGAGGTCCAGCAGGGCCCGCTGCGGGTCTTCCAGCAGTTCCTTGACGCGCACCAGGAAGGTCACGGCCTCCTTGCCGTCGACCAGGCGGTGATCGTAGCTGAGGGCGATGTACATCATCGGGCGGATCTTCACCTCGCCGTTCACAGCCATGGGGCGCTGGACGATGTTGTGCATGCCCAGGATGCCCGACTGAGGCGCATTCAGGATCGGCGTCGACATCAGCGAGCCGTAGGTGCCGCCGTTGGTGATGGTGAAGGTGCCGCCCTGCAGCTGCTCCAGGGTCAGGTCGCCGTCGCGCGCCGCCTTGCCCAGGGCGCCGATGCCCTTTTCGATGCCCGCCAGCGACAGCTGGTCGGCGTCGCGCAGCACCGGCACGACCAGGCCCTTCTCAGTCCCGACGGCCACGCCGATGTCGTAGTGGTTCTTGTAGATGATGTCCGTGCCGTCGATCTCGGCGTTGACGGCGGGGATTTCCTTCAGGGCGGCGACGACCGCCTTGGTGAAGAAGCTCATGAAGCCCAGCTTCACGCCGTGGCGCTTCTCGAACACCTCTTTGTACTGGCTGCGCAGGGCCATGACGTTGGTCATGTCCACCTCGTTGAAGGTGGTCAGCTGGGCGGCGGTGTTCTGCGATTCCTTGAGACGACGGGCGATGGTCTGACGCAGGCGCGTCATCTTCACCCGCTCTTCGCGCGGGCCGGTTTCACGCGGCGCGGACGACGCAGCGGCCTTGGGCGCCGGCGCGGTCGCGCCCGAGCCGATGGCGGCGAGCGCATCGCCCTTGGTGATGTTGCCCTTGGGCCCGGTAGCCGCGATGGCCTTGGGGTCCAGGTTGTTCTCGGCGACAACGCGCTGGACGGCCGGCGACAGCTTGTCGCCGGAAGCGCCTGAAGACACCTGAGCCGAGCCGCTGTTGGCCGACTTGGCCGGAGCGGCGGCTTGCGGAGCGGACGCGGCGCCCGAGGCGGACACGGAGCCGATCTTCTGGCCCGGCGTGACGGTCGCGCCCTCGTCGGCCTCGATGGTCAGAACGCCGTCGATCGGCGAGGAAACCTCGACCGCGACCTTGTCGGTCTCGATCTCGACCAGCAGTTCGTCCTTCTTGACCGCTTCGCCGGACTTTTTGAGCCACTTGCCCATCGAGCCCTCGGCGACGCTTTCGCCCATGGTCGGGACGTTGATGGCGACGGCCTCGGCGGACGCGGCCGGGGCGGCCGGGGCGGCCGGGGCGGCCTCGGCCGGCTTGGCTTCGGCCTTCGAAGCGCTGGGGGCGGAGGCGGCCGCGCCGCCCTCGGAGACCGAGCCAAGCACCGCGCCCGGCGTCACCGTGTCGCCCTCGTCAAACTTGATCTCGCCCAGCACGCCGTCGGCGGGGGCCACGACCTCAAGCGAGACCTTGTCGGTTTCCAGCTCGACCAGGACCTCGTCCTTCTTGACCGGCTCGCCGACCTTTTTCGACCACTTGGCGATGGTCGCCTCGGATACGGATTCGCCAAGGGCGGGGGTCAGGATGTCGGCCATGTCGTCGGTCTCGTGCGGGTGCGTCTGTGTCGGGGCGTCTGAGTGATTATCGGGCGAAGGCTTCGGTGGTGAAAGCCTCGAGTTCCTTGAGGTGTCGGCTCATCAGGCCCGCGGCGGTCGAGGCCGAGGCGGGGCGGCCGACATAGCGGGCGCGCTTGGCCTTGATGTCCATCTTGTCGAGCGTCAGCTCGAGCCACGGATCGACGAAGGTCCAGCCGCCCATGTTCTTGGGCTCTTCCTGACACCACACCAGCTCGGCGTTGGCGAAGCGGGCCAGCTCCTTGCGAAGCGACTGGATCGGCCACGGATAGAACTGCTCCAGGCGCAGGATGTAGACATCGTCGACGCCCTGCTTCTCGCGCGCGTCCAGCAGGTCGTAATAGACTTTGCCCGAGCACAGGATGACCCGGCGGATGTCCTTGTCGGGGCGGATGCTGACGCCGGCGACCTCGGGCCGCGTCTGGGCGTCGTCGTGCAGCACGCGGTGAAAGGCGCTGCCCTCGGCCATGTCGGCCAGGGTCGAGACCGCCTTCTTGTGACGCAGCAGCGACTTGGGCGTCATCAGGATCAGCGGCTTCCTGAACGACCGGTGCATCTGGCGGCGCAGGATGTGGAAATAGTTGGCCGGGGTCGTGCAGTTGGCGACCTGCATGTTCTCTTCGGCGCACTGCTGCAGGAAGCGCTCCAGGCGGGCCGAGGAGTGTTCCGGCCCCTGCCCTTCGTAGCCGTGCGGCAGCAGCATGGTCAGGCCGCTCATGCGCAGCCACTTGCGTTCGCCCGACGAGATGAACTGGTCGATGACCACCTGGGCGCCGTTCACAAAGTCGCCGAACTGGGCCTCCCACAGCACCAGGCTGTTCGGGTCGGCCAGCGAATAGCCGTACTCGAAACCCAGCACCGCCTCTTCCGACAGGGCCGAGTCGATGACCTCGAAATGGGCCTGGCCGTCGCGCAGATTGTTCAGCGGGATGTAGCGGGCCTCGGTCGTCTGATCGATGATTCCCGAGTGGCGCTGCGAGAAGGTGCCGCGCACCGAATCCTGGCCCGACAGGCGGACCGGATAGCCTTCGTCCAGCAGCGAGGCGAAGGCCAGGCTCTCGGCGGTGGCCCAGTCGATGTTCTGGCCGCTGTCGATGGCTTCGCGGCGACCGTCGATGACGCGCCTCAGCGTCTTGTGGGCGTCCACGTCATTGGGCAGCGTGGTCAGGCGGTGGCCGTAGTCGCGCAGCTTGTCGGCCGGCACGGCGGTTTCACCGCGCTGCTCTTCCTTGGGCGACTGAAGGCCCTGCCACTGGCCGTCCAGCCAGTCGGCCTTCTTGGCCTCGAAGCTCTTTCCGGCGTCGAACTCGGCGTCGAGGAAGGCCTCGAAGCGCGCGATCTCGGCGTCGACCTCGGCTTGGCTGATGACGCCCTCTTCGATCAGGCGCTTGGAATAGATCTCGCGCGTCGAGGCCTGCGCCCGGATCTTCGAATACATCAGGGGCTGGGTGAAGGTCGGGTCGTCGCCTTCGTTGTGGCCGAAGCGGCGGTAGCAGAACATGTCCACCACCACGTCCTTGTTGAATTTCTGGCGGTATTCGGTGGCCACCTTGGCGGCGAAGACGACCGCTTCCGGGTCGTCGCCGTTCACATGGAAGATCGGGGCCTGGACCATCAAGGCCACGTCCGACGGATAAGGCGACGAGCGGCTGTTGCGCGGGCTGGTGGTGAAGCCGATCTGGTTGTTGATGACGAAGTGCAGGGTGCCGCCGGTGCGGTAGCCCTTCAGCCCCATCAGGGCGAAGCACTCAGCCACCACGCCCTGGCCGGCGAAGGCCGCATCGCCGTGGATCAGCAGGGGCACGACCTTGGTGCGGTCCAGCGCCCATTCGGCCTCCGCCTTGCCGGCGTTGGCCTCGCGGATGTCGAACGCCTGCTTGGCGCGCGCCTTGCCCAGCACGACCGGATTGACGATCTCCAGGTGCGACGGGTTGGCGGTCAGCGACAGGTGGACCGTGTTGCCGTCGAACTCGCGGTCCGACGAGGCGCCCATGTGGTATTTGACGTCGCCCGAGCCCTCGATGTCCGACGGGACGGTCGAGCCGCCCTGGAACTCGTGGAAGATGGCCCGGTAGGGCTTGCCCATGACGGCGGCCAGGGTGTTCAGGCGGCCGCGGTGCGCCATGCCCAGCACGATCTCGTCGACGCCCAGGTTTCCGCCGCGCTTGATCACCTGCTCCAGGGCCGGGACCATGGCCTCGCCGCCATCCAGACCGAACCGCTTGGTGCCCGGGAAGCGCTTGTGCAGGAAGCGTTCGAAGCCCTCGGCCTCGATCAGCTTGTTCAGGATGGCCAGCTTGCCTTCCTTGGTGAAGGCGTTCTGCTCGAACTTGTCGGGACCTTCGAAGCGCGCCTGGAGCCAGGACTTCTCGTCCGGCTCGGCGATGTGCATGTACTGGATGCCGATGTGGCCGCAGTAGGTGCGCTTCAGGATCTCCAGAACTTCACGGATCGTGCCGGTCTGCAGGCCCAGAACGCCGTCCAGATAGATCGGGCGGTCCATGTCGGCGCTGGAGAAGCCGTAGAACTCTGGCGTCAGCTCTGGATTCTGGATCGGCTGTTCGATGCCCAGCGGATCCAGCGTCGCCTGTAGATGGCCGCGCACGCGATAGGCGCGGATCAGCATCAGGGCGCGGATGGAATCGTGGGCCGCAGCCTTGATCTCGTCGCCCGAGGCGGGCGCGGATTTGGCCGGCGCGGCGCCGGCCTTCTTGGGATCCGGCTTCGGCTCGGGCCAGCGGCCGTCAAAGACGCCTGTCTCTTCGGTCGGCTCGCCATTGACCGAGCGGCCCCAGGCGCCGGCGGCGGCGGCCTGTTTCACCTGCTGGGCGTTGTCACGCAGCTGATCGAAGAAGGCGCGCCATTCGGCCGAGACGGACGCGGGATCAGCGGCCCATTTCTCGTGAAGATCTTCGAGATAGGCGGCGTTGGAGCCATAGAGGAAGGCGGTCTCTGCAAAGACCTGGTTCAGCCGTCCGGCGTCGTCAGCCATTTTTCTCGTCAGTCCCTTGGACCCGCTCGCGCACGTCTGCACGTAGGCGGTGTGCTCATATAGGCCCTGTTTCCTTATGGGTCATGACCGAAGCGGGGCGATTCAGCGGGAAAATGGTCGCAAACCGCAAAGAAAAACGCCTCCGGCGCGAGCCGAAGGCGTTTCAGCGATGAATTCACCGAGGATCATTCGGCGCTCAAGCAGCAAGCCGCCGCGCGGCGAGCGATAGCGCCCGCGCGCAGCGCGTCGCTGAAGGGCTCAGCCCTTCAGCACTTCAACAAGCGTCTTGCCTAGGCGCGCGGGCGAGGGCGAGACCTTGATGCCGGCCGCTTCCATGGCTTCGATCTTGGAGCCCGCATCACCCTTGCCGCCCGAAACGACGGCGCCGGCGTGGCCCATAGTGCGCCCTTCAGGGGCCGTGCGGCCCGCGATGAAGCCGGCCATCGGCTTCTTGCGGCCCTTCTTGGCCTCGTCGATCAGGAACTGGGCGGCGTCTTCCTCGGCCGCGCCGCCGATCTCGCCGATCATGATGATGGATTCCGTAGCGTCGTCGGCCAGGAACATCTCCAGCATGTCGATGAACTCGGTGCCCTTGACCGGGTCGCCGCCGATGCCGACGGCCGTCGTCTGGCCCAGGCCCTCGTTGGTGGTCTGGAACACGGCCTCATAGGTCAGGGTGCCCGATCGCGAGACGATGCCGACCGAACCCTTCTTGAAGATGGAGCCCGGCATGATGCCGATCTTGCATTCTTCGGGCGTCAGCACGCCGGGGCAGTTGGGGCCCAGCAGGCGCGAGGAAGAGCGGTCCAGCCGCGCCTTGACCCGCACCATGTCCATGACCGGGATGCCCTCGGTGATGCAGGTGATGAAGGGGATTTCGGCCTCGATGGCCTCGATGATGGCGTCGGCGGCGCCCGCCGGCGGGACGTAGATCACGGTCGCGTCGGCGCCCGTGGCGTCGCGGCCCTCGGCCACCGAGGCGAAGATCGGCAGGCTCTCGCCGTGCGAACCGGTCCAGGTCTGACCGCCCTTCGTCGGGTGCACGCCGCCCACCATCTGGGTGCCGTGATAGGCCAGGGCCTGTTCAGTGTGGAAGCCGCCGGTCTTGCCGGTCAGGCCCTGGACCAGGATCTTGGTGTTCTTGTCGACCAGAATGGACATGTGTCTGTGCTCTGAATTCGTGCGTGTCTGGGGCGGTCGGGTCGCTTAGGCGACCGCCGCGACGATCTTCTGGGCGGCGTCGTCCAGATCGTCGGCGGCGGTGATGGCCAGGCCCGACTCGTTCAGGATTTTCTTGCCCAGCTCGACATTGGTGCCTTCCAGGCGGACGACCAGCGGCACCTTCAGGCCCACTTCCTTGACGGCCGCGACCACGCCCTCGGCGATGACGTCACACTTCATGATGCCGCCGAAGATGTTGACCAGAATGCCCTCGACCTTGGGGTCGGCGGTGATGATCTTGAAGGCCGCAGCGACCTTCTCCTTGGACGCGCCGCCGCCAACGTCGCAGAAGTTGGCCGGCTCCTTGCCGTACAGCTTGATGATGTCCATCGTCGCCATGGCCAGGCCCGCGCCGTTGACCATGCAGCCGATGTTGCCGTCCAGGGCGACATAGGCGAGGTCCCACTTGGAGGCCTCGATCTCCTTGGCGTCTTCCTCGGTCTCGTCGCGCAGGGCGCGGATGTCCTCGTGGCGGAACAGGGCGTTGCCGTCGAAGCTGACCTTGGCGTCCAGCACGCGCAGGCGGCCGTTCTCCATGACGATCAGCGGGTTGATCTCCAGCATGGCCATGTCCTTCTCGACGAAGGCCTTGTAGAGCGCCGGGAACAGGGACTTGGCGTCCTCGGCGGCGTCGCCGGTCAGCTCCAGCGCCTTGGAGATGGCGGCCACGTCGGTGTCGGTCACGCCGGCTTCCGGGTCGATGGCGATGGTGTGGATCTTCTCGGGCGTGTCGTGGGCGACCGTCTCGATGTCCATGCCGCCTTCGGTGGAGACGACGAAGGCCACGCGGCCGACCGAACGGTCCACCAGCAGCGACAGATACAGTTCACGCGCGATGTCGGCGCCGTCTTCGATGTACAGGCGGTTGACCTGCTTGCCGGCCGGGCCGGTCTGGGCGGTGACCAGGGTGTTGCCCAGCATTTCCTTGGCGTGGGCGACGGCTTCCTCGATCGAGAAGGCCAGACGAACGCCGCCCTTGGCGTCGGCGCCCAGTTCCTTGAACTTGCCCTTGCCGCGCCCGCCGGCGTGGATCTGCGACTTCACGACATAGAGCGGGCCGGGCAGTTGCTTGGCGGCCGCCTCGGCCTCGTCAGCCGAGGTGATCGGAACGCCCGCCGCAACCGGCGCGCCGAAGCCCTTGAGGACCTGTTTGGCCTGATATTCGTGAATGTTCATGGACCGACGCCCTGACCGCTTGAGAGAGAGTTGCGGCGCTTATAGGCGTCGGCCCTTCGCAGGCGCAACAGGGGCGGCGTTCGGCGACCGCCGCCTTCAGTCGACCCAGTCCTTCTTGAGGGTGCGCGAGGCCCCGATCAGAAGCATCGACGCCAGCAGATAGAAGCCCATGCCGGTGTAGATCGCCCAGCGCAGGCTCTCGTCGCCGAAGCGGGGCGCCAGAAGGTCGCTCATCCAGCCGAAGTAGTAGAAGCCGACGGCGATCCCCAGCAGATTGTTGATCAGCAGGAACAGGGCCGAGGCGGTCGAGCGCATGGGCGCTGGCGCGATGTGCTGGATCGCCGCCGTGATCGGCCCCAGCCAGGCCAGGTTCAGCCCGGTCGGGATCAGGAAGATCAGGAAGGCCAGGGTCAGCTGCTGCGCCTGCGACCCTCCGCCCGGTAGGACCAGGCCGATCAGCCAGGGCGAGTTCATCGCCAGGATGAAACAGGGCGCCGAGATCAGGAAGGCGATGGCGGGCGTCAGCGGATAGGCGCCCTTGCCGCGGCTGGCCAGCTTGTCGGCGATCATGCCGCCCATCCAGATGCCGACCAGGCCGCCGATCAGGGCGATGCCGGCGTAGTACCAGCTCGTCTGGGCCAGGGTCAGGTCGAAGCTGCGCATGAAGAACAGCGGCAGCCAGCCGGCCACGCCATAGCCGCACACCGACGACGAGGCGGCGCCCAGGGCCAGCAGCCAGAAGCTCTTCTTGGGGATCACCACCGAGGCGGTGACCCGCGCGACATGCAGCGAGATGCCGATGACGATGGCCAGCAGGCCGCCAAAGCCGGCGACCAGCGGGTTCAGTCCCAGGCCGGCGAACTGCGCCAGCGCCGCCAGGACGAGGCAGCCCGCCCCCAGGCCCAGCATGATGCGCGAGGCGATGCGGCCGACGCGGTCCGAGACGGTCACGGGCGGCTGGACCGCCACCGGCGCAGCGTCGACGGGCGCGGCGGGCTGGATCACCTTGGGCGCATCGGACCCGCCGCGCTTGGGATCACGAACAGTCAGGCGCAGTAGCGGCGCAACCAGCAGGCCGATCAGGCCGACGACGATGAAGGCGGTGCGCCAGCCGTAGGTCGCAGCCAGCAGGCCGCCCACCAGGGTGCCGGCGGCGGTCCCCAGAGGAATGCCGAAGGCGAAGGCCGCCAACGCGCGCGCACGCTGGCGGGGCGGGAAATAGTCGGCGATCAGCGAATAGGCCGGGGCCACGCCGCCGGCCTCGCCCACGCCCACGCCCATGCGGAACAGGAACAGCTGGCCGAACGAGCCCGCCACGCCGCACAGGGCGGTGAAGCCGGACCAGACCGCCAAGGCGCCCGTCATGATCCACACGCGACTGGCCCGGTCCGCCAGCGCCGCCAGCGGAATGGCCAGGGTGGAATAGACTGAGGCGAAGGCGATGCCGCCCAACAGGCCGAACTGGCTGTCCGAAAGTCCAAACTCCGCCTTCAGCGGCGCGGCCAAGATGCCGATGATCTGCCGATCCAGGAAGTTCAGCATGTAGACGAGGATCAGGATCCCCAGCACGTAGAAACGGTAGCCGGGCGAGGCCGGAGCCGTATCGGGCGGGGTCGCGGAGGCGGCGGTCATGGGCGTGTCCTCGGATGCGGTTGCGGCGTCTTGGCGGGCCGCTTGCGGACGACGGTAAGCGCGACAGGCCCCCGGCGCCAAGAAAAAGGGCGGCGGCCCGTCGGGACCGCCGCCCGGATCACTTTCGGATCAGGCTTTCAGGAGAGGGGGGACAATCAGAACTTCAGCCCCAGGGTCGCCGTGACGGTGCGCGGCGGGCCATAGAAGGCGATGATCGAGTCGCCGGTCAGGGCGCCGGGGAAGTTGTAGCCGCCGATCTTGTAGCGCTCGTCCGACAGGTTCTTGCCGTGCACGCCGAAGGTCAGGCGGTCGTCGGCCGAGGTCCACACGACGCTGGCGTCGTACAGCCAGAAGCTGTCGCTCTGGTCCAGCAGCGGAGCCGGCGTCTCGAACTGCTGGTAGGCGCCGCGATAGGCCGCCGAAGGCAGGAACGAGATCATCGAACCGTCGCCCAGGAACAGGTTGTAGGTCGCCCCGATCGAACCGGTCCATTCCGGCGTGTTCTGGAAGTCTCGGGCGTCGGACACGTCGACGAAACAGCCCGGCTGCGTCGGACAGGTGGCGTTCAGCGGTCCGGTGGGGATGTAGGCCAGGAACTCGTCGAACTTGGCGTCGATGTAGCTGAGCGTGCCCTGGAAGGTCAGCGCCTGGGTTGCGCGCAGGCGGCCCTCGAACTCCCAGCCGCGGATCGAGGACGAACCGACGTTGTCCACCACCGAGGCGACGGTCGCGCCGGCCGGATACTGGGTCGTGATCTGCTGGTCCTCGTACGAGGAATCGAAGACCGCAGTTGCGAAGGTGAAGCGGCGGTCGAACAGCGAGCCCTTCAGGCCGATCTCATAGGTCTCGACGATCTCCGGATCATAGCCGTTGACGGTGTCGGGATAGAGCACGGCGTCGCCGCGCATGTCGAAGCCGCCTGACTTGAAGCCCTTGCCCCAGGAGGCGTAGGCCGTCAGGTCCGACCCGAACTTGTAGCTGGCCGAGACACGCGGCGTGAACTCTTCGAACTCGCGCGTGGCGGTGTAGTCGGTGCGCGGCCCGCCCAGCGGCACGGCGGCGTTGTTGCCGAAGTCGGGGCTGCGGATGCCGAGATACTGCTGGCGGAAGACGGTTCCGGTCTTCTCGTCGTGGGTGAAACGGCCGCCGACGGACAGCGACAGGGCGTCGGTCACGTCCAGGCTGACGTCGCCGAAGACGGCGTAGCTCTTGGTGTCCACCGAGCCCGCAGTCAGGGTCGTCAGATTGGCCAGGCCCACCACGGTGTCGAAGGCGCCCGAGGCCGTGGCGTCCATGTAATAGACACCGGCGACGGCCGACCAGCGGTCGCCGGTCAGCAGCGCCTGGAATTCCTGGCTGAACTGCTCGTCGTCATAGCGCGCCGGAATGTCCAGGATCGGCCCCGGCAGGTTGTCGAAGTCGATGTTGCCGCGGGTGAACCCGTCGCGGGCTGCGGTCACCGACTTCAGGGTCAGCCAGTCGTTGACGGTCCATTCGCCGGTCAGCGACAGCCCCTTGGCCACCACCTTGTTGGTGTCCCCGGCGCCGGCGGCCGTGTCGTACGGATCGGTCGGGCTGGGCGCGGTTTCGCGGTGACCGTGGCGGGCGTTGGAGTCGTCCTTCACGATGTCGCCGGCCAGACGGAAGAACAGGCTGTCAGTCGGCGTCCATTCCGCGCTGGCGCGGAAGGCGGTGACGTCCTTGTTGTAGTGTTCGTTGCCCGTGTTCAGATTCACGCCGTAGCCGTCGCGAAGGTAGCGGCCGAGCGAGGCCGACACCGCGAAGTCGTCGCTGAAGGGCAGGGCGGCCGAGGCGACGAAGTCACGCTGGTCATAGCTGCCGTACGAGGCGCGGATCGAACCTTCCGGCTCGTCGACGTTGATCCGACGGGTGACGTATTTGATCGCGCCGCCGATGGTGTTGCGGCCGTACAGCGTGCCCTGCGGGCCGCGCAGCACCTCGATGCGCTCGACATCGAAGATATCAAGCACGGCGGCCTGCGGGCGCGCCACATAGACGTCGTCGATATACAGGCCGACGCCGGGGTCGAAGCCCCACAGCGGGTCCTGCTGACCCACGCCGCGAATGAAGGAGATCAGGGTGGAGTTCGACCCGCGCGCCGCATTCAGCGTCAGGCTGGGGGTCGAACGCGCCAGTTCGGTGATGTCGATGGCGCCGCGCGCCTCCAACTGCTCCCCCGAGACGGCGGTGACGGCCACGGGCACGTCCTGCAGGCTTTCCTCGCGGCGGCGCGCGGTGACGACGATGTCGTCGACGGTCGCGGCCTGCTCGTTCTGTTGCTGAGCGCGCGTCTCCACGCTTTGCGCCGCGGCCACGCCGGAAATGGCGGTCCAGGCCGCACCCGCCATGAGGGCGGTCTTCACCAGTCTGTTCATCGGAATCCCAATCTCTGTTTCCAGCCCAACGACGCTTTTATTCAGCGTTCAATGATTTTCGTGAAACTGACCAGCTTTCGCCATGATGTCAAACGGCCACGCTTCGACACCGCGTGGATCGTTCCCGGCTGTGGCGCCATTGCACCGCTTGGCGGAGCGCGCTTAGCTGGCCCCATGACCGCGCCCAAGGCTCTTGCCGATCCCGCCAAACCCGCTCGCCGCGGACGCCCGCCAAAGGCCGAGGCTCGCGCCACCGGGGAAACGCGCGATTCCATCCTGGACGCCGCCGAGGACCTGTTCTCGAAGCATGGCTTCTATGGCGTCACCATTCGCGAGGTGGCGCGCGAAGCGGGGGTCGATACGGCGCTGGTGCACTATTATTTCGGCGTGAAGCGCGATCTGTTCGACGCCGTCTTCGTGCGGCGCGCCCAGGTCTGGAATGACGAGCGAATGGACGCCATCAACCGCTACGCCGAGGCGCACGGTGACGGCATGACGCTCGAGGGTCTGCTCGAGGCCTTCCTTCGCCCGCCTTTCGAATGGTCGCTCAAGGGCGGCCCCGGCTGGAAGCACTATTCGGCTCTTGTGGCCCAGACCAACGCCAATCCGACCTTCGGCGGCGAGACTATGGCGCGCTATTTCGATCCGGCGATTCTCAGGCTGATCCATCTGCTGAAGACGGTGCTGCCGCAGGCCCGCGAGGCGGACCTGTATTGGGCCTGGCACAATCTGTCGGGCGCCTTGACCCTGACGCTGGGCGAGACCGGGCGGCTTGACCGGCTGTCGGGCGGCCTATGCCGGTCCGGCGATCTGGAAAGCGCCTGCGCCTACATGGTCCGTTTCTCAGCCGCCGGCTTCCGCGCCGTCTGCGATCCCGAGACGCGGCCGCGATGAAATCCGCGCCTCCAGAGCTCAGGTCCGTCGTGCGCGGCCTGGGCGTGGCCGTGGCGGCCGGGGTCGTGCTGTCGCTGACCGGGGCGTTCGGCAGCATCGCGGCGCCGCTTGAGGCACGGCTGGCCTATTGGGTCCCCGTGATGATCCTGGGCGGTCTGTGGGGTCATCTGTGTTCGGTCATGATCGATCGTTTGATCAACCTGGACGAGCGGCCATGGCTGCAGGTCGCCGCGCTGACCCTGGTGATCAGCGGGCCGCTGGTGGTGCTGGTCTGGGCGGCGACGGGTCTGGCCTTCGCGGGGCGACTCTACGCCCCGACCGCCATGGGCCAGCTGGTCGTCCCGGTGTTGGTGATCACCGCCGTCATCAGCGCGATCAACGTCTTCACCGGTCGGCGCGCGCAGCCCGTTCAGACCCATCAGGCGCCGGCGGACCGGCAGGCCGCCCGCTTTCCCGCCCGCCTGCCGCCTCGGCTGCGGGGCGCGGCCATCCAGGCTGTCCAGGCCGAGGACCATTATCTGCGCATCCACACCGACCGGGGCTCGGACCTCATCCTGATGCGCCTGTCCGACGCGCTGGAGGAGTTGGAGGGGCTGGAAGGCGCCCAGACCCACCGCAGTTGGTGGGTGGCCCGCGACGCCGTGCGCGACATCCAGCGCGGCGACGGCCGCGCCGCCCTGACGCTGGTCGGCGGCGTGGTCGCCCCAGTCAGCCGCCGCTACGCCCGCGCCCTGCGCGAGGCCGGCTGGTACTAGGCCGCCTTCCAATTTCCATGGAAAGCGGCCGGCAGCGCCACGTCCGCCCGCCAGGTCGCGACCGGTCCGGCCGCGACATCGGCCATGTCGAACACGTGCAGCTCGGTCACCCCGGCCTTGAGGTTGATGGTCGGTCCCAGCAGCCAGGCGTCGGCCTCGTGCACCGCGCCGGGACGGGCGACGGGGATCATCTCGTCCACCACGTGACCGTCGCCGAAGTCGAAGGTGCGCGTGCGGCCCGTCGACCAGTCGGTGACCCCGACGCCGGTGGCCAGCGGCCGCCCGGGTGTTTCACCCGCCGTATGCACGCTGAAGCGCCGCGCCTCGCCGGCCAGACGGGACAGACCGCGAGGGAACTCGGCCGCCACGCCGGTGCGCTCCAGCCGACCGGGTCCGTTGAGCGGCAGCACGGCCAGGGCCAGCTCCGCCGGACGCGCGCCCGAGGATTCGCCGTTCAGCAGGTTGGAGGCGCCGGTGGCGGCGAAGCTCATGTCGCGATGGGCGCAGACGTCGAAGCGGATCTCGCCGTCCGCCGTCTCCCAGGCGTCGCCCAGGTGGAAAAAGCCGAACGCCTCCAGTTCGATCACGCGCCGACGGTTCAGGTTCGCCTTGTCGACGATCAGCACCTGGGTCCCCGTCTCCGGGCGCCAGTCGTAGCTGTGGCTGACCGGCATGACGCGGCGCACCTGCATCCAGGGCTGCAGCACGATCACCAGATGGCGGGCCGTGGCGGTGAAGTCGTGCACATAGCTGGCTCGCGGCAGGTCGATCAGCTGGGCGTCCTCCAGAGCGCCGTCGGCCGCCAGACGCCAGACGATGGCGCGGCTTCCACTCATGCCCAGGTTCCAGATGCGGCCGTCCGGTTCGATGCGCGGATGGGCCAGGAAAGGCATGGCCTTGAGGTCGGGACGCAGGGTGACGAAGTCGCGCGTCTCCAGGCTGTCTTCGTCCATGGCCAAGGGCGATCCGCCTTCCCACAACGCCCAGACGGCGTCGCCGACCGGTATGACCGAGGTGTTGGCCGCATTGGCGTCGTCGGGTCCGCCCAGCTCGGCGCGCGGATCGGCGGCGGTGCCGAAGCCTGGCATGACCATGGCGTCCAGCCGGCTTTCCTGTCGACGCTTGGGCGTGTCGGCGAAGCGCGCCGCCAGGCTGGCCTGGCCGTCCTGAATGCGGAAGCGCCGCATCATGCCGTCGCCGTCGAACCAGTGGGTCGCCGCCCCGCCTGGCCGCCGGAACTTGGCCGGGCCGTTGCGGTACAGCGAGCCGGCCAGCCCCTCGGGCGCCCGGCCGTGCGCCAGCTCCAAAGCGCGCGGGGCCACGTCAGCCTCGACGTCAGCCGTGGCCAGCGACCAGTCCGAGGCCGCGGTCAGGGCGCGCGCAGCCCAGCTGACATCGGGCGTGGCGACCAGGGCGGAGGCGCCGATCATGAAGGCGCGGCGGTTGGGACGCATGGCGATCTCCTCGCAGCTTCGCTTCAGCGCAGGACGATCGACTGGGCGGTGTCGCCCGACACGCTGAAGCGCGCCCGCTCCCAGTTGGCCGGCCCCATGTTGCCCACCGCATTGTTGGAAAAGGCGAAGGGCTCGGTCGGCATGCCGAACGGATTGACGTCCATGCGGCCGTTGTCGTTCAGGTCGTGATAGATCTTGGCGGCGTACTCGCCGGCGGGCAGGCCCTCGAAGGCAAGGCCGGTTGAGGCCGCATCGCCCTTGATCTCGGCCACGCGCACCGGCTGACCCTGCCCTGCGTAGGCCTCGACGCTGTCGAACAGCGCCAGGCGGATCGTGCCCTGCGAGGCGGCGTCGAAGGTGAAGGCCACGTTGGCCGGTGTCGCCTCCTGGATGGGCGAGGCCGACAGGGCGGCGGCGAAAATGAAGGCGGACAGGATCATCTGGAGGGCTCCGGATCGAAGAGAAGACCCGAACCGCCGGGCCTCGATGACCAGACCCTGAGCGGCCTGCCGCCGGGCCGCCATGCTGTTTGCGGCGACAGCCGCCCCGTCTTCGCAGATGACCACCCCCATCCGTTCACGAAGCGCGGACACCCACCGGCCGCATGGATCATGGTGGGGATTGAGGGGGCCTCGCCCATGCTGTAAGCAGCCGCTCCGGCCTCGCGCCGCAGACGCACCCGTAGCTCAGCTGGATAGAGTACTGCCCTCCGAAGGCAGGGGTCAGAGGTTCGAATCCTCTCGGGTGCGCCATTCTTCTGACACTGGATCTTCGGATCCTGAAACGAAGTCAAAGAGTAAAGGCCAAGCTTGTCGCCGGGCCGATAACAACGCTCTGCGACATTCCGCCGCGGCCAGTGGCTGCTTGTTTGTATAAATCGTGCTCTAAAGAGCGGCTTCCAACCGCTTTAGTATGCCGTTTTTGTTAGAGAGTTCCGCCATGGCTGATGGTGCGCATGCTGGTCGTCTGTCCGGCGCCGAGTTCAAGCAAAAGGTCGATGATCGAGACCTGACCGTCGCAATCGTGGGCTTGGGTTATGTCGGGCTGCCGTTGCTTATGCGGTTTCGAGAGGTGGGCTTTCCCGTCATAGGTCTGGACGCCAGCGATGAGCGGGTGGACCTGCTCTCCGAAGGTCGATCGCCCATCCGCCATATCGCCGACAGCGCCGTGCAGACCCTGATCGAGGGCGATGATTGTCGGCTCACCAGCGATTATTCCGCGCTTCAGGAAGCCGACGCCGTCATCGTCTGCGTGCCCACGCCCCTGACGGCCAACCGCACCCCTGACATGACCTATGTGGCCGACGCCGCAGAGGCGCTTCGTCCGCATTTCCGCCCCGGCCAGGTGGTGGCGCTGGAATCGACGGTCTATCCCGGCGCGACCGAGGAGTTCTTCCTGCCCGCCCTCGAGGCGGAAGAGCTGGTGGTCGGCCGGGACATCTTCCTGGCCTATTCGCCCGAGCGCGAGGATCCCGGCAACGCGCGCTTCTCGGCGCACAACACACCCAAGGTCTGCGGCGGCCACACCGAAGCGTGCCTGGAGCGCGCCAGTTATCTGTACGGCAAGATGACCGACCAGGTGGTCGAGGTCTCTTCGATGCGCACGGCCGAGATGACCAAGCTGCTGGAGAACATCCACCGCTGCGTGAACATCGGCCTGGTCAACGAGATGAAGATCGTCGCCGACCGCATGGACATCAACATCCACGAAGTCATCTCGGCGGCCGCCACCAAACCCTTCGGCTTCACCGCCTATTGGCCCGGCCCTGGTCTGGGCGGTCACTGCATTCCGATCGACCCCTTCTACATGACCTGGAAGGCTCGCGAATACGGCATCGACACCCGCTTCATCGAGCTGGCCGGACAGGTGAACTCCGCCATGCCGGAGTTCGTGGTCAGCAAGGTGCTCAAGGCGCTGAACGACGCGTCCAAATCAGTGAAGGGCAGCCGCATTCTGATCTGCGGTCTGGCTTACAAGAAGAACATCGACGATCTCCGCGAAAGCCCGGCTCTCGAAATCATCCACCAGCTCTTGGCCATGGGCGCCGACGTGGTTTACGACGACCGCTACGTCACGGATCTGAATCGTCACGAAGCGCCTCAGGGCATTACTCAGGTGGATGCCGAAGCCGAGGGCTTTGGAGCCTTTGACTGCGTCGTCATCACCACCGACCACGACTATTACGACTACGCCAGGATTCAGCGCGAGGCTCCGGCCGTTGTCGACACGCGTGGGCGTTATCGCAAGGTCTTCGACAGCCTGTACTGCGCCTGACGCGGCACGAGGGGGAGCTAAGACATTGGCACGGGGTTCCGGACCGGCTCGGCGAGACAGACGTTGAGCCTGCGGCGGCTGTGGAAACAGCAGGCGGCAGGATCGACCGTTCGCGCCGAGGCGGCCGATCAGAGCCAGGACCGTTCGTCGGAGCCGACGAATGAACGCCGGCTGGCCTCCTATTTCGACTCCGACTTCTATCTGTCGAAATACCGCGACGTGGCGAGGGCGGGTGTCGATCCTCTGGAGCATTGGCTCAATCATGGGTCTTCCGAAGGGCGATGGCCGGCGCCGTGGTTTGATCCCGCCGCGTATCGAGCCGAGTTCGGACTTGCCAATCAGGACGATCCTCTAGCGCACCTGCTGGCGCTGGATTCGGCGCGCGCCGATGCGATGCGGGCGGCCTGGCGACAGCCGCCGGAACTCCACTCTCAGCTTGAGCCCGCGGCCCCCATGCCGCCGTTGTATGGGCTGGCTAGACAGCCGGGCAGCGCGACGGCCGTGGTTTTCACGGCAGTTTCGGGCGATAGGCACGCTCTGAAGAACAACACCACTCAATGGCCGGACATGCGGCTCTACAATGACGCTGGTCTGAATGTGGATGGTTGGCGGCTTATCCCAAGCCTGTATTGGGACAAAAGTCCAAAGCTCTGCGTCCTGTTTCACAAGTACTGCCTGGCCTCCCTAATGCCCGAAGGCAGCAAGATTATCTGGGTCGATTCTCGTGTATCGGTTCAGCGGCATGTAATAGACGAAATGTCCGAGACCTTGGACCATTCGGACATATGCGCTTTCTCTCACTATGAGCGCGACTGCGTTTATGATGAGCTTGATGCAATAATCGCGGGCGGCCGGGCATCACTGGACGAGGTCGCCGAATTCCGACGACACCTCGGCGATCAAGGGTTTGAGAGAGCCGGGGGGCTGATGGAGACTGGAGCCATCGGGTTCCGGGCGAGCCCGGAAACAGCCCGCGTTCTCAGAAGAGCCTTCGGCCTGGCCCGGCGTTTCATCGCCAGGGACCAGGTTACGCTGCCTCTGGCTCTCAAGGACAGTGGCTTGAAGGTGTCTCTGTTCAACGACGGCCGCACGCACCTCAGAAACACTCCAGGCGTCGTGGTGAACTCGTGGTGAGACCGCTCGCTTCCAGCCAAGACTCGGGGGACTGGATTGTTGCTATTCCAGTCTACAATGCCATCGAGATGACACGGCGGGCCGTCGAATGTCTGCTCAACAGCGGCGTTCCTGCGCATCGTATTCGTTTGCTGGACGACGGTTCGACGGACGAAGGCTGGAAGGACTTCAGCGTCTGGGCGACCGGGAGGGGCTGCGCCTACGAGCGGCACGAGGAGAACCAGGGCTACACCGCCAATATCAACCGCGCCTTCGACGACGCTTCGAAATACGTTCTGCTTTTGAACTCCGACTGCCTGGTCCGGCGTGCAGACATCGAGGCCATGGTGGCGCAGGCGGAAGCCTTCCCCATGCTGGCAGGCATCGGGCCCGTATCGAACCAGGCAGGCAGCCAGAGCATCATGCTGTCGACCGACCGCTCGTGGATTCACCTCACTGAAGCCGAGATTTGTTCAGGGATCGACTATCTCGCGCCAAAACTGGAGTGGAAGTACGGACGTCGACCGGTTGTCGTGCCGTCCATCAATGGTTTCTGCGCTCTTTGGCGGACGGACGCGATCCGGGAAGTCGGCGGTTTCGATGTGGTGAACTTCCCCCGCGGCTATGGCGAGGAAGACGATGTCTGTTTCCGGCTGATGCAGGCCGGATGGTTTTGCGCCATCGTCCCTTGGATAATGGCGGTTCACTTCAAGACCCAGAGCTTTTCAGCCGCCCAGCGCGACGAGCTGAAGTCGCAGGCGCGGACGACGTTGCAGAGCCTTCATGGCTCCCGCTTTTTTCAATCCGTCATCAATCACATTCCCAACCACCCCCTCCTTCAGCGAATGGCCATCGAGCCGGCGGACCTGTGATGCGCGCGTCCTGATCAAGTCGCCGCAACGTCGCGCACGCTTGCGACGGCTCGAGGGCCACTCCATCTGGCCTGAATGACCCACGACACATCTTCCACCTCAGCTTCCGGCTGGCACGGCACCACCATCCTGGCCGTGCGCAAGAACGGCCAGACCGTCATCGCCGGCGACGGCCAGGTCTCCATGGGGCCGACAATCGTCAAGGGCGCGGCGCGCAAGGTCCGCGTGCTGTCGGGAGGCAAGGTGCTGGCCGGCTTCGCCGGGGCCACGGCCGACGCCTTCACCCTGATCGAGCGGCTGGAAGCCAAGCTGGAGCAGTATCCCGGCCAGCTGGCGCGGGCCTGCGTCGACCTGGCCAAGGACTGGCGCACCGACCGCTATCTGCGTCGCCTTGAGGCCATGCTGCTGGTGGCCGACAAGGATTCGATCTTCACCGTGACGGGCGTCGGCGATGTGCTGGAGCCCGAGCACGGCGTCGCCGCCGTGGGTTCGGGCGGCAACTACGCCCTGGCCGCCGCCCGCGCCCTGATCGACGAGAACACCGAGCTGGACGCCGAGGCCATCGCCCGCAAGGCGATGAAGATCGCGGCCGAGATCTGCGTCTACACCAACGGCAACCTGACGGTGGAGCGGCTCGGAGGCGTGGCGAGTGGCGAGTGATGAGTGGCGAGTTCGCCTATCTCAAACGCCCCGTCTGACCCACAGTCCCATCGCCTCATTTGCACTTTCTCTCCACTCGCCACTAACCACTGGCCACTGATCAAATGACCGACCTGTCTCCCCGTGAAATCGTCTCCGAACTGGACCGCTTCATTGTCGGCCAGGACGACGCCAAGCGCGCAGTGGCCGTGGCGCTGCGCAACAGATGGCGTAGGAAGCGCGTGCCCGAGGACCTGCGCGACGAGGTCACGCCCAAGAACATCCTGATGATCGGGCCCACGGGCGTGGGCAAGACCGAAATCGCGCGGCGCTTGGCGCGCTTGGCCGGCTCGCCCTTCCTGAAGGTCGAGGCCACCAAGTTCACCGAGGTCGGCTATGTCGGCCGCGACGTGGATCAGATCATGCGCGACCTGGTCGAGAGCGCCCTGGTCATGGTGCGCGACAAGCGCCGCACCGGCGTGCGCGCCCGCGCCGAGGCAGCGGCCGAGGATCGCATCCTGGACGCCCTGGTAGGCCCGGGCAGCCAGCCGGCCACCCGCGACGCCTTCAGAAAGAAACTGCGCGCCGGCGAACTGGACGACAAGGAGATCGAGATCGCCCTGGCCGATACGGCCTCGCCCATGCAGGGGCTGGACATTCCGGGCGGCAATGTCGGCCTGATCAATCTGTCCGAGATGCTGGGCAAGATGGGCGGGCAGAAGACCAAGACGGTCAAGATCCCGGTCCGCGACGCGGTCGCACCCCTGGTCGCCGAAGAGAGCGACAAGCTGCTGGATCAGGACAGCCTGACCAAGGAGGCCCTGTTGCTGGCCGAGAACGAGGGCATCGTCTTCCTGGACGAGATCGACAAGGTCGCCGCGCGCCAGGGCGCACAGGGCGGCGATGTCAGCCGCGAGGGCGTTCAGCGCGATCTGCTGCCGCTGATCGAGGGCACGACGGTGTCGACCAAATACGGGCCGGTGAAGACCGACCACGTCCTGTTCATCGCCTCGGGCGCCTTCCATGTGGCCAAGCCGTCGGACCTGCTGCCCGAACTGCAGGGCCGCCTGCCCATCCGGGTCGAACTGAAGGCCCTGACGCGCGATGACTTCCGCCGCATCCTGACCGAACCCGAGGCCAATCTGATCCGTCAGAACCAGGCGCTTTTGGCGACCGAGGACGTGACGCTGGAGTTCACGCCCGACGGCGTGGACGCCCTGGCCGATGCGGCCGTTGCGGCCAATGGCGCGGTCGAGAACATCGGCGCGCGGCGGCTTCAGACTGTGATCGAGCGCGTACTTGAAGAGACCAGTTTCAAGGCGTCGGACCTGTCAGGTCAGACCCTGGTCTTCGACGGCGACAAGGTGCGCGAGAAGGTCGGCGACCTGGCCAAGGACGCCGATCTCAGCCGCTACATCCTATAGGCCATGGGCTGAAGGCGAGGGCTCAGGCCAGCGCCTTCAGCTTGTCGACCAGGTCCGTCTTCTCCCACGAGAAGCCGCCGTCCGCGTCGGGCTCTCGGCCAAAGTGGCCGTAGGCTGCGGTGCGGGCGTAGATCGGCTTGTTCAGGCCCAGATGCTCGCGGATGGCGCGCGGGGTGGCGCCGCCGATCAGCCCCAGCAGTTCGCGCTCCAGCACGGCTTCGTCGATCCGGCCCGTGCGGTGCAGATCGACGTGGATCGACTGGGGCTCGGCCACGCCGATGGCGTAGCTGATCTGGATGGTGCAGCGGTCCGCCAGACCGGCCGCAACCACGTTCTTGGCCAGGTAGCGGCAGGCGTAGGCCGCCGACCGGTCCACCTTGGTCGGGTCCTTGCCCGAAAAGGCGCCGCCGCCGTGGGGCGCCGCGCCGCCGTAGGTGTCGACGATGATCTTGCGCCCGGTCAGGCCGGTGTCGCCGTCCGGTCCGCCGATCTCGAAGATGCCGGTGGGGTTGATGTGCCAGACGGTCTTCTCGTCGGTGAAGCCCTCGGGCAGGACCTCCAGGATCAGCGGCTTGACGAAGGCGGCGACGGCGTCGGCCTTGCCCTTGGCGTGCTGGGTCGACAGCACGATCGAGGTGGCGCGCACCGGCTTGCCGTCCACGTATTCGATCGTGACCTGGCTCTTGGCGTCCGGCTCAAGCAGGGTGCCGCCGGCGTGGCGCACCTCTGCCAGCTTCTTCAGGATGTTGTGGCTGTAGGCCAGGGTGGCCGGCATGAGCTCAGGCGTCTCGTTGGAGGCGTAGCCGAACATGATGCCCTGGTCGCCCGCGCCCTCGTCTTTGTTGTCGGCGGCGTCGACGCCGACGGCGATGTCGACCGATTGGCCGTGCAGGTAGTTCGAGAACTCGAAGGTGTCCCAGTGGAACTGGTCCTGCTCATAGCCGATGTCGCGCACGGCGGCGCGAACGGCCTGTTCGATCTCGGCCTCGATGCCATCGGCCCAGGCGCCGTTCTCCCAGATGCCCTTGCCCCGGATTTCGCCGGCCAGGACCACCCGGTTGGTGGTGGTCAGGCACTCGCAGGCCACGCGGGCCTCGGGGTCGCGGGCCAGGAACAGATCCACCACCGTATCCGAGATGCGGTCTGCGACCTTGTCGGGGTGACCTTCCGAGACGCTCTCGGAGGTGAAGAGGAAGGACGTACGGGCCAAGGCAGGCTCCTGCTGTCGACGTGGTCCGCAGACATATAAAGATATGCTTATGTCTTCAAGAGAGCGCGCGGGATCGTGACGAAGGCGATCAGCGCCAGGGCCGCCGACTTGGCGATCGCGCCGATCAGAAAGGGCTGAACACCGGCACTCCAGGCCGCCTGCGCGCCGATCGCCTGGGCCAGCCAGGCCCATCCCAGGCCCAGGATCAGGGCGTGGCCGGCCAGGCCGGCGATGAAGGCGAGACGTTTCGGCTTGGGCCTGGAGATCAGGGCCGCCGCGACGGCGGCGATGGGGAAGCCGATCAGATAGCCGGCCGTCGGTCCGGTCAGGGCGGCCCAGCCGCTCGATCCGCCTGCTAACACAGGCGCGCCGAGGGCGCCCGCCGTCAAATAGAGCAGGCTGGCGGCCAAACCGATGCGCCAGCCGCCAAGCACGCCCGCCGCCAGGACGGCGAGGCTCTGCAGCGACATCGGCACGGGATGCATCGGCACGTCCAGCTGCGCGCCGGCCGCGATCAGAGCGGCCCCGATCAGCGTCCAGACAATGAAGGCCGGCGTCGATCGCCTCATCGGTTCAGGCGGATCAGGCTTCGCCCAGGCAGCGCAGGGCGACCTCGAGATTGCGCAGCCCGTCCTCGCCCGTCACGGCCGGGGTCTCGCCGGTGCGGATGGCGTGGGCGAAGGCCTCGAGCTCCTTTTTGAGGGGCTCGTTGGGCCAGCTCATCAGGCCGCGGGTCGAATAGCTGCCGTCCGGCTGCTGGCCGAAGTATTCGGTGACCTGGCGCGTCATCAGGTCGGCGACGACGAACTTGCCCTTGGTCGCCACCTGCAGGGTGCGGGTCTTGTAGGGGGTGACCCAGTTGGTGGTGATGTGGGCGATCACCCCGTTGTCGAGCCGGAACTGTAGCAGCGCCGTGTCCTCGCGCTCGGCCTTGGTGCGAGCCAGCTGCGGCTGGACGTCGACGATCTCGGCGCCCGTCAGGTGGCGGATGATGTCGATGTCGTGCACCGCCAGATCGATGACCACCCCGACCTCGCCCATGCGCGGCGGGAAGGGGCCGACGCGGGTGATCTGGATCGAGATGACGTCTTCGTCGGCGATGGCGCGCTTGACCGCCTCGACCGCCGGATTGAAGCGCTCGACCTGGCCGACCATCAGCACGCGGTTGTTGGCCTTGGCCGCGTCGATCATACGCTGGGCGTCGGCGACGGTGGCGGCGATCGGTTTTTCGACCAGAACGTGGACGCCCTTTTCCAGCAGGGCGACAGTGAGATCGGCGTGGGTGCGGTTGGGCGTGGCGACGACGGCGGCGTCCAGCCCGGCGTCGACGAAGGCTTCGACGCTGGCGACGCCGGTCGACTCATAGGCGGCCGCGACCCCTTCGGCCGTCACGGCGTCGGCGTCCAGAATGTGGGTCAGGCGGAAGTCGCGGGTCTCGGCCAGGACGCGGGCGTGGTTGCGCCCCATGACGCCGGCGCCGGCGACGCCCACCTTGATCGGGGTCTGGGTCATGCGGCTTGTCCCTTGAAGCTGGCGACGGCGTCGATGATGCGGGCTTGCGTCGCCTCGTCCAGGTCGGCGTGCATCGGCAGGCTGATGACCACGTCCTTCAGACGCTCGGTCACCGGCAGGCCGCCCTCACCGCGCGGGAAATGCTCATAGGCCGGCTGCAGGTGCAGCGGGATCGGATAGTAGACCGCGGTGGGCACGCCCTGATCCTTCAGGTGCGCGGCCAGGGCGTCGCGATCGGGATGCTCGATCGTATACTGGGCCCAGTTCGAGACGTTTCCAGCCGGCACGTCGGGGACCTTTGCCACGTGTGGACGCAGGGCCTCGTTGTATCGGGCGGCGATGCGATTGCGCCATTCGATCTCGTCGCCGAACACCTTCAGCTTCTCGATCAGGACCGCAGCCTGGATGGTGTCCAGCCGGCTGTTCAGGCCGATGCGCATGTTCAGATATTTGGGGTCGTGATCAAAGGTGCGGCCCTCCAGATCCACGGCCACGGCCTTGCCGTGCACACGCACGGAATCGATCAGCTGGGCCAGTTCGTCGTCATTGGTCAGCACCGCCCCGCCGTCGCCATAGCAACCCAGCGGCTTGGCCGGGAAGAAGCTGGTGGTGGTGATGTGGGCCCACTTCAGCGGATGTTCGCCGCCCAGGGTGCAGCCGAAGCCTTGCGCCGAGTCCGCGATCAGCTTGAGGCCATGTTTGTCGCAGATCGCCTTGATGGCCGGATAGTCGGCCGGCTGACCGAACAGGTCGACGGCGATGACCACGCGCGGCGTCAGTCGCCCCTCGGCCTTGATGCCGTCGATGGCGCGCTCCAGAGCGGCCGGGTCCATGTTGTAGGTGTTCTCGTCCACGTCGACGAAGACCGGTTCGGCGTCGAACCAGGGCACGATCTCGGCGGTGGCGGCGAAGGTGAAGCTGGGCACAAAGACCGCGTCGCCGCGACCGATGCCCCACGCCATCAGCGGCAGGGCCAGGGCGTCGGTGCCGTTGGCGCAGCCCAGGGCGTGCTTGGCTTGGCCAAAGGCGGCTAGGTCAGCCTCGAACTGGCGCACCTGCGGCCCCATGACCCAGGCGCCGCCGACCACGGCCTCCTGGACGGCGGCCTCGATCTTGCCGCCGAGGCGAAGGCGCTGGGCCTGAAGGTCGATGAAGGGCAGGGTCATGGCGATGATTTCTCCGGCGGCGGCTGGGGCGCATCTGTCGCGCGGGCGCGGAATGGGGGCTAGCTAGCAAGGCGGGCGACAAAGGCCAAATCCCCGCGCGTCACATCGCGTTGCGTCTCGCAACAAGGCGTCCGCTTGGCAAAGTCGGGAAGCCCGCCTAATCGGGAGCGGTGACGACGCTGACCGACGCCCGCGAAAAGGCCCGCGCCTGGTTGTTCGACCAGGCCTTGCCGCTGTGGGGCGACCGGGGGGTCGACGCCGACGGGCGCTTTCACGAGGCGCTGCAGTTCGACGGAAGCCCGATAAAGGGCGTCGCCCGCCGCACCCGGGTGCAGGCTCGACAGGTCTATGTCTTCTGCGAGGCGGCTTCGCTGGGCTGGAGAAGCGCAGAGGCGGTGGCGCGTCGCGGGCTGGACGGATTGATCGCCACATGCCGGCGCGATGACGGCCTGTGGCGGTTGACCACCGACGACGCGGGCCAGCCGCTGAACGAGCGCGCCGACCTTTACGACCAGGCCTTCGTCCTGTTCGCGTTGGCGGCCGCTCACCGCGTGCTGCAAGACGGCCGGACGCTGGAGCTTACGCGACAGACGCTGGCCGCCATCGACGCCCAGATGCGCGAGCCTTCCGGCGGCTGGAGCGAGGGCCTTCCGCCCATCCTGCCGCGCCGCCAGAATCCGCACATGCATCTGCTGGAGGCGATCCTGGCCTGGATGGAGGCGGCCCCCGAGGCCGGCTTCCGCGATTGCGCCGCCACCGTGCTGGACCTGTTCCACGACCGCTTCTTCGACGCAGCGACCGGAACGCTTGGGGAATATTTCGACGCGAGCCTGTCGCCGGCCCAAGGCCTGCCCGGCCGGGTCGTCGAACCGGGACACCATTTCGAATGGATCTGGCTGCTGGACCGCGCACGCCGCGCCGGCCTGGCCGTTCACGAGGCCGACCAACCGCTGCTGGAGACTGCCCTGTCACGCGGCCTTGACGAGCAGGGCTTCGTAGTGCGCGAGATCGACCGCCGGGCCGGCGTCATAGATGGCGGCCGGCGTCTCTGGGCCCAGACCGAAGGCCTGCGCGCCCTGGCGCTTGTCGGGGCGGAGGCGCGCTTCGGCCAGCTGTTCGACGGTGTTTTCGCCACCCATCTGGCAACCGAAGTGCCCGGCCTGTGGACCGACAGCTACGACGCCGCTGGGCAGAGTCCCGACCGCAGCGTGCCCGCCTCGACCCTTTATCACCTGATGACCGCCTTTTCGGCCCTGATCCGCGAGCCGGCCCGGCCGTGAGCCGCCCCGCCGCCTTCCTGGATCGCGACGGCGTGCTGATCGAGGACGTCGGCTATCCGCATCGCCCCGATCAGCTGCGCTTGACCCCGGGCGCAGGCGCCGCCGTCGCGCGGCTGAAGGCGGCGGGCTACGTCACTGTCATCGTGACCAATCAGTCCGGCGTGGCGCGCGGCTATTTCAGCCTGGAGCAGATGCAGGCTTTCAACGCCCTGTTGGTGGAGCGACTCGCCCAGGACGGGGGCGTGATCGACGCCGTCTACGCCTGCCCCTATCACGCCGAGGCCGCCGACCCGCGATGGCGGCACCCCGACCATCCCGACCGCAAGCCCAATCCCGGCATGATCCTGCGCGCCGTAGCGGATCAAGACCTCGATCCTACGCGTTCGCTGATGATCGGCGACCAGCCCAGCGACCTGGAGGCCGCACGTCGCGGCGGCGTGGCGGGCCATCTGTTTCGAGGCGGAGACCTGGACGCCTTTGTCGCCCGCATCCTTGCCGAAGGCGAGGCCACCGCATAGGTCGCCTTCCATCAGAGCGGGCGCCAGCCGCTCTCGAACCACCGGAGACCCGCCATGACCGCCTTCGTAGATCGCCGCTGGACGTCCCACGACGGCCTGAGCCTGCACGCGCGCGACTACGCTCCGGCCGCCGGTCCCGCCCGCCTGCCGGTCATCGCCATCCACGGCCTGACGCGCAACGCCGCCGATTTCGACGTCATCGCGCCCCTGATCGCCCAGAGCGGCCGTCGTGTCCTGGCGGTGGACGTACGCGGGCGCGGCGGCTCGGACCGAGCGCCGGATCCGATGACCTACTCGCCCGATGTCTATGCCCGGGACATCCAGACGCTGCTGGTCCAGACAGGAATCGAGCGAGCGGTTTTCCTAGGCACGTCCATGGGCGGACTGATCACCATGGCCCTGGCGGCGCAGCGCTCGAAGGTGATCGCGGCGGCCATACTGAACGACGTCGGACCCGAGGTGGCCAAGGAAGGCCTGACCCGCATCGCCGCCTATGCCGGCAAGCCGGTCGAGATCAGTTCCTGGGCCGACGCCGCCGCCTACGCCAAACAGATCAACGCTGTCGCCCTGCCGCATTACACCGACGCCGATTGGGACGCCTTTGCGCGCCGCACGTTCCGCGAGGGGACAGAGGGCGCGCCGGTGCCGGACTACGACCCCGACATCTCAGTTCCGATCAAGGCGGCGGGGGCCAAGGCGCTGGTCCCGAACCTGTGGCCGATGTTCCGCCGCCTGACGCGCGGGCGGCCGGTGCTGTTGATCCGGGGCCAGAACTCGGACCTGCTGAGCGAAGAGATCGCCTCAAAGATGCGCAAGGCCGCGCGCAAGATGGTCTTCGCCGAAATCCCCGTGGTCGGCCACGCCCCCATGCTGGACGAGGCCGAATCGCGCTCGGCCATATTCCAGTTTCTGGCCGAGGCCCCCTGACCGGACCGCACGGCGCCTTGCCGCCGCCCTTTCGGGGTCCTAAGCGGGGGGCATGAGCGCGCCCCTGATCTGCCCGTCCATTCTCGCCAGCGATTTCGCCCGACTGGGCGAGGAGGTCCGCGCCATCGAGGCGGCAGGCGCCGACTGGGTCCATGTCGATGTCATGGACGGGCATTTCGTGCCCAACCTGACCATCGGGCCCGACGTGGTGAAGGCCCTGAGGCCGCACAGCGCCCTGCCGTTCGACGTGCACCTGATGACCGCGCCGGTGGACAATTGGCTGGAGGCCTATCGCGAGGCGGGCGCCGACATCCTGAGCATCCATCCCGAAAGCGGGCCGCACACGCACCGCACCCTGGGCCGCATCCGACAGTTGGGGGCCAAGGCCGGACTGGTGCTGAACCCCGCCACGCCGGTCGGCATCCTGGAAGAGGTGGTGGAGGCCGTGGACGTGGTGCTGATCATGTCGGTCAATCCAGGCTACGGCGGCCAGAAATTCATCGGCGCCTCCGCGCGCAAGATCGAGCGTGTCCGCGCCATCCTGGACCGCGTCGGCTCGCCGGCGCATCTACAGGTGGACGGCGGGGTGACGGTCGACACCATCGGCGCCTGTGTTTCCGCCGGGGCGGACGCCCTGGTGGCCGGCACGGCCGTCTTCAAGGGCGGGCCCGAGGCCTACGCCGCCAACATCGACGCGCTGAAAGCCGCCGGGAGCCGCGCCGCGTGAGCCCGCTGGGTCCGTTCGCCGACCGCCCCGAGCCGACATCGCAAAGCGGGGCATCGGAAGCTGGCGGCGTCATTCCCGGTCTGCGCGGTGCGCCCATGCGCACGCCGGTCAAGCCCGGGCGCTCCCAGGCCAGCGCGGCCCTTTTGCCCGCCGTGCTAGGGCGGCTGATCACCCGGCAGATGTGGATCGAGCTCTACGGCCTGCCCGGCTACGGTCTGACGCTTGGCCTGGGTCGCGCGGTCGGCTTCGCCGCCTCTCCGCGTGATTTCCGGCCGGCCGATCCCGGGCCCGGCAAGGCGGTCATGTCCGGCCGGTTCGCGCTGGCGGGCGCCACCATGGACGCGCCGGCGCCGAGCGACCCCTGGAACCGGCCCAGCCCCAGCCGCGCCTTTGCGGTGCAGCTGCACGCCTTCGCCTGGCTGCCCGCCCTGATGACCCAAGGCGATCGAGGCGCGCGCGAGGCGACACGGCTGACGTTGGCTTGGAACGATCATTTCGCGCGTTGGTCGCCCTTCGCCTGGGAAGCGCGCATCCTGGCGCGCCGCGTCATGAACCTGGCCTGCGCGGCGCGCCGCATGGGGCAAGCCGCAAGCGAGCCCGAGCGCCAGCGACTGGCCGACATCCTGGGGCGCCAGGCGCGGCAGCTGCTCCGCCCGCCCGGCGCGCTCGCTGGCCGCGCCGAACGGTTCACAGCGGCGGCGGTCGCCGGCTGTGTCCTGTCGGGCGGGGCGGGCGCGTCGATCCGAATGCGGGCGCTGGCCAAACTGGACAAGGCCCTGGAGCAGACGGTCCAGCCCGATGGGGGGCATGCGGCGCGCAACCCCGAGGCGGGACTGGAGCTTCTCCTGGATCTGCTGACGCTGGATGACGCCTTGGCCCAGCTGTCGCTGCCGACGCCCCAGCCAGTCGGCCAAGCGATCGAACGCCTCACCCGCGCTCTGCGTTTGCAGACCCTGCCTGACGGCCGACTGGCCGGTTTCCATGGCGGCGGCCCCTCGACAACCGAGCGCGTCGCCGCAGCCCGCGCCCATGACGAGACGGACCGTGAAGACGCCTCAGGCCAGGTCGGAGGCCTGATCCGCATCTCCAGCCCCCTCATAACCGTTGTGGCGGACGCTGGCGCACCGGCGAGAGGCGGCTGGAGCGAGGCCGCCTGCGCGCAGCCCCTCGCGCTCGTCGTCACCTGCGGGCGCGACCGTCTTATGACCGGCTGCGACTGGACGCCGGCCGCGGCGGATCGTCAGGCCCTGCGTCTGTCGCCTGCCCATTCCACCCTTACCCTTGGTGAACAGCCGCTGGGCGAGCCGTTAGGGGGATGGATGGGCGAGATTCTTGGCCCGCGGCTGGTCGGAGAGCCGGTCAACGTCAGTCATGACGCCCAGGCGACCGAGGGCGCCGTATGGCTCGAGATGGAGCACGACGGCTGGAGGCGGTCGTTTGGGCTGGTGCATCAGCGGCGACTGTATCTGGATCAGCGACTGGACGAGCTTCGCGCCGAGGAGCGGCTGCACCCGCCAGAAGACGGCCCTGTCGGGGAGCGCCCCATCGCCGCGCCCTATGCCGTGCGGTTTCAGCTGGAGCCGGGCGTTCAGGCATCGCTGTCGCGCGACCGCCGCGCCATTCTGCTGCGCGGACCGTCCGGCCGGGGCTGGTGGTTCCGCACCGACGGGCCGGATCTGGCCATCGAGCCGGCGGTGCATGTCGACGAGGCTCTGACGCGCCGTTCGCTGCAGATCGTGGTGCGCGGCTCGGCCCGCACCGACGCCGAGACCAGGGTGCGCTGGAAGCTCAGCCCCGCCGGCGCCGCCGACGATCCGCACTGATCGAGATCAGGCGGCGGCCTCTGCCGAAACGACATCCAGGCCATAGGCGGCCCACAAGCTGGCGTCCTTCACGACGTCGCGCACGAAGGCGGCGTGGGCCAGGTGCTCCTGGGGCGTGCCCAGGGGCGACAGCGGGCGCGGGCGCGGCCCATAGGCGCGTGGCCCGACCTGACCGACGTCTGAGCTTGTCGAGCGCGCGGCGCTGAGGTCTAGAACGCGCTCCTTGCCGCCCTTGAGCTCCAGATAGACCTCGGCCAGCAGGCGGGCGTCGATCAGGGCGCCGTGCAGGGTGCGTTCGACCAGCGAGATCTTGAACCGCTTGCACAGCGCGTCCAGCGAGTTGGCCATGCCCGGAAAACGCTTCTGCGCCAGCTGCAACGTGTCGATCCAGCGCGCCTCGCCGGTGATCGGATGATTGCAGCGGCCGCACTCGAAATCGATGAAGTTGCGGTCGAAGGCGGCATTGTGGGCGATGATCTGGGCGTCGCCGATGAACTCCATCAGGTCGCCCACGATCTGGTGGAATTTCGGCGCGTCGCGCACCTTGTCGTCGGTGATGCCGTGCACGCGGATGGCGTCGGGCGGGATCAGGCGCTCGGGATTGACGAAGCGGTGGAAGGTGCGGCCGGTCGGCAGCAGATCCTCGATCTCGATGCAACCGACCTCGATCAGCCGGTCGCCCGTGCGCGGGTCGAAGCCGGTGGTTTCGGTATCCAGAACGATCTCGCGAGCCATGGCCTCTTAATGGGGCCGTTCGGCCTCTGACGGAAGGGTTCGGCGCGGCGGTTTCCACTGCGGCGAGAGCACCTCGGCCACGATTTCGGCCACGCGATCCTCGGCGGCCTGAAGACCCAGGCTGGTGTCGATGACATAGTCGGCGCGGCGGCGCTTTTCGGCGTCGTGCGTCTGTCGCGCCAGGATGGCGTCGAAGCGCTCGCGCGTCATGCCGGGGCGCGCCAGGACTCGCTGGGCTTGGACGTCAGCGGGGGCGGTGACGACCACCACGGCGTGAACCGCCTGGTCGGCGCCGGTCTCGAACAGCAGGGGAATGTCCAAGACCGCCAGCCGCGCCCCGCCGTCAGCCGCCGCCTTCAGCTCATCGGCGCGGCCCTGGGCGACCAGGGGGTGGACGATGGCTTCCAACCTCGCGAAGGCCTCGGCGTCCTGGCCCAGGGCGGCGGCCAGGCGATCTCGATCCACGCCGCCATGCACGATCACGCCCGGAAAGGCCTGGGCGATGGGCCCCACGGCCGCGCCGCCGGGCGCATAGAGGCGGTGCACGGCCTCGTCGGCGTTCCACACCAGGGCGCCGTGACGGCGGAACATGGCCGTGGTGGTGGACTTGCCCATGCCGATGGAGCCGGTGAGGCCAAGCACGATCATGAGGCCAGCGCCTCCAGCGCCAGGGCGCGGACATCCACGTCGGGCGGCGAGACGCCGAACAGGGCCTCGAACGACGGCCGGGCCTGGCCGATCAGCATGGCCAGACCGTCGACGCCGGTCAGGCCCCGCGCGCGCGCCTGAGCCAGGAACGGTGTCTCCAGCGGGCGATAGGTCATGTCCATGACCACAGCGTCGGCCGGCAGGATGTCCAGGTCCAGGGCCGGCGGAACGCTCAGCGCATTGACGACCAGCCGGCTTGTTTTGAGCGCTTCAGGCGCGGCGACCCGCGCGCCCAGATCCTGCGCCAGGCGTTCGGCGCGTTCGGCCGTGCGGTTCAGAACGCCGACCTCGGCCCCAGCGGCGACCAGGGCCTGGACCGCCGCCCGCGCCGCGCCGCCGGCGCCCAGCACGACCACCGACGCCCCCGACAGCGAGAGGTGCGGCGCCTGCTCCGCCAATGCGATTAGAAGACCCCGTCCGTCCGTGCTGTCTGCGACGATCCGGCCGCCCTCGAACACCAGAAGATTGGCCGAACCGCAGGCGCGCGCCGTCGTGGAGGCGGCGTCCGCCTCGGACAGCGCCCGCTCTTTCCACGGGGCCGTGACGTTCAGGCCGCGCACCCGCCCGGCGCGGCCCTCGTCCAGCAAACGGTTGAAATCAGCCTCGGTCTCGCAGGGGTGCGCCGCATAGGCGCCGTCCAGCCCCGCCGCCGAGAGCCAGGCGGTGTGGATCAGCGGGCTCAGAGAATGGGCGATCGGCCAACCGGCGACCCCGGCGCGCACCGTCATGCCGCGATCACTCCGGCCCGCCGCAGCTCAGCCAGCACGGGCCACAGCGGCAGGCCCAGAACGGTGAAATAGTCGCCGTCGATCCGCTCGAACAGTTGGGATCCCAAGCCCTCCAGCCGATAGCTGCCGACGCAAGACAGCAGGGCCTCGCCCTCGGCCGCCAGATAGCCGTCCAGAAAGGCGTCGGAGAAGTCGCGGACCTGCATCGTCGCCGTATCGACCCCGGACCAGACGATCTGGCCGTTCCGCGCCAGTGCGGCGCCAGAATGCAGGGCGTGCGGCCGACCGCGCATGGCTGACAGACGCGTGCGGGCGGCGTCCAGGTTCGGGGCCTTGGACACGAGGCCGCCCTCAAACGCCAGGGTCTGGTCCGCGCCCAGCACCCAGGCCTTGGCGTCGTGGCGCGACACCGCCAGGGCTTTGGCCTGGGCCAACTCAACGGCCAGGGCGACGGCGTCGACGCCGGGTCGCTTCAGGGCGTCCTCGTCGACATCGGCGACCTGGACGGAGAACGCCACGCCCGCCTCGCGCAGCATGGCCTGACGGGCAGCGCTCCTGGACGCGAGGATCAGGCGCTCGGCGGGTTCAATCAGTCCGCTCACCAGCTGGCTCCCAGACGGCGAGTGCGGCGCTCGCTCAGCAGATTGACGATGGCGGCGGCGGTCTCCTCGACCGAACGGCGGGTCACGTCGATGGTGGGCCAGCCGCGTCGCTCGAAGGCGCGCCGCGCCTTGACGGTCTCGTCGCGCACCGCGTCATGGTCGACATAGGCCGAGGCGTGGGCGGCGTTCAGACCGTCCAGGCGGTTGCGCCGGATCTGCACCAAGCGGTCCGGAGAGACCGTCAGCCCGACCACCAGCGGATTTCGCAGCGCCGTCAGGCGCTCGCCGTCTTCCTGGCCCGGGACCAGGGGCACGTTGGCGGCGCGGATGCCGCGGTGCGCCAGATAGATGCAGGTCGGCGTCTTGGATGTGCGCGACACCCCGCACAGCACCACATCGGCGCCTTCCAGCTGCTCCAGTGTGCCCTGTCCGTCGTCGTGGGCCATGGCGTAGTCCAGGGCGGCGATGCGGTTGAAATAGTCGTGGTCCAGCGCGTGCTGGGCGCCGACCCGCGTCGACAGGGCCGCGCCCAGATAGCGGGACAAGGCGCCCACCAGCGGATCCAGCGCGCCGATCTGAGGCATGTCCAGTCGCCGGCAGCCTTCTTCGAGCTGTTCGCGCAGGTCACGGTCGACGATGGTGTGCAGCACCACGCCGGGGGTCGAGGCGATTTCCTCCAGCACCCGCTCCATCTGCTTCTCCGAGCGGACCAGCGCATAGATGTGCTCGATGGGGATGACGCCGTCGAAACGGGCCGTCACCGCCTTGGCCATGGCGTTCAGCGTCTCGCCGGTCGAGTCCGACACCAGGTGCACGTGGAAATAGGTGGCCAGCCGTCCACCGGGGCCGCTGCGCGACGGACTCATAAGGTTCGCTCTTCTGTGGACATGACGGTTGAGCCTCTGACGCGCCGCAGGGCGCCTTTTCCTCTTAGCCGGACACAGGCCCGCCCGCGACCCGTCGATCCTGGGGACGGGGTCGGAAAACCCGACGGCTAGAACCGCGTCCGTCCACGGGCGGACAATGCAGGTCCGATGGGTCAGGCAAATCCTAACGAAACCCTAACGGCGCCCAGGGTCCACAGTTGGTGGAAGCTCGCTCACGCCAGGCACGCCGGTGTCGCTTGCCGGATTAACCAGGCCGCCCACAGACTGGCGCCCAGAGCTCGAACGGGGGAAAACCTTGGGATAAGCTCGGCATGACCAGTGGGTCCGACCGCAGTCATCCCCGCCATCCCCGGCTCCACACCTCTGCTTCCAATCCTTTCAATTCTTGAAAGGGAGAAAGAGGAAGCCTGCGACGGCGACGCCCTTGAGACTGGGCCCACCGGGTCGTAGATGGCGTTCATGACAACGCCCGCGCTGATCCGTGTCCTTCGGGGCGAGACGCTAGACCGGCCGCCGGTGTGGTTCATGCGCCAGGCGGGGCGGTACCTGCCCGAGTACCGGGCGCTGAGAGCCACGACCTCGGGCTTCATCGACTTCTGCATGACGCCGGACAAGGCCGCCGAGGCGACCCTTCAGCCCATGCGGCGGTTTGGTTTCGACGCGGCCATCGTCTTCGCCGACATCCTGCTGATCCCCGGCGCGCTGGGTCAGGAAGTCTGGTTCGAGGCAGGCGAAGGGCCTCGGCTGGGCGCCATGCCGTCGGTCGAGCGCATGCGCGACAAGGCCCAGGGCGCCGGAGAGGCGCTGAGGTCTGTCGGGCAGACCCTGTCGATCGTGCGCGACAAGCTGGAGCCGGAACGGGCCCTGATCGGTTTCGCCGGCGCGCCCTGGACGGTGGCCACCTACATGCTGGACGGCGAGGCCCGCACCATCGGCAAGGGCGAGCGCGCCACGGCCCGCACCTACGCCTACGCCCAGCCCGACATGGTGGACGCCCTGCTGGCCGTGCTGGTCGAGGCCACGGCTCATTATCTGAAGATGCAGGCGGACAGCGGCGCCCAGGTGCTGAAGGTGTTCGAGAGCTGGGCCGAGGGGCTGCCGGACGATCTGTTCGAACGGCTGGTGCTGCGGCCGCACCAGGCCCTGGTCCGCCGCGTGCGCGAGCTGGGCGTGACCGTTCCGCTGATCGGCTTCCCACGCGGTTCGGCGGCGCTGGCCGAGCGCTACGCCCGCGAAACGGCTTTCGAGGCCGTGGCGCTGGACACGGCCTGCCCACTGGAGGTCGGCAAAAGAGTGCAGGCGATCAAACCCATCCAGGGCGCGCTGGATCCGCTGCTTCTTCGAGCCGGCGGGCCCGCGCTGGATCGGCGTATCGATCAGTTGATGGAGGCCTGGGGCCATGGGCCGTGGATCTTCAACCTGGGCCACGGCATCCTGCCGGACGTGCCTATCGCCCACGTCGAGCGGGCCCTGCGTCGGATCGGCGCCCAATGAGCGGGCGCCGCATCGCCGTCGTCCTGTTCAACCTTGGTGGTCCGGATGACCAGGCGTCGGTAAAGCCTTTTCTTTTCAATCTGTTCAATGACCCGGCCATCATTGGCCTGCCCGGCATCGCGCGCACGGCGGTGGCCCGGCTGATCTCGAGCCGGCGTGAGAAGAGCGCCCAGGCCAACTACGCCCTGATGGGCGGCGGATCGCCTTTGCTGGCCGAGACGCGCGCCCAGGCCGAGGCGCTGAAGGCTGCGCTTGGCCAGCGGATGGCGGGAGCGGACGTCGGCGTCTTCATCGCCATGCGCTACTGGAACCCGCTGACGGAACAGACGGCGGCCGAGGTGGCGGCCTTTGCGCCCGACGAGATCGTCCTGCTGCCGCTCTATCCGCAGTTCTCGACCACCACCACGGCGTCGTCGCTGAAGAAGTGGGACGAGGTCTACACCGGGCCGGGCCGCAGCCGCACCGTCTGCTGCTATCCGGCCGCAGACGGCTGGATAGAGGCGCAGGCGCAGGCCGTCATTAGTAAGCTGGACGAGGCGGGCGACGCGGCCATGCGCGTGCTGTTCTCGGCCCACGGCATCCCCGAGAAGCTGGTCAGCGGCAAGGGTGATCCCTACCAGGAGCAGGTCGAGACGACCGTGGCCGCCGTGGTGGCGCGCATCGAGGCGCTGCGCGGACCGATCGATCACGCCCTCTGCTATCAGAGCCGGGTCGGCCCGCTGAAATGGCTTGGGCCGTCGACGCCCGAGGCGATCGAACAGGCTGCCCGAGACAAAATGGGCGTGGTGGTCACGCCGGTCGCCTTCGTCTCGGAGCACATCGAGACCCTGGTCGAATTGGACATCGAATACGCCGAACTGGCGCACGAGCAGGGCGTCAGCCCCTATCTGCGCGCGCCGGCCGTGGGCGCCGGGCCGCTGTTCATCGACACACTGGCGGACGCCGTCACCGAGGCCCTGGGCCGCGAGGGGACACGGCCTTTTGGTCCTGGCTGCCAGGGACGCTGGAAAGCCTGTCCGTGTCAGGCTGAACGCAAGGATGCGGCATGAGCGTCTATGACCTGGCTCGCGGTCTGCACATTCTGGCGGTGATCGCCTGGATGGCCGGCCTGCTGTTCCTGCCCCGCCTGTATGCCTATGACGCCGAGCAGCGCGACAAGCCCGAGCCGCTGCGCGGCGAGATGCAGGCGCTTCTGCGCGCCTGGCAGACACGGCTGCTGCGCATCATCCTTAACCCTGCGATGATCCTGGCCTGGGCGTTCGGCCTGTGGCTGATCCACATCGACACCGTTGCGCGCGGCTGGACCTTCCTGCTTGAGCCCTGGATGCTGGCCAAGCTTGTCGGCGTGCTGCTGCTCAGCGGCTGGCACGGTTTTCTGTCGGCTGAACGCAGGCGGATCGCGGCCGGGACCTCTGTACGCACCAGCCGTTTCTGGCGCATGACCAACGAAATCCCCTTTGTGCTGGCCATCATAATGGTGCTGTCGGTCACTCTGGAGTGGACCTTCTGACAAGCGGCCGCGCTTGACCTGAGGGGGCGTTTCGTGGTTCCGCTGACGACGCCGTTCCAGCTTGGAGCGGACCCCGCCTTTTCGTGACGCCTGTCCCCTTGAGCGGACCGGAGACCGTCGCGCCTCCCTTTCGGCCGCGAGGCCGCACAATCCGACTTCCAGTCCATCGCCGGCGCCGCTGCGCCGTGCGAGCGTGAGCCTGCACATGACCGACGTCCGCGACACCGACAACACCGCCCCCGAAGCCGAGACCCTGGACGAGCAGGTCCAGACCGAAGCGGCGGGCGAAGATCAGGGCAACGCCGTGATCGACCAGGAAGCCGACGACGAGGAAGACGGCGATCCCGTCGTCCCGTCGGGCCGCATCACCCTGCAGGAGCTGAACGAGAAGACGCCGGCCGACCTGGTCGCCTTCGCCGAACAGCTGGAGGTCGAGAACGCCTCCAACCTGCGCAAGCAGGACTTGATGTTCGCCATCCTCAAGGCCTTGGCCGAGGAAGAGGTCGAGATCATCGCCGACGGCGTGCTGGAGATCCTGCCGGACGGCTTCGGCTTCCTGCGCAGCCCCGACGCCAACTACCTGCCGGGACCGGACGACATCTACGTCTCGCCGTCGCAGATCCGCCGGTTCGGCCTGCGCTCGGGCGACACGGTGCACGGCGCCGTGCGTGCCCCGCGCGAGGGCGAGCGCTACTTCGCCCTGCTGAAGTGCGACACCATCAACTACGAAGACCCCGAGGCCGTCCGGACAAAGGTCCTGTTCGACAACCTGACCCCGCTTTATCCCGAAGAGCGGCTGAACATGGAAATCCAGGATCCGACGCTGAAGGATCGCTCGGGCCGCGTCATCGACATCGTCGCTCCGCTGGGCAAGGGCCAGCGCTGTCTGATCGTGGCGCCGCCGCGCGTCGGCAAGACGGTGATGCTGCAGAACATCGCCAAGTCGATCGAGGCCAATCACCCCGAGGTGTCGCTGATCGTGCTGCTGATCGACGAACGCCCCGAAGAAGTCACCGACATGCAGCGCACGGTGAAGGGAGAGGTCGTGGCCTCGACCTTCGACGAGCCGGCCACCCGCCACGTCGCCGTGGCCGAAATGGTGATCGAAAAGGCCAAGCGTCTGGTCGAGCACAAGAAGGACGTGGTGATCCTCCTAGACTCGATCACCCGCTTGGGCCGCGCCTACAACGCCACTGTGCCGTCGTCGGGCAAGGTGCTGACCGGCGGCGTCGACGCCAACGCCCTGCAACGGCCCAAGCGCTTCTTCGGCGCGGCGCGCAATGTTGAGCAGGGCGGCTCGCTGACCATCATCGCCACGGCGCTGATCGACACCGGCAGCCGCATGGACGAGGTGATCTTCGAAGAGTTCAAGGGCACCGGCAACTCCGAGATCGTGCTGGACCGCAAGGTCGCCGACAAGCGCATCTTCCCCGCCATCGACGTGCTCAAGTCCGGCACCCGCAAGGAAGACCTCATCACGCCTAAGGATCAGCTGGCCAAGACCTATGTCCTGCGCCGCATCCTGAACCCGATGGGTCCCCAGGACGCGATCGAGTTCCTGCTCGACAAGCTGCGTCAGTCGAAGAACAACTCGGACTTCTTCCAGTCGATGAACACATAAACTGGCCCTAACGCCTCGCGCGCGGCGCGAGGTTTCTCTAGGGCCGGTTTCACGTGAAACAGGAGCGCGCCGCATGAAGATGAATGTCGAAGTGGACTGCACACCGGCCGAGGCGCGCGCCTTCCTCGGCCTGCCGGACGTCACGCCGCTGAACGAGGCGATGGTGGCCGAGATGCAAAAACGCATGCAGGCCAATGTCGCGGCCATGCAGCCCGAAGAGCTGATGAAGACCTGGACCAGCTTCGGTCTTCAGGCCCAGGACCAGTTTCGCCGTTTGATGGAAGCGGCGGTCAAAAAATGAACCGTCGCCTCCCCACATCGTGGGGAGGGGATAATCGATGACCGACACCATCTTTGCGCTCGCAACGCCGCCCGGTCGCGGCGCCATCGCCGTCATCCGCCTGTCGGGGCCGGGCGTTGAAGAGGCGCTCTCGGCCATGGGAGCTGGGGGCCTCAAGCCGCGACAGGCGTCCGTCCGAGACCTCGCGCATGACGGCGATCCGATCGATCAGGCGTTGGTGCTCAAGTTTGTGGCCCCGCGCAGCTTCACCGGCGAGGACGTCGCCGAGCTCCATCTGCATGGCGGACGGGCGGTCATAGAGGCGGCCACCCGGGCCCTGATCGCTCTGGGTTTGCGGCCTGCAGACCCCGGCGAGTTCACGCGACGCGCGTTCCAGAACGGCCGGATGGATCTGGCCCAGGCCGAGGCCGTCGCGGATCTGATCGACGCCGAGACTGCGGCCCAGCGCGAGCAGGCCTTGGGTCAGTTGGACGGCGCCCTGTCCGCCGCCTACGCCGGGTTTCGTCGCGACCTGCTCAAGGCCCTGTCGCTGGTCGAGGCCGAGATTGACTTTCCCGACGAAGAGGTGCCCGATCATCTGGCCTCGACCGCCGGACCGGTGCTGGACGCGCTGGCTGATGACCTTCGACGCGCCTTGGGCGATGCCGACCGGGGGCGGCGGGTGCGAGAGGGCTACCGGATCGTGCTGATCGGCGAGACGAACGCCGGCAAGTCCTCGCTGTTCAACGCGCTGGTCGAGCGCGAAGCCGCCATTGTCACGCCCATCGCCGGGACCACGCGCGACGTCCTGGACGCGGAACTAGTCATCGGCGGCTATGCGGTTACGCTGTCGGACACCGCTGGCCTGCGCGAGAGCGACGACCCGGTTGAGGCGGAGGGCGTGCGACGCGCCCGTGCTCGAGCCGAGGCCGCCGACCTGCGGCTGTGGGTGCGGGGGCCCGGCGATCCGGACGGAGCCGCTGCAGCCTTCGCCCGGCCGGACGATCTGGTCGTGCGCACCAAGGCCGACTTGGCGTCCCCGTCGGTCGGTATGCCTGACGCCGTGTCCGTTTCGACCGCCACCGGTCAGGGCCTGACCGACCTGCACGACTGGATAGCGGCCCGACTGGCGCGCGACCTGTCCGGCGCCGACTTCCCGGCCGTGACGCGGGAGCGCCATCGCCGCCGTCTGGCGGAGGCTTTGGAGGCGGTCGATGCGGGCCGTCTCGCCCTGGACGTCGCACCGGAAATGGCCGGCGACGATTTGCGGCGCGCAGCCCTCGCCTTGTCGCGGGTGACGGGTGAAATCGGCGTGGAAGACATTCTGGGCGAAGTCTTCTCGACCTTCTGCATCGGCAAATAGGGCGTTTCACGTGAAACGACCCGGCGCAGTCGGTGGCGAGTGCGCACTATTTCGACTATGTGAGCGGCCATGAACGCTTTCGACGTCATCGTAATCGGCGGCGGCCACGCCGGCTGCGAGGCTGCGGCCGCTTCGGCGCGTCTCGGTGCGCGCACTCTGCTGCTGACCCAAAAGCTCGAGACCATCGGCGAGATGAGCTGCAACCCGGCCATCGGCGGCCTGGGGAAGGGCCATCTGGTCCGCGAGATCGATGCGCTGGACGGACTGATGGGCCGGCTGGCCGACGTGTCCGGCATCCAGTTCCGTATGCTCAACCGCTCCAAGGGCGCAGCGGTGCGGGGTCCGCGCAGTCAGATTGACCGGCGCCGGTATCGCGAGGCCATGCAGGCCGAACTGGCGGCCACACCTAATCTGACCCTGAAGGGCGCGACGGCCGAGCGGCTGGTGCTTGATGGCGAACGAGTCGTCGGCGTGGTGACAGGCGAGGGTGAAGAGCTCCGCGCCGGCGCCGTCGTGCTGACGACCGGAACCTTCCTGAACGGCGTCATCCATCGGGGGGAGGAGCGGATCGCCGCCGGCCGCTTCGGCGAGGCGCCTTCGACCGGGCTGGCCGCCGATCTGTATGGCGCGGGGTTGAGCATGGGGCGGCTCAAGACCGGCACGCCCGCGCGCCTGGACGGCCGAACCATCGCCTGGGATCGGCTGGAGATGCAGCAGGCCGACGCCGAGCCTGTACCTTTCAGCTTCCTGACGGACCGCATCAAGGTGCCTCAGATCGCCTGCGGCGTGACGCACACGACGGAGGAAACGCACCGGATCATCGCCGAGAACCTGGGCGAGAGCGCGGTCTATGGCGGCCGGCTGTCGGGTCGGGGCCCACGCTATTGCCCCTCCATCGAGGACAAGGTCGTCCGCTTCGCCGACAAGACCTCCCACCAGATATTCCTGGAGCCCGAGGGGCTGGACGATCCGACCGTCTATCCCAACGGCATCTCGACCTCGGTGTCCGATGAGACCCAGCTCAAGTTCCTGCGAACCATTCCGGGCCTGGAAGCGGTGGAGGTGTTCCGCTTCGGCTATGCGATCGAATACGATTATGTCGATCCGCGGGAGCTGACGCCGGCGCTTGAGGTCAAGGCGCGGCCGGGCCTCTACCTGGCCGGCCAGATCAACGGCACGACCGGTTATGAAGAGGCGGGCGCTCAAGGCCTGATGGCGGGACTGAACGCCGCGCGCGCCGCCGACGGACAGGCGCCCGTCATTCTGGGGCGTGACCAGGCCTATATCGGCGTCATGATCGACGATCTGGTCACGCGCGGCGTGACCGAGCCGTATCGCATGTTCACCAGCCGCGCCGAGTATCGGCTTAGCCTGAGGGCCGACAACGCCGACCTGCGGCTGACAGGACTGGGCGTCGAGATCGGGGTCGTGGGACCCGCCCGCGCCACCGCCTTCGAGGCCAAGCGCGCGGCTGTCGCCGAGGCCCAGGCCTTTGCGCGCGACATCCGCCTGACGCCGAACGAGGCCCAGGCGCTGGGCGTGGCGGTCAACGCCGACGGACAGCGTCGATCACTGCGGGATCTGCTGGCCTATCCCGGCGTCGATCTGACCCGGTTCGAAACCCGCTGGCCGCTGATCGCCGATTGGTCCGCGACGGTGCGCGAGCAGGTAGAGATCGACGCGAGCTACGCCGGCTATCTGGACCGCCAGGCGGCCGACGCCGAGGCCCTGCGCCGTGATGAAGGGCTGACGCTGCCGGCCGGTCTGGACTATGCGGGCATCGGCGGGCTGTCGAACGAAGTCCGTGAGAAGCTGGAGCGGGTGCGGCCCCAAACCTTGGGTCAGGCGGGACGGATCGAGGGGATGACCCCTGGGGCGCTCACCGCGCTGCTGGCCCACGTTCGCCGCGGCGCCACCGAGGCGGCGGCGTGAGCGCTGATCGCGCCGCCTTCCAATCCCGCTTCCGCTGTTCTGATGAGACGATGGCGGAGTTGGATCGCTTTCTGGTCCTGCTGACCGAAGCCAATGCCGTTATGAACCTGGTCGGTCCCGACAGCCTGCCGGACTTCTGGAACCGCCATGCGCTGGATAGTGCGCAACTGCTGGAACATCAGCCCGAGGCTTTAACCTGGGCGGACCTGGGCGCGGGGGCGGGCTTCCCCGGAGTGGTTCTGGCGATCCTGCTGAAGGCGCGTGCGGGCGGCCACGTTTGGCTGATAGACAGCCTGGGCAAGCGCTGCCGCTTCCTGGATCAGGTTGTGGGCGAACTCAAACTACCGGCCACCGTCATCAACGGTCGGGCCGAGGATCAGGCGGTGAAATGCGAGGTCGTGACGGCGCGAGCGGTCGCGCCGCTCGAGAAGCTGCTGGCTTATGCACAGCCGTACTTCCAGCGCGGTGCACAAGGGCTGTTTCTCAAGGGAGAGAAGGCCGAGAGTGAGTTGATCGCCGCCCGCCAGGTCTGGCATTTTGAAGCGGAGCTTTCGCCGTCGCTGAGCGATGCGCGCGGCCGGATCGTTTCCATACGGAGCCTGAGACGTGCCCGATAACACGCCCCTGCCGCCCGTCTCGCCGCGCGTTCTGGCCGTATCCAACCAAAAGGGCGGGGTCGGCAAGACCACGACCGCCATCAACCTGGGCACGGCTTTGGCGGCGATCGGCGAGCGCGTTCTGATTGTGGACATGGACCCGCAAGGCAACGCCTCCACCGGTTTGGGTGTTCCACGTGAAACACGGCGTATCACCATCTATGACGTGGTGGTGGATGGGCGCTCAATTCAGGACGCTGCGGTGCAAACGGCCGTACCGGGTCTGTCCATAATCCCGGCCGACGCCGACATGTCGGGCGTGGAAATCGAGCTGAGTCAGGCGGATCGACGATCTTACCGTCTGCGTGACGCCCTGGCGGCGCAGGACCGGATGGGTCAGACCGGGTACGACTATGTTCTGATCGACTGCCCGCCCTCTCTGAACCTTTTGACGCTGAACGCCATGGCGGCGGCCGACGCCGTTCTGGTGCCGCTGCAGTGCGAGTTCTTCGCCTTGGAAGGTCTGAGCCAGTTGATGAAGACCATCGACATGGTGCGACACAGCCTGAACCCGGCTTTGGAGATCCAGGGGCTGGTCCTGACGATGTATGATCGTCGCAACGCCCTGTCGGGCCAGGTCGCCAACGATGTGCGGGCGCACTTCGGCGACAAGGTCTATGACGCCGTCATTCCCCGGAACGTGCGGGTGTCAGAGGCGCCGTCGTTCGGAAAGCCCGTTTTGATCTACGATCTGAAATGCGCGGGCAGCCAGGCCTATCTGCGTTTGGCCCGCGAAGTGGTGGCTCGCGAACGCCAGCGCCGCGCTGCCTGAAGCCTTGAAAGGAACCGCCATGTCCGAACGTCAAAGAGGCCTGGGCCGGGGTCTGGCCGCCTTGATGGGCGAGCAGGACGCCGCACCCTCGACCGGCGCGACGACGACGAACGAGAGCGTCCGGCGTGCGCCGATCGAACGGCTGAAGCCCAATCCCGATCAGCCGCGCAAAATCTTCCAGCGCGAAGATCTGGACGAACTGACGGCCTCGATTCGCGACAAGGGTGTTCTGCAGCCGATCCTGGTTCGCGCCCAGCCCGGCGAGGAGGGGATGTGGCAGATCATCGCCGGCGAGCGGCGGTGGCGCGCGGCCCAGGCGGCGCGTCTCAAGGAAGTGCCGATCGTCGTCCACGAGATGGAGGACAGCGACGTCCTGGAAGCCGCCATCATTGAGAACGTGCAGCGCGCCGACCTGAACCCTGTGGAGGAAGCCAACGCATATTCCAACCTGATGGAGCGGTTTGGCCGCAGTCAGGACGCCTTGGCCGGGGTCGTCGGCAAGAGCCGCAGTCACGTGGCCAACACCTTGCGCCTGCTTCAGCTGCCCATCTCGGTGCTGAACCTGGTGATGGAGGAGAAGCTGACCGCAGGCCACGCTCGCGCGCTGATCACCGCGCCGGACCCCAAGGCCCTGGCCGACGTGGTGTTGGCAAAGGGTTTGAACGTGCGTCAGACCGAGGCCCTGGCGCGACAGGCTGCGGAAGGTCCGAAAACGCCGCGTCCAGCCAAGGCGAGATCGGCGGACGGCGACGCGGACATCGCCGCCCTGGAACAGGATCTGGCCGACGCCCTTGGTCTGAAGGTCGCGCTCAGCGACAAAGGCGGCAAGGGCGAATTGACGTTGCGCTATGGATCGCTGGAGCAGCTCGACGAGTTGTGCCGTCGACTGATGAAGGGCTGACCCCATGACCGACACCGACAAGGCCCAGGCGCTCGACGCCCTGAAACGCGCGCTGGCGGCCAAGAAGGCGGGCGTCTCGGCCCCCGGCAAGCCGGGCAAGGCGCCGGTCGGCGGGACGGAGAAGTCGATGCAGCGTCAGGCTGCGGCGATGAACAAGCCGGCCTTCCGCAAGGCCTCCAAGCGGGGTTAGAGCCCGGCTCTATAGTCCCAGGCGACGCCCGCGCGCGGCGATTTCCAGCAACAGGCGCTCGGCGATCAGCTGATCAGGCAGGCCTGTGGTCTTGGACGCCACATCGGCGGCGTTGACGCTGTCCTGAACCTCGTCGAGCATTTCGAGACGCCAGCTGCGCGCCTGACGCAGCATTTCGGCCTCTTGTTTCCAGAATACGCCGGCGGCCTTTGCAGCCTCCTTGGCGCCGGCTCCGTTATGCTGCAAGATATTGATTCGACGAAGTTTTCCGAGATGAAGCGCGGTCATGCGCACGGCCATGACGGCGCTCTCGCCCTCGGCGAAGGCGCGCCGCAGACCGGCCTGGGCGGGACCGGGCCGCGCGCCGAAGGCCTGGAGCGCCGCGTCGGAAAGAGAGGCGTCGGGCTCTACGCCCAGATGCTGTTCAAGCTCCTCCGGCCCGATGCTGCGGCCCGAACCGGGGCCGATGAACAGGACAAGCCGCTCGATCTCCTGGCGCATCAGGCCGCGCTCTCGGGGCAGGCGGGCGACGAACATCTCCAGCGCGTCGGAGGTCAGGCCCACCTTGTCGGCGCTGAGAGCCTCGCGGGTCATGCGCGACACGTCCCCGACCTCGTCCTCGTAGCAGGCGACCGAAACGGCGCCCGCGGCCTTCTCGGCCGCCTTGCGCAGCGCGGATTCGCGGCCCAGCGCCCCGGCCTCGATCACCAGCATGGCGTCGGGGTTGAAACCGCCGTCGGCATGGATCGTCAGGGCGGCGGCCAGGGCCTTGTCGACGCCCGGTTTGCCCTCGCCCAGTCGCACCCGCACGAGGCGCCGGCCGCCCATCAGGCTCATGGCGGTCAGTGCGTCTTCAAGACGCGCCGGATCGTTGTCGATGTCGGTCTCGGTCAGGAGGGTGACGTTGAACGGATCGTTCAGGTCCGGCGTCACCGTCTTGGACAGGATCACCGCGCGCTCGCCCACGCCCGAGCGGTCCTTGCCGTGAAACACGGCGGCGCGCACGGCTGGATCCGGCGACTTGAGGAAGCGATCGACCTCGGGCCGTTTGGCCAGGATCATGACGACACCGCTCCGCGCCTAGGGCTGGCCGACGGCAAGCGCCCGCATCAGGTCAAGCCGGATGAGCCGCGCCAATTCGGCGGCGGCGCGATCCTCGCCGTCCTGCTGGGCGGCGATGGCGGCATAGGGCTGATCGGCCGCGGCATAGGTGACGGTGGCGGTTTCGGTACCCGTCAGCGTTTCGGCGCCGCCGGCGGGCGTCAGGGTCCAGACCGCACGGACCGTCAGCTCGTAGCGGCTGGCGGTGTCGTCGATGCGGCGACCCAGCGGGCGGCGCTGCGCGTCCAGGACCGTTGAGAGAGCGTAGGCCGACGGCGCGGTTCGGTCATAGCCAAGGGCGTCCTCCAGCTGCTCGCGCAGACGATAGCCCAGGCGATCATCGGGCGTGCTGACCGCGATGCGCGACAGCCCGCCGGACAGGCCCATGTCCCCATAAACGGGCGTGAAGCCGCAGCCCGAGAGCGGGATGGCCAGCGTCAGGGCCGCCAACACGCGCCTCATCCGGCTACCAAATTGACGATGCGGTCGGGCACGACGATCACCTTGCGGACCGAGAGGTTGTTGGCGGCAAGGTAGGCCTGGACGGCCGCATTGGCCAGCGCCGCCTCTTCCACCGCCTTGGGGTCCGCGCCCTTGGGCATGACGATCTCGCCGCGCCGCTTGCCGCCGATCTGGACCGGCAGGGTGACCTCGTCGTCGGCGGCCAGGGCGGGGTCGTAGACGGGCCAGGGCGCGTCCAGGACCATGCCGTCCTCACCCAGGCGGGCCCAGCATTCCTCGGCCAGGTGGGGGGTGAAGGGGGCGACAAGGCGCGCCAGGGCCGACAGGGCCTCGCGGCGGGCCTCGGCGTCGGCGCCGGCGTACTGACGCACGGTGGCGACGAAGGCGTAGAGCTTGGCGATGGCGGAGTTGAAGCGGAAGCCCTCGACCCCGTCCGACACGGCCTTGATCGCCTTGTGCGTTTCGCGGCGCAGGGCGGCGCCTGCGGCCGCATCACCGGACTGAGCGGAGTCAAAGCCGTCGAACTCGGCCCAGACGCGCTGGACGAAGCGGCTGGCGCCCTCGACGCCGCCGGTCGACCACTGCACGTCGCGCTCGGGCGGGCTGTCGGACAGGACGAACAGGCGGCCGGCGTCGACGCCATAGGCCTCGATGATGTCCTGGGGGGCCACCACGTTCTTCTTGGACTTGGACATCTTCTCGATGTCGCCGATCGAGACCTGGGCGCCCGTCGACAGGCGGGTGGCGACACGTTGGCCGTCCACCGTCTCGATGCGCACGTCCGAGGGCTCGATCCAGCGCGGCTTGCCGTTATCCACGCCGTCGAAATAGGTCTCGTGGACCACCATGCCCTGGGTGAACAGGCCGGCGAAGGGCTCCTTCACGTCCATCAGGCCCGCGTCCGTCAGGGCGCGGCTGATGAAGCGGGCGTAGAGCAGGTGCAGCACCGCGTGTTCGACCCCGCCGATGTACTGATCGACCGGCAGCCAGCGGGCGGCGGCGGCGCGGTTGATCGGATCGGCCGCCTTGGGGTCGGCGAAGCGGGCGAAGTACCAGGAGCTGTCGACGAAGGTGTCCAGCGTGTCCGTCTCGCGCCGGGCGTCGCCGCCGCACGAGGGGCATTTGACGTGCTTCCACGCAGGGTGGCGGTCCAGCGGATTGCCGGGCACGTCGAAAGTAATATCCTTGGGCAGCTCGACCGGCAGCTCGTCGGCCGGAACCTCGACAGGACCGCAGGCCTCGCAGTGGATGATCGGAATGGGGCAGCCCCAGTACCGCTGGCGCGACACGCCCCAGTCGCGCAGGCGATAGATGGTCGCGCCCTGACCCTGGCCGGCGGCTTCGATGCGGCGCACGGCCTCGGCCTTGGCGGTCTCGATGTCCAGCCCGTCCAGGAAGTCGGAATGGAAGATCGAGCCGGGGCCAGTGTAGGCCTCGGCGGCCACGGCGAAATCGTCGCCCGCGCCGTCCGGCCGGACGACGGGGATGACGGGCAGGTCGTATTTGCGGGCGAAGTCCAGGTCGCGCTGGTCGTGCGCCGGGCAGGCGAAGATCGCGCCGGTGCCGTACTCCGACAGGATGAAGTTGGCGATCCAGACGGGGACTTCCCGGCCGGTGAAGGGATGAACGACCTTCAGGCCGGTGTCGCGCCCGATCTTCTCGGCCTGTTCGATCTCGGCTTGGCTGGAGCCGCCCTTGCGGCAGTCGGTCACGAAGGCGGCGATGGCCGGGTCGGCCTCGGCCAGCTGTTTGGAGATCGGGTGGTCCGGCGCCAGGCCCATGAAGCTGGCTCCGAACAGGGTGTCGGGCCGGGTGGTGTAGATCTCCAGCCCGTTCTCGAAGCCCGCTGGCGCTTCGCCCGCCCAGGCCCAGGTCATCTGCAGCCCCTTGGAGCGGCCGATCCAGTTTTCCTGCATCAGCCGGACCTTGTCGGGCCAGCGGCCTTCCAGTTCGGTCAGGCCCTCGATGAGATCATCGGCATAGTCGGTGATGCGCAGGAACCACTGGTTCAGCTTGCGCTTCTCGACCACGGCGCCCGAGCGCCAGCCGCGGCCGTCGATGACCTGTTCATTGGCCAGCACGGTGTTGTCGACCGGATCCCAGTTGACCACGCCGTCCTTGCGATAGACCAGGCCGCGCCGATACAGCTCCAGGAACCAGGCCTGCTGCTTGCCGTAGTATTCGGGGTCGCAAGTCGCGAACTCGCGCGACCAGTCCAGCGACAGGCCCAGGAGCTTCAGCTGATCGCGCATGTTGGCGATGTTGGACCAGGTCCAGTCGCCGGGATGAACGCCGCGCTCCATGGCCGCGTTCTCGGCCGGCATGCCGAAGGCGTCCCAACCCATGGGGTGCAGAACGTCGAAGCCCTGGGCCCGCTTGTGACGCGCCACCACGTCGCCCATGACGTAGTTCCGAGCGTGGCCCATGTGGATGTTCCCGCTGGGATACGGAAACATTTCAAGCACATAGTATTTCGGACGGCCCGTATCCTCGTTGGAGACGGAAAAGGCGTCGGCGTCCGCCCAGCGGGCCTGCTGGCGAGGTTCGGCGGTCTTGGGCTCGTATCGGGCCACGGTCAGTCCTGAAGCGTCGGCTCAGGCGCTGAGCCCTGAAGCCGGCCCCCGAGGATTGCGAAGAGAAGGTTTAGCGGGCGGTCGCCAGATTGAGCTGGCGCGCCTTGGTCAGGATGGCGTTCTCGAGATCAGTCTCGGTCTGGGCTGCCACCGGGGCTGTCGCCCAGCCGCCCGAGGCGTCGCGCACTTCCTTGGTCACCGTGACATTCAGCGCGTCGGCGCGCAGGCGGCGGTCCAGGATGAAGACGGTCGCCTTGAATCGCTCGTTCGGCGTGGCTGGATCGGCGTACCAGTCATAGTTCACCACGCCGCCGAACGGATCGGCGCTGGCCAGCGGCATGAAGGCCAGGGTGTCCAGCGTTGCGCGCCACAGGAAGGCGTTGACGCCGATCCCGGGCTGCGCGGCCTCAGCCGCCGAACGGTCGCCGCGGAAACCGGGCACGCCGCCGCAGGCCGACACCGTCAAACCCAGGAGAAGCGCCGGGACCGCCGCCTTGAGCGCGCCGCGAAACTGGCCCATCGAACATCCTCTTCGTCTCATGTGAACGTCGGTCGGCCCAGTGAAAGGCGCAGACCCCGACGGCCGGCGCCCAACGGCGCGCAAGCTCGGCTCTATAACACGGTGAAAAGGGGCGATGACAAGGCGAACCGCCGCGCCGCGCCTCATCTTGGTCGGATCGCCGCCCGATCGCGTGACCGATGCGACACAACCGCCCTCTGAATCGCGGGGGAACCGGGGTGCGAGCGTCACGTTGCGTTGACCGGACGAACGGACGGCGCTTAATCGTCGAACGTCCATCGGCGGGAAGCGTCGGATCAGGATGATAAGCGCCGCAGCAAGTCGGCGTGTGAGGGCAGGACATGCGCTTCGGCGGCGTCATAGCGGCGATGGTTTTCGGGTTGGTTCTGACCAGCCTGGCCCAGGCTGCCCAGGCCCAGGCGCCTCAATCCCAGCGTCGGACGCCCGCAGCTCAGACGACCCTTGCCCAAGCTGCGGAGGCCGGCGAACAGGCCGGAACGTCGACGTCGCGCGATCGTCGCGGCCTGCGTTGGTATAATCCGGGCCGCTGGGGGCTGAATTTCAATCTCGGCCAGCCGCCGAGCCGCTCGGGCGAAGCGGGCGAGGTCGAGGCCGGGGCCTACTACAATCTCAACCGCCGCCTCAGCGTCGGCGCCGCCGCCGAACTGGGCACGCGCGAAATCGACCCGGCCCGTCCCGCCGAGGCTGACCGTCGCGCCCAGCCGCGCGTGCGGCTCGAGACCATATTCAAGTTCTGATCGCGTCGGGCCCGAAGGCGCGGACCACCGCATCGACCGCCGCCAGACCGCAGACGCCTCTCAGCATGGGGGCGCTTTCGGGTGTGATCCCGCCGAGGGCATAGGCAGGGCAGGGCGCAGCGTCGACAAGTCGTTCAAGCGCCTCAAGACCCAGGGCGGGCCGCCCCGCCGAGAGGCCGCCGGCGGTGAACACCGGCGACAGCACGACGGCGTCCAGGTCGCGCGCCGCGGCTAGTGAATCGTGCGAATGCACGGCCCCGGTGATGAACCAGTCGGATCGCTTCGCAAGCGTCGAGGCGACAGCCAGGGCGCGTTCCGGAAGGTGCACGCCGTCAGCCCCGACCGCCTCCGCCAGTTCGACATCCAGCCCAATCAGCAGCCGGACGCGGCCGGCCTGTGTGACCTCGCGCAGGCGTCGGGCCTGCTTCACGGCGTCAGGGGCGCCGAAATGCCGAAACACCACCGCGGCGCCCGCCGGCAGACGCGCGGCCGTCTCCCAGGGTCTGGGCGTGCGCTGCGGATCGGTGAAGAACAGCATGGGGGGCAGACGCGCGGCTGCCGGGCTGACAGCGGCCGCCGCGCGGTTTAGAGCCACAGCGGCGTCCCAGAGCCGTCGGGCGTCTTCAGGCAGGGTTGCGCTCATGACCGCCTCATCGCCCGTCGCGGCCGCCGCGTCCATAACCCAGACCTTTACGGAAGCGCGCGCCCGGATCGACCAGGCCGCCCGCGCGGCGGGCCGATCTGACATCCCCACCCTCGTCGCCGTGACCAAGACTCAATCCGATGAGGCGGTGCAGGCCGCACTGAACGCCGGCCAGCGCGTGTTCGGCGAAAATCGCGTTCAGGAGGCGCAAGCCCGCTGGGCCGCCCGCCGCGCGATCGTATCCGATCTTGAGCTCCGTCTGATCGGCCCGCTCCAGACCAACAAGGCCTCTGATGCAGTCGCCCTGTTCGATGTGATCGAGACCGTGGACCGGGAGCGCCTGGTCGATGCCTTGGCGCGGGCCGGCGAAAAGGCCGGCAAGACCCCGCGCGTCCTGGTCCAGGTCAATACAGGGCTGGAAGCACAGAAGGCCGGCGTCGTTCCGGATCAGGCCGACGCCTTGATCGCGCGCGCCCGCGCTGCGGGTCTTCAGGTCGAAGGCCTCATGTGCATCCCGCCGGCCGATACCCCGCCCGAGCCGCATTTCCAGCTTCTGGTCCAGATCGCCGCGCTCAACGGGCTGAACGTCCTGTCCATGGGCATGAGCGGTGATTTCGAAGCTGCGATCGCGGCCGGCGCCACCCACATCCGGCTCGGCTCCAGGCTCTTTGGGGAACGAAAAGCGCCGCTTTCGCCCTCTTGAGTGTGACAAATGCGGCCGCACGCCTTGGCGCGGCCCTCAAGCCTCGCCATTCTGTGTTCATGCCCGCACCCAAGACCATCCTGATCATCGACGACGACGACGACCTGCGCGAGGCCTTGGCCGAGCAGCTGGCGCTGCACGAGGAGTTCCGCCCGGTCCAGGCCGCGACCGCCACGGACGGCGTCCGCCAGGCGCGCGAGATCCGCGCCGACCTGATCCTGCTCGATGTAGATCTGCCCGATATGGACGGCCGCGAGGCGTGCCGCCTGATCCGCAAGGCGGGCGTGTCGACCCCGGTCATCATGCTGACGGCCCAGTCATCGGATTCCGACGCCATCCTGGGCCTGGACTCCGGCGCCAACGACTATGTGACCAAGCCCTTCCGGTTCGCCGTGCTGCTGGCGCGCATTCGCGCCCATCTGCGCAGCCACGAACAGTCCGAGGACGCGGTCTTCCAGGTCGGCCCCTACGAGTTCAGGCCCGCCTCAAAGATGCTGCTGGACGCCAAGGGCAAGAAGGTGCGGTTGACCGAGAAGGAAACCAACATCCTCAAATACCTCTACCGCGCCGGGGCCAAGCCGGTGTCACGCGAGGAACTGCTGACCGAAGTGTGGGGCTATAACGCAGGCGTCACCACCCACACGCTGGAAACGCACATCTATCGCCTTCGCCAGAAGATCGAGCCCGAGCCCGGTCAGGCGCGGCTGCTGTTGACCGACACCGGCGGTTATCGCCTGCAGCCCTGATTCTCAGGCGCTTGGCGCTGTGTCCTGAAGGAAACGCCCGAAGCGATCCAGCGCCTCCAGCGTGAGCTCCGGGTGATGGCGCATCGGGCCGTTGTTGGTCGGCTCGTCGAAGGCGTGGGTGCCGTCGGCGATCCAGTGTTCGACCGCCACGCCGCAGCCCTGGATCATGGCGTTGACCCGCTCGGCGTTGCGCACCGTGGTCAGGTGATCTTTCCGGGCCGTCACCGCCAGCAGGCGCGGGCAATGCCGCCAGGGGCGCATGCGGTTGAAGGCCCACGAGCCGATGTAGGGATAGGCCAGCCACACCGCCTTGACCCCCGACAGGTCGCCGGAGGCCGCGTCGCGCACGCCCAGGGCGCCGGGGCGCGAGATGTCGGCGGCCAGTGTCTCCATGATGGCCCAGCCGCCATGGCTCCAGCCGGCCAGGGCCAACCGACCGGCGTCGACATCGGGCCGCTGAGACACGCCTTGTATGGCGGCGAGAACATCGCCGCCCCGTTCGTATCCGCGCAGCTTCAGGCCGGTGCAGACGGTGGTCAGCGCCACGGTGCGGCTGATCCGGCGCGGCGCGTAGGAATCGACGATGAAGGTCCGCCACCCGACCGCCGCGGCCGCCTCGGCGTAGCGCGTCAGATGACTGCGCAGGCCGCCGCAGCCGTGGAACAGGATCACCGCCGGGCGCGGCCGGTCGTCCTGTGGTCCATGGACCTGAACATGGGGTGCGAGCCGGCCCCAGAGAGATGCGATGTCGTCCATGGATCAGTCGTGCGGGTCTTCGCGGCCCGGGTCCAGACTGTTGTCGACGCGCTCGTCCCAGCCCTCCCGGCTCGAGCGGAATGCCAGCGCCATCAGACCCCACGCCAGGCCGGCCGTGCCGAACATGCCGATGCCCAGCGCGATCCAGCCGTGAAGGCTCATGGCGCCGCCGCCGATGACGCTCCAGGTGAGGCCCAGCAGCAGAGTGGCCGCCGCGGACACCGCGACGGCCAGCAGGAGCAGGCGAAGAAACCGAACCATGCGGCGATCTCTCGGCCGCTCGCCAAGCCTAGCGCTGGACCCACTGACCTTGGGCGTTGCGGTACCACTGGCCCGACGAGATGCGCGGCAGAAGCTGCGCCTCGAACATGCGCGACCCAGCCACCTCGGCGGTGGTCCCGGCCTGAGCCGCGCTCTGGGCGTAGGCGCGGCGACGGGCGTCGTTGGTCACTTGCACGGCTTCGCGCAGAGAGGCGTCGGCGCTGGACTGCCGAATGCCCAGGTAGCCGTCGGCCTGCTCGCCGACCACGCCCTGCGCCTTTGCAGCGTCGATCATCGACTTCTGTTGGGCCGTCTGCGCATAGGCCGCGCCGGCGGCCACGCCCAGCGCCGCAATCGCGGCGCCGATGACGAAGAGCTTGCGGAACGTCATGACTGGAGCCTTCCTCCGAATATCATCGGATCAGAACAGGTTGGGGTTCTCGCGCAGGAGCTGCTGCAGCTCCTGATCGAGTCTGACGCGGACCTCGGCGTCGAGCTTGGCGTAGATCGAGATCGGCGCGACCTCCAGCCGGACCGTGGGCGTGCAGGCGGCCGCGCCCATCGACAGAGCGGCGGCGGCCAGCATCAGGCCGGCTGTGAATCTGGGGCGACGGATCATGGCGCGAAGCTCCGTATTGGTTCGCGACGACTTAAACGCCACTGAGGGTGAACGGGTTCTGAACGATTGACCAGCGCTCACGGCGTCGGCCCGCCTTCTCCAGCGCGCGCGCGCTGATAGGCGATCAAATCCGAGATCAGCTCATTGATGTTCAGCGTCGTATCCAGCGTCAGGTCGATGCCGGTGTCGGACGGCAGCGGCAGCTCGCGCTTCAGGAAATCGCGCGTAATCAGCTCACGCAAAGAAAGCCGCAACTCCTGCCTTTGAGGCGGATCATGGCGGCCCTTGATGTTGAACAGCAGGTTCAGTCGGCCGCCGTCAAGGCTGTTCACCTGCGCCGTCAACTGGTCGAACGCCAGGTTCTCCATCGCCTGATAGGCCAGGTCCTGAACAGTGTTGGGGGCCACGTCCTCGCCGCCGCCGCCGGCCTCCAGATCGCTGAGCGCTTCGCGCTGGATCGACAGGCGGCCGGGACGCGTCGCTGTCAGGGCGCCGTCAGTGACGCGGGCGCCGTTTTCAGCGTCCCAGGTGAAGGGCAGCCGACCGGAAACCACCGCGTCCATCCGCACCTGTTCGGCGAAACCGGCGCCCGCGATCAGTTCGCCGATCTGGACGTTCTCCAGCACCAGAACGCCGGTCGTCGTGGCCGTGGGGTCCAGCGGAATGGACAGCGGCTCCAGGCGCGCCCAGCCGCCGCCGACACGCACGGCGACGCCGTCGACCAGCAGGGCGGCCGCATCCAGCCCGAACACCAGCTCGAGGTCCGACAGATCCGCAAAGGCGTCCAGCGATCGCACCGTCAGGCGCTGACCCGGCGCGGCCTGCAGCGGCGCCAGGCTGTCGAACACGATGTCGCCCGACAGGCCCTCTAGCGGACCCGCAGGGCTGACGAAATCCAGCGACGGGATCGTCAGACGGCCCGAACTGGTCCCGACCTCGGACGCCGCCGACCAGTCGAACCGACCCAGGAAGCGCGCCGACCCGGTCACCGGGTTCTGCACATAGGCCTCGACCAGCGGGCTAAGGGCTTCGGGCTGAAGCCCGCCCTCGGCGAAGGTCAGCAGGCCTGTGTCGATCGTCACGCCGCCGGCCTCGGCGCGGCCGTCGTGGGTCAGCAGGACCTGTCCCAAGGCGAAATCGCCGCGCGACAGGGCGAAGTCGCCGCTCCACACTTCGTTGCCGAGGCCAGCGCGGCCCGTCGCCGAAAGGGGGCGGAAGCGCATCGGGTCCGCCGCATCGGTGACGCTCGCGCTCTCGACGCCGGCGGTCAACGAGAGCCCTTCAGGCCCGCCATCCACCCGCAGCGGGCCCCCGGCTTCGGCGAACCGCATCTGCAGGAAGGGCGCCGCGGCCGCCACGCCCTCGAACCGGCCGCGCGCCGTCCAGCGCCCATCCTCGACGAGCACCAGCGGCGCATCTGTCGGGCAAAGCCGGCCGGAAATGTCGGTGACGCTGTTCTCCTCCAGCTCCAGCCGGGCCACGGTCAGAGGCGTGCAGCCCGTCGGCCGGTAAGTGAGGCGGCCCACGGCGGAGGCAAGCGTCCCCGCCGTCGTCAGCTCGATCCGGCGCGCCTGACCAAAGTCCAGGCCCGCGCGGCCCGACAGGTCGGCCTCGAACCCGGCGTCGGTCAGCCGCCAGGCGGAAACGTCCAGATCCAGCTCCGGCAGGCCGCGGCCGCGCGTTGCCGCCAGCCGCAAGGCGCCGCCGCCCAGTCGCCCGGGCTCTGCGGCGAAGATCGGTCGCGCCCCAGCCGAGATCGTCAGCACGCCGCCGTTCGCTGGCCGAGCCGTGGCGGGCCGCGTCAGGGCCAGGGTCGTGCCGGGACTGCCCGTCGTCAGCCTGAAGCCCGGCAGGTCCAAGGCGAAGGCCGACAAGGCGGTCTTCATCTCAGCCAGCTCGGGCACGTCGTCGGACGCCGCGACGCCGAACAGCGGCCAGGCCGAGCGGGCGGCGGCGGCAGAGCCAGCCACAGTGATCATCGTCGCCCCAGCATGGCTGAAGTCGAGCGCAGCACGAGACCGGACGCCGTCCAGCCGCACGTCGCCCCAGCCCAGGCGCGTCGCGGTCAGGTCGATGGGGGCCTGAGCCTCGAAGGCGCCGCCACGGCCGCCGGCGTTCAACGCTCCGGTCGACATCGTCAGCCCGCCGACCGTGACGCCGCTGGCCGCAAGCCGGCCGGCGGTGACCCGCGTCGGTCCCTGCACCGACCAGCGAACCGGTTCGCCGCGTGCGCGGCCGAACTCGACCGCCGCGCCCCGGCTGGATAGAGACAGCGCCGACCCGGCCGCCGTCGGACCATCCAGGCGTGCGGCCCGGATCGAAGCGCGGCTTTCGCCGGTCAGGCGGAAGGACTCGATCCATCCTGCGACAGACCCGTCCAGCCGGCCGCCGAAAGCCAGCCCCTCGCCTCTGGCCGCCCCCAGGTCGAACCGCTCGGCCGTCAGCTCCGAAACGAGACTGACGCCGCCGCCTGCCTCCAGGGTCGCCGGGTCGGGATAGGGCAGCCGTCCATCCAGGCTCATCCGCGCCGTCTCGAGACGCCCGGCTCCCGCACCGGCCCGCCGGGCCTCGGCCGTCAGGGTCACCGTCAGATCCTGTCCCGCCTCGGCGGCGGCGCTCAGCCGCCATCCCAGACCCCGCGCTTCGATGCCTCCGCTTTTCAAGGAGGCGGCGGGCGCATGCGCGTCGAGCCTTCTCAGCCTGCCGTCCACCAGCCTGGCGTCGGCCAGCACCGGATAGGGGCCGTATTCCGTGAACAGGCGAAGGCGGCCCGTCTCGATCAAGACCTCGGGCCCGGTGGAGTCCGGGCTGGGCGGCCGCGCTCGGAACTCGTCGACCAGCGGATCAAGCGAACCGAGCGACAGCCGGCCGTCCGCCCAAGTCGCCTTCAGCACCGGGCGGATGAGCCGAATGCGGCTGGGGGTGACGCCCGCGCCTTGCGCCGACCAGGGTCCCGCCACGGCGTAGTCCACCTCGACCCGCTCAACGGCGAAGTCGGGATCGTCGGCCGGGCCGATGCGCACCTTGGCCACGAAGCGGTTCAGATCGACCGTCTCGACCTCAACGTCCGCCTGAATGCCGCGCTGTTCAAGCCAGCCGACCAGCACCTCTCGGGCCGCGGTCCGGCGATTGAGGTAGAGCAGGCTGGACAGCACGATCAGGCCAATCAGGCCGGCCAGCATGATCCACAGACGCCGCGGCGGCCGCCGCCGGGACGGCGGAGCTTGCTGGTCTTCATCCGGAATCTTGTAGGGGGAAGGGTCGGTCAATCAGGTCGCCCGCTGAAGGACTGAAGGCATGCGCACAAACTCTTGGACCGCAACAGCGTTGCCACAAGAACACTGCGGCGTGGCAGCCAGGACACTTTCAGTCAACAGGGGCGAGATATGGGCCAGGACGTCATCTGCTCCAACAAGATGGCTGATAATCGATGTGTCTTCGACTTTGACAAACACTTTCGAGACGGACTTTCTAAAGCTTCGCTTCACCCGAGTTAACCATTTGTAACCGACTGTCTTCACAGGATGGACTCGGCGGGTTATACGGCTTGCCTCGCGGTCGGGGGATCTGATCGCGGACCCAGTTGATTCCAGTTGTTGGCGCCGAAGTGCGCCGTCGCTTGCCGGGGACCGATGGCTCAGTTCGATCCGCGTCGACAGCCCATGCGGCTGTCGCCACATCTGCTAACCACGGTTGCGGCGGTCTCCGTCGCCCTGATGGCCGGGAAGGCCGTCCATCAACCCGCCCGAGCACACGAAGCGCCTCCGCTCAGCGCCACGCAGTTGAACGCCCTCGAGGCCCAAGCCTTCGCCGCCGCTGGCGCGCCCGCCGGGCTGACCACGCCCGAAGCCGTTCCCGTACAAATTCGCCGCGGGGAGACGTTCGAGCAGGCCGTGCGCCGCACCGGCGTGACCGCCGAAGAGGCCGCCGCCGTGGCCGCCACCGTGGCCGGCGCCTTCGACCTCAAGGACATGCGCGCCGGCCTCAAGTTCGAGACCGCCATCGCCAAGGAGCGCACCGGTCGAGGCGACACCCGCCTGATCGGCCTGACGATGCGCACCGGCCCGGCCAGCCAGCTGACTGTGTCGCGCAGCTTCGACGGCGCCCTGCGTCTGCGCGCGCTGGAGGAGAAAGTCAGCCGTGAGACCGTGGTGCTGAACGGCGACGTTGAGCGCTCTCTGTTCGCCACGGCCCGCAACATGGGCGCGACCTCGGCTATCGTGCGCCGGGCCAGCCAGCTGTTCGCCCACAAGCTGGACATGCAGCGCGACGTGCGCGCCTCGGACGAATTCACCCTGGTCTTCGACCGCGCCGTGACCGAAGGCGGCCGCACCATCGAGACCGGCGACCTGCTCTACGCCGAGCTCAAGGGCCACGCCTTCTATCGGTTCCAGCCCGCCGGCGCGCGCGAAGTCCAGTATTTCGACGCCAGCGGCAAGAACCTGCGCTCGGCCATGATGCGCACCCCGCTTCAGAACTTCCGTCGCGTCTCCTCGGGCTACGGCGTGCGCACGCACCCGATCTCGGGCTATCGCAAGATGCACCAGGGCATCGACTTCGCCGCCGGCACCGGCACGCCGATCGTGGCGCCCGCCGACGGCGTCGTGGTCGAGGCCCGTCGTTGGGGCGGCTACGGCAACTGGCTGCGGGTGCGTCACCCCAACGGCCTGGAGACCGGCTACGCCCACCTGTCGCGCTATGCCTCGGGCATTCGCGCCGGACAGCGTGTCAGCCAGGGCCAGATCATCGCCTATGTCGGTTCGACCGGCGCCTCGACCGGCCCGCACCTGCATTATGAAATCTGGCGTAACGGTCAGCGGATCAATCCGGCGGGCGTGAAGACCCAGGAGGGCACCGAACTGTCGGGCGCCGATCTGGCCGCCTTCCGCGCCGAAAAGGCCCGCATCGATCGTATCATCGCCGCCGGCGGGGATAAGCGGCCCCAGCTGCTGCAGGCGTCGGCTGACGGCCTGCGTCCGGCTCAGGGCTAGATCAAACTAAACGCGTCGGAAGCGCCCGCCTGTATCCAGGCGGGCGTTTTCGTTTGAGGATCAGGCGGAGACGGGCTGGGCGACAGGCGCAGGCGCCAGGGCGCGTCGGGGGCGGGTCAGCCAGCCGGACGCCGCCCAGATCATCGGCGTCAGCAGGGCCGACAGATAGCCGTCCACCGCATAGTGCCAGGCCAGCACCACCGACCCCAGCATGATGACGGCTGCAAAGGCCCAGGCCGCGATCCCGAGCCAGCGGTTCACGCGATGGGCGAACAGCGCCATCAGCACAGACACCGCCACGTGCAGGCTGGGCATGGCCGAGATGCCGCCGCCGATCGTGGCCTTGGCCGGGTCGCGCGCGCCCTCCAGCAACATGGCCTGGACATCCAGAGCCCAGATCGGAAAATGTTCGTCTGCGGCGCGCAGGAGCGCCATCTGTCCGGCATAGGGGTCGGCCAGATGCGGATAGAATTCGGCGAAATAGACCGGTCCCACGGACGACAGTCCGGTCGCTGCGACCAGTCCCAGTCCGACCCAGCACAGCACGAAGGCGGTCAGGAACTGGTTTCTCAGCCGCACGTCGCGCACCATCACCGCCGCGAGGGCGAGCGCGCCGTAGAACAGAAAGAACCACAGGTGATAGGCGATGTTGATGCCGAATACGGCCCATGGGGTGCGCAGGATGGGCTCGACTAGGCGCCAGGCGTCGCCGCCATGGATCACCGCGTCCATCTGCGCGAAGAGAGGGTCGAGGTGGAATGGGTTCATTTCCGGAATGCCGGCCTTGACCGCCGAGAAGGCCGAGAACATCGCCGGCGCCGCCAGCAGGATGGGCAGCGCCACGATCGCACGACGCATCACCTGCCACTCGCCGAACTTCGCCTTCAGGTGCGGCAACGGCTGCTGAGGCCTCGCGCGCACCAGTTCCAGAAGGGCCGCGCCGGCGATGATCAGGCCAAAGCCCGCCACGTTGAACAGCAGCCAGAAGTCCTGGACGACAATGACGCTGAAGGTGAATCCGAACTGCGCGCCTAGCCCGGCGCCGACGGCGACCAAGCCCAGGATCAGCCCCACGGGCAGGGCGTTCCAGCGCAGCGATTCCCACGCCATCATCCTGAATCGTCCAGCCTTCATCGCCGTCCCCGTTTCGGTTCGGCGAGGACAGTGACCTGTCTGGCTTAAGAAACGCCTATGGCGTGATCAGACCTCGAACACCCGATAGGGCGTCTCACCCAAGGTCTTCAGCACCGGCAGGGCGACGTTGTAGACGGGCACGCCCTTGTTGGTCTTGCCCTCCGGCGCGCCGCGATGGGCGTGGCCGTGCACCACCAGGCTGATGTTGTCGTAACGGTCGATCGTCTCGGCCAGGCGCGACGACCCCAGGAAGGCGTGGATCTCGGGCGGCTCGCCGATGACGGTGTCGACTACGGGGGCGTAGTGCAGCAGCACCACGCTGCGCTCGGTCCGCAAGGCCCTTATCGAGGTCTCGATCGCGTTGGCGTCTTCGACCGCCTCCTGCACGAACCTCTTGATCTGGCTCTCGCCGAACGAGCTGAGCATGTAGCGGCCGAACCCCCCGATGAAGCCCTTTCCGCCCGCAAATCCGACGCCTTCGATCTCGTAAGCCTGGCCGTCCAGCATCTTCACGCCCGCATCGCACAGCATGCGCGAGACCTCGTCGGGCTGGCCGCACTCATGCTCGTGGTTGCCCAGCACGCCGACCATGGGAATACGGCAGGCCTTGATGTCCTCGATCAGGATTTCGACCTCGCGCGTCTTGCCGAAGTTGGTCAGGTCGCCGCACAGGCACAGGACGTCTGCGTCCTCGTGCACGCGGTCGAACAGCTCGCGGTGCGGCCGTTCGGCGCTTTCGCCCACGTGCAGGTCGCCGACCGCCGCCACGCGCAAGGTCTTGGCCGAGCCGCCGGTCATGCCGGGCTGGGGTGTCTGAGGGTCGGTATGGGGATCGGTCATGCGCTTTCTCAATCGACAGGGTCGTGCCGTTCCTCCAGCCCCTTGCCGACCACGTCGCCGAAGCCCCATTCGGAGATGTCGGCCACATAGTCGCGCGGACTGAACAGCCGGCCGCGGCACACCCTGACGCGCGGCGCCGGCAGATCGACCTGGGCCTGCAGCCGCTCGCTCAGCTCGGTCATCAGCCAGGCGGGCACGCTGTCGCGCTCTGTCGGATAGGCGAAGCGGAAGTTCAGCAGGTGCGCCATCAGCACCTCCCAGTACAGGTCCATCTGGTTCAGCAGCGACTTCCAGTCGATGGCGTCCGCCTGCTTCAAAATGACGTGGTTCACATCGGCGCCGTCATACCGATACCGGTCCTGGATGAAGACCTTGGACAGGATCAGGGCCGTCGGCGGCGTGATGCCGACCTTGTGGCCATAGACTTCGATGGTGTCGTCGCCGAACCAGCTGTCCGACACGGCGATGGTGCCGTTCGACATGGCGAAGATGACGTCGAAGAAGTGCTTCTCGTCCTTCCAGACCTTGGCGATCCAGCGCTCGTCCTCGACGTCGGTGCGGTAACCGCGGGCCTGGAAGAAGGCCAGGATGCGCGGGTAGTCGCCGGGCTTGCAGAAGACATCGAGGTCTTTGGTCGGTCGGCGGATGCCGGTATAGGCCGCCACCGCATAGGTGCCCGACAGCAGGAACGGGATGCCGCTTTCCTTCAGCAGGCGCAGGCTTTCCTCATAGAAGGCCACGGCCTCGGCCGGCGGATGAAAGCTTGGGTCCACGATGGTGTCGGACATCGAACGCTCCTGCGCGCCCGACAGCCGGGGCGAGGCATCGAAACGGCCTCCTTCGCCGGCCGGTTCCGCCGTCAGAAGAACAGGCTGTCGTCCTGGCGCTTGGCCTCGGGCGGCGCGCGGCGCGGGCTGGGCCGGCTTTCGCGGCGCGCGGGCGGGTCGGCCTGCGGACGGGCGGCGGGGGCAGGCGGGGCGGCGGGCCTTTGCACGCGTGGCGGCGCGGGTGTTTCGGACGTGCGTGCGGGCGCCGGGGCTCTGGGCACCGGCAGGTCAGGATACGGTTGTCCCTTCGGCTCCGCAGGGCTTGTGCGGCGCGGCGGCGCGGGCGGCGGCGGCTGAACAACCGGCGGCGTCGCCACGTCGGCCCCGGCGCGGTCCTGAAGCACGACGGCCCATGAACGCGCGTCGGCGCAGGCGCAGGTCCTCAGCCGCCCGGCGGCGTCGCGCCAGATGACCAGAGGAAAGCTCGGCCGGCCGCCCGCCGCCGAGACCAGGCCTTCCAGCCGTGCGGCGAGGCGCCGGCCCTGATCGACCACATCCGTCCTCGCGGCGTCCTCGTCCGCCGAAGGCAGGCCCGCCGCCGTCCAGCGCGCAGGGTCGGTCGCCAGCCAGCGCTCCAGCAGGGCCGGATCGCGGGTCAGCCACAGTTCGGCGACGGTCGTCCGTTCGGCCCGGGTGGACTGGACGACGCCGTCCCGATCCGCCGGTGCGAACATCGTCACCCGCACCTCGGCGCCGCTGTCGGCCAGGCGGGGCGCCATCTCGGTCAGGAAGCGCGCCGACACTTCGTCATGGCGGTGGGCCAGGATGTGCACGGGCGCGCCCGCGCCGCCCAAGGACACCCAGGAGGCCTGGGCCAGCAGGGTCTCGATCTCCTGGGCCTGAGCGTCCACCACGCGCGGCTGGGGCGCGGCGGGCTGCAGGGCGGCCGGGGCCAGGGACGCCAGACGGTCGAGGCCGACGAAGCCGACCGCGAACAGCAGCGCGGCCGCGACCGCGCCCAGGACCAGGGTCCCGGCGCGTCCGCGTCTGGCCCGGCTTGCCTGTCGGCTCATGCTTCGCCTCGGATCATGGGCGCCACCATGACGCCCGATCCTGAACAATCACCCAAGGACGCGTCAGGCGCGAATCCGAACCGTCGCGATCCCGCGCTTAACGCATCGTCGGGATGACGAAGGAGCTGTCGGCGTGCTCAAGCTCGCTGTCCGGCCAGCGGGCGGTGACGGTCTTGGTCTTGGTCCAGAAGCGGACGCCCTCCATGCCGTGCTGGTTGGTGTCGCCGAACGCCGACCGCTTCCAGCCGCCGAAGGTGTGATAGGCGACCGGCACCGGGATGGGGACGTTGATGCCAACCATGCCGACGTTGACGCGGGCGGCGAAATCCCGCGCCGCGCGACCGTTCTGGGTGAAGATGGCGACGCCGTTGCCGTACTGGTGCTTGCTGGGCAGGCTCAGCGCCTCTTCGAAGCTGGCGGCGCGGACGATCTGCAGCACCGGGCCGAAGATCTCTTCCTTGTAGCTCTCCATCTCGGGCGTGACGTGGTCGAACAGCGACGGGCCGATGAAATAGCCCTTCTCGTGCCCCTGCAGGCTGAAGCCGCGACCGTCGACGACCAGTTCGGCGCCGTCCTTGACGCCTTGGTCGATCCAGCCCTCGACGCGGGCCTTATGCTGGGCCGTGACGACCGGACCGTAATGGGCGCCGGCGTCGGTCGAGACGCCGACCCGCATCGACGGGATCTCCGCCACCATCCGCTCGCGCAGTTCGTCGGCGGTCTTCTGGCCGACCGGCACCACGACCGGCAGGGCCATGCAACGTTCGCCTGCCGAGCCATAGGCCGCGCCCGACAGGTCCTTGATCACCTGATCCATGTCGGCGTCGGGCAGGACGATGCCGTGGTTCTTGGCGCCGCCCATGGCCTGGACGCGCTTATGGTTGGCCGCGCCGGTCTGATAGACATAGTGGGCGATGTCGGAGGAACCGACGAAACTGACGGCGTGGACCAGCGGATGGGTCAGGATGGCGTCGACCGCCGCCTTGTCGCCGTGCACGACGTTCAGAACCCCGGCGGGGGCGCCCGCCTCCATCATCAGTTCGGCCAGGCGCACCGGCACCGACGGATCGCGCTCCGACGGCTTCAGGATGAAGGTGTTGCCCACCGCGATGGCGACGCCGAACATCCACATCGGGATCATGGCCGGGAAGTTGAACGGGGTGATGCCCGCCACCACGCCCAGCGGCTGGCGCATCGAATAGACGTCGATGCCGGGACCGGCGCCCTGAGTGTACTCGCCCTTCAGAGCATGCGGGATGCCGCAGGCGAACTCGATGACCTCGAGGCCGCGCTGGATGTCGCCCTTGGAGTCGGCGATGACCTTGCCGTGCTCCGAGCTCAGCAGTTCGGCCAGCTCCTGCATATTGGCTTCGACCAGACGCTTGAACTCGAACATCACCCGCGCGCGGCGCTGGGGATTGGTCGAGGACCAGCCTTCGAAGGCGGCCTGGGCGGCCTGGACCGCGCGGTCCAGTTCGCTGTCGGTCGCCAGCTGCACCCGCGCCTGGACCTCGCCGGTGTTCGGATTGAACACGTCGCCGAACCGGCCCGAAGCGCCCGTGAACGCCGCGCCGTCGATGAAATGAGAAATGTCGCGCATGAGCTGGGCCTTGATCCTGGAATTTCCGTTCTTGTCGTTGGCGCTCGGTTTAGCGCCCGAGCCCCCAGGACGCCAGCGTCACAGCACTTGTCGCAGCGCCTCGCGCGCCAGGTCGGGCTGGATCATGGGAAAGAAGTGAGTGGCGCCCGCCGGCCGCTCGACCCGGACGTGCTCGAGGCCACGCCCCTTGTCAGGCACATGGCAGGTGGACCCGGTCTCGGCGGCCAGTATGCGAACCGGCCCGCCGTATCGGCGCAGGGCCCGCCAGGGGTTGTGCGACTGGGCGGCGTAGTTCGACGCCTCCCACGACGGCGCGCAGGCCAGGGCCAGACCGCCGTCGGTCTGGGTCAGGCCGTCCTCGACATAGTCGGCCAGCATCCGGTCGGGCCAGCCCTTGAAGGCGCCGCGCCCCTCATAGGCCGACCGCGCCTGCTCGCGGCTGTCAAAGCGGGCGCGTCGTTTCAGGGCGTTCAGGTACAGCGGAATCCGGCGTGGCAGCTGGCGCAGTCCCGGCAGGCCGAAGGCGAGAACCGCCGGTTGCGACCAGATCACGGGATCGAACAGAGTCAGAGCACGCACCCGTTCACGCCGTTGGGCGGCGGCCAGAACGCTTGATGTCCCGCCCATTGAGTGGCCCGAAAGGACCAGCGGCGACGTGCCGGCGCGATCAACCAGAGCGGCCAGGTCGGCGCCATGGTCGTCCCAGCTCCATCGCCCCTCGGGCTGGGCGGTCAGTGTCGTTCGGCCGTGTCCGCGCAGGTCCGGCGCCCAGATGCGGCGGTCGCCGCCAAGCGGCTCCAGCAGAGCCGAATAGGTGCGGGCGTTGAAGCCGTTGGCATGGACGAAGATCAGATCGACCGGTCGTGTCGGATCACCCCATTCCAGCACCGCCATCTCGCCCGGTCCGCGACCGTCCAGGGCGAACGACAGGCGCCGGGGCGCATCCACCCCTGTGACCTCCATGGTCAGGCCGCGACCCGACAGGCGTCGCAGCGGCCGTGCGCTTCGACGGTGGTGCGCTCGACGGTGAAGCCGGCGGCGCGGGCGGCGGTGTCCAGAGCGACATCGGCCGGGGTCGCGACCTCCCGCGTCGCGCCGCAGCAGTCGCAGATTAGAAACGCCGCCGCGTGCGCCTGATCCCCGCCGGCGCAGGCGACATAGGCGCTGATCGAGGCGATGCGGTGGGCCAGTCCCTGCTTTTCCAGGAAGTCGAGTGCGCGATAGACGGTGGGCGGTTTGGCGGCGGCGCCGTCGACGCCGTAGCGGGCGATCAGGTCATAGGCCTTGACCGGCTCGCCCTCGGCCAGCAGCAACTCGAGCACACGCCGGCGCGGGGGCGTCATGCGTTCGCCCAGCGCGGTGCAGCGAGCCTCGGCCGCATCCAGCGCTCGGTCGAGGTCGCGCCCATTCAGGCCGCCATGGTCATGATCGTGATCGCAGGCTGAGCCCATGCCCCACAGCTAAGGCGTCGCAGCGCGATCCGCAACGCCGCCTTATTTGCCGCCGCCCTCGCCTTGGGCTAGAAGGCCCGCCTTCCTTTCCTCCAGAGCGTTTCATGACCGACACCACCGCCTCCGCCCAGGCCACGGGCGACCTGACCGGCAACGTCCTGTTCTACACTCAGCCCGAGCCCCTCTCGGTCGACACGCACGGCAAGCTGGGCGTCGATCCGGTCGAGCGCCCCTACGGCTTCGTGGCTCAGTCCAACGTCGTGCCGCTGACGGTGACCGAGTTCGCGCCGGCCGCGCTCAGCTATCCGGTGGTCTTCATCGGCCCGCAGAAGCAGCCGGTCGCGGTCATGGGCCTGCGCCAGGACGAGAATCTGTACGTCGAGGCCTCGGGCGAGTTCCGCGGCGACGCCTACATCCCCGCCTATGTCCGCCGCTATCCGTTCGTCTTCGCCAATGACGACCAGCAGCAGCGCCTGATCCTGTGCGTCGATCGCGGCGCTTCGTTCATCAAGGAAGGCGGCCAGACGCCGCTGTTCGTGGATGGCCAGCCCAGCGACTACACCAAGCAGGCGATGGAGTTCTGCAACAACTTCGAGCAGGAGCGCCTGCGCACCGAAAGCTTCGTCAAGCTGCTGACGGACCTGGACCTGTTCTACACGCGCGAAGCCAACTTCACCCCGCGCAACGCCGACGGAAGCGCCGGCGAGCCTCAGAAGCTGGCCGAGTATTTCGCGATCGACGAAGACAAGCTTCGCGCTCTGGCGCCCGAGAAGCTGGCCGAACTGCGCGACAACGGCGCCCTGGGCCAGATCTACGCCCACCTGGTGTCGCTGGCCGGGTGGGAGCGTCTGATCGCCCTGGCCTTGCAGCGCGCCAACACCATGCCGACGGCCGCCAACGCCTGACCACGGGCGCAAGGCAGGACAAGAAAGAGGCCCGGCGGAGCGATCCGCCGGGCCTTTTCACATGCTGATCGAGGGCCGGCCGACGCCGGCCCTCTGTGCGATCAGTTGACCGGGAAGCCGCGAACCCGCAGCAGGGCCGCCACGTCCGGGTTGCGCCCGCGGAAGCGGCGATAGGCCTCGGCGCGGTCCGACGAGTTGCCTTCCGAAAGGATGATCGACTTGTACTTGGACGCGATCGTCGGATTGAACACGTCGCCCGACTCCTCGAAGTAGGCCCAGGTGTCGGCGTCCATGACTTCTGACCACAGGTAGGAGTAATAGCCGGCCGAATAGGCGTCCGAGGTGAACAGGTGATTGAACTGCGGCAGGCGGTGCCGCATCACGATCTCCTTGGGCATGCCGATCCGCGCCAGGCTTTCGCGCTCGAAGGCGGCGATGTCGGTCGGCGGCGCGGCCTGGGTGTGCATGTCCATGTCGACCAGAGCCGACGACAGATAGCTGACGGTCGCATAGCCCTGGTTGAAGGTCGAGGCGGCCTCGATCTTGTCGACCAGATCCTGCGGCATCGGCTGACCGGTTTCGACATGCTTCATGAAGCCGTCCAGGATCGGACGGCTCAGCACCCAGTGCTCGTGCACCTGCGACGGATATTCGACATAGTCGCGCGGCGTGCCGCCCAGCGCCGGATAGGTCACGCTGTACGACAGGTAGTGCAGGGCGTGGCCGAATTCGTGGAACAGCGTCTCGGCGTCGTCCAGCGAGATCAGCAGCGGCTCGCCGGCCTCGGCCTTGATGAAGTTGTTATTGTTCGACACCAGCTTGTTGCCGCCGCCGTCATAGCCCCAGCCCAGGCGATAGCTGGTCATCCAGGCGCCCGACCGCTTGCCCGCACGCGCGAAGTCGTCGGAGTAGAACAGGCCGACATGGCTGCCGTCGGACTTGTTCTTGACCTCGAACACCTCGACGTCCGGATGGAAGCCTGGGACGCTGCCGGCCGGAACCGGAGTGAAGGTGAAGCCGTACAGGCGCTCGGCCATGTAGAAGGCGCCGCGCTTGACCGCGTTCAGCTCGAAATAGGGCTTCAGGTCGTTCTGATCGAGGTCGTACTTCTGCTTCCGGACCTTCTCGGCGTAGTACAGATAGTCCCAGGGCTCGATGTCGTGGCCCGCCAGGGCGCGCATGTCGGCGACTTCTTGAGCGACCCGGGCCTTGGCCGGCTCCCACACGCGCATCATCAGCTCCATGGCCGCGTCGGGCGTGCGGGCCATGGTGTCCTGCATGCGCAGACCGGCGTGGTTCTGATAGCCCAGCAGCTTGGCGCGCTGGTCGCGCAGGGCGACGATCTGGGCGATGGTCGACTTGGTGTCGTTGGCGTCGCCGTTGTCGCCGCGCATGATGAACTTGCGCCAGACCTGCTCGCGCAGACCCCGGTCGTCGGCGAAGGTCAGGAAGGGGTCCACGCTGGAGCGCGTGTTGACGATGGCCCAGCCCTGCAGGTTGCGGCTGCGCGCCGCGCCGGCCGCGGCCGTTTTGTTGGAGGCCGGAAGACCGGCGACGCCCGCTTCGTTGGGGATCAGCGTCCAGGTGTTCTCGTCGGCCACGACCTTCTGGCCGAAGGCGGTGAACAGGTTCGCCAGCTGGGTGTTGATCTGGCCCAGCTGAGCCTTCTTGCCGGCGTCCAGCGCGGCGCCGCCGCGGATGAACTGATCACGCGAACGCTCGGCCACGCGGCGCTGCTCGGCCGTGAGGCCGGCCGGATTGTCGGCCACGGCCTTGACGCGCGCGAACAGGGCCTCGTTGAACGTGATCTCGTCGCCCGCAGCCGAAAGCAGGGGCGAAACCTCGCGGTCCACCGCCTGATACTCGGGCGAACCGATGTTGGAGGTCATGACGCCGAACAGGGCCAGCGCGCGGCTCAGCGGCTCGCCCGCCATCTGCATGGCCACCATCGTATTGGCGAAGGTCGGCGCCTCGGGATTGCCGGCGATGGCCTGATATTCGGCGCGGCGCAGTTCGATGCCTTCCAGGATGGCGGCGCGCAGCTTGGCGGCGTCCACGCTGTTCCACGGGGGCACGCCTTCGTACGGACCGGTCCATTCGCGCAGCAGCTCGGCGCGCGGCGTCTGGGTCGGCAGGACGGCGCGGGCGACGCGGGCGTCTTCGGCGAGGGTCGCGGCGCTCGGCGCGCCGCCGGTCATCTGACCGGTCGTGCCGCACGCGGTCAGGGCCATGAGGCTGCCCCCGGCGATGAGAAGCTGGCGTCTGTGCATGGAAAGTCTCCGTCCAAACTGCAGGTGTGTGTAGTGATACATAGTCACGCCGGACCGATGCGTCACGTCCATTAGGCCCAGGCCCCTCGTCACCCGCGACGATCCGCTCTAAACCCGCCCGCATGGCTATCGGCGTATTCGACTCCGGCGTGGGCGGGCTGACCGTTCACCGCGAACTGACCCGGCGGTTTCCCGGACGGGACTTCGTCTATCTGGCGGACCAGGCCAATGCGCCTTACGGCGGACGCGGCGGCGAGGAGATCGTCGAACTGACCCGCGCCGGCTGCGCAAGGCTGTTCGATGCGGGCGCGTCGGTCGTGGTCCTGGCGTGCAACACGGCATCGGCCATCGCCCTTCGTCGACTTCAGCAGACCTGGATCGCCAGCGAGCGGGATCGGCTGGGCCGGCCCTTGAACGTGCTCGGCATCATCGTGCCGACCATCGAAGCGGCGACCGGCCTGCCCTGGAGCTACGAGGCAGAGCGTGAAGGCCGGCTGGAGGGCCAGAAGAAGTCCTCGCTGGAGGTCACGGGCGTCTTCTGCACCGCCGCCACGGCCATGAGCCGGGTCTATGAGATCGAGATCGACAAGCGGCGCGACGACCTGGCGGTGTTCTCCGAGCCCTGTCCCGGTCTGGCCGGACTGATCGAGCTGGGCGCCTCGACCGAGGAGCTGAAGGTCGTGGTCGATGAGCATGTCGACGCCCTGCGCCGCCGCATCGGCCGTCATCCCGATAAGGCCGTGCTGGGCTGCACCCACTACGAGATAGTGGCCGATCTGTTCATGTCCGCCCTGCCGGCCGAAACCGCGCTGATCCACCAGCCCAGCGCCGTCGCCGACGCGCTTGAGCGATATTTTGCGCGCCATCCGGACTATCCGTTGGGCGACGGCGGACGTCGCGATTTCCTGACCACCGGCGCCCCAGGCCCGCAGAGCGAACGCGTCAGCCGCTTCTGGGGCGAGCCGCTGTCGTTCGATCCCGCCTGACTGCGCCTGAGGCGTGATCAGCTATTGGCCTGCGGTCCGAAAGCTCCGGCCCGGCTGAGCGCGCTGGATGCCGGCTTGCCCAGCTTCTCGCCGATCCAGCGTGCGGCCTCGATAAGGGCGTCCAGGTCGTAGCCGGTGTCGAACCCGCCGCGCTCCAGCATGTAGACCAGGTCCTCGGTGGCGATGTTCCCGGTCGCGCCCGGCGCGAAGGGGCAGCCGCCGATGCCGCCGACTGAGGCGTCCAGTATGGTCACGCCCGCCTCGACGCCTGCATGGGCATTGGCCAGGCCCGTGTTGCGTGTGTCGTGGAAATGAAGACGCAGCGCGGCGTCCGGGGCGGCGCGGCGCGCGGCCTCGACCTTCTTCGTCACGCTCCACGGGTCGCCGGCGCCGATGGTGTCGGCCAGGGCGATCTCGGCCACGCCCAGGGCGGCGATGCGGCCGACGAGGTCGGCGACCTGATCGGCGGACACCTCGCCGTCGAACGGGCAGCCCCAGACGCAGGACAGAGTGGCCGACAGCCTAGGCGCGGCCCCCGGTTCGCCCTCGGCGTTGGCGCGGCCGGCGACGATGGCGGCCAGCATTTCGACCTGCTGATCGACCGACAGGCCCTGGTTCTTCAGGCCGAAGCCATCGGTGGCCGACATCGCCACATTGACCTCGTCGGCCGAGGTGGCGAGCGCCCGGTCATAGCCCCGGCCGTTCAGGACCAGGCCGATGCGGCTGCGCCCCGCCTCCTTCGGCAGCGCGGCCAGCACCTCTTCGGCGCCGGCCATCTGGGGCACATATTTGGGATGGACGAAGCTGGCGGCCTCGATGCGGCGCGCGCCCGCGGCCTCCAGCCGGCGCACGAAATCGGCGCGCACCTCGGGGGACAGCACCGTCTTCTCGTTCTGCAGGCCGTCGCGCGGCCCGACCTCGACGATCTGGATGAAGGGTCGGCTCATCTGCCGCCTCCGGGCGGGGCGTAGATCGTCAGGTCCACATCGTCGCCGGTCGAATAGTTGCGCCCCCGCACCTCGCCGACGGCGCGGCCGACGACGCCCAGCCCGGCCGAGGCCTGGCGGAAGGCTTCGGCGTCGCGCGCCTCGACGATCGCAGGCCTACCCTCGGCCAGGGCGCGCGCGGCGCCGGCGGCGTCGGTCAGCTGGGTGTCGCGGCCGGTCAGGAAGACGAAGCTGGGCTCGTGGAAGGTCGTGATGGCGACCGGCCCCGGATAACGGCCCTGGCGCGGATGCAGATCGGCCCGCTCCAGCGCCCTCTCCAGCTGGGGCGAAACGGCCAGGGGGCGCAGCTGTCGGATCGTGCCCGACAGGGCCGCGTGCGACACGATTCCGAAGGCGAGGGCGAGCAGCAGGCCGGTGATCGCCGCGCGGTTGATCAGCAGGAAGCCCCCGATCGCAGCGGCGGCGACGGCCGACACGATGGTGACGGTGGCCCAGGTCTGGGCCGTCGACGTGCCGAACTCGGTCAGGCCGTAGACGGTGATCAGACAAATCACGACGGCGGCGAAGGCCATCAGCCCGGCTCCGCTCCAGCGCGAAATGCGGCCGATGGGCTGGGTCAGGGCGGCCGCAGCCAGCAGGGCCAGGGCGCCGAAGGTCGGCAGGGTGTAGTGGGCCAGCTTGGTCGGCGCGAGCTCGAAGATCAGCCAGGCCGGGACCAGCCAGCAGACCAGGAAGCGCACCGCCGGCTCGGCGCGCCGCGACCAGGCCGTCGAGATCGCGGCCGGCAGCAAAAGGGTCGCCGGGAAGAACAGCAGCGGCGCCAGCAGCAGATAGGTGCCGGGCCAGGCCCCGTGGCTTTCGTGGGCGCCCGCGATCTTGGGCGCCAGGTCGCCGCCGATGGCCTCGCGCCAGAAACCGCCGTCCGTGGCGATGGTGATGGCGATGGCCCAGGGGCCGACGATCAGCGCCGTCAACGGCAGACCCCAGCCCCAGCCCAGCTTGCCCAGCCAGCGGAAGTCGCGGTCCCACGCCGACAGCGCCAGAATGGCCGCCGCAATCACGATCAGGCCGATCGGACCCTTGATCAGGATGGATGCGCCCAGGCCCAGCCAGAACAGCAGCTTGTGCAGACGCTGCGGCCGCTCGCCCGCGCGGGTCGACATGTAGATGCGCGCCAGCCCGGCCATGGCCAGGGTCACCGATCCGCACAGGAAGGCGTCGGTCTTGGCTATGCCGGCCTCCGTCGAAAGCAGGAAGGTCGCGCCCAGAATGGCCCCGGCCAGAAAGCCCGCGCGTCGCCCGAACAGGGCGCCGCCCGCCCAGGCCGCGGCCCAGGCGGCCAGCATGGCGCCCAGAAGGCTGGGCAGGCGATAAGGGCCGATGTCGCGCGCCTCGACGCTGGAGGTCACGGACACCGCCGCGGCCTGCAGCCAGTAGATGCCGATCGGCTTCTTCCAGCGCGGATCGTCCTGGAAGCGGATGTCGACGAAGTCGCCCGTCTCGAGCATCTGGGCCGTGGCCTGGGCGTAGCGGCTCTCGTCGCGATCCAGCGGCGGCAGCAGCAGCAGGCCAGGCAGGCCGGCGAACAGGGCGACGATCATGGCCAGGACGGGCCCGCGCCAGCCGGCGATGTGTCGGTCGAGGTTGGGGCGCGTCATGGCGCTGTCGTATCACGAGCCCCGCACCGCCTGAAAGCGGGCTTGACGGCGCCGTGAACACGGGCGACCCACGGCCCATGCCGCCCACCGCCCGCACCGCCAGGACACCCCGCGCCGCGCCGGGCTTTCGCTTTCCGCCGGACCGGGATCGGGTGGAGACGATCTTTCAGCGTCTGAGCGGCGTCATGCCCGAGCCGAAGACCGAACTGGACTTCACCTCGCCCTTCACCCTGGTCGTCGCCGTCGCCCTGTCGGCGCAGGCGACGGACGTCGGCGTTAACAAGGCGACCAGGACGCTGTTCGCCGTCGCGGACACCCCCGCCAAGATGGCGGCGCTGGGGGTCGAGGGGGTGACGCCCTACATCGCGTCGATCGGCCTGTATCGGAACAAGGCCAAGAACGTCGTCGCCCTGTCGCGCATGATCCTGGATCAGCACGGCGGCGAAGTGCCCCTGAACCGATCGGACCTTCAGGCCCTGCCCGGCGTCGGGCGAAAGACCGCCAGCGTGGTTCTGAACGAACTTGGCGTCGAGCCCGCCATCGCGGTCGACACCCACGTCTATCGCGTCTCGCATCGGCTGGCGCTGGCCAACGCCAACACCCCCGACAAGGTCGAGGCTCAGCTGCACAAGGTGGTCCCGGCGCAATGGCTGCCCAAGGCGCACCACTGGCTGATCCTGCACGGCCGCTATGTCTGCACGGCGCGCAAGCCCAACTGCCCCGGCTGCATCATCTCCGACCTGTGTCCGTCCAGGGCGGGGATCATGGCCGACGTTCAGCCCAGCCGTTCGCGCACCGCCCGGGCGAAGGCCGCGCCGCCGTCCGGCGCATAGGCCAGATAGAAGTCCGGCTCGATCAGCTCGGCCTCCATCAGCACCCAGCGCTTGCCGTCGCGCGTCATGTCGATCCGGGCATAGAGCAGCGGCTCGTCGATGGCGGCCAGCACCCGCTCGGCCAGGGCCATGGCCTCGGCCGGCGGCTCGATCGGTTCGTACAGGCCGCCGAACTGGACCTGGATGCGGAAGTCGCCGTTCACCGGCCGCTTGCGCACCGCATGGCTGAAACGTCCGCCGAAGAACAGCATTGAGGTTTCGCCCTCGGTTTCGATGGCCGGCAGATAGGGCTGGATCATCGCCCGTCCGACCGGGGGGTCGTTCAGCGCGTCGCCCGGCGACAGGCGCAGCGTGCGCCAGGCGCCGCCCGACACGGTCGGCTTGACAACCAGCTGGGACGCGCCCGTTTCGGCAAAGGCCGCGGCCATGACGGCGTCGTCGACCGCCTCGCTCCAGATCGTCGCCGGGATCTGCACGCCCTTGTCCGCAAGCCGGCCGAGGTAGGCCTTGTCGGAATTCCAGGCCAGGACCGAGGCGGGATTGGCCAGCGGCAGACCGGCCGAGATCCATGTCCGGCAGGCCGCCATCCAGCGCTCGTGGTCGCGGTGATAGCCCCAGGCCACGACCGGCAGGATCAGGGGAAACTCCGCAAGAGCTCTGGCGCCCGCCACATGGTCGGTCCAGGACGTGGGGCGGGCGATTACGCCTTCCTTGGCCAGCGCCTGGCTTAGGCGGTCCAGCACGCCAGGCCACTGGGCGGCGTAGGACGGATCTGCGGGGTCGGGGGTCAGGACGGCGATCTGGGTCATGCCCCGCTCCTAAGGTAGAGAGGGGCGAAGCTGCAAACTGGCGCGCGTGCGTTTTCAACTGTAAGGGGCGCGGCCATGATCCAGACCCCCGCCTCTCCCGCCCGCTTCGACGTCTGCGCCGTCGGAAACGCCATCGTCGACGTGCTGAGCCCGTGCGAGCCCGCCTTTCTGGACGGCCGCGGCCTGACGCCGGGCTCGATGCAGCTGGTGGACGAGGCCCAGAGCGCGGATCTGTACGCCGCCATGGCTGCAGGCGTTGAGGCGTCCGGCGGCTCGGCCGGCAACACGGTTGCGGGCGTCGGCTCGTTCGGCGGCCGCGCCGCCTATGTCGGCAAGGTCGCGCCCGATCAGCTTGGCGAAGTCTTCAGCCACGACATACGCGCCGTCGGCGTGCATTTCGACACGGCGCCCCTGCAAGGCGCCGAAGGCACCGGCCGCTGCCTGATCAATGTCACGCCGGACGGTCAGCGCACCATGTGCACCTTCCTGGGCGCCGCCAACCAGCTGGCGGTCGAGGATATCGACGCGGCCCTGATCGGCGACAGCGCGATCGTCTATCTGGAGGGCTATCTGTTCGACCCGGCGCCGGCGCGCGCGGCCTTCGAGCAGGCCGCCAAGGCGGCCCATGCGGCCGGCCGCAAGGTGGCCATCACCCTGTCCGACACCTTCGTGGTGGCCCGCTGGCGCGCCGAACTTCTGGCCTTCATCGAGGCGTCGGCCGACATCGTCCTGGCCAACGAGGCCGAACTCGCGGCTCTGTTCGAAACCGAAGACTTCGACGTCGCCTGCGATCGCCTGGCCGCCATGGTCGAGGTCGCCGCCGTCACGCGCGGCGCGGCCGGTTCCGTGATCGTGCGTGGCGACGAGCGTGTGGTCGTCGCCGCCTTCCCGGTCGACAGGGTGATCGACACCACCGGCGCCGGCGATCAGTACGCCGCCGGCTTCCTGTTGGGCCTGGCGCGCGGCCTGAGCTTGTCCGACTCGGGCGCCTTGGGATCCCTGGCGGCGGCCGAAGTCATCGGCCACTGGGGTCCGCGTCCGATGACGCCGCTCATCGACCTGGCCAAGACCAAGGGCCTGACGCTCGGCGCCTGATCGGGACGTCGAGTATTGAAAAAGGCCCCGGATCGCTCCGGGGCCTTCGTCGTTTCTGGCTCTTGATGGCCTAGACGCTCGTCTAGACTCTAGGGCCTCGGCCCCGCAGTCCGCCCGCCACCAGGGCGATGACGAACAGGATGATGGCGATCACGGCGATGAACTTGGCGATCTCGAACGAGAAGTTCGCGATGCCGCCGAAGCCGAGCACGGCCGCGACCAGCGCGACGACGAGAAAAATAATGGCCCAACGTAGCATAAGGCGTCCTCCGAGGTTGATATTCGGCGGAGCCCTTCCGCCATATCCAACCAACGCCGCCTAGACGAGACCGTTCCCGTCAAGCTTGGTCACCAGCGGCGGCGATACCGCTTTTCCGCCCGCTTTTCGGTGATCATCGAAGCCGCAATGGCGGCCAGCGCGGGGTTGCGCAGCAGCAGGAACACCAGCCCCAGACCTCCGGCCGCGCCCAGCATTGGGCGATGTCGGACGATGTGGATGATCTTTCCGGCCAAGCCTTCAGGCTCTTCGTCCTCGTCGGCATCGTGGTTGTCCTTGCCTTTGCCGAGGACCACCAAGGCGGTGCCGATGCAGATCGCGGCGAAGACGCCCGTGGTGACGGCGGCGGCGCCGAGGGGCGTCATCACCAGCGAAAGGGCGTAGAACACGGTGAAGCCAAGGGCGACCGTGGCCACCAGGGCGCTGGCCGCCACCACGGCGATGGCGGTCAGCTTCTTGAACAGGCCGTCCAACATCAGCGGCGACGACCGCCGAGCAGCAGGCCGATCACCACGCCGACACCCAGCGCGATCGCGGTCGACTGGACCGGGCGCTCCTGCACGCGCTCCGTCACATAGCGTTGGGCTTCGTCGAAGCGCTCGGCCGCGTCATCATAATATTCGCGGCTGCGGACACGGGCCTGTTCGTAATAGCCGCGGGCGCGCTCGCGCGCTTCGTCGGCCTTGGCGCGGACCGCACCCTCGGCTTCAGACGCCTTGGCCTTGAGGTTTTCCTTCTCCTCGCGGGCGACGGTCTTCAGATCCTCCTTGAGGGTCTTCAGGTCGTTCTTGACGTCTTCTCGAGCCTTGGTCGTGGCCATGATGCACTCCGATGCGTGAAAGCTTGGCGTTATGTATAGGGAACCCCGCCTTGCAACGCCACTCGCCTGCGAGGGTTCCCGCAATGCAGCAAGGCCGCGCTGGGAAAGCCCGGCGCGGCGCATTAGGATTACGCGCATGACCCAATGGCTGTTCCCGCCCGCCCCCACGCCGTCGTTGCCCATCGCCGGTCGCGCCGAGCGCTTTCCGGTGCGCCGGATTCTCTGCGTCGGACAGAACTACGCCGCACATGCCCGCGAGATGGGCGCTGACGGCCGCCCCGCACCCTTCTTCTTCGCAAAGCCCGCCGACGCCTTGGTGACCGACGGGGCGGATCCCGCCTTTCCGGGCGAAACCGAGAACCTGCACCATGAGGTCGAACTGGTCTGCGCCATCGGCGAGGGCGGGGCGATCGTCGGCTGGGCCGTCGGCTGCGACCTGACCCGGCGCGACATCCAGGCGGAAGCCAAGTCGAAAGGCCGGCCGTGGGATGCGGCCAAAGGCTTCGATCAGTCGGCGCCCTGCGGTCCGCTCGCCCTGGGCGAACTGCCCGACCCCGCCGCCGCCATAGCCCTGACCGTCAACGGCGAGATGCGCCAGTCCGGCCGTCTGGACGATATGATCTGGAGCCCGCAGGAGGTGCTGGTCCAGGCGCGGCGCTTTTGGGACGTGCAGGCCGGGGACCTGATCTTCACCGGCACGCCCGAGGGCGTGGGCCCGCTTCGCCCCGGCGACCGGGTCGAGGCTCTGGTGGCCGGCCTGTCGCCGCTCAGCTTCCGGATGAGCGCGCGATGATCCTGCACGGCTACTGGCGTTCGGGAACCAGCTATCGAACCCGCATCGCCCTGAACCTGAAGGGGCTGACCTACGAGACGCGAGGCGTCGACCTGCGCCAGGGCGCCCAGAAGACCGTCGACTTCCTGGCGCTGAACCCTCAAGGCCTGGTGCCGGCGCTTCAGGTCGGAGATGCCGTCCTGACGCAGAGCCCCGCCATCCTGGAATGGCTCGAGGAGGCCCACCCCCAGCCGCCGCTGCTGCCGTCCGGCGCGCTGGATCGGGCCCAGGTGCGGGCCATGGCCGCTCTGGTGGAATGCGACATCCATCCGCTGAACAATCTGCGGGTGCTCAAGGCGCTGCGCGAAGGCTTCGACGCCGACCAGGCCGCCACGGACGCCTGGGCCGGCCGCTGGATCGCGGCGGGCTTCGATGCGCTGGAAAGCCTGGTTCAGCACCAGGGCGACGGCTGGTGCTGGGGCGGCCAGCCGACGCTGGCGGACTGCTGCCTGATCCCGCAGATATATTCCGCACGGCGGTTCAATGTGGACATGACGCCCTGGCCCGCCCTGTCCGCCATCGAGACCCGGGCCGAGGCGCATCCCGCCTTCCAGGCCGCCCACCCCGATCGCCAGCCGGACGCGGACTGAACTGCCCACAAATGGTCACGGTTTTCCCCCGGACGCTCAATCTCCCTTAAGCATTCGGGGCGCACCGTCGGTGTGTGAGATTCGACGCCTTGCCCTCTCCGGCGGACCGGCTGGCCATCGCTGCGGTGACCGAGCCCGAACGCGCGCCTGACGCCTTCATGACGGCGCCCGTCGGCGCGCGCGAGGACGCCATGCGTCATCTGCTGCAGACCGCGGCCGATGCAGGCGTCGGCGTGGTCGCCACACGCCCCGAAGGTGATGTCGAGCGTCTGCTGGGTCAGGCCTGGCCCTTTCCGTCGCCTTTCCGCGTCACCGTACGGACCGTGGCTCTGGCCGACGGCCTGGACCGGATCGAAGCCCGCGCCCGCCGCTCGCTGGAGCGCATGGGCCTGCCGCGCGGCGAGGCGCTGCTGGTGTCCAACGCCGCCGATCTGGCCGGCGCCGAAGGCCGCGCCCTTTGGGACAGGCTGAAAAGCCTCAAGGACCGCGGCCTGTTCCGCAAGATCGGCTTCTGCGCGACCCTGGACGACGGCCCCGCCCTGCTGGCGCGTCGGCTGCAGCCGGACCTGGTCCAGATCCCGTGCAACCTGCTGGATCAGCGCGCCTCGACCGAAGGCGTTCTGGCCGAGCTGAAGGCCGCCGGGGCCGAAATCCACATCGCCCATGTCTTCGCCCAGGGCGTCCTGTTCGCCGCCGGCGAGAGCCTGCCGCCCGAACTGGCCGGACACGCCCTGGCCTTGTCGCGTGTCCGGCGCCGCCTGGCGGAATCGCGCCTGGACCCGATGCAGGCCGCCCTGGCCTTCGCCCTGAACCTGCCCGAGGCCTCGGCCGTGGTGGCCAGCGTAGCCTCGGCCGCCGAACTGCGTGCGGTGCTGGCGGCGGCCCACGCCCCCGCGCCGGCCATCGACTGGTCGGCGCTCGCTCTGGAAACGCCGGCGGCCCGCTCGCTGGGGCAGGCCGCCGACATCCGCTATCGCGTCAATAGCGCAGCCTGATCCCGACGTAGCCCGACCGGCCCGGCTCGCCGTAGCCCAGCACCTGCTGATAGTGCTTGTCCGTCAGGTTCTCGATCCGCGCCGTCAGATCGACGTTGGGCGTCAGGGCGTAGGCGCCGTTCAGATGGGCGACGACGAAGCGATCGCGCACGCCCCCGGCGTCGTCCTGATCACCCTCGGCCCGCACCGTCAGGGCGCCCGACAGACGCTCCCCGGTCCAGCCCAGGATCGCCGAGCCCGAATGCTCGGGGACGCGCAGCAGGCGCGCGCCCGTCGTGCGATCCTCGGCGTCGGTCCAGGCATAGGCCAGGGTCAGGTCAAAACCGCCGCCCAGCAGCGCGCGGCCCTCCAGCTCCAGCCCGTCGGTCCGGGTCTTGGCGATGTTGATGTAGCGCCCGGCGACATAGGTGATCTGGTCCTGCACGTTCAGGCGATAGAGCGTCGCCCGCGCCTGCAGCCGCCCGTCCGCAGTGCGATAGCCGAGCGCCGCCTCCACGCTGTCGGCGGTTTCCGGCGTCAGGTCCGGCCACGGCAGCGGCGCGAAACAGAAGTCGCACACCGACTGGCTGATCGACGGCGCCTTGAAGCCCGTCCCATAGGCGCCCGACAGGGTGAAGCCGTAATCCAGATCATAGGCGGCCGAGACGCGTCCCGTGGTCTTTGAGCCGAAGTCGTCGGTGTCATCCCAGCGCAGGGCGCCGGTCAGGTCCAGACGATCCGTGGCGGTGAAGCGCCCGACCGCGAACAGCGAGGTGATGCCCAGATCATCGGACAGGCCGCTGGACAGGGCGCCCGACGTCTCCTCGCGCTCGGCGCCGAAGGCGTAAGCGACCGCGCCCGTCTCGCCGTCCGCCTGCCAGCGATAGACCTGGCGGTCGGCGCTGAAGGTCGAGCCGAAGCCGCCGCTGTAGGAGGTGCGTTCGATGTCCGAGGCCGCGACGCTGAACTGATGATTCAGACCTCCGGTGGCCAGGCGCAGGCGGGCCAGGCCCGACCACTGCTCGCTGTCCTGCGTGTCGTCGGTGTCGGCCAGGGCGTAGGTCGGCGCCGGGAAGCCGTCGAGGTCGGCATGGCTGTCCGACCAGCGCAGCGAGCCGTCGATCTGGGCGTTCGGCGCCACGGCGTAGCGACCCTTGGCCCCAACGGTGGTGTTTCTGAACCCGTCGCGCTCGGGATTGCCGTCGCGTTCGTCCGCCGCCGAAATGCCGTCGGTCTCGAAACGCGAGACATAGGCGCCGATGGCGTAGCGGTCGTTGGCCAGGCCGCCAGCCAGGCGGCCGCGCAGGGTGTCGAAACTGCCCCCTTCGGCCTCGGCGCGCAGGCCGTCCAGCTCGCGGGTGGTGAAGGCGATCACCCCGCCGATGGCGTCCGAGCCCCACAGCGAGGACTGCGGTCCGCTGAGGACTTCGATGCGTTCGATGTCGCCCAGCTCGAAACCGGAGAAGTCGAAGGCGCCGTTGATCTCGGCCGGGTCGTTGACGGGCGCGCCGTCGACCAGGACGAGGGTCTTGCCGGGCGCAGCGCCGCGCATGCGGACCTGGGCGACGCCGCCGAAGGCGCCCGAGCGCGTCACCGACAGGCCCGGCACGTCGGCCAGGATGTCGGCGGCGAACACCGCGCCGCGCTGTTCGATGGCGCGGTCGTCGATGACCCGTGCGCCGGGCGTGTCCAGGGCGATCGCCGGCAGGCGGGTGGCGGTGACGACCACCTCCTCCAGCGCCGTGGGGTCGTCACCCTGGGCCTGGGCGGGGAAGGCGACGGCGCAGGCGGCCGCCGTGGAAAGCAGGATCGAGCGTCTCATGGCTCGTGACTCCGTGATCGGCCCGGCGACGGCGCGCGCGAACGGGCTGGCGAATGCGACCGATCCGCCGGGCCAGAGGTCCGGACGGCGCAGAGATCGGGTCGCTTCGACGGAATTCAGTCCCCGCGCCTCTGCCTGGTCCCGGACAGCGACGAGCGACATCGGCGGCCAGGTCTCCTGGCTTGCGGGTCAAAAAACGCCGGCCTCGCCTTCCCAAACCCCGAGGGGTTCAGTGGCGCCGGGATCGCTCCCGGATCGGACGACGGTCTCACCGCCTACAGTTGCGGGCACAGCCGCGGTGTCTGACCGCGTTCCCTTAACCGCCTGCCCGGCTTCTTGCAGGCTCAAAGCGTGGCCGCAAGTCGCGTCACACGGCGCTTGAGGCGGCGGCTCCGATCCGTCACCTTCCGGCCACGCATGAACGCCCCCCTTTCCCCGCCAAAGCCCGACCCGAAGCCCGAGCCCGGCGTGACCCCGGTCATGGCGCAATTCCTGGCGGCCAAGGCCGACCATGCCGACGCCCTGCTGTTCTTCCGCATGGGCGACTTCTACGAACTGTTCTTTGAGGACGCGGAGAAGGCGGCCGCCGCCCTGGGCCTGGCCCTGACCAAGCGGGGCAAGCACCTGGGCGAGGACATCCCCATGGCCGGCGTGCCCGCGCACGCGGCCGAGGGCTATATGGCGCGGCTGATCCGTCAGGGCTTCCGCGTCGCCCTGTGCGACCAGGTCGAGGACCCCGCCGAGGCCCGCAAGCGCGGCTCCAAGGCCGTGGTCAAGCGTGAGGTGGTGCGGGTCGTCACCCCCGGCACCCTGACCGAGGACAGTCTGCTGGACGCGCGCGGCGCCAATCGCCTGGCGGCGGTGTCGGTGCGCAAGGGCCGCGCCGCCGTCGCCGTGGTCGAACTGTCGGCCGGCGTGGTCGACTGCGTGGCCTGCGATCCCGAAGACCTGGGCGCGACGCTCGCCGCCTTCCGCCCGTCCGAAGTGCTGGCGCCGGACCGCCTGTTCTCGGACCCGGGGCTGAAGGCGGCGCTGGACGGTTCGGGCGGGGTGGTCCAGGCCATGCCTCAGGCGCTGGGCGAACCGGTCGCCAGCCGGGCGCGGGTCGAACGGCTGTACGGCGTCGCGGCGCTGGACGGCTTCGGCGCCTTCGAAGAGGCCGAGGTTTCGGCGCTGGGCCTGGTCGCCGCCTATCTGGAGACCACCCAGGCCGGCCGCACGCCGGCCCTGGCCCCGCCGCGCCGCTCGGTCGAGGCGGGCTTCCTGGCCATCGACCCGGCCACCCGCCAGAGCCTGGAGATCGACCGCACCCAGCGCGGCGAGCGCGAGGGCAGCCTGCTGGCCTGCCTGGACCGCACCGTAACGGCCGGCGGCGCCCGGTCGCTGGGCGAGCGCATTGCGCGGCCGCTGAGAGACCCCGCCGCGATCAACGCCCGGCTGGATGCGGTGGAATGGTTCGTCGAGCGGCGCGACCTGCGGCGCGATCTGCGCGAGGCTCTGCGCGGCTCGTCCGACGTGGCGCGGGCGGTGTCGCGCCTGGCGCTGGGCCGGGGCGGTCCGCGCGACCTGGCCGCCGTGCGCGCAGGCCTCAAGACCGCCGAGGGTCTGGTTGGGCGGCTGATGGCGCGGCCCGATCCGCTGTCGGGGCCGCCGGCGCGCGTCGCCGACTGCCTGGCGCGCCTGTCGCCCACGATCGAGACGTCGCGGCTGCTGGCCGCGCTGAACGATGGCTTGGTCGAGGAGCCGCCGCATCTGGCGCGTGACGGCGGCTTCGTTCAGCCCGACCACCGCCCCGAGTTGGACGAGACCCGGCGCCTGCGCGACGACAGCCGCCGCGTCGTGGCTGACCTCGAGGCCCGCGCCGCCGCAGAGGCGGGGGTTCCTTTCAAGGTTCGGCACAACGCCGTGCTGGGCTATTTCCTGGAGACCACCGCCAAGCACGCCGACGGCCTGCTGCGCGCCGGCCCGGACAGCCCCTTCATCCACCGTCAGACCCTGGCCAACCAAGTCCGCTTCACCACGGTCGAACTGTCCGAGCTGGACGCCAAGATCAGTCAGGCCGGGGTGCGCGCCCTAGCGATCGAAACCGAGACCTTCGAGAGCTGGCGCGCCGAGGTCCAGGCCCTGGCCGCGCCGCTCCAGGCCCTGGCCGACGCCCTGGCCGAACTGGACGCCCACGCCGCCCTGGCCGAATGGGCCGAGGAGGTCTCGGCCGTCCGCCCGACGGTGGACGAGACCCTGGGCTTCGAGGTCGAGGCCGGCCGCCATCCGGTGGTCGAGGCCGCTGTGAAGGCGCAAGGCCTGCCCTACACGCCGAACGACGGGCGGCTGGACGGCGCAGGCGCCGCCCATGCTCGGCTGGCCATCGTCACCGGGCCGAACATGGCCGGCAAGTCGACCTTCCTGCGCCAGAATGCGCTTCTGGTCATCCTGGCCCAGGCCGGCGCCTTCGTGCCGGCGCGCGCCATGCGGCTGGGCGTGGTGGACCGGCTGTTCAGCCGCGTCGGCGCCGGCGACGACCTGGCGCGCGGACGCTCGACCTTCATGACCGAAATGGTCGAGACCTCGGCCATTCTGAGCCAGGCGACCGAGCGCAGCTTCGTGGTGCTGGACGAGATCGGTCGCGGCACCGCCACCTATGACGGCCTGGCCATCGCCTGGGCCGTGGCCGAGGCTCTGCATGAGACCAACCGCGCCCGCACCCTGTTCGCCACCCACTATCACGAGCTGGCGCGGCTGGAGGACCAGCTGGCCCACGTCTGCAATCTGTCGATGAAGGCGCGCGAGTGGAACGGCGACCTCGTCTTCCTGCACGAGGCGGCGCCCGGCGCGGCGGACCGGTCCTACGGGGTCCAGGTGGCCCGGCTGGCAGGCGTGCCCGGACCGGTCGTGGCGCGCGCCAAGGCGGTGCTGGATCGCCTGGAGGGCCAGAAGGCTGCCGTCGCGCGTCTGGACGACCTGCCCCTGTTCGCCGTGGCCGAGGCCGCCGCGCCGCCGCCTGGACCCTCGGCGGTGGAGCGGGCGCTCGATGCGCTCGACCCCGACGCCATCAGCCCGCGCGAGGCGCTGGAGGAACTGTACCGCCTGAAGGGCCTGGCGGGCCGGTGACCTCTCCTTCGTCTGACGATCTGCTGATCGCGGCGACCGAGGCGGCCGATCCGCGCGCGGCGGTCGCGGCGGTGCTAGGCGAGCGGTACGACCAGGCGCGCGAGCGGGCTGCCCAGAAGCTGGCGAGCGGCCAGGCGGGGGTCGAGGTGGCCCGGCAGTATTGCGCCGCCGCCGACGTCCTGATGACCAGCCTGTGGCGGTTGGCGACCGAGGTGCTGTATCCGGCCCCCAATCCCACCGAGGCCGAGCGGCTGTGCGTGCTGGCGGTGGGCGGCTACGGGCGCGGCGTGCTGGCGCCGTTCTCGGACCTGGACCTGATGTTCCTGCGCCCTTGGAAGACCACGCCGCGCAGCGAACAGATCGTCGAGTTCGTCCAGTACGTCCTGTGGGATCTGAACCTGAAGATCGGCGCCTCCACGCGGTCCATCGACGAGGCCCTGACCCTGGCCTGGCGCGACATGAGCGTCAGGACCGCGCTGCTGGAGGCGCGCTTTCTCGCCGGAGACCACGCCCTTGCCGAGGCCTTCCTGGCGCGCTTTCGGCGTGCGGCGGCCCAGATCGACGTGCGGCCGTTCATCTCCGCGAAGCTGGAGGAGCGCGAGACCCGGCACCAGAAGGCGGGGGCCTTTCGCTACAAGGTCGAGCCCAACGTCAAGGACGGCAAGGGGGGGCTGCGCGATCTGAACACCCTGTTCTGGATCGCGCGCGGCCTGGCGCCCGACAGCCATCTGGGCGCCCGCGCGCTGGAGGGGGTGCTGACGGCGCGAGAACGGCGGCTGTTCGATGAGGCGTTCGATTTCCTGTGGCGGGTGCGGGCCAACATGCATCTGGTCGCCGGCCGCGCCGAGGAGCGGCTGACTTTCGACCTGCAGCCCGAGATCGCGCGCCGCATGGGCTGGCGCGGGCGCGGCGACGAGCCGGCGGTGGAGCGTTTCATGCGCCGCTATTTCATCGTGGCGCGCGACGTCGGCGCCCTGACCCGCGCCGTCAGCGCCCAGCTGGAAGCGCGTCAGCAGAAGAAGGCCATGGGCCTGTCGCGCCTGTTGCCGCGAAGGCGCAAGCGACTGCCGGTGCGCGGGCTAGTGGTCGAGAGCGGCCGGCTGTCGATCGCGGGGCCGGAGGTTTTCGACGCCGATCCGCCCCTGCTGATCAAGCTTTTCGCCGAGGCCGACCGGCTGGATTTGGACCTGCATCCCGACGCCTTTTCCGGCGTGACGCGGGCCCTGTCGCGGGTGACGCCTGCGTTGCGCCGCGACCCCGAAGCGACGCGCGCCTTTCTGATGGTGCTGGCGCACGGTCAGCGGCCGTACCGGGCGCTGACCATCATGAACGAGACGGGGCTGCTGGGCCGCTTCCTGCCCGAATGGGGGCGGATCGTGGGCCAGACCCAGTTCAATATGTACCACGCCTACACCGTCGACGAGCACACCCTGCAGGCCGTGGGGATCATCAACGACATCGCGCGCGGCAAGCTGGAGGCCGACCACCCTCTGGCCAGCGTCATCGTGCACCGCATCGCCGATTTCGAGGCCCTGATGCTGGCCATGCTGCTGCATGATGTAGGCAAGGGCGGCGACAGAGGGCAGTTGGAGGACGGCGCCATAGCCGCGCGCCGGGCCTGTGAACGGCTGGGGGTGGAGCCGCGCCGGATAGAGCTGGTGGTCTGGCTGGTGCGCCATCACCTGACTCTGTCCGACTATGCCCAGAAGCGCGACGTGTCCGATCCCGAAACGGTGCGCGCCTTCGCCGGGATCGTCGGCGACCTCGAGCGGCTGCGGATGCTGCTGGTGCTGACGGTGGCGGATGTGCGCGCCGTGGGGCCGGGCGTGTGGAACAGCTGGAAGGGCCAGCTGATGCGCGACCTCTATGGGCGCACCGAGGCGCTGTTTCATGGAGAGGCCATCGGCCGCGCCGATCCTCTGGAGCGGCACCCCGAACTGGTCGAACGCGCGCGTCTCGCCGGCGCGGCGGCCGAGGCCGTCATGGACGAAGAGGGCGGGGGTGTGCGCATCGCGGTGGCCGCGCACGACCGTCAGGGGCTGTTCGCCGACTTGGCCGCCGCCTTGGCGGCCCTGGGCGCGGACGTAGCCGGCGCGCGGTTGGCCACATCGACCGACGGCATGGCGCTGGACGTCTTCGACCTGCATGGCGAGCCGGACGCGCGGCGGCTGAAGCGGCTCACGCTTGGCCTGGAGCGCGCTGCGCTGGGTCGATCAAGGGCGGCCGCGCCGGGGCCGGAACCCGTCAGCGCCCGCCGAGCCGTCTTTGACGTGCGGCCGGTCGTCATGATCGGCCAGGCCGGGGCGCAGGGCGCGGTGATCGTCGAGGTGTCCGGCGCCGACCGGCCCGGGCTTCTGGCCGATCTGGGCCGGACCCTGGCTGAGCACGGTCTGTCGATCCGTTCGGCGCACGTCGCAACCTTTGGCGAACGCGCGGTCGACAGCTTCTATCTGGATCGTGCGCCGGACAGCCCGGCGGCGTTGCGTCTGGCGCTGGAGGCGGTGCTGGATCGCGACTTGCCGGTCGCGCCGGGCCGCCGCCCATCGCCAGCCAGGGCCAGCGCCCGCGACGTGTCCGAGATCGGCCGCCTGCCGTCGCCCCAGCCCATATCGCGGCGTCGCAAAGCGCGCTAATCGCTGATGCCCCGCTGCCTCGGACCGCGCCCTTGAGCCTCGCCCGCAACACCCTGGTGCAATCGACCCTGACACTGGGCAGCCGCGTGCTGGGCTTTGCTCGCGACCTGGCCCTGGCCGCCCGCTTCGGCCAGGGGCCGATGATGGACGCCTTCACCACGGCGTTGATGCTGCCCAACATGTTCCGGCGGCTGTTCGCCGAGGGCGCCTTCGCCCAGGCCTTCGTGCCGATCTACGGCGGCGTGCGCGAGCGCGAGGGCGAAGAGGCGGCCGCCGTCACGGCGTCGGAGGCGCTCAGCTTCATCTTCGCCGTCGTGGCCGGCTTCTGCATCCTGCTTCAGATCGCCATGCCCTGGATCATGCCGTGGCTGCTGTCGGCCTGGCGCGACGATGTGGGCGTGATGACGGCGGCGGTCACGGCCGCCCAGCTGACCATGCCTTATCTGGCCTGCATGACGATCGCGTCCCTGCTGTCGGGCGTGCTCAACACCAGCGGCCGGTTCGCCCTGTCGGCCGGCGTGCCCGTCTTCCTGAACCTGTGCACCCTGGTCCCCCTGCTGGCTCCCAGCCTGATCCCCATGGAGCAGCCGCTGATCCTGGTCGCCGTCAGCGCGGCGGTCAGCGTGTCCGGCCTCATTCAGATGGCCCTGCTGTGGTGGGGCGTGCGGCGGCTGGGCGTCACCGTTCGGCTGTCCTGGCCGCGCCTGACGCCCGGGGTGAAGAAGACCCTGGCCTTGGCCGTGCCGGGCGTTCTGGCCGGCGGCGCCTTCCAGATCAACTCGCTGGTCAGTCAGTTCCTGGCCGGTTCGAACGAGGGCGCGCGTTCTGTGCTGTACAACGCCGACCGCCTGTACCAGCTGCCGCTGGGCCTGGTCGGAGTGGCGCTGGGCCTGGCCCTGGTGCCGCGCCTGACGCGCGCCTTTGTCTCCGGCGATCACGAAGGCGGCCGGCGCACCATGGACGACGGCATGACCCTGGCGCTCGCCTTCGCCCTGCCGGCGGCGGTGGCTCTGTTCGTCATTCCCTTCTTCATCATCGACGCCACGGTGACGCGCGCGGCCTTCACCAGCCAGGACGCCGCCCGCACCGCCGACGTGCTGCGCCAATTTGCCTGGGGCGTGCCGGCCTTCGTCCTGGTCAAGGTGCTGACCCCGCCCTTCTTCGCGCGCCAGGATACGCGGCGGCCCATGATCTACGCCGTGGCCTCGGTGATGGCGACGGTGGTGCTGGGCGCCGGCCTGTTCTTTGGCCTGTCGCGCATCGGCGTGGACGGCGTTCTTGGCCTGGCCATCGCCACCAGCACGGCGGCCTGGCTGAACGTCGCCCTGCTGGCCGGAACCCTGGCGCGCGAGCATGTCTGGCGGCCCTCGCCCGCCTTTCTGTCGCGGTTCGTCCGCGTCGTCGGCGCCAGCGTCCTGATGGGGCTGGCGCTGTTCCTGGCCAGCCTGAACTATCCGCTGCTGTCGCGCCTGCTGCTGACCAAGGAGATCGCCGTGCTGATCGTGTGCGGCGTCGGCGCGGCCGTCTATGGCGCGGCCCTGCTGGGTCTGCGCGCCGTCACCTTGGCGGAGCTCAAGGGCGTGCTGCGTCGCGAACCGGGCGCCAAGGCCGTGCAAGGGCTGGACTGACGCCCCGATGTGGCGATAAGCGCGAGGCATGACAGCCTCGGGCCTCCTCCTCGACCGGCGATGGCGCGGCTAGCACCGCCCCGATCGCCCCTTTCCGACCCATCGCTTCGAGACCCGCACCATGACTGACACCTCGGCTGACTACATCGGCCCGCGCCGCATCCTGAGCGGCATCCAGGCTTCCGGCGCCCTGCACCTGGGCAACTATCTGGGCGCGCTGAAGCGTTTCACGGCGCTGCAGGACGAAGGCGCGCCCTGCTTCCTGTTCGTGGCCGACATGCACGCCATCACCGTCTGGCAGGATCCGGCCAAGCTGACGGCCCAGACGCGCGAGATCGCTGCCGCCTACCTCGCTTCTGGCCTGGACCCGGCCAGGTCGACCATCTTCCCGCAGTCAGCCGTTCGCGCCCACGCCGAGCTGGCCTGGGTGTTCAACTGCGTCGCCCGGCTAGGCTGGCTGGACCGAATGACCCAGTTCAAGGAGAAGTCCGGCAAGCACAAGGAACGCTCCTCGGTCGGCCTCTACACCTACCCTGTGCTCCAGGCGGCCGACATCCTGCTGTACAAGGCGACGGGTGTGCCGGTCGGCGAGGACCAGAAGCAGCATCTGGAGTTGACCCGCGACATCGCGGCCAAGTTCAACACCGACTTCGCCGCCCCCGGATTCTTCCCTCTGCCCGAACCGCTGATCCAGGGGCCCGCGACGCGGGTCATGAGCCTGCGCGATGGGTCGGCCAAGATGTCCAAGTCCGATCCGTCGGATCAGAGCCGCATCAACCTCACCGACGACGCCGACGCCATCGCCGCCAAGGTCAGGAAGGCCCGCACCGACGCCGAGCCCCTGCCCGAGACGCTGGACGGCCTGGCCGACCGCGCCGAGGCCAAGAACCTGGTCGCCATCTATGCCGCTCTCGCTGGAACCACGCGCGAAGCCGTGATCGCCGAATACGCCGGCCAGGGCTTCGGCGCCTTCAAGCCGCGCCTGGCCGAACTGGCGGTGTCCGAATTGGCCCCCGTCACGGCCGAGATGCGCCGCTTGATGGACGACCCGGCGGAGATCGACCGCGTGCTGGGCGACGGGGCGCGCCGCGCCGCCGAGATCGCCGATCCGGTGGTCGACGAGGTCAAGCGCATCGTCGGCTTCTGGCGCGCCTGATCGAACCTAGGTGATCTGGTCGGGGTGCGTCTGCGTTCCGGCCGGCAATCCATCCACCTCCTGCCAGGGATCGTCCGTCTCATGGATCGCGAGAATGGACTCATCTGCGCGCATGATGGGCATGGCGGCGTCGCCCGCCTGGACGTCGGTCTTGGACGGCACCTTGAGGGTGCGCTTGGCTCCGTCGGCGGTTCCGACTGTGACTTCGTAGATTTTCATGGCGGGTCTCCTGTCGGACAATCGAACCCGTCGGCCGCTCGGCCGTTCCGTCCGCCGAGAGGACCAACCGCCGCATGACCGATCCCGACACCGATCCCCCCCTCAACCGCCACGGCTGGGCCGGGGTGCTGATCCTGGTGATCTTGGGCTTCGTCGCCATGCCGTTCGTCGTCTTCGCCTGGGCCAAGCTCAGCGACTGGGGACTGATGGGTTCGTGGGCGCTGGGCGCCGGCGTCTGAGCCCGAATGCAAAAAGGCCCGGTCCGAAGACCGAGCCTTTTGCGTTTCGACTGGAGCGGGCGAGGCGATTCGAACGCCCGACCCTCACCTTGGCAAGGTGATGCTCTACCCCTGAGCTACGCCCGCACTCCGTGGAGCGACGATGCCGCCCCGTGTCGAGGAAGCGGCGTATAGCGGAGGGGCGAGGCAGGCCGCAACCCCTTTTTTGGCCTATTGCGCTTCGTCCTGCTTGAGGCCATTCGGCGATCGCCTCAGTCCGTGCTGTCTGAGGCCGCCAGGCGCCCAAGCAGCGCGAAACGACCGCGTCAGCGCGGCGCCAGACGGATCGCTCCGTCCAGTCGGATGCACTCGCCGTTGATGTAAACGTTGCGCGCCAGCTCCAGCACCAGCGAGGCATAATCCGCAGGCGTGCCCAAGCGGCTGGGGAAGGGGATGGCGGCGGCCAGGGCGTCCTGGATCTTCTGGTCCATGCCGGCCATCATCGGCGTCCACATGATGCCGGGCAGGATGGTGTTGCAGCGCACGCCTTCCTGGGCCAGGTCACGCGCGACCGGCAGGGTCATGGCGTAGACGCCGCCCTTGGAGGCCGAATAGGCCGCCTGGCCGATCTGGCCGTCCTGGGCCGCGACCGAAGCGGTGTTGACGATCAGGCCGCGCTCGCCGTCGGCCATGGGCTCAAGCGTGACCATGCCGGCCGCCGACTGCGACAGGACGCGGAAAGTGCCGAACAGATTGACCGTCACCGTCTTCTCGAACTGCGCCATGTCGTGGGCGCGGATTTCGCCGGTGTCCTTCTTGCGGCTGACGGTCTTCTGACCGGTGGCGATGCCGGCGCAATTGACGGTCAGGCGCTCCTGGCCATGGGCGGCGCGCGCCTTTTCGAAGCCGGCCGCCACCGAGGCGTCGTCGGTGACGTCGACCTGGCAGAAGACGCCGCCGATCTCGGCCGCGATGGCTTCGCCCTTGTCGGCGTTCATGTCGAAGATGGCGACCTTGACGCCTTGCCCCGCCAGCGCGCGCGCCGTGCCCTCGCCCAGGCCCGAGGCCCCGCCCGTCACCACCGCCGCGATCGAACCGTCGAGTTTCATGGCCTGAGCCCCTATATGAGTGAACCTGAAAGAGTGTGCGGGATTTAGCCGTCATGGCCGCAAACGCAAAACGCCCCTTTGGATCCTGGTCGCCGCGCGAGGTGATCGACCCCAAGCGCGCCCTGATTCCGTCGGTGCTCAGGGTCAATGAGGTGCGGGTCAAACAGGGCTTCTGGCCGAAGGTCGCGCGCACGGCGGCCAAGATTCCCTTCGCCGACCGCCTGCTCAGCGTCTGGTACGCCGCGCGCGATCCCAAGACGCCCGTCGCGGCCAAGGGGATCATGCTGGGCGCCCTGGCCTATTTCGTTCTGCCCGTGGACGCCATTCCGGACGTCTTCGTCGGCATCGGTTTCACCGACGATGCGGCCGTCATCGCCGCCCTGCTGGCGACCTTGGGCAGCCACGTGAAGCCGCGCCACCGAGAGCAGGCGGACAAGGCGCTGAGCGATCTGACGGCCGACGGACGTCCTTCCGCCGACGGGCGACGGTGGCCGCGATGGGGTCGAACGCGGGCCCGGTGAGCCTCAAGGCTCCTCCTGCCGACGCCGGCGTCAGCCCTGAGGCTGCCCCGCTTCCGGCGGATTGACGCGCCACCAGCCGGTGACCGAGTGGCGCGCAGCCCCGGCGAAGGGCGCGACCATGGAAACGGCGTGGTCCTGCGGCACCCTGAAGACGTTCAGCGTCCCGAAGCCGGGGGTGAAGGTCTCGACGACCGCGCCGTCTTCGCCCAGGAACATCAGCAGTCCGCCCCATTCCGCCCGCCAGCGCGGCGTCAGGTTCAGCACATAGGCGTACAGCCGCCCCGCGCCCTCGTGTTCGTCGGTGTGGCTGTTCAGGAAATGGCCCGGCAGATAGCGGGTCGCCTGGGCGTCGACATAGGCGATGCGGTCGTCCCCGGTCAGGTCGCGCGCGAAGTCCAGAAAAGCCTCGCTGTTGAACAGGGCGTGCAGGTCATACAGCGCCTGCGGGATCGGCAGACCCATGCCCCGCGCCTGACCCAGGCGCAGCCGGTCGAAAATGAATTGGAATCCCTCGGTCGCTTCTTCGTGCGCCAGCCCGATCAGCCGGGCCTGTTCCTCAATCGGCTCGCTCTCGAACACGGCCACGGGGACGTCGGCGTTGTAGGGATTCCGGATTGCGCGGTTCCAGACCATGTCGGGGTTGACCATGGCTTCGGCCAAGGTGGTCGCCCCAACGCCCAGCACGCCTTCCACGCGTACGCGCCCTGTCTCGGCCAGCAGTCCGCGCGCGGCGGCGATGTCGAGTTCCGCCGCAAGCGCCAGGGTCACGGCGCGACCGTCACGACGATCTTGCCCATGGCCTGGCGGTCGCCCAGCGCCTTGATCGCCTCGCCTGCCTGCTCGAACGGATAAGTGCGGCTGACGCGCGGCTTGATCCTGCCCTCGGTGTAGAGGCGGAACAGGTCGGCCATGTTGGCGGCGTGCGCTGCGGGGTCGCGCATCACCGCCGCGCCCCAGAACACCCCGATCACCGACACCGACTTGAGCAGCGTCAGATTCAGCGGCAGCGAAGGGATCCCGGCGGGGAAGCCCACCACCAGATAGCGGCCGTTCCAGTCCATGGCCCTCAGGGCCGGCTCGGCGTAGTCGCCGCCCACCGCGTCATAGACCACGTCGGCGCCGTCGCGCCCGGTCGCCAGCTTGAACTCGCCCGACAGCTCTTTCTGGGCGGCCTTGTCCATCGGTCCCGACGGATAGATCAGGCCGTTGTCGGCTCCCAGATCGAGCGCGAACTCGACCTTGTCATTGGTCGAGGCGGCCGCGACCACGCGCGCGCCCATGGCCTTGCCCAGCTCGACGGCGGCGGCGCCCACGCCCCCTGCCGCGCCCAACACCAGCAGCGTCTCGCCCGGCTGCAGGTTCGCCCGGTCCTTCAGGGCATAGTAGCTGGTGCCGTAGGTCATGATCAGGGCCGCGCCCTCCTCGAAGCTCATGGCCTCGGGCATCTTGATGACGGTGGCCGCCGGCACGGCCAGCCGTTCGACCAGCCCGCCCCAGCCCGGCACGGCGATGACCCGATCGCCCTTGAACAGCCCCTTCACGCCCTCGCCCACGGCCTCGATGACGCCGGCCACCTCGCCGCCAGGCGAGAAGGGGCGCTCGGGCCGAAACTGGTACTTGTCCTCGATGATCAGAGTGTCGGGAAAGTTGATGCCCACCGCCCGCACATCGATGATCACCTCGCCCTTCTTGGGCGTCGGATCCAGCCTCTCCTCCAGCACCAGGGTTTCGGGTCCGCCGGGGGTCTTGGACAGAATGGCGCGCATGTCGGCTTCTCGTGTGGCGGGGAGGATCGGGGGAGGCTAATCAGGCGCGTAACGCTTGCCTAGTCCATCGGAGGCCGCATGACGCGACCAGCCCTCATTCTTCACGGCGGCGCCGGCGCTCGCCGTTCACGCGACTACACCGCCGAAATCGCCCATATGCGGGCTGTCGTCGAGGCCATGAAACCACGGCTGGAGGCCGGCGAGCCGGCTCTGGACGTGGCCGTGGCGGCGGTGGTGATGCTGGAGGACTCAGGGCTGTATGTCGCTGGGCGGGGCGCTTCGCCCAACCTGGACGGCGTCTATGAGCTGGACGCCAGCCTGATGGACGGCGCCAGCGGCAAGGCGGGGGCGGTGGCGGCGCTTCAGGGCTATCGCAATCCGGTCGTCGCCGCCCGCGCGGTGATGGACCGCACGCCCCACGTCATGCTGGCGGGCCAAGGCGCGGCCCGGTTCGCCACCGACCAAGGCCTGACGCCGATCGATGACCCCGCCGCCTGGTTCACCGGCGCCGGACAGGGCGAGGATAATCATCCGCCCGGAACCCTGGCGCACGGCACGGTCGGCTGCTGTGCGCTGGACATCGAAGGACGGCTGGCGGCGGCGACGTCCACCGCCGGGGTTTTCGGCAAGATGCCGGGCCGTGTCGGCGACACCCCGATCCCGGCCGCCGGAACCTGGGCCGACGGCCAGGCCGCCGTGTCCTGCACCGGCCAGGGCGAGTATTTCATTCGCCTGGCCGCCGCCGCTCGCGTGGCTTGGGGCTTGGAGGGCGGACAGACCCTTGGCCAATCCGCGCAATCCGTCATCGACCAGATCGGCGCCCTGGGCGGCGACGGCGGCCTGATCGCCCTGGGCCGCGACGGCGAGATCGCCGCGCCCTTCAACAGCCAGGGCATGAAGCGCGCCTGGCTGGGCGTCGACGGCGCGATTGGGGTTGAGGTCTTCGGCCGCTGATCAGGCTGACAGGCAGACGACCTGCGCCACGCGCAGGTCGCGCCTTAGCCCTTCGGCCACCTGGCCGTAGTTGTCGGTGTTGATGGGCTCGCCCAGCACCTGCTCATCCGCCGCCTGCTGTCCGCCCACCGTGGGTCCGAACGTTTCGGGCGAGGTGGTGTAGACGCGGCCGCGGCGCGGTGATTCCGCCAGGGTGACGCCCACGGCGCGTCCGCGCGCGTCCAGCACGGGGCCGCCCGACAGACCGGCCAGGGTGCCTTCCAGCCCTTGGGTGCGTCCGACCTCGGCCCAGGCCAGGACCGGCTCGTCGCGTTCGCCGCGGCCGCGGACGCGCAGGGTCTCGCGGCCCAAGAGCCGGCTGGCGACCTCGCCGGGCCGTCCTTGCGGAAAACCGGGATGGTAGGCGCGCTGGCCGCGCCGCAGTTCGGAACCGGAATAGACTGGCAGGGCGGGCGGTCCCCCGTCCGTCAGAAGCACGGCGATGTCGGCTCGCGGCGCCAGGCGAACGTCGGCCGCCACGGCGCGTCCGCCGCCCACGACCAGGGCGGGCTGGCGGCAACCTTCGACAACGTGGCGGGCCGTGACCCAACGACCTTCGCCGGCGATCGAGAAGGCGGTGCCGGACGAGGGCTGGAACGGGATGTCCGGCGCATTGACCACGACGGAGGGGTCGAAGGGCGTGATGGGGCCCAGCAGGTCGCCTTCATCCCCGGCCTCGACCGGCGGGCTCGATGCGACGTCGGCGTTCTCGCGCCGGCCCAGCGAGGCGGCCAGAAGCACGCCCACCACCGCCGCATAGACGGCCCAGTCCGGCAGGCGGGGAAAATGCATGGGCTCAGCCCGTCAGGGCGGCGGCCAGCACCAGGGCCGTGGCCAGCTTTGCGCCGACCAGGACGACGGCGGCCGACATTTCGCCCTTCTCGATGCGCTGCGGCAGTCCGGTGAGCACCAGGTCCACCAGGCGGAAGCACAAGAGCTGGATCACCAGAGTGGCCACCCCCCAGATGATGATGTCGCGCGCCGTCGTTGACACCGACAGCGAAACCGCCAGCGGCACAGCCAGCCCCACCAGCACCCCGCCAAACGCCAGGGCGGCGGCGGCGTTGCCTTGACGGATCAGGGTGACTTCACGCCAGGGCGTCATCAGGGAATACAGCACCGCGCCCGCGCCGAGCAGCGCCAACGTGACCGCCAGGTGCAGCAGCATCACCGGAAATCCGCTGGCGAAGGCCTGGACCTCGGGGCTGGACAGGGCGTTGGACGGGTCCATCGGACGGCGCCTGATCAAAGGGTCAGAGGGGAACGAAACCAGACCGTCATTGCCCCATTGCCGCCCCAATCCGCAAGGGCGCCGAGGTCACAGTCGGCGACGGAAGTTTACAGACGACAGATCTAGGCCGCCGCCTGCTCGGCCTTTCTGAGTGCGCTCGCCCGGACCTTTTCGCTCTCGGACTTCAGCTGGCCGCACGCGGCCAGGATATCGCGGCCGCGGGGCGTGCGGATGGGCGAGGCGTAGCCGGCCTTGTTCAGGATGGCGGCGAAACGCTCGATGGTCTTCCAGTCCGAGCATTCATAGTCGGCGCCCGGCCACGGATTGAACGGGATCAGGTTCACCTTGGCAGGAATGCCCTCGATCAGCTTGAGCAGGGCGCGGGCCTCTTCGGGGCTGTCGTTGACGCCCTTCAGCATGACGTATTCGAACGTCACCCGGCGCGCGTTGGAAAGGCCCGGATAGGCGCGGATGCCGGCCATCAGCTGATCCAGCGGATATTTCTTGTTCAGCGGCACCAGGACGTCGCGCAGGGCGTCGTTGGTGGCGTGCAGGCTGATCGCCAGCATGGCGGCGGTGCGCTCGCCCAGTTCGTTCAGCTTGGGCACAACGCCCGAGGTCGAGACGGTGATGCGCCGCCTCGACAGGGCGATGCCCTCGTTGTCCGAGATGATGTCGATGGCGTCGGCGACGTGGTCCAGATTGTAGAGCGGCTCGCCCATGCCCATGAAGACGATGTTGGACAGGCGACGGTCTTCCTTGGGCGACGGCCATTCGCCAAGGTCGTCGCGGGCCACCTGGACCTGGGCCACGATCTCGGCCGTGGTCAGGTTGCGCACCAGCTTCTGCGTGCCGGTATGGCAGAAGGTGCAGTTCAGTGTGCAGCCGACCTGGGACGAGACGCACAGCGCCCCGGCCCGGCCCACGTCGGGGATGTAGACGGCCTCGATCTCGATGCCCGGCGCGGTGCGGATCAGCCACTTGCGGGTGCCGTCCTTGGACACCTGGCGCTCGACGATCTCGGGGCGGGCCAAGGTGAAATGCGCCGCCAGCTTGGCCTGCATGTCCTTGGCCACATTGCTCATGGCCGCGAAGTCGGTCACGCCGTAGTGGTGGATCCAGCCCCAGATCTGGCTGGCGCGCATTTTGGCCTTTTCGGGCGGGCAGACGCCGGCGTCGATCAGCGCCTGGCGCAGCCCCGTACGCGTCAGACCGCTGAGGTTGACGGGGGCCGCAGCGGCCGGCGACGAAGCGCGCGAAAGATCGAGCGTGATGCTCAAGGCTGATGATCCTGAACGACGGGAGGCGCGCCTTATAGCACGGATCGCGCTGGTTTTAAGGCAGGGCCGTCAGCCGCTGTTGCGCAGGCCCGCCGCCACGCCGTTGATGGTCAGCAGAATGGCGTCGCGCACCTGGGGATCGTCGTCGCCCGCGCGCCGGCGGCCGATCAGCTCGACCTGAACGTGGTTCAGCGGCTCGACATAGGGCATGCGCAGCTGGATCAGTTGCTCCAACTCCGGCTGGCCGCCCAGCAGGCGATCCTCGCCGGTGATCGCCAGCACGGCGGCGTGGGTGCGCTCCCATTCGGCGCGGATCTCGCCGAGCACCCGCTCCGCCAGGGCGCGATCGGGCACCAGTCCGGCGTAGCGCTCCGCCAGGGTCATGTCCGCCTTGGCCATGACCATCTCCATGTTCTGGATCAGCGTGCGAAAGAAGGGCCAGTCGCGGTTCAGCCCCGCCAGCCGCTCCATGTCCGCCCCCTGAACCGCTGAACCGAAGCCGAACCAGCCAGGCAGCATGACGCGCGACTGGGCCCAGCTGAACACCCAGGGAATGGCGCGCAGATCCTCGATCCGGGTCGAAGAGGTCCGCGACGCCGGACGCGAGCCGATCTTCAGCTCGGCGATTTCGGCGATGGGCGTGGCTGCGCGGAAATAGTCCACGAAGCCGGGGGTGTCGTAGACCAGGGCCCGATAGGCCGCGCGTGACCGCTCGGACAGATCGTCCATAAGCGCCAGGCGGTCGTCGTCGTCCGACAGGTCGGGCCGGGGCTCAAGCGACGCCAGAAGCGTGCCGCAGGCCAGGGCGTCCAGGTTCAGCCGCGCCACGGCCGGCTCGCCGTATTTGTTGGCGATGACCTCGCCCTGTTCGGTGATGCGGATGCGGCCGCTGACCGTGCCCCGAGGCTGGGCCAGGATGCCGGCGAAGGCCGAGCCCCCGCCCCGGCCGACGGCGCCGCCGCGACCGTGGAACAGCTGCAGCCGCACGCCCGCCGCCTCGGTGACCTCCAGCAGCGCACGCGAAGCCTGGTGCAGCGACCAGCCCGAGGTCAGGTACGAGCCGTCCTTGTTGCTATCCGAATAGCCGATCATCACCTCCTGGACGCCGCGCGCGCGGGCGACGGCGCCGGCCGAGGGCTGGGCCAGGAGGCGTTCGAGCGTCGGCCGCGAGGCGTGCAGGTCCTCGATGGTCTCGAACAGGGGCGCTGCCTGGATCGGGCAGGCCCCGGGGTCGGCCGGATCGAACAGACCGGCCTCCTTGAGCAGCAGATAGACTTCCAGCAGGTCGGACGCCGCGTCGGTCTTGGACACGATATGGGTGCGGATCGCCTGGGGCCCGAACCGGGCCAGGGCCTCGGCCGCCGCCGCCAGAATCTCGCGCTCCTTCAGGGTCTCGGCGTCATAGTCGGCATAGGCCGAGAACAGCGGGCGCGGCGAGGCCAGCTCGGCCTCCAGCACCGTGACGCGCGCGTCCTCGTCCAGGTCGAGGTAGTCGTCGGCGACGTCCGCGCCCTTCAGCAGATCGGCCACGACCCGTTCGTGCACATCGGCGTTCTGACGCAGGTCCAGGGTCGCCAGGTGGAAGCCGAAAGCCTGCACCGCCGCCATCAGACGCGACAGGCCGTCGTCGGCGAAGGCCGCGCCGTGGCCCTGCACCAGGCTGTCGCGCAGCAGCCGCAAGTCGGCCTCGAAGGCGTCCGGCCCCTCATAGGCGGGGGCCTGGAACCCGGCCGGGCGCGGCGGGGCGGCGTCGGCCAGTTCCAGATGCGTCGCCGCCAGCCGGGCGTAGATATGCGACAGCGCCCGACGATAGGGCTCGTCCGCGCGGTGCGGAGACGCGTCGCCCGAGGCGTCGGCCAGGGCCTGCAGGGCCGGACTGATCCGCGCCAGATCGCCTGACAGGCTGAGCTCGCCGCCGAGCGCGTGGACAGCTTCAAGATAGAAGCCCAGCACCGCCCGCGCCTGGGTGCGGAAGGCCGCCCTCAGGGTCGAGGCGTCGACATTCGGATTGCCGTCGCGGTCGCCGCCGACCCAGGCCCCGACCTTGAGGAAGGGCTTCAGCTCCTGCGCGTCCAGCAGACGCCGCCAGTCGGCCAGCTGTTCGGGCGCCACCTTCAGGAAGACGCGCTGCATGAAGGACACCGCCGTGTCGATCTCGTCCTGCACCACCAGGCCCTGGGCGCGCACCAACCGGGTCGCCCACAGGATCAGGATCTGGCGCATCAGCCCCGAGTTCAGCCGGTCCGGCGCGTCGGCGACGCTCTCGCGGTCGTAGTCGTCCAGCAGATCGCCGATGGCCGTGATGCGGTCGATCACGCTCTTGCGGCGCACCTCCGACGGGTGAGCCGTCAGCACCGGCGAGATCAGGGCGCCGTCCAGCAGATCGCGCGCGGCCTCCCGACCGACCCCGGCCTTGGCCAGCCGACGCAGCGCGCCCTCGGGCGTGTCGGGCCGTTCTCCGGCAGAGGTCTGGGCCTGCGCGCGCCGCTGGCCGGCCCGATCCTCGGCGATATTGGCCAACAGCGAAAACAGGGCGAAGCCGTGCGCCAGACCCGCCGCCTCGCCCGCGTCCAGGTTCTTGAGCAGCCCCTCCAGCGTCTGCGCCTCATGGTCCGCCCCGTCGCGGTGCCAGGCGACCGAGGCCTGACGCACCGCCTCGACCCGATCGAACAGAGCCTGGCCGCCCTCCTCTCTGATGACCTCGCCCAACAGCCCGCCCAGCAGACGGATTTCCTCGCGCAGTCGGTCGTCGGCGGCCTGGATCATGAAGCGTCTCTCGAAAGAAGGGATGCGAAAAGAAGTCCTGGAGGCCCGGCGGGTTGCGGCGCGGCGTCGGTGCCAAGTTATGCCGCGCCTTGGTGGTGACGCAGTTTGATTTTAGGGGTTAGGAATCGCGACCCAAGGACAGTGGCCAAGACGTCTAGGGGTAGTAGCCCCGCTTGAAATAGTCCCCCAGACAGACGTTACAGATCGAATGGTCGTCAGGCTGGATCGCGACCGACGCGGCGATCGCATCTTCCAGCGAGTAATAGGGCATCCAGACCCCGGACGGCGTGGCGCCAGCCTTCCGGCCCTGGCCGTCACGGCAAAAAGCGCATTCCGCTTTGTGAACCTTGGTGGATTGGTGGGTATGGCTCGAATAGACCCAGTGCGACGGGGCCAGCACGACATCGTCGTCAGAAACCTCGACCAGCATCGGGTCGTGCGCGGGCTGTTCGTCCTGCTCGGATTCCATCAGGCGGCGTTCGGCGGTGAAGTCGTCCGCCATCGCCAGCATGTCGGCGACCGACCAGAGTCGCGTCGCAACGCCGGCCGCGATAGCCGCCGGGTCCCTCTTAATCCATTGGCTACTGCGCGTTCCATCGGGCTGTAGGCGAGGCCGCATCGGGCGCGGAATCCAACAGTAGTTATGATAGACCGCCCACATAGCGATGTGCCGCTCGTGGTTCAGGATCGTCTTGGAGAAGGCGTTGGTCTTCCGGTTGAAGCGCCGGTTGCCCATTCGCAGGTTCAGGTTCTGCCGTTCGATGTATGACGTGTGGGTGTCTTCGACGCGCCAGTCACCCGAGCCCTTTTTCCGGTTGGCGCCGATATAGCGTCCGCCCGGCGCCTTGTTCCCGTTCTTGTCCTGCTTGTCGTATTGCTTCTCCAGGATGCCGTAGTCAGCGTCGGCGCCGAAAGCGTTCCTGAAGGCCTTCGTATAGGCCTTCAGGCCGTCGGTCGCGAGGTGCGGCCGAACGGCGAACCCGCCGTCCGGGCTCCGTTCCAACTTCCCCGCTACCTTCTTCAGGAATCCGCTGGCGTTGAGAGCGTCCTGATCGCCGAGGTGGTATTCCAAGATCAGCTTGGAGTCCGCGCACATGGCCAAGTAGGTCCAGACACGGCCCGCGCCCTCGGGCGGGTCGATCATGTCGGACAGGTTCTTTTCCTTCGCCGCAACGAACGAATGCAGTTCGTCGGCCTGGATGTTGGCGACCCGCAGATTCTTGATGCTCTTCATCTGCTCGATGGCCCAGTCGCCGACCTCGGCGAACAGCTTGGCAACCGTGTTCTGGCTGACCTCGAAGATGCGCTCGCAGGACCGTTGCGACATGCCTTCGCAGAGACAGTGGAGCATACGGATGCGCAGGTCTTGCGGCTTGCGGTTCACGGGTGCGGCTCCTCGTGCGACTCGACGAACGTCCAGAACTCGTCGAGTTCGAGGATTGAGCCTTCTTCTCCGTCGAACCGTCGAGCGACAGACTCCTTCGTCGACAGACCGCAGGTTTCTGCCGCCGCCGGTCGATCAAGGCATTTGGATGCTCTCTCCACGTTTCATCCTCCTCACTCGCGCTCGGGATGAAGGCCGCTCATAAAGCACCGGCATCTCAACGTCAACGACATATCGGCGTATCGTGTAGTGTCAAGATTGCTGACATTGCCAGTTGCGGGATGTCACGATTCCTGACATACAGTGTCAGCGCGCTTGACACACCAATGAACAGGTTGACGAATATCGTTTTCTCGGTAGAGTCCGAATTTCAATATATCGGAGGAGTCCGAATTATGGATATGGCAGTGGTTATGATGGGTTTCTCGGCCCTATCGACGTTGTCGCGAGTGGAGATCCTGCGGCTGCTGGCAAAGGAAGCCCCGCCCGAAGGGATGAAATCGGGCGATATAGCCAAGAAGTTGGGCGTGGCTCAGAATACCCTCTCGACCCAGTTGATGATGTTGTCCCATGCGAGACTGGTCCAATATCAAAGGGATGGGCGGTCCATCTTGTATCGCGTAGATCAGGAAAATCTTCAGGCGCTGTCTGACTTCCTGCTGAAAGAATGTGGGGGCGAAGCGACTTCGAAGCCGACGCGAAAGGCCGCATAGCTGCGTTGTCGCATCTCATTGCTTGACGATCAGAGTGTGCTACACGGCCCAGATGGTGCACGAGCGGCGCAGATTGGGGTTGGTAGCGGCGCTCTTTGTGCTGTTCGTCGGCGTGTTCGTTCTGATCCCGACCGTCGATGCAGCGGCCTGCGCCGTGGAACTCGATCCCGCTCATGCGGCGGCGTCAGTCGCCGACGATGGTGGCGATCTGCCGTCTGATCCCGACGACCATGCCATCTGTTCGCACGGCCATTGCCATCACAGCGGAACCGCGATGCCGTCCTCGCCCCAATCCGTGGCGGTGACGGCTGCCGTCGCGCCGAGTCTATTGCGCCCGATCGACGAGCCCTTGGCGTCTCGCGCGCCCAGCGGTCTGGAACGCCCACCCAGAGCCTGACGATGCCCTGCGCCTCTTGGCGCTCGTCAATCGTCTGGAACTGCTGGGACATGGAACATGCCACCCCTGAAATCTGGTCGGTCGCGTCTCGCGATCGGCTGCGCCGTGGTCGCGATGGCGACAGCGGTCACCGGCCCTGCCTGGGCCGATCCCGCGCCCTCGTTCGAGGCGCTGCTTGAACGCATCGGCCTGACGCCGACAGCCGTGGAGGCCGGCGCTCTGCTCGACGCGGCCGAGGCGCGCGTGCGTCAGGCGCGCGTTCGCCCCAATCCCGAACTGGGGCTGGAGGCGGAAAACGCCTTCGGCAGCGGTCCCTTCTCCGGCTACGACAACGCCGAGACCACGCTGTCGCTGACGCAAGACCTGGAACTTTGGGGCCGTCGCGGCGCGCGCGTCGAGGTCGCGCGGGCCGATGCGGGCACTGCGGGTCTGAGGCGTGACCTGGCGACCGTCGAGGCGGGGGCGAGGCTGGCCCTGGTCTATGCCGAGGCGGAAGCCGCCCAGCGGCGGTTCCTGCTGGCCGAGGAGGCCCTGACGGTCACCATCGCCGACACCCGCGCGGCGCTGATCCTGGTCGAAGAGGGGCGCGAGCCCCTGCTGCGCGGCATCCAGGGCGAGAGCGAAGCCGCCGCCGCCCGCGCGACCCTGGACGAAGCCGAGGCGGAACGGGACGCGGCTTTCGCGCGGCTGACCGCCGTGGCGATGCTGCCGACGCCGGTCACCTCGATCGACACCAGCCTGATCGACCGGGTGCCCGCCGCAGCGAGCGCGATGCCCGGCGCGACGCCGCAGGTCCGCGTGGCCGAGGCTGAGCGGGCGGCGGCCGAAAGCCGGATCGAGGTCGAACGCATCCGCGCCCGGCCCGACGTCCGCGCCTCGGTCGGCGTGCGTCGCTACGAGGCCGAGGACGCGACCGCCCTGACGTTCGGGCTTAGCGTCCCCCTGCCGCTGTTCGACCGGAACCGGGGCAATATCGAAGCCGCCCAGGCGGACTTCCGCGCCGCCGACGCCCGTCTGATGGGCGCGCGCCAGGAAGCGGAGGCGGATCGCAACGCCGCCGAAGCGCGTCTCAGAGCGTCCGTCAGCCGCGTCACCGCCAGCGACGCCGGCGTCACGGCCGCCGAGGAAGCCTATCGCCTCTCGCGGATTGGGTTCGAGGCGGGGCGCATCTCGCAACTGGAACTGCGGTCTTCCCGCGCCGCCCTCATCGCCGCCCGCAACGCCGCCGTGGACGCCCGCCTCGCGCGGGTCCGGGCCGAAATCGACCTCGCGCGCCTTCAAGGCCGCGCCCCGTTTGGAACATCGCTATGAAACGCACACCTCAGATCAACAAGACCTGGCTGATGGCCGGGGTCGCTGCCGTGGTCATCCTAGGCGGCGCAGGGCTCTATGCCATAACCCGCTCACCTATCGAGGCTCCGGCGGCGGAGGGTGAAGCCGGACACTCCGAGGAAGAAGGCGAGCACACCGAGGGCGAGGAAGCGGGCGGCGAAGAGGGCGTCGTCGTCCTGACGGCGGCCCAGATCACCGCCGCCAATATCGCCATCGTCGCCGTGACCGGCGGCGGTGGCGGCGAGACGCGACTGTCGGGCCGGGTCGAACCGATGATCGACGCCAGGGCCGCCGTCGCGGCGTCCGTCGGCGGACGGGTCGAGCGGGTGCTGGTCGCGCCGGGCCAGTCCGTCCGCACGGGGCAGCCTCTGGCCATCCTCGTCAGCGGCGACGCCGCCAGCCTTCGCGCTGACGCAGACGCGGCCCAAGCCAACGCCATCGCCGCCGAACAGGCGCACAGTCGCGAAGAGAGCCTGGCCGATCAGGGCGTGGTGGCTCGCCGCGATGCCGAGGTCGCCCATGCCCAGGCGCTCAGCGCCCAGGCGGCTGCCCGCGCCGCCCGCGCGCGAGCCTCGGCCGCCGGATCGCCCAACGCTTCGGGGCGGCTCAGCGTGACCAGCCCGATCTCGGGTGTCGTCACAAGTGTCCAGGTCGGGCCGGGCGGCTTCGCGGCCCAGGGCGGGGTGATCGCAGAGGTCACCAACCCCGCGCGGGTCGAGATCGTCTTCAACGCCCCGCCGGCGCTCGCCGCCCAGGTGCGTGCGGGCAGCGCCGTCCGGGTGCAGGGACCGGCCGGAGAGTTCGACGCCGTCGTCACCGGCGTCGCTGCCGGAGCCGGTGCCGAAAGCGGAGGGACCGTAATCCGCGCCCGGCCGTCTGGTGGCAGTCTGCCGCCCGCCGGATCGGCTGTGTCGGGCACGGTGGTGACGGGGGGCGTCGTCAGCGGCCTAACCGTGCCATCAGACGCGATCCAGACGGTGGAAGGCGCGAGCGTCGTGTTCGTGCGAACCGCCGAAGGTTTCCGCGCAGTCCCGGTGCTTGCGGGTCGGCAGGCGGGAGATCGCACTGAAATCCTGAGCGGCCTGACCGGGGCCGAACGCATCGCCGGCGCCAACGCCTTCCTCCTCAAAGCCGAACTCGCCAAGGGCGAGGCCGAGCACGGCCACTAGGGGCGACGATCATGTTTACAGCCATCATCCAAGCGTCGGTCCGGTTCCGCTGGTTCGTCATCATCGCCGTCAGCCTTGTCGCGGCCCTGGGTCTGTTCGAACTGACCAAGCTGCCCATCGACGCGGTGCCCGACATCACCAACCGTCAGGTGCAGATCACAACGGTCGCCCCGGCCCTCGCGCCCGAGCAGATCGAGCGCCAGGTCACCTATCCGCTGGAGACGGCCCTGGCCGGCATCCCCGGCCTGACCAGCACCCGATCGCTGTCACGCAACGGGTTCAGCCAGATCACCGCGATCTTCACCGACCAGACCGACATCTACTTCGCCCGCCAGCAGGTCGCCGAACGGCTCGCTGCCGCGTCGGAGGGCCTGCCCGAAGGCGTGGAGCCCGGCCTGTCGCCGATCACCACGGGCCTGGGCGAGGTGCTGATGTGGACGGTCGATTATGTGCCGTTCACGACCGAAACCTTGGCCCGACCGGGCCAGCCGGGGTGGCAGGCGGGCGGGGTCTATCTGACGCCCGAGGGCGAGCGATTGACCACGCCCGAGCAACGCGCGACCTATCTGCGCACGGTCCAGGACTGGATCATCGCGCCGCAGATGCGCACCACCAGCGGCCTAGCCGGCGTCGATACGGTCGGCGGCTACGTCAAGGAATACGCCGTCCGACCCAATGCCTCGCAGCTTGCCGCCTATGGCCTCGGCCTCAACGATCTGGTCGAGGCGGTCGAGCGCGCCAATACCCAGGCGGGCGCCGGCTATATCCAGCGCGCGGGCGAGGCCCTGGTCGTGCGCACCGACGCCTTGGCCCTGACGATCGACGATCTGGCCCAGGCCCCGGTCGTCAATCGCGGCGGTCTGGTCGTGCGGGTCGCCGACGTCGCCACGGTCGAGATCGGTCAGGCCCCGCGCCTGGGCGGCGCCAGCCGAGACGGGCACGAAGCGGTTCTCGGCACGGCCCTGATGATCGCGGGCGGCAACAGCCGGACCGTGGCCCAGGCCGCCGCCGAACGGCTGTCGGAGGTGGACGACAGCTTGCCGCCGGGCATCGTCGCCCTGCCGGTGCTGAACCGCAGCGAACTGGTCAACTCGACCATCTCGACCGTGGCCCGGAACCTCACCGAGGGCGCGCTGCTGGTCGTGGTCGTGCTGTTCCTGCTGCTGGGCAACATCCGGGCGGCCACGATCACCGCCCTGATGATCCCGCTGTCCTTCCTGTTCGCCGTCATCGGCATGAACCGGTTCGGCATCAGTGGAAACCTGATGAGCCTGGGTGCTCTCGACTTCGGCCTGATGGTCGATGGCGCGGTCGTAGTGATCGAAAACACCCTGTTGATGCTGACCCAGCGTCGGGCGGCGGTCGGGCGGATGCTCACCCGGCATGAGCGTCTGGACGTCGCGGTCCAGTCCGCGCGCCAGATGGTCAAGCCCGCCGCCTTCGGCCAGCTAATAATCCTGCTCGTGTTTGCGCCGCTGCTGATGCTGGAAGGCGTCGAGGGCAAGACGTTCCAGCCCATGGGCGCCACTGTCATGCTGGCCCTGGTCGGAGCCTTCATCTTCTCCTTCACCTTCGTGCCCGCCATGACGGCGTTGCTCGTGCGCGATCCCAAGACGGTCCACGTCGATGCGGACGGTCAGGCGGTCGAACACGAAACCTGGATTCTGCGCTTCGCCCGTCGGTTCATCCAGCCGGCGATCAAGGCGGCGGTCGCGCGGCCCAAGGTCGTTCTGATCTCGGCCGTCGCCACGCTGGCAATCGGCGCGGTCTCGTTCATGTCCCTGGGTCGCGAGTTCATCCCGACGCTCGATGAAGGCGACATCGCCATGCAGGCGCTGCGCGTGCCCTCGGCCTCGCTGGAGCAGTCCCTGGCCATGCAGATGGCTCTGGAGCGCGCCATCAAGGCCCAGCCCGAGGTCGAGACAATGTTCTCGCGCACCGGCACGGCCGAGGCGGCGGTGGACCCGATGCCGCCCAACATCTCCGATAGCGTGATCGTGCTCAAGGATCGCAAGGACTGGCCCAATCCGAGCCTGGAGAAAGAGGAACTGATCGAACGACTGGAGGAGGTCGCGGGTCAGCAGATTGGCAACAATTTCGAGTTCAGCCAGCCGATCGAACTGCGCTTCAACGAACTGATCTCGGGCGTCCGCACCGATCTCGCCGTCATGGTCTACGGCGACGACTTCGGCACGCTTCAGCGCGTGGCGGATCAGGTCGCGACCTCGCTGCGCGAGACGACTGGCTCTGCGGACGTGCGGGTGGAACAGGCCTCCGGCCTGCCCACCCTGACCGTCAGCGTCGATCGCACCGCCGCGGCCAGTTATGGGCTGTCGGCCGCCGACGTCAGCGAAGCGGTGTCGGCCGGGATCGGTGGCGCCGAGGCCGGGCGCATCTTCGAGGGCGACCGGCGCTTCGATGTCGTCGTCCGTCTGCCCGACGACGCCCGCAACGACCCGGCCGCGCTGGCGGCCCTGCCCATCGTGTCTGACACCGGCGTTATCGTGCCGCTGTCGTCGGTGGCGCGCATCCAGACCGGCGAAGGCCCGAACCAGATCAGCCGCGAGAACGGCAGCCGTCGCATGGTGGTCCAGGCCAATGTGCGCGGCCGCGATCTGGGCGGCTTCGTCACCGACGCCCAGAGTCAGGTCGCGGAGATCGAACTGCCCGCCGGGGTCTATCTGGACTGGGGCGGCCAGTTCGAGAACCTCAAACGGGCCGAGCAGCGCTTCGGCCTTGTCATCCCGGTCGTCTTCGTCCTGATCGGTGTGCTGCTGTTCCTGGCCCTGGGCTCGTTCGCGGAGGCCGGGCTGGTCTTCGCCTGCGTGCCGCTGGCCCTGGTCGGCGGTGCGTTGGCGCTGCTGTTGCGGGGAATGCCTTTCTCGGTCTCTGCGGCGGTCGGCTTCATCGCCGTCTCCGGCGTGGCGACCCTGAACGGGCTCGTGCTCATGCAGGCAATCCGCGAACGGCTGACGGCGGGTCTGACGCCCTACGATGCCGCCATCGAAGGCGCCTCCAGCCGTCTTCGGGCGGTTCTGACCACCGCCCTGGTCGCCATCGTCGGCTTCATCCCCATGGCGCTGGCACACGGCGCAGGGGCGGAGGTGCAGAAACCTCTGGCCACGGTCGTCATCGGCGGCCTGCTGACGGCGACCATTCTGACCCTGCTCGTCCTGCCGACGTTCGCGGCGCGGGCGGTCAAGCACCGGGCTTCGGAAGGAATGGACGATTGACGGCTCGATCCTCGGAGGACCACCAGCAGCGACGCACGTTGCTGGTGGTCCTCATCCTCAACGCGCTGCTCTTCGTGGGGCTGGGCCTCGGCGGCATCCTCGCCGACTCCAGCGCCCTGCTGGCCAATGCGGTCGACAACGGGGCGGACTCGGTCGTCTATCTGATCAGCTTCCTCGCGGTCGGCCGCGCCCTGGCCTGGAAGAAAGGCGCGGCGCGTTTGTCCGGCATTCTGCTGCTGCTGTTCGCCGTCGGGGTGCTGATAGACGTCGGCCGGCGGTGGTGGGTCGGTGCTGAACCGGTCGGCTGGACCATGATGGGGCTCGCGCTCGTCGCGGCGATTGTGAACTTGATCTGCCTGGTGCTGTTGAGACGGGTCACGTCCGACGACGTCAACATGGACGCCGCCGAGACGTTTAGCCTGAACGACTTCGCTGCCAATGGCGGCATTCTCGTCGCTGGCGGGCTCGTGTTGTGGCTTGACCAGGCCTGGCCGGACCTGGTTGTCGGACTGATGGTTGCCGCACTGGCGATCAAAGGCGGCGTGGAAATCCTGCGGAATGCCGGAGGCGAAGGCGGTAGATTGCCGTGAAGGCGGGGAAATCCCAGAACGACTGTGCGGTCTCATTGACGCCTGCCACGGCCTCGGGGTCCCACTACGGGTCCTCGGTCAGATAGCAGTCCGTGGCCCCCACAAGATGACGCTGGCACCGACAAGGCATATGCACATCCCTAGAATGTCCCATCGATCTGGTCGCACACCTTCCGCGACCCACAGCCAGATCACGGCAGCGGCAATATAGATGCCGCCGTAGGTCGCGTAGCTGCGGCCCGCGTGTTCCGCATCCACCAGTGTGAGAAGATAGGCGAACACAGCCAGCGAGAGCACACCTGGCAGCACCCACCAGATAGACTTACCCATCTTCAGCCAGGCCCAGAACGCAAAGCAGCCTGCGATCTCAGCGATTGCTGCCCCAACGAACGCAAGGATGGATAACTTCATAGCCCTTGAGCACTCTCACCAGCCGCCCATCCAACGGGACGTATCCCTTCAGCGGGCACGAGCGAGAGCCCGCGCCATTTCCCTGAGTTCTTCGCGCGTATGTCGCGGGTGCTGGCTCTTCACCTCCGCCATCAGCGCCTCCTCCTGAGCCGTGATGGGGGTGTCGTCGTCTTGGGATTCGCCAGAAAAACGACGCGCGGCGCGCACCATGCGTGCCGCGCGTTCGTCATCGTGCGTCCTATCATTTTTGGTCATCACCACCTCGCCTCGGACAGGATAACACGCATACACCGTCCGGTCAGGCCGCCCGCGAATACGCCAGGCGGCGGAGCAGGGAATAGACGGCACCCTCCTTTGTGGGCGATTGCACGCAGGCGCGTCCATCGACTTTACCGATGTAGCGAACCACACCTCCGATGAACTCCTGGGCAACGGTCAGCGTCTGGTTGCCCCGACGCAGTTCCATGGTTTCGACGTTGTAGCGCATGGCGATCTCCTCTGTTCGCCACACACCGCTCCAACCGCAGATCGCGGTTATCAATCCAGATATTCAAACTGCGTCACCACCCGCGCCTTTGACCAGCTTGTCTTTGACTTGTTTTTCGCTCATAAGCCCCGGCTTCCGGCGCAATTGAACCCTGCGTCTCCTCCGTCACGACCCCCAACAGCTTGGGACGAGGACGGCGAGAACCCTCTGCCGACGTGATCGTCGCCAGAGGCCGTTTCGCTATGGAGACGGGTTCGAGCGCATGAAAGGGTTTGAATGTTCGAGGCTCTGAACGAGCGGCTGACAGGCGTATTCGACCGGATCACCGGTCGCGGCGCCCTGTCCGAAAAGGATGTCGAGGCTGCGCTGCGCGAGGTCCGCGTCGCCCTGCTCGAGGCCGACGTCGCCCTGCCCGTCGTCAAGGACTTCATCGCCAAGGCCAAGGAGGCCGCGACCGGCGAGGACGTCATCCGTTCGGTCAAGCCGGCCGATCAGGTCATCAAGATCGTCTATGACGGCCTGGTCGACATGCTGGGCGGCGAGGAGCCGGTCGGGCTGAACACCAACGCCACGCCTCCCGCCGTCATCCTCATGGCCGGCCTCCAGGGCTCGGGCAAGACGACGACCTCGGCCAAGCTGGCGCTGCGCCTGACCAAGTTCGATCGCAAGAAGGTCATGATGGCCTCGCTGGACACGCGGCGTCCGGCGGCGATGGAGCAGCTGCAGACCCTCGGCAAGCAGATCGAGGTCGCCACCCTGCCGATCGTGGCGGGCGAGAGCGCGGTCCAGATCACCCGCCGGGCCCTGTCCTCGGCCAAGCTTCAGGGCTTCGACGTCCTGATCCTGGACACCGCCGGCCGCATCACCCTGGACGAGGGGTTGATGAACGAGGTGGCCGAGGTCGCCGACATCAGCCGCCCGGTCGAGACCCTTCTGGTCGCCGACAGCCTGACCGGACAGGACGCGGTGCGCACCGCAGCGGCCTTCCACGAGCGCCTGCCGCTGACCGGCCTGGTGCTGACCCGCGCCGACGGCGACGGGCGCGGCGGCGCCATGCTGTCGATGCGCGCCGTCACCGGCCTGCCGATCAAATATCTGGGCGCGGGCGAAAAGGTTGACCAGCTGGACGTCTTCGACGCCCGCCGCGTCGCCGGCCGCATCCTGGGCCAGGGCGACATCGTGGCCCTGGTCGAAAAGGCCGCCGGCGAGCTGGATCAGGCCAAGGCCGAGAAGATGGCCCGCAAGCTGGCCAAGGGTCAGTTCGATCTGGACGACCTGGCCGGCCAGCTGGCGCAGATGAAGCGCATGGGCGGCCTGCAGGGCGTCATGGGCCTGCTGCCGGGCGTGGCCAAGATGAAGGCCCAGATGGCCGACAACAACATCGACGACCGCATGATCGCCCGCCAGGAAGCCATCCTGTCGTCCATGACCAAGCTTGAGCGCAAGAAGCCCGACCTGCTGAACGCCAGCCGCAAGCGGCGCGTGGCCGCCGGCGCCGGCGTCGAGGTTCAGGACATCAACCGCCTGCTGAAGCAGCACCGGCAGATGGCCGACATGGTCAAGTCGCTGTCGCGCGGCGGACCCAAGAAGATGCAGCAGATGGCCGCCATGCTGGGCGGCCTCGGCGGCGGTGCAGGCGGCGGGGCCGACATGGCCCGCCTCAAGGCGATGGGCGGGGGCAAGATGCCCGAGCCGGACGCCGAACAGATGAAAGCCCTTCAGGACCGGTTCGCCGGCCTGGGCGGCGGACAAACGCCGGGGGGGCTTCCGGGTCTTCCCGGCCTCCCCAAGAAGAACTGATTTCCTAGAAAGAGACTGACAATGCTGAAGATTCGTCTGGCCCGCGGCGGCGCCAAGAAGCGTCCCTACTACCACATCGTCATCGCCGACTCGCACTCGCCGCGCGACGGCAAGTTCATCGAGAAGGTCGGCAGCTACAACCCGATGCTGCCCAAGGACGGCGACAAGCCGCGCGTCGCCCTGAAGGCCGACCGCATCGCCGAGTGGCTCGGCAAGGGCGCCCAGCCCACCGACCGCGTCGCCCGCTTCATCAGCCAGTCGCAGGACGAAGCCCTGGTCGGCAAGGTGAACTGGACCCAGTCCAACAACCCCAACAAGGCCCAGCCGGGCAAGAAGGCTCAGGAACGCGCCGCCGAGCGCGCCCAGCGCGAAGCCGACCGCGCCGAAGCCGAAGCCGCCGCCAAGGTGGAAGCCGCCGAAGCCGCCGAGCGCGCCAAGGCTGAAGCCGCCGCCGCCGCTGAAGAAGCCAAGAACGCCCCGGCTGCTGAAGAAGCCCCCGCCGAAGAAGCCGCCGCCGAAGCGCCTGCCACTGAAGAAGCTCCGGCGGCTGAAGACGCCCCGGCTGAAGACAAGGCCGAGGGCTAAAATCCAAATCTCCGCTCATCCCGGCGGAAGCCGGGACCCAGTGAGAGCCCTTGGCACGACGGTCCGTTGTCGCGCTCCTGGCCAAAGCACTGGGCCCCGGCTTCCGCCGGGGTGAGCGGATTTTTCATGCGCGGAGAGCGGCATGGCCGGCGATGACAGACTGATCCTGGTGGGCCAGGTGGCCGGCGGATTTGGCGTGAAGGGCGAGGTGCGGATCACCGCCTACACCGCCGACCCGCTGGCGCTGACGGCGTACGGCCCTCTGTTGCGCGCCGACGGCTCGCCGGGCCTGACCCTGACCTCGGCCCGGCCCGACAAGAACGGCGTGGTCGGCCGCGCCCGCGAGATCGCCACCAAGGAAGAGGCCGACGCCCTGCGCGGCCTGAAGCTGCACGTGCCGCGCGACCGCTTTCCTGAACCCGACGAAGACGAATTCTATCTCGCCGATCTGGTGGGCGTCCAAGCGCGCGACCCCGATGACGCCGTGCTGGGCGTGGTGAAGTCGGTGCAGAACTTCGGCGCCTCGGACATGCTGGAGATCGCACCCGCGACCGGCGGCCCGACCTGGTACCTGCCCTTCACCCGCGAGGCCGTGCCCGAACTGCACCTGACCGCGGGCTGGCTGCGCGCCGTGCGCCCGACCGAGTTCGGCGAGCGCGAGCCGGACTGAACCGGCGCATCCGTGCGGCGTTCCCGTCTCTACAACGGGAGCCAAAACTCATGAGCGTCTTTTCCTCGATCTGGAACGCTGTCACGCGGCGTAAGCCGAAAGCGGCCAATGCATCCCAAACCGCACCGGCGCCGGCGCCTGCGCAGCCCACCCCCGGCGCCCAACCTACCGCAGCCGTGACACCGGCTACGACGCCTCGGCCGGTCGATGTCGAGGTGGTGCTGACGGAACTGGCGCAGGAGAAGGGCGGCGGCGGCAACTGGCGCACCTCCATCGTCGATCTGCTCAAGCTGCTGGATCTCGACTCCAGCCTGGATTCTCGGAAGGAACTGGCTGCGGAACTGGGCGTCAACGCCGGCCCGCACGGTTCGGCGGAACAGAACATCGCCCTGTCCAAGGCCGTCTGGAAAAAGCTGGCCGAGAACGGCGGCCAAGTCCCGGCCTCGCTCAGGGATTGATCGGAGACGCGGATGCCGTCCAGCGTCATCCGCGCCTTCGACTACGACGCAACGCATCGGCGGCTGACGATCACCTTCGTCTCGGGCGACATCTACGTCTATCTGGGCGTGCCGCCCGAGACGGCCCGCGGTTTGGCCGACGCGCCGTCGAAAGGCGCCTTCTTCGCTGAGCAGATGCGGGATCGCCTCGCCGTCGAGCGGCGCCCGCGCGGCGGTTGAGCCTACTCTTCGTCGCCCGCCAAGCCCATCATGTGGAAGCCGGCGTCGACGTGGACGACTTCGCCGGTGGTCGACAGCCCCAGGTCAGAGCACAGCCAGAGGGCCGCGCCGGCGACGCCCTCCATCGAGGTGTCCTCTTTCATTGCCGACATGGCGCGGCCCTGGGCGATCATGCCCCGGCCGCCGGAGATGCCGGCCAGGCTGAGGGTGCGCATGGCGCCGGCCGAGATGGCGTTGACGCGGATGCCCTTGGGACCGAGGTCGCGGGCGATGTAGCGGGTCGCGGCCTCAAGCCCGGCCTTGGCCACGCCCATGGTGTTGTAGTTCGGGATGGCCCGCTCGGCGCCCAGATAGGTCATGGTGATCATCGAGCCGCCGTTCGGCATCAGCTTGGAAGCCCGCTTTGCCACGTCCACGAAGCTGAACACCGAGATGTTCATGGCCAGCAGGAAGCTGTCGCGCGTGGTGTTGTCCACGAACGATCCCTGCAGCTCGTTCTTGTTAGCGAAGGCGACCGAGTGGACCACGAAGTCGATCGTGCCGAAGGTCTTCTCCAGCTCGGCGAACAGGGCGTCCATCGAGGCGTCGTCGGTCACGTCGCAGGGCAGGATGGCCTTGGCCCCGACGCTTTCGGCCAGCGGGCGGACGCGGCGCTCCAGCCCCTCGCCCAGATAGGTGAAGGCCAGCTCGGCGCCCTGGGCAGCCAGCTGCGAGGCGATGCCCCAGGCGATGGAGTTGGCGTTCGCCACGCCCATGACCAGGCCCTTCTTGCCCTTCATGAGTTCGCCCGCGGGCATGGTCCAGCTGCTCTCGGCCATGACGGCTCTCCTGTTGGTTTTCAGGCGCGTGACCTAGCACCGCGCGCGCAAGGCCGGAAGTCAGTCGCCCGTGGGATAGGGGATGGTCACGCCGGTCGAGATGACGCCCGGCATGGCTTCGCCCAGGCCCGCCAGGATGAACTGGATGGCCATGGCGCACAGGATCAGGCCCAGCACCCGCACCACGACCGCCATGACGACGTCGCCCATGACCCGGCTGATCGGGCCGGTCAGGGAGAAGCAGACGAAGGTGATGACGCTGACCGCCACGATGGCGGCGGCGCTGGCGGCCAGGCCCATGGGACCGAGGACCTGCGCCTCGCCCGCCTGGATGATGACGGCCGAGATGGCGCCGGGGCCGACCAGCAGCGGGATGGCGAAGGGCACGATCAGCCGCTGGAACCGGCGCTTGGCGTAGCCGCGCACGTCCTGCGCGTCCGCCACCGCATCGGCGTCGGCGAAGATCTTGAGGAAGTCCTCGCGCGCCATGCTTAGGCCGAGCAGCAGCAAAAGGATTCCCCCCGCGATGCGGAAGGCGGCCATCGAGATGCCGAAGAACTGCAGCAGCATCAGGCCGGTCAGCAGGAAGAACATCAGGAAGATGACGATGATGACGCACAGCCGGGCGGCCACCGCCATGCGCTGCTTCCAGCTGGCGCCGGCCGTCGCGGCGGCGAAGATCGGGATATTCCCGAGCGGGTCCACCAGCGCGAACAGGATCACGAACAGGTTGATCCCCAGGTAGAACGCGTCCATTGCCTGACCTCGCCCCTCAATACGCCGGCCCAGCCGACGACGCGGCCCGCCGCGTCGCCTCGCCATAGCCGGTCAGCGCGAGCCCGTCGATGACCCACAACCCCAATCGTGCGCCTGATCCCCGGCTGATCTGCGCGCTGGACGTCGAGACGGCCGATGAGGCGCGTCGCCTGGTGGCGCGCACCGACGGGGCCGTCGGTTTCTTCAAGATCGGACTTCAGCTGTTCGCGTCGGACGGCATGGCCCTGGCGCGCGAGCTTAAGGCCGAGGGGCGTGAGGTGTTCCTGGACTGGAAGCTTCACGACATCGGCGCGACGGTTCAGAAGGCGGCGGCGGTTCTGGCCGGTTTGGGCTGCGACCTGCTGACGGTGCACGCCCGGCCGCAGGTGATGGCGGCGGCGATGCGCGGGGTCGAGGGATCAGACCTCAAGGTGCTGGGCGTCACCGTCCTGACCAGTCTGACGGCCGAGGACGTGGCCGCCGACGACCACAGCCTGTCGCCCGCCGAGCTGGTCGAACATCGCGTGCGTCAGGCGCTGGAGGCGGGCGTGCACGGCGTGGTCGCCAGCCCGAACGAGGCGGCGCGCGTGCGCGACCTGGCGCGCGAGGCGGGCCGCGAGGACTTCCTGATCGTCACCCCGGGCGTCCGGCCCGACGGCGCGGCCCTGAACGACCAGGCGCGCGCGGCGACCCCGGCCCAGGCGATCCGCGACGGGGCGACCCATCTGGTGGTCGGCCGCCCGATCACATCGGCTTCGGATCCCCGCGCGGCGGCTCAGGCGATCGCCGAAGAGATCGCCCTGCTCTGACCGACGACGGGCGTGGCTTAGCCCCGCTCGCCGCGCTCCTGAACATAGGGATACTCGCTCGACGACCGCGGCGGCGGCGGCGCGTCGGCCGGGCGGCTGTCCGGCTGACCGTAATATCCCGAGGGCGGCGTATGCCCGTGGTGCGGCGGCGGCGGGGGCGGAGCCTGCTCGAACTCCACAGTGGGCGGGGCCACATCGACCGAAGGGGGAGCGACGTGGACCGGGCCCTGGCTCACATGCACGCGCGATGGGGCGACGCGGACGTCGGCGGGCGCGACGTGGACCGGCGGCGCCTGCACATAGACCTCGCTGGGCTGCACATAGACCGGCGCGGGCTCGACATAGACGGGCGGCGCCTGGACATAGACCGGCGGGGCCTGAACGTGCACCGGCCGCTGGCGCACATGCACCGGAGGCGGCGCGGGCGCATAGACGGGCTCGGGATAGGGCTGAGGTCGATACGACGGCGGCGGGACGCAGCGGCCGCACTCGCGATAGCCCTGGCTGTAGCCGTAGCGTCCGCCGCGATCTTCGACATAGTCGCGGCGCTCGTAGCTGTAGTGCTCGACCGGCGGGGTCAGCTGCGAATAGCCGTAGCCGCTCGAGTGGCCGCCGCCGTACCCGCCGCCGGCGTAGCCGTAATCGTAGCCGTTGTAGCCCGAGCCGCCCTGACGATAGCGGGTCCAGGGCGCGCCGCCGGAGTAGTCGCGGCCGAAGCCGTAGACCGGATAGCCGAACGGCATCGACTGCTGGACCTGGCCGCCCCAGCCGCCGCGGATCGGTTCGGCGTGGCTGATCACCACCGGGGGGGCGTAGCCCGCGCCGCCGGCGCCGTAGGCGTATCCGCCGCCGTAGGTCTGGACCGGCCCGTAGTCGCCGCGCCAGCCGGTGTCGCTGTAGCTTTCGGAGCGAGAGACGTATCCGCGCACCGAGCCGTGGCTCTGCGCGTCGGACCAGGACCGGGCCTGGGCGTGGCCGCCAGCGTAGGCCTGGCCGTGGACCGGCATGTGGCGGGCGTATCCGCCCGCGGCGTTTCTGTGCCCCTGCGCCTGGGCGGCCGAAGCGGCGGCCAGCGCCGCCAAGGCCAGTGTCGCGGTGGTGATGTGTCGAGCCGTCACGGCCGGTCTCCCTGTCGATTCCCAGCCAAGCTAATGCCGTTTTCTCGAAACGGTTCGGTTTTCCCTCTGGGCGCGAAGGACAGGGTTAACTTTCCCTAAAAATCGATCGCCAAACCCTTCTTCTCCCAATCGCCATAGCGAGTGGGCTCGGGCCCGCGCGGGCCGCCGTCTTCCGGCGGAAGCCCAGGGGCAGTCTCGGCCTCGCGGCGTTCGGCCGCCTCCAGCAGGGCGCGGCGGGCCACTTCGCTGAGGGGCCGGTCGGGCGTGGCGTGCGGGACGTCTGCGTTATGGCGCGGCGGGGCGTCGTCGACGGACGGGGTGGGATGATCGGTCACAGGGCGTCTCCCTTGAGGGGCGGGCGGTGCGCAATCAGATAGTCGAGCGACCGGCCCGCGTCATGGCCGGACATGGTGACCTGCGATGAATCATCTGAAGACCTTCGCCCTTCTGGCCGTGATGACCGCCCTGTTCATGGGCCTGGGCTACCTTATCGGCGGCGCGGGCGGCATGGCGATCGCCTTCGTGATCGCGCTGGGGCTGAATATCTTCAGCTACTGGAACGCCGACAAGATGGTGCTGAAGATGTACCGGGCGCAGGTGGTGGACGAGAGCCACCCCAACGCCGTGGTGCGCACCTATGTGGCCGACGTGGTGCAGATGGCGGCCGACGCCGGCCTGCCGCGTCCGGCCATCGCCATCATCCCGACGGATCAGCCCAACGCCTTCGCCACCGGCCGCAATCCGGCGAATGCGGCGGTCTGCGCCACCACCGGCCTGCTGGACATGCTGAACCGCGACGAAGTGCGCGGCGTGATGGCCCACGAACTGGCCCATGTGAAGAACCGCGACACCCTGATCATGACCGTGACGGCCACCATAGCCGGCGCCATCGCCATGCTGGCCAACTTCGCCCTGTTCTTCGGCGGCGACCGGGATCGTCCGGGCGGCATCATCGGCACCATCGCCCTCATGCTGCTGGCGCCCATGGCGGCCGGCCTGGTGCAGATGGCCATCAGCCGCTCGCGTGAATACGAAGCAGACCGGGTCGGGGCCGAGATCGCGCGCGACCCTCAGGCCCTGGCCTCGGCGCTGCAGAAGATCGAGGCCTACGCCAAGCGGATCGAGAACCCGACAGCCGAGCGCAATCCGGCCTCGGGCCAGCTGTTCATCATCAATCCGCTGACCGGACGCGGCGCGGACAACCTGTTCTCGACCCACCCCAACACCGGCAACCGCGTGCGCGCTCTGATGGAGCTGGGTGCGAAGATGGGCATGAGCCGTCAGGCGCCCGCCGCCTTCCACGCGCCTGCGGCGCGGGCTTCGACGGCGGTTCCGACCTCGACAGACGCTGCCCAGGGACCGCGCGGCCCCTGGGGCTGAGCCCGACCGGTCTCAGTCCATCAACTGCTGAGACAGATAGACGTAGTGCCGCGCCCAGCGACGGGCGTTGGCGACCGGGTCGGCGTCATTGGAGTGGCCGCCCGCCGTGTCCTCGAAATACAGGTGGTCGTGGCCCATGTCTCCCAGGCGCGCGGCGAACTTGCGGGCGTGGCCGGGGTGGACCCGGTCATCGCGGGTGTTGGTGGTCAGATAGACGCGCGGATAGTTCACGTCGGGCCGCAGCTGCTGATAGGCCGAATAGCGGGCGATGAACTCGGCGTCGGCGGGGATGCGCGGGTCGCCGTATTCGCCGATCCATGAGGCGCCGGCCGGCAGCTCCTGATAGCGCAGCATGTCGACCAGCGGGCTCTCGATGACCGCCGCGTTGAACAGCTCGGGATGCTGGGTGATCGACACCGAGGTCAGGACCCCGCCGTTCGACCGGCCGTAGATTCCCAGCTGCTTGGGCGTGGTGATCCCGCGCGTCTGCAGGTCGCGGGCGACAGCGGCGAAGTCGTCGAAGGACCGCTGGCGGTTCTCGCGCAGCGCCGCCTGGTGCCAGGCCGGGCCGAACTCGCCGCCGCCGCGGATGTTGGCCGAGACGAAGACGCCGCCGTTCTCCAGCCACAGCTTGCCCATCTCGGGCCGGTAGATCGGCGGGAAGCTGGCCTGGAAGCCGCCATAGCCGAACAGGATGGTCGCCGCCGGTCCCTGCTGATCGCGCGGGCGGGTGACGAAATAGGGGATGCGGGCGCCGTCGGTCGAAACGGCCTCGAACTGCTCCACGACGTGGGTCGAAGCGTCGAACTTGGCCGGGGTGGTTTTCAGTTCGGTCAGCGAGGCGCCCGGCACGCTGGCCAGGTTCAGGGTCGCCGGCGTCAGGAAGCCCTGGGTCGAGACGAAGACCTCGCCGCGCGATTTGGAGCTGTCGCCCAGGCCGACCGAGCTATTGGCCGGCACGGCGATGTCGGTGGCGCGCCACGCGGCGTGGCCGCGCTGGACGCTGCTGTCGAAACGCTTCAGCGTGCCGACGACGTTATCGGACACCACGGCCAGGATGCTGTCGGACATGACACGCACGCTGTCGATCGACTGGCGCTCGCCCGGCGTGAAGATGACGTTCTTGAGGTGGTTCGTCGCCACAGGCATCGAACCGTCCCCATGATCCTCGAGGAATGCTAGCGGCACAGACAGAAGCGAGCCGGGTGACACAGGCTCTTCTTGCCAGGTGAATTCCTGGTCGTTCGAGAAGATCAGGCGGTTGCCCTGTGTTCCGAAGATTGAGACCCGCTCGGGCAGGTTCAGCTTGACCGCGCGGCCGTCGACCCAGCGCCAGGTCTCGGCGCGGAAGGTGTCCAGCGGGCGGCGGAACAGCACGGCTTCGACGTTGCCGTCCTTGTCGCGATAGACCGCCGGGCTGACGCCATAGCCGCCGTCGCCCTGTTCGCCGCGATAGACCTCGGTCGCCTGGTCCAGGGTCTGGCCGCGCTTCAGCGACTTGACAATGTAAGGATAACCTGACTCCGTCAGGGTGGGCCGGCCGTTCTCGGCGCCGAAGTCGGTGGCGATCAGCAGAGTGTCGCGATCCAGCCAGCTGATGCGGTGCTTGCCTTCCGGCAGGACGAAGCCGCCGTCCACGAACCGCTTGGTCGTGGTGTCGAACTCGCGCACCACCACGGCGTCCTTGCCGCCGTCCGACAGATTGACCAGGCAGCGCGTCTCGTCCGGCGCCAGGCAGCTGACGCCCTTCCAGACCCAGTCCTTGCCCTCGGCCCGGGCCAGGGCGCCGACGTCGATCAGGGTCTCCCACTGGGGCGCGTCGGTGCGATAGCTGTCCAGCGTCGTGCGCCGCCAGACGCCCTTGGGATTGGCCGCGTCTTGCCAGAAGTTGCCGACGCCGTCGCCCAGGAACGAGGGCGAGGGAATGCGGTCCGTGGCGGTCAGGATGGCCTGGGCCTGCTGACGGAAGGTCTCGTAGCGGCGGTCGCCTTCCAGCACGGCCAGGGCCTTGCGGTTGGATTCCGCGACAAAGGCCATGGCCTCGGCGCCGTCCACCTGCTCCAGCGCCAGATGATCGTCCGCCGCCGCGACGCCCGCCGGCGACAGGTCGGCCGGGAAGTGCGGCGCCGGCCCCCGCTGAGCCGCCTGCTGGGCGGGCGCCTGGGCCACCGGCGCGGTGGTCGCGCAGGCGCCCAGCATCAGCGCCGGGATGGCGGCGGACAGGATCAGGTGACGCATGGATTTCTACTCCGCTCGTCCCGGCGCGCCGGGACACAGGTATGGGCGGCCGAAGCCGCCCACGTTCAGGCCTATTGCTGCGCCGGTTCGTCCATCAGGCGACGCGTCAGATAGGTGTATTCCAGCGCCAGCCGCCGGGCGGTCTCGCGCAGATTGGCGCCGGCCGCGTGGCCGCCGTCGGTGTTCTCGTAGAACAGGACCGGATAGCCCAGCTCCTCAAGCCGCGCGGCCGCCTTGCGGGCATGGCCCGGGTGGACGCGGTCATCCTTGGTCGAGGTGTGGATGAAGACTTCCGGATAGGGCTGGCCCGCGCGCAGGTTCTGATAGGGCGAATAACGCTCGATCCACGCGCGCTGCTCGGGGATGTCGGGGTTGCCGTACTCCGCGATCCAGCTGGCGCCCGCCAGCAGACGGTGGAAGCGCAGCATGTCGAACAGCGGCACCTGGATGACCGCCGCATTGATGAGGTCGGGCCGCTGGGTCAGCATCGCACCCATGAAAAGCCCGCCCTGCGAGCCGCCCATGATGCCCAGATGCGGCTGGCTGGTGATGCCGCGCGTGATCAGGTCCTGGGCCACGGCCTGGAAGTCCTCGTGCGCGCGTTGGCGGTTTTCCTGAAGCGCCGCCTGGTGCCAGCGCGGGCCGAACTCGCCGCCGCCGCGCGTGTTGGCGATGACATAGACGCCGCCGCGCTCCAGCCACAGCTTGCCGACCGTCGGCGAATAGCCGGGCAGAAGCGACGACTGGAAGCCGCCGTAGCCGTACAGCAGCGTCGGGTTGGACCCGTCCATCGCCATGGCGTCCTTGTGGACCACGAAATACGGGATCATCGTCCCGTCGGCCGAGCGGGCCTCGAACTGATCCACGCGCATGCCGGTGGCGTCGAACTTGGCCGGCAGCGACTTGACCTGGGCCACGTCGCCCGTCGCCGCATCGGCCAGATACAGGCTGGACGGGTTCAGATAGCCGGCCACGCTGACGAACACCTTGTCGTCGCGGTCCGAACTGGAGCCGATGCCGACCGTGACGTTTTCGGGCAGATCCAGGCGGGTGCGCGACCATTCGCCCGAGGCCGAGGGCTCATAAACATAGACCGAGCCGCGCACGTTCTCGTACAGGGCCACGATCAGCTTGTTGCGCGTCGCCGAAACCGCCTCGACCGCCTCGCGCTCGCCGGGGCGGATGATCAGTTGGGCCGGCGTGGCCGGGTCAGCCAGCCAGGCCTCCAACGGCCAGGCGATCACGTCGCCGGTGGTGAAGTTCTGGCCGGACGGGGCCGTCCAGTCCTGATCGGTGGTGACCACCAGCTGGCCGTTCACGAGCGCGTTGATGTTCGACTTGGCCGGCAGCTGCAGCTGGGTTGTCGTGCCGTCGTCGTTCAGGCGCCACGTCTCGCCTTCGTAGAAGTTGATCGAGCGGTTCAGCAGCACCGCCTTTACGGCGCCGTCGGCGTCGCGCAGCGCATAGCCCGAGACGGATACGTCGGTGGACTGGCCGCGGAAGACTTCCTGCGCCTGATCGACCGTCTGGCCGCGCTTCATCAGCTTGACGATCATCGGATAGCCCGAGTCCGTCAGCGTGCCCTCGCCGAAATCGCGCGAGATCAGCAGGGTGTCCTGGTCGATCCAGCTGGCGCCGCCCTTGGATTCCGTCAGTTCGATGCCGCCAGGCACAAAGGCCTTGGTCGTGATGTCGAACTCGCGAACGGTCACGGCGTCCTTGCCGCCGTCCGACAGGGAGACCAGACAGCGGTTCCCCTCGGGCGGCAGGCAGCTCATGCCCTTGTAGACCCAGTTCTTGCCCTCGGCGGCCGCCAGGGCGTCGATGTCCAGAATGGTCTCCCACTGGGGCGCGTCGGTGCGATAGCTGTCCAGCGTGGTCATGCGCCAGATGCCGCGCACGTGCTCTGCGTCCTGCCAGAAGTTGGAGACGCGGCCGTCGTGGCGCAGGCCCGGCGACGGGATGCGGTCGCGCGACTGGACGATTTCCAGCGCCTGCTGATGCAGGGTCTCGTAGCGGGGGTCGCCTTGCAGCACGCCCAGCGAGCGGGTGTTCTGTTGATTGACCCAAGCCATGGCCCGGTCGCCCTCGACCTCCTCGAGCCACAGATAGGGATCGTCGGCCTGGGCGCTGGGGGCGGATGGGGCGGTGGCCGGCGTGGACGTCTGGGCCAATGCGGTCGTGCTCAGGCTGGTGGAGGCGAGAAGGGCGGCGAGCGCCCCGGCGGAAGCGAGCGAACGGATCATCGACAAGGCCCCGAGAAAACAGAGGCCGGCACCTTAACCACAGACGGCCGACCGACAAGCGGGCGCGACATTACAGCCCTGTAATGATCAATTGCCTTCGTCGGGAATGGCCAGCGTTGTTCCGCAGGCCTTGCAGTGCACGGCGTCCGGATCGTGCTTCTGGAGGGCGCAGGTGGGGCAGGGAAACCGCACCTTGTGCGGCCGCAGCAGCGTCTGGCCCAGACGAACGAAGAGCGTGACCCCCGCCAGCATGATGACGATGGACACGATCCGACCCCATGGGCCGGGCAGCAGAATGTCGCCATAGCCGGTCGTCGTCAGGCTGGTGACGGTGAAATACAGGGCGTCGAGATAACCGCTCAGGCCGTCGGCGCGACCCAGGAACCAGGTATAGACAAAGCCGGTGGCCACGAAGACAAAGGTCACCAGCGCCGCCAGCGCCTTCACGATCTCCTCGACGCGCGTGTCGTCGTAGCGCCGGCCGACGGTGCGCCAGAAGAAGTCCGAGCTGATCAGGGTCCACAGGCGCAGCAGCCGCAGGAAGGCCAGGCTGAACAGCCAGGCCGGGAACAGCAGCGTGGCCAGCACGAACAGATCGACCCAGACGATCGGCTTCTTCAGCCAGTCGCGGATGTCGGCATAGGCCAGGGCGCGCGCCGTCAGATCCGCCGCCAGCAGCGCGGCGATCAGATAGTCCACCGCGTAGAATACCCAGCCGCCTTCCTTGAGCACAGGCGCGGCGATGAAAAAGGCGATGATGGCGATGTCGATGATGATGACGGCCAGCCGGAACCGCACCGCCGGCGGCTGGGAGCCGTGGTAAAGGTAGCGCAGGCGGGCCCGCAGGCGCAGGCCGCCGCCGTTCGCTTCTGTATGGCTCAAGCGCATCCCCGCTTCATGGACCGGCCGGACCATAGAGCACGCCACGCCAGCGCCAAGCCCCGGCTCGAAACGGCGTCGGCGAGCGTCTATATGCGAGCCATGACCCACGCTTCGCCCGGCCGTCCCTATGTGCGCATGAACGGCGCCGGCAACGACTTCATCGTCGTCCAGGCGTTCGACGCCGCGTTTCGGCCCGAGGCCGAGGCTGTGCGCGCCCTGTGCGACCGCGCCTCGCCTACCGGCGGCTGCGATCAGCTGATCGTGCTGGAGCCCACGCCGGATGCGGACGCCTTCATGCGGGTCTGGAACGCCGACGGCTCCAGCGTCGAGACCTGCGGCAACGCCCTGCGCTGCGTCGGCTGGCTGATGATGGAGGCCTTGAACCACGAAGAGGTGCGGATCGACACCGTGGGCGGCCCCACCACTGCCCGTCGTGTATCAGGCCGCGTCGGGTCGGGAGATCCCGAAGGGTCGACGAGCGCGGCCCGAATTCAAGTCGATATGGGCAAGCCGCGCCTGGACTGGACCGAGGTGCCGCTGGCCGAAGAGATGGACACGCGTGGGATCGAACTTCAGGTCGGCCCTATCGACGACCCGGTGATCCATACGCCAGGCGCGGTCTCCATGGGCAATCCGCACGTCGTCTTCTTCATGGACCATGCGCCGAACGACGCCTTCGTGCGCGGCTCGGGCTCGCTGATCGAGCATCACCCGCTGTTTCCCGAAGGGGTCAACGTCGGCTTCGCCCATGTCGAGGCGCCCGATCGCATCCGCCTGAGAGTGTGGGAGCGCGGCGCGGGCTTGACCAAGGCGTGCGGCACGGGGGCCTGCGCAGCGCTGGTCGCGGCGGCGCGAAGGGGCAAGGCCGACCTGTCGGCGGACGTTGTGGTCGACGGCGGGGTGCTGCGCATAGACTGGGACGAGACCACCGGCCACGTGCTGATGACAGGCCCAGTCGAGGTCGAAGGCACGGGCGTCCTACCGCCCTGAGGCGCCAAGGGCGGTTGTCCCTGGGGAAGGGGGGCTCTAGGACAGGTCTGCGCCCGCTTCAGACCCGAGACCCCGATGCCCGAACTGACCGACAAGCAGACCTTCTCCGACGACGAGGCGCTGGAATTCCACCGCGTGCCGACGCCCGGCAAGATCTCCATGGCGCCGACCAAGCCGATGGCGACCCAGCGTGACCTGTCGCTGGCCTATTCGCCCGGCGTGGCCATTCCGGTGCTGGCGATCGCCCAGGATGTCGACAAGGCCTACGACTATACGTCCAAGGGCAATCTGGTCGCAGTGATCTCGAACGGCACCGCGATCCTGGGCCTGGGCAACCTGGGTCACATGGCCTCCAAGCCGGTGATGGAGGGCAAGTCGGTCCTGTTCAAACGCTTTGCCGACGTCGACAGCTTCGACGTCGAGGTGAAGACGACCGACCCGGACGAGTTCGTCACCGTGGTCAAGAACATCGGCGACACCTGGGGCGGCATCAATCTGGAGGACATCAAGTCCCCCGAATGCTTCGTGATCGAGAGCGAGCTTCAGGACCTGCTCGACATCCCCGTCTTCCATGACGACCAGCACGGCACGGCCATCATCTCGACCGCCGGCCTGATCAACGCCTGCCACATCACTGGCAAGAAGCTGGAGGACGTGAAGGTCGTTCTGGCCGGCGCCGGCGCGGCCGGCCTGTCTTCAATCGCCCTGATGAAGTCCGTCGGCGTGCGCGCCGAGAACACCGTCATCGTCGATCGCGACGGCGTGGTCTACAAGGGTCGGGACAATGTCGATCAGTGGAAGGCCGCCCACGCCACCGACACGACGCACCGCACCCTGGCAGAGGCGATGGTCGGCGCCGACGTGGTCATCGGCCTGTCGGCCAAGGGCGCCATCACCAAGGAGATGGTGGCGTCCATGGCGCCGCGACCGATCATCTTCGCCATGGCCAACCCTGACCCGGAAATCACGCCCGAAGACGTGCTGTCGGTGCGCTCGGACGCCATCATCGCCACGGGCCGATCCGACTACGTCAACCAGGTCAACAACGTGTTAGGTTTTCCTTACATTTTCCGGGGCGCCCTGGACGTGCGTGCGCGCCAGGTGAACCACGAGATGAAGGTCGCCTGCGCCCAGGCCCTGGCCGCCCTGGCGCGCGAGGACGTGCCGGACGAGGTCGCCGCCGCCTATCGCGGCCGCAAGCTGAAGTTCGGCCCGGACTACATCATCCCCACGCCCTTCGATCCGCGCCTGATCTGGTACATTCCGCCCTTCGTCGCGCAGGCGGCGATGGACACCGGCGTGGCCCGCAAGCCCATTGAGGATATGGACGCCTATCGCACCGAGCTGCGCCAGCGCGTCGACCCGTCGGCCTCGCTGATGCAGAAGATCTCGTCCGCTGTGCGGGCGGGGCCGAACAAGCGCGTGGTCTTCGCCGAGGGTGAGGAGACGTCGGTCATCCGCGCGGCCTGGGGGTTCAAGCAGGCCGAGCTGGGCACGCCGATCCTGGTCGGACGCGAGGATCTGATCCGCCAGAACGCCGCCGAGGCCGGGCTGAACTTCGACGAGCTGGGCATCGAGATCGTCAACGCCCGCGTCTCGACCCACAACACGGGCTACACCGACTGGCTGTACGAGCGCCTGCAGCGCCGGGGCTATCTGCGCCGCGACGTCCAGCGCATGATCAACCAGGACCGCAACTACTTCGGCGCCGCCATGGTCGCGCGGGGCCAGGCCGACGCCATGGTCACCGGCGTGACCCGCAACTTCAACATGGTGCTCAAAGAGGTCCGGCGCGTGCTGGACGTCCAGGACACCCTGATCGGCCTGTCGATCGTCCTGGCCAAGGGCCGCACCCTGTATGTGGCCGACACCTCGATCCACGAATTGCCCGACGCGGCCGAGCTGGCCGACATCGCCATCAAGGCGGCGGCGACCGTGCGCAAGCTGGGCCACGAGCCCCGCGTGGCCTTCCTGTCCTACTCCACCTTCGGCAACCCCCCGGGCGACCGGGGCGAGAAGGTGCGCGAGGCCATCCGCATCCTTGACGGCATGAACGTCGACTTCGAATACGAGGGCGAGATGCCGCCGGAACTGGCGCTCGATCCCGAGGCGCGGTCGTCGTATCCGTTCATGCGCCTGACGGGCGACGCCAATGTGCTGGTCATGCCGGCCATCCATTCGGCCTCGATCTCGACCCGTCTCGTCCAGGCCCTGGGCGGCGCGACTGTGATCGGCCCGCTGCTGGTGGGGCTGGAGAAGTCGGTGCAGATCGTGCCCCTGGGCGCCTCGGTCAGCGAGATCATCACTGCAGCCACCTTCGCCGCCTACGACGAAACGGTGGCCTGACGGGTCAGGCCGGGGTTTCGGCCCCGGCCCGCTCGGCCTCGGCCGCGCGCGCATCGATCTCGGGCTGGCGGCGCGCGATCATGAAAGCCAGCACCACGGCCACGACGCCGATGGCGACCGAATACAGGAAGAAGCTCGCGTAGCCTGCGCCAAAGGACGCCGGGGTGACGCCTGCGATTTCGGCGCCCTTGGCCAGCGCCCCCTCCGGCAGACGATCGAACATCGGGCGCAGCGCCCCCGTCAGCCCGCCCGCCTCGGCCATGCGCGCCGAGCCCTCGACGATGCGCCCGCTCTGCGACGCGATGATCTTGCCGAATATGGCGTACAGCGAGCTGAACAGGGCGTACTGGGTGGCGGTGAAGCCGGCCGCCGTCAGGCTGGACATATAGACGATCAGGGCCGTGCCGGCGAAACCGGTGGCGAAGTTGTCGATGGTGATCGACCCGTAGAGGGCCGGCATGGACGCCCCTTGCGTCGCCAGCCAGATGAAGACCAGGTTCGACAGCGGGCTGGCGAACACGCCCATCACCATGGTGCGCAGGATGCCGAACCGCGTCACCGCCCAGGCCCCGGCCGAGATGCCGGCCAGCGAGGCGACCACGCCATAAACCTTACGCACCTCGGCGATCTCGGTCAGGCTGAACCCTAGGTCGATGTAGAAAGGGTTCATCAGGTTCAGCACGAAATCCGACAGCCGGTACATGCAGATCAGCGCCAGGATCAGCAGACCGAACTTCGTCCCGAACCGCCCGAAGAACTCGCCCAGCGGCTGGCCATAGGCACGGCGCAGATAGACGCCCGGCCGCGTCTGGCGACCGGGCAGGGGCACGCAGGCCAGGGCGATCAGGCCCAGGCCCGCCACGACGGCGGGAAACTGGATGAAGATGCCGGTCTCGCGCGATTCCCACACCGCCTTGAAGGACTCGGCCGCCGCGTCCGACTGTCCGAACAGGTGCAGGGCCGCATTCAGGAAGGTGGCGTTGGCCGCCAGGCCCGATCCGGCGATCAGGGCGCCGATCAGGATCAGCGCAAGACGCCCGCCCCATTCGAACACCTCGAGCGCCGGACGAGCGACCATGTCGGCGACGACGCTGGGGCGCGCCGGCTGCGTCGGCTCGCGCGGCGCCAGGATCGTGGCGCCGACGGCGACCAGCATGCACCCGGCCATGACGGCGTAGGAGAAGTTCCAGCCGTAGGAGTCCGCCAGCACCAGCGGCAGGGCGCCGGCGGTGATCATGGCGATGCGGTAGCCCCACTGATAGGCGGCGGCCATGGTGCCGTAGAGCGGCGTGTCCACCACCTCGATGCGCCAGGCGTCGATGGCGATGTCCTGGGTTGAGCCGGCGAAGCCGACCAGCACCGCCAGAAGCGCCACCTGGCCCAGGTTCAGCGCCGGATCCGATCCCGCGATCAGCCACAGGCCGACGATGATCAGCACCTGCATGGTCGCCATCCACGACCTTCGCTGGCCCAGCAGGCGGCCCAGAAGCGGGATCCGCACGCGATCCACCACCGGCGCCCAGACGAACTTCAGCGCGTAGGACAAGGTGGCCAGGGCGAAGACGCCGATGGTCTGAAGCGACAGGTCCGACTGGCGCAGCCATGCCGACAGGGTGTCGAAGATCAGGAAGAAGGGCAGGCCCGCCGCGGCGCCCAGCAGTAGCATGACGAAGACGCGGCGGTCGCGCAGGGACTTGATGAAATCCCAGGTGGTCGGCCGGCTCTTGGCGGCTGCGGTCATTCTCGAGGCGTCCCCGGATCAGGCGCCCCCGCGCCGTTGTCGGGTCAGACCTTGGCGCGCGCCGCTGCGTTCGTCCAGCGGGCCAGGGCGGCTTTCAGCGCCTCGGCCTCAAGCGGCTTGACCAGATGGTCGTCCATGCCGGCGTCCAGGCACGTCTTGCGGTCCTCGGCAAAGGCGTTGGCGGTCAGGGCCAGGATGGGCGTCTGGTCGCCCGCGGCGCGGATGGCGCGGGCGGCTGCGGGGCCGTCCATGCCGGGCATGCGCATGTCCATGAACACCAGGTCGTAGCGGGCGCGCTTCAGCGCCTCGACCGCCTCATGGCCCGAGGCGGCGGTCTCGACCGCGCAGCCCTCGCGCTTCAGCAGTGTGGCGGCCAGCAGGGCGCCGACCGGATTGTCCTCGACCAGCAGCACCCGCACCCCCGCGAAGCGGATCGGCGTGACGCGGTCGTCCTCGCCGCCGCGCGCATCGGTCCGCGCCTCGCCCGCCGCCGCCTGCACCCGCTCGATCAGGGACCGGCGGCGCAGGGGCTTGATCAGATAGCCATGGAAGCCCGCCGCCCGGTAGCGGACGATCAGGTCGCGCTCGCACGGCTTCAACAGGATGATGGCCTGACCGTCCGGCCGTTCGGCCAGGTCGCCCGCCGCCGTGCCGGCGTGATCGACCAGGGTGAGAGGCGCGGTCTTCGCCACCTCGGCGCCGGACGCCTCCAGCTGGCCGACGGCCGCGTCGCGCACGAACGGATCGGGCGACCGCACCGCCACGGTGAAGTCCTCCAGCCCGCGCTCGCGCCGGCCAGGGCCCGCGATGGGGAAGGCGGCCTCGAAGCGGAAGCGGGATCCGACGCCTTCGGGCCCGTCCTCGACCCAGACCTTGCCCTCCATGGCTTCGGCCAGCTTGCGCACCACAGCCAGGCCCAGGCCCGCGCCGTCGAAGCGGGCGGCGTCGGAGGAATCGGCATGGCCGAACTCTTCAAAGATGCGGGTGCGCGCTTCGGGCGGTACGCCGGGGCCCGTGTCGTCGACGACAAAGGCCAGCCGCGGCCGGGCGTTGGTTCCGCCGGCTCTCTCGACGTGGATGCGAACCCCGCCCGACGCCGTGAACTTCACCGCGTTTCCGGCAAGGTTGAACAGCACCTGGCGCAGGCGCGCCTCGTCGGCGATCACGTCGGGCGCATCGGCAGCCACGGACCAGGCGATCTCTATGCCCTTGTCGTGGGCGCGCGGGCTGAGCAGTTCGGCCACGCCGCGCACCAGCCCCTCCAGTTCGACGGGCGCCGGATCGAACTCCAGCTTGCCGGCCTCCAGCCGGGCGTAGTCCAGCAGGTCGTTGACCAGACCCAGCAGATGCTCGGCCGACGACCGCGCCGCCTCGGCGTAGGCGCGTTGGGCGCCATCCAGGCGGGTGCGGGTCAGAAGGCCCAGCATGCCGATGACGCCATTCAGCGGCGTGCGCATTTCGTGGCTCATCAGGCGCAGGAACTGCTGCGCCGGCTCGCCCTCTGGCGGGGCGAACAGGTCCGGCGCCGCCTTGTCGATCGTCCGCGTCGCCCGTCTGGCCATCCTGGTCCCCGCCGCCTGTCGCCCGTGCGGAACCCACATTGGCGCCGAAGGCTTAAGAACCGCTGATCTTTTTAGCCGGCTTTTCGCGGCCCGACCGGTGCGCTACCGAAGGCGCAGGCACTCCAGCAGGATTTGACGATGCGCGTTCTCATTCTCGGCGGCGACGGCTTCTGCGGCTGGCCCACGGCGCTGCACCTTTCGGCGCGGGGCTGGGATGTGACGGTGGTCGACAACCTGTCGCGCCGCAACATCGACAACGAGCTTGAAGTTCAGTCGCTTACGCCGATCCGCACCATGGGCGAGCGCATCGCGGCCTGGAAAGAGGTGTCGGGCCGCGACATCGGCTTCGTCAACATGACCGTCGGCAAGGAGTTCGACCGGCTGGTCGCCGTGATCCGCGAACTGAAGCCCGACAGCATCGTCCACTTCGCCGAGCAGCGCGCGGCGCCCTATTCGATGAAGTCCGCGCGGCACCGTCTCTACACCGTCGACAACAATCTGAACGCCACCAACCACCTGCTCGCCGCCATGGTGGAGAGCGGACTGGACATCCACCTGGCCCACCTGGGGACCATGGGGGTCTATGGCTACACGACCGCCGGCCTGCGAATCCCCGAAGGCTATCTGAAGGTGACGGTGGACACCGATCACGGGCCGACCGAGCAGGAAATCCTGTTCCCGCCGAACCCCGGCTCGATCTACCATATGACCAAGACCCAGGACGCCCTGCTGTTTCAGTTCTACGCCAAGAACGACGGGGTTCGGATCACCGACCTGCACCAGGGCATCGTCTGGGGCGCGCAGACGGAAGAGACGCGCAAGGACGAGCGGCTGATCAACCGGTTCGACTATGACGGCGATTACGGCACGGTGCTGAACCGCTTTCTGATGCAGGCGGCGGTGGGCCATCCGCTGACGGTGCACGGCTCGGGCGGGCAGACGCGGGCCTTCATCCACATCCAGGACACGGTCCGCTGCGTCGAGCTGGCGCTGAAGAACCCGCCCAAGGCGGGCGAGCGGGTCAAGATCCTGAACCAGATGACCGAGAGCCGGCGCGTGCGCGACCTGGCCCGGATGGTCGCCGACATGACCGGCGCCGAGATCGCCCACCTGCCCAATCCCCGCCAGGAGGCCGACGAGAATGAACTGGTCGTCGCCAACGATCAGTTCCGCGACCTGGGCCTGAAGCCGATCACCCTGGCCGAGGGTCTGATGACCGACGTGACCGAGATCGCCCGCCGCTACGCCGATCGCGCCGATCGATCGCGCATCCCGTGCGTATCGGCCTGGAACACCCGCCGCGCCGAGGCGCTGAACGCCGAGCCCGTCCCGGCCGCCTCGACCACGGCCGCCGCCCACAGCCGCATCGCCTGACCGATTTATGACCACGACCACCGCCGACCCGACCGTCCTGCTCGTCTTCGGAGGCGGCTGGCTGGGCGAGGCGGCGGCCCGCGAGGCGGTCCGACGGGGCGGCCGCGCCATCGCCACCTCGCGCGACGCCGACCGCCGTGCGGCTCTGCAGGCGGCGGGGATCGAGGCCGTGGACCCCAATGACCCCCAGGCGCTGGGTGCTGCTCTGGAGCAGGCGCAGGCCGTGCTGGTCACGGCCCCGCCGGATGACAAAGGCTGCCCGGGCTTGCGCGCACTGGCGCCCCTGGCCGGCCGGGCCTGGCCGGATTGGATCGGCTATGTCTCCTCCACCAGCGTCTATGGCGACCGAGCCGGCGGCTGGGTGTTCGAGGATGGCGCGCTGAACGCCGCCACGCTTCAGGGCGCGCGCCGCGTCCGGGCCGAGCGCGACTGGCTGGACGGCGCCCAGGGCATGGGGCTGACGGTGCAGATCATTCGTCTGCCGGGCCTGTATGGGCCGGGGCGCAGCGTCATCGACCGGCTGCACGATGGCTCGGCCAAGCTGGTGCGCAAGCCCGGGCAGATTTTCAACCGGATCCATGTGGTCGACGCGGTGTCGGGTCTGTTCTCCTCCATGGCCCGTCCGGCGCCCGGCCGCGCCTACACCCTGACCGACGACGAGCCGGCGCCTGCGGACGAGGTCATGGCCTGGGCCGCCAAGCGGCTGGGCCTGCCGCAGCCGCCGGAAGTTGACTGGACGGACCCTTCGGTCAGCGAAGGCATGCGCCGCTTCTATCTTGACTCCAAACGCCTCTCGAACGCCCGCGCCAAGGCCGAGCTCGGCTGGCGGCCGCGCTACCCCAGCTATCGCGAGGGGCTGGAAGCGATCATCGCTGGAAAGTGACGCGGGCGCTCAAGCCGCGAGCGACCGCGTTGCGACCATAGCGCCCTTAGAACGGGAGGATGTTCCGCTGACGGCTGTAGGCCATGGTGCCGACGTTGGCGCCCAGGCGCAGGCCGACGCCGGTTCGGATGGGAGCCAGGACAATGCCGTCGGCGCGCTGATAGTTCACGCCCAGGCCGGCGACCAGATAGGCCGAGCCTTCGACGCCGGGGTAGCGACGGTACAGCATGTCGGGGTGGTACAGACCATAGACCAGGGTGAAGACCCGGCTGGCGTTGCCGCCGATGTCCCAGCCGATCGAGATGCCCTGCCAGAAGACTTCCTGCGAGGCGCTCATGTCCTTCATGTGCAGGGCGCCGCGTCCGTAGCGCAGACCGATGGCGGCGGCGCCGGCGCCCTCTTCGCCCGCGATATAGGCGGTGGGGCGATCGCCCTGATCGGCGAAGACGCGCTCGACCGCGCGGCCGACCGTCTCGGCGGCGATTCCCAGTTCGCGCGAGCCGGCGGCCACCAGCTCGTCGAAGGTGTAGGCCTGCGCCTGCTGGTCCGATCGGATCGGATAGTCGGGCTCGACCGGACGCGTGGCGCAGGCGCCCAGCGAGGTAGCGGCGGCGGCGGCGAAACCGGTCTGGATCAGGTGGCGGCGATGCATGGCGGGCGCTCCGGGCGGCGGTGACGGCTTGGCCGCGAGGGTCTGCGGCCTTTGCGGCAGACTTGGGGCTTCAGGGTTAACGAGACCTTGCCGGCGGGTCGATCAGGCAGCCTCCACGCCAACAAATCGCATGCGACACGAAAAGGCCCCGTTTCGGTCCCTCGCCCGCCCGTTTGGGCGGTGAAACACCAACCATCGGCCTGTCGGAGTTCGGAGCGATCCCGGATCCTGAACAGCCCCCCCAGCCCCCCTGGATCATTCCATTCAAGGGCTTCGACGGGCCGATGCTTCCTCCAAGCGAGACGCCCGCTCCGCCACCCCTCCCCCTCCCGGCAGAGCGGGCGTTTTGCTGTCTGGATGTCAGGCGCCGCGAGGGGCCAGGACAATCTCCAGCCGCTCGTCGCCCCGCATCACCTCGAGGTTCAGCCCGCCCGCATTCAGGGCCGAGCCGGCCTGAGCCAGGGTCGACACGGCGTCCCCGTCTACGGCCGTCAGGCGATCGCCGGCGGTAAGGCCGGCGTGGGCCGCCGTCGAGCCCGCTTCAACGGCCGCTACCTGAACTTCGCCGTCAGCATCCGCTCGAAGCGTGGCTCCGTGCGCGATCACCGCATCCCGGCCAATGACGACGTCGGACGGGGCGCGCTCCTCCACGGTCATGGTCGTCGAGGCCTCGCGTCCGTTGCGCAGATAGGTCAGAGCCAGCCGAGATCCAGGCGGCGCGATCCCCACGCTGGCCTGGACAGAACCGGCGTTGGCCACGGGCCGGTCTTGGATGCGGATGATGATGTCGCCGCGCTCGAGCCCCGCGCGTTCGGCCGCTGAACCAGGCGCGACATCGTCAACGACGGCGCCCCGCACGATGCGCAGGCCCAGATTGCGCGCCCGCTGGGCGCTCAGCGAGCCCAGGATCACGCCGGTGCGGCCGCGCTTGACCTCGCCGTTCTGGCGCAGCTGGTCGGCCACATACAGCATTATGCGCGTCGGCACGGCGAAGGCGATCCCGTCGTTGCCGCCGCCCATGCCGCCCGACAGGATGGAGGTGTTGATGCCGATCAACCGGCCTCGGCTGTCCAGCAGCGGCCCGCCGGAGTTGCCGGAGTTCACCGCCGCGTCGGTCTGGATATAGTCCTCGACCGCGTCGCCCAGGCCAGATCGTCCGAGGCCGGACACGACGCCCATGGTCAGGGTCTGGTCCAGGCCCAGGGGATAGCCGACCGCGAAAGCCAGATCGCCGGTCCTCAGCTGGTCGGAGTCAGCGATCTCGACCTGGCTCAGATTCAAGGCGCCGCGGTCGCCGGGTTCGACCTTGAGCACCGCGATGTCGGTGGCCTTGTCCACGCCGATCAGGGTGGCGTCGAACAGACGGCCATCGGTCATGTCCACGGTGAAGGTCTGGCCGCCTTCGACCACGTGGTTGTTGGTGACGACAATGCCCTGGGCCGCGTCGATGATGACCCCCGAGCCGCCCGACACGGGTTTGGGCTCGTTCTCGCCCGACGTCGGTCCACGCGACTGGCCCAGGGTCGTGACCTGAACCACGGCGGGCAGGCTGTCCTGAAGTCCGGCGGCGAAAGTCAGTACGCCGCGCTGCGCGTCATAGATGGCGGCGGGCGGCGAGGGCCGCTGCTGCGCCATGGCGGGGCCGCCGGACAGTCCCAGGGCAAAGGCCAGGGCAGCCAGACTGGGCGCAAAGCGGGCGACGGGCATGAACGGGTTCCTTGGCGACCACTGGACCCTATCGGGACAGCCGAGGGCAAGGGAAGGGGCGAGCCGGCTTAAAGACGAATGTTAGGGCGCTATTAATCCAAGGTTGTTTACATGAGTGACCGGAGGTTGTTTGATGCGCTGCTCTCCACCATTCTCAAATCGATCCGGCTCGGCCGCTGTCGAGTTCGCCATCGTGGGCCCCGTCTTCATCCTGATGCTGGTCGCCATGGTGGTTTACGGCGGCTGGTTCTGGCTGGCCCAGTCGGTCCAGACGACCGCGTCTGAAGCCGCCCGTGCGGCGGTGGCCGGTCTGGATGACGCCGAGCGTGACAGCCTGGCACAGGCCATTGCGGCGCGCAGCCATTCGGCCGGCCTCGAGCCCGAGCGATTGAGCCTGGCTGTCCGCTCGGAGGCCGGCGTCCTGACGGTGGACGCCGCCTATGACGCCAGCGACCACCCTGTGATGATGCTGAAGGGGCTGTTGCCGGCGCCGCCCGTGGTCATTCAGCGCTCGGCGGTGATCCGCGTGGGCGGGGCCTGAGCATGTGGTCCGACCGTCGCGGCGGCGTAAGCATTATGGGCTGCGTCGCGGCCGCTTTGGCCTGCGGCCTGGCCGCCCTGACCATAGATGTGGGCTCCGTGGCCCTGCACGCTCGCACGGTGCAGACGGCGGCGGACCTGGGCGCTCTTGCGGCGGCGCGCGACCTGGACAGGGCCGAGCAGGCGGGCTGGGCCACGGTCAAGGACAACCTGGGGCGAGGCGCAGAAGCGGTCATCGAACGGGGCGTTTATGTTCCTGATCCGACCCTGGCGCCCGACGCGCGCTTCTCCGCCGGCGGCGCCGGCGTGAACGCGGCGCGCGTGACGGTGCAAAGCGAGGCGCCGCTCTACTTCGGGCGCTGGGTTCTCGGGCGTCCCAGCACGCCGGTGACCCGCACGGCGCGGGCGGCGCGGCGCGGGGACGAGCCGTTGGCGGCCTTCTCCCTCGGTTCGCGCCTGGCGCGGCTGGAAGGCGGTGTCGCCAATCAGATCCTGAGCGGCCTGACCGGCTCCAGCCTGTCCCTGACGGCGGCGGACTACCAGGCCTTGGTCGACGCACAGGTGGACCTGCTCGGCTTCAGCCGGACCCTAGCGACCGAAGCGAATGTATCGGCCGGGCGGTTCGACCGGCTGGCGGACGCCCGGATCGACGGTCCCGCCCTCACACGCGCCCTGGCGCAGGGCCTGGGCCCAGGCGACACGGCGAGGGCGACGTCCGCGCTTTCGCGGGTTGGGGCCGCAGCGGAGGGGCGCTCGCTGCGGGTCGGCGATCTGATCGATCTGTCAGGCCAGGGCCTGGAGGCGGGCCTGGAGCGGCTTGACGCCCGGGTGACGGCTCTGGACGCTCTTTTCGCCGGGCTGGAGACGGCCAACGGCGAACGGCAGCTGTCGCTCGACCTGGGCGCGCGCACGGGTCTGGCTGACCTGGACGTCTGGCTGGCGATCGGCGAGCGGCCCAACCAATCCCCGTGGCTGGCCGTGACGGCGGATGGCGATCCGGTGCTGAGCACGGCCCAGGCCCGTCTGTTCATTCGCGCCCGCACGGCCCAGTCGCTGGCCGGCCTCGCCCGGGTGGATCTGCCGATCCTGATCGAACTGGCGCCCGCTCAGGCGAAGCTTCAGGCTTTGCGCTGCACCCCGTCCAGGGGCGTTGACCTGGCGGTGCGGCCGGGGGTGGCGCGGGCGCGGATCACGGCGGTCGATATGCGCCGCCTGGCCGACTTCAAGACGCCGATCGCCACCCAGAAGGCGACGCTGCTGTCGGTCGCGGGCCTCGTCTCCGTGGCGGCTCAGGCCGATGTCGAGGCGGCGGACCCCGGCTTCCGAACGGTCGGCTTCTCGGCCGACGACATCGCCGCGCGCCGGACGCGGTCGGCCTCGTCGCGGGGCTTCGCCGGCGGCCTTGTCGCCACCCTGTTCCAGCGGCTGGACGTGGATGTGCGGATCATCGGCCTGGGGCTGGGCCTGGGTAATCTGACCCAGGCGCTGGGCGTGCTTCTGACACCGCTGGGGCCCGTGCTGGACGGCGTGGTCAACGCGGTTCTGGACCCCCTGGGTCTGAAGTTCGGCGAGGCGGATGTGACGGTGCACGGGCTGCGCTGTCCGGACGCCGCCGGCGGCGCGGCCTCGGCGGTGCTGGTGGGCTGAGGCGCTCTCAGCTCTCGGCGCCGCCGAACCTTTCCGACCACTCGGCCACCTGGGCGTCCTCGATCTTGGCGAACAGCACCGAGGGCGCCGAGACGGCCTGGCCGGGTTGGATCGCCTGCATCCAGTCGTCGCCGGCCGAGGGCCACGACAGGTCGGTCGCGCCGACCGTCTGGGCGATGCGGCCCGCCGTGTCCGGCATGACCGGCGCCGCCAGGCGGGCGAACAGGGCGACCAGGTTCAGGCCTGTGCGCACGCCCACCGCCGCGCGGTCGCGGTCGGTCTTGAGCGCGGTCCAGGGGGCGGCCTCCTGCAGATACTCGTTTCCCAGCACCCAGACGGCGCGCAGGGCCTGGCAGGCCTTGCGGAACTCCATCGCCTCGAACTGGGCCGTGGCCTCGGCGATCCCGGCCGAGACGTCGGCCAGCAGTTTCGCTTCGACCGGGCCCGCCTCGCCGCCTTGGGGGACCAGACCGTCGAACTTGGATTCCGTGAACTTGACGATGCGGTTGACGAAGTTGCCCAGCACGTCGGCCAGGTCCTTGTTCGTCGTCGACTGGAACTGCTCCCAGGTGAAGGCCGCGTCGGAGTGCTCGGGACCATAGGCCGTCAGGTGCCAGCGCCACACGTCGGCGGGCGCGATGTCCAGCGCCTGGTCCATGAAGACGCCGCGCTTCATCGAGGTCGAGAACTTGCCGCCGTACCAGTTCAGCCAGTTGAAGGCCTTCAGCTGGTCCACGGTCTTCCACGGCTCGCCCGAGCCGATGATGGTCGCGGGGAAGCTGACGGTGTGGAAGGCGACGTTGTCCTTGCCCATGAACTGGACATAGCGGATGTCATCGCCGCCCTCGTCGGTGCGCCACCAGTCGCGCCAGGTGCGGCCGTTCGCCTGCGCCCACTCCTCGGTCGCGCCGATGTATTCGATGGGGGCGTCGAACCAGACGTAGAAGACCTTGCCCTCCATGCCCGGGCGCGGAGCACCGTCGGGACCGACCACCGGCACGCCCCATTTCAGGTCGCGGGTGATGCCCCGGTCGATCAGGCCTTCGTCCAGATGCTTGTAGGCGATCGACTTGGCCAGCGGCTGCCAGTCCTTGGAGTCCACCCAGGCGCGGATGTCGTCGGCCACCTTGGTCTGCAGCAGATACAGGTGCCGCGTGTCGCGCACCTCCAGATCCCGGCTGCCCGAGACGGCGGAATAGGGCTCGATCAGATCGGTCGGGTCCAGCAGCCGCCCGCAGTTGTCGCACTGATCGCCGCGCGCCTTTTCATAGGCGCAGTGCGGGCAGGTTCCCTCCACATAGCGGTCGGGCAGGAAGCGCGCGTCGGCGACCGAATAGATCATCCGGTCGACCCGCTCCTCGATCAGGCCGCGTTCCTCCAGAACCTTGGCGAAATGCTGGGTCAGGCGGCGGTTGGCGTCGGACGAGGAGCGGCCGAACCAGTCGTAGGACAGGGCGAAGGCCTCGCCGGCCGCCTTTTGGACCTGATGCTGCTCGTCGCAATAGGCGCGCACGTCCTGGCCGGCGGCGGCGGCGGCCAGCTCGGCCGGGGTGCCGTGCTCGTCGGTGGCGCAGATGTAGAGCACCTCATGCCGGCTCCCATCAGGAAGAATCTGGGCCCGCTTGAAGCGGCTCCAGACATCGGCCGGCAGCATGGAGCCCGCCAGATTGCCCAGGTGCTTGACGCCGTTGATGTAGGGCAGGGCGGAGGTGACGAGGATGCGGGCCATGGGGTCTCGAAGCGTTCGGGAGGCGACCGATATAGGCCGCCGCCGGCCCGGCGTCATCCCGCCTCAGGGCAGGGGGCGGGCGTCGGGCACGGCCGGGATCAGGATGTCGACCTGATCGCCGGCGTTCAGCGGCGCGGCGGGCGCCGTGGTGGGGTTGGCGGCGTAAGTCCGGACGTCGAAGGCCAAACGCACCGAGCCGGCCTCGGCCCCGCCGCCGCCGACCGACACGGCCAGGTCGCGCCAGCCGTTGGTCGAGGTGGGCAGCACGCCGATGGGCGTGCGGGTCACCGTGGTGCGCGCCGCCATCCGCCAGCCCTCGCCCTCGCGCGTCATCACATACAGATTGCACCCGCCCGAGCCGCAGACCATCGGCCCCATGACATAGGCCAGGGCCTCGTCGGTCCCGTCGCCATTCAGGTCGATGGGCGCAAAGGCGTAGGTCAGCTCGCCGTCGTCGGCGTGCATCGCGCGCAGCGCGGCCTCCAGCCCGGCGGGCGCCGCAGCGGCGACAGGGGTCACAGGCGCCACGGGGGCGGGCGCGGCCGCCGGAGCCGCGGGCTCGCTTGGCGCGGGCTGGCCGCAGGCGGCCAGGGCGAGGGTCGAGGTCATCAGGGCGAACAGGGCGGCGCGGGTCATGGCGGTTCCTTTCCTTCCCGCGACGATACCTCATCCCTCTCCCAATGGGAGAGGGCTTGAGCGCACGACGGCGCAGCCGGCGTTCTTGCGCGAAAGGGTGAGGGTCGACCGTCAGAGCCAGCGGCTTCGCCGCCCCACGCCGCCGCCCCTCATCCGACCCCTTCGGGGCCACCTTCTCCCAATGGGAGAAGGACGATAGCGTGGCGTCATGACTACAGGCCGTCTGACCTCGTCCGCCCGGTCCCTGCGTCAGGCGACCGGTCTGGCGGAGGCGCGGGCGTGGGCGCGGCTGCGGGGCGGCGGGGTGGATGGCTGGAAGGTGCGGCGCCAGCATCCGGTCGGGCGCTTCGTGGCGGATTTCGCGATCACGCCGCTGAGGCTGGTCATAGAGATCGACGGCGGGGTGCACGGGCTGGCGTCGGTCGCCGCACGCGACGCCGAGCGCCAGGCCGAAATCGAGCGGCTGGGCTGGACGGTGATCCGCTTCACCAACGACCAGGCCCTGGCCGAACCCTGGCGCATCGACGACGCCATCCGCGCCCACGCTAAGGCGCTGGGTCTACCCCCCTCTCCCGATGGGAGAGGGCTTGAGCCTCCGGGAGCGTAGCGATCGGTCAGGCGAAAGGGTGAGGGTCGACCGCCCGCCAGCGGCTTCGCCGCCTCAACCCGCCGACCCTCATCCGACCCCTTCGGGGCCACCTTCTCCCAATGGGAGAAGGAAGGGGGTAGCGTGCGGCATGGCGCATTATCTGGCGGTCTTCACCATGGACAAGGCCGGGCCCAGGTTCCGGGCCTGGAAGGCGATGAGCGAGGCCGAGCAGGCGGCGCGCGCCGAGGTCGGCGTGGCGGCGGTCAAGGCCTGGGAGGCGGCGCACCGCGACCGCATCGTCCACATCGGCGGACCGCTAGGCCCGACCCTGCGCATCGACGACGCGGGACGGATCGCCGATGCGGTCAATCGGCTGACCGTCTTCGTGGTGGTCCGCGCCGACACCCACGAGGCCGCCGCCCGCCTGTTCCAAGACCACCCCCATATGACGATCTTCCCCTGCGACGGGGTGGAGGTGATGCCGGTGTTGGGGGAGTAAGGAACGACCGAAGTTGACGCGTCTCGTCGCCATAACGAAGCTAAAGCTTGTGGTGGAGGACGCTCATATGGAGATCGATCGGGAGCGGCGCGAGCGGTGGGAGCGCCTGACCAAGAATGACCCGTTCAACCTGTGGCTCAGGCCGCAGGTCACCGCGCCGGACGGCACGCTCGATCTGGAAGCCTTGCACGCCGTGGCGCGACGCTATGGCATCGACCGGCGGGAACAGTACGCCCACCTGAACCCTGGCCAGATCAGAATGAACCTCGGCAACATTCTGAGGAAGGCTGTTCCACCTGAGGACTACGGTTTGCCGGTCGAGAAGACCCCAGTTCCCGGCGTCGGCGCGAAATCAGGCAGGGAGGAGCCGCCGGGCGAAGAACCGCCTCTGGCCCGGACATCAATCCGAGAAATCCTAACCCTGCACGCCGAGGTCATGGAAGAGTTGCGGCGGCGGGAGGTGGTGCGAACGTCGAACAGTCCGGTTGGCGACTATGCCGAGCTTCTGTTCGCAACCGCCTTCGGCTGGGAGTTGGAGAGCTCCTCGGCAGCCGGACACGACGCCACTGACAAGGACGGCGTCCGCTATCAGATCAAAAGCCGACGCCTGGCCAAGCACAACGGATCGCGTCAGTTGAGCTTCCTGCGTCGTCTGCCCGAGAAGAAGTTCGACTACCTCGCCGCGGTCCTGTTCGACGCCCGCTACCGGGTGCAGCGAGCGATCATCTTGCCGCATGAGGGGCTTGAGGCGCGGTGCCCCTTCAGCAAGCACGCGAACGGGTGGCTGATGCGGCTGGAGGACAACTGCTGGGAGATGGCGGGCGCGCGGGATGTAACTTCCGAGGTGGCAGCGGCCGCCAATACGATCTGATCACGGTTTGAGCGTGGAATACTACCGGCTGGCCCGGCCGCCTCAAAGCGCTGCTCTGATCTAGATTCAGCCGGAATCGGCGTATGGTGCAACCATGATCGCGCACGACTTGCCAACGGCCGGCGAAGAGCGGGCGTTAGTCCTTCAGAACCTGCTGATTGTTCACGCGACCGGCGGAATGGGCGACGAGGCAGTTTACGTTGAACTGAGAAAAGGGTTCTTATCCGATCCTCAAACTGCAGCCTCGCTTCCAAAATTTGTCCGAACCTGCCGGGACCTCGCTTCCTTCTGGCAGTGGATAAAATACGAGCGAGGCACGTACGCCGAGCGCCGAATGCTCATCCGCGAAGCATTTGAACCGCTGCTTGACCTGCTGGAGGGCAGAAGCCGCGCGCCACTTGATAGCGGCGCATCTGAGACTTTGGCCTCCTTTGATCCCGATGGCGTTCACCTGATCTGGGAGAAGGCTCTAGCAAGGCGGCAGGTCGACCCTGAGGGAGCCATCACGACAGCAAGAACTCTCCTTGAAACTGTGTGCAAGCATATCATCGAGGAAGAAAATTCTAACTACAACGACAAAGATGATCTGCCCAAGCTCTATGGAGAAGCATCCAGGCTCCTGAACATCGCTCCGTCGCAGCATACGGAAGAGGTTTTCAAACAAATACTAGGCGGCTGCACCAGTGTGGTGATCGGGCTCGGCACGCTGCGAAACCGCGTAAGCGATTCCCATGGTCAGGGTAGACGAGCCGTCAGGCCAGCTCCTCGGCACGCCCAGCTCGCCGTCAATCTCGCGGGAACGATGGCGACGTTTCTAATCGAAACCTGGGCGGCAAAACGCGCCTAATGCACCCGCGCCTTCCCGATCTCCAGCCCGTCCGCGCCCGCTGACACCGCGATCACCGACCCGTCCTCGATCTCGCCGGCCAGGAGTTTGCGGGCGATGGGGTCGACCAGCTCCTTCTGGATGACGCGTTTCAGGGGGCGGGCGCCGTAGACGGGGTCGTAGCCCTTGTCGGCCAGCCAGGCGGCGGCGCTGTCGTCCAGCGCCAGGGTCAGGCGGCGGTCGGCCAGCAGTTTCTCGAAGCGCGACAGCTGGATGCGGACGATGCCGCCCATCTGTTCGCGGCCCAGGCGCTGGAACAGCACGATCTCGTCGATGCGGTTCAGGAACTCGGGCCTGAAGTGGGCGCGCACGGCCTCCATGACGAAGGGGCGCACCGCCTCCACATCGTCGCCCTCGCCCTGATTGGCCAGGGCGTCCGAGCCCAGGTTGGAGGTCATGATGATCAGGGTGTTCCGGAAATCGATGGTGCGGCCCTGGCCGTCGGTCAGGCGGCCGTCGTCCAGCACCTGAAGCAGGGTGTTGAACACGTCGGGGTGGGCCTTTTCGACCTCGTCGAACAGCACGACCTGATAGGGGCGCCTACGGACAGCTTCTGTCAGGGCGCCGCCCTCGTCATAGCCGACATAGCCCGGAGGGGCGCCGATCAGGCGGCTGACGCTGTGCTTCTCCATGTATTCGCTCATGTCCAGGCGCGTGATGGCGGCCTCGTCGTCGAACAGGAACTCGGCCAGCGCCTTGGTCAGCTCGGTCTTGCCCACGCCCGTCGGACCCAGGAACAGGAAGGAGCCGAGCGGGCGGTTGGGGTCGTTCAGGCCCGCGCGCGCCCGGCGCACGGCGTCCGACACCGCGATCAGGGCGTCTTCCTGACCCACGACGCGGCCGCGCAGGGCGTCTTCCATCTTGAGCAGCTTCTCGCGCTCGCCCTCCAGCATCTTGTCGACGGGCACGCCGGTCCAGCGGCTGACGACGGCGGCGATCTGTTCGGCGTCGACGACCTCGGGGGTCAGGGGGCCGGATTTATCGGCTTCGTTGGCCTCGGCCTCGGCCAGCTGTTTCTCGATCTGCGGGATCTGGCCGTAGGCGATCTCCGACGCTCTCCCTAAGTCGCCCGCGCGCTGGGCGGCGGCCAGCTCCAGGCGCAGGCGGTCCAGCGTCTCGCGCAGCTGAGCGCCCTGGCCGACCTTCTCCTTCTCCGCCTTCCAGCGGGCGGTCAGGTCGTCGGACTGGCCCTCCAGGTCGGCGATCTCGTCCTCCAGCTTCTCCAGCCGGGCGACCGAGGCCTTGTCGGTCTCCTTCTTCAGGGCCTCGCGCTCGATCTTGAGCTGGACCAGGCGGCGGTCGATCTCGTCCAGGGCCTCGGGCTTGCTATCGACCGCCATGCGCACGCGGCTGGCGGCCTCGTCGATCAGGTCGATGGCCTTGTCGGGCAGAAAGCGGTCGGTGATGTAGCGGTTCGACAGGCTGGCGGCGGCCACGATGGCGCTGTCGGAGATGCGCACGCCGTGGTGGACCTCGTACTTCTCCTTGAGGCCGCGCAGGATCGACACCGTGTCCTCCACCGTCGGCTCCTCGACCATGACGGGCTGGAAGCGACGGGCCAGGGCCGCGTCCTTCTCGACGTGCTTGCGGTATTCATCCAGCGTGGTGGCGCCGACGCAGTGCAGCTCGCCGCGCGCCAGGGCGGGTTTCAGCAGGTTGGACGCATCCATGGCCCCGTCGCCCTTTCCGGCGCCGACCAGGGTGTGCATCTCGTCGATGAACAGGACGATCTGGCCCTCGGCGGCCGAGACCTCGTTCAGCACGGCCTTGAGCCGCTCCTCGAACTCGCCGCGGTATTTCGCGCCCGCGATCAGGCTGCCCATGTCGAGCGCCAGCACCTTCTTGTCCTTGAGGCTTTCGGGCACGTCGCCGTTGACGATGCGCAGGGCCAGGCCCTCGACGATTGCCGTCTTGCCCACGCCGGGCTCGCCGATCAGGACGGGGTTGTTCTTGGTGCGCCGGGCCAGGACCTGGATGGTGCGGCGGATCTCCTCGTCGCGGCCGATGACCGGGTCGATCTTGCCGTCGGCGGCGGCCAGGGTCAGGTCGCGCGCATAGCGTTTCAGCGCGTCATAGCCGTCCTCGGCCGAGGCGCTGTCGGCGGTCTTGCCCTTGCGGATTTCGTTGATGGCCGTGTCCAGCTTGTCGGCGTCCGCGCCCGCAGCCTTCAGCACGGTGGCGGCCACGCCGCCCTCGCGGGCGAGCGCGCTGAGCAGGCGCTCGGTGGTCACGAACTGGTCGCCGGCCTTCTTGGCCGCGCCTTCCGCAGAGGCGAAGACGCGGGCGGTGTCGCCGTCCAGATACAGCTGGCCAGAGCCGCCGGTGACCTGGGCGCGCTTGCCCAGCGCGGTCTCGACGTCGGTCTCGGCGCGTTTGGCGTCGCCGCCGGCCTGGGTGATTAGATTGCGCGCCAGGCCGTCGCGCTCCTCCAGCAGCACCTTGAGCAGGTGTTCGGGCGCGAACTGCTGATGCCGGCGGGCGAGCGCCAGCGACTGGGCGGACTGAACGGCCTGTTTGGCGCGGTCGGAATAGAGGTCGAGGTTCACGGCGCATCCCTTCGAAAAGCGGACCCGGTTCGGCGCCCCCGTTCGGGCGACGCCAACCGCTTAAGCGGACGTGGGTGTGGCCCCAGAACCACGCAAGGGGTTAGGGTCCGGAACCTTGACCACCACGGAGCGCTGGCCCGCCATGCTCAAGACCAAGATGAACCCTCGCGTCTTCTGGGGCGCGAGCGCCGTCACCGGCGCCCTGCTGGCCTTGGCGCTGATCGCGCCGCAGTGGTCGGACTATGCGTTCAACCGCGCCCAGACCTGGGTGATCGGCAGCTTCGGCTGGTTCTACGTCGCCTCGGTGGCGGGCTTTCTGGGCGTGGTCGCCTATCTGGCGCTCGGCCCGACCGGCAAGCTGAAGCTGGGCGCCGACGACGCCGAGCCGGACTTCCCCTACCTGTCCTGGCTGGCGATGCTGTTCGCGGCGGGCATGGGCATCGGCCTGATGTATTTCGCCGTGGCGGAGCCGGTGCAGCATTACATGGCCCCGCCCGAGGTCGAGCCTGGCACCTTCGACGCCGCGCGCGAGGCCATGGTCATCACCTTCACCCACTGGGGCGTGCACGCCTGGGCCATCTATGCGGTGGTGGGCCTCAGCCTGGCCTATTTCGCGCACCGCAAGGGGCTGCCTCTGACGCTGCGGTCGGGACTGTCGCCGCTGCTGGGCAAGCGGGTGAACGGCCCGATCGGCGATGCGGTCGACATCTTCGCCATCTGCGGCACCCTGTTCGGCATCGCTACTTCGCTGGGGCTGGGCGTGGGCCAGATCAATGCGGGCCTAGGTCAGCTGATCGGCCTGCCGGTCGGGCCGACCACACAGGTCATTCTGATCGCCGTGGTGATGGGCGCTGCGACCCTGTCCGTCATGACCGGCCTGGACCGCGGCGTGCGGCGGCTGTCGGAGCTGAACCTGTTCCTGGCCGTGTGCCTGATGATCTTCGTTCTGGCGGTCGGACCGACGGCCTTCCTGCTGAAGGCCTTCGTGCAGAACTTCGGCCTGTACCTGGACCACTTCTTCGTGCGGACCTTCACCCTGTACGCCTATGAGCCGCGCGGCTGGATGGCGGACTGGACCCTGTTCTACTGGGCCTGGTGGATCGCCTGGTCGCCGTTCGTGGGCATGTTCATCGCCCGCATCTCGCGCGGTCGCACGGTGCGCGAGTTCATCGCCGGCGTCCTGCTGGTGCCGACGGCCTTCACCTTCCTGTGGATGACGGTGTTCGGCAACACGGCCATCGCCCTGGACATGGGCGGGGCGGCGGGGGCGATCTCGCAGGCGGTGGCCGCCGATCTGTCGACAGCCATCTTCCGCTTCTTTGAATATCTGCCGGGCGCCGCCATGACGTCGAGCCTGGCGGTGGCGCTGGTTGCGGTCTTCTTCGTCACCTCGGCGGATTCCGGCTCGCTGGTCATCGACACCATCGCGTCGGGCGGGGCCGAGCAGACGCCGCGCTGGCAGCGGGTCTACTGGTGCTCGCTGGAGGGCCTGGCGGCGGCGGCCCTGCTGCTGGCGGGCGGGCTGGGCGCGCTGCAGGCGGCGACCCTGGTGGCGGCCCTGCCGTTCTGCGTCATCATGATCCTGCTGGCGGCCGGCCTGATCCGACAGATGAACGCCGATCTGGTCGGGCGGGCCGTCCACACCGAGGGACCGCCGCTGGGCCAGCAGCTAAAGCGGCTGTTCCAGCCCGCCACGCGGGCCGAGATCGCGCGGCAGATCGAACGCCACGGGGCGCCGGCCCTGGTGGAGGTCCGCGACGGTCTGATCGTCGAGGGGCTGGATACGGCCGAGGTGCAGATGGAGGACGACGCCGTCCTGCTGCGGGTCGAGCACGGCCCGGGCCGCGCGTTCGTCTATCGCCTAAAGCCCCGCTCCCGGCCGTTGCCGGCCGCCAATCCGCTGAACGCCTCAGAGGACCGGCGCGCCGTGGAGTGGCGATTGACGGCCCAGGCGGGCGAGAGCGGCCGCACCCGCGACGTGACCGGCTTCACCCGGCGCCAGCTGACGGCCGACGTGCTGGAGCAGCTTGCCGTCTGGCGCTTGAGCTGACCGAGGGTCAGCCCCCGGTGGGCCCGGTCGAGAAGTCGAACTGCTCGGGCTGGCGGCGCGGGCTGGAGCCGAAGCTGTAGCTCAGGCCAATGTAGAAGGCCCGCAGCTTGATGTCCTGCTCGAAGCGGTCGCGGAACAGCGGCGTCTCGTAGACGGTGTCGTTGTTGAAGGTGTTGAAGACGTCGCGACCGGTGACGTTCAGCGACAGCTTGTCGGTCAGCTTGCGGCGGTAGCCGATGTTGACCATGCCGCCCGCCTCGCGCGTGCCTTGGGCCAGCAGGGTCTCGCCCTGCCAGAAGCCCGACAGCTGGAAGAAGTCCTCGGTCGTGGGCTGCCACGACAGGCTGACGCGTCCGCTGGCCAGGGTGGCCTCACGATCTCCACCACCGGGGATGCCGGTCGCGTCGATCTCCTGGCGGAAGACGTTGACGGAGGCGTTGTAGCGAAGCGTTGGATGCAGGCGGCCATTGGCGCTGACCTCCAGGCCGAGGTCGCGGCGCGAACCGAGGTTTTCGGGTCGGGTCAGCAGCACGCCGCCCCCGATGTCGGTCGCCACCTCGGTGAAGGCCTTGTCGGTGTCGCGCAGATAGGCGGTGGCCTGATAGAAGGTCTGGCCCGACCGCATCTGCCACATGACCTCCAGCGCGTCGGTCTCCTGCGGCTCCAGGTCCGGGTTGCCCGAGCGCACGTTCTGCGGATCACCATAGGCCACGAAGGGGTTCAGCTGCGCCGGCTGGGGCCGCTGAATGCGGCGCGAATAGCTGGCGCGCAGCGTCTGGGCTTCGGTCAGCTGATACTGGAGGTGGGCGGTCGGATAGGCGCGGAAATAGTCCTGTGACGCCGAGAGGCCGCCGGTCAGGTCGTCGATCTCGATGTCGGCCTGCTCGAGCCGCAGGCCGGCCTGGGCGGACAGCTTCTCGCTGAGCGGGCGCTCATAGGTGCCGTAGAGCGCGTGCACGGTCTGGCGCGCCTCGAACCGGTTGCTGAAGCCCGGCACGACGGTCAGGCCGCCTTCCGACGGACCGCGCGACAGGGTCACGTCCTGGTCGGGGCGCTGCTGGTTGAGCTCGTAACCCGCACGCAGCCGGCCGCCGTCTTCGGTGGGGCGGACGTAGGCGCTGGTGAAACCCAGGGTGACCTGGTCCAGAGCCTGGTCGGTGCGCTCGAACAGGTCCGGCGCCGAGGGCGTCAGAAAGCGATTGAGCGCGCGGCCTGTGCTTTCATTTGAGTTGCTGTCGTAGCGCAGTTCGTTGGACCATTCGTGGCCGGCGTCGTCGAAGCGATGCAGCAGGCGGCCCGTGGCGCCCCAGTTGACGAAGTCGAAATTCATCGAGCCGTCACGGCGATAAGCGCTGGTCAGGGCGCCCGACGCGTCGCGCGTCTCGAACAGGCCGGGGCTGACGCCGTCGCCCGAAAAGGCCACGCCGCGCAGTTCGCCGGTCAGCTGGGTCTTGTCGGTCAGGCGGTATTCGGCCGTGAACCGGCCGAAGCCGCCGCTCTGGTCCATGTCAACGCCCTGCACCGTGGTGCTGGTCGACGTGACGGCGCCGCTGGTCGGGTCCAGCTGCTCGCGAATGCGCGTAAACTCCAGGCTGTTGGGATCGGCGCGATAGCTGAGATCGCCCGACAGCGTCAGGCGGTCCTTCTGGTACGAGCCGCTGACGCCGGCGTTCCAGCGGCCGTTGTCGCCGACGTTGGCGCGGATCGAGCCCGTGGTCTGCACGCCCGGGCGCGGCGCCGTAGGCTTGGTGATCAGATTGATGACGCCTCCGGAGCCTTCGGGGCTGTAAGCGGCCGACGGATTGGTCATGACTTCGATGCGGGCGTATTGGTCCGCCGGCAGCTGGATCAGCGCCTGACCGCGTCCCGCGCCCGTCAGAATGCCCGACGGCCGGCCGTCGACCAGGATGGTGACGTTGGCGTCGCCGCGCAGTGAGACGTTGCCTTCTGGGTCTACGTCGACCGAGGGCACGTTGCGCAGGGCGTCGGCCAAACTGCCGGTCGTGGCCTGCAGATCGTTGGCGAGACTGTAGCTGATGGAGTCGATGGAGGTGCGGATGCCGTTGGCCTGCCCGGTGACCACCACGTCGGCGACGGCGGCGGCCTCCTCTTCCTGAGACTCGGGCCGGTCCTGCGTCGAGGTCGCCGGCGGGGTCTGGTCCGGCTGGGCGGGTTGGGCCTGGCCCTGGGCCGGCGCTGTAGTCGCGGGGGCAGGGCGCGGCGGGGTCTGTTGCGCGGCCGTCTGGGCCAGGGCGGGCGCGGAGACGGCGGCCATGGCGGCGCCGGCGAGCAGGACGGTCTTCAGTCGGATCATGATGAGCCCCATCGGGCTCGAGCGGCCCGTTCCAGCTCCGCCGATACCAGCAGCCGCGTATCGACCCTAGTTACATCGGCGTCATGAAATAACGTGTTTTCATAAGGTTACAGGAAGTTCATGGTCAGGGCCAGATCGCGGCGCGGACCTGCGAGATCGCTGACTTCAGCGAATCGTTGGGCGCTGGCCGGCCTCGAGGATGGGCATGCCTGCCTCGGTCGGGATGTAGATGGTCTGGCGACCTTCCTTGCCGGCTGTCTCCTGGAGCATGTTGATATAGCTCCAGCGCAGATAGGCCTCGGGTCCGCCCAGAGCCTGGGCCATGATGCGGTTGGCCTCGTTGGCGCCCTTGGCCCGCTCGATCTCGGCGGCGGCTGTCAGCTTGGCGGAATCCAGCGCGGCCTGAGCCTCAAGCACGCGGATCCGGCGGTTCTGAACCGCCTCCTCATAGGCGGCGCGGCCCTGCATCTGCTTGGCGTAGACATTGTAGGTCGGGAAGCCGATCAGGACGACGGCCCCGATCACCACCAGCACCAGAATCGACCCTACGGTCAGGCCCATGCTCCGCATTCCGCTCTCCCCGAGTTTTCAGACTTGGTCTTGATGAACGTCGCCAGGGGCTGGCGTCAACCGCGGGCCTGTCAGCCGAGGTAGTCCTTGACGCGGGCTTCGAGCGTCTCGGCCAGCGTCTTGCCGACCGGGTGGTCGTCGGTCTGGATCTTGTCGCGGACCACTGCGCGGATGGCGTCGATGTGGGCGTCCAGAATGACCAGTGGGGCTTCCAGCCGCTTGGCCGGATCGTCCAGCATCTTGCACAGCGAGCCGGCCAGACGCGTGACGAGCGGATACTGGTAGGTGGAGCCCAGTCCCTTGAGGTCGTGAGCGCGGAAATACAGCGCTTCGGCCGTTTCGGCGGTATAACCCTTGGCGCGGATGTCGGCCTGGGCCTTCTCCAGCTTGTCGATCTCGTCCTGCAACCACTGGCCGAACTGGGCCGACATGGCCGCCAGCGCCTGTTCAGCCTTGGCCACGGCGTCGGCATTGATGGCGAAACCGCCTCCGACCTTGGCGCGAAGGGTGTTTGGCGGACGGATGACCTGGGCGCTCACGAGATACTCCTGCGTTCGCCCGCAGGGTGGCGCCCCGTCCTTAAGAAGCCGTCACCGTCAGCCTTCGAACTGTTCGGATAGAACGCGTTCTTCGAACGACCGGCCCGCATCGAACAGCATGGTCAGGGCGATGTCGCGGCGTTCGCGAACCTCGACGCGGGAGACCCGGCGTACTTCGAAGCTGTCGGCGGTGGCGCTGACAGGGCGCTTGTCCGGCTCCAGCACCTCGAAGGTCACCTTGGCCTCGTGAGGCAGCAGGGCGCCGCGCCAGCGGCGGGGACGAAAGGCGCTGATGGGCGTCAACGCCAGGATGCGCGCGTCCAGCGGCACGATCGGCCCGTGGGCCGACAGGTTGTAGGCGGTCGACCCCGCCGGCGTGGCGACCAGGCAGCCGTCGCAGGCCAGTTCGGGCAGGCGGACCTGGCCGTCGACGCTGATGCGCAGCTTGGCGCTCTGGCGCGTCTGGCGCAGCAGCGACACCTCGTTGATGGCCAGGCCGCTTTCGGGCGCGGCGTCGGGCCCGTCGGCCTCGGTCCAGGCGTCCATCTGCAGCGGGTGGATGTCGGTGCGGCCGGCGGCGAACAGGCGCTGGAGCAGGTCGTCCTCGGCATAGTCGTTCATCAGAAAGCCGACCGAACCTCGGTTCATGCCGAACACCGGCGCGCCGCGTCCCAGATTGCGATGCAGGGTCTCCAGCATGAAGCCGTCGCCGCCCAGGGCCACGATGACCTCGGCCTGGTCCTCGGGCGCGTCGCCGTAACGGCGGGCCAGCCGGTCGCGGGCCTCGCGGGCTTCCGGGCGTTCGCTGGCGACGAAGGCCAGGCGGGGCGGATCGGAGATAATCGTCACAGCCCCACGCAAGCCGAGCCGGAGCGGGAAGTCAAACGCCGCCGGCGGCCATGCCCGCATCGGCCAGCGGGGCCGCCAGGCGGCGGAAGGCGGCGGCCGCGGTTTCGGGCGTCAGCGGATCAGCCCAGTCGCGCGGCTCGCCCTGCAGCAGCCCGCCGGTCAGCCGGCGCACGCCGGCCAGAAGGTCGGCGAAGGCCGCCCGATCCACCCCAGCCGCGGCGCAGGCGAGATACAGCGGCCGGGCGCTGCCTGCGCGCAGGGCTCCCCGCACCGCCGACAGCGGAAAGCCGCCGAGCGCCGCCAGGGCGTGCTCGAACAGGCCGAGACGCTTCTCCGACACCGCACGAACCAGAAAACCCGGGCGCAGCTGGCCGGCGGCCTGCAGCTTGACCACCAGTCGCCGTTCCATCTCGTCCTGCTCGGCGGCGTCCGGGCGGCCGCTGGCGATGGGGGCGGCGCTCCATCCGCTTCGCACCTTCTCGACGGCGCGGTCGATCTCTCCGGCCAGGGCCTCGGGATCGATGTCGAAGCGTTCGCCGATGGCCTGGCGCAGCGCCTGTCCGATCCAGTCCAGCATCGCGCGCGCCAGGGTCTCGGTCAGCAGGGGGTGGCGCACCAGCGGCGCGCGCAGACCGGCGATGCGGCGCGAGTGCTCGACCAGCCGGCGCAGGCCCTCGACGCTGAGCTCGGCGCTGCGATTGCCCGCCAGGGCGATCATGACGGCGGGGTCGCCCCGGTCAATGACGGCGTCGGCCACGGCTCCGCCCAGACCGGGCCGGCGAGCCACTTCGATCTGATGGTCCAGCGAGGCCTCGATGAGGATGCGAAGCAGGTCCGCGTCGCCGAGCAGGGGACTGGCGGCGATCACGGGCCGCGCGATATCGATCTCGTCGAGCGCCAGCATGTTGATCAGCGCCGGCGGCGCCCAGTCCGCAGACGCCAGACAGTCAGCCAGGGCGCGGCGGATTTCACGCTCCGCCTCTCCGGCCAGAGCCAGGAAGATCTGACCCAGGGCGTGGTGAGCGGGTCGCCCTGGCTTCTGCTGGTCGCAGAGCGCCGAAACGGCCTCGATCAGCCGGCGACGATCCTCGAACGAGCGGCTGCGCGCTAGCGCCAGCAGCGGCTCAAGCTCAGCGGAGGGATCGGGTGGCGGGGCGGCGGTCAATGACGGCTCCGGGGATGACAGCTCCACTGTGGACCCGACTGATGAAAACGTCACTAACTAAGCGTGAACGGGCAGGTCGCGCACCGCCCCGGCTCTTGACCGACGCGGCGTCACGGGGCGACGGTGCGGCGCGCCCCGAAAGAGCGGCGAAGGAGAAATGATCATGGCTGACGGCGCCGCCCAATCGCTGAAGTCGCGAGTCTCTCAGGAGGAATGGAAGGTCCGTGTCGAGTTGGCCGCCTTGTATCGCCTGGTCGCGCTGCACGGGTGGGACGACATGATCTTCACTCACATCTCGGCGCGCGTGCCCGGCCCCGAGCATCACTTCCTGATCAACCCCTACGGCTGGTATTTCGACGAGATCACCGCCTCCTCGCTGGTGAAGGTCGATCTGGACGGAAACGTCGTGCAGGACACGGACAGCTTCATCAATCCGGCGGGCTTCACCATCCACTCGGCGGTGCACGCGGCGCGCGAAGACGCCAAGTTCGTCATCCATCTGCACACTCTGGCCGGGGTGGGGGTGGCGGCGCAGAGCCATGGCCTGCTGCCGATCAGCCAGAACGCCTGTCTGCTGCAGCATCAGGTCGCCTATCACGGCTACGAAGGCTTGGCGCTCAACCACGATGAGCGTGAGCGGCTGGTGGCGGACCTGGGCGACAAGCCGCTGATGCTGCTGCGCAACCACGGCACCCTGGCGCTGGGCGAGACGGCGGCGGCGGCCTGGGTCGGGATATTCTTCCTGGAGCGGGCCTGCAGCCAACAGGTCGCCGCTCTGTCGGGGGGCAAGGACAACATCCTGATCGCGCCCGACGCCGCCCAGGCCGAGACAAGGGAGCAGGGGCGCGGCATCGGCTTCATCTCCGCCCTTGCCTGGCCGGGGGCCCTGCGCCAGCTGGAGCGCAAATCGCCGGGCTATGACGCCTGATGCGTGGCGCGGCGCGGGGGCTCGTCGCCGGATCGCTTCTCGTCGTCGCCACCCCCGCCCTGGCCGGGCCGTGGACCCTCCCGCGCGGCGAAGGGCAAGTCATCCTCAAGGCTGAAAGCCTGAGCGCGGACGACGGCTTCGACGAGTAGGGGCGGCGCGTGGCCCTGCCCGGCGAACGCCGCGACAACCTGATCGGGGTTCTGGCCGAATACGGGCTGACCGACCGGCTGACCCTGCAGTTCAAGGGCGACTGGCAGTGGGGCGAGGACGCCTTCTTCGATTACGAAGGGCGCGGCCCGGCGGAGATCGGCGTGACCTGGCAGGCATGGCGGGGCGAGCGCGCCGCCGTGAGCGTCTACGGCGGCTACGCCGATGCGGGCGAGGGGCGCAACGCCGGCTACGCGGCCCCCGGACTGGGCCGTCGCGACTGGGAGGCGCGCCTGGCGGTTGGTCGGTCGTTCGACGGCGCCATGGGTCTGCCGCTTGGCTGGGGGCCGGACCGCAGCTTCGTGGACGTGCAGGTGGCGCGGCGGCTGCGTGACGAACTGCCTGACGAGACGCGGGTCGACGCCACCCTGGGCGGGCATTTCGGCCAGGACTGGATGGTTCTGGGCCAGGCCTTCGCAGGCCAGGCCGAGGATCAGCCTGCCTCGAGAGGGGCCCGGTGGCTGTCGCTGGAGTCGTCGGTCGTCCGTCGCCACGGCGCCTGGAGTTTCCAGGCCGGCTGGCGACAGGCTGTGGCCGGCCGCTCCACGCCGCGATCATCCGGCCCGATCCTGGCCGTCTGGCGGCGTTTCTGAAGAAAACGCCGCCTTCCGCGACGGACCCGGAACACCCAATCGTTACACAGACTTAATCTCGCCAGCCGCAGGGGCCTCCTGTATGGCGAGCCGACCCTGTGTTTCGGAGCCGCCTGCGCGTGATCAAGCGACACTTCTTCATCATCGCCGCCGCTGTCCTGGTCGGACTTATGGCGCTCGCCGCAGTGCTGCGCATCGCCTTCGCAGACGAGGCCGGCGGGGGACCGGGCGGCCCCGGGGGCCCTGGCGGGCGGGGCGGCGGTCAGTTGGTTTCACAGGTGGCGGTCCAGCCTCGCGAATTCTCTGACAGCCTGCAGGTGCTGGGCGTCGCGCGGGGACGACGCTCCGTGAACATCACCTCCAACACGTCGCAGCTGATCACGCGCGTGCTGTTCCGAGACGGACAGGTCGTGGCGGCTGGCACGCCCCTCGTGGAGTTGCGCGCTCAGCAGGAGGCCGCCGGTGTCGCTGAAGCCCGTGCCGCTGTTGTCGAGGCGGAGCGCGACTACGAACGCTATTCGACCCTCGCCGAGCGGGGGTTCGCGCCGCGGATGATGGCCGAGCAGGCTGAAACCGCGCTGGCGCGCGCGCGCGCCAATCTGCAGGCGGCCGAGGTGCAGCAGGGCGAACGCGTGATCCGCGCGCCTTTCGCGGGCCGTCTGGGTCTGACCACGGTGACGGCCGGCACGCTGATCAATCCGGGCGCCGTCATCACCACCCTGGATGACGTTGGGGTGATCCGAGTCGATTTCCCCGTGCCGGAGCGCTTCGCCGGAACACTGACCTCGGGCACGCCCATCACCGCGACGGCAGACGCCTATCCGGGCGAGACCTTCTCGGGCCGCATCGCCCTGCTGGACACGCGGGTGGACGAAACGACGCGCGCCATCACCGCCCGGGCTGAGTTCGCCAACCCCGGCAATCGCATCCGTCCCGGCACCCTTATGCGTGTTTCGGTCCAGCAGGGCCGTCGAAACGCTCCGGCCGCCCCTGAATCCGCAGTCCAGTATGAGGGCGAAGGCGCCTTCGTCTATCGCATCGCCCGCGGCGAGCGCGGCTCGACCGCCCAGCGCGTCGAGGTGGTCACCGGCTCGGTCGAGAACGGCTTCGTCGAGATCACTTCTGGCGTCGACGTCGGCGAACGGGTCGTCGGCGCAGGGCTTAACCGCATCCAGCCCGGCGCGCCCATCCGCGTCGAGGACGGTCAGGCCGCCGCCGCCCAGCCTGCCGCCACCCAACCCCCTGCCGGGCGTCCCGCGTCATGATGCTGTCCGACCTTTCGGTCCGGCGCCCGGTCTTCGCCGCCGTCGCCGCCATCGTGCTGTGCGTCATCGGCGCGGCGGCCTTCTTCTTCCTGCCGGTGCGCGAGCTGCCGGATGTCGATCCGCCGATCGTCTCGATCAGCACCAGCTACGCCGGCGCCTCGGCCGAGGTGATCGAGAGCCGGATCACCGAGCCGATCGAGCAACAGATCGCCGGCATTCAGGGCATCCAGCGCATCAACTCCACCAGCCGCGACGGCCGGTCGAACGTCAACATCGAGTTCAGTCTGGACCGCGACATCGACGACGCGGCCAACGACGTGCGCGATCGCGTCAGCCGCGTGCTGGGCCGTCTGCCGCAACAGGCTGATCCGCCTACCGTGGCCAAGGCCGATTCCGACAGTCAGCCCATCATCATCCTGTTCCTCCGCTCCGAGACCATGAACCGGCTGGAGCTGACCGATTACGCCGACCGCAATCTGATCGACCGCCTGGCGACGGTCGACGGCGTGGCTCAGGTCCAGATCTACGGCGAGCAGCGCTACGCCATGCGCATCTGGCTTGACGCCGCCGCCCTCGGCGCCCGCGGGCTCACTGTCACCGATGTGGAGAACGCGCTCAGCACCCAGAACGTCGAGCTGCCGGCCGGCGCGCTGGAGTCCGCCGACAAGGACTACACCGTGCGCGTGGCGCGCAACTACGCCACGGCCGAGGAATTCGCCCAGCTGCCGATCGGCACCGGCGGTTCAGCGTCTCAGCCGGGCAGCGGCGCGTCGGGCGTCATCCAGGGCCAGCCCACCTATGTCACCCGCCTGGGCGATGTTGCGCGCGTAGAGGAGGCGGCGGCCGAGGATCGGCGTCTGTTCCGCGGCAACGGGCTGGATCAGATCGGTCTGGCCGTGACCCGCCAGGCCCAGTCGAACGACCTGGCCATCTCGGAAGGCGTCCGGGCCCTGATGGAGGAAATCCAGCCCACCCTGCCCGAGGGCACCGAACTGGTGGTGGGTTCGGACAACTCGGTGTTCACCTCGCACGCGATCGACGAGGTCTGGATCACCATGGGCATCGCCCTGGCGTTGGTGGCGCTGGTGAACTTCGTCTTCCTGGGCAGCTGGCGCGCGGCGCTGATCCCGTCGGTGGTGGCGCCCATCTGTCTTCTGGCGACCTTCATAATCCTGGCCCCGCTGGGTTTCTCGCTGAACCTGCTCACCCTGTTGGCGCTGGTGCTCGCCATCGGTCTGGTGGTCGATGACGCGATTGTGGTGACCGAGAACATCCAGCGTCGGCTGGATCATGGCGAGCCCCCGCTGGTCGCCGCCGAGCGTGGCGCGCGGCAGGTCTTCTTCGCCGTGGTCGCCACGACGGTGGTGCTTCTGGCGGTCTTCGCCCCCCTGCTGTTCCTGCCGGGGTATGTGGGGCGGCTGTTCGTCGAACTGGCTGCGGCGATCGCGGCGGCGGTGGCGTTTTCGGCCTTCCTGGCGCTTAGCCTGTCGCCCATGCTGGCGTCCAAAATCCTGAAGCCGGCGCACGGCTCCAGTGGTTTCGCTGGCCGGGTCGATCGGATCATGGACAGTGTTAGAACCTCCTACCAGCGCTCGCTCGGCGCGCTGCTGGGCCGTCGCATCGCCATCGCCGGCGTGGCTGGACTGGTGCTGTTGGTGGTGGCGGGCGGCGCGGGGATGTTCTTCAGCCTGCCCAACGAACTGGTCCCGTCCGAGGACCGCGGGCGTGTCGGCATCCGGGTCCAGGGCCCGGAAGGCGCCGGCTTCGACTACACCCGCAAGATCATGCTGGGGCTGGAGCCCATCCTGGCCGAATACGCCGAGAACGGCGAGATCGACAGCTATCTGATCTCGGCCCCCGGCTTCGGCGGCGGCAGCTTCAACTCGGGCAACGCCAGCTTGACGCTCAAGGACTGGTCCGAACGCGACCGCTCGGCGGATGAGATCGCTCAGGAGCTGAACGGCAAGCTGCGCACCCAGACGGACGCCCAGGTCAATGCCTCCACTCCAGGGGCTTTCCAGCGTGGCGGCGGCAACTCGAACTCGGTGGAACTGATCGCCACCGGGTCCGAATACGACGACATCTATCGCTGGCTGCAGCCGATCCTGGCGGCTTCTCTGGAGAACCCGGGCTTCTCGCGTCCTCGCCTGAATTATGAACCGAACGCACCGCGCCTGTTGGTGGATGTCGACCCTCAGCAGGCCGCCGCATTGGGCGTTTCATCCCAGCAGATCGGCCGCACGCTCGAAACCATGTTCGGCTCACGCCGGGCGACGACCTACATCAAGGGCGGTCAGGAGTATGACGTCATCCTGCAGACGGACCGCGACAACCGCCGCGAGGTCTCCGACCTGCAGGCGCTCTATGTGTCGACCGGCGCGGGCCAGTTGGTGCCTCTATCGTCGGTGGTCACGACCCAGACCTCGGGCGACACGCCTGATCGCCGTCGCCTGGACCGCCAGCGGTCGATCAGCCTGCAGGCGGACCTGAACCCCGGCACGACGCTGGCCGACGCCATGGCGTTCCTGGAGGAACAGGCCGCCCAGCAGCCGCAGGGCGTCGCCACAACCCGCTGGGGCGGCGCGGCACGCGATCAGCAAGAGGCCGGCAGCGCCGTGGCCTGGGCCTTCGCCCTGGCGCTGCTGCTCGTCTTCCTGGTGCTGGCGGCCCAGTTCGAAAGCTGGATCACGCCGGCGGTCATCATGCTGACGGTGCCGCTTGCGGCGGCCGGCGGACTGTTCGGCCTGGTCATGGCTGGATCCAGCCTGAACATCTATTCGCAGATCGGTCTGATCATTCTGATCGGGGTGGCGGCGAAGAACGGCATCCTGATCGTTGAGTTCGCCAACCAGCTGCGCGACCAGGGCCGAAGCATCCGCGAGGCCATCATCGAGGCTTCCTCGCTGCGCCTGCGGCCCATCGTCATGACCGCGATCGCCACGTCGTTCGGGGCCCTGCCCCTGGTGCTGTGGCAAGGTGCGGGCGCGGGCAGTCGCCAGACCATCGGCGTGGTCATCTTCTGGGGCGCCATCTTCGCCACCATGCTGACGCTGTTCGTGGTGCCGGTGATCTATGGCGTGCTGGCGCGCTTCACCAAGTCACCGGAATGGACGGCCCGAAAGATCGAGGAATGGGAAGCCCAGGAAGCGACCGCCAACGACAAGCTGCCGGCGGCGGCCGAATAGATCAGGATACGGCCGGAGCGTCCCGGCCGTATCCTGTTTCCACCTTCAGCCAGGCGATGACGTCGCGGCGGTCCGTGGCGTCCGGCAGGCCTGGGAAGGTCATCTTGTTGCCGGGCAGGAAGGTGCGCGGGTTGGCCAGCCAGTCGTCCAGACGCTGGGCGTCCCAGGCGAAGTCGGCCTGCCTGAGCGCATTCGAATAGTTGTAGCCGGGGTGCGCCCCGGCCTCGCGCCCGAACACGCCCCACAGATTGGGCCCGGTCATGTTGGGGCCGCCCTCGGTGATCGTGTGGCACGACCGGCATCGCGCGAAGGCGCGCCGGCCGTTCTCCAGGTCGCCGGCGTTGTACGGCGCCGGCAAAGAAGCCAGCAGGGCCTGGCGCTGGGCGTCGGTCAGGGCCGGACGCGCGGGGGCCTTTGGCGCGGCCGGCTCTCCGCCCTGACCGCAGCCGGCGAGGGCGGCGGCGGCGAGAACGAGAGCGAGCGGACGGATCGAGCGCATGGGACAGACCTCTGGATTGACGTCTGAATAAACCACCCTCAGGGCGCGGCAAGCCATCGGCGCTGGACGCGGACCCATTGCGACTGATAATCAGCGGCGCATAAACCCTGCGGCCGGACGCCGCATGCGACGGACCTCCCCGGATCATCTCATGAGCGACACCATCACACTGAACCGGGCGCGGCCGGGCGACCGAGGCGTGATCGTCAAGGTCGGCGACCATTGTCACCATCAGGACCACGCGCTTGAGCTTGAGCGCCGCCTGCTGGAACTTGGCTTCGTCGAGGGCGCGACGGTCGAGGTGCTCCATCAGGGCCTGGTCGGCGGCGATCCCCTGGCGTTGAAGGTGGACGACATGCGTGTGGCCCTGCGTCGACATGAGGCGGCCAGCCTGACGGTGCGGGTCGGAGACGCCGCCTGATGGATATGGCCGTCCGCTCCGCCCGCATCGCCCTTGTCGGCGCGCCCAACAGCGGCAAGACGGCCCTGTTCAACGCCCTGACCGGCGCCCATCAGAAGGTCGCCAACTACGCCGGCGTGACAGTCGAGCGGAAGGAGGGGCGTATCCACTCGCCCTCGGGCCGCACCCTGTCGGTGCTGGATCTGCCCGGCACCTATTCGCTGCGCGCGCGCAGCCCTGACGAGGAGGTCACGCGCGACGCCGTGCTGGGCCGGCTGGCGGGCGAGCCCGAGCCCGACCTGATCGTCTGCGTCGCCGACGCCACCAATCTGCGCCTCGCCCTGCGTCTGGCGCTCGAGATCAAGACGGTCGGGCGGCCGGCCGTGCTGGCCCTGAACATGTACGACATCGCCGAGCGCCAGGGCCTGCGCATCGACCTGGAGCGGTTGTCAGCCGAGCTGGGCCTGCCGATCGTCACGACCACGGCGACGCGCCGGCGCGGGATCGCCGACCTGGTCGCCGCGGTCGAGGACGCCGCGCGGGCGCCGAGCGAAAATCGCTGGCAGGCGCCGGACGCCGCCCAACTGCGCGCCGCCCACCGCGAGGCCGAGCGCATCATGAAGGCTTGCGTGCGTCCGCCCGAACGGCCCGACACCCTGACGGGACGGATCGACGCCGTCCTGCTGCACCCGGTCGGCGGCCTGCTGATCCTGCTGGCCCTGCTGTTCGTCATGTTCCAGGCCGTCTTCGCCTGGGCCGCGCCCCTGATGGACGGGGTCGAAGCCGCAATCGGCGCCCTGGGCGTCGGAGCCGGGGCGATTCTCCCTGACGGTCTCCTTGAAAGCCTGGTGGTCGACGGGATCATCGCCGGCGTCGGCAGCGTGCTGGTCTTCCTGCCGCAGATCCTGATCCTGTTCCTGTTCATCATCGCGCTGGAAGACTTCGGCTACATGGCCCGGGCGGCCTTCCTGATGGACCGGATCATGGGCGGTGCGGGCCTGCACGGCCGCGCCTTCATCCCGCTTCTGTCCAGCTTCGCCTGCGCCATTCCCGGCGTCATGGCGGCGCGGGTGATCGATTCCCGGCGCGACCGGCTGACCACCATCATGGTCGCCCCGCTGATGACCTGTTCGGCGCGCATCCCGGTCTACACCCTGATCATCGCCGCCTTCATTCCCAGCGAGACCGTCTGGGGCTTCGCCAACCTGCAGGGGCTGGTGATGTTCGGCCTGTACGCCCTGGGCATCGTCAGCGCGCTGACGGTGTCGTGGCTGATCCGCAAGGTCTTCTGGCGCGGGGCGGTCGAGCCCTTCATGATGGAGCTGCCGGCCTACAAGACCCCGCACCTGCGCAGCGTGGCCTTCAATCTGTGGCTGAGGGCGAAGATATTCCTGGTCCGCGCGGGCCGGATCATCCTGCCTCTGGTCATCCTGCTGTGGGTGCTGGCGACCTTCCCTTATCCGCCCGAGGGCGCAACCCTGCCGGCCATTGACTATTCCTTCGCGGGCATGATCGGACGTGCGCTGGAGCCGATCTTCGCCCCTATCGGCTTCAACTGGCAGATGGTGGTGGCGCTGATCCCCGGAATGGCGGCGCGAGAGGTCGCGGTGGCGGCGCTGGGCGCGACCTACGCCATCGCCGACGCCGAGGGCGCGGGAATCAGCGCCCTGGCTTCGACCCTCGCGGCGCAATGGTCGCTGGCGACGGCGCTGTCGTTTCTGGCCTGGTACGTCTTCGCGCCACAGTGCGTGGCGACCCTGGGCGTGGTGCGACGCGAGACCAATTCGCTGAAGTGGACCTGGATCATGGTGGGCTACATGTTCGGCCTAGCCTATCTGGCCTCCTTCGTGACCTACCGCGTGGCCGTGGCGCTCGGGGGCGGCTAAACCCGACAAGAGCCCGTCGGAGCGCCCATGGCCGAAACCCTCGCCGTCGTCATGATCCTGGCCGTTCTGGGCCTGGTGTTCGGCAGCTTCATCGCCGCCGTCAGCGTGCGCCTGCCGGCCGACGAGGACGTGGTCTTCACCCCGTCGCGGTGCCGGTCGTGCGAGACGCCAATCAAGCCCTGGAACCTGGTCCCGGTGTTCAGCTGGCTGGCCCTGCGCGGACGCTGCGCGGCGTGCGGCGCGGCCATCTCACCGCGCTATCCGCTGATCGAGATCGCCGCCGCGCTGATCGGCGTCTGGGCGGCGCTTAACGGCCAGGGCTGGATGACCGTGGCGGCGACCGCCGTGCTCGGCTGGCAGCTGCTGCTGATCGCTTTGGTGGATGGCGAGCATTTCTGGCTGCCCGACGTCCTGACCTGGCCGCTGGCGGTCACGGGGCTGGTCGCCGCCTGGCTGCTGGGCGGGGCGCCGGGCCTGATCGCCAGCGGGATCGGCGTCGTCGCGGGCTTCGGCCTGCTGTGGCTTCTGGCCTTCGCCTATCGCCGGGTGCGCGGGCGCGACGGGCTGGGCGGCGGAGACCCCTTCCTGTTCGGCGCGGCGGGGGCCTGGGTCGGCTGGATGGGCCTCCCCAGCGTGCTGCTGTGGGCCTGCGCGGCGGCCTTCAGCCTGGTGGCGGCGCGGCTGGTGCTCAGGCGGACGGTGCGCGGCGACGACCGCCTGCCGTTCGGGGTCTTCCTGGCGATCGGCGCCTGGCTGACCTGGCTCTACGGCCCGCTCGGTCTGGCGTAGCGGCGTCAGAGCGCCGAATACAACGCCTCGACCAGGCGCAGCGCACGGGGGTCGCCAATCAGGTGCGGCGACTGGCGGGTCATGACATAGGCGGCCGAAAGCCCCGCCTTCGGATCGGCGAAGGCGCAGGAGCCTCCCCACCCGCAGTGGCCGAAGGCTTCGGCGTTCGGCCCGAAGATGTTCAACCCCGCGTTCAGGGTGAAGCCCGCGCCCCAGCCCATGTCGAAGGGCAGCACGCGGTCGCGGCCGCGTATCCGCTCCCTGGACGCCTCGGCCACGGTGCGGGCGCTCAGCACCTGGTCGCCCTCCAGGACCCCGCCTTGGGCGAAGGGCGACAGGATGCGGGCCAGATCCCGCGCCGTGCCGTGCAGATTGGCCGAGGGGATTTCCGCCATGCGCCATTCCGTGGAGCCGCGGCCGCCCGGCGCCGAGCCGCGATCCAGGAAGGCGGCCTTCTTGATCGTATCGATGACGCCCAGGTCAGGCGCCGCCGTGGGCTTCCTCAGCTGCGCCACGCGACCATGCTCGGCCTCGGGCAGGCCGATCCACAGGTCCAGGTCATACGGCTGGGCGAAATCTTCGCGGAGCGCCGTCCCCATGGTCCGACCGTCCAGCCGGCGGAACAGCTCGCCGGCCAGAAAGCCGATGGTGATCGGGTGATAACCGGACGCCGTGCCCGGCTCCCACATCGGCGCCTGGGCGCACAGCCGGTCCAGCACCGCCTGGCGGTCGAACCAGATGGCCGGCTCAACCGTCTCGGCAAAGCCCGGCAGGCCGGACTGGTGGCTCATCATCTGGCCGATGGTGATGCGATCCTTGCCCGCCTGGCCGAACTCGGGCCAGTGGAAGGCGACGCGGTCGTCATAGGCAGCCAGCCCCCGGTCGATGCAGCGCGCGATCATCGTCGCCATCACCGCCTTGCCGGTCGAGAAGACCGGGACCAGCGTCCGCTCACCGAACGCCTGGGTTCGCGCCGTGTCGGCCCAGCCGGCCCACAGATCGATCGCGACCTCGCCGTCGATGACCACCGAGAAGCGCGTGGCCAGTTCGTCCAGTCCCTGGGGCGCGTCGGTGAAGTTGCGGGCGAAGGCGTCCTTCACCGCGCCGAAACGGTCGGGGCACAGGCCGTGGATGTCGGGCAGGTCGGTCATGGTTCTGATCTAGCCGCGCGCGTCCAGCCACGCCAGCACGCCCTCTGCGGCCACGACGCCTGAGGCGAAGCTGGCCTGGAGCAGAAAGCCGCCGGTCGGGGCCTCCCAGTCCAGCATCTCGCCGGCGATGAAGACGCCGGGTCGGGCGGTCAGCATCAACCGCGAATCCACCTGATCCAGCCGCACGCCGCCGGCGGACGAGATGGCTCGCTCCAGCCCTTGAACGCCGGTCACCGTCAGGGGCAGGGCCTTGAGGCGCGCCGCCAAGGCTTCGGGCTCGGTCGGAATGTCCCCGGCTTCGCGCAGCAGGGCGACGGCGACGGGCGCCAGGCCCAGCGCCTTGCGCAGCCAGTTCGACAGGCTGTCCTTGCCGCGCGGGCGCGACAGGCGGCGAGCCAGATCCTGCGTGGAGGCGTCGGGCCGCAGGTCCAGGCGCAAAACGGCCCGGCCGTCTTGCTCGACCGCCTCGCGGATGGGCGCGAACAGGGCGTAGACGGCCCCGCCCTCCAGCCCATAGGCCGAGAGCAGAGCCTCGCCACGCACCCGCTGATCGCCGATGGACAGGGCGACGCCCTTCAGCGGCGATCCAGCGAAGCGGTCGATCAACGGCGCGGACCAGGCGATATCGACGCCGGCGTTGGCGGGACGGAAGGGCGCGACGGCGACGCCTTCGGCCTGCAGCAAGGTCATCCAGCCGCCGTCGGAGCCCAGACGCGGCCAGCTGGCGCCGCCGAGCGCCAACAGGACGGCCGACGCCGGTTCGATCCGCTCGCCTTCCAGCGTGTCGAAGGTCAGAGCCTGATCGCGCCAGCCGGTCCAGCGTGAACGGGTGCGGACCTCGACGCCCAGCCCATTCAGCCGGGCCAGCCAGGCGCGCAGCAGCGGCGACGCCTTGAGCGCCTTGGGAAACACCCGGCCGGAGCTGCCGACGAAGGTCTCCTGCCCCAACCCTTCGGCCCAGGCGGTCAGATCGGCGGGCGTGAAGCGGGCCAGCCAGGGCGTCACGACGCCTTGGGCCTCGGCGTAGCGGCGCTGAAAGCGATCCAGCGGTTCGGAATGGGTCAGGTTCAGCCCGCCGCGGCCCGCCATCAGGAACTTGCGCGCCACCGACGGCATGCGCTCGTGCAGGACCACGCGGCGGCCGGCCTGGGCCAGGCGCTCGGCCGCCATCAGGCCGGCCGGACCGGCGCCGATGACGTGGATAGGGGCCTCGGAGCTCATCGGCGACTTCCTGGACCGGAACGGCGCGGCGCGCCATACGCTTGCAAAGCGAAATCGGTCGAGCCGCCTCGTGACTCAGCTCAGATATTCGCCTCTGGAAAGTGCCCATGAGCGTAGCCTTCACCCGCGAGGAAGACCTGGAAGCCACGGCGGCGGACCTGCCGGATCGGCCCGTGTCGACGCACGCCAATCTGGTGACGCCGGAGGGGCTGGCCGCCATCGACGCGGAGCTGGCGTCAGCCCGGGCCGCCTATGGCGCAGCCCAGTCGAGCGGCTCCATCGAGGCGGACCGGACCGCCATGGCGCGGGCCACGCGGGACCTGCGCTACTGGTCGGCGCGCCGCGCCAACGCCCAGCTGGTCGAGCCGGGCGAGGCGGACGGCGCCGTGCGGTTCGGCGGCGGCTTCACCATCGAGCGCGAGGACGGCCGCACCCAGACCTGGCGAATCGTCGGCGAGGACGAGGCGGATCCGGCGAACGGCACCGTCAGCCACGTCTCGCCTCTCGCCCGCGCCGCGATGGGCCGCCGCGCCGGCGACGAGATCATCGTCGCCGGTCAGGCCTGCGAGATCGTCGCGGTTCAGTAGCCGCCGGCGCCGCGCTCACGCGCGACCGGGGTCCAGTCCAGAACGAACCGCTCCAGCAGGCGCACGGCGTAGCCGTAGGAGCCGGACGGCCGCACGTCGCTGGCGCCGCCATAGGCCGCCGAGGCGATGTCCAGGTGCGCCCAGGGCGTCTCGGGCCGCACGAACTCGCTGATGAACCAGGCGCCCGTGCCGGCGCCCGCGCCGCCGTCGCCGGTGTTGCGCAGGTCTGCGATCGAAGAGCTCAGATACCGGGCGTAGGACGGGTGCAGGGGCAGCCGCCACAGCGGCTCGCCGGTGGCCAGGCCGGCGCGCTGAAGCTGGTCGGCCATGGCGTCGTGGCGCGTGAACAGGCCGGCGTATTCTGAACCCAGGGCGCCGCCGACCGAGCCGGTCAGGGTGGCGACGTCGACGACGACCGACGGGTTGAAGGTGTTCTCGGTCCACACCAGGGCGTCGGACAGGACCATGCGGCCCTCGGCGTCGGTCGAGATGATCTCGATGGTCTTGCCGTTCATCGCGGTCACCACATCGGCGGGGCGGGTCGCCGTGGCGCTCGGCATGTTCTCGGCCAGGGCGGCTACGGCGATGACATCGACCGGCGCGCCTGACTTGGCCAGGGCCAGGACCGCGCCGGTGACGCTGGCCGCGCCCGACATGTCCATCTTCATATTGCCCATGCCGGCGCCGGGCTTGATCGAGATGCCGCCGGTGTCGAAGGTGATGCCCTTGCCGACCAGGGCGACGGGGCCGCCCTCGGGCGCGCCCGGACCCTGATAGCGGATGGCCATCAGGCGCGACGGACGCGCCGAACCTTGGCCCACGCTCAGCAGGGCGCCCATGCCCAGGCGCTCCATCTGCGGCACGTCCAGCACCTCGATGGTGACACCCGGCACGCCGGCGAAGGCCTGACGCGCGCGTTCGACGAAGCTTTCCGGATAGACGATGTTGGCCGGCTCGTTGGAGATGTCGCGGGTCCAGGCCATGGCCTCGACCAGGGCGCGGCCGCGGCGCTCGAACTCGGCGCGCGCGGCTTCGCCGCCGACCACGGTCAGCGGTCCGGGCGACGCCTGCTCGCGCCCGGTCGTGCGGTGAAGATCGGATCGATACTCGCCCAGGCCAAAGCCAGTGAGGAACTCTGCAGCCTGATCCGACGGCAGGCCGCCGGCCCACAGAGTGGCGGGCGCGCTGTCGGTGTGCAGCATCCGGCCCGCCGCGGCGCCGGCGCCCTGGACGTCAGCCATCGACGGATTGGCGCCCAGGCCGACGACGACGATGCGGTCCCAGCCGCCCAGGCCGCGAAGCGTCAGCGTCTGGCGCGCGCCATAGCGGAAGTTCGCCGAGGTCAGGGCGCGATGCACGGACTGGAGCACGGCCGGGTCCAGGGAGGCGGCGCGCGTCGCCAGTTCGCCTTCGGACGACAGCGGCAGGATCAGCGTGCCGGTTTCGGCGCCGGGCTGGGCGGCGAAGGTCACCGGCCGGTTCACCTGGGCGGCGGCGATGTGCGGCTGAACGCCTGCGATCGTGGCCGACGTCTGGTTCTGACGGCGAATCTGGGCCTCGGCCGAGGTCGGGGCGAGGACGGCCAGGCCGAGGGCGACGGCGAGGGCGGAGGCGGCGACGGAACGCATGGACGTGGAACTCCCGATGTTTTCGTTGGACCGTTGAGGCGCGGCACCTTGGCCGCAGGCGGCGCTTGCCGCACCCCAAACGAACTGCGGCCTTTTGTCTCGCGAAGAAAGCCCGCATCGCCAGTTGGACCGATGCGTTGGGCGATCATGCACCCGCGTACGCCCGACGGCAGATACTTCGTTGTTCGCGGCCGCCTCTGGCGACTGAGCGACCCCCGGCTGTCGCCAATGGACCGGGATCGATGGGTCGGTGAGCTGATGAGCGCTCGGCGCGCGGTGCGTGAGGCTCTTCGGTCGGGAGAGGGCCTGGCGGACGCCCGGTCGCGCGTCGACGCCGCCAAGGTCGCGCTGGGAGAGCGCGGCCCCGTATGGTGGGCCGACGGCGCGCCCGACTACAACCGTCGGATGGCGCGAAACACGCCCTATGCGGATTGGTTCGCGGCGCTGGACGACTGAACGGTCAGCCCACCGCGTGAAGCGCCGCGCCATGCTCGCGCAGCCAGCGGCGGAACGGGCGGTGGTCGCCGACCAGACCCTGCACGACGGCCCAATAGGCGGGGCTGTGGTCCGCGTGAACCAGATGCGCCACCTCGTGGGCGGCCAGGTAGTCGATGACCGGCTCGGGGGCCATGATCACCCGCCAGGAGTAGCGGATCGACCGGTTATGCGGGCTGCACGAGCCCCAGCGCGAGCGGGTGTCGACGATCGAAACCCGCACGGCGCCTCGCCCCGCCTGGCCGCCAAGGCTGGCCAGGTGATGTTCGGTGCGGGCCGTCAGGAGGTCTCTTGCCTGCCGCTTGAACAGGTTCTCGACCCGACGGGCGAAGGCCTCGCCCTCTCCGCCGGACAGGATGACCGGCTCGCCGCCGCGTTCGATCAGCCGCGCCGCGCCGGCGCCGCCAGTCGCCTCCAGCCGGACGGGGCGACCCTTCAGGCTGACGGTCGCGCCCGGCTCCAGCGGCTGGGTTTCGGCGCGCGCCGCCAGACGCTCGGCGATCCAGGCGCCGCGCGAACGGGCGAAGGCGACCGCCTGGACCAGGCTGCGTTGCGACGGGGCCACGACCACCGCCTCGCCCCGGCGCGCGTCGATGCGCACCGACAGACGTCGCGCACGCGGATTGACCGTGAGAAGCAGGGCCGGAACCCCGTCCTCAGGCGGCAGTCTTTGACCGTGGCTGAACCGCACTGACGGCCTCGTTGCGGGCGATGAAGTCGCGCACCCTGGGATAGATCTCGTCTCTGAAGCGGCGGCCGTTGAAGACGCCGTAGTGGCCGACCTCGGGCTGGACGTAGAGTTCGCGGCGCTTCTTGGGAATGTTAGCGCACAGGCCGTGCGCGGCCTGGGTCTGACCAACGCCGGAGATGTCGTCCTTCTCGCCCTCGACGGTCATAAGGCCGATGTCGGTGATGGCGCCCAGGTCGACCGGCCGGCCGCGATGCTCCAGCAGGCCGCGCGCCAGCAGGTGCTGCTGGAAGACGATGTCGATGGTCTGGAGATAGAATTCCTCGGTCAGGTCCAGCACCGATAGATATTCGTCGTAGAACTGCTCGTGCTTCTCGACCCCGTCGCCGTCGCCCGACACCAGGTCGTCGAAGTAGCGGCGGTGGGCGTCGATGTGCTTGTCCTCGTTCATCGACATGAAGCTGAACAGCTGGACGAAGCCCGGATAGACCCGGCGGCCGAACCCCGGATAGGGCCAGGGCACGGTGTGGATCATGTTGGACTTGAACCAGGTGAAGGGTTTTTCCTCCGCCAGCTGATTGGTCACCGTCGGCGACAGTCGCGCGTCGATCGGCGAGCCCATGAAGGTCATCGACGCCGGGCGGTTGGGGTCTTTCTCCTCGGCCATCACGGCGCAGGCGGCCAGCACCGGCGGGCCCGGCTGGCACACGCCGACGACGTGGGCGCGCGGACCGATCACGGCCAGCATTTGGCGCACGTGGTCGATGTAGTCGTAGAAGTCGAACCGCCCCTCCAGCATCGGCACCTGCCGCGCATTGGTCCAGTCGGTGACGTAGACGTCGTGATCCTGGATGAAGGTTTCCACCGTGCCGCGCAGCAGGGTGGCGTAGTGGCCCGACAGGGGCGCCACCACCATGACGGCCGGGGCCGCCGCCGGCTTTCCGGCCCGCTTCAGATCGCCGACGTGGCGGGCGAAGCGCACCAGGCGGCACCAGGGCGAAGACCAGACGACCTGTTCTGTGGTGCGCACCGCCTTGCCGTCGATCTCGACGGTCTCCAGCCCCCAGGCCGGCTTGCCGTAACGTCGCGTGACGCTCTCGAACAGCTCGGCCGAAGCATAGGCGGTGCGGCCGATCGCGGTGTCGGACGCCGGATTGAAGGGCGAGGTCCAGAACTGGCGCGCCATCTGGGCGCCGATCCGGAAAGGCGTCGCCGAATGATAGGCGAGCTCATGAAGGGCGTAGAGCATGAAGTCCTGTTCTTGGCCGCCGGGTTGTGCAGGGCAGCATAGAACGCGCGGCGGCGCAAAAGGATTAAAGCAGCTTGCTTGTTCGCTACGCCCGCGACGCGATCGCCAGCGGCTCGAGCGAGGACCAGCTCAACCCCGCTCCATCGCACGGCGGATGACATCGGCGGCGCGGTCCGGTTCCAGGTCGTGGGCCAGGGCCGAGCGGAACTGGCCGTCGGGGCCCATCAGATAGATCGTCAGCGAGTGGTTCATCGTATAGGCCTCGCCCTGCCCGGCCTTCTCGTAGAAGGCGCGGTAGGACTTGGCCGCCTGGGCCACCTGTTCGGGCGTGCCGGTCAGGCCGACGACGCCCTGCGGGAAACCATCCGACGACAGATAGTCGTTCAGCAGCTGCGGCGTGTCGCGTTCGGGATCGACGCTGATGAAGACGATCTGCATGTCCTGAGCGCGGTCGCCCAGCTGTTCCATCGTCGCCGACAGCATGCCCAGCGTCGCAGGGCAGTAGTCAGGGCAGTGGGTGAAGCCGAAGAACACCAGGCTCCACTTGTCGTTCAGGAGGGTCTGATCGACCGCATCACCGTTCTGGTTGACGAGCTGGAAGGGTCCGCCCACGGCCGGCTGGCCAGTGGAGGTGACTGCGTTTGTGGCGTCCGGCGCCTCGCGTCCGGCGGTGACCACGATCGCGGCGATAGCGATGGCGGCGGCCAGGGCGATGCAGGCGCCGGCGAACAGCAGAACAGGGCGACGGGGCATGAAGGAACCTTTCGCGGCGGGCGTCGGAGGCGTCTATAAGGCTCAGGTGAGCCTGGCCCAAGACCCCTTCGCGCCGCAGCAGGGCGCCGATCCCGTCCGCAGAGGCCGGGGGCTGAGCCTGCGCACCCTGGTGCTGCTGCGGTGGCTGGCGATCGCCGGGCAGTCGGCGACCATACTGTTCGCCCATTATGTGCTCGAATTTCCCTTGCCCCTGGGCCTTTGCTTGGCGGTGATCGGCGCCAGCGTGGCGTTCAACCTGACAGCGGGCCTGAGGCTGCGTTTGCCCGAGGCCGGCCTGCCCGACGGGCCGCGCACGGCGCTGCATCTGGGGTTCGATATCCTGCAGCTGGCGACGCTGCTGGCGTTGACGGGCGGGCTGGACAACCCTTTCTGCATTCTTCTGATCGCGCCGGTCACCATTGCGGCCGCCTCGCTGCCCGGGCGGCAGGCCGCTGCGCTGGGCGTGCTCGTGCTTCTCGTCACCGCCGTTCTGTTCACCTGGTCGCTGGACCTGCCGTGGCGTCAGGGCGAGCATCTGCGACTGCCGGGCCTGTATCACTTGGGCATGGGCCTGGCGCTGGTCACGGGGGTGGTTTTCACCGCCGGCTACGCCTGGCGGGTGGCGGCTGACGCCGAGAAGCTGGAGCTGGCGCTGGCCACGACCCAGGACGTGCTTCAGCGGGAACAGCGGCTGGCGGCGCTGGGCGGGCTGGCGGCGGCGGCGGCGCATGAGCTCGGCACGCCCCTGGCGACCATCCAGATCGTGGCCAAGGAGCTGCTTCGCGCCTCGCCGACCGGGACGGGCGCGGCCGAGGACGCGGCCCTGATCCTGCAGCAGGCGGAGCGGTGCCGAGAAATCCTGACGCGCCTTTCGCAGCAGCCAGAGGACGGCGACGCGCTGTACGCCGACGTCGGCCTCAAGGCGCTGCTGGAGGAGGTGGTCGAGCCGCACCGCGGTTTTGATCTCGACTTCCAGGTGACGGTGCGCGCGCCCGAGGGCCACGCCCATCCGCGCGTGAAGCGCTTGCCCGAAGTCATCCACGGCCTGTCGACCATCGTGGAGAACGCCGCCGACTTCGCGGCCTCGACGGTTCGCGTCGCGGCCGTCGTGGATGCGGGCTGGATCACCATCGAGGTGGTGGACGACGGTCCCGGTTTCGCCAGCGACATCCTTCCTCGGCTCGGCGAGCCTTATGTGACCAGCCGGCCCCAGGGCAAGGCGCGTCTGGCCCTGGCGGCCCAGCTGGCGGCGGCGGCGGCGCGACCGGGCGGCCGCAAGGCGCTCAAAGCCATGCCGCCGGCCGAGCTGGTGGCGCCCAGCCAGGGCGGCATGGGCCTGGGTTTCTTCATCGCCCGGACTCTGCTGGAACGGACCGGGGGCGAGGTCTCGGCTGGCGCGGGGGACGGCAAGGGCCGCCAGAAGGGCGCCCGCGTCTCGGTGCGCTGGCCTCGCCAGGCGCTCGAAGTGTCGCAGGGGGAACCGGAAAGCTTGACCTGAGCTTCACCGGCCACGACTTGAGAAGGCATGGAGATGACGACGATGTCCGAGATCGAAGACCAGATCGCCGCCCTGCCCGACCGCAGCCTGCTGCTGCTGGACGACGACCAGGCCTTGCGAACCCGCCTGGGGCGGGCGCTCGAGGCCCGTGGCTTTGAGGTGACGACGGCCGAATCCGTGGCCGAGGCCACTCAGGCGCTGCGCCAGACCGCGCCCGCCTTCGCCGTGCTGGACATGCGGCTGGAGGACGGCAACGGCCTCAAGATCGTCGAGGACCTGCGCGCGCGGCGTGAGGACGCCCGCATCATCATGCTGACCGGCTATGGCGCCATCGCCACGGCGGTTGCGGCGGTCAAGGCCGGGGCGGTCGACTATCTTCAGAAGCCGGCCGACGCCGACGACGTGGTCAAGGCTCTGCTGGCCACAGGCGAAGCGCCCGAACCCCCGGAAAACCCCATGAGCGCCGACCGGGTGCGATGGGAGCACATTCAGCGCGTCTATGAGCTGTGCGACCACAATGTTTCGGAGACCGCGCGTCGCCTGGGCATGCACCGCCGGACGCTGCAGCGCATTCTGGCCAAGCGCGCGCCCCGATAGGCGCAGGCCATCGGGTTTGTTCGGGCGCTAGGCGCACGACGCGGTCGCTCGCGGCTTGAGCGCGATTAGCACTCGACCCTTCTAGCGGCGTTAGCGCGTCGCGGCGTTGAGTATGCGGCGGTCGGCCTTGGCCTGCACCAGGACGGCGACGGCCTCGCCCGCCTGAACGCCGCCGGGCAGGGCGAAAAGCACCGGGCGGCCGCTCCAGTCGCCAAGACGGACCACATCGCGCACGACATTGACGTGGCGCACCTCTCGGCCGCGATTGTCTCCGCCCTCGACCGACACGACCTGGGCGCCGGGTCGGTAGATGACGGCCAGAACCTCGGCGCCGCCGCGCGGCGTGCGGCCCGAGCCCACGCCGACGCGGTCACCCGTGTCGCGGAACTCGATCTGAGGCGGGAAGACAGGGCGCTCGGCCTCCTCGCGGATGGCGGTCGCCAGCTCAGACGCCCGAGCGCCCGACATCTGGCGACGGCCGTCCAGAACCACCTGCGGCGTCGAGACGGCGCGCAGCTTCAGCGCCTGGCGATAGGCGCGCTGACGCTCGGCGAACTCGGGCCGGGCGAAGGTGTCCGGCCAGCCGAGATAGTCCCAGTAGTCGACGCCGTAGGTCAGAGCGATGACGCCGGGCGTGTCCGCGCTTTCCTCGACCGCGCGGTTGGCGTCGGGACACCCTGAGCACCCCTGGGCGGTGAACAATTCGACCACCACCGGCGCGGCGCGCGCCACGGTCACGCGCGGGGCCGAAGCCGCCGGCTGGGCCGACGAGCCTGCGGCCATGCCGCCGGCGAGGGCGAGCCCCGCCGCGATTATCCAGCCCCTGACGTTCATGGCGACACCCATACGCCGCCTGCGGCCCGACCGCGCCTCATAATCGCGTGAAGGCTCAGGCCAGCGGCGAAAAGGCCTGATCGCCCGGCAGGGGCGCGAACAGGGCGTCCAGATCCGCGTCGGTCATGCCTTCAAGGGTCGCAGGCGACCATTTCGGGGCGTTGTCCTTGTCGACGATGACGGCGCGCACACCTTCCTGGAAGTCGTGGGTGCGCACCACCCGGCCGCCCAGCGCATATTCCATCGCCATGTTGTCGGCGAAGCTGTCCAGTGTCGCGCCGGTGCGAATCTGGCGCAGCGACACTTTCAGCGACTGGGGCGACTTGGTCTTCAGGATGTCCAGCTGCTGGCGCGCCCAGTCGGAGCCGTCGGCCTCCAGGGCCTGGAAGATCTCTTCCACCGTGTCGAAGGCGAACAGGCGGTCGATGGCTTCCAAATGCGCCTCGATCGGCGCCTCGCCGGCGTCGTCCTCCAGACCGTCGGCGATATCGGCCGGATGGGCGGGATCGGTGGCCAGGATCGCCTTGAAGGCCTCAAGCGCGTCGGTCGGCAGATAGTGGGTGTGGATGCCCAGGAAGGCCGTATCCGCCGCCTTCAATCGGGCGCCGGTCAGGGCGATCCAGACGCCGGTCTGGCCCGGCAAGCGCGGCAGGAACCAGCCGCCGCCCACGTCGGGGAATAGGCCGATGCCGGTCTCGGGCATTGCGTAGGTGGTCCGCTCGGTGGCGATCCGCACCTCGGCCGGCTCGGAGATGCCGACGCCGCCGCCCATGACGATGCCGTCCACGATGGCGGTGATTGGCTTGGGATAGTCGAACATCAGGGTGTTCAGTCGATACTCGGCCAGGAAGAAGGCCCTGGCCTCGGACGCGTCGCCCGCCCCGCTCTCGGCGATCATGCGGATGTCGCCCCCGGCGCAGAAGCCGCGCTCGCCCGCATGGTCGATCAGCACCGACTTGACCCCCTCGTCCGCGCGCCAGTCCAGCAGGGCGGCGATCATCGCCTCGCACATGGCCCGGTTCAGCGCATGGATTGCCTTGGGCCGGTTCAGGGTGATGCGGCCGACGCCGTTTTCGACGCGAGCGAGGATTTCGGGTTCGGGGATCATTTCGACTTCGCTCATCGCGCCAGCTCGCGCGCCACGATTACGCGCATGATCTCGTTCGTGCCTTCCAGGATGCGGTGCACCCGCAGATCCCGCACGATCCGCTCAAGCGGATAGTCCTTGAGATAGCCGTAGCCGCCGTGCAGCTGCAGCGCCTGATCCGCGATCTGGAAACAGGCGTCGGTGGCCAGCCGCTTGGCCATGGCGCACCATTTGGTCTTCTCGGGATGTTCGGTGTCGATGGCCCAGGCGCCGCGCAGCACCATCAGGCGCGCCGCCTCCAGGTCGGTGGCCATGTCGGCCAGCTGGAACTGGGTGTTCTGGAACTCGCCGATCGGCTTGCCGAACTGCTTTCTGGACGCGACGTATTCCTGGGCGGTCTCCAGCGCCAGCCGTGCGCCCCCCAGCGAACAGGCGGCGATGTTCAGCCGCCCGCCGTCCAGCCCAGCCATGGCGTAGCGGAAGCCTGCCCCCTCTTCGCCCAGCAGGTTGGCGACCGGCACGCGGCAGTCGTCGAACTGGACGATGGCGGTGGGCTGGGCGTTCCAGCCCATCTTCTTTTCCTGAGCGCCGAAGGACAGGCCGGGGGCGCCGGCCTCGACCACCACCGCGGATACGCCCTTGGGTCCGTCACCGCCGGTGCGGACCATGACGACATAGACGTCCGACGTGCCCGCGCCCGAGATGAAGGCCTTGGCCCCGTTCAGAATGAAGTGATCACCGTCGCGCACGGCCGTGGTGCGCAGCGCCGCCGCGTCGGAGCCCGAGCCCGGCTCGGTCAGGCAATAGCTGGCGATCCTGTCCATGGTCGTCAGCGACGGGACGAAGCGGCCGCGCAGATCGTCCGAGCCGAAGCGGTCGATCATCCAGGTCGCCATGTTGTGGATCGAGATGAAGGCCGCCGTCGCCACGTCGCCGCGCGACAGCTCCTCGAAGATCACCGCCGCCTCGACCCGGCCCAGCGCCATGCCGCCGTGCTCTTCGCCCGCATAGATGCCGCAGAAGCCCATCTCGGCCGCCGCCTTCATGACGTCGACGGGGAAATGCTTGTCCTCGTCCCAGAGGGCCGAATTCGGCGCCAGCTGATCGTCGGCGAAGGCGCGGGCCGCGTCCTGAATGGCGCGCTGGTCTTCGGTGAGGGCGAAATCCATGAGGTCCTCCGGCTCGCGGGCAGACCCCGCTGTTGGGGGGCTTCTAAACCAGACGAACGGCCGATGCAGCCCCGCCGGTCAGCTTAGCCCCTCGCCCTCGTCCAGACCCAGCATCAGGTTCAGGTTCTGCACCGCCGCGCCCGAGGCGCCCTTGCCCAGATTGTCCAGCAGCGCCACCAGCCGAACCTGCTCGCCCGACCGGTCGCCGAACACATGCAGCCTCAGACGGTTGGTGCCATTCAGGCCTTCCGGCGTCAGGCCCCCCATGGCCTCTGTGTCCTCCAGCTCGGCCACCTCGACGAAACGCGCGTCGGCGTAGGCCTCGACCAGGGCGCCGTGCACCACCTCAATGGACGGCGAGCCCGGCAGGGCCGACAGATGCAGCGGAACCTCGACCAGCATGCCTTGACGATAGTTTCCCACCGCCGGCGCAAACAGCACGGGCCGCGTCAGGCCGGCGTGCTGGGTCATCTCCGGCACGTGCTTGTGCTTCAAACTCAGGCCATAGGCGCGGAAAGGATCGGCCGCGCCGCTTTCGAACTCGGCGATCATGGCCTTGCCGCCGCCGGAATAGCCGCTGACGGCGTTGACGGTGACCGGCTGGTCGGCCGGCACGATCCCCGCCCGCACCAGGGGCGCCATCAGCCCCAGAAAGCCGGTCGGATAGCAGCCGGGGTTGCTGACGCGCGTGGACGCGGCGATCCGCTGGCCCTGCCCCGGCGCCATTTCCGCGAACCCATAGGTCCAGTCCGGATCGACCCGATAGGCGGTGGAGGCGTCGATGATCCGCACCGCAGGGTTCTCGACCATGCCCACAGCCTCCCGGGCGGCGTCGTCCGGCAGGCACAGGATGACCGCATCGGCGGTGTTCAGCGCCTCGCGCCGGGCCTCGACGTCACGCCGACGATCGCCCAGCAGCATCAGTCGCAAGTCGCGGCGCGTCTCCAGCCGCTCGCGGATCTCCAGCCCCGTGGTGCCGGCCTCGCCGTCGATGAAGATGGTGTGGGTCATGATCTGGCCTCCAAAGAAAAAGGCGCTCCGGGTTTCCCCGAAGCGCCCCTTCGTAACCGACTGGCGGTCGCCAGTTAGCGCTTCGAGAACTGGAAGCTGCGGCGAGCCTTGGCGCGGCCGTACTTCTTGCGCTCGACGACGCGGCTGTCGCGGGTCAGGAAGCCGTGCGGCTTCAGAACCTTGCGCAGTTCCGGCTCATAGTGCGTCAGGGCGTGCGACAGGCCGTGGCGGATGGCGCCGGCCTGGCCCGACAGGCCCGAGCCCTCGACCGTGCAGACCACGTCGAACTGGGTGGTGCGGTCCGAGACGTTCAGCGGCTGGGCGACCATCATCTGCAGCACGGGGCGAGCGAAATACTGGGCCAGCTCCTTGCCGTTGACGGTGATCTTGCCCGAACCGGGCTTCACCCAAACGCGGGCGATGGCGTTCTTGCGCTTGCCGGTCGAGTAGGCGCGGCCCTGGGCGTCCAGCTTCTGGACATAGACGGGCGCTTCGTTCTCGGCCGAGGCGGACAGGCCCTTCAGGGCGTCGAAGCCGGTGGCTTCGGTGTTGGTCACGTCGGTCATGCTCAGACGCTCCGGGTGTTCTTGGGAGAGGCCGACTTGAAGTCGATCGTCTCGGGCGACTGGGCTTGGTGGCTGTGCTCGGCGCCGGCGAACAGACGCAGGTGCGTCATCTGCTTGCGGGCCAGCGGGCTTTCCTTGGGCAGCATGCGCTCGACGGCCTTCTCGAGCACGCGCTCTGGGAAGCGGCCGTTCAGCACCTTCTCGGGCGTGGTCGACTTGACGCCGCCCGGGTGGCCGGTGTGGCGATAGTAGACCTTGTCGGTGTTCTTCTTGCCGGTGAACACCACCTTTTCGACGTTGGTGACGACGACGTAGTCGCCCATGTCAACGTGCGGGGTGTAGGTCGGCAGGTGCTTGCCGCGCAGACGGTTGGCGATGAAGGTCGCGAGACGGCCCACGACGACGCCTTCGGCGTCGATGTGGATCCACTTCTTCTCGACCTCGGCCGGCTTCATCGAAGCCGTAGTGCTCTTCAGCATGAGGAGGGTCCTGGGACGGCGGAAAACGAGGGTCCGACCGGACAGGCCGAACGGAAGGCGCGCTCTTAGAGCAGGCACGCCTCGTCGTCAATGCAGTTCAGTCACACGGAAGCGTGTTAAGATTATGATATTGCACCGCTTTTCCTGTGCGGTATTAAAATACCCGACATTCTAGCGCCGATCGTCGCCGATGAAGGCCCCGGCGATCCAGCTGACGACGCCGGTGATGATGGCCGCGCCGATCCCAGCCCACAGGCCCGCGACGGTGAACCCGCCCAGGAACATGGAGGTCAGGCCGATCATCGCGGCGTTCACCACCAGCAGGAACAGACCCAGGGTCAGGATGGTGATGGGGAAGGTCAGCACCACCAGGATCGGGCGCACGAAGGCGTTGACCAGGCCCAGGATGACGGCCGCGGCGATCAACGATCCGGTCGAGGTGAAGTCCACTCCCGGCACGATCCGGGCCGACAGCCACAGGCCGATGGCCGTCACGACGGCCTGGATGATGAACCTCAGCATGACGCGCTCCCACTGTTCAGCTTGACCATATAGCGCACGAGGCGCCGTTCCGCTCCCGCGCAATCGGCTGCTAGTCTGCCGGCCTCGGACACGGAGCTTGCCCATGAGCCTTCACGGCGCCTACGACCCCGACAACATCTTTGCCAAGATCCTGCGCGGCGACATACCGTCGGTGACGGTGTGGCAGGACGACCATGTGCTGGCCTTCATGGACGTGTTTCCGCAGTCTGAGGGCCATGTGCTGGTGATCGACAAGGCTTCGACGGCCCGAAACCTTCTGGAGATGGAACCCGAGGCGCTGTCGCGGCTGGCCCTGGCGGTGCAGCGCACGGCGCGCGCGGTCGAGAAGGCGCTGAAGCCAGAGGGGGTCAGCATCCTGCAGTTCAACGGCGAGGCCGGAGGCCAGACCGTCTTTCACCTGCATTTCCATGTCGTGCCGCGCTGGTCGGGACGCGAGCTGAAAGGCCACGGCCACGCGCCCATGGCCGACACGGCCGTGCTGAAGGCCCTGGCCGAGCGCATCGCCGCCCAACTCGACTGACCGGGCAAACCAACCGATTTCGCTTAGAGCGGTCCGCGGAAGATGAACCAGGCCCCGCCGGCGATCAGGGTGAAGCCGACCGCGTGGTTCATCGTCAGCTTCTCGCCCAGATAAGTCACCGACACGACCGCGAACACCAGGAGGGTGATGACCTCCTGCATCGTCTTGAGCTCGGCCGCCGAATAGACGGTGTGGCCGATGCGGTTGGCCGGCACCGCCAGGCAGTATTCGAAGAAGGCGATGCCCCAGCTGACCAGAATGACGATCCACAGCGGCTTCGAGCCGAACTTCAGATGACCGTACCAGGCGAAAGTCATGAAGACGTTCGAACCGACGAGCAGAACGATGGGGGCGATTTGGGGCGGGAGGTTCATGATCGAGGCCTGGCTTGCACAGCGCGCTCAGCGCCATCATAAGACGCTCCCGTCCGCAAGGCCGGCGCCGGTTTAGCTCAGCTGGTAGAGCAGCGGTTTTGTAAACCGAAGGTCGCGGGTTCGATTCCTGCAACCGGCACCATTCGCTTTCGAAGGCCCGTCCATGGCCGAACAGACCAACAAGCTGGGCCACAGGATCGGCGCGCGGGGCGGACGCACCCGCCTGGCCATCCTGGACGCCACGCGGCGGCTGCTGACCCAACGGCGGTTCAGCGAAGTTCGGGTCGCCGATCTGGCGGCCGAGGCCGGCGTTTCGCCGTCGAACTTCTACACCTACTTCAAATCGGTCGAAGAGCCGGTGCTGGCGCTGAGCGAGCAGATCGCCGTCGAGGGCGATCGGCTGGCGCGGCATCTGCAGACCGACTGGACCGGCGAGCGGGCGTTGGAGGGGGCGCGGGCCCTGGTGGCCGACATGATCGCCCTGTGGCGCGACCACGGGCCGGTGCTGCGCATCGAGCACATGCTGGCCGATCAGGGCGACGAGGCCTTCGCCGAATGCCGCATCCGCCGGCTGCGCCGCCTGCACCTGGCGCTGGAGCGCCGCATCGCCCAGGCCCAGTCCAGCGGCCTCCTGCCCGAGGCCATGAGCGCCCGCCTGGCCTCCTACGAGGTCGCCAGCCTGGTCGAGGGCGTGGCTGCGGGCATCGACCTGCTGCGCCGCGCCGACGATGACGAGGCCATCGTCGAGACCACCGCCCTGATCGTGGTGCGGCTGACCACAGGCCGCTAGAAACCGATCGCTAGGGGGCAAACGGCGCCGGCTTTGATGGGCCACGTTGGTTTTCAGAAGACTGGCGATTTCGCCGTCTGCCGGTCGAAGTCGCCCTGGGCGCCGAGCGTGGTGCGGCGATAGAGCAGGGCCTCGGCGATATGGCGGCGCAGCACGCCGTCGCAGCCGTCCAAATCGGCGATGGTGCGGGCCAGGCGCAGGGTTCGGGTCCAGCCGCGCGCAGTCAGGCCGCCTGCCTCTGCGGCGCGCATCAGCAGCATCCGTCCGGCGTCGTCGGGCCGGGCGGTTCGATCCAGGAAGTCACCTGAAGCACGCGAGTTGATGGACGCCACGGGGTCGAGCCCGGCTTCCGCCGCGCGATCGGCCTGCAAGGCGCGGGCGGCGGCGACGCGAGCGGCGGCCTCGGCCGTGCCTTCGGCCGCCGGCGGCAGGGCCATGTCGGCGGCGGTGACGGCGGGCGTCTCGACGGTCAGATCAATGCGGTCGAACAGGGGGCCGGAGATGCGGTTCTGATAGCTGGCCTGACAGCGCGGGGCCTTGCCGCACGCGCCGCGCCCCGCCCCGCCCAGGCCGCAGCGGCACGGGTTCATGGCCGCGACCAGCTGGAACCGCGCGGGATAGCGCACATGGGCGTTGGCGCGGGCGACCACCACCTCGCCGGTCTCCAGCGGCTGGCGAAGGGAATCCAAGGCCTGGGGCGCATACTCCGGCAGCTCGTCCAGGAACAGCACGCCGTTGTGCGCTAGGGACGCCTCTCCCGGCTTGGCCCGCAGCCCGCCGCCGGTCAGGGCCGCCATGGAGGCCGAGTGATGCGGTGCGCGGAAAGGCCGGTCGCGCGTCAGGGCCCCGCGCTCGATCAGGCCGGCCACGGACCAGATCATCGAGGTCTCCAGCAGCTCGCGCGAGGTGAGGGGCGGCAACAGGCCCGGCAGGCGCTGAGCCATCATCGACTTGCCCGAGCCGGGCGGGCCGATGAACAGCAGGTTGTGGCCGCCCGCCGCCGCGATCTCCAGCGCGCGCTTGGCGCCCTCTTGGCCGCGCACTTCGCGAAGGTCCGGCACGGCGGCGCCCGAGCGCATGTCGCCGCGCTCGGGCGCGCGCAGGACCTGCGAGCCCTTGAAGTGGTTGATCAGGCCGATCAGCGACCGCGGCGCCAGGATCTGCGCCCCGTCGGCCCAGGCGGCCTCGGGTCCGTTCGCCTCGGGACAGATCAGGCCAAGCCCCATGGCCGAGGCGGCGACGGCGGCGGGCAGGGCGCCGCCGACCGAGGCGATCTGACCGTCCAGCCCAAGCTCGCCCACGGCAGCCCAGCCGTCCAGCGCATCGGGCGCGATCACGCCCATGGCGGCCAGAAGGGCCAGGGCGATAGGCAGGTCGAAATGGCTGCCTTCCTTGGGCAGGTCGGCGGGCGCCAGATTGGCGATGACCTTCTTGGGCGGCAGAGCCAGGCCGATGCCCGCGAAGGCGCCGCGCACCCGCTCGCGGCTCTCAGCCACGGCCTTGTCGGGCAGGCCGACGATGGCGAAGGCGCCTTGTGGACTGCCCAGGAACTGGACCTCCACATCCACGCGCCGCGCGTCCACGCCGTCGAAGGCGACAGTGACAACCCGAGCGACCATGGCGCGCCTCCCTCAACCCAAGGGGAACGAACCATGAACTGGACGGATTGGCAAGCCCGCGTTACGCGGCCCGCGTGGCCTCGATCACGTCCCATAGCAGGGCGCCCGCGTCGACGCCGCTGAAGCGCTTCAGCTGCTGGGCGCCGGTGGGCGAGGTGACGTTGATCTCGGTCAGATAGTCGCCGATCACGTCGATGCCGACGAAGATCAGACCTCGCCGCTTCAGCTCGGGCCCGATGGCGGCGCAGATCTCGCGGTCGCGGGGGGTCAGCTCGACGGGCGCCGCGACGCCGCCCACGCGCAGGTTGGAGCGCACCTGTCCCGACGCCGGGATGCGGTTGATGGCGCCGATCGGCTCGCCGTCGATCAGGATGATGCGCTTGTCCCCGGCCGAAACGGCGGGGATGAATTTCTGGATCACAAGCGGATCGCGGCTGCCCATGGCGTGGATCTCCACCAGGGCGTCCAGGTTCGGATCGCCGGCCTTGAGCCGCACTACACCCGAGCCGGCCGCGCCGTGCAGGGGCTTGAGCACCACGTCGCCGTGCTTCTGGTGGAAGGCGTTCAGGGCGACGGGATCGGACGAAATGAGGGTCGGCGGGGTCAGGCCGGGGAAGCGGGTGACCAGCAGCTTCTCGGGCGCCGAGCGCACCTCGGCGGGATCGTTCACCACCAGGGTGCGCGGATGCACCGTCTCCAGCAGATAGGTGGCGGTGACATAGGCCATGTCGAAGGGCGGATCCTGGCGCATCAGGATCACGTCGACATCGGCCCCCAGGTCCAGCCTGGCCTCTTCACCGAAGACGACATGGTCGCCCTGGGCGGCCTTCAGGCTGACCGGGCGGGCGCGGCAGAACAGGCGGCCGTCTTCCAGCGCCAGGGTGCGAAAGTCGTAGACCCACAGGCTGTGGCCGCGCTCCTGGGCCGACAGGGCCAGCAGAAAGGTGGTGTCGGACTCGACGTCGACCGCCTCGATGGGGTCCATCTGGATGGCGACCTTGAGCATCTTGGATCTCTCTTGTTTGGCGCTAACGCCCGCGTCGCGGACGCGGGTTGCTTGAGCGCCGAGGCGGGCGCTGTCGGTTGTGGCTTACTTGAGCGCGTCGGGCCGTCGCCGCAAGGCGCAGCTTCAGTTCAGGCGCAGGCGGACGCGGTCGAACACGACCTGGCGGCCCACCTCGGCGGCGCCGTCCACGCCTCGGGCGCGCGACAGGGCGTCCAGGGCGCCGGCCAGGGCCCCCTGCTTCTCGCGGGCGGCGGCCACGTCCAGCCAGGGCCGGTGGTCCTCCGGGTCCAAGAGGGCGCGGCGCAGGGCCGAGCGTTCGGCCGCCTCGAAGTCACCGGCCTTGAGCGCGCGGCTGAACAGGATGTTCTGCAGCCGGATCAGGGCCTGTCGCTCGCTGACCGGGGCCATCAGCAGATCCAGCCGGTCGGCGACGTGCGGCGTCAGGCCGGCCCTCAGCGCGCGGCGGGTCAGCTCTGAGGGCAGGACGACCCGCCCCTGGCTGAAGGGGTCGAGCGCAACCGGCCCCTCGGGAGTCTCAATACGCAGCAGGACGTGACCAGGAAAATCCACGGCGGCGGCCTGAACGTCCGCCCGGCGCGCTGCGTCCAGATAGAAGACCGCAAGGGCTGCGGAAAGCCCACGCCGGCGCTCGGCTACATCGATCACGTCGGTGTTGCCCGGATCGTCATAGCGCAGCAGGTCGCCGTTGAACCGCAGATCGGCGGCCATCGTCTCGGCCAGGGCGTCATCCACCGGCTCGCCGCCGATGCGCTCCTTCAGGCGTTCGCCCGCGTTGGCGGCCAGGACGCGGACCGGCTCGGGATCGCGGAACGGCCAGTCGTGCAGCGCGCAGGCGAGGGCGGCCTCCAGCAAGGGAAAGCCCTCCTCCTCGCTGCGGCCGATCTCGGCCAGCTGGGCTTCGGCCTCTTCGCGGGTCACGACGGCAATCCGATGTCTGGCGACAGAACGCCGCGAAGATGACGCGGAAAGCGGCCGGGAGCCAGCGCGACCATATCCAGCCGCAGATCCAGCCCGGCCAGGGAGGGTCGACTTCGCGCCACGGCCTGGCCAGAGGCCAGCAGCCGCGCGTGCTGATGTGGGGTCAGGGCCAGCATCGCGGCCTCCAGGGTGGCGCGTCGCTTGACCTCGACCACGGCCAGGACGCGGCCGCGCCGGGCCAGTATGTCGATCTCGCCGGCGCGGCTCTTCAGGCGGAAGCCGAGGATCTGATAGCCCTTGAGCATCAAGAACGCCGCCGCGATCCATTCGGCGGCATGGCCCTCGCGCCGCGACCGGCCGCCCAGGCGGCGACGCCAGGGCGCGGCCGATTTCATCCGGCGCCCTTCAGTTCCAGCGCGCGGCGGTACAGCGGCTTGCGCGACAGGTTCAGCGCCTTGGACACCTCCGCCGCAGCCTCGCCGGGCGGCAGTCGGGTGAGGGCTTCGGTCAAAGCGGCGTCGGCGTCGGCTTCGGTGGCGACCTCGGCTTGGCCCGGCGCCACGACGACGACGATCTCGCCCTTGGGGCCATCCAGCGCGGGATCCTGCGCCAGCGCGTCCAGCGGTCCACGCACGCAGTCTTCGTACAGCTTGGTCAGTTCGCGCGTGACAGCAGCCGGACGCGGGCCCAGCACGGCGGCCATGTCGGTCAGGCTGTCCCTGAGCCGCGGTCCGCTCTCGAAGAAGACCAGGGTCTGCCGGCCCGGCCGCAGCTCCTCCAGCATGGAACGGCGTGCCGCCGACTTGGGCGGAAGGAAGCCGGCGAAGGTGACGCGGTCGGCCGGCAGGCCCGCCAGCATCAGGGCGGCCAGCAGGCTGGATGCGCCGGGAATGGGATGCAGCGGCAGGCCGGCTGCGATGACGGCGCGCGCGACGACATAGCCGGGATCACTGACCATCGGCGTGCCGGCGTCCGACACCAGGGCCACCACGGCCCCTTCGCGGATCCGGTCGATGGCGATCTCGGCCGCGCGAGCCGAGGCGTGGTCGTCGCACCGCTCCAGCTTCGCCTTCAACCCATAGGCCGCCATCAGCTTGCCTGACACGCGCGTGTCCTCGGCCAGCACCAGATCGGCGGCGGCCAGTACATCGAGCGCCCGCAGGGTGATATCGCGCAGATTGCCGATGGGCGTGGCCACCAGATACAGGCCCGCCTCGACCCCGCGCGGCGGCGGGGCGAGAGGCGGGAAAAGCGGCCGATCGATCATGAGCCAAGGGTGGCAGGCGCCGCCCTCGGCCTCAAGAGATCATAATTCTTACCGGTCCCCGGTCGACCGCGAGATGGCGGCGCGCATGCCTTCGGCGTGCAGGGCGCCGGATGGGGCGATCTTGCGGTTCGGCAGGTCGAGCATGCCCAGGTCCGAGGTCTTGTCCTCCGGGCCCCGCCACTGATGGGCGGACTGCTTGCGGCGCAGAGCCGCGCGTAGGTACTTCTGGGCCTTGCCGGCCAGTTCGGCCCGCTTCACACCGCGACGACGCTCGATCTCCTTGTTGACCCGCTTCACCGCCGTGGCCAGTGCGGCCTTCTTCTCCTTGGCGCCCGTGTCGGCGCCGGCCTCCTTGGCGCCGCTCTTGGAGTCGCGCGCCCGGCTGCGGGTCAAGGTCTTGACGCGGTCCCGGCGCTCGCGAAGCCGCCGCGCCAGACCGACCAGTTCCGGACCTTCCAGCTTGCGCAGAGCCGGGGCGCGGCTCTGGTCCACCATCTCGCGCTCGTCCTTGGTCAGATTGCGGTCTTCGGTCTTCTTGGCGCGCGCCATGGTCGTCTCCTTCAAAGCTTGAGGAGACAAAGCGTGTCGGAGCGGAGGACGGTTCCGGCTTGCGACGCCGAGCCGCGCCCTAGATGCGGATGTCCAGCATCGAGCCCGGCCGCAGCAGACGGCCTTCCTGCATGGCCTCGACGCGGTCTGCCAGCGGGCGAGGCAGGGTCGAGGGGTCGAGAGGCGCGCGTTTGGTCTCGACCGGCGCGGCGGGGCCCGGCTGGCCCATGGCGGCGCGGAAGAAGGCGGCCTGGGCCGCGCGCGCATCATTGGCCGATTGCACGCCGGGCAGAGGCAGGGGCAGGTCGGGACGAATCGCGCTCATGCCCGCAGGGTTAACCGGAACCGTCTAAAGAGGGTTAACGGACCTTAGCGATCAGCGCGATGTGGCGGTCGGCAGGGCGCGGGGCGGGGCCTGGATGGCCTGGATCAGCGGTTCGATATCCGCAGGCTGCACCAGGGGGCCCGAGGCCTTCATCACGACCTTGCCCATGGCGTCCACCGCGAAAGTCTCAGGCACGCCCGAGATGCCCAGGTCCAGGCCTGCGCGGCCTTCGCGGTCCACGAGAACCAGGGCGAAGGGGTCGCCCAGCTCGTCCAGGAAGGCGCGCGTCGCGAGGGGGTCGTCCTTGTAGGCGACGCCGACCACGGCCACGCCCCGGCGCTGAAGTTCGAGCAGTTGCGGATGCTCCAGCCGGCACGGCGCGCACCAGGAGGCGAAGACATTGACGATCATGGGACGCCCGCGCCCGGCGGTCTTCAGATCCAGCATGGCGTCGCCGGCCCGGTCGCCGTCCAGCATCGGCAGCACCGTCTCGGGGATGGGCTGGCCGACCAGGGCGTCGGGCTTGAAGGCTGGATCGCGCTTCAGCGACCAGCCGATGAACAGAACCGCCAGGGCCGCCAGGACGACCAGGGGCAGCAGCGCCAGCCAGCGGCTCATTGTTGCGGCCCTACCGCGCTTTGCGCTGCTTGAGGGCTGTTTTCGGCCTTCAGCGCCGCGCTCCAACGGCGCGAGGCGGCGACGGCGCGCACGACCAGTCCGGTCAGCACCACGGCGCTGATCGCCCAGGCGGGCCACACAAAGGCGGCGTAGGGGCTCATGTCCAGATCCAGCATCAGGCCTCCTGTGCGTGGCGGGCGCGGATCGACAAGACGCGGCGGCGGGTGACCTCGGTGCGGATCGAAGTGATCCACAGCGCCAGGAACAGCACCCCATAGGCCGCCATCATGGTCAGCAACGGCGCCAGATAGGCGGTGACCATCGACGGGCCGCCGACACGCAGCAGGGACGCCGGCTGATGCAGTGTGTTCCACCAGTCTACCGAGAACCGGACGATCGGCAGGTTGATCAGGCCGACAAGACCCAGCACGGCGGCGGCGCGGGCGGCCTTGGTCTCGTCGTCGATCGAGGCTCGGAGCGCCATGTAGCCGAGGTAGAACAGGAACAGGACGAGCACGCTGGTCAGACGCGCGTCCCACACCCACCAGGTTCCCCACATCGGCTGGCCCCACAGCGAACCCGTGATCAGCGCCAGAGCCGTGAAGGCCGCGCCGGGCAGAGCCGCCGCGCGCGCCGCCGCATCGGCCAGCGGGTGGCGGAAGATCAGCGACAAGAGGCTGGCGACGCCCAGCGCGCCATAGACCATAAGGCCCAGCGAGGCGGCGGGCACGTGCACGAACATGATCCGCACCGTGTCGCCCTGCTGATAGTCCTCCGGCGCGACGAAGCTGAGCCAGGCGCCGATGGCCAACAGCACCGCCGCCGCCGCCCAGAGCACAGGCGTCAGAGGCCGGGTGAAGCGCATGAAGCGCTCGGGATTGGCGAGGCCGAACATGGTGCGCCGATTACGCCGCCGTCGCGGCGCGGGCAAGCCGCGCCGACTGCGACCTCCGGCCTCAAGCAGCGCCAAGCGCGTAGGCCGGCATCCGGCCTCAGGCAGCGCGAAGCACGGTAGGCCAACAAAAAAAGACCGGGGCGCAAACCCCGGTCTTTCCTTGTTCGTCGATGCGTCGGCCTACCAGAGGCGGACCCGGCCCTCGGGCGCGACGTAATATTCGTCGCCGGGCTGGACGTCGAAGGCTTCATACCAGGCGTCAACGTTGCGGATGGGGCCGATGACGCGGAACTCCGCCGGGCTGTGCGGCCCGTTGGTGACCTGCTGGCGCAGAGCTTCTTCGCGGTACTTGGTCTGCCAGACCTGCGCCCAGCCGTAGAAGACGCGCTGGTCGCCGGTGGTGCCGTCCAGAACCGGCGAGGGCTGGCCGTTCAGCGAGGCGCGATAGCCCTCGAGACCCAGGGTTACCCCGGCCAGGTCGCCGATGTTCTCGCCACGGCTCAGGCCCGGACGGATCGGATAGCCCGGCAGCGGCTCGTAGCTGGCGAACTGGGCGTCCATGATGTCGGTCGCCTTGGTGAAGTTGGCCGCGTCTTCGGCCGTCCACCAGTCACGCAGAACGCCGTCGCCGTCGGACTTGCGGCCCTGGTCGTCGAAGCCGTGGCCGATCTCGTGGCCGATCACGCCGCCGATGGCGCCGTAGTTGACCGCCGGGTCAGCGTCGGGATCGAAGAACGGCGGCTGGAGGATGGCGGCCGGGAAGACGATCTCGTTCATGGTCGAGTTGTAGTAGGCGTTCACCGTCTGCGGCGTCATGCCCCATTCGTCGCGGTCCACCGGGCCGTTCATGCGGCCGCGATTGTAGTTCCACTCGAAGGCGTTGGCCCGCTCGGCGTTGCCGAACAGGTCGTCGGCGCGGATCTCAAGCGCCGAGTAGTCGCGCCACTTCGACGGATAGCCGATCTTGACGTTGAACTTCTTCAGCTTGTCCTGGGCCTGCTCCTTGGTCGCGGCGCCCATCCACGGCAGCTGGTTGATGCGGGCCTCCAGCGCGACGCGCAGGTTGGCGACCAGCTCCTCCATCTTGGCCTTGGATTCGGGCGGGAAGTATTCGGCGACGTAGAGCCGGCCCATGGACTCGCCCAGCATGCCTTCGGTGAAGGAGATGCCGCGCTTGTCGCGCGCACGCTGCTCGGGCTGGCCCTGAAGGTCGCGCAGGCGGAAGCCCCACTGCGCATCGGCGAACTTCTTGGACAGGCGCGAGGCTGCGCGGTCGGTGGTGTGGAAGGCCTGCCAGGCCTGCAGGGTCTCGACCGGCGTTTCGGCGAAGATGGCCGCCATCTGCGGGAAGGCGGTGTTCTGACGCACCACCACGCGCTGCACGTCGCCCAGGCCGGCGGCGTTCATATAGCCGGCCCAATCGAAGCCCGGCGCGGTCTCGGTCAGGCTGGCGGGGGTGAACTCGTTATAGGTCCGGTCGCGGTCGCGGCTCTGTTCGGGGCTCCAGTGGGCCTCGGCGATGCGGGTCTCGAAGGCCATGACCGCATCAGCGGCCGCCGAGGGGTTGCTCCAGCCGGCCAGGGTCAGCATCTGCTCCAGATAGGCGCGGTACAGGCCGCGCTGACGCTCGAAGCGCGCGTCCAGATAGTAGTCGCGGTTGGGCAGGCCCAGACCGGACTGGCTGATGTAGCTGACATAGGCGTTGGGCGACTTCTGATCGGCGCTGATGCCCATGCCGAACAGCGAACCGCGCGTGCGGTCGGTGCGGCCCATGTAGGCGGCCAGCTTGGCGTGGGTGTCCAGCGCGCGGATGTCGGCCAGGTAAGGGTCGATCGGCGCGCGGTCCAACTGCTCGACGCGGGCCTCGTCCATGTAGGAGCGGTAGGCGTCGGCGATCTTCTGTTCGTCTGAGCCTGCGGCCAGATCACTGCGCGCCGACAGGGTGTCGACCATGGCCTTCAGCCGGTTGTCAGACAGCTCTCGCAGCAGGGCGAAGGAGCCGTAGGAGGTGCGGTCCGACGGGATCTCGAGCCGGTCCAGGGCGGCGCCGTTGGCGTAGCGGAAGAAGTTGTCGCCCGGACGCACCGAGGTGTCGCGGCTCGACAGGTCGAAGCCCCAGGTTCCGTATTTGGGCGCCTCTACGCCCTGGTACCCGCTGGCGCCGCCGGCGACGGGCGCGGTCTGGAACAGTTCGAAGACCGTGCAGGCCTCGTCGACGCAGGCGTGGTTGTGGCCGTCGTCATGAGCCGTGGCGGCCTGGGCGGGCAGGAGGAGGGCGGCCGCGGCGGCCCCGATCAGCAGTCTCTTCATAAACGAAGTCCTTGATGCGGCCCGGCCTTGCCGGGGTCGGCGGCGACCCTATGCCGACCTGCCTCGGAGTCGCCTTAAAAAAAATTCATGAAAGCGGCCAGCTCGAATGACGTTGTGTTTCGACCCACAGGCTTTCGGGCGCGAAGCGTTGCAGTTGACGACCCATTTTGGTCAATCTTGGTTGGTCTAAGCCGGGCTCCTCCCAGCCTGTCAGGGCAACCAGTAAAATCCGTATCGTCCAGGCGACGGGTCGCATGATCCGACGCGCGGACGCTGTGTTCACGGCGGGGCCGCCCGCCACTCAGCGTTGAGTAGCCGTTCCATGAGTGAAGCCTCCCCCTCCGGCGCCGTCTCCACCGAAACCGCCCCACGCATGAACCGCCGCCAGGCCGCCAAGGTGCGGACACGGCAAAAGGTTCTGGACGCCGCCCGCGCCCTGTTCGCGGAGCGCGGCTACGACCCGGCCACCATTCGCGACATCGCCAAGGGCGCCGGAATGTCCACCGGCGCCGTCTTCGCCAACTTTCAGGACAAGGCCGAGCTCTTCGAAGCGGTTCTGACCGAAGACCTGCAGGGCGCCGCCAATGTGCTGCGCGAAGGCGCGTCGCGAGAGGCGCCGGTCCGCGATCGTCTGGTGAACGCCTTCACCGCCGGGTACCACGCTTCGCTGGAGCAGCTGCCGCTGGTTCAGGCCGTGGTCGCACGCTCGTGGTTCCAGCCGGCAGAGGCCGAGGCCCGTCTGCGGGGCGCGTTCCGCGCTCTTCCGATGGTGGCGATCGACACTCTGGAGACGGCCAAGGCGCACGGCGAGCTCAAGACCGACGCCGATGCACGACTGTTGGGCGAGCTGGCCTGGGCGGCCTACCTGTCGAACTTCCGCCGCGCCGCTTACGAAGGCTGGGATGTCGACACCCTGTCTGACCACGTCGGGCGGCAGATCGACGCCATTCTGGCCGGTGCGCTGAACCGTCAGTGACGCTCGGCCTCAGCGGCCTAGCTTTTCCACCTGAGCACCGCCGGCTGGACCGGATTTGAAAAGTCGCGCCCCTCGGCGCGGCTTTTCGTCCATTCGCGCTTGAGCTGCTGATACCATTTGGCCTGTTTGTCGGCGTCGTCGATCCAGATCAGGGCCGGGTCGTAGCGCAGGCCCTCGTTCTGCAGGTTCACCATGCCGCCGTCCTGCTTCAGGAAGGCGACCACGCCCATCCGCAGGAAGGGTTTGGCCAGGTTGAACACCCAGTGGTCGGACCAGAATATCTGGGTGATGCGGGTCTTGGTTTCGGTCACCGGCGTCAGGCAGGTCAGGGCCAGGACCTGCCGCTCACCGACTTGGATATGCTCCCAGCGATAGCCGGGCAGGCGGAAGGTGATTTCGGTCGCCGGCGCGCCGCCCAGGATCTTGTAGGCGCGGCTGTTGGACGAGGGCGCGTGGCGGACCATGGCGAAGCCGTGCTCGCGCGGCTCAAAGGCCTTGGCCTTCTCGTGCATGGAATGCTCGGAGCGCCACCACCACTGCTGATGCACATAGGGGCCGTGGGCGGGGTCCATCAGGCCGACGACGGCGTGGTCGATGTGGCTGTCGAAATCCATCGCCTCGACCAGTTTGGCGTCGCCGCCGACGACGCCGGGGAAGACTGGCGGCTCGTGGTCGGGGGCCATCGGGTTGCGGGCGTCCGACGCCATCCAGACGAAGACGACGCCCTGGCTTTCGCGCACGGGATAGGACCGCACCCGGATACGGTCGGCTTCGACCGCCTGATCCTCGACCAGGGAGGGAATGGCGGCGCACACGCCGTCTGGCCGGAAGCGCCAGCCGTGATAGGGGCATTCGATCGTCTCGCCCTCGCCCGGCTTGTCGACCAGGCGGCCGGCCGACAGGGGCGCCGCGCGGTGCGGGCAGATGTCGCGCATGGCGTAGACCTGGCCCGCGCGGGTTCGGCCGACCAGCACCGGCTCGCCCATGATCTCGTAGCGCTTCAGCGAAGCGGCGGCCACGTCGCGCGCCAGGACGACGAAGTACCAGGCGTCGCGCACGAACCCCTTGCCGAAGGCGGCGGGCGGCGGCGCGCGTTCGACATTGGAGGGGTGGACGGCGGAAGTGTCTGCGGTCTTCATGGCCTGTCCATATCAAGCGACGCGGCGGCTGTCGTGGCGTTGTATGCAGAGTGCTTTACATTGCAAAGCGACAGGCGTAGGACGACGCTATCGCCTTCGGGGACACTGTCATGATCCGCATCGCCATCGCCGCCCTTATCGCCGCCGCCGCGCCTGTCGCCGCCCAGGCCCAATCGCATTCCGGCCACGCCCAGCACGGCGCGCATGCCGGACACCAGCACGCTGACTTCGCCTCTGACCGCCTGCATGTGCGGGTGGAGGGCCAGGGACCGGACGTCATCTTCATCCCCGGCCTGACCTCCTCGCCGGAGATCTGGCAGGACACGGTGGATCATCTGGGCGGCCGCTATCGCGTGCACCGCATCCATGTGAACGGCTTCGCCGGCGCGGCGCCGGGCGCCAACGCCTCTGGTCCTGTGGCCGCGCCGGTCGCCGAAGAGATCGCCCGCTACATTCGCGACCAGGGCCTGACCCAGCCGGCCGTCGTCGGCCATTCCATGGGCGGCACCATCGGCATGATGCTGGCAGCGCGTCATCCCGACCTGGTCGGCAAGCTGATGGTCGTGGACATGATCCCGTTCATGGGAGCGATGTTCGGCGCGCCCGGCGCCACCGCCGAAAGCGTCGCCCCGGTGGCGGAACAGGTCTACGCCGGCATGGCCAACAGCCCGCGCGCCGCCTACGACGCCCAGGCGACCGCCTCGATCAACGGCATGATCAACACCGAGGCCCGCCGCGCCGAAGCGCTGGAGCATATGCGCGAAAGCGACCAGAAGGTCGCCGCCTCGGCGTTCCGCGAACTGATCGTCACCGACCTGCGGCCCGAGCTGTCGCGCATCACCGCGCCGGTCGAGGTGCTGTACGTCAAATTCAACGACGCGCGGATGACGCCCGAGATCACCGACGGCATCTACCGCATGTCCTTCGCCACCCTGCCGTCGGCCCAGCTGAAACGCATCGACGACAGCGCCCACTTCATCATGTGGGACCAGCCCGACCGCTTCCACGCCGAGTTGGACGCCTTTCTTTCGGCGAAATAGGCCTTCACGGTCACGTGAACGCAGCGGGGCGTTTGCGCGACCCTCCGGCCCGGCCTAAACCGACGGAGGCTGGCGAGAGGGCGTAGATGGCGAATCCCAAGATCCAGGGCGGGGCGCCCAAGCCTCGGCGCACCTGGTTTCAGCGACTGGTCTACTGGGGCATGGTGCTGGCGGTCTGGGGGCTGATCTTCGCGGTCGCCTTCTTCGCCGTGTTCGCGCGCGATCTGCCGGACACCTCGAGCCTGTACGATGTCGATCGCCAGCCCTCGATCACCTATCTTGATCGCTCAGGCGCCCTGATCGCGGTGCGCGGCACCCAGATGGCGCCGCCCGCTGATCTGAACGCCTTGCCTGACTATGTGCCGGCGGCCTTTATCGCCATCGAGGACCGGCGTTTCTACTATCACCCCGGCTTCGATCCCGTCGGCATGAGCCGCGCCCTGGTGGCCAATGCGCGGGCCGGGCGCGTGGTGCAGGGCGGCTCGACCCTGACCCAGCAACTGGCCAAGAACCTGTTTTTGACGCCCGACCAGACCCTGCGCCGCAAGGTCCAGGAACTCATCCTGGCCGTCTGGCTGGAGCTGAAATTCTCCAAGGACGAGATCCTGGCCCTGTATCTGAACCGGGTCTATTTCGGCGCCGGCGCCTATGGGATCGAAGCGGCGTCTCAACGCTATTTCGACAAGAGCGCCGACAGGCTGACGGTCGGAGAGGCCGCGCTGCTGGCCGGCCTGCTCAAGGCCCCGTCGCGCTATTCGCCGGTGTCCGAGAGCGAGCGGGCGGCCACGCGCGCCACTGTCGTGCTCAACGAGATGGAGGAGATGGGCGTCATCAGCGCGGCCCAGCGCGCCGCCGCCGTGGCCGAGCCGGTCCGCGTTTCGCGCACCCTGGCGACCCAGCACGCCCAGTATTTCGTCGATTGGCTGGACAAGCAGATCCGGGGCCTGGTCGGCGAACCGACCGAGGACCTGATCGTCCAGACAACGCTGGATCTGACTTTGCAGACCGATGCGGAGCGTTCGGTGCGCCGCATCCTGGACCGCGACGCCAATCGCGGGGTGCAGCAGGCCTCGCTTGTCGCTCTGGACGGAGATGGCCGCGTACGCGCCATGATCGGCGGCGCTTCTTACGCCGACAGCCAGTTCAACCGTGCGGTCGACGCCAAGCGGCAGGCCGGCTCGGCCTGGAAGCCGTTCGTCTATCTGGCCGCGTTGGAGGCCGGCTATACGCCGCAGACGCCGGTGGTGGACCAGCCCGTGACCATTAGCGGCTGGAGCCCGCGCAACTACTCCGGAACCTTCGCCGGACAGATGACCCTGTCGCAGGCGGTGGCCCAATCGACCAATACGGTGGCGGCCTACATCGCCGATCAGGTCGGTCGCGACAGCGTGGCGCGCGCCGCGCGGCGCCTGGGGATCACCTCCTCGATCGGCACCCAGCCGTCGATGGCGCTGGGCGCGGTGGAAGTCTCGCCGCTCGAGATGGCCACCGCCTATGACGCCTTCGCCAACGGCGGCCGTCGCGTCCAGGCCTTCGGCATCGAGACCATCCGCACCAACGATGGCCGGGTCATCTACAGCCACGCGGGCCGCGAGGCGGCGCAGGGCCAGGCCATCAACAATCCGCCGCTCTACTATCTGAACGAGATGCTGCGCGGGGTGGTCACCTCCGGCACTGCGCGGTCGGTGGCGATCGGCGGCCGCGACCTGGCGGGCAAGACCGGCACGACCTCGGATTACAGGGACGCCTGGTTCGTGGGCTACACCGGCGGTTTCGTCGCCGCGGTCTGGGTCGGCAAGGACGACAACACCGCGATGCGCGGCGTCACCGGCGGCAATGCGCCGGCGGCGATCTGGCGCGGCTTCATGGAGGCGGCGCTGCCGCGGCTGGCCGTCCAGCGCATTCCGGACGGCCCGCCTCTGCCCGAGGGCTGGCGCGCGCCCGACCCGATCGGCGACCTGATGACGGGCGAGGGCGTGCCCTATGACAGCCTGCCCCCGATCGATGATCAGGGATTCTCACAACCGGTTCAGCCCCTGCCGCGCCCGCGCGATGACGGCTTCGGCCGGCCGCTCGAGCCGCTGCCTGGCTCGGGTTCCGGCTCCGGCCCGGGCCCGGGTCCAGACGGCCCGCGGCGCGAACCGCCGCCGCCGGAGCGCCGTCAGGACGGGTTGTTCTTCTGAGGCTGCGCGCATGAGCCTTGTGGAGATCCGTCGCTTCTCCGACGTCAACGAGGCCGAGATCGCGCGTGGCTATCTGGTCTCCCAAGGTGTCGAGGCGTGGATCGCCGGGGACCAGCACGCCCGGATCGATCCGTTGATGCAGCAGGCGCTGGGCTGGAGCCGGCTCAGCGTCGTCTCGTCCGACGTCGATCGCGCTCGCGCGCTTCTGGACGCTGTGGGACGAGGCCCTCCGCCGGATCTTGATGAAGCCGCGCCCGCCGACGCTCCACTGGGACCGTGGGGGCTGTCGGCGACGGTGCTCGCGGGCCTGGCGACCATGGGACCGGAAGGCGGCATGGCGGTCACCGCGCTCAAGCGCAGAGGTTGGGCGCGCCGTGCGGCTGTCGGGGTGATCCTGGTGGTGATGCTGCTCGTCGGCCTGGCTGGGCTGGCCGCCTGGCCCCTGATGGGCCGCTGATCTGCTGCTACTGATCTTCGTCGAAGCGGCGAGCCACCAGGTCTGTCAAGGCGGCGACCGCCTCCGCAGCGCCCGGCCCTTCGGCCTCGACGTCGATGGCGCAGCCGATGCCGGCGCCCAGCATGAGCAGTCCCATGATGGACAGGGCGTTGACCGTCGTCCCATCGCGGGTGACGCGGATTTCGCACTCGAACTCGGACGCCGTCTTGACGAACTTGGCCGAGGCGCGGGCATGCAAGCCGCGCGTGTTGCAGATGTTCAGCGTGGCGGAGGCCCGCTCCTGGGTCAGGGCTTGGTCGCTCATTTCTCGCCTGCCAGGACCCATGAGGCGACCGAAATGTACTTGCGTCCCGCGTCCTGGGCGTGGGCCACGCAGGCCTCCAGGCTCTCGCGCCCGCGCACGCTGGCCAGCTTGATCAGCATGGGCAGGTTCAGGCCGGCGATGACCTCGGCGCGCGTCTGCTCCATCACCGAGATCGCAAGATTGGAGGGCGTGCCGCCGAACATGTCGGTCAGCAGGATGACCCCGTCGCCGTCATCCACGGCGGCGGCGGCGTCGACGATGTCGCGACGCCGGCGTTCCATGTCGTCCTCGGGGCCGATGCAGATGGCCGCGACCGCCCGCTGGGGGCCGACGACATGCTCCATGGCGGAAAGGAATTCGGAGGCCAGGCCGCCGTGCGTGACGATGACCAGGCCGATCATTCAGGGCTCACCCGCAAACGCCTCATGACATCCCCGGCCGTTCAGCGACGGCGCGGACGGGACCGCAAGCGGCTGTTCTTAGGCCAAAGCCGCCCAGCTTCAAAGGGCCTGCATCGCCGCAGCGGCCAGCACTGCGGCCGAGGCCGGGCGTGGATCGATCGGCAACCGGGGGATCAAGACGCCGTCGATCTCCAGGTTGCCGGGCTCCGGCAGGCGCTCGACGGGGTGCGCGACGCAGTCCAGCGCCAGGACAATGCGCGCCGCCTCGCGTCTGGGCACGGTGATCACCCCGACGCCGCGCGCCTCGATCCGCCCGGCGATGGTTTCGGGGGCGCGGGCGTAGAGCGCCCCGCCCGACGCCCAGATCAAGCTGTAGTCGTCCGAAACGAGGGTCCAGCCCGAGGCGATCAGGCGCAGCGCCAAATCGCTCTTCCCCGCCCCGGACGGGCCGGTGATCATCATGCCGCGCCAGCCCTCGGGCCCGCGCCGCGCAACTACTGTGGCGTGGATGGGCGCCCTCATCAGCGCCGGGCGGCGGCGGGCAGGATCACAACGAAGCGCGCGCCCGTCACGGCCCCGGTCTCATCGGTGCGGTTCTCGGCGCGGGCCTCGCCGCCGTGCGCCTCGACGATCTGGCGGACGATCGACAGGCCGAGGCCGGAGTTCGAGCCGAAGGCCGCGCCCTTGGGCCGTGAGGTGTAGAAGCGCTGGAACACTGTCTCCAGGTTCTCAGGCGGGATGCCGGGGCCGTCGTCTTCGACCGTGATGCGCCAGCGGCCCGGCTCGGCCTCGTCGCGCGCCAACCTCACGCGGACCTCGCCGCCCGGCGGGCTGAAGGAACGCGCGTTGTCGATCAGATTGCGGAACACCTGGCCCAGCGGACCGTCACGGCCCATCACCTTGACGTCTGCGGACGCAGTCCTGAGCTCAGCGCCCTTGGCGTCCGTGATGCCCCTGTCCAGCCGCACGCGGGCTTCGCCGGGCTTGGAGGTCGTCTCGTAGACATTGACGATCTCGCCCAGCAGCGCCATCAGGTCGATGGCGCGCGGCCTGTCGCGCGACAGGTCTGCGTCCAGCCGCGATGCGTTGGAAATGTCGGTGATCAGTCGATCCAGTCGCCGCACGTCCTGTTGCAGCAGGCCGGTCAGCTTGGCCCGCTGGTCGTCGGTCTTCACCAGGGGCAGGGTCTCGAGCGCCGAGCGGATCGAGGTGAGCGGGTTCTTGATCTCGTGACTGACGTCGGCCGCAAAGCCTTCGATCGCATCCATCCGGGTGGAGAGTGTCTCGGTCATGCTCTCCAGTGAGCGCGCCAGGTCGCCGATCTCGTCCTTGCGGTCTTCAAGATCCGGCAGGGAGATGGCGCGCGCGCGCTGCAGCTTCACCTGATCGGCAGCCGCCGACAGCCGCATCACCGGCCGCGCCACGAAGAGGTGCAGCAGCAGCGACGCCAGCAGGTTCACCGCCAGCGCCACCAGCGCGAAGGGCACCAAAGCGCCGCGCTGGGCGGCCAGGATCTCGTCGACGTCGCCCGCCTCCAGCGTCAGCACTCCCAGCACCTGCTGCACGTGCCGCACGGGCACAGAGACCGAGACGACCCGCTCGCCTTCCTCGTTGCGGCGCACGCTGGTCTGAGGCTCGCCGGCGAGGGCGCGCTCGACTTCCTGACCCAGCACCAGGCGGGCGGCCTCGGTTCGGCGATCGTCGGCCGCCTCCTGCTGCGCCAGATCGGGATCCGGCGCCGTGCCGGCCGGCCGCGCCGCAGGCAGAGCGCGGCCCGGAATATGGTCCGACACCGCGTAGCTGTCGGTGACCAGAAGTCCGTCCAGATCATACAGGCGCGCCCGCTGGCCCGCAGGAATGAAGTTGTCGCGCAGCAGAAGCGAGGCGTCGCTGGGGTTCAGAGAGGGAATCGGGTCGCCCCGCGTCGCCCCCGCCTCGCCCAGCAGATTGGCCAGCAGCTGCGCCTGGCTGGCGAGCGACTCCTGGCGCGCGTTGACCAGACCGCGGCTCCATTCGTTCAGCGCAAGCGCGCCGCCGAAGAGGATCAGCAGGCTGAGCAGATTCAGCGCCAGAATGAAGCCGCCCAGGCGCGAGCCGCCGAAGCGCATCAGCCGTCGGCGGACCTGGCGCGCCTCCTCGGCGTCCTGTCGATCAGCTTTCGCGGTATCGGTAGCCGACGCCATACAGGGTCTCGATCGCGTCGAACTCGGGATCGACCACCCGGAACTTCTTTCGCATCCGCTTGACGTGGCTGTCGATGGTGCGGTCGTCGACATAGACCTGATCGTCGTAGGCGGCGTCCATCAGATTGTCGCGGCTCTTCACGAACCCGGGACGCTGGGCCAAGGCCTGAAGCAGCAGGAACTCCGTCACAGTCAGCTTGACCGGCTTGCCGTCCCACATGGATTCATGGCGCGCCGGGTCCATCGTCAGCTTGCCGCGCTTGATGGCCCGCCCTGCGCCTTCGGCCGACGGCTCGGCCTCGACGCCTTCGGCGCCCGTGCGGCGCAGCAGGGCCTTGACCCGCTCGATCAGCAGACGCTGGCTGAACGGTTTGTGGATGTAGTCGTCGGCGCCCAGGTTGAAGCCCAGGATTTCGTCGATCTCTTCATCCTTGGATGTGAGCATGATGACCGGGATCTGCGAGGTCTGACGCAGGCGGCGCAGCACCTCCATGCCGTCCATGCGGGGCATCTTCACATCCAGGATCGCCAGGTCGGGCGGCGTCGCCTCCAGGGCTTCCAGGCCCGAGGCACCGTCATGATAGGCGGTGATCTTGTGGCCGTGGCTTTCCAGCGCCAGCGACACCGACGCCACGATGTTCTCGTCGTCATCGACCAGGGTGATGTTGGCCAAGGGCTTCTCCTCAAAGCGCCGCGCCGGGAGGCGGCGCGGACGAGCGGCGATGCTCGTCGATACGCCTAAACGCGCGGCAAGCGTAACCGTTCTATCGAATTCGTGTCCGCTTCAAGACATGGGCGGGGCAGCCGTCAGGCGCAACCTATCGCGTCGGCAACCTGGCCTTAAGGCCGAGCGGCGAAGGGTGCGAACATGGCCGGTCCGATCCACTACGAAGTCTATGTGCGCAAGACCGCCCCGGCGCCCTGGTCGCTGCTGATGGCGGTCGAGGACCGCAAGACGGCGGTCGAGACGGCCGAGGATCTGCTGAAGGACGACCGCGCCGCGGCGGTGCGCGTCACCAAGGAGACGCTCGACCCCGAAACCATGGAGTTCGCCAGCGTCACCATCCTGACCAAGGGTGCGCCCGAAGTTAAGCGCAAGCGTCTGGTCTCCGAAGAGGACGCCGGGCCGTCCTGCAAGGGTCCGCACGACTTTTACGCCCCGCATGCACGGGAACTTGTCGGCCGCGTTTTGGAAGACTGGCTGGCGCGCCAGGGGGCGACGGCGTTCGAACTGCTGCACCGCCCGGATCTGGCCGAACGGCTGGAGGCGTCGGGCGTCGAGCTTCAACATGCGATCCAGAAGGTCGCGGTGCCCGAAAGCCAGGCCGTGGGTCAATCGGTGCACGACCTTGTCCGGCGCTATCAGAAACTGTCGGAGCAGGCGATCGAGCGGCTGCTGGCGCTGGGGCGGTCTCAAAAGATTCCCGACCTGGCTGACCGTTCGATCGCCGACGTCGCCCATCGGCTGGCGGGCAAGGCCGAGCGAGGGCTGCTCATGGGCGCCGCGGTGGCGGGCGCGCTCGCACCGCTGCGAGGCGCCCGCCCCAAGCTGGGCCGGCTGATGGATCTGGCCGAGGGTGCGCCGGCCGACGGCCCGCCGCGCGCGCTGGCCATGGTGCCGATCGAACAGCTCGCCAGCGAACTGCTGTCGGCGCGCACCAGTCTGGCGGAAATTCTGGGACCGGCGCTGGACCAGGGCGGAAGTCTGGCGGCGGTGGTGCGCATGATCGCGCCGCGCGAGGTCGATGCGGTCCTGCGTGTTGATCCGGACCTCGCCATCCTGATCCCGCCCCTGGACGGGCCGGCGGCGCGGCTGGCCGAGCGACTGGCGGCCGGGGACTTTCCCCTGTTGGCGACGGCGCTGGCGCGGATGGTGGCGCGCGAGCTCAAGGGGCCGCGCCGCCTGCGGCCTACCGATGCCGTGGGCGAGATCGAGATTCTGCGGGCCTTGGCGACGCTGTTGACGGCGGCTTCGGACCGCCTTCTCAGTCAGGAGGAGGTGCTGTCAGCCTTCGCCGAGCGTTCAAAGAGCCTGGTCACCGCCGATTTCGTCGCAGCCTATGTGAAGGGCTGCCCGACTGTGCTGGACGAGGCCCAGCACCTGGCCTGGCTGTGTGAAAATGTGACGGGAGCCTCCAACAAGCGATCGGCGGCCCGCTGGATGTCGGCCTGTGTCTCCTCGCTGCGTTTCGAGAGCGAGATGCGCCAGGCCGGCCAGACGGCTTCGCAGAAGCTTTCGGCCCTGGCCGCGCTGCAACGCTCGGCGCGCCTGTGCGACCTTTCGGAAATTGAGGAAGGCAAGCTGTGCGACGCCATCGGCGCGGTCGGCGATGTGGTGGAGCGCGAGACCCGGCTGGTGGCGCAGCTGAGCCGCGCAAAGGTCTCGACGCCTCAGAAACTGGGCGCACTGCTGCGCCTGGCGTCCGGCGAGGCCGCGCCGCTGGGGCCGGCCGCAGACCGCGCCAAGGCCGAGGCGCTGAGGCTGTTTCGCCAGCCCCAGACACGCGTCGACCTGACGGCCGCGCCCGAGGCGATAGCCCCGCTCAAGGATCTGATGCGCGCGGCGGGTCTGGCCGCCTGAGGCCGGACTGGCGGCCTAGTCCACGACCGTGAAGCGCCCGCTGTCGAAGACCCGCAAAACCTGGCCCAGCTCTCGCCCACGCTTGAGCACGTGCCCGCCTTCGCCGACGACGGCCCACTGTCCCTGACGCATCCGCAGGGCCGGACGCTTCTCGATGCGATAGGCCGGCGCGTCGCCTGATCTGCGGAACACGGCGAACTCCGCCATGTCCTTCTGGCCCGCCACCGAATAGTCGCGCCATTCGCCGGCGGCGACCATGCGGCCATAGACCCGCAGGATCAGGTCCAGCTCGCGACGGTCGAAGAAGACCGGGCCCGCCAGAGGCGGATCAAGAGGCTCCAGGCTCATGGCTTCAATCTAGGCGAGGCCGGCGCGAGCGCCAGGGGTCAGCTCCTGAGACGGGCGCCCAGCTTCCCGGCCGCCGCGACCACCTTGGCCGACAAGGCTTCGATCTCGGCCTCGGCCAGGGTCGCCTCGCGTGGCTGGATGACCACTTCGAGCGCGACGGACTTGAAGCCCTCGTCCACACCCTTGCCCCGATAGACGTCAAAGACCCGCGCCTCGACAATCAACGCCTTGTCTGCGCCCTGAACAGCGCGAGCCAGATCGCCGGCCGCCCGCGATTCCTCGACCACGAAGGCGAAGTCTCGGGTCAGGGGCATCAACGACGGCAGATCAGCGCCGGGGCGCGCCTTGGACGCCTTGCCACGCGGAGCCGGCACGGCGTCCAGCACGATCTCGAAGGCCAGCATCGGGCCGTCTGCGTCCAGAGCCTTCAGCGCCGACGGATGCAGGGCGCCGAACTCGGCCACGACGGTCTTGGGGCCGAGCTGCAGGCGCGCCGAACGGCCGGGATGCCACCAATCGCGGTTGGAGCCCTGCGCCAGCTGAAGCGAAGCGACCGGCGCGCCGATCTCTTCCAGCAAGGCCAGCAGATCGCCCTTCAGCGCCGACAGCGGCTCATCGCCGGCGCCAGCCCAATGACGCGGCGCGTGCGGCGCGATCAGGCCGGCGATGACCGTGCGCTGATCCTTGGGACCGTCGCCCAGGTAGATCGGTCCGATCTCGAACAGGGCGGCCTGGGCGTGGCCGCGCGCGGCGTTGCGGGCGGCCGCCTGGATCAGATTGGGCAGGATGGACGGCCGCATGCAGTCCAGATCCGCAGCAATGGGGTTCTCCAGCTGCAGCGCCTCGGCGCCCCCGCCGAAACGTTCGGCCACCTCGCGCTTGAGGAAGGACCAGGTCACGGCCTCGGCGTAGCCCAGCCCCGCCAGGGCGCGTCGCGCCGTGCGGACCCGCGCCTGGATGGGGCTCAACACGCCGCCCGGCGCGCGTGGCGCCTCGGGCAGGGGCGTGGCGGGCAGGGCGTCATAACCCTGGATGCGGGCCACTTCCTCGACCAGATCGGCCGGACCTTCGACGTCGCGGCGCCAGGACGGCGGGGTGACGGTCCAGGCCGCGCCGCGCTCGACGCCGAAACCTAGCGCCGTCAGGATTTGCGCAATCCGGTCTTCATCCACCGTCAGACCGGTCAGGCGGCCGACGCGGGCCGGATCGAAGGCGACCGGCGCGGGCGCGGCCGGGGCTTGGCCGGCCACCACGATCGGGCCGGGTTCGCCGCCGCAGAGGTCAAGGATCAGGCGGGTCGCCAGCTCAAGGCCCGGTGTGACCGAGGCCGGGTCGACGCCGCGTGCAAAGCGATACTGGGCGTCCGAATGCAGGGCGAGTTCGCGGCCCGTCTGTGCCGTCACGATGGGATCGAACCAGGCGCTCTCGACCAACACATCGATGGTGGTCTCATCGCAGCCGGTGGACTCGCCGCCCATGACGCCGCCCAGGCCGATGGGCCGCTCGCCGGCGGCGTCGGCGATGACCGCCATATGCGCGCCGAGCGCATAGGTCTTGCCGTCCAGCGCGATCAGATGCTCGGGCTCGCCGGTGTCGCGCGCCGTCTGGCCGCCGCGCACGACGATCTCGCCGCCCGCTAGCTTGGCCATGTCATAGACGTGCAGCGGACGCGCGCGGTCGTAGGATATCAGATTGGTCACATCGACCAGCCGGTTGATCGGCCGCAGACCGATGGCCGTCAGGCGCCGCTGCAGCCACTCGGGCGAGGGGCCGTTCGTCACGCCGCGGATCACGCGGCCGGCGAAGACGGGGCACAGCTCGGGCGCCTCGATGCGGATGGAGACGGTCGCGTCGGAGGCCGCGGGAACGGGCGCGATCTCGGGCGTCTTCAACCTGCCCAGACCGGCGGCGGCCAGGTCGCGGGCGATACCGGACACGCCCAGCCAGTCGGGCCGGTTGGGCGTCACTTCGAAATCGATCACCGGCTCGGCGCCGAACACGCCCGCGGCGGGCTCGCCGACCTGCAGGTCGGCCCCCAGCTCAAGGATGCCGTCGCTTTCGTCGGCCAGCTCGAGCTCCGACGCCGAGCACAGCATGCCGTTCGACACCACGCCGCGCACCGGCTTCTCCACCAGGGTCACGCCCAAGCCCGGGACATAGGCGCCGATCGGCGCGTAGATCGTGGTCAGGCCCGCCCGTGCGTTCGGCGCGCCGCAGACAATCTCCTTGAGGCCGTCGACCGTCTCGACCTGGCAGACCTGCAGCCGGTCGGCGTTCGGATGCCGCTCGGCCGAGACGATCTTGGCCACGGTGAAGGGTGCCAGGGCCGCGACGGGATCGTGGACGTTCTCGACCTCCAGCCCGGCCATGGTCATCGCCTCGGCGACAGCCGCGACGTCCGCCTCGGTGTCGAGGTGGTCCTTCAGCCAGGAGAGCGTGAACTTCATGCCTCGCCCGCCGTCCTGCCCACGCGCAAAAGTTCTTCCAGAATGGGTTCTGGGCCGGTGAAACCGACGTTGAAGAACTCGCACCCCTCGAAAACCGTATCACGGAAGGGAATCGTGCCGAGGGCGCGGCCGCCTGCGGGTCGCAGGACAATGCTCGCCATCACCCCGCCGGGCGCACCGAAATCGCACTCGGTGAATGTAACGCCGGCTGAAACCAGCATGATTGCGGGGCCTTGGATCCTGCAGCCGCGAAACGTCCGTCCCGTGGTCAGGCCGAGACCGGGCCCATGACTGGCGACATGCAGATCATACAGATTGATGTCGACATCTTCGAACACGGCCACGCTGTAGTCGGTGGCGACGCGAATTTCTCGGGTAATGGGAAGACGACTCAAGGCTGAGGCTCCGACAACGTCGCGATGCTGGCCAGCTCGGTGACGAGCTCGTCCGATCCAGTGAAGCCGACCTGCACGAAGCGGCACCGGACGAAGCGGCAGTTCGAGAAACCTACGACCCCCGCCATCTTGTCTTGGCTGACAGGCCGATAGAGCAAGGTGCGTGCATCTTTTGTCGCGCCCATGGCACAGCTGTCGAAGACCGTGCCATTCATCACCGCCATCACGGCAGGACCCTCGATAAGACAATCGGTGAAGGTCTTATCCTTGATGAACATCTGGCCGGCGTTCCAATGCTGCACGACAAACATCGGCAGCCAGATGGCCTCCTGGTTGAATTCCGTGCGGCCGACCAAATCGTCTCCGGTGGGGTTGCCCGCCGTAACTTCAGGGGTTTGTTCAGTCATATCGTTCTCTCGAAATCAGCTCAGGCCTGAAGCGGGATTGGGGGCGGCGTAGGCCGAGAAGCCGTAGTGGGCCAGCCAGCGCACGTCGGCCTCGAACATGGGGCGCAGGTCCGGCACGCCGTATTTCAGCATGGCTAGGCGATCGACGCCCATGCCGAAGGCGAAACCCTGCCATTCATCTGGATCGACCCCGCAGGCGCGCAGCACGTTGGGATGGACCATGCCGCAGCCCAGGATCTCCAGCCAGTCGTCGCCGGTGTTCAGCGTCAGCTTGCCGCCCGAGCGGTCGCAGCGAATGTCCATCTCAGCGGAGGGCTCGGTGAAGGGGAAGTGGTGCGGGCGGAAACGCGCCTGGACGTCGTCGATCTCGAAGAACCGCGAGACAAAGGTCTCCAGCACCCACTTCAGATGGCCCATGTGGATGTCGCGATCGATCACCAGGCCTTCGATCTGGTGAAACATCGGCGTGTGGGTGGCGTCGGAATCCTTACGGAAGGTGCGGCCCGGCGCGATGATGCGGATCGGCGGCTGCTGGCTCTGCATCGTGCGCACCTGAACCGGGCTGGTGTGGGTGCGAAGCACCTTGCGCTCGCCGGTCTGCGGGTCCGGCTTCAGGAAGAAGGTGTCGTGCATTTCCCGCGCCGGATGCTTGGGCGGGAAGTTCAGGGCCGTGAAGTTGTGGAAGTCGTCCTCGATGTCCGGGCCCTCGGCTACGGCAAAGCCCATCTCGGCGAAGATGGCGATCATCTCGTCCATGACCTGCATCGTCGGATGGACCGAGCCACGCCGGCGCGCGCGGGCGGGCAGGCTGAGATCGACGTGCTCGGCCTTGAGGCGGGTTTCCAGTTCGGCGGCCTCCAGCTCGGCCTTTCGGGCGGCCAGGGCCGCGCCCACTCGGTCGCGCAGGCCGTTGATCCGGGGCCCCTGCTCGCGCCGCTCGTCGGGACTGAGGGCGCCCATGCCTTTCAGAAGGCCGGAAATCGATCCGGACTTGCCAAGGGCGGCGACGCGTATCTCTTCGACCGCCGACGTCGTCTCGGCTGAGCCGATGGCGTTTATGAGATCGAGTTCGAGCTGGGCGAGGTCTGTCATTTGAGCCCCGCATATCGCGTGCCGCGCCTTTCGTCACCCTTTGGAGGCCACAAGCCCCGAGCGGTGTCGCAAACAGGTCGCTAAAGGTTCACCAACGGCAAAGCTGGCGTTAAATTTCGCGCTCTAGCCCTTCTGTTTCGGAGGGACCCATGCCGCGGATCGGAGACCATGTCGAACCCATTGGCCCGATCACGCCGGACACGCCCGGCGCGGTCGTGCTGGATCGGTTCCAGAACGAGCCGAACACTTTGGCGATCGCAGTGGTCGACGAGGCTTCCCGGCCGCTGGGCCTGATCGAACGCAACGCCTTCACCTTGAAGCTGGCGGCCGAGTTCGGCCGTGCGCTGTATGCGCGCCGCCCCGCCAGCGAACTGATGGATCGCAATGCGCCGGTCGCGGAGGCCGCCACCAGCGCGGAGGTGTTCTTCCAGACCTACGACCAGGCCGAACTGGGGGCGTTGCTGGGCGGCTTCATCGTTGTGTCGGGCGGGCGCTATGTCGGGGTGGGCGCCGGCCTTCAGATCATCCAGGCGGGCGCGGCCCTGCACCGGCAGCGCGCCGAAGACATGGCCCGTCTGGCGCGAAGCCTGTCTCAAGCCGAAGCCGAAGCCCAGGCGTCCAGCCGCGCAAAGTCCGAATTCCTGGCGGTCATGAGCCACGAGATTCGCACGCCGCTGAACGGCGTGCTGGGTGTGGCGGCGCTGATGGAGCGCAAGCTCGATCAGCCGGAACTGCGCCCTTATGTGCGCACCATCATCGATTCCGGACAGAGTCTTTTGCGATTGCTGACCGACGCGCTGGATATGTCGCGCGCCTCGGCGGGCGTGATGACCCTTGAAGCGGAGCCGCTCAGCCTGGCCGACCTCGCCAGCGACATCGACGCCCTGTGGCGGCCCCGCGCCGAGGAAAAGGGCCTTGGACTTTCGGTCCAGGCTTCGCTCGCGGCGGGCGGCGGCATCAGGGCCGACGGCATGCGGCTGAAACAGGTGCTCAATAATCTGGTCGGCAACGCCCTGAAGTTCACCGTCGAAGGCGAGGTGAACCTGCTGGTTGAAACCATGACCGATGGCGAAGGGCTGCGGCTGGGTCTGACGGTGGACGACAGCGGCCCTGGCGTGTCTGAGGCCGCCGCTGCGACGATCTTCGAGCCTTTCAACACTGGCGAAGCCGGGCGGGAGGGCGCCGGAGCCGGGCTAGGCCTGGCCATCTGTCGCCAGATCGTGGAGCGCATGGGCGGTCGGATCAGCCTGGCCTCGTCCCCGTCGGGCGGGGCGCGGTTCCGGGTGGAGCTTCCCGTCGAGGCCTGCGAACAGCCCGTCTCGGCGCGCGGACCGGCCATGGTCGCGCCGACGCCGCACGAAACGCTGCACGTGCTGGTGGCTGACGACAACGCCGCCAACCGGTTTGTCGCCGGTAAGGTGCTGGAGATGTTCGGCTGCACGTCCGAAATGGCCGAGAACGGGGCTGAAGCCGTGGAGGCCGCCGCAGCGCGGCGGTTTGACCTGATCCTCATGGACATCAAAATGCCGGTCATGGACGGCGTGACGGCTGCCCGTCGGATCAGGAGCTTGGCCGGGCCGGCCGCTCGGGTCCCCATCCTGGCCCTCACCGCCAACGCCGACGAGCGCGACGAGCGCATCTACGCGGCGGCGGGCATGAACGGACTGGCCCAGAAGCCGATCCAGCCTGACGTTTTGCTGAACGCCATTCGGCAGGTCATGGCCGAGGCCGAGGCGGCGGCGCAGGATCAGGCCGCCTGAAACGGAAAACGCCCGCCCCGCAATGCGGGACGGGCGTCTGAGCCGAACGGCCTGCCGCGGCTGTCGCCGGCGGCAGGCGAGTTGCTTAGGCCAGGGCGGCGCGGACCTTGTCGGCGACGGCCTTGAAGCCGACTTCGTCGGCGGCGATCGCGGCCAGGACCTTGCGGTCCAGTTCGACGCCGGCCTTCGACAGGCCGTGCATGAACTGCGAATAGGTGAAGCCTTCGGCGCGGGCCGCGGCGTTGATGCGCTGGATCCACAGGGCGCGGAACGAGCGCTTCTTGTTACGACGGTCGCGGTAGGCGTATTGCCCGGCGCGGTCCACGGCCGCCTTGGCGGTGCGGATGGTGTTCTTGCGGCGGCCGTAGAAGCCCTTGGCCTGCTTCAGGACCTTCTTGTGCTTGGCGTGGGACGTAACGCCCCGAGTGACGCGAGCCATTATGATTTTCCCTTCGGGAAGTCCCTATCGCTCGGCCCGCGGGGCCTCGCTGCTTGAGGGACGACGTTCAAATTCAATGCGGTTGAAAGTTCAGGTCTGCGCTGCGCCGATCAGGCGTAGGGCATGTAGGACTTGATCTTCTTGGCGTCGGCGTCGGCCATGACCTTGGTGCCGCGGTTCTGGCGGATGTACTTCGAGTTGTGGCTGATCAAACGGTGACGCTTGCCCGCCACGCCGGCCTTGACCTTGCCCGTCGCAGTGAATTTGAAGCGCTTCTTGGCGCCCGACTTCGTCTTCAGTTTCGGCATTTTCACTCTCTCGTTTTGAGTGGGCTACCGTCCTTCGGGCTGCTTGAGCCCGAGAGAATGAAAGCCCTGATTAAGACCGCCCAGGCATGCCTGTTCGCCCGGCGGTCCGGTACGCGAAGGCGCGGCTTGTATGGCGCCGCCCTCCGAAATGCAAGACGCCCGGCGCGAGGGCCGGGCGTCTGATCTTAGCTCAAGCCGCGAGCGACCGCGTCGCGAGCATAGCGTCTGTCAGCGGGGCGCCAGGATCATGATCATCTGGCGGCCTTCCATCTTGGGCGCAAACTCGACCTTGGCGACCTCATCGAAGTCCTCCTGAACCTTGTTCAGCAGCTTCATGCCAAGTTCGGGGTGCGCCATTTCACGACCGCGGAAGCGCAGGGTGACCTTCACCTTGTCGCCCTCGTCGAAGAAGCGGTGCATGGCCTTGGCCTTCACCTCATAATCGTGGGTGTCGATGTTGGGCCGGAGCTTGATTTCCTTTAGCTCGACGACCTTCTGGCGCTTGCGCTGCTCGGCCTTCTTTTTCTGCTCCTGGAAGCGATGCTTGCCGTAGTCCAGGATCTTGCAGACCGGCGCGTCCGGATTGTTGACGATCTGGACCAGATCCATGCCGGCCTCTTCGGCGGCTTCGAGCGCGGCGGACAGCGGCATGACGCCCTGTTTCTCGCCGTTCTGATCGATCAGCAGAACGCGGGGAGCGCGAATATCCTGGTTGATGGGCGGCCCATCCTTGACGGGCGGCGCTTGCATGGGACGGCGAATGGGCGTCGTTTCCTTATGTGGTCAGATGAAGGCGTGTTTCGATGAGCGGAAGCGCACGGCGTGCCGCCGCGTTCCCCTCGACCACGCTATATGCCCGTCAAAGCCCGTCGTTTCAAGGCGCGGCCTTGGCTTCGGCGGTTTCGACATAGGCGTCGTGCAGCGCCAGCACCGCCTCGAACACATGATCGACGCTCAGGTCCTCGATGGGGGCGAACTGTCCGCGCGTCTCGTTGGAGGCGGCGGTGCGGGTGCGTGGTCCCCATGGCCCGTACAGCCACCATTCGGTCGGTCCGAACAGGCCGAGCGTGGGCCGACCCAGCGCAGCCGAAACGTGCATCAGCCCCGAGTCATTGCCCACGAACAGCGTGGCCCGGTCGATGGCTGCGGCGGAGGCCAAAATGTCGCCCTTGCCCACGAAGTCGATGCCCAGGGGGCCTGCCGCCTGAAGGGCCGGCGTCGCGGGCGGCCGGTCGCCGGGACCGCCCACCGGCATGAAGCGCCAACCGTCGAACCGAGGTTCGGCCTTCAGCTTCTCGACCAGCTGTCCCCAGCGCTCGGCTGGCCAGCTCTTGCCGGGCTGATGGGCGATGGGCGCCAGGGCGATGATCGGCCCCGTGCCTGCGCCGCCGGCCAGCTGCGGATCAATAACGGCGGCGGCCTCGGCCCGCGCCTGATCGTCCAGGAAGATTTCGGGGTCCAGCGGCGTGGTCGATCCCATCAGGCGCGACACCATCTCCACCTTGCGAAGGCCCGTCTCCCAGCGCCGGTTGTAGACGATGCGGCGGCGCGCATTCAGCAGATAGGCCAAGGCCGAGCCGCGGATGTCGATGACCAGATCCCAGCGCACGCCTCGCGCCTGGCGCCACAGATCAAGCCAGTGGCCGGCCATCTTCTTCTTGTCGAGAACGATGGTGCGCACCACGCCGGGCGCGGAGCGGAAGAAGGGTGCGGGCGGCCGGCCGCAGGCGACAGTGATCTCGGCGCCCGGAAGCTGGCGCGCGATCTCGCGGATCACGCCCGAGGATATGACGCAGTCGCCGATGCGGTTGGAGGTGACGAACAGGACCTGGGGCGCGGGCACGGGGGCTTCCTCGGGCGGCCGAAAGGGATCGGCCCGGTCCCGTTCCGTCCTATCCCTCGATCCTCGGGTCAAGCCCGAGGATGACGCTCGGGGGCGAGATGGGGCACAACACCCGCATGAACACCGAACTGAATCTGACCCGCCCCGACGGCGAGACCCTGGCTTACAAGCGCGTCGAGGGCGACGGCCCGACCGTGATCTGGATCGGCGGCTTCCGCTCGGACATGGAGGGGACGAAGGCGCTTGCGCTGGATCAGGCGGCGCGCGAGCGGGGGTGGGCCTGCGTCCGCTACGATCACTTCGCCCATGGCCGGTCTTCCGGTGATTGGCGCCAGGCGACCGTAGGGCGCTGGCGTGAGGATGCGGTCGCCCTGATCGACAGTCTCGAGGGCAAGGTCATTCTCGTCGGCTCGTCCATGGGTGGGTGGACCGCCCTGCTGGCGGCGCTGGCGCGGCCTGAGCGCGTTCAGGGCCTGGTGCTGGTCAATCCGGCGCAGGACTTCACCGAGCGGCTGATGTGGCCGGGCCTGCCCGACCACCTGCGCCAGGCCATTCTGCGCGACGGCGAGGCGACGATCTCCGAGCCCGGCCTGGGCGAATACGTCCTGACCGCGCGCATGTTCGAAGAGGCGCGCGGCTGGCTGCTGCTGGACGGGCCGATCGAGATCGCGGCGCCTATCCACATTCTGCAAGGGCGCGAGGACGACGCCGTGCCCTGGCGCCATCAGACGGCGCTGCTGGAGCGGCTGCGAGGCGGCGATGTGCGGCTGGATCTGATCGAGGGCGGCGACCACCGCCTGTCCTCGCCGGAGCAACTCGACCGACTGATCGCGGCGGTCGAGGGGCTGCGCTGATCAGTCCAGAGGCCGCGCTTCTTCGGGCAGCATGATCGGCACGCCGTCGCGGATCGGATAGGCCAGCTTGGCCCCCTTGGACACGAGCTCGCCCCGAGCGCGGTCGAACGTCAGCGGTCCGCGCGTCACCGGGCAGACCAGCACCTCGAGCAGGCGGGGGTCGACGGTCGCGGGGGTATGAAAGGCGTCGCTCATGCGCCTGATCTAGCGCCGCGCGCGGGCCGACGCCATCCCGATGCTTCTCTTGTCGGGCGCGGGGCGGTAGAGGGCGCGCCATGGCATCCGACCTCGACAAGGCTTCCGACAAGGCCCACGGCCCCCTGCGTTCCTTCGGCCGCATCAAGGCGCGGCCGATCAAGCCGCGCCAGGCGGCGCTGGTGGACACGCTTCTGCCGCGCATCGCCGTGCCCGATCCGGCGAACGGGCCGATTGATCCTCTCGCCCTGATGCCGGGCGCGTCCGAGGTCTGGCTCGAGATCGGCTTCGGCGGCGGCGAGCACATGGCGGCCCAGGCCGCGCGCCGGCCCGACGTGCTGGTGATCGGCTGCGAGCCCTTCCTGAACGGCGTGGCCTCGGCGCTGCGCCACGTCGAGGAGCAGCAGCTCGAAAACGTCCGCATCCACGCCGACGACGCCCGCGCGGTGGTCGACGCCCTGCCCGACGCCAGCCTGGACCGGGTGCTGATCCTGTTTCCCGACCCCTGGCAGAAGGCGCGGCACAACAAGCGCCGCCTGGTCCAGGACGAAACCATCGCCGCCTTCGCGCGTGTGCTGAAGCCCGGCGGGCGTCTGCGCTTCGTCACCGACTGGGCCGACTACGCCGACTGGGCGCTGGAGCGGCTGGACCGGTCCGAGGCCTTTGTGCGTCTCGACGCGGACCAGGACTGGCACGTCGCTCCGGCCGACCACGTCGTGACCCGCTACGAGGAAAAGAAGCTGGGCGACACCGCGCCGATCTTCCTGGAGTATGAGCGGCGCTGAGCGAAAAGGGCTGACAAGCCGGTCGTGGTCGCCTATATCGCCTCCCACATCGTTAGACCGGCGTCCGACGGCGCCGATTGAAGCGGCGGTCCGGAGGGGTCGCCGCTTTTGTTTTCTCAGGGTTCCCTCTTGCGCGCCAAGACCGCCGAAGACCGCGCTCTTCTGGAGCTGATCGACCCCGTGGCCGAGAGCCTGGGGCTGGCCATCGTGCGCGTGCGCCTGATGGGCGGCACCCTGCGCCGCCGGCTGCAGATCATGGCCGAACGTGTGGTCGACAACGACATCTCGGTCGAGGAATGCGCCCGCTTGAGCCGCGCCGTGTCCGAGGTGATGGACGCCGCCGATCCGATCTCGGGCGAATATCTCCTGGAAGTGTCGTCGCCCGGCATCGACCGGCCCCTGACGCGCCTGATCGACTTCGAGCTGTTCGAGGGCTTCGAGGCGCGGCTGGAGACCGACCGGATGGTTGAGGGCCGCAAGCGCTTCAAGGGCATCCTGGCCGGCGTCGAGGATGATGCGATCGCCATCGACCTGGACGGCGAGGAAGAGACGGCCCTGATCCCCTTCGACTGGCTGGCGGACGCCAAGCTGGTCATGACCGACGCCCTGCTCAAGCGCGGCGCCCAGCTGCGCGCCGAGCGCGGCGAACCCGAAGACGACGGCCTGCCGGAAGGCGAGGCCGAAGACACCTCCACCGCACAAACCAAAGCGACCAAGGACAAAGCCTGATGGCCGTCACCGGTATTTCCGCCAACCGTCTGGAACTGCTTTCGATCGCCGACGCCGTCGCGCGCGAGAAGAACATCGACAAGGAGATCGTCGTCGAGGCGATCGAGGAAGCGATCCAGAAGGGCGCCAAGTCGCGCTACGGCGCCCACCACGACATCCGCGCCAAGATCGACATCAAGACCGGCGAGCTGTCGCTGACCCGTCACGTCACCATCGTCGAGGACGACTGGCAGCCGGAAGACGAGCTGGAAGAGTTCAACGACAGCGCCATGGTGCGCCTGACCGACGCCTCCAAGCGCGACCCCGAGGCCGTGGTCGGCAAGGAATACGTCGAGGTCCTGCCGCCGTTCGAGTTCGGCCGCGTCCAGACCCAGATGGCCCGCCAGGTCGTGACCGGAAAGGTCCGCGAGGCCGAGCGCGCCAATCAGTACGAAGAGTTCAAGGATCGCGTCGGCGAAATCGTCAACGGCACGGTCAAGCGCGTCGAATACGGCAACACCATCGTCGATCTGGGCCGCGGCGAGGGCATCATGCGCCGCAACGACTCGATCCCGCGCGAGGTGTTCAACATCGGCGACCGGATCCGCACCTACATCTACGACGTCCGCCCCGAGGCGAAGGGCCCGCAGATCATGCTGAGCCGCGCCCACCCGGGCTTCATGGCCAAGCTGTTCGCCCAGGAAGTGCCCGAGGTCTATGACGGCGTGATCGAAATCCGCGCCGCCGCCCGCGACAGCGGCTCGCGCGCCAAGATGGCCGTGCTGTCGAACGACAGCTCCATCGATCCGGTCGGCGCCTGCGTCGGCATGCGCGGCTCGCGCGTGCAGGCGGTGGTCGCCGAGCTGCAGGGCGAGAAGATCGACATCATCCAGTGGAACGACGACGAGCCCACCTTCATCGTCAACGCCCTGGCCCCGGCCGAAGTCTCCAAGGTCGTGCTGGACGAAGAGGCCGACCGCGTCGAGGTCGTAGTGCCGGACGAGCAGCTGTCGCTGGCCATCGGCCGTCGCGGCCAGAACGTTCGCCTCGCTTCGCAGCTGACCGGCTGGCAGATCGACATCATCACCGAGAGCCAGGACAGCGAGCGTCGCCAGCGCGAGTTCGCCGAGCGCACCCAGCTGTTCCAAGACGCTCTGGACGTCGACGAGGTGATCGCTCAGCTGCTGGTCACCGAAGGCTTCGCCACGGTCGAGGATCTGGCCTTTGTTGAAGCTTATGAGGTCGCCGAGATCGAAGGCTTCGACGAGGACACCGCCGAGGAGCTGCAGGCCCGCGCTCGCGACTTCCTGGACAAGCAGGCGGCCGAGCAGGACGCCAAGCGCAAGGAGCTGGGCGTCGAGGACGGCGTGCTGGAGGTTCCCGGCGTGACCCTGCCGATCGCCGTCGCCCTGGGCCAAGGCGGCGTGAAGACGGTCGAGGATCTGGCCGACCTGGCCACCGACGAAATCCGCGGCGGCTACGAGGTCCAGAACGGCGAGCGGGTCAAGCTGGCGGGCGTGCTGGAGAGCTTCAACCTGAGCCAGGAAGACGCCGAACTGCTGATCCTGCAGGCCCGCGTGGCCGCCGGCTGGATCGACGCGTCGGAACTGCCGCAGCCCGAGCCCGAATACGAGGAGGAGGGTGAGTTCGCCGAGGGCGAAGAGGGCGAATACGACGCCGAGGCCGTGTTCGGCGATGCGCCGGAAGGCGCGGCCGAGGACGCCGAAACCACCGATGGCGACGCCGATGATGCGGAGGCCGAGCCGGCTTCCGACTCTTCGCGCGACGCGTGATGAGGAGCCGGGCCGTCCATGACGCTGCGCGAGGCGAATGCGGATAGGGAGCGCCGGGACCTGGTGACACGCCAGGTCATGGATGAATCTCGCCTGATCCGCTTCGTCGCCGGCCCGGACGGCTCCGTGGTTCCCGACCTGGCGCGCAAGCTGCCGGGGCGGGGGCTTTGGGTGGCCGCGGACCGCGTCTCGGTCCAGACGGCGGCCAAGAAGAACCTGTTCTCAGGTGCGGCGAAGGCCCGCCTCACGGTCCAGCCGGACCTCGCCGATCAGGTGGAAATGCTGATCGCGCGCCGCTGTTTGCAGCAACTGGGCCTTGCCCGGCGCGAAGGCGTGCTTATCTCGGGCTTCGAGAAGTCGGCGGCGGCGATCCGCGCCGGCCGCGCTGCGTGGCTGATCGAGGCGGCCGACGGGTCCGCCGACGGGCGCGGAAAGCTGCTGGCTCTGGCCCGTCATCAGGCGACCCAGGTGTGCGGCGTCTTCAAGGCGGACGATTTGAGTTTGGCCCTCGGGCTGGAAAATGCGATACACGCCGTGCTGCTCTCGGGCGGACGGGCCGATCGCTGGACTGATGAAGTCGGGCGGCTGGCGGGATTTCGGCCTCTCACCCCAGAGGTCTGGCGCGGGGACTTCCCCGGCGACGGCGTTGGCGGCGAGGTCGAGGCGGCTCCCGGCGAGGGAGCGGGACGGGTTTCAGACGCGCGGGGTTCCGCTCCCTGACCGGGGGTGGAGCGACGCGCGGCTATTTGTGTTTGGGCAAGACGACGGCGGAATTCTCCGCCCTGAGTAAAGCGACCGGATGAGCGACGAAAACGACAAGACCAACGACGGCAAGACCCCTCAGGCCCCTTCGCAGACGGGGCCTCGTGCGCCTCTGAGCTTGAAGCCGCGCGCCACGGGATCTGTGTCGACCGGCACGGTGAAGCAGAGCTTCAGCCATGGCCGTTCCAAGACCGTCGTGGTGGAGACCAAGCGCCGGGCCGGCGCCGGCGCGGGGCATCAGAGGCCGCAAGGCTTCGACGTCGCGCGTCCGCGTCCGGAAGGACAGGCTGCGCCCCGGCCGGGCGCGCCGCGTCCGTCGGCCTCCGCCGGCGGATTGTCCAACGAGGAGCAGGAAGCCCGTCGTCGCGCCATCGAGGCCGCGACCCGCGCTCAGGCTGAACGCGAACGCAAGGCCGCCGAAGAGAAGGCGCGCCGCGACGAGGCCGCGCGCCAGCAGGCCGCCGCCACGGAACAGGCCGCCAGCGCCGCCCGCGCCGAGGCCGAGGCCGCTCGCGCCGCCGCCGAGGCCGCGCGTCAGCAGGCCGCCAAGCTGAGCGCCGCTGCGCCGGCTGCTCCGGCCAAGCCCGCCGCCAAGCCGGAACCGAAGGTCGAGGCGCCCAAGGCGGAAACGCCCAAGGCCGAGCCGACCCAGGCCGCCGCCCCGACCCCGGCCGCGCCGGCTCGCCCGGCGCCCCCCGCGCGCCCCACCGTCAACTTCGGCCAGCGGGCGCCCAAGATCCCGACCGGCCGCGCGCCCGTCGAACGCCCCGCTTTCGGCGGCCGTTCGGCCCGAGAACAGGCCATGGGCGGCGGCGAGCGCAGCTTCTCGGAACGGCCCCAGGCCTCCGGCGGCGCCGGCGCGGGTCGTCCCAAGGCCAGCGAGACGGTTCGCTATTCCGCCCTTAATCCTCGTCCGGCCCCCGGCGCGGCGCGCCCGGGCGGACCAGGCGCCCGCCCCGGCGGTCGTCCGGCCCCCAACCAGCCGCCGGCCGAACCCTCGGTCCTGCGCCCTGTGCGCGCCGGCTTCGGCGGTCGCGCCGCCCGTGAAGACGATCGCGACAAGCGTTTCGGCGATGCAGGCCCCGGCAAGGCCGTCAGCCGCACGCGCGGCGAGCCCAAGCGCCGCGAAGGCCGCCTGACCATCTCGGCCCTGGCCGGCGACGGCGACACCGCTGAGCGGATGCGCTCGCTGGCCTCGGTTCGCCGGGCCCGCGAACGCGAGAAGGAAAAGCGCAAGGGCGGCTCGACCGACGCCCCCAATCGCCCGCGTGAAGTCGTCATCCCCGACGTCATCACCGTCGGCGATCTGGCCAACCGGATGGCCGTGCGCGGCGTGGACATCATCAAGTTCCTGATGCGTCAGGGCATGATGATGAAGATCAACGACGTCATCGATTCCGACACCGCCGAACTGGTGGCCGAGGAATACGGCATGGCTGTCAAGCGCGTGTCGGAAAGCGACATCGAAACCGGCTTCCTGGCCGAGGACGACGACACCGACGCGACCGAGGCCCGCGCGCCGGTCGTGGCCATCATGGGCCACGTCGACCACGGCAAGACATCGCTGCTGGACGCCCTGCGCACCACCGACGTGGCCGCGGGCGAGGCTGGCGGCATCACCCAGCACATCGGCGCCTATCAGGTCCGGCTGGACGACGGTCAGAAGGTCACCTTCCTGGACACCCCGGGCCACGCCGCCTTCTCGGCGATGCGGGCGCGCGGCGCGAATGTCACCGACATCGTGGTTCTGGTGGTGGCCGCCGACGACGGCGTCATGCCTCAGACCATCGAGGCCATCCAGCACGCCAAGGCGGCCAATGCGCCCCTGATCGTGGCGGTCAACAAGATCGACAAGCCGGACGCCAACTCGACCAAGGTCGTCAACGAACTGCTGCAGTACGAGGTCATCGCCGAGAGCCTGGGCGGCGACACCCAGATCATCGAGGTGTCGGCCAAGGAGCGCATCAACCTGGACGGCCTGCTCGAGGCCATCCTGGTTCAGGCCGAGGTCATGGACTTGCGGGCCAACTCGGAACGCTCGGCCGAAGGCGTGGTCATCGAAGCCAAGCTGGACAAGGGCCGCGGCCCGGTCGGCACCGTGCTGGTCAAGCGCGGCACGCTGAAGCGCGGCGACATCGTCGTGGCCGGCTCCGCCTGGGGCAAGGTCCGCGCGCTGCTGAACGAACGCAACGAGCAACTGACCGAAGCCGGTCCGTCAGTCCCGGTCGAGATCCTGGGCCTGGACGAGGCGCCCGGGCCCGGCGAAGTCTTCGCCGTGGTCGAAAGCGAGGCGCGGGCCCGTGAACTGACGGACTACCGCGAACGCACCCGTCGTCAGGCGGGTCAGGTCTCCGGCGGCTCGGTCTCGCTGGTCGACATGATGTCCAAGCTGCAGTCCAAGAAGGTCTCGGAACTGCCGGTCCTCATCAAGGCCGACGTCCAGGGCTCGGCCGAGGCCATCGTCGGCTCGCTGGACAAGATGGGCAACGACGAGGTCCGCGCCCGGACCGTCTATTCGGGCGCCGGCGGCATCACCGAGAGCGACGTGAACCTGGCCAAGTCGGCCGGGGCGCCGATCCTGGGCTTCAACGTCCGCGCCTCGAAACAGGCGCGCGACCTGGCCGAGCGCGAAGGCGTTGAGATCCGCTACTACGCGATCATCTACGACCTGCTGGACGACATCAAAGGCGTGCTGTCCGGCATGCTGGCGCCGCTGCAGCGGGAAACCTTCCTGGGCAACGCCGCCGTTCTTCAGGTCTTCGACATCTCCAAGATCGGCAAGATCGCCGGTTGCCGGGTGTCCGAGGGCGTGGTCCGCAAGGGCGCCAAGGTCCGCATCATCCGCGACGACGTGGTGGTGCTGGAGCTGGGCACGCTCAATACGCTCAAGCGCTTCAAGGACGAGGTCAACGAAGTGCCCTCGGGCCAGGAATGCGGCATGCAGTTCCAGGGCTTCCAGGACATCAAGGAAGGCGACTACATCGAGTGCTTCACGGTCGAAGAGATCAAGCGCACGCTGGACTAGGCCCGGTCGGGGCTTCCGTCATCGCCAAACGCATCGCTCCCCTTCCGCCGCCCGGCGGGAGGGGATTCGTTTTTTGGCCCCAATGCGCGCTAGAGATTGGGCCATGACCCTGTCTCGTTTCGCCGCCGCCCTGTTCGTCTTCGCCGCCGCCACGCCCGCAGCGGCCGACACGCGTTTCCTGGCCTATGACGCCTCTGATCGGGTGACCCAGGCTCTGACCCGAGGCCTGACGCTGGAGGTCGAGCGCGGCCTGTTCGGCGCGGTTCGCGTCCAGCGCCTCATCTCGACCAGCGCCCGGGGCGAGGCGCGTATCGAGCGCGGCGGGCCAAGCGAAGTCCTGGGCGCACTGCCGCGCGAGGCGGGCGAGCGGACCATTTACGCCATCCAGTCCCAGGGAGACGGACGAGGTCTGGCGCGCGCCTTGTGCCCCAGCGCCGACGAGGCCTGGCTCGTGCTGGGGCGGGTCCGGGCGGGACGGCCCCTGACGATGCAGGCGGTGGGACGCTGGCCCGACGGCCAGATGCGGCACTGCGTGGGTCTGAGCTATACCTATCGCGGCGAGTGGGCCCTGCCGCCGAGGGGGACAGGTCCGGCGGACGCGACCCGTCCGGGCTTCACCCGCTAGGGCGCTCTTGCATGGCCGGGGGGCTCTTTCGGATCATCGGGTCGGGTCTGATCGGCCTGATCGCCGCCTTGTGGACCTGGACGGCGCCGGGTCGGGCCGACCTGTTCCCGCCCCGCCCTGACGAACCGCCGGTCGTCGTGCACCTCTTGGACAACGGCTTCCACACCGATCTCGCCGTGCCCCGCGCGACGCTGGAGGCTAGGGGTGGGCCGCTGGGCCGAGCCGTGCAAGGCCTGGCGCCCGGCGACTGGGTGCTGATCGGCTGGGGCGACGCGCGCTTCTATGTCGAGCAGGGGCCGGTGTCGGACCGCTTGCTGGACGGCGCCCGCGCCTTCTTCCGGCCGGGCAATCCCTCCGTCGTCATGCTGGACCTGGCCCAGCGTGATCCGGCGCGGATCTATGCGTCTGAGGGGCGTCGCGAACTGCGCCTGTCACCGCGCGGGTTCGACCGGATGGCGGCCAGGGTGGAGCAGTCGCTGGCGCTTCGCGACGGCGAGGCCCGCCTGGCGACGCGGCGGCCCGGAGACGACGCCGCCTTCTTCGACAGCCGCGAGACCTTCTGGATCGGCCATCTTTGCAATCACTGGACGGCGCGGGTGTTGAATGCCGGCGGGATCGCGGTCAGGCCGCTGCGTTCGGTGACCTCGGGCGAGGTGATGCGAGCGGTTGGCGAGGCGGCTGCGCTGGACACCGCGCGGCGGGACGACTAGACCGCGCCCCTTCGCTTTTCCTGCCGGGTCCGATCCCCGGCGAGCGACCGAAAGGAGCGGCCCATGGCCCGCAAGCAGCACTCACGTAACGCCTCCGGACCGAAGGGCCCTTCGCAGCGCCAGCTGCGCGCCGGCGAACTGGTCCGCCACGCCCTGGTCGACGTCCTGCGCGAGGAGGACATCCACGACGAGGCCCTTCAGGGCGTGTCGGTCACCGTCACCGAGGTGCGGATGAGCCCGGACCTGCGCCACGCCACCTGTTTCGTCGAGCCGCTGGGCGCCGGCGTCGAGGCCGCGCCGACCACGGGTCAGGAGAGCGCCATCATCAAGGCTCTGAACGCCCACGCCAAGTTCCTGCGCGGCCGTCTGGGGGCCAAGCTGGACATGAAGTTCACGCCCGACCTGCGCTTCCGCCACGACGAAAGCTTCGATGCGGCCAGCCACATGGACCGCCTGTTCGCCGACCCTCGCGTCCGCGCCGATCTGGAAGCGCATGACGATGACGGCGAGTAATCGGCCTTCTCCCCTCGCGGGAGAAGGTGGGCGGCGTAGCCGCTCGGATGAGGGGGCGGTCAGACATGCCGCATCCTTCGATCTTTACGGCTTCACACACGTCCCCCTCATCCGTCTCGCTTCGCGAGCCATCTTCTCCCACGAGGGGAGAAAGGCGTCGTGAGCCGTCGCAAGCGCGGCGATGTCGTCGATGGCTGGGTCTGTCTGGACAAGCCCTACGGCATGGGATCGACCGAGGCGGTCACCAAGGTGCGCCGCCTGTTCAACGCCCAGAAAGCGGGCCACGCCGGCACGCTGGATCCGCTGGCCGACGGCATCCTGCCGATCGCGCTCGGCGAGGCGACCAAGACTGTGCCCTTCATGATGGAGGCGCAGAAGGTCTATCGCTTCACCATCCAGTGGGGCGTCTCGACCGACAGCCTGGACCGCGAGGGCGAGATCACCGGCCGCTCCGACGTGCGGCCTTCGGTCGAGGCGGTGCAGGCGGCGCTGCCGCGCTTCGTGGGCGAGATCGATCAGGTCCCGCCCGCCTTCTCGGCCATCAAGGTCAATGGCGAGCGCGCCTATGACCTGGCGCGCGACGGGGTCGAGGTCGAGCTGGCTTCGCGCCGCGTGACTATCCACGAGGCGGCGGTGACCGCCGCACTGGACGTCGACCACCTCGGAATCACCATGCGCACCGGCAAGGGCGTCTATGTCCGCTCGCTGGCCCGCGACCTGGCGAAGATGCTGGGTGCCGAGGGGCACGTTTCGGCCCTGCGGCGCGAGCGCGTGGGGCCGTTCTCGACCCAGAATGCGGTGTCGCTGGATTTTCTGTCCGATCTGGCGCATAAGGGCGCCGCCTCGGAGGGTCTGCTGCCCGTCTCGACCGCTCTGGACGACATCCCGGAGCTGGCCGTCACGGACCAGGACGCCCTCTCGCTGAGGCAGGGACGGCCGATCGTTCTGCTCCCCCGACAGGTCGAAGCGCTCAAGAACCAGCTCAATGCGGGTTCTCGGACGGTTTCGGCGTTCGCGGGCGGGACCTTGGTCGCTCTCTGTTCGATGCGGGCCGGTCGATTAGAACCCGACCGCGTTTTCAACCTCCCATGATGGAGTCATACGATGTCGATTACGGCTCAACGCAAGTCCGAAGTCATCGCCGATAACGCTCGCGGTGCGGGCGACACCGGTTCGGCCGAGGTCCAGGTCGCGATCCTTTCGGAACGCATCGCCAACCTCACCGAGCACTTCAAGACCCACAAGAAAGACAACCACTCGCGCCGCGGCCTGCTCAAGATGGTCTCGCAGCGTCGTCGTCTTCTTGACCACCTGAACACCGTCGACAGCGCGCGTTACACCGCCCTGATCGGCAAGCTGGGCCTGCGCCGCTAAGGCGCGAACCGGCAGCGGAAAAGCTTTTCGAGGCGCGGGCGTCATGTCCGCGCCTCGTTCCGCATCCAAAGACCACCCGAGCGCCGCGGGATGTCACGGCGCGGGAGTCCGATCGGGCTCCCCACTACCGACGCGAGGGCTGCATGCCGGTCCTCAACACTCCGGACCGGTCGCGATGGCGCGGCCTGTCTTTGGATCGAAGGACTGAACGCCCGACGCTCCACCCCGCTGATGGGATCCCGCGCGGAATACGCCGCCCGGGGACACGAAAGACGAAACATGTTCGATATCAAACGCAAGACGATCGACTGGGCCGGCCGCCCGCTGACGCTGGAAACCGGCCGCATCGCCCGTCAGGCCGACGGCGCCGTGCTGGCGACCTATGGCGAGACCGTGGTTCTGGCCACCGTCGTCTACGGCCGCGCGCCCAAGCCGGGCCTGGATTTCTTCCCGCTGACCGTCAACTACCAGGAAAAAACCTTCGCCGCCGGCAAGATCCCGGGCGGCTATTTCAAGCGTGAAGGCCGTCCGACCGAGAAGGAGACCCTGGTCTCGCGCCTGATCGACCGTCCGATCCGCCCGCTGTTCGTCAAGGGCTTCAAGAACGAGACCCAGGTCGTCATCACCGTGCTGCAGCACGACATGGAGAACGATCCCGACATCGTCGGCCTGGTCGCCGCCTCCGCCGCCCTGACCATCTCGGGCGTGCCCTTCATGGGCCCAATCGGCGCCGCGCGCGTCGGCTACATCGACGGCGAGCTGGTGCTGAACCCGACGCTGGAGCAGATGCCGACTTCGGACCTGGATCTGGTCGTCGCCGGCACCCAGGACGCCCTGATGATGGTCGAGTCCGAGGCCAAGGAACTGTCGGAAGACACCTTCCTGGACGCTCTGATGTTCGCCCACCGCGGCATGCAGCCGGTGATCGACGCGATCATCGAACTGGCTGAACACGCCGCCAAGGAGCCCTTCGATTTCCAGGCCGAGGATCACTCGGACGTGGTCGCCTCGATCCAGTCGCTGGTCGGCGAAGACATCAAGGCCGCCTACACTCACGCCGGCAAGTACGATCGCCGCACCGGCGTCGACCAGGCCAAGAAGAAGGCCGCCGAGGCCTTGGTGAAGACCGAAGACAAGCCCGACGGCGTTGACAGCGCCAAGTTCGGCGCCGCCTTCAAGGAATGCGAAGCCCACGTCCTGCGTCGCGACATCATCGACAACGGCCACCGCGTCGACGGCCGCGCCCTGGACAAGGTCCGCGACATCGTCTCGGAAGTCGGTCTCTTCCCGCGCACCCACGGTTCGGCCCTGTTCACCCGCGGTGAGACCCAGGCCATCGTGGTCGCCACCCTGGGCACCGGTGAAGACGAACAGTACGTCGACGCCCTGTCGGGGACCTACAAAGAGAAGTTCCTGCTGCACTACAACTTCCCTCCCTACTCGGTCGGCGAGACCGGTCGGATGGGCGGCGCGGGTCGTCGGGAAATCGGCCACGGCAAGCTGGCGTGGCGCGCCATTCGTCCGATGCTGCCGTCGGCGGAAGACTTCCCCTACACCATCCGCCTGGTGTCGGAGATCACCGAGTCCAACGGTTCGTCCTCGATGGCCACGGTCTGCGGTTCGTCGCTGGCGCTGATGGACGCGGGCGTGCCGCTGAAGAAGCCCGTCTCGGGCATCGCCATGGGCCTGATCCTGGAGCCGTCGGGCGAGTTCGCCATCCTGTCGGACATTCTGGGCGACGAAGACCACCTGGGCGACATGGACTTCAAGGTCGCCGGCACGCGTGACGGCATCACCTCGCTGCAGATGGACATCAAGGTCGCCGGCATCACCGAAGAGATCATGCGCAAGGCGATCGCCCAGGCTTCGGCCGGTCGTCTTCACATCCTCGACGAGATGGACAAGGCGATCGACGGCGCCCGCACCGAGCTGGGCGAGTTCGCGCCCAAGATCGAGTCGATCAAGGTTCCGACCGACAAGATCCGCGACATCATCGGCACCGGCGGCAAGATCATCCGCGAGATCGTCGAAAAGACCGGCGCCAAGATCAACATCGAGGACGACGGCACGGTGAAGATCGCCGCCTCGGAACAGGAAAAGATCGACGCCGCCAAGGCCTGGATCTCGTCCATCGTCTCCGAGCCCGAGCCGGGCACCATCTACACCGGCAAGGTCGTGAAGGTCGTCGACTTCGGCGCCTTCGTGAACTTCTTCGGCGCCAAGGACGGCCTGGTGCACGTCAGCCAGATCTCGCTGGAACGCGTCGCCAACCCCGCCGACGTCCTGTCGGAAGGCCAAGAGGTCAAGGTCAAGTTCCTGGGCATGGACGATCGCGGCAAGACCAAGCTGTCGATGAAGGTCGTGGATCAGGAAACCGGTGAGGACATCACCGACAAGATCAACGCCGAGCGCGCCGAGCGCGGCGAGGCCCCGCTGTCGGAAGACACCGGCGGTCGTCCCAAGCGGGACGGCGACCGCAACGGCGGCGATCGCGGCCGTCGTCGTCGCGACTGATCGTCATCCTGACCGATGAGAAGGGCCCCGCCGGCGACGGCGGGGCTTTTTTCATGGACGCTCAGCCTCTAGCCTCCAGCTACGCCTGAGGAGGGACCCATGCGCGCCATCATCTTGAGCCTGTGCCTGTTCGCCGCCGCCTGCGCGACCGCGCCGCGCCCGACAGTCGACAGCCTGGACGCGATCGCGGCCGACTATGTGCGCATGCAGCTGGAGATCGGCGAGCGGGAAGAGGGCTATGTCGACGCCTATTACGGCCCCGCCGAATGGGCCGAGGCGGCCAAGGCGAATCCGCGGACGGTGAGCCAGCTGGTCGTGGCCGCCGCCGGGCTCACGGCGCGGTTGAACACCCTGGACCCCGCAGGCTGGACGCCGGAAGAGGTCCAGCGTCGGCGCTATCTGTTGGCCCATATCGCCGCTGCGGACACGCGTCTGCGCATGAAGCATGGTCAGACCTTCAGCTTCGCCGAAGAGGCCGAGCGGCTGTTCGGCATCCGGCCCGAGATCAAGCCTCTGTCGAGTTATGATCCCATACTGGCCCGCATCGAGGCGCTGGCGCCCGGCGAAGGTCCGGTCGGCGAGCGCATCGCCGCCTTCCGCGCACCCCTGGCCATCCCGCGCGACCGGCTGCAGACCGTGATGCAGGCCGCCATCGACGAATGCCGCCGCCGCACCGAGGCGCACATCGCCCTGCCGGCCAACGAAAGCTTCACCCTGGCCCTTGTCGGCGACAAGCCATGGTCCGGCTATAATTATTATCAGGGCGGGTCGGTCTCCAAGATCGAGATCAACGCCGACCTGCCGATCTATCTGGACCGCGCGATCGATCTGGGCTGCCACGAAGGCTATCCTGGCCACCACGTCTACAACGCCCTGCTGGAGCAGACCTTCGTCACCGAGAAGGGCTGGGTCGAGATGAGCCTGTATCCGCTGTTCAGCCCCATGTCGCTGGTGGCCGAGGGCAGCGCCAACTACGGCATAGACCTGGCGTTTCCGGGCGACGAGGCGATCCGGTATCAGCGCGAGGTGCTGGCGCCGCTGGCCGGGGTGTCGCCCGAGCGCGTCGCTTCGAACGCCGAACTGCTGGCCCTGACGCGTCAGCTGGAAGGCGCGGAATACACCATCGCTTCGGAGTATCTGGCCGGGCGAATGCCGCGCGATCAGGCGATCGAGGCCCTGTCGCGCTATCGGCTGATGGACCGCGCGCGAGCGACCCAGCGCGTGGCCTTCATCGACACCTACCGCAGCTATGTCATCAACTACGGCCTCGGCCGCGACCTGGTGCAGCGCTGGATCGAGGCCCAAGGGCCGGACCACTGGGCGACGACCAAGGTCCTGCTGTCCAGCCAGATCCTGCCGGTGGACCTGAAGTAGGCTCGCGCCTGTAAATCGCCGCTCTGTTCGGTCATAAGGCGCTCAAGCAGCGTAGCTCCGCGAGCGGAGCGGTGGCGCCCAATCAAGAAATGCGGCGATGAAATTCCTCGACCAGGCCAAGATCTATATTCGCTCGGGCAACGGCGGCGGCGGGGCCGTGTCGTTCCGGCGCGAGAAGTTCATTCCCAACGGCGGGCCCGACGGCGGCGACGGCGGGCGTGGCGGCGACGTCTGGATCGAGTCGCACGAAGGGCTGAACACCCTGATCGACTACCGCTATCAGCAACACTTCAAGGCCCAGACCGGACACCACGGCCAGGGCCGCAACATGCACGGGGCCAAAGGCGCCGACGTGGTGCTGAAGGTCCCGGTCGGCACCCAGGTGCTGGACGAGGACAAGGAGACGGTGCTGCTGGACATGGACGTCGCCGGCAAGCGCGAACTGCTGCTGAGCGGCGGCAACGGCGGCTGGGGCAACGATCGCTTCAAGGGACCGGTCAACCAGGCGCCCAAACACGCCAATCCGGGCCAGGAGGGCCAGGAGCGCTGGATCTGGCTGCGGCTGAAGCTGATTGCCGACATCGGCCTGGCGGGCCTGCCCAATGCGGGCAAGTCGACCTTCCTGGCCGCCGCCTCGGCCGCGCGGCCCAAGATCGCGGACTATCCCTTCACCACGCTGGCGCCCAACCTGGGCATGGTGGACCTGAGTCCGTCCGAACGGTTCGTGATCGCCGACATTCCGGGCCTGATCGAAGGGGCGAGCGAAGGTGCGGGCCTGGGCACGCGCTTCCTCGGCCACGTGGAACGGTCGGCCAGCCTGATCCACCTGATCGACGGCACGCAGGATGATGTGGCCGGCGCCTACCGCACCATTCGCGGCGAGCTGGAGGCCTATGGCGCGGGTCTGGCCGACAAGGCCGAGATCCTGGCGCTGAACAAGATCGACGCCCTGACTCCCGAGGTCCGCGAGGAGAAGGCCGCCGAGTTGGAAGCCGCCGCGGGTCGTCGGCCGATGCTGGTGTCGGGCGTGTCGGGCGAAGGCGTGCCACAGCTGCTGCGCGCCGCCTGGGCCGAGGTGCGCAAGGCGCGCGGCGAAGCCGGCGTCGACGAGGACGAGACGGCCGAGACCGAGGGCGGCTGGACGCCCTAGAACTCAAAAAGGGGACGGCGCGAACGCCGTCCCCTTCGTCCTCAGCGGCCTGATTGGATCAGGCGGCCTTCTTGGCCTTGGCCTCGATCAGGGCCGGACCGGTCCCGATGTCGATGCGGCGCGGCTTGAGCGCCTCGGGCAGTTCCCGCTTCAGCTCGATGGCAAGCAGGCCGTTGACCAGGTCGGCGGCGGTGACCACCACATAGTCGGCCAGCTGGAAGCGGCGCTCGAAGTCGCGCTCGGCCAGGCCGCGATGCAGGTAGGTCTTCTGCGCGGCGTCGTCATTGGCGGTCTTGCGCCCGGTGACGGTGAGCAGGTTCTCCTTCACCTCGATGTTCAGCTCGTCGGGCGAAAAGCCGGCGACGGCGATCTCGATGCGATAGGCGTTCTCGCCCGTCGTCTCGATGTTGTAGGGCGGCCAGCCGTTTTCCTGGCTGGAGCGCGAGGCGCTTTCCAGCAGATTGGCCAGGCGGTCGAAGCCGACGGCCGAACGGTAAAGCGGCGAGAAGTCATAGGTACGCATCAGTCATCCTCCTGAGGATCAGCAAGGTTGAGCCGCCCCCGCGGTTTGGCCCGGGACGGCGTTGGGGGTCAGCCCTTCAGCGGCCCGAGATCGGCCCCGCCAGGTCTGGAAGGCCCGGGATCGGCGCCTTCGATTGCGATGTGGGAAGCCGTTTTCGGCCGTCAAGGGGTGCGAAATCGCCGCGCCTGCACGCGCGCCCTTGTCCAGCCGCGAGGCGGCTCTAGGGTGATGCATCATCCTGTTCCGGAGCCCGCCGATGCGCCCGACCGCCCTCATCCTCGCCGCCGTCCTGCCGCTGATCGCGACGCCTGCCTTGGCCCAGGAGGCTCCGCGCACGCTTCAGCGCTCGGCCCTGTCCATGACGCCGCCCGTGGCTCAGGAAGACACCGCCCTGGCCGCCGCCGTCGCCTCGCCGACCCGTTCGGACGCAGACCGCGCGCGCGACGCCTTTCGGCGCCCCGTCGAAACCCTGACCTTCTGGGGCCTGCAGCCCGGTCAGACGGTGGTCGAGATCGAGCCGGGCCGGGCAGGCTGGTGGAACCACATTCTGGAGCCTTACGCGCAGGCGACCGGCGGCCGCTATGTGGCCGTGAACCGTCCGCTGGAGACAATGGGCGTCGAGGACGGCAGCGCCGACCTGGTGATCGTGGCCCGCGCCTTTCACAACTGGCACCGTGCGGGGCGCACCGAGGCCTATCTGGACGTCTTCTTCAAGGCATTGAAGCCGGGCGGCGTGCTGGCGGTCGAGCAGCATCGCAGCGTCGACGGCCTGAACATCAACGACACCGCCTCGACCGGCTATGTGCCCGAAAGCTGGGTCATCCAGGCCGCCCAGCGCGCCGGCTTCGTGCTGGACGCGCGGAGTGAGCTGAACGCCAATCCCAAGGACGACCGCGCCCATCCGTTCGGCGTCTGGACCCTGCCGCCGGTGCGCCGCACCGAGCAGGACGGCCGCACCCTGACCGCCGAAGAGCGCGCCCGCTATGACGCCATCGGCGAGAGCGACCGCATGACCCTGCGGTTCCGCAAGCCGGGTTGAGCCGATCTTTGACCCAGGCGGCGAAGCTGGTTAATCCCGATAGCGCCGAGCAGGGGATGTCGGATGCGTGAGTTGAGGCCGATGGCGCCGGGCGCCGTTTCGCGCCGATGGCTGATGGGAGGGGCGGGGTCGATTGCGGCGCTTGCCGCCCTAGGGGCCTGCAATCGTCCGGAAGAAAAGGCGCCCGTCGCGCCCCCTGAGCCGCCGGTCGAGCCCGGACCGCCGGAAGGTTCTCTGGAATGGGCCGTTCAAGGACACTGGCGCGAGCGTGACAAGGGGCGCGACGCGTGGCGGCATCCCATGGAGACGCTTCGTTTCTTCGGCCTGCAGCCGCGCATGACGGTCGTGGAGTTCTGGCCCGGCGCGGGCTGGTACACGGAAATCCTCGCCCCCTATCTGAACCGCGGCGGGGGCGCTTACTGGGCGGCTCTGTTCGCCTCGGATTCCGGGGCCGATCCGGCCCAGGCGGCGTTGAACACCGCATTTCAGAACCGGTTCGAGGGTGACCGGCGGCTGTACGGAGAGGTCCGCGTGTCGAGCTTCGGCCTCCAGTCGGGCCCGGTCATCGATCCGGCCGGGACCGCCGACATGGTGCTGTTCCTGCGCTCGATCCACGCCTGGATGGCGGCGGGCATCGCCGAAAAGGCGTTCGCCGACGCCTATGCCGCCCTTCGTCCCGGCGGCGTGCTCGGCATCGAGCAGCATCGCCTCCAGCCCGAGCGGGACCAGGATCCGGCCGCCGCCAACGGCTATGTGCAGGAGGCCTTCGTGCGCCAGCTGGCCGAGGAGGCCGGCTTCGTCTTCGTCGCTTCCTCCGAGATCAACGCCAATCCCGAAGACACCAAGGATCATCCCTTCGGCGTGGAGACGCTGGCGCCTCAGCGCCGCACCTCGCCTCCCGGCGAGGCGCCCGATCCGGAGTTCGACCGCGCCAAGTACGACGCCATCGGCGAAAGCGATCGCATGACGCTGAAGTTCAGGAAGCCCGAGTGAACCGCGTCGCAGACTTCGCCGCGCATGCACCCTTGATGGGCGTGCCAGGCGCCGCCCCGCCGGCCGGCGGTCAGGGCGAATGGTATCGCGGCGCTGGCGGCCTGCGGCTGCGCGCCGCCCTGTGGGCGCCGGCCACGGCCCCGCGCGGCTCGGTCGTGATCAGCCCGGGTCGGACCGAGCCGATCGAGAAATACTATGAGGTGATCGGCAACTTTCTGGCGCGCGGCTTCGTCGTTCTGGCGCACGACTGGCGCGGCCAGGGCTTGTCGGCGCGTCTGCTGCCCGACCGGCTCAAAGGCCATGCGCGGGCGGTCGAGGAGTTCCTGGACGACTACGCCCGGCTGATCGACGCCTTCGAGGCGAGGCTGCCCAAGCCGTGGATCATGGTGGGCCATTCCATGGGCGGGGCGCTGAACCTGCTGTCCCTCGAGGACGGCGAGACCCGCTTCGCCGGGGCGATGCTGTCCAGTCCGATGTTGAAGGTGAAGACCGGCAAGCGGTCGATGTGGTCGGTCAAGCTGGCGGTGCGCTGGCACCTTCGGCACGGCAAGGCGGGCGACTACATTCTGGGCGATCCGGACGACCCGTTCGAGCACACCTTTGAAAAGGACTCCCTGACCACGGATCAGGCGCGCTACGAGACGTGGCGCCAACAGCTGTACGCCTGTCCGCACCTGGCGGTCGGCGGGCCGACCTGGGGCTGGCTGAACTTCGCCATCGACGCGGGAGAGCGGGCGCTGAAGCCCCGCGCGCTTAAGGCAGTCAAGACGCCGGTGGTGATCGTCCAGTCCGCCGACGACGACCGCATATGGAAACAGACCAATCGCTGGGCGGGCAAGCGGCTGGCGCGCGGTCGATACGTCGAGGTGGAGGGCGCGCGCCACGAGATCATCATGGAGACCGACCCGCTGCGCGGCGTCTTCCTGTCCGAGTTCGAGGCCCTGGCCGACCAGGTTTCACCTCGGCCGGCCGGCTGATCGCTATCTGAGGCCCAGGGTCAGGGCCTTGATGTCCACATATTCGTCGATGCCGTAGGTCGAACCCTCGCGGCCGTAGCCCGACTCCTTCACCCCGCCGAACGGCGCGACGGCGCTGGAGGTCAGACCCGTGTTGACGCCGCACATGCCAGCCTCGATCTGGCGGCCGACGCGGAACGCGCGGTCCAGGTCGCGGGTGAACAGATAGGAGGCCAGGCCGAAGCTGCTGTCGTTGGCCTTGGCCAGCACGTCTTCTTCGCTGTCGAAGGCGAAGACCGGCAGCAGCGGGCCGAAGGTCTCCTCTTCCCGGAACAGCGTGTCGTCGCCGCCCAACGTCACGGTCGGCTGGAAGAAGCGGCCGCCCAGCGCGTGACGCTCGCCGCCGGTCAGGACACGTCCGCCCTTGTCCTTGATGTGCTGCAGATGGCGTTCGACCTTGTCGACGGCCTTGTCCTCGATCAGAGGACCGACCTTCACGCCGTCGTCAAAGGCGTTTCCGACCTTCAGCTTGGCGACTTCCGCCGCGAGCTTTTCGGCAAACTGTTCCGATACCGAGCGCTCGACGTAGACGCGGTTGGGGCAGACACAGGTCTGACCGGAGTTGCGGAACTTGCCCTTGATCGTCTCGGCCACGGCCAGATCCAGATCGGCGTCGGCGAAGACGATCAGCGGAGCGGCGCCGCCCAGCTCCATCGACAGGCGCTTCAGCGTCGGTGCGCATTGCTCAGCCAGCTTCTTGCCCACCGGAGTAGAGCCGGTGAAGCTGAGCTTGCGGATCAGCGGCGAGGCCGTCAGCACGCCGCCGATGGTGGCGGCGTCGCCCGTCACCACGCTGAGCACGCCCTTGGGCAGGCCGGCGCGATAGGCCAGCTCGACCAGCGCGATGGCGGTGAAGGGCGTCTGGCTGGCGGGCTTGACCACTGCGGTGCAGCCTGCGGCGAAGGCGGGCCCCAGCTTGCGGGTGAGCATGGCGGCCGGAAAATTCCACGGCGTGATCAGGGCGGCCGGCCCGACCGCCTGGCGGAAGGTGATGATGGTGTGGCCCAAGGGACTGTCCTGGGTATCGCCCAACAGGCGCTCGGCCTCGCCCGCGAACCACTTCAGGAAGCTGTTGGCGTAGACCGCCTCGCCCTTGGCTTCTTCGAACGGCTTGCCGTTCTCCAGCGCCATCAGGGCGCCCAGTCCGTCGATGTTCTCGTCGATCAGCCGCGCCCAGTCGCGCAGAAAGGCGGCGCGCTTGTGCGGGTCAGTGCGCGACCAGCCGGGAAAGGCGTCGTGGGCGGCCTGAATGGCCTGTTTGGTCTCGGCCTCGCCCAGGTCCGGCACATGGCCGATGATTTCGCCAGTGGCGGGGTCGTCGACGGCGATGCGGGTCCCGGAGCCCGTCACAGCCTCCCCGGCGATCAGGGCGTGCTCCGAGATCAGGGCGCGGGCGGCGGCGCGAGGATCGGCCATGGGCTTAGTCTCCAGACGGGAACGGACAGATAAGCGAGAGGTCAAGCGCGGGGCAGCCCCACGGTCAAGCTCAGGCGCAAAAAGCAGCAGACCCCGCCGGTGCGAACACCGACGGGGCCCTTCAAGCAGCCTGAACCGCGCTTAGTTGCGGCGGACGTCTTCAGCGGCGCCGGTGACGGCTTGGCCGGCGGCCTGAGTGTCACGACCCACGCCCGAGATGGTGTTGCAGGCGGCGGTGGTGAGGGCGGCGGCGGCGACGAGCAGAACGAGGGCCTTGCGCATTTGAAGCTCCTAAGATTCCGTCGGCCCCTGCCGACGGCATGAGCGCTGAACGCCGAGCGGGGGAGCGAGTTCCGTCAACCTTGGCCGCGCGACACGGCGAAGGTTCCGGGAGCCGGAATGGCGGCCGCCTCGGGCGTGACGAATGTCATGCGCGCCAGGGTGCCCCCGCCTGGCGCCTCAAGCAGTTCGGCCTCGCCACGCAGCTGTTTGGCGAAGGCGCCCATCAGGGTCTGGCCCAGTCCCGCGCGGGCGGCGTCCAGGCCGGGGCCGTCGTCCTGAACCTCCAGAACGCTGGTTTCGCCCTCGACCCTGAAGCGTACGGTCAGATGGCCCCCGCGGCCGGCGAAGGCGTGTTTCTGAGCGTTGGAGACAGCTTCGACCAGCCAGAGGGCCAACGGGGCCAGCCGGTCGGGGTCAACCTGCAGGCTGTCGGCCTCGACCTTGCTGATCACCACGGGCCCGCGCCCGGATTCCGCCGAGACCAGCTGTCCGACCAGCTCAGTCAGGAACTCGCGCGCGTCGGCGTGGCGGATGTCGGCGCTCTGATAGAGGGTGCGATAGATCAGGGCGAGCGCCGAGATGCGCTGACGCGTGTCGCCGAGGGCCGCCTTGGCCGGCGCGTCGGTCAGGGCGCGTTGCTGCATGCTGAGCAGCGACGAGATGATCTGCAGATTGTTCTTCACCCGGTGGTGGATCTCGCGCATCAGCCCGTCCTTCTCTTCAAGAGAGGCGACCAGGGCGGCGTCGCGGGTGGTGATGGTTTCGGCCAGTTCATCCAGGGTCCGGGCCAGGACGCGGATCTCTGCCGGTGCGTTCACCGCCTGGACGGGGCGGACGCTGAACCGGCCTCGCGCATAGATGGCGGCGACTCGTTCCAGATAGTCTAGCCAGCGGATGACGATCCGCTCCGAGAACAGCATGACGGCGGCGAAGGCGGTGAACCACGCGGCAAGCGGCAGCAACAGGGTGCCGATGGGGTTCAGGCGGGCCCATGACATCAGGCCAGGCGCGGGGGCGGACAGCAGCACATAGACATCGCGGCCGTAAAGCGCCGCTCCGGCGTAGACCCGCTGCTCGCCGCCGCTGTCCCGCGCCTCGAAAACCGCCGAGCCGCTCTCACGCGCCCGGCCGACCCAGCCGTCGAGGGACCGTCGCCCGCCAAGCGCGAAGGCCGAGGGCAGGGTGGAGGTCAACAGCCGGCCCTGTGCGTCGGTCAGCGCCGCCTGGGCGCCTTGCGGCAGGGCGGGGTCGTCGATGTCCGGCTGCAGGCTCTCGATGGGCAGCACGGCGACGGTGGCGCCGTCGAAGTCGCCTCGCGGCCGTTCCGCCCGAACGCCGACGATGAGCGCAGGCTCGAACGCGTCCACGCGCGAGGCCCGTGAAACCGCCGTGTCCTCGCCTGAGCGCAGGCGCTGGAACCAGCCCTGCCCGCCTGCCGGGCCCAGGCGCGGCACGCCCGTGGTTCCGGTGCTGGCCGAGGCGCAGATGGTCACGCCGTCTGGGCCGAGGCGGTACAGGGCGTCATAGCCCTCCAGCCGCTGGACGAGTTCCGTCAGGCGCGGCTCGCAATACAGGCCTAGAGCCTCCGGGCTGAGCACCTGCAGCAGGGTCTGGGCCGCGTTGAGGCGCGAGGACGCCTGCGCGGCGCTGCGCTCCGCCGCAAGCTGCAAGGCCGTGCGCCGGTCATCGGCCTGCTGGGTGAAGTCCGCCTGGACCTGAAACGCGCTGAGGATCAGGATCGGCAGCAGCGCGACGGCCATCGCCGCGCCCAGGCGGAATCGGATGCCCTGAAAGCGCGTCGACCGATTCCACCGCCGGCCCAGGCCGCCGCTGAATCCTCGCCCGAAGGCTCGCCGCACCTCTTTCACGATCAGCCCCGACGGGCGCTGAGACTGTCCGCTGCCGCCAGGATGGAGCGCATGGCGTCGCCGGCGGCCTTGCCGTCACGGGCGTAGCCGCCGCGCTCCAGCGTGGCGTGCAGGGCGCGCCGCGCGCGGCTGACCCGGCTCTTGACCGTGCCGACGGCGCAGTTGCAGATCGCGGCGGCCTCTTCGTAGGCGAAGCCGCCGGCGCCGACCAGGATCAGCGCCTCGCGCTGCTCTTCCGGCAAGGTCTTCAGCGCCTGGCGCAGCTCGTCCAGGGCGACGGGCGCCTCGGGATCGTCGACGGCCACCAGCGTACGTTCGGCCGCCTCCTGGTCCAACTGGGACTGGCGCCACGAGCGGCGCTTTTCCGAATAGAACTGGTTGCGCAGGATCATGAAGGTCCAGGCCTTCATGTTCGTGCCCATCTGATAGGAGGCGCGGGCGTCCCACGCCTTCATCATGGCGTCCTGAGCCAGGTCGTCGGCTGCGGTCGGATCGCCGGTCAGCGTGCGGGCAAAAGCCCGCAGGTGAGGGATGAGGGTGACCAGTTCGCGTTTGAAGGCCGCGTCGTCCGACGATGGCGGCTTGGGGGCGGGGGACCCGCTCATGCGCCGCGCCCGCCCGACGAGCGCTCGTCGGCTCGACGCAGAATGTCTAGGAACTCGTCGGGGACGGGTTCGTTAACGACCTCGTCGAACATATGGCGCAGCTTCACGCCGATGGCCTGTTGACGAAGGCGCGCCTCTTCCTGACCGGCGGCGTGGTGCGCCGGCTTGTTGGAGGATTCATTTGAGTTGGTCATGGATTCGACGACCGTCGCCCCTGTGTGAGTTGTCTCATTCTGCGCCGGGAACGCCGCCTGTCGGCGAGAGTTCCAACCTTTCACGCATTTAATGCCCAAGCTTGACGTATGAACCGGGAACCGTGTCCTTGGTGATACGTTACGGACGCTTGTCGCGCGCGTCATGTCGATGCGCGCTTGAGTCGGGGACTACCGAATGAGCCTACTGGCCAGATTGGCGCCGCATCTTCCGTATGTGCGCCGCTATGCGCGTGCGCTGACCGGCGATCAGACGACGGGCGACAACTATGTGCGGGTTGCGCTTGAGGCCCTTGCCGCCGGGGAGCGTCAGCTGCCGTCGGACATGACGCCGCGCGTGGCATTGTATCACGTGTTCCACGCCATCTGGTCCTCGACCGGCGCTCAGCTCGAGGACGCCAGCGGCCTGGAGGCGCGCGACGATGCTTCGCGCCGCCTGATGCGCATTGCGCCACGCTCGCGACAGGCCTTCCTGCTGACGGCCCTGGAAGGGTTCACGCCGTCGGAAGCCGCTCAGATCCTGGGCTCCGATCCGCATGATGTGGAAGGCCTGATCGCAGACGCGCAGGCCGACATCGACGCCGAACTGGCCACCGATGTCCTGATCATCGAGGATGAGGCCATCATTTCGGCCGACATCGAAAGCCTGGTGAAGGAACTGGGGCACAATGTCACCGCGACCGCCACCACCCACGACGAAGCCGTGGACGCCGTTGCGCGCCATCGTCCCGGCCTGGTGCTGGCCGACATCCAGCTGGCGGACGGCTCTTCGGGCATCGATGCGGTCAAGGACATTCTCAAGCGCATCGACGTGCCGGTGATCTTCATCACCGCCTTCCCGGAACGCCTGCTGACCGGCGAACGGCCGGAGCCGACCTTCCTGATCACCAAGCCCTTCCAGCCGGAGACGGTGAAGGCGGCGATCAGTCAGGCTCTGTTCTTCCATCCCTCGCGTCAGAAGCGGGCGGCCTGATCCCCACGGATCGGCAAAGAGAAAGGCCTCGGCGATCGGATCGCCGGGGCCTTTTCAATTCTGATTGGATCAGCGCTGAACGGTCGGCGCGTTGACGTTGGGGGCCTCGCCGGTCGGGACCGGTTGAGGGTTGCCGTCCGCGTCGGTCGGGGCGCTTGCGGCCGGCGGCGTCTGGGCGTCGCCCTGGAAGGCGGCGGCGTCCACGGCCTGCTGGCCTGCATTGGAGTTCGTCTCGGAGAAACCGCCCTGGCTCAGCATCCACATGCCGATCAGAAGCACGGCGGCGGCCCCTGCCGAAATGATGAGCAGCCAGAGAATGCGGACGCCGGGGCGTCCCTGACGCGTGTACTGGGCTTCGACGGGCCGTCCTTCATGGACGGCGTCGGCCGATTTGGAATGCGGATCTTCGTGGGTCATGTGAGGTGCTCCCGCCCGTGGATTGGTGTCGCCAGACCAACGCCCGCGCCAGCGTAGCTGTTCCGATCAAGATTTTTCCACAGAGCGCCGGAACTGGCCGCGACATGTCGGGTTATCGATTTGCGGAGGCGGCGACGCCCCCCCGACTTGAGATTGGCGAGAGCCAATCTGTCGCCTCCGCGCCTCATTCTCGATGATGCCACTTCAAAGGGCGGACCCGAAACGGTCCGCCCTTTTTCTTCAGCCGGCCTCTCGACACAGGCCGCGCGGCTGGCCCAAATGCGCGTATCGAAAGAAAACGCATCACGGAGCCGATCATGTCCATCCGCAATCGTCAGTGGGTTCTGCGCAATCGTCCCAAGGGGAATATCCAGGACGGCGATCTGGAGTTGATCGAAACCGCTATCCCGGACCTGAAGGACGGCGAGGCTCTGGTCCGCACAATCTATCTGTCGCTGGACCCGACCAACCGGACCTGGATGAACGACTCCGAAGGCTATCTGCCCCCGGTGGGCATCGGCGACGTCATGCGCGGCCTGACCCTGGGCGTGGTCGAGCAGTCGAAGTCAGAGCGTTACAAGGAGGGCGACATCGTCACCCCGCTCTCGGGCGGCTGGGCCGACTATGCTGTCGTGCACGAGCAGGGCCTGCGCCCGGTGCATCGTTTTCCCGGCCTGCCGCTGACGGCCAATCTGTCCGTTCTGGGAATGACCGGCCTGACCGCCTATTTCGGCGTCACCGACGTGCTGAAGGCCAAGGCCGGGGAGACGCTGGTGATCTCGGCGGCGGCCGGGGCGGTAGGCTCGATCGCCGGACAGGTGGCCAAGCAGCGCGGCGCGCGCGTCATCGGCATCGCCGGCGGCCCGGACAAGTGCCGCTGGCTGACCGAAGAGCTCGGTTTCGACGGCGCGGTCGACTACAAGAACGAAGACGTGGGCGAGGCGCTGGACCGGCTGGCGCCGAACGGCATCGACCTCAACTTCGAGAACGTCGGCGGCGACATCATGATCGCCGTGTGGAACCGGCTGAACGTGCACGCCCGCATGGCCGTCTGCGGTCTGATCTCGGCTTACAACGCCACGCGCATGCCGCCCTCGCCGAACTTCTCGCGCATCATCACCCACCGCCTGAACGTCCAGGGGTTCCTGGTCCTCGATTACGCGCCCCGCGCGCGGGAGATGGTCGAGGAGATGGGGCCCTGGCTGGCCGACGGCCGCGTGAAGTGGAAAGTTCACGTCGACGACGGGCTGGAAGGCGCAGTCAAGTCGCTGGACCGCTTGTTCACGGGCGATCACGACGGCAAGCTGCTGGTGCGGGTGTCCGAGGAGCCCGCGTAAGGGAGCCCCTCCTATGAGCGATCCGCTTTCGGCCCATTTCGAGGACATCGAGGTGGGCCAGGTGATCCCGCTGGGCGCCTGCGCCGTCGACGCCGAGGCCCTGGAGGTGTTCGCCGAGCGGTTCGCGCCGGGCTGGGACGTCGCCTATGGCGCGCCCGACGCCCTGGTCTATGCGTTATGGAGCCGGCTGGCTGCGGAAAAGGCCGCCGGCTGGGCGCAGACCAAGATGCTGGCCATCGACGGTCTGCGCTTCATGCGCAATCCGCCCCCAGGCGAACTGCTGCGTGGTCGGATGACCGTGATGGGCAAGGATCCGGTGGGCGACGACAAGGGCATCGTCATCGCCCAGCACGATCTTCTGGACGAGGCCGGACGTCTCGTTTTCTCGTGCCTGACGCGCGCGGTGCTCAAGCGACGCTGAACACCGCGCTGGTGCCGATCAGTTCGGGACCAGGCTCATGTCGCGCCGGGCCATCATCTTGTCGAACTCGGACCAGACGCCGTCGGCGCCATGCCACGAGCCCTGCGTCGCAGCCTTGGAGTATTCCGTGGCGCGCGCCTCGAAGAAGTTGGCGTGCTCGACCCCTGAAAGCAGCGACTGCAGCCACGGCAGCGGATTCTCGCGCGAACCGCCGTACAGCTCGGGCAGGTTCAGCTGACGCAGGCGCCAGTCGGCGATGAAGCGGATGTATTTCTTGATGTCCTCGGGCGTCATGCCCTGAACTTCGCCGGCCTCGAAGGCCAGGTCGATGAACTTGTCTTCAAGGCCCACCACGGTCTCGCAGCACTGGACAATGTCGTCGGCCACGGCCTTGGTGACGGCGCCCGTCTCCTTGTTGAAGGCGTGGTACAGCTTGATGATGCCCTCGCAGTGCAGGCTCTCGTCGCGCACCGACCAGGACACGATCTGGCCCATGCCCTTCATCTTGGAGAAGCGCGGGAAGTTCATCAGCATGGCGAAGCTGGCGAACAGCTGCAGACCCTCGGTGAAGCCTCCGAACATGGCCAGGGTCCGGCAGATGTCGGCGTCGGTCTCGACCCCGAACCGGCCCATGTAGTCGTGCTTGTCCCGCATGGCTTCGTATTCCATGAAGGCGCCGAACTCGCTCTCGGGCATGCCGATGGTCTCGAGCAGAAGGGCGTAGGCCGCGATGTGGATCGTCTCCATGTTGGCGAAGGACGACAGCATCATCTTCACCTCGGTCGGTTTGAACACCCGACCGTATTTTTCCATGTAGTTGTCTGCGACCTCGATGTCGGACTGGGTGAAGAAGCGGAAGATCTGCGTCAGCAGATTGCGCTCCTTGTCGTTCAGGTTCGCCGCCCAGTCCTTGCAGTCCTCGCCCAGCGGCACCTCTTCGGGCATCCAGTGGACCTGCTGCTGCTTCTTCCACATGTCGAAGGCCCAGGGGTAGCGGAAGGGCTTGTAGGCCGCCGACGGTGTCAGCAGACCGGCCGTGCCGGGCTTGATGATGGCGTGTGCGTTCATCGCGGGCGACCTCGAGAAGACGAATCCTAAGACAGGTCGCCAGAATGCGTGCACGCATGGGCGGCGCCAAGCGGCAAATGGCCTATGTTGCGATCACTTTTTTAGATGACCGCTAGATGTAGTGTTTAGTCTCAGGTTTCTGGGGACCGGCCTGGGGATGAAGTTTTACAACGCCCGGGCTGCGCGCTCGATCAGGGCGTCGATGTCCGCCTCCTCCTGATACAGGCCGAAGCCGAAGCGGATCACATCGTCGCGCACGTCGCTGACCACGCCGACCTCCAGCAAGGCCGCACGCCAGACGGCGGCGTCTGGATGGCGCAGCGCCAGGAAGCGGGCGCGGGCGGCCTCATCCCCGATCGGGTTCAGGATTTCAGCCTGCGACAGGGCGCCGGCGCGGCTGGCCGTCAGAGCCTCCTGGAAGCGCAGCGCCAGACCCCGCGCATGATCGGCGACGGCTGCCGTATCCAGTCCGGCCTCGGCCAGCATGCGGCGCACGGCGTTGAAGCGATAGAGCGCCGTGAAATCGAAGGTGGCGCCCCAGAAGCGGCCGGCGTCGGCGCGGTAGCCGACCCCGCCCGGCGGACCCGCCAACTCGCCGAACTCGGCGAACCAGCCGGTGACGACCGGCCGCGGACAGAAGCCGTCGGGCGCGTGCAGGAAGCAGCCGCCCTCGCCGCTCATGGCGTATTTGTAGCCGCCCGACACGTAGAAGACCCGGTCCGCCACCTCCGACAGGTCGGTCGGGGTCGCCATGAAGCCGTGATAGCCGTCCACGACGACCCACGGTCCCTCGGGCCGCGCCAGCTCGGCCAGCTCGGCGACGCGGTCGAACACGCCTCCGGTGCGGAAGAAGACCTGGCTGACCAGAACAAGGTCGTGGCCGCCGGCGCGGGCCGCCTGGACGAAGCGGTCGGCGAAGGTGTCGAAGGGCCGCAGCGGCACGCGCTGGACCACGACCTGGCCCGCCTCCTCCCACCGTGCAGCCTGGCGGCGGAAGGAGTGGAACTCGCCGTCGGTGGACAGGATGCGCACGGGACTGCCGGCCGCGCCCGACACCAGGCGCACCAGGAAATCGTGCGTGTTGGGCGCGAAGACGACGGTGTTCGGATCCGGCAGACCGAGTTCGGCCGCGACTTGCGCCTGAGCCTCGGGGATCACCTCGCCAAAGATCTGGTCCCACTTGCGGTCGGCGTGGCGGTTGGCCTCGTCCCAGGCGTTCTGCTGCGCCTCGAAACTGGCGTCAGGCCACAGATGGTGGCTATGGGCGGCGAAATGCAGGCGGCCCGGCGCCAGGCCGAGCGCGCGCGAGAAAAGAGGCTTGAAGCTCATGCCGGGACTTTAGCCGCCACCGGGCGAGGCGTCACGCGCGACGACCGGTCTGGCGGCCGCACCCTCGGGTGAAGTCCGAGGGAAACGGCGCCATAAAGCCCGCGCTTAAGCAGTGAGCGATCACGGCGCGTCAGCGCCTCAGATCAAACTGCCGTGGCAGTGCTTGAACTTGCGGCCCGAGCCGCAGGGGCAGGGCGCGTTGCGCGAGGTCTGCTGCCATCCGGCGGGCAGGGCCTCGGCCGGCAGGCGTGCGCGGTCGTCGCCCTGCAACTGGCCTTCCGGGTTCTGGGCCATAGGGTTGGCCATCTCATTCTCGCCCGTGCCGGGGTTCAGGTGAATCTCCTGAAACTCGGGCATCTCCGGCGGCGGCTGGAAGCGGAACTCGACCGTCATCAGCCAGCGGGTGACGTTGTGCCGCAGCTCGTGCAGCAGGCCCTCGAACAGGTTGAAGGCTTCGGTCTTGTACTCGTTCAGCGGATCGCGCTGGCCATAGCCGCGCAGGCCGATGACGCCGCGCAGGTGGTCCAGGTGCACCAGGTGCTCGCGCCACTGCATGTCGATCATCTGCATCAGGAACTGCTTTTCGAGGCCGCGCGTCTGCTCGGCGCCGATCTGCTCCAGACGCTCGGCCGCGCGCGCGTCGGCGGCGGCCTGGATGCGCTCCTCGATCTCCTCATTGGACACGCCTTCCTCGGCGGCCCAGTCGTGCAGGGGCAGCTCAAGGCCCAGCGTCGACTTCACCTTTTCGTCCAGGCCGTCGATGTCCCACTGCTCGGCGTAGGCCTTGGGCGGCATGTGACGTTCGACCAGGTCGGAGACCACGTCGCGGCGGAAGTCGTCGACCAGTTCCGACAGGTCCTCGGAGTCCATGAACTCCTGGCGCTGCTCGAACACGGCCTTGCGCTGGTCGTTCACGACGTCGTCGTACTTCAGCACGTTCTTGCGCATGTCGTAGTTGCGCGCCTCGACCCGCTTCTGAGCCGTCTCGACCGCACGGTTCAGCCACGGATGGCTGATGGCCTCGCCCTCTGCGACGCCGAAACGCTGCATGATGGCGTCCAGACGATCGCCGGCGAAGATGCGCAGCAGGTCGTCCTCGCACGACAGATAGAATTTCGAGGTGCCGGGGTCGCCCTGACGGCCGGTGCGACCGCGCAGCTGATTGTCGATGCGGCGGCTTTCGTGGCGTTCGGTGCCCAGGACGAACAGGCCGCCGGCGGCCAGGGATTTCTCGCGCTGAACGGCGATCTCGGCCTTCAGCTGGGTCTCCATCGCGCTTTCGGCCTCGGCGGTGATCTCCAGGCCCATGTTGCGCTGGTCCAGCCGCCACTTGTCCAGGCGCATCTCGAGGTTGCCGCCCAGCTGGATGTCGGTGCCGCGGCCGGCCATGTTGGTGGCGATGGTCACCGCGCCCGGGAGGCCGGCGTCGGCCACGATGAAGGCTTCCTGCTCGTGCTGGCGCGCGTTCAGGACGCTGTGTGGGATGCCGCGGCCGGTGACATAGGTGATGTCATAGGCGTCGTCGCCGACCTTCTGGGCTTCCTTCTCACGCCCCGCATATTCGGGCTTGAGCGTTCGCGCCGTCTCGACTTTGTAGTCATAGGTGTCGAGCAGGCGCGACAGCTCCTCGGACTTTTCGATCGACACCGTGCCGACCAGGATGGGCTGGCCGCGGACGTGGCAGTCGGCGACCTGGGCGGCGATGGCGCGGTTCTTCTCGGCGTAGGTGCGGTACACCTCGTCGTCGTAGTCCTTGCGCTGGATCGGGCGGTGGGTCGGCACCTCCAGCACGTCCATCTTGTAGATGTCCAGGAACTCCTGAGCCTCGGTTGCGGCCGTGCCGGTCATGCCCGAGAGCTTTTCGTAAAGCCGGAAATAGTTCTGGATGGTGACCGAGGCCAGAGTCTGGTTCTCGGGCATGATCTTGACGTCTTCCTTGGCCTCGATGGCCTGGTGCAAGCCCTCGGACAAACGTCGGCCGGTCATCATGCGGCCCGTGTATTCGTCGATCAGGACGATCTCGCCGCCCTTGATGATGTAGTCCTTGTCGCGCTGGTACAGAGTGTTGGCGCGCAGAGCCTGGTTGATGTGGTGCACCAGGGTGACGTTGACGGCGTCGTACAGCTCGGTCGAATCCGGATCCAGGTGCCCGGCCTTGGCCAGGGCGCGCTCCATGTACTCCGACCCTTCCTCGGTCAGCAGCGCCTGGCGCTGCTTTTCGTCCAGGTCGTAGGTCGATCTGTCGGCGACCATTTCCTTCACGAAGCCGTCGATGATCTTGTAGAGCTCGGAACGGTCCTCGGTCGGGCCCGAGATGATCAGAGGGGTGCGCGCCTCGTCGATCAGGATGGAGTCCACTTCGTCGGTGATGGCGAAGTGGTGGCCCCGCTGCACCATCTCGCGCCGGTCATAGACCAGGTTGTCGCGCAGATAGTCGAAGCCGAATTCGTTGTTGGTTCCGTAGGTGATGTCCGCCTCATAGGCGGCTTGCCGCTGACCCTGGCTCAGGCCGTTGACGATGACGCCGACCTCAAGGCCCAGGAAGCGGTAGACGCGGCCCATCCAGTCGGCGTCGCGCCGCGCCAGATAGTCGTTGACGGTGATGACGTGCACGCCCTTGCCGGCTAGCGCGTTCAGATAGGCCGGGGCGATGGCGACCAGGGTCTTGCCCTCGCCGGTGCGCATCTCGGCGATGCCGCCCTCGTGCAGGATCATGCCGCCGGCCAGCTGGACATCGTACTGGCGCTGGCCCAGGACGCGCTTGGACGCCTCGCGCGCCACGGCGAAGGCCTCGGGCAGAATGCGGTCGAGGTTCTCGCCCTTTTCGATGCGGTCACGGAAGTGGTCCGTCATCATGCGCAGTTCGTCGTCCGACAGGGCCGCGTACTTGGGCTCCATCGCATTGATCTTCTGCACCTGGGCCATGAAGCCCTTGACCTTGCGGTCGTTGGCGGAGCCGAACAGTTTCTTGATGCCGAGCATGGAGGTTCCGGTTAGGCGGGTGGAGCGCGCGAGAGACGGCTCGGAAAAGATCCCAGGACGGGGCCCAGGGTGGGGCGATGACGACGCGCCGGCGGCGGGATCGGGCCGGGCGGCGTCCCCGGGCGCCGGTTCGAGCGCGCGCAGGGCCGCGCGAACGGCCGAAAACCCCTCGACTTGGGCGCAGGCGGGACTTAAGCACCGGCCTTACCCCTGTCAACGCGAGGGGCTTTTCAGGCGCAGGGCCTTCGGGGGTCTGGCGCCGCTGGGCGGGGAGCGCCATGAGACAGGTTTCGCGCCCGATCGCCGTTCTGGCGCTCGCTGTGGGTCTGCTGACGCTGGCCGCCTGCGGCCGCGGGAGCGAGAGCCGTCCGCCCGAATCTGGCGACCAGGCCGTGGCCAAGGTCGAGGATCAGACAATCTGGGCCTCCGATGTGAGGCGTGAGGCGGTGGCCCAGGGCCTGGTCGGCGACGGCGAGCCTCTGGACGTCACCTCGGACCTGTTCCGCCGCGTGCTGGACGAAGTGGTCGACCAGCGCCTTCTTGCGCGCGAGGCCGAACGGCGCGGCCTGGACGAATCCGCCCTGGCCCAGCGCCGGCTGGAGGCGACGCGCCAGCGCATTCTGGGCGACATCCTGGTCGAGAGCGTGGTCAACGGCTCGATCTCCGATCAGGCGGTCGAACGGCTGTATCAGGAGCAGTTGCGGCTGGCCCAGAACGCCGAGGAGCTGCGCCTTCGGCTGATCCTGGCGCGCACTCGGCCCGAGGCCGAGGCCGTCGTCGGCGTGCTGGCTCAGGGCGCGGCCTTCGAAGCGGTGGCCGGCGAACGCTCCATCGACGAGGCCACGCGGTTTTCCGGCGGCGACCTAGGCTATTCCACCCTGGACGTCCTGCCCCAGGCCTATGCGGACGCGCTGCGCGACCAGCCGTCGGGCGCCCTGGTCGGGCCTTTCGAGACCGAGGGCGGCTGGGCCGTCGTCAAGGTCGAGGATCGACGCCCCGCCACGCCCCCGACGCTGGAGCAGGCGCGGCCCCAGATCGTGCGCTACCTGACCTATGAGGGCGTGCGTCGCCTGCTCGAGGAACTGCGTGGCAAGGCCGAGGTCGAAATCCTGCCTGCGCCGAGCGCGCCCGCCCCAGCCGCGCCGACGACCAAGTCGCAGGCGCCGGCCGCCCCGCCGCCTTCCAAGGGAGCCGTCGCCTCTTGAGCCGCAAGCCCACGCCCCCTCGCTCGACCCGCACGCCGTCGAAGGCCTCGACCGGGCAGAAGCTGGAACATGCGCTGGAAAAGGCGCTGGACCCGTTCGCCGCCGCTTTGAAGCGCGCCGCCGGCGGCGTTTCGGCAGGGCCGTCCGTCGCCGCCTCGGCTGCGCCCGGCAAGCCTGGCCTGGACGTGTCGCCTCTGGCCGTGCCCTTCCCCGCGATCGCCCCGATCGGCGGGGTGGAGATCGCCACGGCGCGGGCCGGCTTCTACAAGCACGAGCGCCAGGACCTGACGGTCTTCCGCTTCGCGCCGGGCACGACCTGCGCAGGCGTCTTCACCCGGCACAAGGTGGGGTCGGCCCCCGTGGACTGGTGCCGGCGGCATCTGGAGGCGGATCGCGGCGGCGAGGACGTGCGCGCCCTGGTCGTCAATGCGGGCTGCGCCAACGCCTTCACCGGCAAGGCCGGCGCCGACGCGGCCCGGCGCACGGCGTCGGAGGTGGCCAAGCGCTTCGGCTGCCGCCAGCGCGACGTCATGCTGGCCTCGACCGGCGTGATCGGCGTGGTGCTGGACGAGAAAAAGATCGTGGCGCGCTTGCCTGACATCGAGGCCGCCCTGCACGCGGATCGCTGGGCCGAGGCCGGCCAGGCCATCATGACCACCGACACCTTCCCCAAGGGCTCGGTGGCCGAGGCCGAGATCGACGGCGTCAAGGTCAGGGTCGCCGGCATCGCCAAGGGATCGGGCATGATCGCGCCCGACATGGCCACCATGCTGGCCTTCATCGTCACCGACGCCGCCATTGCGCCGTCGGTGCTGCGAGCGCTGCTGAACGTGCATGTGCGCACCACCTTCAACTCGGTGACGGTGGACGGCGACACCTCGACCAACGACACGGTCCTGATCTTCGCCACCGGCGCCTCGGGCGCGCCGCGCATAGGCCGGGTCGGCGACCGGCGTCTCAAGAGTTTCTCGGCCGCGCTGGACAAGGTCATGCTGGACCTGGCGCACCAGCTGGTGCGCGACGGCGAGGGGGCGACCAAGTTCGTCAAAGTCACCGTCGACGGCGCCGCCAGCCCCGCGTCGGCGCGCAAGCTGGCCAAGTCGATCGCCGACAGCCCCCTGGTCAAGACCGCCATCGCCGGCGAGGACGCCAACTGGGGCCGCATCGTCATGGCCGTGGGCAAGACCGAAGAGCCCGTCGACCGCGACCGTCTGGCCATCCGCTTCGGCCCCCATGTCGCGGCGGTCGACGGCGCGCCCTCGCCGACCTACGACGAGGCCAAGATGAGCGCCTATATGAAGCGCTCCGAGATCGACATCACTGTGGACGTCGGCTCTGGCCGCGCCTCGGCCACGGTGTGGACCTGCGATCTGACCAAGCGCTACATCGAGATCAACGGCGACTACCGCAGTTGAGCGCGCCCGCCGTCCCCACCGTCTTCGTCGTCGCCGTCGCCCTTATCGACGCGGACGGCCGCGTGCTGATCGCGCAGCGGCCCGAGGGCAAGCAGATGGCCGGTCTTTGGGAGTTTCCCGGCGGCAAGGTCGAGCCGGGCGAAAGGCCCGAAGCCGCCCTGATCCGCGAGCTGAAGGAAGAGTTGGACATCGACGTCCAGGCCGCCTGCCTGGCGCCCTTCGTTTTCGCCAGCCACGGTTACGAATCCTTTCACCTTCTGATGCCACTTTACCTGTGTCGGCGTTGGTCCGGCGTGGTGAAGGCCCGCGAGCATGCGCGGCTTGCGTGGGTCAAACCGGATCGGCTGAGGGACTATCCCATGCCGCCGGCGGACGAACCTCTGGTCGCCTGGCTGCGCGACCTGCTCTGAACGCCTCAAGGAGGGCGGCCGGTCTATGCGGACCTTCATTCAGCGGCTGATCGAAGATGAGTCCGGGGCCACGGCTCTGGAGTACGGCCTGATCATCTCGCTGATGTTCCTGGTGTTCCTCAGCGCCCTGACCGCCTTCGGCAATCACACCAGCGGCCTGTTCAACCGCGCCATGGACGCCTTGCGCGGGGCCATGGGCGGCTAGTCTTCGCCCGTCTGCTCCTTGACGCCCAGGGCGTCCGCAAGACGCATTTTCGCCGACCCCCGCGCCAGCGGTTTCTGCTGGCTCTCGTGCGGCGCCCAGCCCGCCAGGTGGATGATCTCGAAGGTGGCGCGCACCCGGCCGTCGGCATCCGCGAACCGTTCCGCATAGAGCGCGGCCGCTCGGGCGGCGATCTCGCGCGTCAGCGGCCGCACCGGCCCCGCCAGCGCATTGGTCTCGCCCATGGCTCGCAGATCACGCATCAGGGCGAAGGCGTCGTTGTAGCGCACCACCACCGTATCGACATCCACCACCGGCAGGGCGAACCCCGCCCGTTGCAGCAGGGCCGCGCCGTCATAGCCGTCCGCGAAGGGCGAAACGCGGGCCTGGGCGCCGCCGCGCACGTCAAGTTCAGCTTCGGTCAGCACCTGGCGCAGCTCTGAAAGCGTGCCCGCGCCGAAGACCGCGCCCAGGAACAGGCCGTCGGGGCGCAGGGCGCGTCTGATCTGGGCCAAGGCGCCGGGCAGGTCGTCGGCCCAGTGAAGCCCAAGCAGCGAGACGATCAAGTCGGTCGATCCCGGCGGCAAATCCAGCGGCGTGTGGGCTGGGGCCGCCCGCCACGTCGGATCGCCCGCCTCGATCGCGCGCACGCGTTCGGCCGCCGGTCCCCCGGCCAGGGCTTCGGCGAACAGGTCGGCGTGAGGCGACAGGTCGACCGCAGCCGGAAACTCGCGCAGGATGGCCGCCAGACTGTCGGCGGCGTCGGCGGCGACGCGGCGGTGCAGGAAATCGGCCTTGGGGAACAGGCCGCGCGCGCGCGCCAGACGAGCGGCGCGGCGGACGGGGTCGAAAAGTCGGGGCGGGGCGGAGGAGGAGCTCATGTCGCTTCAGGATGGGGGCTGGGCGCGAGGTTTGAAAGCCGCGCCGCATCTCAAGGCGTTCGGGCGCGCATTGGCGGACGTGCTTTTGCCGCCGCTTGCACACGACAGCCGCGAGGCGACCGCCTCCATGGGCCTCACGCCGGACGCCTGGAGCCGGGTCGTCTTCCTGGAAGATCCCGTGTGCGACGGCTGCGGGGCGGCCTTCGAATTCGACGGGGGCGCCTTTGCCGAAACCAAGTGCGCGGCCTGCCTGACCAAGCCCTACAGGTTTGATCGGGCGCGGGCCGCCTGCGTCTACGACGAGGCCTCGCGCGGCCTGATCCTTAAGTTCAAGCATGGTGATCAGCAGCAGTTCGGTCCCTTGTTCGCGCGCTGGATCAGCCGATCGGCCGCGCCCTTGATCGCCGAAGCCGACGCCATCGCACCGGTGCCGCTGCACCCCGCCCGCCTGCTGGGGCGGCGCTTCAACCAGGCCGCCGAGATCGCGCGGCCCCTGGCGCGGTCGTCGCGGCGGGAATATCTGCCCGACGCCCTGGCCCGCGTGCGACGAACCGACACCCAGGGCGGAAAGTCGGGGCGCGGCCGTCGCGAGAACGTGCGCGGCGCCTTCGTCATGACCGAAGCCGGTCGACTGAAGGTCAAGGGCCGGCGCATCCTTCTGGTCGATGACGTATTGACCACCGGAGCCACCGCCGAGGCCTGCGCCAAGGCGCTGATCGAAGCGGGCGCGCGCGCCGTGGAGTTGGCGGTCGTCGCCAGGGTGCGCACCGCGCGCGAACTGCCTATCTAGGGCTCATACACGCACGCCCGGCTTTTGCCCGAGGGCGTCAACACGGAGAAGAAACTTGGCCGAAGTCGTCCTCTACACCAAGCCGGGCTGCCCCTACTGCATGGCCGCCAAGTCGCTGTTCGAGCGCAAGGGCGTGAATTTCACCGAGATCGTCGCTTCCAACGATCCTCAGAAGAAGGCCGAAATGGTCGAGAAGTCCGGCGGCAAGGCCACCTTCCCGCAGATCTTCGTGGGTGGAAAACACCTCGGCGGTTCCGACGACGTCCACGCCCTGGACAGCCGCGGCGGCCTGGACCCCCTGCTTCAGGCCTGATCCGTGGCCGGTGAGGCGCTGAGGATCGCGCTGATCCAGACCCGCACGCCGGCGACGGCGCAGGCGGGCCTGGATCATGTCGCGCCGCTGATCCGCGAGGCGGCGGCGGGCGGCGCGCGCCTGATCCTGACGCCCGAGGCGACCAATGTGATGGAGCAGCGCCGCGACCGGCGCGGCGAGGCCATCGTCGATCAGGACGCGGACCCAGCGGTCCAGGGCTTGCGGGCGCTGGCCGCCGAACTGGGCGTCTGGCTGCTGATCGGCTCTGCCATCGTGCGGTCCGGCGACGACGACCGAGCGGCCAACCGGTCGCTGTTGATCGACCCGCAGGGCGCGCCGACCGCCGCCTATGACAAGCTGCACGTGTTCGATGTCGACCTGCCCAACGGCGAGACCTATCGCGAGAGCAATGGCGTGAGGCCGGGCGACCGCGCCGTGGTGGCCGACACACCATGGGGGCGGCTGGGCCTGACGGTCTGTTACGATCTGCGCTTTCCGCATCTGTTTCGGGCCCTGGCCAAGGCGGGTGCGAGCCTCATCGCCGTACCGGCCGCCTTCACGGTCCCGACCGGCGAGGCGCATTGGGAGACGCTGCTGCGCGCCCGCGCCATCGAGACCGGCGCTTTCGTCCTCGCCCCCGCGCAGGGCGGGGCGCATGAAGACGGCCGCCGCACCTGGGGCCGCTCGACTGTGGTGGCGCCGTGGGGAGAGATCGTCGCGCGGCTGGACAATGATGCGCCGGGCGTGCTTTTCGCCGAACTCGATCTGGCGGCCGTGGACAAGGCGCGGCGCGCCATTCCCAGCCTGACCCACGACCGAGATTTCGATCCGCCCGCATGATCCGCTACGCCCTGACCTGCGACCACGCCCACGGCTTCGAGGCCTGGTTCGCCTCCTCGTCGGACTATGACGATCAGGCCGCGCGAGGTCTGGTCGAATGCCCTTTCTGCGGCTCGCGCCAGGTGGACAAGCAGATCATGGCCCCTGCGGTCGCGGGCACGCGCAAAAGCGCGCCGGCCGACGACGCGGCGGCGAAAATGCAGGCCATGATGAGCCAGGCCGCCCGTCAGGTTCGGGCTCATGTCGAGGCGAACTTCGACTATGTCGGCGACGCCTTCGCCCGCGAGGCTCGCGACATTCACGAAGGCCGCTCCGAGAAGCGCGAAATCTACGGCGAGGCGACGCCCGCCGACGTGAAGAAGCTCAAGGACGACGGTGTGCCGGTCGCGCCCCTGCCGGCCGCGCCGATCGATCCCTCCAAGGCGAACTGACAGTGACGTCGTCGGCTCTGAACTGGCGTCTCATGACCGAGACTGATCTCGACGGCGTCGTCGAGGTGGCGCGGCTGTCGTTTCCCGACCATCCGGAAGAGCGGGCCTGTTTCGCCAATCGGCTGGCGCTGCATCCCGAGGGCTGTTTCGTCCTGAATGACAAGGACGGCGGCGTGTTCGGCTACATGGTGGCCTATCCCTGGACGCGCGGGTCCGCGCCCCGGCTGAACGCCCTGATCCCGGCCCTGCCCGAAGACGCCGACCTGATCTATCTGCACGATCTGGCCCTGCATCCCGACGCGCGGGGCGGCGGTCACACGCGGCCGGTGGTGGAGCGACTGGCGGATCAGGCCCGGGCCGACGGCTGGCCGGCCCTGGCCCTGGTCGCGGTCAATGATGCGGCGGCCTACTGGGAGCGCCTGGGCTTTGCAGCCGAGAACCCGCCCGGCATGGCCGCGAAGCTGGCCAGCTATGGGGCGGATGCCCGGTACATGGTGCGGCCGCTCTAATCGCGGGTGGCGACCATCATGAAGTTGACGGCGGCGTCCGCGCTTTCGCTCCAGCGATCGTTGATCAGGTCATAGGCCAGGCCATAGGGGCCGTGCACGGCCAGCGGCTCCTCCGACAGCATCATCCTGATCTCGTCGGGCTTGAGGAACTGGCGCCAGTCATGAGTGCCGGCCGGGACCCAGCGCAGCACATATTCGGCGGCGACCTTGCCCAGCGCCAGCGAGCGCAGGGTGCGGTTCAGGGTGGCGACGATCAGCATTCCGCCTGGCGCGACCAGGCGCGAAGCGGTGCGGATGAAGGCCTCGGGATCGGTGACGTGCTCGATGATCTCGAGCGCCAGCACGACGTCGAACGGCCCGGCGCCCTCGGCCTGGATCTGTTCCACGGTGGCGGCGCGATAGGCGATGTCCAGGCCGGTCTCGGCGGCGTGGGCGCGGGCGGTGCCGATGTTCTCCGACGAGGCGTCCACGGCGGTCACGTCGAAGCCCATGCGCCGCATCGGCTCGGCCACCAGGCCACCGCCGCAGCCGATGTCGATCAGCGTCAGGCCCTCGAACGGACGCAGCGCCTTGGGCGCGCGGCCGAAGCGGGCGCAGACCTGATCGCGGATGAAGGACAGCCGCGCCGGATTGAAGCGGTGCAGCGGCGCGAATGGCCCCCGCGCATCCCACCATTCGGCCGCCTGGGCCGAGAAGCGGGCCACATCGGCGGGGTCGATGGAAGCGCCGGACGCCACGTCTGGCAAACCCTCTTGGCTTTGGGGTTTGCGCGCGGTGCGGCTGTCGTTAGAAGCGGCCATGGGCGCATGGGATGAACCTCCCGCGCCCTCCATGCAAGGCGGGAGTTTCGGGCCACGATGACGCGGCTGGTCATGAAGTTCGGCGGCACCTCGATGGGCGACCTCGAACGCATCCGTCGTGCGGCGCGCATTGTCGCCGCCGAGGCCGGGCGCGGGCGCCAGGTCGCCGTGGTGGTTTCGGCCATGGCGGGCAAGACCAATGAGCTGGTGGCCTGGACCGACGGCGCGGGCGCGCCCTCGGCCGGCGTGGCCCTGTCGGACGACGAATACGACGTGGTGGTGGCCTCGGGCGAGCAGGTGACCTCGGGGCTCCTGGCGCTGACGCTGCGCAATATGGGCTTCAAGGCGCGCAGCTGGATGGGCTGGCAGGTGCCGATCCTGACCGACGACGCCCACGGCAAGGCGCGCATAGAGGACATCCCCGGCGACCGTCTGGGCGCGGCCATGGATGCGGGCGAGATCGCCGTCATCCCGGGCTTCCAGGGGGTGACGGCGGACGGGCGGATCACCACCTTGGGGCGCGGCGGCTCCGACACTTCGGCGGTGGCGGTGGCGGCGGCGCTGGACTGCCCGTGCGACATCTACACCGACGTCGACGGCGTCTATACGACCGACCCGCGCATCGAGGCCAAGGCCCGCCGGCTGGAGCGCGTCTCCTACGAAGAGATGCTGGAGATGGCGTCGCTGGGCGCCAAGGTCCTGCAGACCCGCTCGGTCGAGCTGGCCATGGCGAAACAGGTTCCCGTGCGGGTCCTGTCCAGCTTCATAGAGCCTGACGAATACGGAAATCTTCCGGCGGCCGCCGGCACCCTGATCTGCGACGAGGAGGAGATCGTGGAAAAACGCATCGTGTCCGGCGTGACCATGAGCCGAGACGAGGCCCGCATCGCCCTTCTTGGCCTGTCGGACCGCACTGACGCGCCCGCCGACGTTTTCACCCGACTGGCCGAGGCGAACGTTAATGTGGACATGATCGTCCAGAGCCAAGCCCGCACCGAAGGCGCGGTCAACCTGACCTTCACGACGGGCCGGCGGGACGCCCTGCGCGCCGCCGAACTTATGAAGGCGGCGCAGGGCCAGATCGGTTTCGACGAGATCCGCGTGGACACCGATGTCGCCAAGGTGTCCGTCGTCGGCGTGGGCATGCGCAGCCATGCGGGCGTGGCCCAGACCATGTTCCGCGCCCTGGCCGACAAGGGGATCAAGTTCCAGGCCATCTCCACCTCGGAGATCAAGATCAGCGTGCTGATCGAGGACGCCTACGCCGAACTGGCCGTGCGGGCCCTGCATTCGGCCTACGGGCTGGACGCGCTATAGGATGAGGCGGGGCGACGCCGTGTCGCCCGTTACGGGAGCAGTCATGCCCAAGGGCGGCGGATTGACGACGAGGGGGCCCAGGAACCTCCTGCGCCAGATCCGCGAGGCGCTGGCCGGCGCCGCCGTGGGGCCCGGCGACACCGCGCCCTCGGCTCAGAACCGCCTGGACATGGTGGTGCGGATCATCGCCCAGTCGATGGTCGCTGAGGTCTGCTCCATCTATCTGCGACGCGCCTCGGGCGAGCTTGAGCTTTTCGCCACCCAGGGCCTCAATCCTGAGGCCGTGCACAACACTCGTCTGCGGCCGGGCGAGGGTCTGGTCGGCGAGGTGGCCCGGCTGGCCCAGCCGGTCAGCCTGTCGGATGCCCCCAACCACCCCAGCTTCTCGTATCGCCCCGAGACGGGCGAAGACCCCTATCACGCCTTCCTCGGCGCGCCCCTGCTGCGCGGCGGCCGGGCCATCGGCGTTCTTGTCGTGCAGAACCGCGCCGAGCGTCGCTATGACGAGGACGAGGTCGAGGACATCCAGACCATCGCCATGGTGCTGGCCGAGACGGTCGCCTCGGGCGAACTGCTGGCTCAGGACGAGTTGCGCGACGTCGAGGTGGCGCCCCATCGGCCCGAGCGCATCCAGGGCCAGAAGTTCGCCGAAGGTCTGGCCTATGGCCATGTGGTGTTGCACGAGGCGCCTCTGCCGCCCGAGCGGCTGTTGTCCGACGACCCGGTGATCGAGGAAGGCCGGCTGAAGCTGGCCCTGGCCAACCTCAAGGCCGGCATCGACGCCATGCTGGACGGGGGGCAGGGCAAGCTGGCCGGGCCTTCGTTCGAGGTGCTGGAGACCTATCGCATGTTCGCCGACGACCGGGGCTGGAACCGGTCGCTGGAGGAGGCGGTTCGCGGCGGCCTGACCGCCGAGGCGGCGGTCGACCGTGTGCGCAATGAACACCGCGCCCGCTTCGCCAAGGCGCGTGACCCCTATATCCGCGAGCGGCTTCACGACTTCGAGGATCTGGCCAATCGGCTTCTCCGCGTGCTGGCGGGCGACAAGCCGGGCGAGCGCGACCTGCCCGACGACGCCATCCTGGTGGCGCGTAATCTGGGACCGGCGGACCTGCTGGAATACCCCCGCGCCAAGCTGCGCGGCCTGCTGCTGGAAGAGGGCTCGGCCGCCAGCCACGCCGCCATCGTGGCGCGGGCGCTGCAGATTCCGTGCGTCGGCCGTCTGGCGGGCGTGCGCGACCGGTTGAGCGAGGGCGACCTGGTCATCGCCGACGGCGAGACAGGCGAAGCCTATCTCCGTCCTCGGCCCGACATGCTGGCGGCGGTGCAGAGCCGCATGGCCGTCCGCAGCCAGCGCCAGGCCGAGTTCGCCCTGCTGCGCGACACCCCGGCGGTGACCGTCGACGGCACGCGCATCACGCTTCTGACCAACGCCGGCCTGGCGGTGGACCTTGAGAACCTGGACCTGACGGGGGCCGAGGGCATCGGCCTGTTCCGCACCGAGTTCCAGTTCATGGTCTCCGATGAACTGCCGCGGCTGACGGCGCAGACGGCGCTGTATCGGCTGGTCATGGACGCCGCCGGCGACCGGCCGGTTGTGTTCCGCACCCTGGACATCGGCGGCGACAAGGTCCTGCCCTACCTGGACAATGAGCGCGAGGAGAACCCGGCGCTGGGCCGTCGCGCCATCCGTCTGGGCCTGGACCGGCCCGCGCTGCTGAGGCTTCAGATCCGCGCCCTGCTGGCGGCGGCGGCGGGCCGCGAACTGCGCATCATGTTCCCGATGATCGCCACAGTGGACGAGTTCCGCGCCGCGCGCGAGCTGGTGGACGTCGAGTGCGACTGGGCCCGGCGCCGCGGCCGGCCGCTGCCCGAGCTGCTGCGCGTCGGGGCGATGATCGAGTGTCCCTCGGTGCTGTGGCACCTGGACGCCCTGCTGCCCCTGACCGATTTCGTCTCGGTCGGGACCAACGACCTGTTCCAGTACATGTACGCCGCCGACCGGACCAATCCGCTGGTGTCGGACCGGTACGACCCGCTGTCGCCGCCGGCGCTGCGCGCGCTGCAGTCGATTCAGAAGGCCTGCGCGGACACCGGCACGCCGGCCTCGGTCTGCGGCGAACTGGCCGGACGGCCGCTGGAGGCCTTCGCCCTGATCGCACTGGGCTTCACCCGGCTGTCCGCCCCCGCCGGCGGCGTCGGGCCGGTCAAGCGCATGATCCTGTCGGCCGACCTGCCGGCGGCGCGTCGCGGCATCGCAGGCCTGCTGACCTCATCGGCGGGCTCGGTGCGGGGCGAGATCGAATCGCTGGCGCGCAAGCTGAACGTGGCGCTCTGAGGCATGGGCGCGCTGTCCGAGGTCCCCTTCAACGACCTGCTCGACCGGGCGGAAACCCTGGGCGATGCGCTGCGCGAGGCGCGCGAACGCTCCGGGGCCAGCCTGCTGCAGCTGGAAACCCATACGCGTGTCCACCGCCGGCACCTGGCCGCGCTTGAACAGAACGACTGGTCGACCCTGCCGTCGAGAATCTTCGCCATCGGCTATGTGCGGGCCTACGCCCAGGCCCTGGGTCTGGACGAGCATCATGCGATCGAACGGCTCAAGCGCGAAAGTCCGGACAGCACGGTGCCGCTGCAGGCGCCCACCGGCGCGGACTTGCAAGAGATGCGCCGCCGCTCTCCGCGCATCATCGCTGTCGTGCTTGCTTTGGTCGTCGGCGTGGTGGTGTGGAACGTCGTGGTGCGCATTTCACGCGTTGAGCCTGTCCACCCTTCGGCCATCACCGAAACGCCCGAGCGCTGGGCTCAACTGGCCGACGCCGACTCGGCCATGACCCTGGGCGCGCCGCTTCCGGCGCCGCCGGATCAGACGACGCCCGAGATGTACATCACTCCAGGGCTGGAGGCGCAGCTGACGGGCGTGGACCCTGAGGACGCCGCCGCCGTGGCTGCCGCGTCGTTGGCCGCCGCACCGCCGGTTCAGCGCGCCTTCAATCCGCGCGGCGCCGTCTACGGTGCGCCGGCCAACGCCTCGCGCGTCATCCTGCAGGCGCGCAAGCCCACGACGCTGGTCGTGCGCATCAGCGAGAACCGGATCCTGTTCGCCCGCGCCTTGGCGGAAGGCGACAGCTGGCGCGCGCCCCTGGGCGTGGCGGCCACCATCGACACATCCGAGGTGGAGGCGTTCGATCTGTATCTGAACGGCGAGCACGCCGGCATGCTGCCCCGGCCGGTCATGCCTCTGGCGCAGCTGAACGCCCAGGCGGAGGCGGCGGTGCGTCAGGCCGAGGCGCGGCAGGAGGCCCGTCGTCTGGACGCCGCCCGCCAGCAGGCCCTGGGACAGGGCGACGCCCCGCCGCCTTTGGCCGCGCCCGAGCCCTTGCTCTGAGTTCGTCATGCGTCGGTCGTGGTTTCGGCCCGCCTCCTGTCTTATGTAGGGCCCATGAGCAACGATCTCGGCCACATTCGCCCCTGGCGCCACATCGAGCGCCGCAAGAGCCGTCAGATCCGCGTCGGTTCGGTTCTCGTCGGCGGTGACGCGCCGATCAGCGTGCAGTCCATGACCAACACCCCGACCACCGACGCGGCGGCGACGATCGACCAAATCCGCCAGCTGGAGGAGGCGGGCGCCGACATCGTGCGGGTGTCGTGTCCTGACGAAGAGTCCAACGCCGCCTTCCGCACCATCGCGCGCGAGGCCAAGGTCCCGTTGGTGGCCGACATCCACTTCCACTACAAGCGCGGCATCGAGGCGGCCGAGGCGGGCGCCGCCTGTCTGCGGATCAACCCTGGGAACATCGGCTCGGCAGACCGCGTGCGTGAGGTCATCCAGGCGGCCAAGGATCATGGCTGCTCCATGCGCATCGGCGTCAACGCCGGCAGCCTGGAAAAGGAGTTGCTCGAGAAGTACGGCGAGCCCTGTCCCGACGCTATGGTCGAGAGCGCGCTGAACCACGCGCGCATCCTCCAAGACCACGACTTCCACGAGTTCAAGATTTCGGTGAAGGCGTCGGACCCGTTCCTAACCGTCGCCGCCTATCAGCAGCTGGCCGAGGCCATCGACTGTCCTCTGCATCTGGGCGTGACCGAGGCTGGCCCCTTGCGGTCTGGAACCATCAAGTCGGCCATCGGAATGGGGTCGATGCTGTGGGCCGGCATCGGCGACACCATCCGCGTGTCCCTGGCCGCCGACCCGGTCGAGGAGATCAAGGTCGGCTTCGACATCCTGAAGTCGCTGGGCCTGCGTCACCGCGGCGTGAACATCATCGCCTGTCCATCATGTGCGCGTCAGGGCTTCAACGTCATTGAGACGGTCGGAATTCTGGAAGAGAAGCTGGCCCACGTGACGACGCCGATGTCGCTTTCGATCATCGGCTGCGTCGTGAACGGGCCGGGCGAGGCGCTGTACACCGACGTCGGTTTCACCGGCGGGGGCAAGGGTGCAGGCATGGTCTACCTGAACGGCAAGATCGCCCACAAACAGGCCAACGAGGGCATGATCGACGAAATCGTCGCCCGCGTTGAAGAAAAGGCGGCGGAGCTTGACGCCGCGAGGACTCGGGCGGCCGGCTAGACCGCCCGAGCATCCCTGATCAGGGCGCGGGAGGGGTGGTTCCCATGCCGTCCGACGTCGCCTCGGGCGGCAGGGTCGGTGGCGTCTGGCCCGGAGCCATCGGATCCATGGAGGTGGTCGAGCCCGCAGGCGGCATGGTCGTGTCGCTGGGGGCCGGGGCCATTGTGGAGTCGGCCGGCGGCATCGGGGCCGTGGTTGTCGCGTCCATGCCCGTGGTCGTCTCGACCGGCATGGTTTCATCGCGATTGTCGCCGCAGGCGGCCAGAGCGAGGGCGGCGGCGCCGGCCAGCAGGATGGCTGTCGTCTTCATCGAAATCCTCCAAGGCTTGATCGCCGGGGCCGTTACAGCCCGCCGTCGTCGGCTCGCGATCATTATGGGGGACAACTGGTAGGCGCGTCTGGTGTTCCGATACGGCGTCGAGCCTAGGCGTCGGTCGGGGCGGCGGACAGGGCTTCTTCCATTTCCATGAAGGAGGGCTGCGCGCTGGTCGGAATGTCACCGCGCCCGATCTCGACCGAGATCTGCGCTGCATTGCCGTGCAGGTGGGCCACCAGGACGGACTGGATGATCTTGTAATAGGCGCCGTCGCCTTCCAGCACCTCCTTGAGGCGCGTGGCCATGGGTCCGACCAGGCCATAGGCCAGGAACACGCCCAGGAAGGTGCCGACCAGGGCGCCGCCGATCATGCCGCCCAGCACCTCCGGCGGCTCGGTGATGGCGGCCATCGTCTTGATGACGCCCAGCACGGCGGCGACGATGCCCAGGGCGGGCAGGGCGTCGGCCATGTTCTGCATCGCATGGGCCGGGCCCATGGCCTCGTGATGGTGCTTCTCCAGCTGCTTCTCCATGGCGTCCTCGATCTGGTGCGGATCTTCGAGGTTCATGGTCATCATGCGCAGGGTGTCGCAGATGAAGTCTGTGGCGAAATGGTCCTTCAGCACCTTGGGGTACTTCTGGAAGATGGTGCTCTCGGCCGGCTTTTCGATGTGGCTTTCCAGGGCGATCACGCCCTTGGACTTCATCGTTTTGGTCAGCTGGAACAGCAGGCTGAGCAGGTCCTTGTAGTCCTGCTTCTTCCATTTGGGCCCGCCGAAGATACGGCCGAAGCCGCCGGCCACGCCCTTAAGCGTCGAGACGGAGTTGGCCATGATCAGGGCCGCGATCGCCGCGCCGCCGATCATCATCATCTCGTAGGGCAGGGAGTGAAGGATGACCCCCATCTTGCCGCCGGCGATGGTGTAGCCGCCGAAGACCATGCCGAAGAGCAGCACGATGCCGATGATCTGGAACATGAGGGTGCGAAGGTCCGACCGAGGTAGGGACCCTCACCATGGCGGTTAATGCTTAAGGGGCCGTTGTCGCCGAACGGCGATCAGAGCCGTGTTTGGCCGGACAGGATGGCCTCGCGCGCCTTAGCGGTCATCTTGCGATAGCCGGTCTCGCCTCCGCGCACATACAAGGTGGGGCCCGTGCGGGCGGGGTCGAAGCCGTCTTGAACCAGATCGACCTTGCGGTACTTGAATGTGCCGGTGGTGTCGGCGGCGGGGATCAGGCGCACGAACACCGGTCGGGCGTAGGGCGGCAGCTGCGCGTCTGCGAAGGCGGTGAAGTCCGCCGGGTCGAACTTGCCCTCCACCACCAGAGCGACCATGCCGGCCTTGCCCTCGTGGCCCGGTACGGGAACGCCGTAGGCGATGACTTCCTGCACGCCGGGGGCCTCGGCCAGCCGTTGCTCGACCTCCGAGGTCGACACGTTTTCGCTCTTCCAGCGATAGGTGTCGCCGATGCGATCGACGAAATAGAAATAGCCGTCCGAGTCCTGGCGCATCAGGTCGCCCGTGCGGAACCAGCGGTCGCCGCGCTTGAACACGTCGGTCAGAATCTTCTTCTGGGTGGCGGCCTTGTCGGCATAGCCCGAAAAGTCGTGGCGCACATCGTCGCCGATGGCGCCGATCGCCTCGCCGATCTCTCCCACTGAGGCCTGGCGGCACAGGCCGTTGGCCAGACGCACGGGCTCCTCGGTCTCGATGTCGAACGCGACCAGCTTGATGTTCAACTGCTTCTTGAGGAAGCCGGGCACGCGGCCGATGGAGCCCGGCCGGCCGTCGAAGTTGAACAGCGAGACGTTGCCTTCGGTCGAGCCATAGAATTCGAGAATCTCCGGTATGGCGAACCGGCTCTGAAACTCGGTCCACACATCCGGGCGCAGGCCGTTGCCGAAGGCTAGACGAAGTTTGTGCCCGCGCTCGCCCTCCTGTTCGGGCGAGTTCACCAGATAGCGGCACAGTTCGCCGATATAGACGAACATGGTCGCGCCCGAGGCGGCGACGTCAGGCCAGAAGCGGCCGGCCGAAAACCGCTTGCGCAGCACCAGCTTGCCGCCGTTCAGCAGCACCGAGCCCACGCCGACAAGGCCGCCTGTCGAGTGATACAGCGGCAGGACGTTGATCAACACGTCCTTATCTGTCGCGGCCGTGGCGCCGGCGAAGGCGCGCATGTAGGTGCGGGCGCGCGAGTGCGGGATGCGGGCGGCCTTGGGCAGGCCGGTTGTGCCCGAGGTGTAGATGAACAGCGCCGTGTCGCGGTTGGTCAGACCTTGGCGAAGGTCGCGGTTGGGCCGCACGCTGGACGCCGATCTCACCGCCGCGTCCAAAGACCGACGCTCGCTGGCCTCGTCCTCGGGACGCAAGCCCAGCACCCAGACGTTCAGGGTCCGGTCCACCAGCGGCCGCGCCTCCTCGACACAGCTCCAGCAGTCCTGGTCGGTGATGATGTTGAAGGCGCCCGATATGGTCAGGCAGTGGGCCAGGGCGTGGCCCGTCAGGTTGGTGTTGATGAGGGCCGAAGCCACGCCGATCTTCGACAGGCCCAGCCAGGCGGCCAGATAGTCGGCCCGGTTGGTCATCATCAGAGCCACGGCGTCGCTTCGGCGCAGATTGCGGCTCTGGGCCCAGTGGGCGTAGCGGTTCGCGAGGGCGTCCAGCTCGCGATAGGTCAGGCTGCGCTGCTCGTCTTCGACGGCGACGTTGGGGCCGAACTTGTCGACTGCCTCTTCGAAGTCGTCGCAGATCAGGACGTCGCTATCCAGCTGGATCGGCTTGATGCGCTTCAGAAGCCGACGCAGCCCGCCGACGAACTTCAGGTCACGTCGGATATTGGCCGCCAGCCCCATGTCGCACTCCCACTCCTGCCGCTCTTCCGGTGTGGGGCATGGCGCGGGCCGCGGTCAACCGCGCCGGGCCCCGTGGCGGTCCCGAAAAAGCGGTTTGCGCCCATGCGTTGCGCAACTGCGCCGGGTGACGCTGCGTCAAGGCTGCGGCGGCTTGTCGCGGGCGGGGCCGAAGGTGTAAATCAAAGAACGGCGGTCACCGGCATGGGGCTCTCTGGCCGTCCGGGGGACATGGCTTAATGAAACCGATCATCGTCGCCGCCGCGCTGATGGGCCTGGCCGCGCCGGCTCTGGCGCAAGACTACAACGGCTCGCCGAACTTCGGCGAAGTTCATCTGCAGGCCGGGTTCACGCCCGATCCGCACCTGACCAGCCTGCGCGCAGGCGGCAGCATCGACGCGGCGACCCGCTTCAACCAGTGCCAGGGCTACATCACCAACGCACCCGACGTGCGTCTGCACTGGAGCGGCTCGAGCTCTCTGTCGCTCAAGATCTCAGCCCAGGCCTCAGCGGACGTGACCCTGGTGGTGAATGGTCCGAACGGCCAGTGGTACTGCGACGACGATTCCGGCGAGGGCTCCAATCCGTCGTTGACGCTGAAGCCGGAAGCCGGACGCTACGAAATCTGGGTCGGCACCTATTCCAGCGGTGAAACCCAGCGCGCGATCCTGTCGATCTCGGAGCTGGAGAGCTTCTGATCCGAAAGCGGCGCCGTTGTCGCCGCATCTGTGGCGACAACGGTGTTTCTTCAAGGTTTTCAGCGTTTGGACGGAACGGCACATATTTGATCGGGTTTCCCTGACCACCGTTATGGAGGATCCGACTATGTCTATGACCTATTCGACCGACCGCGTGCCCGGCATTTTCGAGGAAACACTGCCGCCCCCCGAAGCGGAGAGCCGCAGTGCGCCCGTCCGCCGAAAGGCGCGCGCGGGCAAGCCCATCAAGACCTGGATGGTCCTGGCCCCCCTTGGCGCGCTGGTGCTGGTGGGATCCGGCGCCCTCATGCTGCAGGGCGGCGTCAGCACCAGCGCCGCTCTCACGGCCCAGCCGGCGGCGGTGGCGCCTGCCCCCGCGGCGCCTCTCGTGGCGCCCGCCACCCCGATGCCGACCGGGGCTGCGCCTGCCGCGATCCAGGCCGCGCCGGTGGAGACGGCGCCTGCTCCCGTCCCGCGCGCCGTCTCGCCGACCCGGGCGGCTGCCCCGGCGGCAGCTATTCCAGCGCCGGCCGCTGAAGCACCCGTCGAACCTGCGGGCCCTCGTCCCTACGCCGCAGAGGCCGCGCCGACCGCTTCGCTGAACGCCCAACCGGCGTCTGCGGCCCCTCCGCCGCCCGCCATCACGACGCAGCCGCTGAACTAAGGCGGCAAGGAAGGCCCCGGTTCACCCGGGGCCTTTCCAAATTGTAATCAAGCCAGACCGGACAGACGGTTGCGTATGGTTACGGTATAACATATGCACCTTGGCAACCTTGATGACCTTCGAGTGAGCCATGCGTCTGCGTTCCTGCCTTCTCGCCTCCGCCTCCGTCCTGCTGATCGCCGCCCCTGCGGCCGCAGAAGCGCGAGATGATCTGCCTCAGGCCGGCCCGACCGCCGCGCAACTGCCCGATGTCATCGTCACCGCCGACCCGCTGGGCCGCGATCGCAACGACGTAGTGTCCAATGTCGCGGTGCTGACGGGCGACGACCTGGTTCACCGACGTCAGGGCACGCTGGGCGAGACGCTGAACGGCTTGCCGGGCGTGAACGCCGATCCTTACGGCGGCGGCGCGGGCCGACCCGTCGTGCGCGGCCAGACGGCGCCGCGCGTCAAGGTTCTGTCGGATGGCGTGGGACTGCTGGATGCGTCCGAGGTGTCTCCCGATCACGCCGTGGCCGGCGAACCGCTGCTGCTTCAGGGGATCGAAATCCTGCGCGGCCCATCAGCCCTGCTGTACGGCGGCGGGGCCATCGGCGGCGCGGTCAATCTGATCGACAACAAGGTGCCGACGGCCATTCCCGTCAACGGCGGCGAGGGCGTGATCGAGGCGCGTCTGGGCACGGCGGATGATGAAGAGGCCGGCGTGGTCGGTTTGACCGCAGGCGCGGGGAACTTCGCGATCCGCGTCGAGGCCGCTGGCCGCAAGACGGCCGACTACAAGGTTCCGGACTTCGAGGAAGCCCGCCTGGACGGCACCTTCAATGAAACGTCGACGGCGACACTCGGGCTCTCCTGGATCGGGTCGCGCGGATATCTGGGCGCCGCCTATACCGAGCAGCGCAGCCGCTACGGCTTGCCTGGCCACGCCCACGAGTTCGAGGACTGCCATCCGCATGGCGACCACCTGCACTGCGGCGGACATGACGACCACGATCATGACGAAGACGATCATGGCGACGAGGATCACGATCACGACCATGATCACGACGAGCACGGCGTTCCCTTCGTCGACCTGCTGAGCAAGCGTGTCGATATCCGCGGCGAGCTGCGCGACCCATTCGCGGGCGTCGAGCGCATCCGCGTTCGCGGCGGCTTCACCGACTACCGACACCAGGAAATCGAGGACGGCGAAGTCGGCACGACCTTCACCAACAAGGGTCATGACGCCCGTGTCGAGGTTCAGCATGCGCCGATCGCGGGCTTCCGCGGCGTCGTCGGCTTCCAGACCTCGCGCAGCGACTTCGCCGCCGTCGGCGACGAGGCCTTCCTGCCGCCCAGCCGGACCGACAGCCAGGCCGTCTTCCTGCTGGAGGAAAAGGTCATCGGCGACTGGCGTCTTGAGGGCGCCGTGCGCCAGGAATGGCAGCAGGCCTCGGCCGACGGCCAGCCCGACGCCGACCATTCGCCCTTCTCGATCTCGGGCGCGGCCAGCTGGCGGTTCTCGCCCGGATGGACGGCGACCCTGGCCCTGGCCCGCTCGCAGCGCGCCCCCAGCGCTCAGGAGCTGTATGCCGACGGGGTGCACCTGGCGACCAACACATTCGAGATCGGCGACGCGAACCTGGATGTCGAGACCAGCTATTCGGCCGAGCTGACCCTGAAGCGCACTCAGGGCGCCCTGACCCTCACCGGCAGCGCCTACCGCTACAACTACGACGGCTACATCTTCGCGCGCACCCTGGACCAGTTCGAAGAGTTCCGCTTGATCCAGTACAGCCAGGCCGACGCCAGCTTCACCGGCGTCGAGGGCGAGGCGCGCTGGGCCTTCCGGCCGGGTCTGTCGGCCGCAGTGTTCGGCGATTATGTGCGCGCCGAGTTCGACGAGGGCGGCGACCTGCCGCGCATCCCGGCTGCGCGCCTGGGTGTGCGAGGCGACTTCTACACCGGCGCCTGGTCGGGCGGGGCGGAGTATGTCCGCGTCTTCGAGCAGAACGACATCGCGCCGTTCGAAACGACCACGCCGGGCTACAACATGATCAACGCCACCCTGGCCTATGATCTGAACCTCGGACCCGCCCAGACCCAGGTTTATGTGCGGGGGACCAATCTGCTGGACGAGCAGGCGTTCAACCACGCCTCGTACCTGGCGGATGTCCAGCCGCTGCGCGGCCGGAACTTCGTCGTGGGGGTGCGCGCGCGCTTCTGATGCAAAAACTGCCGCAAACAGGCGAAAAGGCCTGTTGACCGGCGAAAGGCGGGCCCCTATAGGTCCGCGCCTCCGAGGGGAAACCCCCGGCCCAGATGGCGGAATTGGTAGACGCGCTGGCTTCAGGTGCCAGTGACTGAAAGGTCGTGGAGGTTCGAGTCCTCTTCTGGGCACCATCATTCGAAACGGCGTCGCGCCTCACGGTGCGGCGCCGTTTCTGCATCCGGCGAACGGCCCTGCCTCTCGCCTTGAGGCCGCAGGCCGATTACGTAGGACGCCATGACCGTTCATCTGCACTACGGCGACCTGCCTGACGACCTGGACCTGGGACCGGTCGTCGCCATCGATTCCGAGACACTGGGTCTGCGCTTCCGCCGCGATCCGCTGTGCGTGGTGCAGCTGTCGGCCGGCGACGGCGACGCCCATGTGGTCCAGCTGAACCGCCCCGCCTACGACTGCCCCAACCTGAAGCGGCTGATGACCGATCCCGAGGTGCTGAAGATCTTCCACTTCGGCCGGTTCGACATCGGCATGTTCCAGTTGCACCTGGGGGTCGAGACGCGGCCGGTCTATTGCACCAAGATCGCCTCAAAGCTGGCCCGCACCTACACCGACCGGCACGGGCTGAAGGACGTTGCGCGCGAGTGCGCCGGCGTGGACCTGTCCAAGGCCCAGCAGTCGTCGGACTGGGGCGCGGCGGTGCTGACGCCGGCGCAGTTGGAATACGCCGCCTCGGACGTGCTGCACCTGCACGCCATCCGCGCGCGCCTGGACGAGATGCTGGCCCGTGAGGGCCGCACCGAACTGGCCCGCGCCTGTTTCGACTTCCTGCCGACGCGCGCTGCGCTCGACCTCGCCGGCTGGGACGAGATCGACATCTTCGCCCATAGCTGAGCCCCATGACCGAGCCGCTCGATCCTCGCGAGGAAAGACGCCGCGCCGACGAGGCGCGGGTCGCCCAGGCGGGCGAGCGGTGGCGGATGCGTTCGCGCCGGGTCAAGCTGTATCGCCGCCTGCTGCCCGTGCTGATCCTGGCCTTGGCCGGGGCCGCCCTGACCTGGACCGTCTTTCGAACGGTGATGAGCGGCGTCGAGCGCCGCGCCAGCCAGAGCCAGGAGATCGAGCTCGAAAAGCCCATGTTCCACGGCCAGGACGATCAGGGACGTTCCTTCACCGTTGGCGCCCAGGGGGCTGTGCGCGATCCGGCCAGCGGCCAGTTCCGCCTGATCGGCCCCGCGCTGAAGCTGAACCTTGGCGGGGTGAAGGTGACCGAGATCACCGCCGACGGCGGTCAGTACGACCCCGCCGGCCGCAATGTGGTCATCGGTCCGAACGTGCGCATTTCGGACGGTGGTTCCGGCTTCACACTCACCACGCCCGAGGCCGTGGTCGACACCCGCACGGGCGTCGTCACCGGCTCCAAGGGCGTTCAGGCCTCGGGGCCTCTTGGAAGCCTGACCGCTTCGTCCTATGCGATCTATGACCAGGGCGAGCGCGTCGAGTTCAAGGGCTCTGGCGACACCAAGATTCGCGGCGTGTTCAACGTCGCCGGGAGCTGACCATGTCGAAACCCGTCCTCGCCCTGCTGCTGGCCGCCGTCGCCGTGGCGGGCGCCGCTGACGCCCAGTCGCAGACCCAGACGCGCCAGGCCGTCAGCGGCCAGCCGATCTTCTTTGGCGCCGACGACGGCGGGGTGACGCCGGGGGGCTTCGCCCTGCGCGGCCGCGCCGAGGTGATCCAGGGCGAGAACCGCCTGCGCGCCAACGCCATCGAGATCGCCCAGAGCGGCGGATCCACCACCGGCGCGACCGCGTCGGGCGACGTCTATTACATCACGCCAAACGAAAGCATTCGCGGCGACCGCGCTGTCTATTCGGTCTCGGCCGCAACGGTCACCGTGACCGGCGACGTGGTGCTGACCCAGGGCCGCAACGTCCTGACCGGCGGGCGTCTTGTCTACAACATCGACACCGGCGAGGCGCAGATGGCCGGCGCGCCGCGCGGCGGGGCTGCGGGCAACCGCATCCAGGGCGTCTTCTACCCAAATCAGGACTGACCCTTGGCGCGCAAGGAGCTCTCAGCCCTCAACCTGCATGACGACGCGGACGCCGCAGCGCCGGCCGAGGCCGCGCGCGAGACGGGCCTGCGGGTCAAGAACATCGCGCGGTCCTTCGGCGCCCGACAGGTGGTCAAGGATGTGTCCCTCACGGTCCAGCGCGGCGAGGTCGCGGGCCTGTTGGGGCCCAACGGCGCCGGCAAGACCACCTGCTTCTACATGATCACCGGCCTGATCCCGGTCGACGCCGGCTCGATCTGGCTGGACGGCCAGGACATCACCGCCCAGCCCATGTATCAGCGCGCCCGCATGGGCCTGGGCTATCTGGCGCAGGAGACCTCGATCTTCCGCGGCATGACGGTCGAGCAGAACGTCAAGGCGGTGGTGGAGCTGCGCGAGACCGGCCACGCCATCGAGATGGAGACGCGCCGCCTGCTGGAAGAGCTGCGCATCGATCATCTGCGCCAGGCCCCGGCCGCCGGCCTGTCGGGGGGCGAGCGCCGCCGCGTCGAGATCGCCCGCGCCCTGGCCGGCCGGCCCAGCTTCATGCTGCTGGACGAACCCTTCGCCGGCATCGACCCCCTGGCCATCGCCGACATCCGCCAGGTCATCCGCTATCTGTCGAGCCAGGGCATCGGCGTGCTGATCACCGACCACAATGTCCGCGAAACCCTGGACATCATTGACCGCGCCGCGATCATTTCGGCCGGCTCGGTCCTGTTCGAAGGCACCGCCGACGAGGTCATCCACGACCCCGAGGTCCGCCGCGTCTATCTGGGCGACCTGTACGCATGAGGCTGCTTAGAGCCGCGTTAACCGATTGAGGCCAAGCTGGCGTCCTTAGCAAGTTCCGGGCCAGTCGCCCGGCGGGGGCGCCAAGGTGATCGGTCAGAGGCTGGAGGTCAGGCAGGGGCAGGGGCTGGTCATCACGCCCCAGCTGCAGCAGGCCATCAAGCTGCTGCAACTGTCGAACCAGGAGCTCGACGCCTTCGTGGAGGCTGAGCTGGAACGCAATCCCCTGCTGCAGCGCGACGAGACCGACGCCAACGGCGAGACCGAGGCGACGCCCCAGCGTGAAGAGGCGTCCGATCGCGCCGAGATGAGCTTTGAGGATGGCCGATCCAGCGACGGCGGCGACGCCGTGGACGCGGGCTCGGACGACATTCACGGCGATGCGTCCCCGGGCGAGCGCACGTCGGACCGCATGGCCGAGGACAGCCAACCGGGGCTGAACGACTGGTCGCGCGTCGGCTCCGGCGGCGGTGCGATGGACGGCGAGGGCGGTGAACTGCCCGACAGCCGGGCCGTCACCCTGTGGGAGCACCTGCAGGCCCAGGCCTCGTCGGCGCGCCTGTCGCCGGCCGACCACGCCATCGCCCTGGCCCTGATCGATATGACAGACGAGGGCGGCTACCTGCGCGGCGAACTGGCCGAGGTCGCCGACCGGCTGGGCTGCGGACTGGACCGCGTCGAGGCGATGCTGGCGGTTTGTCATGGGTTCGAGCCCACCGGCGTCATGGCGCGTTCGGTGCCGGAATGCCTCAAGCTGCAGCTGATCGAGCGCAACCGCTTCGATCCGGCCATGGGCTGTCTGCTGGACAACCTCGACCTGCTGGCTCGACGCGACATGGCTGGTCTGCGCAAGGTCTGCGGCGTCGACGCCGAGGATGTGGCGGACATGGTGGCCGAGCTGAAGGCCCTGACGCCGCGACCCGGCGCGGGCTTCGGCGGCGAGCCGGCGCAGACGGTCATCCCCGACGTTCATGTGCGCGCCGACCCGGCGGGCGGATGGAAGGTCGAGCTGAACGCCGACACCCTGCCGCGCCTGCTGATCGACAAGCGCTATCACGGCCTGGTGACGACAGGCGCGCGTTCGGCGGAGGAGAAGACCTTCGTCGCGGACTGCGCCGCCCAGGCCAGCTGGCTGGTCAAGTCGCTGGACCAGCGCGCTCGGACCATCCTGAAGGTGGCGTCCGAGATCGTGCGCCAGCAGGACGCCTTCCTGGCCTTCGGCGTCGAGTTCCTGCGCCCCCTGACGTTGAAGACGGTGGCCGACGCCATCGAGATGCATGAATCGACCGTCAGCCGGGTCACCTCCAACAAATATGTCTCCACCCCGCGCGGCGTGTTCGAGCTGAAGTTCTTCTTCACGGCCGCGATCCAGTCCGCCGACGGCGGCGCCGCGCACTCGGCCGAGGCGGTGCGGCACCGCATCAAGGGGCTGATCGATGGAGAGGCGGCGCAGGGCGACGTTCTTTCCGACGACCGGATCGTCGAAATCCTCAATGAGGCCGGCGTCGACATCGCGCGCCGCACCGTCGCCAAGTATCGGGAAGCCTTGCGCATTCCGTCGTCGGTCCAGCGCCGGCGCCTGCGCAAGGCAGGCTGAGGCCTCACCACAAATCGGTGATCGGCGTTGACACCAAACCGGGGTCGTCGCGTTCTATCGACATGCAAGTCCAAGTGAGCGGCAAGCAAGTGGATGTCGGCGAAGCGTTAGGCTCGCGCATCTCCCAGGAACTCGAAGACGGAGTTGGAAAATACTTCGAACGCGGCGGTCAGGACGCCGAGGTCGTGGTGTCCAAGGACGGGCACGGCTTCAAGGTCGACTGCTGGGTCAGGCTGGCCTCGGGCCAGTCGCTGGTGACGACGGGCCAGGGCGGCGACGCCCATTCCGCCTTCACCGACAGTCTCGACAAGCTCGAGAAGCGGGTGCGCCGCTACAAGCGCCGCCTCAAGGATCACCATATCGGTCCCAAGGGCCTGTCGCCCGAGAAGACCGAGGACGCGGCCCGCGACGTGGCCCGCTCCATCGTCCTGCGCGACCCCGACACTGTCGAGGACGACGCTTTCGGCGAAGCGGGCCGGCCCGACGAGCCCCCGCCGGTGGGCATGGTCATCGCCGAGACCCAGTCGGAAATCCGCACCATCACGGTCGGCCGTGCGGTGCTGGAGCTCGACATGACGGGCTATCCCGTCGTGCTGTTCCGCAACGCGGCCCACGGCGGCCTGTCGGTGGTCTATCGCCGGCCGGACGGCAATGTGGGCTGGATAGACCCCGAGCGGACGATCGCAGCGAACGGCGCGGCCAAGACCAACGGGTCTGGCGGCTAAGCTTTCCCCCGGGCGGCGAAGCGTCTAAAGGGCGCGCGCCGCCCCCTTTTTTTGTTCGGGGCCTGTGTCGGGGTCATGATGGACATCGCTACCCTCTTGGCGCCGGACGGGGTGACCCTGCGCGGGTCCGCATCGTCCAAACGCCAGGCGTTGCACATGGTGGCCGAGGCCGCCGCCGGGGGTCTCGGCGTGGATTCGGGCGTGCTGTTCACAGCCTTGCTTGAGCGCGAGGCCTTGGGATCGACGGGCTTGGGATCAGGGGTCGCCGTGCCCCACGCCAGGGTGGCGGGGCTGACAAAGGTTCAGGCGGTGTTCGTCAGGCTGGAAACGCCTGTGGCGTACGACGCAGTGGATGACCGGCCTGTGGATCTGCTGATGGGGCTTTTCGCGCCGCCGAACAGCGGCGCAGAACATCTCCGCGCGCTGGCGGCGGTGTCTCGGGCGTTGCGTTCGCCCGAACTGCGCGAGCGTCTGCGTCAGGCCAAGACTGAGGACGCTCTGCGCGCGCTTTTTGTCGAGGATGCCCCCGCAACAGCGGCCTGACCCCGAAGTCGTCGGCTCAGTGAACCGAGACCGCTTCGAGTTCGTGCGCCACAGCCGCGGCGAAGGCGCTGTCCCGATCTATCATGACCGCCAGGCGTTCGCCGTCCGCTCCATGGACCGCGTACAGGGTCTGGTCAGGATCGATCTCCAACCCTTGGGCGGTCTCGACCTGAGCGTCGACTAGAACGTCGGCGGCCTTGATCTCGCGGACATAGACCAGATCGGGCGCACCCAGACCGGCGAAGTCTTCCTTGGTCATGATCGTGGTGGGCGTCATTTGACCGCCTCCTTCAACATTGGAACGCCCGGATCGCCGGGCGGTTCGACCGCATTCAGCCGGCCACTATGGGTATGCGTCGAACTGTCGCTTCCTGGGTGGGACGCAGCAGATCGACATGCAGCAGGCCGTGCTCGAGCCTCGCGCCCTTGACCTCCAGCCCATCGGCCAGGACGAAACTGCGCACGAAGCCCCGCGCCGCGATGCCGCGATGCAGGAAGGCCTGCTCGCCCCTGGCCTGATCGTCGCGCTTGCCCGCGATCGTCAGCTGACGGCCTTCCAGCGTGATGGCCAGCTCGTCGGGCGAGAAGCCCGCCACCGCCAGGGTGATGCGAACGGCGGCGTCGCCGGTCTGCTCGACGTTATAGGGCGGATAGCTCTCGGCCGCGGCCTTGGCGGCCCGATCGATCAGGGCCCGGGTGTGGTCGAACCCAAGCAGAAAGGGGCTGTCGAACAGCACGGTGCGCGTCGTCATCTTGAGGTCCTGAAATAGCGACCCGGCCGTCGGCGTCCCCCGTCATCGGCGAGACGCCCGGCCAATCCAAAAGATGGTGAGGCGGCCCGCCCTGATCAAGCCACCAGGCGTGCGGCGTACCAGCCGCCGGCCGCCGCCGCCGTGGTGACGAAACAGCCCCACAGGATGTCGGCGACCGTGATGCTGGTCGACCAGGTGCGCAGCGTGGCCTGATTGGTCAGGTCATAGGTGGCATAGGCCATGATCCCAAGGACGGCGGCTGTGCCCAGCGTCTTGGTCAACGACGCCTCGCGCACACCGGGCAGCACCGCGATGATGACGATGCCGATGACATAGATGATATAGAAGGCCGCCGCCGGGCCGATGGCGGGCGTGTCGCGCAGCATGTCGCCCAGCACGGGCTTGTACAGGCGCGAGCCCATCAAGGTGAGCCAGATGGCGTCCAGCACTCCGAACACCAGGCCCGTGCCCAGCACGGCGGCTCCGATCTGCAGCATGGCGGTCTTCCTTCGATGTCAGGGTTGCGGCTTGAGGCGGTAATGGCCGACGCCCCATTCGGCTCCGTCGCTGTCGGCGAACAGGCCCTCGGTCGCCAGGTAGAAGCGGCGCCAGCGCCGGGTCCAGAGGGCGGCGTCGTCGCCATAGGTCTGGCGCATCAGTTCGGCCACGCGGGGCTTGTTGGCGTCCATGTTAGCCAGCCAGTGCCGCGCCGTGCGGGCGTAGTGCCGCCCCGACCAGCGCCATTCCTTTTCGACCTCGAACAGGTCGGGATACTGCGCCGCCAGCCCCTGGCTGGGCATGATGCCGCCGGTGAAGAAGTGCTGGGCTATGAAGTCGCTCTCGTCCGAGACCTCGAAGCGATAGGGCGCCGAGCGGGTGGTGAAGACGTGCAGGAACATCCGCCCGTCACATCGCATCCAGCGGCGGGCCTTCTCCAGCAGCGCCCGCCAGTTGGCCATGTGCTCGAACATCTCGACCGACACGATGCGGTCAAAGGCGCCCGGCGCGGCCTGGAAGTCGTTCATGTCGGCGGTGATGACCGTCAGGTTGGTGAAGCCGCGCGCCGACGCCTGGGACTGGATGTACTCGCGCTGCCCGTTGGAGTTGGACACGGCCGTGATGCGCGAGCCCGGATAGCGTTCGGCCATCCACAGCGACAGCGAGCCCCAGCCGCAGCCCATCTCCAGCACGTCCTGCCCGTTCGCCAGGTCGGCGTGCACGCAGGTCTCGGCCAGCGCCGCCTCTTCCGCCTCGGCCAGGGTCTCCGCGCCGGTGGGGTAGAGGCAGGACGAATATTTCAGCCGCGGGCCGAGGCAGATGCGGAAGAACTCGGCCGGCAGTTCGTAGTGCTGGCGATTGGCGGCGTCGGTGTGTTCGGCGATGGCGCGCGCGCTCATTTCGCGCGCGAATGCTGCGTCGGCGTCGGGCGAACCGGGCGCGGCCTTCTTGCGGCTGTCGGCGACGAAGCCGGCGATGGCGGTGCGCACAACGAAGTCGGGCGCGGGCGCATCCTGAAGCGAACGGGCGAAGGCGAGCAGGCTCATGAAGTCGGTTCCGAAGCGGCGGATTTGGGCGGAAGCGGGAAGAAGGCGCTGACTCGGCGCTGATAGGCGCGGTAGGCCTCGCCTCTGGACTTGACCATGGCGGCCTCAAGCGGCGGCACGCCGGTCAGGCGCGTAAGGACGAACAGCATCAGCGCGGGCGCGATCAGCGACAGCCAGCCGACCGGATAGCCGGCGGCCAGGGCCATGACCGGATAGGCCAGCCAGCCGAACCATTCGAAAAAATAGTTGGGGTGGCGCGACCAGCCCCACAGGCCGGTATCGGCCACCTTTCCCTTGTTGGACGCGTCGGCCTTGAACGCCTTCATTTGCCGATCGGCCAGGCTTTCGCCCGTGATGGCGATGATCAGCACCAGAAAGCCGAGGGCGTCGCGCCAGTCTAGCTCGGCCGCCGGCCGGGCCGCCGCCGCATGGATCGACAGGGCCAGAAGCGTGGTGATCGGCCCCTGGATCTGCAGGAAGCCGAACGCCTTGGGCCCCCAGCCGCCCCAGTCCTTCTTCAGCGTGTCGTAACGAACGTCCTCGTCGCTGCGCGATACGCGCAGGGCGACATAGGTGCCGAGCCGCAGGCTCCAGATCGCCACCAGCACCGCGACAATGGCCTGGCGCTCCATCAGCGCGCCTTCGACCGGCCACAAGGCGGCGATCACGCCGGCCACGCCGGTGCCATAGGTCCAGAAGACGTCGGTCCAGCCGCCGTTGCCGGTGCGCTTCACCCAGGCCCAGGCGGCCGCCATGACGACGGACATCATCACCAGGATCGTCAGGGCCATGATCATCATGGTGTTTCGTTCCTCCAGCGGCCAAGCTACGCCATGGAGCCTCGAACGGATGCGGCGCATCCGCGTTCAGTGACGCCGCGTATTTTTCGGCGCAGCTTTCGTCAGCCTGGATGCTTTGCTTGACCCCTTCTCACTCACCTCGTCGCCGCATCGCTGTCGTCGGAGCCGGCGTCTCGGGCCTGTCGGCCGCCTGGCTGCTGTCCAAGAGCCATGACGTCACCCTGTACGAGGCCGAGGCGCGGCTGGGCGGGCATTCGCACACGGTCGATGCGCCCTCGCCGTCAGGCGCCGTCGCGGTCGACACGGGCTTCATCGTCTTCAACGAGGCCAACTATCCCAATCTGACGGCCATGCTGGACCACCTGGGGGTCGCGACGAAGCCGGCCTATATGTCGTTCGCCGTGTCGCGGGACCACGGCAAGTTCGAATACTCGTCGAACGGCCTGGCGGGCCTGTTCGCGCAGAAACGCAATCTGGTCAGCCCGCGCTTCTGGTCGATGCTGCGCGACCTGCAGCGCTTTCATCGGACGGCGGCTGCGGATCTGGAGCGGCTGGACGGTTCGCTGTGCTCGCTGGGCGACTGGCTCGAGGAGCAGACCTACGGCGAGATGTTCCGCGATCACCACCTGCTGCCCCAGGCGGCGGCCATCTGGTCGGCCTGCGCGCGCCAGATCGCGGACTATCCGGCGGCGGCCTTCATCCGCTTCTATCAGAACCACCGCCTGCTCGAATACGACACCCGACCGACCTGGCAGACGGTGGACGGCGGCAGCCGGGAGTATGTCGAGCGCCTGCGTCAGGCCTTTTCCGGGCGGGTTGTCTCCGGCGCGCCCGTCACGCGGGTCGAGCGGCCGGCGAACGGGGCGGTGATCCACGCGCAGGGCCAGGCGCCCGAGACCTATGACGTCGTGCTGCTGGCCGTCCATTCCGATCAGGCGCTGGCCATGCTGGCCGAGCCCAGCGCGGATGAGCGAGAACTCCTGGGCGCCATCGCTTATCGCCCCAACCGCGCGATTCTGCACCGCGATCGCAGCCTGATGCCGCGCCGCCGCGCCGCCTGGGCGGCCTGGAACCACGTCAGCGACACCGACGTCGAGCACGAGACCGGCGGCGGCGTGACCTACTGGATGAACCAGCTGCAGAGCCTGCCCGGCCCCGACCTGTTCGTCACCCTGAACCCGCACCGCGAGCCCGACCCTGCGCTAGTCATCCGCCAGGACGATTACGAGCACCCGGTGTTCAACGCCGCCGCCCTGCAGGCGCAGGCGCGGCTGTGGTCGTTGCAGGGACAGCGCAACACCTGGTTCGCCGGCGCCTGGTTCGGCTCGGGCTTCCACGAGGACGGGCTGCAGGCCGGCCTGGCCGCCGCCGAGGAGATGGGCGGCGTGCGTCGGCCCTGGTCGGTCGAGAACGAGAGCGGCCGCATTCCCCTGACGGCGCCGCTGCTGGCCCAGGCGGCATGACCTTGGCTGCCCCGCACGCCGAGGCGTCCGGCCTCTACGTCGGGGTGGTGACCCATCAGCGTCGCCGGCCACGCAAGCACGCGCTGAAGTACCGCGTCTTCATGCTGCTGCTGGATCTGGACGAGGTTGAGGAGCTCACCCGTCGGCTCAGATTCCTGACGCGCGGACGGTTCGGCCTGGCCAGCTTCCGCGCCGAGGACCACGGCGACCGGTCGGGCCGCCCCTTGCGCGCCCAGGTGGAGGCGGAGCTGGTCGAGGCCGGCCTGCCCACCGGCGGCCCGATCCGACTGCTGACCATGCCGCGCGTGCTGGGCCACGGCTTCAATCCGCTGAGCGTCATCTTCTGCCACGCGCCCGGCGGCGCGCTTCAGGCCATCTGGTACGAGGTGTCCAACACCTTCGGCGACCGCCATGTCTATCTGCTGCCGGTCGAAGGGCCAGGCCGGCCGGTGCGCCAGACCATGGACAAGCGGCTGTACGTCTCGCCCTTCATGGACATGGGCCTGACCTACCGCTTCAGCATCGTTCCGCCCGAGGGCCGTGAGGGCGAGCAGGCCGGGCTGAACATCTCGGTCGACGACGCCCAAGGCCCCATGCTGACCGCCGCCTTCACCGGCCGGCGTCGCCCCCTGACCGACAGCCAGCTGCTGCGCGCATGGATCACCCACCCGCTGCTGACCCTCAAGGTGGTCGCGGGCATCCACTGGGAGGCGCTGTTCATCTTCCTCAAGGGCGTCGGCTTCCGCCATCGCCCGCCGCCGCCCGACCAGTTCGTCACCCATGGCCGACCGGCCGCTGCAGGAGTTTCGACCGATGTCCGTGCTTAAGTCCGCCCTCGCCGGCCTGACCGCCGCCGTTGTGCTGTTTCCCACCGTCGCCCTGGCCCAGGCGCCCGAGCCGCGCCGCACGATCGACCTGGACCGGTTCATGGGACGCTGGCACGAGATCCTGCGCACGCCGAACAATCACCAGCGCGATTGCTGGGCCGCCAGCCAGGTCTGGGCCCCGCGCGACGGCGGGAACTTCACCATTCGCCAGACCTGCCGCCGGGGATCGCGCGCGGGCCCCGCACGGGTGGTCGAGACCCGAGCGCGGGTTCTAGACGCCGAAACCAACGCCAAGTTCGAAGCGAGCTTCTTCGGCGGCCTGATCCGCCAGCGCTACTGGGTCATCGACATCGCGCCGGACTACAGCTGGATGATCGCCTCGACGGCTGACGGAAAGTTTCCGGCGCTGCTGTCGCGCAGCCCGACCATGAGCGACGCCCAGCGTCAGCGTCTGGTGGCCCGCATGGCCGAACTGGGCCTGCCGACCCGCCAGCTGGAGCCGTCGGGCGGTCGCTAGATTTCGAGGCGCTGGAATTGGAAACGGCCGCTCCCTTTAGGGAAGCGGCCGTTGTGGTGGAGCTAAGCGGAGTCGAACCGCTGACCTCTTGAATGCCATTCAAGCGCTCTACCAACTGAGCTATAGCCCCGGACCGTTTCAGGTCTGGTCCGCCGGTTCGTCTTGCGACACGCCCCGGCGAGGCGGCGGAACCTATGTCAGGGCCTGACGGCGATCAAGACCCGTTCCGCATTTATTTTCGCCCGGCCCCAGTTTCCTGAAAGCCGGGCGAAAACAGTAAGTTGAGCGTCAGTCGTCGTCCTTCGACGGCTTGGCGATCTCGTCGTTGAAGGAATCGTCGTCCTCGTCCTCGATGAAGGGGACCGAGTCATCGTCATCGTCGTCGTCCAGATCGTCGTCGCCGTCGGACGAACCCATGCCGGCGTCGTCGTCGGCTGAGTCGTCGTCATCGTCGTCCGGCGTGACGATCGGCTCGTGGCCTTCCTGGTCGATTTCCGGCGTCGAGGTTTCGGCGTCTTCGTCCTCGTCGTCGGACTCGGGCGTCTTGGGCTTGACCTGATCTTCAGCTTCGTCATCGGCGGGATAGCCGGCCGGGCGGCCGCGACCGATGTTGCGACGGTTCTTCAGAGCCTCTTCGGGGTCGAATTCGGTGTCGCACTTGGGGCAGTGGGCCGGACGACGGGTCAGGTCGTAGAATTTGGCCTGGCAGTTCGGGCAGACCTGCTTGGCGCCCAGTTCGGGATTGGCCACGGACTATGCTCTCGAATGGGGGTGATTTCGGGCGGCTCCCTTGCCACTCCAGAGGGCCGCTGTCAAAAGCTCTCTTTTCCGTATCCCTTTGGGCGCCCCCCGGCGCGTGATCCGAAATCGAGACCGCCGGGTGACGATCCCCTCCCTCCTGACCGCCAGACCCTCCTCTTCGCTTAGCGGAAGCGTGCGCGCGCCGGGCGACAAGTCGATGTCCCACCGCGCGTTGATCCTGGGTGCGCTGGCGGCCGGGACGACTGAAATCGAAGGCTTGCTCGAGGGGGACGACGTCCTGGCTACGGCCCGCGCCGTCGAGGCCTTGGGCGCATCGGTCGACCGGTTGAGCGAGGGCCGCTGGCGGATAGAGGGGCGGGGCGGTTTTCGCAGCCCGGCCCAGGCGATCGACTGCGGCAACGCCGGCACGGGCGCGCGTCTGCTGATGGGTGCGGCTGCGGGCCAGCCCGTCACAGTGACGTTCGACGGGGACGCCTCGCTGCGAAAACGCCCCATGAAGCGCGTCACCGACCCCTTGGCCGTCATGGGCGCGCGCTTCGAGTGGAGGGCGCAAGAGGATCGACTGCCGGCGACGGTTCACGGCGGATCGCTGACCGCCATCGAGCACACCCAGACCGTGCCCTCGGCCCAGATCAAGTCGGCCGTCCTGCTTGCGGCTCTGACCGCCGAGGGCGTCACAACCGTAATTGAGCCCGAGAAGAGCCGCGACCACACCGAACGCATGCTGCGCGCCTTCGGCGTCGTGCTGGACGTGGTCGAGGAAGGGGAGGGCTGGCGCATTTCGCTGGAGGGTGGACAGCCGCTGAGCGCGACCGGCGTGGCCGTGCCCGGCGACCCGTCATCCGCGGCCTTTCCCTTGGCGGCCGGACTGATTGTTCCGGGCTCCGAGGTCATGGTCGAAGGGGTCATGCTGAATCCGCTGCGGACCGGTCTGTTCGACACCTGGATCGAGATGGGCGCTGACCTGACCATCGCCAATCGACGTCAGAGCGGCGGCGAGGACATCGGCGACGTCACCGCCCGCCACTCGCGCCTCAAGGGTGTGGTCGTGCCTGAAGCGCGCGCCGCCTCCATGATCGACGAATATCCGATTCTTGCGGCCACGGCGGCCTTCGCGGAGGGACAGACCGTCATGCGCGGCGTGGGCGAGATGCGGGTCAAGGAAAGCGATCGCATCCGCCTGATGGTCGACGGCCTGCGCGCCTGCGGCGTCGCGGTCGAGGAGGAGGCGGAAGGCTTAGTCGTCACCGGCGGTCCGGTCCCCGGCGGCGCGACCGTCGCCACCGCCCACGACCACCGCATCGCCATGAGCCACCTGATCCTGGGCCTCGCGGCCGAACAGCCCGTGGCGGTGCTGGACCCGGAGATGATCGCCACCAGCTTTCCCGGCTTCGTAGAGTCGATGCGTGGTCTGGGCGCAGAGGTGGGCGAATGAGCGGTCTCGTCATCGCCGTCGACGGCCCGGCCGCTTCGGGCAAGGGCACCATCGCCTCGCGGCTGGCGGCGCATTACGGCCTGCCGCATCTGGATACGGGCCTGTTGTATCGCGCCGTCGGACTGGACTTGCTGGACCACGGCGTATCCTTGAACGACGCCAAGGCCGCCGAAGCGGCCGCGCGGGTCGTGGATGTCCGCACATTGTCCGACAATCCGCGCCTGATCGAGCGGGGGACCGGCGAGGCCGCCAGCCGGGTGGCGAGCCATCCCGGCGTACGCTCGGCCCTGCTGAAGCTGCAGCAGGACTTTGCGGCTCTGCCCGGAGGCGCAGTCCTGGACGGGCGCGACATCGGCACGGTCATCGCGCCCGGCGCCGCCGCCAAGCTGTTCGTCACCGCCACCCCGCACGTGCGCGCCACGCGGCGCTGGACGCAGCTGACCCGACGCGGCGAGGTCATGGCGTTCGAGGACATGCTGGCGGACATCATGCGCCGCGACGAACGCGACGCCGGCCGCGGCGCGGCGCCCATGGTCCAGGCTGAGGACGCGGTCTTGCTGGATACGACAGACATGGATATAGAGACGGCCTTCGATGCGGCCCGCCGTATCGTCGAGGCGGCGCGCGCGAACTAGGCCTTCAGGCCCTTTCGCAAATCCAACGCTCCCATCCTCGGCTTCCGCGGGCGATCGGGTTGAGCTTCGACCCCGCATCCTGACGACCTGCCTTTTCTTCTGACAACCACTTCGCGCGGGGCCCTTGGTCGCGCGCTAAAGCCCTTTTCTCCAACCCCAGAGCTTCATGACCGACACCCTCAACCCCACCCGCGACGATTTCGCCGCGCTTCTCGACGAACAACTGCAAGGCCGCGATCTCGGCGAAGGCCAGGTCGTGCACGGCCGCGTCGTCGGCATCGAAAAAGACATCATCATCGTGGACGTCGGTCTCAAGACCGAAGGCCGCATCGCCGCGCGCGAGTTCGGTCAGGGCGAAGGCGCCGTCATCCCCAAGGTGGGCGATAACGTCGAAGTCTATCTGGAGCGCGTCGAGAACGCTCTGGGTGAAGCCGTCATCAGCCGCGACAAGGCCCGTCGCGAAGAAGCCTGGACCCGTCTGGAAGGCGTCTTCGCCGAAGGTCACCCGGTCAACGGCGCCATCGTCGGCCGCGTCAAGGGCGGCTTCACGGTCGATCTGGGCGGCGCCTCGGCCTTCCTGCCGGGCTCGCAAGTCGACATCCGCCCGGTGCGCGACGTCGGCCCGCTGATGGGCAAGGAACAGCCCTTCGCCATCCTGAAAATGGACCGTCCGCGCGGCAACATCGTCGTCTCGCGTCGCGCCATCCTGGAAGAAGCCCGCGCCGAGCAGCGCACCGAGCTGGTCGGCCAGCTGGCCGAGGGCGAAGTCCGCGACGGCGTCGTCAAGAACATCACCGACTACGGCGCCTTCGTGGACCTGGGCGGCATCGACGGCCTGCTTCACGTCACCGACATGTCGTGGAAGCGCGTCTCGCACCCGTCGCAAGTCCTTGCCGTGGGCGACACCGTCAAGGTGCAGATCGTCAAGATCAATCCGGACACCCAGCGTATCTCGCTGGGCATGAAGCAACTGCAGTCCGACCCCTGGGACGGCGTGGAAGCCAAATACCCGGTCGGCGCCAAGTACACCGGCCGCGTCACCAACATCACCGACTACGGCGCCTTCGTGGAGCTGGAAGCCGGCGTCGAGGGCCTGGTGCACGTCTCGGAAATGTCCTGGACCAAGAAGAACGTCCACCCCGGCAAGATCGTCTCCACCTCGCAGGAAGTGGATGTCATCGTGCTGGACGTCGACAGCTCCAAGCGCCGCATCTCGCTGGGCCTGAAGCAGGCTCAGGCGAACCCTTGGGACGCCTTCCTGGAAACCCACCCCGTCGGTTCGACCGTCGAGGGCGAGGTCAAGAACGCCACCGAGTTCGGCCTGTTCATCGGCCTGGACAACGACATCGACGGCATGGTGCATCTGTCGGACCTGGACTGGTCGGTGTCGGGCGAAGAAGCCATTCAGCGCTACCGCAAGGGCGAGATGGTCAAGGCCAAGGTGCTGGACGTCGACGTCGAGAAGGAGCGCGTCTCGCTGGGCATCAAGCAGCTGGGCGGTGATCCGATCGGCGAGGGCGACACCTACAAGCGCGGTCAGCAGATCACCGTCACCGTGACGTCGATCGAGACCGGCGGCATCGAGGTGAAGTTCGGTGAAGACGACGCGCCGGTCACGGCCTTCGTTCGCAAGTCGGACCTGTCGCGCGACCGCAACGAGCAGCGTCCCGAACGCTTCGCCGTCGGCGATCGCATCGACGCCATGATCACCGGCGTGGACAAGGCCTCGCGCCGCGTCTCGGTGTCGATCAAGGCGCTGGAGATGAAGGACGAGCAGGAAGCCATCGAACAGTTCGGTTCGTCGGATTCCGGCGCCTCGCTGGGCGACATTCTGGGCGCCGCGCTCAAGAACGCCAGCAAGGACTAAATCCCAGGCCGCGGAGCGCTGCGCGGTCCGCGACGGGTCTGAAGATGGGGCGGCCGGAGCAATCCGGCCGCCCTTTCTGTTGGATCCCCCGCAGAGTGAGACGGGGCGGCTGCGTTCTCGCCTCAGGCGAGCGGACCGGCTTTAACGACGATATTCCGCCCCAATTGGCCAAGCAGGCCTTTTTCCTGCGGAAAGCTGTGGTTAGTGTGCGGCGGCGGTCATTGAGGCCGTGACCCCAGACAGCCCGGCGACGGGCGCGGCAGGGCGGGGGCCTATTCGATGATCAAGTCCGAACTGATCGACAAGCTTGCGGCCGAGAACACTCACCTGACCCATTCCGAGGTCGAGCGGGTGGTCAATATCGTGCTCGGACGAATGACCGAGGCGCTCTCGGACGGCGGCAGGGTCGAACTGCGCGGCTTCGGCGCCTTTTCGGTCAGGTCGCGTCCCGCGCGGTCGGGCCGCAATCCGCGCACTGGCGAACCGGTCGAGGTGCCGGCCAAGTCAGTGCCCTTCTTCAAAAGCGGCAAGGAACTGCGCGAGCGTTTGAACGCCTCGGGCGACGCCTGACGGAGCGAACATGGGACTGCTGACCGAATTCCGCGAGTTCGCGGTCAAGGGCAATGTCATCGACCTGGCGGTCGGCATCATCATCGGCGCAGCCTTCAACGGCATCGTCCAGAGCCTGGTCAATCAGGTCATCATGCCGCCGATCGGTCTGGCCACCGGAGGCATCGACTTCTCGCAGCTGGAATGGGTGCTGACGCCTGAGAACCCGGCGACGGAAGAGATCGAAAAGGTCGCCATCCAGTACGGCGCCTTCATCAACACCCTGATCCAGTTCCTGATCGTGGCCTTTGTGGTCTTCCTCCTGGTCAAGGTCATCAACCGACTGCGTCGCGAACAGGCGGCCCAGCCTGATCCGGCTCCCGTCGCCCCGACCGCCACCGAGAGCCTGCTCACGGAAATTCGCGACGAGCTCAAGGCGCGGCCCAGGTCCTAGGCGGCCTGTCTGGATCTGGCCCCCAGAGGGGCGGGGCGCAGGCAGACGGTGTAGTCGCCGTCCCAGGCGGTGGGCGACCACAGCTCAGGGGGCGGACCTGCTGGCGCAAAGCGGGCATGGCAATGGCCCCAGCCGCCCTCACGTCGCGCGATCCGAGCGGTGTGTCCCAGCCGAGCCAGAAGCCAGGGCGAAACCACGGGCAGTCTGGTCTTGGCGGCGCCCAGCCGAGGCGCATTGTCGATGAGCGCGCGCAGCAGCATCTCGCATCCCTCGCGCTCGTGGCTCAGCGCGGTCAGGTCGACGACTTCCAGCACGGCCGGCTCTAGCGGGTGGCCCTTGGCCAGGAGGGCGATCGCCACGCTCGTCAAATCGCTTCCCCGTCGGAACCCGAGCACCAGGGGGCCGCGTTGCAGGTCGGGATCGGCGAAGCGCCAGGCCATTTCGGCCGGGCTGCGATCCACGCGCAGCCGGCCGTCCTCGGAAAGGCGCGCCCAGTAGCGGGCGTAGTCTCCGTCGGGCTCCAACAGGCTGACGACTTCGACCGCGGCCGGCAGGCTCAACGGCGCGGGGGCATCCAGCCGGTGGGCGAGCAGCCGTTCGGGAAACGCGGTGCGGCTAGGCTCGAGCCGCGCTGCGGCGCGCCACAGTCGCGAGCTCATGCAGGCGACGGGGTCCGCAACCCAGGACAGTTTCAGCCCCGACGTCGTCTCGGGCCAGGGCGTCATGCCGTGCCGCGCATATATGGGCGCGGAAACGGCGTTCGCGTTCAAGGTGTAGTGCGCGAAGACGCCGTCCTGATCCAGGAAGGCGTCGATCAGCCGCCTCCCCGCGCCGCGAGCCTCGGGCCGAACGACGATGGAAAAGCCCGTCGCACCACGCAACCGCCGCCCGCCAAAGTCGAACGGCAGCACCAGATTACCCAGGAAGCCGACAATGTCGCCGCCTTGATCCTCATGGACCCAGCCTTGCGGCGCATGGATTTCGCGCGCGGCGGGCGATGTGGCCAGCCAGGCCCACCCCGCCTGCGAACGGGTAGGCCAGCCCACCGAGGCGAGCAGGCGGTTCACCGCCGTGTAGTCGGTCAGCTGAAAAGGTCGAACCATCTGATGCCCTCTGCGGGCGATGTAATCTAAAGTTGTAAACGTGTGCTGAATTGGGCTTGCGGATAGGCGCCCGGCAAGGTCCGTGCCGTGGTCACAGGTCCTGTGCTCAGGAGCGTCTTGGCCTGCGGCGTCACGTCGCGTTACGTCTTGTAATGCGCGGCCTGCGGTGGTCCTATCCGCGCTTCGCCAGGGGGCGGGAAGTCGGCGATGCGCTCGCGGCTTCAAGTCGAGGCAAACGGGCCAAGCGTCCGGCATTCAAAGGGTAGGCATGAATATCGTCATCATGCTGGGGTTGGTCATCACCCTGGCCACGGGCATTCCCGTGCTTCTTCAGATCCTCAAACACCACCCGAGAGGACTGATCATCCTCTTCTTCGCCGAGATGTGGGAGCGGTTCTCCTACTACGGCATGCGCGGCATCCTGATCTTCTTCCTGACGCAGCATTTCCTGTTCGACGACGCTATGGCGGGGTCGACCTACGGCTCCTACACCTCGCTGGTGTACCTGCTGCCGCTGCTGGGCGGCATCATGGCGGACCGCTTCATCGGCACCCGCAAGGCGGTGGCCTTCGGCGCGCTCCTGCTGGTCGCCGGTCACGCGACGATGGCCTTCGAAGGCCGTCCGGCCACCGAAACTCTGACCTACGCCGGGCAGACCTATGAGATTTCGGCCGAAGGCCGTGGCGCCGACCGCAACGTCGGCATTGTCATCGACGGTCAGAAGTATGCGTTCGAGGCCGCCGAAGGCGGTCTGACCCTGATCAATCCGCCGGCCGCCTCGCCCTTGCCGGCCGTCCTGCCGACGGGCGACTATCAGATCGAAGTCACCCGCGACATGGGCGGCGTCAACGTCTTCTATCTCGCCATCGCCCTCATCATCATGGGCGTCGGCTATCTGAAGCCGAACATCTCGACCATCGTCGGCCAGCTTTATCCGCAAGGCGATCCACGTCGGGACTCGGGCTTCACCCTCTACTATTACGGCATCAACCTGGGGGCCTTCTGGGCTGCGGTGCTCTGCGGCTACCTGGGCCAGACCGTCGGCTGGTGGGCGGGCTTCGGCCTGGCCGGCATCGGCATGGCGCTGGGTTTCATCGTCTTCGTCCTCGGCAAACCTCTGCTTCAGGGCAAGGGCGAGCCGCCGGAAACGGCCAATCTGCAGAAGAAGGTGGTCGGTCCCGTCAATCGCGAGTGGTCCATCTATCTGCTGAGCATCCTGGGTGTGGCCGCTGTGTGGTTCCTGGTTCAGCGCAACGCCCTGGTCGGCGGCGTGCTGGGTGTCGCCACGGTCGCCTCGCTGGCCTTCATCGCCTACGTCATCATCAAGGTCTGCGAGACCAAGGCGCAGCGCGAGCGGATGATGCTGGCGGTCGTGCTGATCTTCGGCTCGGTGGTGTTCTTCACCCTGTTTGAACAGGCCGGCACCTCGCTGAACCTGTTCGCCGACCGTAACGTGGACCTCAGCCTGACGCCGACAGCGGTCCAGCTGTTCGGCATCTCGATCGGCACGCCGGCGCAGATGGCGGCGGCGGGGCTTTCGACCGACGGCCTCTGGATCGACGCCACCGTAACGGCGGCTCAGACCCAGTCGTTCAACGCCGGCTTCATCCTGATCTTCGCGCCGATCATGGCCGCCCTGTGGGCCTTCCTGGCCAAGCGCAACCTGGACCCCAATCCGACAATGAAGTTCGGCCTGGGCATCATTCAGGTCGGACTGGGCTTCATGATCGTTGTGTGGGGCGCAGGCATGGCTGACTCGGCCTTCCAGATGCCGATCATGCTTCTGGCGCTGCTCTACATGTTCCACACCCTGGGCGAGCTCTTCCTGTCGCCGGTGGGTCTGTCGGAAATCACCAAGCTCTCGATCGCCAAGGTCGTCAGCTTCATGATGGCCGTGTGGTTCCTGGCCTCGTCCATCGCCCAGTACGTCGGCGGCTGGATCGCGGGCCTGGCCGGCACCGAGACCGTCGGCGGTCAGGTGCTGGATCCCGGCCTGGCCCTGCGCACCTCTCTTGAGGTGTTCGAGATGCTGGGCTGGTGGGGCATGGGCATCGGCGCCGCCTTCATCGTCCTCAGCTTCTTCATCAAGGGCTGGTCGCACGGCGCCAACTCCGACAAGGGCGATCCCGGACCCGCCCTGACTGATCGCGGTCAGGAGGACCAGAACATCGCCAAGCCCTTGAACTCCTGATTGGGCTCAAGAGCTGAACGAAAAGGGGCGGCGTCTCGAACGAGGCGCCGCCCTTCTTCTTTGGTCAAATGGCGGGTCGTCAGAAGGTCTGGCGCACCCGGATCTGATAGAAGGTGCGCGGGTCGACGAAGCGGTCTTCGACGAAGGCGATCGGGCGGGTGGTGCGGTTGGCGTAGACCTCGCGCTCCTGAGCGAAGTCGTCCCACAGGTTCACCTGGCCGCGGATCGACAGGGTCGGGGTCGGCTTGTACTCGGCCCAGAGCTCCAGATAGTCGCGGCCGCGCCAGCTGGACTTGAAGTCCGGGTCGAAGCTGGCCTGGCCCAGCAGCGGGATGTAGGCCGCGCCATACTGAAACTTCCAGCTGTCGATGTCCTGCTGGAAGGTGATCACCGCCTGGGTCGGGCGCACGCCCGAGATGGGCCGGGCCTCGCCGGTCGTCGGGTCGGTGACCTCTGTGCGGTTCCAGGTGTTGCGGAAGCCGAACTGCCCGCCAGAGACGCCGAACTTGTCGAGCGGCAGTGTGATGTTCAGCGCAAGCTGGTCCAGCGTCGCGTCGCCGATGTTGCCGATGGCTGACAGGCCGCCCGGCAGGGGGATCACGTCGATGGCGTCGCGGATCTCGTCGTGGCGCAGGCCGACGGACACCACGCCGTCGCCCCAGAATCGGCGCTCGTAAATCACCTCGGAGACCCAGCGCTGTTCAGGCTTCAGGTCGATGTTGCCGCCCTGAACGTTCTCGTCCTGAAAGTCGGCTGACGCGGCGAAGTCGTCGAAGTCCAGCTGGCCCAGCACGCGCTCGAAACGGAAGCGCAGCTGATTGTCGGCCATGGGGGTCCAGGTCACCAGCAGGCGCGGCTTGGCGTAGAAGAAGCTTTCCTCCTGATCGGCGTCGCCAGACTGGCTGATGGTGGAGGATTCCAGTCGCAAGCCGGCCTCGACGTTCAGCTTGGGGCTGAGCCGCCAGCCGGACTTGGCGAAGACTTCGCCGCGCGTCTCTTCGACCTTGACCGTCGCGGACGGCAGGGGGATCGCCACGCCGCCGACCGTATAGGCCTGCTCGGTGTCGAGCATGTTGTAGGCGATCTCGCCGCCCAGCTCGAAGTTCAGGGTCGGCGACCGCTCGTATCGCACCAGGGCGCGGGCGATGCTTTCCGACGAATCGCCGACCGAGCGGAACACCTGCTCGGGGCTGTCTGTCGTTCCGATGCGGGTGCGCGAAACCGAGGTGGCGTCGAAGTCGCCGAACTGATGCATCAGACGGGCCTCCAGCTTCAGGTCGTCGCGCAGGGGGCGGGTGTAGACCACGCCGAACTCGCCGCCGGTGGAGTCCTGATCGCTCAGGTTTTCGCGCCTGACGCCGGGCGCGGTCTGCAGATTGATTCCGTGCCAGTCGTTACGGCCATAACGGGCGGTCAGGTCCGCCTTGCCGCCCGCCAGCGGGGTCGAGAAGTTGCCGCGCACGGACTGCCCGCCGCCGTACCCGTCGTTGTAGAAGTCCTCGTCGCGCGTGACGGTCCCGTCGGGCGCGCGCCGGAGCACCCGGCCCGCTCCGTTGGAGTCGCTCATGGAAATGCCGTCCGACAGGGTCAGGCCGTAGGTGCGCTCGCCCTCGCGGGCCGTGAACTGGTACGAGCCGCCGAACAGGTCCTGCCCGCCCTCGAACAGATTGGCGTTCCAGGTGACGATGTGCTGGCGGCTGGCGGTGGTCTTGAGCACCACGTTCACGACGACCGAATAGCCCTGCATGTCGATGCCGGGTGCGCCGCCGCGAATGAGCTCGATGCGATCAACCTGGGCGGCCAGGGTGCGGCCCAGCACATTGGTGCCGGTGTCGCTCTTGGACGCCGGCCGCGCGCCGTTGATCAGGATGTTGCCCACCGCGCCTTCGAAACCGCGCGCGCCCGAGCCGTTGTCGGCCGAGAAGCCCGGTACGCGGTTGACCATGTCGAGCGCCGTGTTCGGCCGCTGCTCGGCGAAGAAGTCAGGGGTGAAGACCAGCACGCCCTTATCGGCCGTGTCGACCAGCGGAGAGGTTGAGGTCGGACCGGTCGGAACCGGCGCCTGGGCGACCTGCGGCTCGGGACCGTCATTGCTGGTCTGGGCGACGGCGGCGCCTGGGATGATCAGCAGGGCAGTGCCGGCCAGAAGGAGGGTCTTGGTCATGTCGCGGTCTCTCTCGATGTGGCGCGAAGGTGGCCGAGAGGTGGTGAGCGAGCCAGTTACAAGGCGGCAAGGTGGATTAAACATTCGCCATGTATTACAGTGGTTTAAGATTACACATCGGCAATGTTCGCGCCGCATTCCGGCCGCGATCCTCAAGGGGCTTCAATGATCCTACGAATGGTGGTGCTGGTCCTTGCGGCCATGCTGATGCTGCCGGCGCAGCCTGGCCGCGCTCAGGACGCCGAGCCTGCAACCCAGGTCGAGGACATCATCGTCACCGCGCGGCGCTCGGGCGCGCCGATGTGGGAGATTACTCAGGGCGACCGCACCCTGATCCTGGTCGGGGCCATCACGCCGCCGCGCGAACTCGAGTGGCGGCCCGACGCCCTGGAGGCGGCGACCCTGCGCGCCGACCGCATTTTGTTTCCGCAGCAGGGACGCGCCTCGCCGGCGGACGTGCTGCGCCTGATCTGGCGCATCCGCACCATCTCCAACCTGCCGGCCGGAACGACGACCGCGGACTATCTGGAGCCCGAGTGGCAGGCGCGGCTGGAGGCCGTCATGGCCGGCGAGCGCAACGTGCGCTGGCGCACCACCAACTTCGTGCCGCTCAGCATCGACCTGCTGAACGACAAGGCCGGCTTCTCGCGCCGGACCAGCGCCGGGCCCGACGACGTGGTGCGCCGCGCCGCGCGCCGGGCGCGCGTTCCGGTCACGCCCGTAGGCATAATCCGGGGCGACGAACTGATCGACGGCCTGATCAATGCACCGCCGTCGACCTATGCGCCGTGCGTCAAGGCGGCCATCGTCGCCGCCGAGGGCGGTCCCGAGATGACCCTGGCCCGCGCCGAGGCCTGGCGGCGGTCCCGCGTCGCCGAGGTCGCGGCCTCGCCGATCGACGCGGCGCTGGACGTCTGCTGGCCCTGGGGCGACCCGGAGGTCGCGCCCCTGTTGCGCGGCCAGTGGGACGAGGCGCTGAACCAGGCGCTGAGCCAGCCCGGCGTCACCCTGGCGGTGGCGCCCATCCGGCTGCTGGCGCGGGCCGGCGGCGTGCTGGACGCCCTCGAGGCGCAGGGGCTTCAGATCGAGGGGCCGGAATGGCGTCCGATCACGCAACCGACAGGTGACGCGGCCGATTCAGGCGTCTAGACCGATTCCATGCCTTGAAATGGCCGCGCTCGGTCGTTCGAACGGGCTGACCCATCCTCTGATCCGCCGCAGGACCGCCGAATGACCGCGCCAGTCGACGCCTCGATGCTGAATCCGATCGAACTGTTCATGCATGCCGACTGGGTGGTGAAGGCGGTCATGATCGGCCTGGCCGTCGCCTCGGTCTGGTCGTGGACGGTCATCATCGACAAGGCCGTGCGCCTGACCCGCCTGAACCGCCAGGCCGACGCCTTCGAGGCCGATCTGAACTCGGGCCGCTCGCTGGAAGACGTGGCCGCCCAGGCCGGGCCCCAGCCCGTCCACGCCCTGCCTCAGATGCTCAAGCTGGCCCTGTCCGAATGGAAAGACACGCGGCAGCGCGGTCCGGTCGACGCCGATCAGGGCGGGCTTTTGGTCGCGCGCATCGACCGCTCCTTGAACAGCCTGATTTCGCGCGAGGGTCAGCGGGTCGAGAACGGCTTGGGCGTGCTGTCGGTGGTCGCCACCTCCTCGCCCTTCATCGGCCTGTTCGGCACGGTCTGGGGCATCATGAACGCGTTCGACGCCATCGCCTCGGCCGGCAACACCAATCTGACCACCGTGGCGCCGGCCATCGCCGAAGCCCTGTTCGCCACGGCCATCGGTCTGGCTGCGGCGATCCCGGCCTATATCGCCTACAACAAGTTCTCGATCGACGCGGGCAAGTACGTCGGCCGGCTGGAAGCCTTCGCCGACGACCTGCAGGCGGCCGTTGCGCGCCGGCTGGCCTCGCCGTCCGCGCCGCCGCCTCCGCCGCCCCCGCCCTCGTCGGACTTCAGCCTGCGCCGGGGCGCCTGACCCGTGGCCCTGGGCGGAGGAGGCGCGGCCGGCGGCTCGGGCCGCGGTCGTGGCCGCAGGCGGCGCGCGCCGCTGAGCGAGATCAACGTCACGCCCCTGGTGGACGTGATGCTGGTGCTGCTGATCATCTTCATGATCTCGGCGCCGCTGCTGACGGTCGGCGTGCCGGTCGAACTGCCTCAGACCGAGGCGTCCGCCGTCGAACAGACGCAGGAGCCCCTGTCGGTCTCCATCGATCAGAACGGCGCCATCTACGTCGACGACGCCGAGGCGGCCTGGGACCAGTTCGTGCCGCGCCTGCGAGCACAGGGTGGCGAGGGCGAAGGCGAGGCCACCGATCGGCCGGTCTACATCCGCGCCGACGGGCGCGCGCCCTATCAGGCTGTCGCCCGCGTCATGGCGCGCCTGTCGGCTTCGGGCTTCACCAAGCTGAACCTGATCACCGACACCGCGCCGGATGCGGCGAGCGGAGGCTGACCGCTTGCGTCGTCCCAGCCCCGCCGTTCTGGGATCCATCGCCCTTCACCTGGGGGTGGCTTCGCTCGCCCTGATTTCCTTCCCGCGCAGCGAGCCGCGCCCGATGCCGGCCTCGGTCCCGGTGTCGATCGTCTCCGACATCGAGATCGCGGCCGCCGCGCCCGACAATCCCCAAGAAGAGCTGTCCCCCGACGACGGCGCCACGGCCCCGCCGCCGCCCGAGCCCGAGGTCGCGCCTGTGCCGCCCGAGCCGACCCCGCCGGCTCCTACGCCGCCTGCGCCTCGTCCGACGCCGACCCCCACGCCCCGCCCGCCCGAGAAGAAGGCGCCGACGCCCGCGCCGACGCCGCCGCGACCGACTCCCCCCAGGCCCGCGCCGCCGACCAAGAGCCAGCCGGCCCCGCCTCGCCCGGCCCCGCCGCGCCGCGAGGAGAGCCTGGACCTGGACGCCCTGGCGGGACCGCCGCGTCCCACGGGCACAAGGGGGCGCCCCGCCGCCGGGCAGCAGGGCGCGGGTCAGGCGCCGCGCGCTACGGGTCCGCAGCTCAGCGCGCTCGCTTCGCAAGTGACGCCGCACTGGAACGTCAACTGCGAGATGCCGGGCGCCGACAACCTGACCATTCGGGTCACGGTGCGGCTGGCCGCCTCGGGTCAGATCATCGGCAATCCGCGTCTGGAAGGCGCACGCAGCGACGCCGCCTGGCGCGCGGCCTCGGATTCCATGCTGCGCGCCTTGCGGGCCGCCGCGCCGTTCGACGTGCCCAGCGGCTTCGAAACCCAGGACGTGCCTTTCCGCTTCGAGACCGCCCGCCAGTGCGGCAATCGGTAGGGGCTAGGTCCGGATAACGGGATCGTCATCGTCGCCCGGATCGTTTCGTCGTCCAAGCCATCCCAATATCGCCCCAATCCCGGTCAAGCTGTCGGATCGGGCGAAGACTTCCAAGGAGATCCCAATGCGTCTGACGCTTCTGCTGGCATCCGCCGCCGCCCTCGCTGTGACCGCGACGGCCAATGCTCAGACGCCTGGGCAGCCGGCCCTGAACGCTCCGGTTCAAGACGTTGTCGTGGATCAGGGTGTGCTGCGCCCGTTCCCCATCGCCATCGCCCCTTTCAGCGGCGCGAACGGAGGGGACATTTCCAATGTCATCTCCGGCAATCTGCGGCGCTCGGGCTATTTCGCGCCGCTGGATCCGAACAGCTTCATCGAGACCGGTCTGACGCTGGCCAATGCGCCCAACTTTTCGCAGTGGACGTCGATCGGCGCCCAGGCGGTGCTGTACGGATCGGTGACGCCGCGTCCGGACGGCCGCAATGACGTGGGCTTCCGGCTGTATGACCCGTATCGCCAGTGCCAGCTGGTCAGCTATCAGTTCACCGCCACGCCCGAGCAATGGCGCCGCATCGCGCACAAGATCTCCGACGTGGTCTATCAGCGCATGACGGGCGAGAACGGCTTCTTCGACAGCCGGGTGATCTTCGTTTCGGAAAGCGGCACTCAGTTGAACCGTCTGTCGCGCCTGTCGATCGTGGATCAAGACGGCTTCAATCCCGTCTACCTGACCCAGGGCGACGAGGTGATCATGTCGCCGCGTTTCTCGGCCTCCAACCCCGACGAGGTCACATATGTGGCGCTGGGCCGGGATTACAGCAGGATCTATCTGCTGAACCTGTCGACCGGCCGTCGAGAGAATCTGGGGGAGTTCGACGGCCAAGTGCTGGCCCCACGTTTTTCAAACGACGGTTCGCGCGTCGCTTTTTCGATCATCCGCGGCGGCAACACCGACGTCTATGTGATGAACCTGCGCACGCGGCAGTTGTCGCGGCTGACGAGCGATCCGGGCATCGACACCTCTCCGTCGTTCAGCGCCGACGGTTCGCAGATTGTCTTCACCTCGGACCGAGCCGGCTCGGCCCGCCTGTACGTCATGAACGCCGATGGACGCAGCCAGCGGCCGATCTCGCGCGGCGGCGGCATCTACACCGCCCCGGCCTGGAGCCCACGCGGCGACCTGATCGCCTTCACCAAGCAGCAGGGCGGGCGCTTCCACATCGGCGTGATGCGTCCCGACGGCTCGGGTGAACGCATCCTGTCGTCGTCCTATTTCGAGGAGGGCCCGTCGTGGGCGCCCAATGGCCGATACATCATGTTTGCGCGCCAGACGCGCGGCGGCGACACTCGTCTTTGGACCGTGGATCTGTCGGGCCGCGTGGTGGCCCAGGCCGGCTATGACGGGCGTGGGTCCGACCCCGCCTGGTCGCCGCTGCTCGACACGCCGCCGGCGACGCTGGGCCTGGGCCAGGGGGCGGATTCCTGCCCGTCATGACGACGTTTTCGTGACGCGCGGTCACGAGCGGAGCCTTATCGCTCAACTGTGCGTTACCTCGGCTGGCGCGACGCTGTGACCACCGCTAGCAGCAGCTTCAAGGCAAAGCTTGGGGGCAGAGGCCCCGGACCGGATTTAGGAGACGCACAGATGAACACCCGCACCCTCGTCAACCTGGCCGCCGTGGGCGTGATCGCCGTGGCCGTCACCGCGTGCACCCCGCGCCGTCCCGTCGAGACGGTCGTGCCCGACACCGCGCCGCCGGCCACGGGGCCGGCCTATCCGACCGCTCCGACCGGCCCCGTCTCAGGCGGAAACGTCGGCGCCGCCGTGCCGGGCTCCGAGCAGGACTTTGTCGTCAACGTCGGCGACCGCGTCTACTTCGATCTGGACAGCTACGACGTGAAGTCGGACGCATACCCGCGCCTGGACGCCCAGGCCCAGTGGCTGCAGCGTTACCCGAACGTGCGCATCCGCATCGAAGGCAACGCCGACGAGCGCGGCACGCGCGAATACAATCTGGCCCTGGGCGCCCGCCGCGCCGAGTCGGTGCGCAACTATCTGGTGGATCGCGGCATCCCGGCGGCCCGCATCGACACCATCAGTTTCGGCAAGGAGCGCCCCATCGCCGAAGGGGCCAACGACGAAGCCTGGGCCCGCAACCGCAACGCCCACACAGCGATCGTCTCCGGCGCCCAGCGCTGATTTCGACGCCCTGATGAACCAGGCCGGCCGGGCTGTCCCGGCCGGCCTTTTCATGTGTGAAGCCCTGCGGCCGCGCCTTGCGGCCGCCGCAGATTGGTGGGACCGTCCGCCCCATGACGATCAAGACCCTTCTTCCCCGCTCGCGCCGCGCGCGACTGATCCTGGCCGCCGGCGGCGTCGCCCTGACGCTGGGCGCCGGTTTCGCCGTGGCCCAGACCCAGCCCATGCAGCCGGTCCAGTGGGACAATCGCCGCCTGGATCAGCTGGACCGGAATGTGCGCCGGCTGGAACGCGCCCTGACCCAGCGCAACGCCGCCGGCCAGCCCGTGCTGGTCGAGCCTGATCCCGAGGTCATCGCCCTTCAGGACCGCCTGGCCAATATGGACCGGCGCCTGCGCGACCTGGAGCAGACCTTCCAGCGGGTGAACAGCGATTCAGAGCGCCTGACCTTCCAGGCCGACGAGGCCACCCGCGACAACACCGCCCTGCGCACCCGGCTTCAGGACGCGGAGGCGCGTCTGGAGAAGCTGGAGTCCGACGCCGAGCTGAACGCGCCGATCACCGCCAACTCGGCCACCAACGACCCGGCACAGGACCTGGCTGCGGCCGCACGCCTGGCCGCCGGCGATCCGGTGCGGGGCGCTCGCGCCCTGGAAACCGTCATCGTCACCTGGCCCGACACGCCCCAGGCCCGCGAAGCCAACTCACGGCTGGGCGACCTGCGCGTCTCGACCGGCGACCGGCCCGGCGCCGTTCAGGCCTATGCCGCCGCCCTTCGCGGCTGGCCGCGCGTGAGCTGGGCCGGCGAGACGACGCTGAAGCTGGCGGACAATCTGGTCATGACGGATCAGAAGCCGCAGGCCTGCGCCGCCCTGGCCGAGTTCGGTCGTCGCTACGCCGAGGGCGCGGCCGCCACCCTGCGCACCCGCGCCACCCAGATCCGCAGCCGCGCGGACTGCAGCTGAGCGACCTCGACGCCCTGACCGGCCGCGTTCACGCGCGGCTGGATCGGAGCTTGGAGGATCAGGCCGATCGTCCCGTCGCCCTGGCCCTGTCCGGGGGCGGCGATTCCCTCGCTCTGCTCGTCATGACCGCCGACTGGGCGAGGCGGCGCGGCCGCTCCATCCTGGCTCTGACGGTCGATCACGGGCTGAACCCCGACAGCCGCGACTGGACTCGTCGCGCCGGCGAGCAGGCGGGGGCGCTGGGCGCCGACTGGCGCGGCCTCGCCTGGACCGGTCCCAAGCCGGCCACCGGCCTGCCCGCCGCCGCCCGACAGGCGCGGCACGCCCTGATCGCCGACGCGGCGCGCGAGGCAGGCGCAAGGGTCATCCTGTTGGCCCACACCCGAGAGGATGCGGCCGAGGCGGACTGGATGCGCGCGCAGGGCACGCCCATCGGGCGCTTGCGCCACGCCGCGCCTTCACCGGCCTGGCCCGAGGGGCGCGGCCTGGTGCTGCTTCGGCCCCTGCTGGAAGAGCGTCGCGCCCACCTGCGTGACCTGCTGCAGGCCCGGGCGCTGGACTGGCTGGAAGACCCGGCCAACTTTGATGCCCGCTTCGCCCGGCCCAGAGCCCGCGCGGCCTTGGAGGGGGATGCGGCGCCGCCGGTGAAAGCCTGTGCCTTGGCCTGGACGCCGCCCGACCAGCCGCAGGCGGCGGCGGGCGTGTTGACCCTGCCCCGAACCGCGCCCCTGGCCGCGTTCGCGGCCGCCGTCGCCTGTGTGGCGGGCGCCCAGACCGCGCCGCGCGGGCGAGTGCTGGAACGGCTCAGGCAGCGCCTGGCCGAACCGGTCGACGCTGTCGCGACCCTGTCCGGGGCCCGGCTGGAGCTGGTCGGCGCTCAAGTGAGGATCATGCGTCAGATGCGCGGCCGCGATCCGCTGGCGCTGGCGCCCGCCCCGCTTTGTTCAGGTGCGCCGCACGTCTGGGATGGGCGGTTCGAGATCGAAAGCGAAGAGCCAGGCCTCCGCGTCGCGCCCGCCCTTGGCCGGCTGGCGAGGCTGAGTTCTGCGGATCGGGCTTGGCTGTTCCACCTCCCAATCCAGGCGCGCTCGGCGTTTCCGGTGCTTCTGGCCGACGACGACGCGCCCGTTCTGGCCTTCCGCCGAGCGCGGATGAGGGGTCTTGTCGGCTCCCGGTTCGGCCTGTGGGCGCGCTCAGTGGGAGGCGAAACGCCGCATGAAGCCGAGCTGGCCCAAGCCGTGCATGGCGCGAAGCCTTGGAACCACCTATTTTGAACGCGACGCTTTCCTGATCGACGCCGCTCGTCGGCGCCGGACCACCGAGGATCCGAATGAACCTGCGCAATCTCGCCTTTGGCGCGCTGATGCTGATGGGCCTGCTGGCCGTCTACGCCATGATGTCCCAAGGCGGCCCCGCCGGCATGCCCGGCAAGGCCGGCTCGGCCAGCCGTCCCGAAACGATCACCTATTCCCAACTGGTGCGCCAGACCGAGGCGGGCGAGGTCAAGTCGGCCGTGGTCAAGGGCGACCAGGTGACCGGCGAGTACAAGAACGACACCAAGTTCACCGCCACCACACCCTATCCGAACGAGGAGCTGGTCTCCTCCATGCTGGCCAACGGCGTGGAGGTCGACGCCAAGACCTCGCGTGCGCCGTGGTGGTCCGGCATTCTGGGGCTGCTGCTGCCGGTCGCCCTGATCATCGGCTTCTGGCTCTTCATCATGAATCGGATGCAGGGCGGCGCGCGCGGAGCCATGGGCTTCGGCAAGTCCAAGGCCAAGCTGCTGACCGAGCACAAAGGCCGCAAGACCTTTGACGACGTCGCGGGCGTCGACGAGGCCAAGGAAGAGCTGACCGAGGTCGTCGAGTTCCTGAAGGATCCAGGCAAGTTCCAGCGCCTGGGCGGCAAGATTCCCAAGGGCGCCCTGCTGGTCGGCCCTCCGGGCACCGGCAAGACGCTGCTGGCCCGCGCGGTCGCGGGCGAGGCGGGCGTGCCCTTCTTCTCCATTTCGGGCTCGGACTTCGTGGAGATGTTCGTCGGCGTCGGCGCCTCGCGGGTTCGCGACATGTTCGAACAGGCCAAGAAGAATGCGCCCTGCATCATCTTCATCGATGAGATCGACGCCGTGGGGCGTCACCGCGGCGCAGGTCTCGGCGGCGGCAATGATGAGCGGGAGCAGACGCTGAACCAGCTGCTGGTCGAGATGGACGGCTTCGAGGCGTCCGAGAACATCATCCTGATCGCCGCCACCAACCGTCCCGACGTGCTGGACCCGGCCCTGCTGCGCCCGGGCCGGTTCGACCGTCAGGTGGTGGTGCCCAACCCCGACGTCTCCGGCCGCGAGCACATTCTGCGCGTCCACATGAAGGACGTGCCGCTGGGCCCCGACGTGAATGTGCGCACCATCGCACGTGGCACGCCGGGCTTCTCGGGCGCCGACCTGGCCAACCTGGTCAACGAGGCGGCTCTGACCGCGGCCCGCAAGGATCGCCAGATGGTCACCCAGCGTGACTTCGAGGACGCCAAGGACAAGGTCCTGATGGGCTCCGAGCGCAAGTCCATGGCCATGAACGAGGAAGAAAAGCGCCTGACCGCCTATCACGAGGCCGGCCACGCCATCGTCGCCATGAACGTCAAGATGGCCGACCCGGTGCACAAGGCCACCATCGTGCCGCGCGGCCGCGCCTTGGGCATGGTCATGCAGCTGCCTGAGGGCGACCGCTATTCGATGAAGTACCAGCAGATGATCGACCGCATCGCCATCATGGCTGGCGGCCGCGTCGCCGAGGAAATCATCTTCGGACCGGAGAACATCACCTCCGGCGCCTCGTCCGACATTGAGCAGGCGACCAAGCTGGCCAGGGCGATGGTCACGCGCTGGGGCTTCTCGGAGCGCTTGGGCACAGTGGCCTATGGTGAAAACCAGGAAGAGGTGTTCCTGGGCCATTCCGTCGCCCGCAATCAGAGCGTCTCGGAGGAAACCGCCCGGATCATCGACGAAGAGGTCAAGCGCATCGTCAGCTCCGGCTGGGAAGAGGCGCGCAAGATCCTGACGGAACGGGCCGAGGACCACGAGAAACTGTCTCAGGCCCTGCTGGAGTACGAGACCCTGTCGGGCGAGGAGATCAAGGACCTGATCGAGAAGGGCGTCGCCCCCAATCGCGACGAAAGCAACTTCCCCAACGCCGGTCCGTCGGTCTCGGTGCCGGTCACGCCGGTGTCGGATGGGACGGACGTCGAGCCTTCGGCGGCCGGCGCGCCGGCCGCGCCTTCGACCAGCGTGCCGACGGTTCACTGACCCCATGCCGGGTTCCGGCGACCGGCCCCTGGTCATGGGGATCGTCAATGTCACGCCCGACAGCTTTTCGGACGGCGGGCGGCTGACGACGGCGGAGGCGGCTATCGCCCATGGCCTGACGCTGGTCGAACAGGGCGCCGACTGGCTGGATGTGGGCGGCGAGAGCACCCGGCCCGGCGCGGCGCCTGTGGCCGAGGCCGAGGAGTTGAACCGGGTCATTCCGGTGATCGAGGGCCTGGCCGCCCGTTGGCGCGGGCCGATCAGCATCGACACGCTCAAGCCCGGCGTGGCGCGTGCGGCCGTCGGTGCGGGCGCGTCCATGTGGAACGACGTCTCGGCCCTGAATGGTTCGCCCGAAAGCCTCGCGACGGCGGCCAATCTGGGCTGCGCCGTCTGCCTGATGCACATGAGGGGCGAGCCACGCACCATGCAGGATGCGCCCGCCTATGGCGACGTCGTCGCCGAGGTCATCGACCACCTGACCGCGCGCGCCGAGGCGGCGATGGCGGCCGGGGTGGCGCGGTCGGCGATCTGGCTGGATCCGGGCCTGGGCTTCGGCAAGACGGCGGCGCACAATCTGGCTCTCACGGCGAATCTGGGTCGGTTCGCCGCCCTCGGCTTTCCGGTGCTCTACGGCGCCAGCCGCAAGCGCACGATCCAGGCCGTCGACCCGACCGCGACCGATCCGCTGGACCGTCTGGGCGGCTCGCTGGCCCTGGCGCTGGAGGCCGCGCGCCGCGGCGCGGCCATGGTGCGCGTCCACGACGTGCGAGAGACGGTCCAGGCCCTGACCGTTCAGGCGGCGCTCAACCAGCCGGCGGCTCCAGACCGCTCCTGAGCGGTCGAGGATGTGCGGCCGCGCTCAGGTCGTGCGCCGATAAACGGTGCGGCTGAAGTCACGCCAGCTTCCGTCCGCCTCTCGCACGCGCCCGACCGAGCGGCGCTCGTCGTGACTGACGATCTCGAATACGTCGTCATATTCGGCCTGCCCGCCCTTGCCCTCCATGTCGGGCCCGCGGCTTCGCAGATGCAGCCGCCCGTCCGCCTCGACAGCGCCGTCGTAAGTCCAGAGCTGGGGATGAGCCCAATGGACGAAGTCTCCCGTGATGCGCCCTGTTTCAGGTGCGTGCGCCAACTGGAAACGGTAGCCCTCGCCATCGATCACGATCCAGACACCCCGCTTCGTCACGTTCTAGCGCCCGGTCTGAACTTGCCCCGGGTCGTCGGGGACCGCGCGCCCTTCGAAGGTCCAGGTTCCGACCATCTGCTCAAGCCATTCCGTCATCCGATGCCCTCCGACACAGTCCCGCGACAGCATACAGCCGCTTGCTCCTTCGGCCCAAAGCCCGCATCAGGGCGTCATGATCGCCATCAATCCCTGGATCGCCCTGGTCATCGCCGGCCTGCTGGAAGTCGGCTGGGCCTCGGGCTTCAAGTTCGTCGGCCCGCAGCGGCCCGTGACCTCGCTGGTGGTGATCGCCGCCATGGGCCTGAGCTTCTGGTTCCTGTGGATGGCGACCCAACGCATTCCGATCGGCACCGCCTACGCCATCTGGACCGGCATCGGGGCGGTGGGCGCGGCGACCGTCGGCATGGCGATCTACAACGAGCCGGCGACGGCGCTGCGCATCGTCTGCATCGTCCTGATCGTCGCCGGCATCGTGGGACTGAAGCTGTTCTCGGCGGCCCATCCATGAGCGGCTTCAAGGGACGCGTCCTGATCCTGGCCGGCTCGGACTCGGGCGGCGGCGCAGGAATCCAGGCCGACATCAAGGCGGTGACCATGCTGGGCGGCTTCGCGGCCACGGCGATCACGGCCATCACTGTCCAGAACACCCTTGGCGTCCACGGCGTGCACCCCCTGCCCATCGAACTGATCCGCGCCCAGGCCGAGGCGGTTCTGGACGACATCGGGGCCGACGCACTCAAGACAGGCATGCTGGGCTCGGTCGATGTGGTCGAGACCGTCGCCGCCATCATCGACAAGGCCGGCGCGCCCGCCGTGGTCGATCCCGTCATGGTGGCAAAAGGCGGCGCGGCCCTGTTGCCGGATCAGGCCGTCGCGGCGGTGAAGGCGCTGATGATCCCGCGCGCCGCGCTGCTTACCCCAAACGCGCCGGAGGCTGAGGCTCTGACCGGCCTGACCGTGGCCGACCTGGACGGCCAGCGGCGCGCCGGCGAGGCCCTGCTTCAACTGGGCGCGCGCGCCGTGCTGATGAAGGGCGGCCATGTGCCGGGTGAGCGGCTGATCGACGTGCTGATGACGCCGGACGGCGAGACCCTGTTCGAGGGCGAGCGCGTCGAGACGCGCCACACCCATGGCACCGGCTGCACATTGGCCAGTGCGTGCGCGGCCGGCCTGGCCAAGGGCCTGCCGCTGCCCATCGCGGTGGCCGAGGCCTGGGCCTATGTCGCCGAGGCCATCCGACGCGCGCCCGGCTTGGGCGGCGGCCACGGCCCCCTGGACCACGCCTGGCCCGTGCGCCGATGAGCGATCTCGAGCGCCGACTTGTCGAGATCGTCCGCGCCGATCCCGACCTGATGACCGTGCTGACGGGCGTGCGCGATCTGAACCTGCCGGACTGGCGGCTGTTCTCGGGCGCCGTCTACCAGTCGGTCTGGAACGCCCTGACCGGGCGTCCTGCGGGCTATGGCGTCAAGGACTTCGACCTGGGCTATTTCGATCCCGACACGTCCTGGGATGCAGAAGATGTCGTCATCCGCCGCGTCGCCGCCGCCTTCGAGCCGCCGCTGCGTGATCGGATCGAGGTGCGCAACCAGGCTCGGGTGCCCCTCTGGTTTCCCCAGAAGTTCGGCGAGCCTTATCCGCCGATCCAAGGCACGGACGAGGCCCTGGCGCGGTTCGTGGCGCCCTGTTTCGCTGTTGGGGTGCGATTTGAAGCTGACGACGCGATCAACATCGCCGCACCCTTCGGCCTGGACGACATCTTCGCCATGACCATTCGGCCTAACCCCAACCGACCCCTGGCGCGCGACTGGCCCCGCGTGATCGACCGCGCCCGGGCGCGCTGGCCCGAGCTGACCGTGGTCGACCTCGACTGAATGAGATGGTGCGGGCGGTCGGGCTCGAACCGACACTCCTTTCGGAACCGGATTTTGAGTCCGGCGCGTCTACCAATTCCACCACGCCCGCTAGCCTGGATCGGGCGTAGGTAGCGGGCGCTTGCAGGACGGTCAATCGGCGGACGCGGCTATGGTTCAGGGCCAGGATTCTTCATCTCTGGGTCCAGAAGAATTCCCTGCGTTTCCTGACGCACTCTTGTCGCGAACGGCAGCTCCGGTGCGGCTCGTCGGTCCAACTGAAACGGAACGGTCACTTGAAAGTAGACCGGTTCGCTGAGGGCCAGTTCAGGGTTGTCCATCCGCAGCCGCCCCCGCTCTACGACTTTGGCCGCACTGTAGCCGAAGCCATATCCCATTGGGGTCTCGTCTATGACGATGCAGTCAGTTGGCGCCCCTGACTGCGCGGCGACGCAGCTGACAGCCGCGGCGCCGGACAGGCCAGCAGACAGTGCTGCTTCGGGGTAGTCCGCTGCGATCGGATGCGGCGGGACGCGCCAGGTCACGGGCGGACCGGCGGGCAAATCCGCTGCCGAAGCGCCGCAGGCCTGCAACACCGGTGAAAGAGCTCCCGGCTCGTTCGGAAGCATAAGGGTGGTTTCCCAATCATCCGCCTCGCGCGACTTGACCACGATGTCCAGAACGCCGCCCTTTTGCAGATCTCTTACAAACCCGCCCGGCTGCCTCGCCACGAGGCTCAGGCCGTCTTCCGACAGTCTCCACCACCCGCCCGAAGGGGCGTCAGGGCGACGTTGTGTCAGCACAAACACGACGGCGCCGGCTATGGGCGTCGCCTGCGCGACAAACGCCGTCAGCTTGCCGGCATCGCACCGCGCGACGATGCGCGTCTGGTCGCTCCACGATGCGGTGGCGATGTGGGTCTGAGGATCATCGGAGGGCACGCTGTCCCAAGATTGGGCCTGGGCAGACGGAGAAGCTGCGGCCGCCAAAGTCATACAGGCCAACGTCGCCAGTCCGCGCATCAATCCGTAACCCTCGCGTCAGAGAAAGTCAGACTGCTTCCACCGTCTGTTCGATGGCGCCGAAGATCGAGTGGCGGCGCTCGTCCAGCATTTCGATCCGCACCGTGTCGCCGGCCTTGAGGAAGGGCGTCTCGGGCTTGCCGCGCAGGATGGTCTCGACCGTGCGGACCTCGGCCAGGCAGGAGTATCCCAGGCCGCCCTCGGCGACCGACTTGCCGGGTCCGCCGTCAGCGTCGCGGTTGGACACGGTGCCCGAACCGATGATCGAACCGGCGCCCAGAGAGCGGGTCTTGGCCAGATGGGCGATCAGGGTCCCGAAGTCGAAGGTCATGTCCACGCCGGCGTCGGCCCGGCCGAAGTCGGCGCCGTTCAGCTGGACCTCAAGCGCGCCGTGCAGCTTGCCGTCCTTCCAGCGCTCGCCCAGGGCGTCGGGCGTCACGAAGACGGGCGACAGGGCGCTGGCGGGCTTGGACTGGACGAAGCCGAAGCCCTTGCCCAACTCGGCCGGGATCAGATTGCGCAGCGACACGTCGTTGACCAGGCCGACCAGGCGGATGTGGTTCAGCGCCTCCTCGCGCGACACGCCCTGGGGCACATCGCCGGTGACCACCACGATCTCGGCCTCCAGGTCGCAGCCCCAGGCTTCGTCGGCTAGCGGGATGGGATCACGCGGGCCCAGCATGGAGTCCGAACCGCCCTGATACATCAGCGGATCGGTCCAGAAGCTCTCGGGCATTTCCGCGCCGCGCGCCTGACGCACCAGCTGGACGTGGTTCACATAGGCCGAGCCGTCGGCCCACTGATAGGCGCGCGGCAGAGGGGCGGCGGCCTCGCGCTCGTGGAAGCGGCCGCGCGGCACGGCCTCGTGCTCCAGGCTTTCGGCCAGGGCGCGCAGTTCGGGCTCGCAACGCGTCCAGTCGTCCAGCGCGGCCTGCAGGGTGGGGGCGATCAGAAAGGCGTCGGTGAACCAGTTCAGGTCCTGGGAGACGACCACGAGGCGGCCGTCGCGGCCGTGCTTGAGCGAGGCGAGTTTCATGCCCTTCTGATTAGGCGGTTTCCGGCGTGGTGCAAACCGCATCGCTCTTTCGGACGCGGCCATTTGGTTCTAACTCCCTGCCCATGGCCGATACGCCCGCCGAGAGCTTCAAGCGCGCCCTGGCGCACGCCGCCCGCGCCCTGGCCGAACAGGCCGAGCTGGAGGTCGCCTTCGGCTCGGACGGGCCGAAGCTGGCGAACGGGGTCCTGACCCTGCCGCATCCGCCGCGCGATCCGGCCGGTCCCGAGAGCGCGACCCTGCGCGGCCAGGCCGACCGACTGGCCCTGCGCCTGGCCAATCACGACGAGACCCTGGGCGGGCGGCTGCGTCCGGCCGACACTCAGGCGGCCGAGGTGTTCGAGGCGGCGGAGCAGGCGCGGGTCGAATCCCTGGGCGCCCGGTCGCTGGCGGGGGTGCGGTCCAATCTGGACGCGGCCCTGCTGACCCGGCTGGAGAAGACCGGCGCCCTGCGCGCCGAGGCCGAGCGGGTGCCCGTGGCCGAGGCCGTGGGCCTGTTGGTGCGCGAGCGGCTGACAGGTCACCGGTCGCCTGACGGCGCCGGGACCATGCTGGACCGCGTGCGCGGCGACCTGGAGGGCAAGGCCGGCGCCGCGCTGGACGCCCTGGCCCAGGCCGCCGACGATCAATCGGCGTTTGCGGAGAAGTTCCGCGACGTGCTGCGCGCCCTGGACCTGGATCCCGGCGACGGGCGCGGCGACGATGCGTCCGACGACCTAGGCGAGGATCAGCCCGAGCCGCAGGAGCCCGAGGCCTCGGATCAGGACGACGAGGACGAGCAACTGCCCGACGCCGGCGACGGCCAGTCGCTGGAAGGCTCGGCCGACGACGAAGGCGCCGACCAGGAGCGCGAGGCCCGCCCCGACGGCGCGCCCGCCGACCCGAACGGCGAGCCCGGTCCCGACGACCCGGAGCTGGGCGAGGGCGAGCGGCCCAACCGAACCCAGAACGCCGACGACGGCCGCGCCGTCAGCGCCTATCACGCCTTCACCACCGCCTTCGACGAGGTGATCGACGCCGCCGACCTGTGCGATCCGGTCGAGCTGGACCGCTTGCGCGCCCTGCTGGATCAGCAGCTGACGGTCCTCTCCAGCGTGGTGTCGCGCCTGGCCAACCGGCTGCAGCGCCGCCTGATGGCCCAGCAGAACCGCAGCTGGATCTTCGACCTGGAGGAGGGCGTGCTGGACACCGCGCGGCTGACCCGCGTCGTCACCGACCCCGCCAGCCCGCTGTCGTTCAAGGCCGAGAGCGAGAGCCCTTTCCGTGACACGGTGGTGACCCTGCTGCTCGACAATTCGGGTTCGATGCGCGGCCGGCCGATCATGGTGGCGGCGGTCTGCGCCGACATCCTGGCGCGCACGCTGGAGCGCTGCGGCGTCAAGGTCGAGATCCTGGGCTTCACCACCCGCGCCTGGAAGGGCGGCCAGTCGCGCGAGGCTTGGATCAGCGCCGGCAAGCCTGCCACGCCGGGCCGCCTGAACGACATCCGCCACATCATCTACAAGTCCGCCGACGCACCCTGGCGCCGAGCCAAGAAGAACCTCGGCCTGATGATGCGCGAGGGCCTGCTGAAGGAGAACATCGACGGCGAGGCGCTGGAATGGGCGCACGGCCGGCTGATGGCCCGCAGCGAGGCGCGGCGCATCCTCATGGTCATCTCCGACGGCTCGCCGGTCGACGATTCCACCCAGTCGGCCAACGCCGCCCTGTATCTGGACAAGCACCTGCGCCAGGTCATCGCCAAGATCGAGGACGGTTCGCCGGTCGAGCTTCTGGCCATCGGCATCGGCCACGACGTGACCCGCTGGTACCGCCGCGCCGTGACCCTGGTGGATGTCGAGCAGCTGGCCGGCGCGATGATCGAGAAACTGGCCGAACTGTTCGACGCCGAAACGCCCGGCCCGCGCCGCAGACGCGCGGCCTAGGGGGCGTTAGTCTGGCCCTCGACGGCGCTTGAGGCCCGCGCTGAGGCGGTGGAACCCGCCCGTCTTGGGCGTGTCGGTCATGGGATGGCTTTAGCCGGGGCGAGGCCCGCCGTCATCCGCATTCGCGGCGACGGGTTTCAGACGGCGGCGCGGAAAAAACAGGGTCTGAATAGTGTGAATGGTCTGAAACTGCTCCGGGCTGCGCGCGTGGGAGGCGCTGGGGCGCGGGCATTATACGGGCGGTTTGAACTAGGGCGCGTAAGGCGGGGCGATCACTCCACCACTCAGCAGGCCTCTCGACTAACATCGGGGCGACTCGGTCTGTGCAGCGGTTATTATACCTTTGAAGCTAGCCCAAGAGGTCATCCAAATCACTGCTTTCCATACGTTGGACCGCTGTGACCTCTAGTCGCTTTATGCTCTTGTCATAGAAGCGATGAAAGCGACCGGTCATAAGAACCGGCTTTTGCTGGTACTGACTCCAGGAAAAATCATCTTGGGATCCGAGTTTTCCCATTTGGCCGTAATGGAACCGGAAGCCGCGGCCTAGCTCGGCCGAAAAGGCTGTTCCTCGCTTTGACTTCCTTGAGAAGGCGTCAACAGTTGCGGCGACTGTCGTAATGTCGGCGTCCGCGATCTCTGTGTCTAGGAGCGCGACCGTGGGTTCATCGACGACACCGGCATAAGCACCTGGACGATCCCCGTATGCTACCGCATGCGTCGCTGATCGCCCGATCGGTCTGTATATATCCAAGAAAGAGTTGGAAGTTATACTGCGGATAACATCGTGCTCCTTCTGGTTTTCCTTTACAAAAGACTTTAACTGCTCTACTTCCTGCGAGACTTCGTCGACTCGATCGCGCTGATCAATCGCTCTTTCTAGCCCGTCAAGACGCTCTCTTTGAATGGCTATTTCGGATTGTAGCCGGGCAATACGAGCCTTATCGGCGGCGGAACCTCCAGGCAGCCATTGGTTGAAGACGTGCGTGATATATAAAGTGATCGGGACTGCTAACGTGGCACTCGTCACGCCTACCAACACCTCAATGACAAACGACCCCGATTGGGGAGGACGAAGGCTTACGTAAGCTTTTGACGCTGGGGCTTGGCTGATAACTTTCCCTGTCTGCAAATAGTGAGCAAGGATGCTGACTGTTCGACCTAGCCCCTCAATGGACCGACCTGCATCGTAAAGATCCAGCTCGTGCCGGGTCGCCATCCCGCCGTAGAACTCAAGACGCAGAATCCCGCTGTTCACGAAGCCGCTCGCTATTGTTTCAACCGAAGCCATTCAACGGCGTTCGTGATGAATAGCAAGGGTTGTGGAACACGATGACGACTTCGGAGGCTGCCCTAGGCCGGAGATCGCAATACCTAGCATGCACCTCCGCCATTCACCCCTCCCGCCATTCCCGCCTATATGATGATCTCCACCGGCCCTGGCCGGGGCGAGCGGATTTGAGCGATGGCGCAGGATCACCCCTTCTATAGTCCCTCGACCCACGGCTTCGTGCGGGTGGCGGCGGCGACGCCGGTCGTGGCGACGGCGGATCCGGCGGCGAATGCGCGGGCCCATGTCGAACTGATGCGGCGCGGGGCCGAGGCGGGCGTGCAGCTGCTGGTGTTTCCCGAGCTGAGCCTGTCGGCCTATGCGCTGGACGACCTGTTGATGCAGGACGCGCTCTTGGCCGAGGTCGAGCGGCGGATCGGCGAACTGGCGCACGTCGCCGACGAACTGGGCCTGGTCGCCATGTTCGGCGCGCCGGTGCGCCAGGGCGACGCCCTGTTCAACTGCGCCGTCGTGGTCGGGCCGGGCGGGGTGCTGGGCGTGGTGCCCAAGACCTATCTGCCGAACTATCGCGAATACTATGAGAAGCGCTGGTTCGCGCCGGCGGCGGCGCGGTCGGACGACACGGTCACGCTGAACGGCGAGACGGTGGACTTCGCGCCGGGCCTGGTGTTCGAGGCGGTGGACCGGGCGGGCTTCGTCTTCTCGGCCGAGATCTGCGAGGACTTCTGGGCGCCGCAGCCGCCCTCGACGCGGGCGGCGCTGGCCGGGGCGCGGATCCTGTGCAACCTGTCGGCCTCCAACATCGTGATCGGCAAGGCCGAGGAGCGCGAGCTGCTGTGCGCCAGCCAGTCGTCGCGGACCCTGTCGGCCTATGTGTTCGCCGCCTCCGGCTGGGGGGAATCGACCACCGACCTAGCCTGGGACGGCCAGGCGATGATCCACGAACTGGGCGCCAGACTGGCCGCGGGCGAGCGCTTCGCCCTGGAGCCGCACCTGACCCTCGCCGACGTGGACGTGGGCCGCATCGGGCTGGAGCGGCTGAGGAACGGCACCTTCGCGGATTGCGCGCGGGCGGAAGGCGAGGCGGCGACCGTCATTCCGTTCGAGCTGGGCGGCGACGACAGGACCGACGATCTGATCCGCCCGCTGGACCGCTTTCCCTTTGTGCCCGACGACGCGGCGCGGCTGGATCAGGACTGCTACGAGGCGTTCAACATCCAGGTCCAGGGCCTGATGCGGCGGCTGACGGCGACCAATGGCGAGCGCATCGTCATCGGTGTGTCGGGCGGGCTGGATTCGACCCAGGCGCTGCTGGTCGCGTGCCGGGCGTTCGACCGGCTGGGACTGCCGCGCGCCAACATCCTGGGCTTCACCCTGCCGGGCTATGCGACGTCGGACGGGACCAGGTCGAACGCTTGGGCCCTGATGAACGCCCTGGGCGTGACCGGCGGCGAGATCGACGTTCGCCCGGCGGCCGACCAGATGCTGAGGGACATCGGTCACGCCTATGCGATGGGCGAGCCGGTGCACGACATCACCTTCGAGAACGTGCAGGCGGGGTTGCGGACCGACTATCTGTTCCGCCTGGCTAACCAGCACCGGGCCTTTGTGCTGGGGACCGGGGACCTGTCGGAGCTGGCGCTGGGGTGGGCGACCTATGGCGTGGGCGACCACATGAGCCACTACAACGTCAACGGCGGGGTGGCGAAGACCCTGATCCGGCACCTGATCCGCTGGGTCGCAGAGCGCGAGCCGGAAGGCGGCGCCGCCGAAGTGCTGCGCGCGATCCTGGCGACCGAGATCAGCCCCGAGCTGGTCCCCGCCGACGCCGAGGGGCGCATCCAGTCGACCGAGGGGACGGTCGGGCCCTATGCGCTGAACGACTTCTTCCTGTTCTACATCAGCCGTTTCGGAATGCGGCCGTCCAAGGTCGCCTTTCTGGCGCACCAGGCCTGGAAGGACGCTGCGGCCGGCGCCTGGCCGGTCAATACGCCGGATGTCGAGAAGGTGGTCTATGACCTGGCAACCATACGGCTGTGGCTGCGCAAGTTCTTGATCCGCTTCTTCGAAACAAGCCAGTTCAAGCGCTCGGCCCTGCCTAACGGCCCCAAGGTGGTGACGGGCGGTTCGCTGTCGCCGCGCGGCGACTGGCGTGCGCCGTCGGACGCCTCGGCGCAGGTATGGTTGGACGAGCTGGACGCTAACCTGCCGGAATCGTGACTTATTTGCGGAACCCGGCGAAGCTTCCTACCTTTTAGGTCTCCCCGCCCCTCCCGTTGTTGATCAACTTCCGGCCGCGCGGGGGCCCGTGGATGCGGGCCGGCGTGACGTCGGGCGGACCGGAGGAAAAGAAGGATACGACATGCGTCTTGTGACTCTCGCCGCCCTTTCCGCCCTGACCGCCGCCGCTGCGGCCCCCGCCCTGGCCCAGGACGCCGCCGCCCCGGCCGCGACGCCCGCTCCGGCCGCCCAGGCCGCCCCTCAAGCCGCCGCGCTGCAGGGCGCGCCGACCGATCAGGAGCTCAGCCAGTTCGCCGGCGCCATGCAGCGCCTCAGCGTCATCCAGCAGCAGATTTCGGGTGGCCAGCCCACGACCGAACAGCAGGCCGAGATGGCTTCCATCGTCGAGAACTCCGGTCTTGAAGTCGAGCGCTTCAACGCCATTTCGGCCCAGGTCTCGTCCGACACGACGCTTCAGGCCCGCGCGGCCGTGGCGGGCGCCACGCCGTCGCCCACCGGCTCGGTCGGCGCCTCGGTGACCGACGCCGAAGCCGCCCAGTTCGCCACCGCCATGGCCTCGATCTCGGATCTGGCCCAGCAGCTGAACGGCGCCCAGCCCAACGCTGAACAGCAGGCGCAGATGGCCTCGGCCATCGAGGCGTCCGGCCTGGATATCGAGCGCTTCAACGCCATCTCGGGCGCCCAGGCCCAGGACGAGCACCTGCGCGCGCGCATCGCCCTGGCCGCCGCTCAGCGCGGCGAATAATCGCCTAGCCCGAGCCGATCAGCGGGCCGTCCCTAGGGGCGGCCCGCTTTTTCGTGCGAGGGTCAGGCCCGCTCGACGCACATCGCCACGCCCATGCCGCCGCCGATGCAAAGGGTCGCCAGGCCCTTCCTGGCGCCCGCGCGCTTCATCTCGTGCAGCAGGGTGGTCAGGATGCGGGCACCCGAAGCGCCGATGGGGTGGCCGATGGCGATGGCGCCGCCGTTGACGTTCACCTTGGCCGGGTCCAGGCCCAGTTCCTTGACCACGCACAGCGACTGGGCCGCAAAGGCTTCGTTGGACTCGATCAGGTCCAGGTCGGCGACGCTCCAGCCCGCCTTCTCCAGCGCCTTTTGGGATGCCGGAATCGGACCCGTGCCCATCACCGCCGGATCGACGCCGGCGGTGGCCCAGGATGCAATGCGCGCCAGGGGTTCCAGCCCGCGAGCTTTCGCCTCGTCGGCGCTCATCAGAACCAGGGCGGCGGCGCCGTCGTTCAGACCGGACGCATTGGCGGCCGTCACCGAGCCCTCCCTGGTGAAGGCGGGGCGCAGCTTCTCCATCGCCTCCAGGGTCGCGCCGTGGCGGATGTATTCGTCCTGATCGACGACGGTGTCGCCCTTCTTGCCGGCGATGGTGACGCGGGCGATCTCGTCGGCGAAGCGGCCGGCCTTCTGAGCGGCCTCGGCCTTGTTCTGCGAGGCGACCGCGAAGGCGTCCTGATCGGCGCGGCTGATCGACCATTTGTCGGCGATGTTCTCGGCCGTCTGGCCCATGTGATAGCCGTTGAAGGCGTCCCACAGGCCGTCCTTGATCATGGTGTCGATCAGGGTGACATCGCCCATCTTCTGGCCGGTCCGCAGGGCCTGGGCGTGCGGGGCCTGGCTCATGCTCTCCTGACCGCCGGCGACCACGATCTTCGCGTCGCCCAGGGCGATCTGCTGGGCCGCGATGGCCACGGCGCGCAGACCCGATCCGCAGATCTGGTTCAGGCTCCAGGCCGGGGTCTCCTTGGGGATGCCGGCGCCCATCGAGGCCTGGCGCGCAGGGCCCTGGCCGGCGGCGGCCTGAAGGACATGGCCCAGGATGACCTCATCCACGGCTTGGGGCTCGACCCCTGCGCGTTCGAGCGCCGCCTTGATGGCGACCTCGCCCAGCTTGGAGGCGGGCAGGGCGGACAGGGCGCCCAAGAACGCGCCGACGGGGGTGCGGGCGGCGGAAACGATGACGACGTCGGTCATGGCGGAGACTCCAGCAAGACGACCTGGGGAGGACGACGAATGTGCGGCTTTCATGCCGCAGCGCAGCGCGCGCGTCACCTGTCGACGCGAGGATTCACGGTTTGGGCGCCGTGTCGGCGCAGTCTGGCGGGAACGATCAGCCGAACCATTGGATTGAGGGTGTCATGCTGTCGCGACTGAAAGCCCTGGCCACCCACGTCTGTACCCCGGACGAGCTGGACATGATCGAGCACTATCAGACGCGCGGCGAGCGGCTGGCCGATCTGTGGGTCCACGTCGTCGGCCTGGTGCTGGCGGGGATCGGCGGGGTGGCGCTTGCGCTGCTGGCGGCGATCTATTCGGGGGTAGGCGCGGCCCTTTCGACGGCGATCTACGCCCTGTGCCTGGTCGCCATGCTGACGGCCTCGACGGTCTACAACCTGACCCGGCCTTGTGCGGCGCGGCCCGTGCTGCGGCGGCTGGACGAGGCGGCCATCTTCCTGATGATCGCCGGCAGCTACACCCCCTTCACGACCCAGAGGTTCGAGGGCGCCTGGTCGATCGGCTTCACGCTTCTGGTCTGGGCCATCGCCTTCGCCGGGGTGGGGGCCAAGATGTTCGCGCCGCGCATCTCCGACGCCTTCTGGAGCGGCGTCTATGTGCTGTTCGGCTGGCTGGCGGTGGTCGCCCTGAAGCCGATGATGGATACCGTCCATCCGCTGGCGCTTGGCCTGCTTGTGACGGGCGGCCTTATCTACACCGCCGGGGTCTTCGTCTTCATCAGCCCCAAGGTGAAGTTCCGCCGCGCGATCTGGCATGGGTTCGTCGTGGCGGGGGCCGGCGCCCATTGGGCGGCTGTGCTGGTCGGCGTCGTCCTGGCTCCCGGATTGGCCAGTTGACCGGCCGGGCTGGCGCAATGCGCCAAGCCAGTCGATAGTGCCGCCTTGCAACAGAACGCGGGAACAAGCGTGGCGAACAAAAAAGCCCAGGGCGGAGCCGACGATCCGATCGTCATCAAGAAGTATGCGAACCGCAGGCTCTACAACACCGCGACGTCGGCCTATGTGACGCTGGAGGACCTGGCGCAGATGGTGCGCGAGGGCGTCGAGTTCGTGGTCTTCGACGCCAAGACCAATGAGGAGCTGACCCGTCAGATCCTGACCCAGATCATCTTCGAGGAAGAGAGCCGCGGCGAGGCGCTTCTGCCGGTGCAGTTCCTGCGCCAGCTGATCGGCTTCTACGGCGGTCAGATGCAGTCGGTGCTGCCGTCGTATCTGGAGATGTCGCTGGACTCCTTCACCCGCCAGCAGGAGCAGCTGCGCGGCCAGTTCACCCGCGCCTTCGGATCGACGCCGGGCGCAGGCCTGATGGAAGAGGCGGTCAAGCAGAACATGGCCATGTTCGAGCGCGCCATGCGGATGTTCCCCGGCTTTGCCGCCGGCATGCCTGGGACCGCCAAAACCGAGGCGCAGGCCAGGGCGTACGAAGACGCCGCGCCGGATCCGCTGGCGGAAATGCGCCGCCAGATGGACGAGATGCGCGCCCAGATCGACCGCCTGGCGACGGACGGGAAGAAATGAGCGACGACCGCGTCGACGACGATCGGCGCAAGACGCCGCGTCGGCGCGGAGAGCGCCGGGCGGGATCGAGCTCGCGCGCCCTGGTCCCGGCCGGCGAGGTGGTGGATCACGCCGCCCCCCCGGCAAAGCCTGCCGCCCCCGAGGACCCCGCCTTTATCGCCCAAATGCTGGCCCAGGGTCAGATCAAGCGCGGCCTGAAGGGCGGCCCGCCCGTGCTGAGCGCCGCGCGCGCGGCCTATCTGGGCGCGGAATACGCCGTTCGTGACCGTCGTCCGCCCAAAGGCAAGACCGCCGTCACCGACGTCTGAACTGGCCCGAGGCTTGCTTGACAGGCTCGAACGTTTCGGAGCCCGCCATGTCTCTTATCGCCCGCCTGCTCGATGTGACTGTCGTGTCGCTGATCTTCCTGGCGTTCGGCTAGGGGCGAAGACCTAGCCCATGTCGAAGTCGCGCCTTGCGGCGATGATGGTGACGATGAAGCCGGCCAGGACGTCCAGCATCACCATGGTCAGGATCAGGAAGAAGACCGAGGTGGCGAAGCCGCGCAGCAGCAGGAACTCCACCAGGCAGACCACGAACAGGATCATCGACAGGGCGTGATTGACGATCGCCGTGCGCTGGCTGGATGTGGACTTCAACAGTTCGAAGAAGAGCAGACCCAGCGACAGGAACAGGATCAGGTCGCCAACCGTCACGCTCCATTGCGCGCCCGAGGTCATGGCCAGGCTGAACAGCACCTCGCCCAGCACGCCTTCGGGCCCGGTGACCACGCCATAGGCGTCGACGCCGCCGCCACCGCCAAACAGCACCACCAGGTTGTAGATGACCACCGGGATGGCCAGCAGCGGCAGGGCGACCAGCATGGACTCGCCGCGCGCCGGCCGGATCGGTCCGCCGCGCCCGCTCACAGCTCGGTCACCGCGCCGGCCCGCCGCGAGCGGGTCTTGAGCCACATCACGCCCAGCAGGTCGGTCAGCGAGGCCATCAGCCGCCCCCAGTTGGTGTATTTCGACCGACCCGATTCCCGATGTCGGTGGTCGACGTCGAGGTATCGGTTCTCATAGCCTTCGCGGATCACCAAGGCCGGCAGATAGCGGTGGACGTGGTCGAAGTAGGGCAGGCGCAGGAAGACGTCGCGCCGGAAGGCCTTGAGCCCGCAGCCGGTGTCGTCGGCGTCGTCGCGCAGCAGGCGCTTGCGGATGCGGTTGGCCCAGCGCGAGGCGAAGCGTTTGGCCTCGCTGTCCTGACGCTTGGCGCGCCGGCCGCCGACCAGGGCCACGATGGGCGGCGCCGCGATCAGCGCGTCGGCCAGGCGCGGCGCGTCGGCGGGCGGGTTCTGACCGTCGCCGTCCAGAGTCACCACGATCGGCGCGCGCGCCGCCAGGACGCCGGTGCGCACGGCCCGACTCTGGCCCGCATTCTGGCCATGGCTGAGCACGCGCAGCGCAGGCAGTTCGGCCATTAGGGCCCGCAGCTCGGCCAGGGTGCCGTCGCGGCTGGCGTCGTCGACGAAGATCATCTCGTAGGACCGGCCGGCGAAGGCCTGGGCGATCTCGCGCGCCAGCGGCCCGGCCGCACCCTCTTCATCATGGACGGGCACGACGACGGAGATGTCGGGCGTGGCGGCGGCGCTGTTCATGATCTCTGTCTAGCGCGGCCATTCGGGCCTGCGAAGCCGGATTAGACCTCGCGCGCCAATCGCCTTAAGCCAGAACCACGCTGTTCCGGAGTTCCCCATGCTGATCCACCTGTCGTCCTGGCCTGAAATCGACGCCGCCCTGAAGAGTGGTCACGCCCTGTCCAAGACCGTCATCGTGCCGATCGGCTCCAACGAACAGCATGGTCCGACGGGTCTGTTGGGCACCGACTGGCTGTGCCCCGAGATCATCGCCCATGCCGCCGAGACGGGCGAAGAAGCGCTGATCGTGGCCCCCACCTTCAACATCGGCATGGCCCAGCACCATCTGGCCTTTCCCGGCACCATCACCCTGCGCCCCTCGACCTTCATGGCCGCCATCGGCGACTGGGTCGCCAGCCTGACGCGGCACGGGTTCGAGCGGATCTATTTCCTGAACGGCCACGGCGGCAATGTCGCCACCATCGAGGCCGCCTTCGCCGAGATTTACGCCGAATGGTCCTACGCCGAGGATCGCGCCGACTTCGCTCTTAAGCTGCGCAACTGGTGGGATCTGGCCGGCGTCACCGGCCTGTGCAACTCCATGTTCCCGACTGGGCACGGCATGCACGCCACCCCCTCCGAGATCGCGGTGACCCAGGCGGCCTATCCGGATCGGATCAAGACGGCGGACTATGAGCCCCGGATCGCCCCCGTCGGCCCGATCCGCGACGCGCTGGACTATCGCGCGCGCTTCCCGGACGGCCGCATCGGCTCCGACCCGGCCCAGGCCAGTCCGGAGAAGGGCCAGCGCATTATCGACGCCGCCGTCCCCGCCCTTCTGAGGGACGTGGCCGATTTCGCCGCCGAGGTCTTGCCGGGGACATGAAGAAGGCCCACGGCTCGGCGATGACAAAACTTGAACAGGCCGCCCGGCGCGGACGACGCATCGCCAATGACGCGAGGCACGCGTCCGAGGCGCTGGTCGCAGGCGGCGAACTGCTCCAGGCCTCGCAGGAAGTCATCGCCGCCCGGATGGAGATCCTGGCCGCCGGCCTGGCCGATCCGACCAAGGCGGACCTGGCCGAAATGGCCCTGATGAGTTCGGAAAAGGTCGAGGCCCTGTCGGCCTCTGCTTCGGCGCTCGGCGCGCGCATGGGCGGCGTTGGCCAGCGGCTGGCGCGCGACACGGCGCGCGAGGCCAGCCTGGCCGGACAGGCCGTCTCGGCACTGGCCGGCGCGGCCTCGCCCCAGGCCTTCGCCAACATCCAGATGAACTACGCGTTCGGCTGGTGGGACCGCGCGGCGCGCAGCCTGACGGCGCTGAACGGCGAAATGATCCGCGCCCAGGCCGAAGCGATGAAGCCCCTGCACGACGCCGCCACCGCTAATGCGAGACGGCTGAAGCGCTAGGCCGTCCGGATGATCCCGCCCTCGGCCTTCACGGGCCAGGGGGTGAGGCGGCCGCCGGCGCAGGGGCCGCCCAGGCATTCGCCGGTCAGCGGTTCGAACACTGCGCCGTGCCAGCTGCACAGGATGGTCGAGCCGTCGGGCGTCAGATAGCGGTCCAGCTCGACCGCGATGGGAAATCCGGCGTGCGGGCAGCGGTCGACCCAGCCCGCCACCTGGCCGGCCTTGCGCACCACAAACCCGTGAAAGAAGGCCTCGCCGATCTGCAGCACGAAGCCGCGCGCGCCGGGCTCGGCGATGTCGGTCTCGGCGCACAGGGCGACCCCGGGCGGGGTCTTCCAGACGCGCGGGCGGGCGGCGGGCGCGGCGTCCGTCAAATCCGCTCCGCCTTCAGCGGGCGCGACAGCAGGTTGTCGATCAGCTCGTCCACGGTGGTCTCGCCGTTCAGCAGCGCGGCGACGCCCTCGCAGATGGGCGTGTCGACGCCCAGACGGGCGGACAGTTCCCGCACGGCCGGCGCGCTCTCATAACCCTCGGCCACCGACCGCTTGCCGGCCAGGGCCTCCTGAACGCTCTGACCCTGGCCGAGCGCCAGCCCCAGGCTCATGTTGCGCGACTGGGGGCTGGAGCAGGTCAGCACCAGGTCGCCCAGGCCGCACAGGCCGGCCACGGTCTCGGCCTGGCCGCCCAGGGCCACGCCGACGCGGGTCATTTCGGCGAAGCCGCGGGTGATGATGGCGGCATGGGCGCTGCGGCCCAGGCCCCGGCCCTCGCTGAGGCCGCAGGCGATGGCCAGCACGTTCTTGATCGCCCCGCCGACCTCGGCGCCGATCAGGTCGCCGGCCAGATAGGGCCGGAAGCCGGGCCCCGACAGGGTCCACATCAGCTCTTCGCCCAGGGCGGCGTCCTTGCAGGCCAGGGTGACGGCGGCGGGCAGGCCGCGCGCGACCTCTCCGGCGAAGCTGGGACCCGACAGCACCGCCGGCGCGGCCTCTGGCAGGGTTTCGGCCAGCACGTCGGTCATCAGCTTCAGCGAGCCGCGCTCCACGCCCTTGGAGCACAGGATGATCGGCAGGCCGGCGCGCGCATGGGGTTTGAAGGCCGAAAGCGTGGCGCGCATGTGCTGGGCCGGCGGCACGGCCAGGATCAGGTCGCAGTCCGCCAGATCGGTCAGGTCGCTGGTCACGGCGATGCGCTCGTCCAGCGTCACGCCCGGCAGGAAGGCCTCGTTGACGCGGCGCGCGCTGATGCTTTCGACCACCTCAGCCTCGCGCGCCTGCAGCGTGACCGAAAGGCCCGCCCGCGCCGCGACCTGCGCCAGGGCCGTGCCCCAGGCGCCCGCGCCGATCACACCCGCCTTGTGAAACTCCATGGATCCCCCGGTCACGCCTTGGCGCCCTTGCGGCCCGCCTTCAGGTGCACAGGATCGGATATGGCGCGCGCCTCGTCCAGCGGCCATCGCGGCCGGGCCGCCACGTCGATGTCTGACACCAGCCCCTTCTCCAGCCGCTCGGCCCCCGCCAGGGCGATCATGGCGGCGTTGTCGGTGCAGTAGGCCAGCGGCGGCGCTAGGAAGTCGAAGCCGTGCCGCGTCGCCGCCTCGGTCAGCCGCGACCGCACCGTGCGGTTGGCCGCCACGCCGCCCGCCACGATGAAAAGGCGGTGGTCGTGCGTTTCCGCATAGGCCTGCATCGCCCGCTCGGTGCGTTCGGTCAGCTGGCGCGCGATGGCGTTCTGAACCGCATCGGCCAGATCGGCGCGGTCCTGCTCGGTCTCGCAGGTTTCCGCCAGGCGCGACGCCGCGGTCTTGAGCCCCGAAAAGGAGAAGTCGCAGTCCTTGCGGCCCAAGAGCGCGCGCGGCAGGTCGAAGCGCGAGCCGTCTCCGCTCGCGGCCAGCCGCTCCAGCGCCGGGCCGCCCGGATAGCCCAGGCCCATGGCCTTGGCGATCTTGTCGAAGGCCTCGCCGGCGGCGTCGTCGATGGTGGTGCCCAGGCGCGTCATGTCGCCGATGCCGCGCACCTCCAGCAGCTGGCAATGGCCGCCCGACACCAGCAGCAGCAGGAAAGGATAGCGCGTCTGGGCCCCCAGCCGCGCCGACACCGCATGGCCTTCCAGGTGGTTGACGGCGATCAGCGGCAGGCCGCGCGCCAGGGCCGCCGCCTTGCCGTAGCTCAGCCCCACCATGACCCCGCCGACCAGTCCCGGCCCGGCGGTGGCGGCCACGCCATCCAGGGCGCGCCAGTCGACGCCGGCCTCGGCCATCGCACGGCGCGCGACGCCGTCGATCATCTCGACATGGCTGCGAGCCGCGATCTCGGGCACCACGCCGCCATAGGCCGCATGGTCGTCGATCTGGCTGTGAACCACGCTGGACAGCACCTCGGCGCCCGCGTCCGACAGCCGCACCACCGAGGCGGCGGTCTCGTCGCAGCTGGTCTCAAGACCCAGGACGGTCAGGGACGGCGGGCGTGCGTCGGTTGCCGCCGCCGCCGTGCTGCTATAGTCCGCGCGGTCTGTCATCGGCCGCAGGTAGCGGCCCCGTCCCGCCGCCGCAAGTCGAGGCCGCTTCGCCGTCATGTCCGCTCTCGTCCGTATCGGCACCCGCCGCTCGCGCCTGGCGCTGGCTCAGTCCGGCATGATGCAGCGCGCCATCGGCGTCGCGCTGGGCGTCGCTCCGGCCGATCTGGACACCGCCGTGCCCTTGGTCGAGATCGTCACCACCGGCGACCGCATCCAGGACCGCCGCCTGCTCGAGGTCGGGGGCAAGGCGCTGTTCACCAAGGAGATTGAGGAGGCCCTGCTGGACGGCCGCGTCGATGTCGCCGTCCATTCCATGAAGGACGTGCCCGCCGACCAGCCCGAAGGCCTGTGCATCGCCGCCGTGCCCGAACGCGAGGACGCGCGCGACGCCTTCATCAGCGAAGCCTGGGCGACCTTCGACGATCTGCCCGCCGATGCGCGCCTGGGCACCGCCAGCCTGCGCCGCCAGGCCCAGGCCCTGGCCGCGCGCCCCGACCTGAAGATCGAAATGCTGCGCGGCAATGTCGATACGCGGCTGCGGCGTCTGGCCGACGGCGACTTCGACGCCATCCTGCTGGCCGTGTCGGGCCTGAACCGCCTGGGCCGACCCGAGGTGATCGGCGAGCGCCTGTCGCTGGATCGGTTCCTGCCGGCTCCGGGCCAGGGCGCGCTGGCGCTGCAGACCCGCGCCGAGGACCTCAACGCCGCATGGGTCGACGCCCTGAACCACGCCGAGACCGCCCTGTGCATCGCCGCCGAGCGCGGCGCCATGCGCGCACTGGAGGGCTCGTGCCGCACCGCCGTCGGCGCCCACGCCGCCGTCATGGACGGCCGCCTGCGCCTGACCACGGAAATGCTCAGCCCCGACGGCTCGGCCCGCTGGCGTCGGTCCGGCGAGATCCAGGCCGAGGCCGGCGAGGACGCCGCGCGCGAGCTGGGCGAACGTCTGGGCGCCGAGGTGCACGACGCGGCCGGCGACCAGAGGATCGCGCTCTGACGCCGATCCGCCGCGTCTGGATCACGCGCGCCTCGCCCGGCGCCGAGCGAACCGCCGACCGCCTGGCCGCTCTGGGCTTCCAGCCTGTGGTCGCGCCCCTTCTGGCCATAGAGCCGATCCCTCAGCCCGCGCCCGATCTGGGCGCTGTCCAGACGCTGGTCTTCACCAGCCGGAACGGCGTCGCCGCCTTCGCGGCCCTCAGCGAGCGCCGCGACCGTCCCGTCCTGACCGTCGGCGACGCCACCGCGGACGCCGCGCGCGATGCGGGCTTTCAGGACGTGACCTCGGCGTCGGGCGCGCTGGACGACCTCGCCGCCCTCATCCGCAGAAGGCCGGACGCTGGCCCCGTCCTGGCCTGCCTGGCCGAGACGCCCGCAGGCGACCTGGCCGCCCGGGTCGGGGGCGGGATCGAAATCCGCGCCCTGGCCGTCTATCGCGCCGTCGCCACGTCGGCCACGCCGCCCGAGGCCTTCGACGCCGTGCTGATCCATTCGCCCCGCGCGGCGATGGAACTGGCTCGGCGTTTGTCGCCCGCCGCGGCGCGCTTACGCCTCGCCGTCGCCATCTCGCCCGCCGCCGCCGCCCCGCTCGCGCCCCTGCCGTTCGCCGCCGTGCGCGTCGCCGCCCACCCCGACGAAGCCGCCCTCATCTCGGCGCTTGGCAATCCCGACGCGCGCGTATAAAGAGCCCACCTTCGCTCGGCCCTGCGCCGACGACCGGAGCCGCTTTAGCTCAGCTGGTAGAGCATCGCATTCGTAATGCGGGGGTCAGGTGTTCGAGTCACCTAAGCGGCACCACCTTTCCAGAGCAGATTGGCTTTGACGCCGGGTCGGGATTGACCGGAGGCGCGTCTGCCTAGGAGCTGCGTGGCCGCTGGGTCATTCCACTGCGCCGTGCCTTGACTCTCTGGGGGCGGCGGTGCGCATATAGAACAAATGAAGAACATATGGAGTTCAGCTTCGGCGGCAGGGTCTCTCTCCTCGGTGGTGAATCGCAGGACCAATGGAGTTCGGACCGGGAATCAGACTGCAGAGGTTCTGGTCCTGACGACCCCTCCAGGAGTGCATGAATTCTATGCCGAAAGTTCCGCCGACGCCGTAACCGTGAACGGTTTCGGCCTGGGTATGGCGCTGTCGCTGACGGCAGGTCGAGATTTGGTGTGGGCTGTCCACGATCGGGGCGGTGGAGAAAGCGGGCGGCCATATGGCGTGGGGCTGCATGAGATGGGTCTTTCGCCCGATGAAGTTCTGATGGTTCGCGCGCGCGACATCCGCACGCTTTTGGGGATTGGCGAAGACGCCTTGCGGACGCGCGGGGTCGGGACGGTGCTTCTCAGCGCGTGGGGAGAAGATCGGACACTGAGCCTGACGGCCAGTCGACGGCTGTCGCTGGCGGCTCGAAATGGAGGCAAGCGGCTGTTTCTGGCTCGGGCAGGAGCTGCGCCGCAGCCCAGCGCGGCTGAAAGCCGATGGTCTGTGCGCTCCGCCGCCTCGACGCCGCTGGCTGGCGGAGCGCCTGGCCGACCGGCTTTTTCCGCCACCTTGCTGCGAAACCGCGCAGGAGCGGCGACTGGAACCTGCATCATGGAGTGGGACCGTGCAGAACGGTCATTTGTCGAACGGGCGGCGCTATCTGGCGGTGTGGTTTCCCTGGCTGCCAACCGACAGGCTAAGACGGCAGGAGTCCGGCGTCACGCCTGACGCTACGCCCTTGATCATGACGGAAAAGGTCAAGGGCGGACTGCGGCTCAGCGCCGTCGATCCCGAGGCGGCGCGCCAAGGCCTGAGCCCTGGCTTGACCTTGGCCGATGCGCGGGCGCGAGCGCCTGTAGTGCGCGTGCTCAGGGCGCAGCCTGAAGCGGACGAAGCCCTGCTGATGCGGGTGTTGGACGATTTCGACCGCTTTTCGCCCTTGATCGCGCTGGATCCACCGCATGGTCTGATGATGGATGTGACCGGCTGCGCCCATTTGTTCGGGGGCGAGGCGAAGCTGATCCGGGCCGTCCAGACGCGCTCGGAACGGCTGGCCCTGCAAAGTCGGCTCGCACTGGCCTCCACCCCCCAGGCCGCGCGTGCGCTCAGTCGATACGGGCCGGGCGGGATCTTCAGGCCGGAGGTTGAGCGCGCGGCCGTTCGCCGTCTGCCCGTCGCCGCCCTGGAGCTTGAAGAGCGTGAGGAACAGGCCTTGCGCCGCACCGGGCTGAAACGGCTGGACGACTTGGATGATCGACCGCGTGCGCCTCTGGCGGCCCGGTTCGGCGTCGATTTTCCCGCGCGCCTGGCGCGTGTGCTGGGCGATGAGGACATCCGCATCACGCCGCACCGGGCCGCGCCTGCCATTGCAGCTGACCGCGTCTTCTTCGAGCCCATCTCGGCTGACGAAGATGTTCTGCATGTCCTATCTGACCTGCTGAAGGAGACCATGGCGCGTCTGGAGGCGGAGACTCTGGGCGCGCGCGCATTCCAGACCAGCTTTTATCGCGTAGACGGCGGTGTGCGGCGCATTGGGCTTCGCCTGGGGCGCGTCACCCGCGACTCCGCGTCGGTGCTACGCCTGTTCGGCGAGCGGCTGGCGGCCCTGGAGACGCCGTTGGATCCCGGTTTCGGTTTCGACCAGATGCGGCTGGCGGCGCTGGCGGTCGAAAGGCTGGCTCCGGTGCAGGTTGGACTTGAAGGAGACGCCGATGCGAACGGCGACCTGGACGGGCTCATCGACCGCCTGGTCGCGCGATTGGGGCCAGAGGCCGTGCTGCGTTTTCAGCCTCAGGGCTCGCACATTCCCGAACGCGCGGCGCGATGGATCGCAAATGGTGTCGATTCTGGCCTTGCAGAACATTGTCCCGCGCGCGATCCCGACGATCCGCCCATGCGGCCGCTGCATCTGTTCAGCCCGCCCCAGCCGGTCGAGACCTTGGCTGAGGCGCCGGACGGCCATCCCTTCCGCTTCCGCTGGCGTCGGGTGATGCACAATGTCGTGCGCGCCGAAGGCCCTGAGCGGATCGCCGGTGAATGGTGGCGTGCGCCGGACCAGCGCACGCGAGACTACTATCGGGTCGAGGACACGGACGGCCGCCGCTTCTGGCTGTTTCGTCAGGGACTGTATGGGGGCGATGAACCGCCGCGCTGGTTCATTCACGGCCTGTTCGCATGATCCAGCCAGACCCGCAGGGCGATTACGCCGAGCTGGCCGTGACCAGCAACTTCTCGTTTCTGCGCGGCGCCTCGTCGCCCAAGCAGTTGGTGGCGACGGCCGTCTTGCGCGGGCACGCGGGCATGGGCCTTGCGGACCGCAACACCGTCGCCGGCGTGGTCCGGGCCTGGAGCGCGCTCAAGGCCCTGCGTCAGCACGGGCTGTTGCCGCCCGATATGCGGCGCGAGGGCTCGGGGCCCGGCGAAATGGCGGCGGATCAGGATCACACCATCGACCCGGCCCTGTCGGACGAAGTGAAGCGCCGGGCCCAGACCTTCAAGCTGATCCTTGGCGCACGCCTGGTCTTCAACGACGGGACTCCGGATATCCTGGCCTATCCCGAGACACGCGCCGGCTGGGGCCGGCTGACGCGTCTGCTGACGCTGGGCAATCGCCGCGCGAAGAAGGGCGCGTGCGAGATCGGCCTCGGCGACCTGCTGGCGGCGCCCGAGGACATGCTGCTGATCGTCATGCCGCCGGATCGGCTGGCGGGCTTTGAAGGGGTCCTGGCGCGCGTGGCTGAAGGTGCGCCGGGCGCGGTCTGGCTGGGCGCGGCCATGCTTCGACGCGGCGACGACCGTCGCCGGCTGGCGCGATTGCAGACGATGGCTCAGGGGGCGAGCGTCCCCCTGCTGGCCGTCAACGACGTGCTCTACCACGACCCGATGCAGCGCGATCTTCAGGACGTTCTGACCTGCATTCGCGAGGGCACGACCATCGAGGCCGCGGGGCGGCGCCTTCTGGCCAACGCCGAACGCCATCCCAAGCCGGTGGCCGAGATGAAGCGCCTGTTTCAGGCGGCGCCGGAAGCCCTGGTCGAAACCCTGGACGTCCTGACGCGGGTGGCCTTCGACCTGAAGCATCTGGCCTATCAATACCCCGAGGAGCCCATTCCCCCGGGGTGGGGGCCGCAGGCCTGGCTGGAGCATCTGACCTGGCGCCACGCCGAGGAGAAATATTCGGGCGATATTCCGCCCCGGCTGGCGGGTCTGCTGAAGAAGGAGCTGGCCTTCATCGCCCGCAAGACGATCGCCCCCTATTTCCTGACCATCTACGACATCGTGCGGGTGGCGCGCGACAAGCGCATCCTTTGTCAGGGACGGGGCTCGGCCGCCAATTCGGCCGTGTGCTACATTCTGGGCATCACCTCGGTGGATCCGGCGGAGAGCGAGCTGCTGTTCGAGCGCTTCCTGTCGGAGGACCGCGACGAGCCTCCCGATATCGACGTCGATTTCGAGCACGAGCGGCGCGAAGAGATCATTCAGCACATCTATGACCGCTATGGCCGCCATCGGGCCGGGATCGCCTCGACCGTCATCCACTTCCGCCCCCGAAGCGCCATCCGCGAGGTCGGCAAGGTGCTGGGTCTGACAGAGGACGTGACCGCGCGCCTGGCCGGCAGCCACTGGGGGCACTGGGGGGCCGAGATCGCCGAACGCCATGTCGAACAGGCCGGGCTCGACGCCGCCAATCCCATGATCGCCCAGGCCGTGGGCATGGCGACGCGGCTGCTGAACTTTCCGCGCCATCTCAGCCAGCACGTCGGCGGCTTCGTCCTGACCCAGGATCGACTGGACGAAATGGTCCCCATCCACAACGCGGCCATGCCCAACCGCACCTTCATCGAATGGGACAAGGACGACATCGACGAGCTGCGCCTGATGAAGGTCGACATCCTGGCGCTGGGCATGTTGACCTGCATTCGAAAGGCCTTTGACCTGATGCAGGCGCATCAGGGCGTGGAACAGGACCTGCCGGGCATCCCTCAGGACGACCCCGAGGTCTACGACATGCTGTGCCGGGGCCAGTCGATCGGCGTCTTCCAGGTCGAGAGCCGGGCCCAGATCAACATGCTGCCGCGCCTGAAACCACGCAGGCTCTATGACCTGGTGATCCAGGTCGCCATCGTGCGGCCGGGGCCGATCCAGGGGGACATGGTTCACCCCTATCTTCGTCGTCGCAACGGCCAGGAAAAGGTCGACCTGTCCGGCCCTTCGCCCGAACATGGTCCCCCCGACGAGCTGGAGCGGGTGCTGCACAAGACGCTGGGCGTGCCCCTGTTCCAGGAGCAGGCCATGCGGGTCGCCATGGTCGCGGCCGAGTTCACCGACGCCGAGGCCAATGGTCTGCGCAAGGCCATGGGCACCTTCAGGGGCGACGGGACGCTGCACACCTATGAGAACCGGATGGTCGGGCGGATGATCGCCCGCGGCTACGATCCCGCCTTCGCGCAGCGCTGTTTCGATCAGATCAAGGGCTTCGGCTCCTATGGCTTTCCCGAAAGCCACGCCGCGTCATTCGCTCAGCTGGTCTATGTGTCGTCCTGGATCAAGCGACATCACCCCGCCGCCTTCGCCTGCGCCCTGCTGAACAGCCAGCCCATGGGCTTCTACGCCCCGGCGCAGATCGTGCGCGAAGCCCATGAGGTCGGCGGGGTCGAGATCCGGCAGATCGATGTGGCGCACAGCGGCTGGGACAACGGGCTGGAGCCCACAGGAGGCGAGCCAGCCCTGCGTCTGGGTCTGCGCCAGATCGACGGTTTCCGAGAGGCCTGGGCGAGGGCGCTTTCAGAAGCGCGGGCCGAAGCGGCTTTCGCCGATGTCGAGACTCTGGCCCGGCGGGCTCGCCTGCCGGCGGCGGCGATGCGCAAGCTGGCCGACGCCGACGCCTTTCGCTCCATGGGTCTGGACCGCCGCGAGGCGCTGTGGGCGGCAAGGCGGTTGCCCGACGACGATCCCTTGCCTCTGTTCGCCGCCGCTCAGGCGCGAGAGCGGGGCGCTCGTGAACTGGGCGCCGAGCCGGACGCTCGGCTGCCGGTCATGCCCCTGGGCGAGCACGTGGCGGCCGACTACCAGACGACCCGCCTGTCGCTGAAGGCCCACCCCATGCACATCCTGCGTCCAATCTTCGACGCTGAAGGCGTATCGACCTGTCAGGCTGCCGAGTCCCGGCGCGGAGGGACTGTCGTGCGGGTGGCCGGCGTGGTGCTGATCCGCCAGCGGCCAGGCAACGGCAACGCCATCTTCGTCACCCTCGAGGACGAGACCGGCGTCACCAACATCGTGCTGTGGGCGCGCCTGTTCGAGCAGTTCCGCCGCGAAGTCATGGCCGCGCGGCTGATGCTGGTCGAGGGCGTGGTCGAAAAGAGCGCGGAAGGCGTGGCCCACATCATGGCGCGGCGTGTCATCGACCGCTCGGCCGAACTTGAGCGGCTGTCGGAGGACCACCAGACCACCGTTCAACTGGCCCGCGCCGACGTGGTCGCTCATCCGCAGCCGCCTCGCCACCCGACGCATCGCCATCCCCGCGACGTGCGCATTCTGCCTGGATCGCGGGATTTCCACTAAGCACCTGGCCACGGCTCAAGCCCTGACCGCCGGATCAGCTCCACCGCCACGCCTATCTCGAGACCTCCTTCTGTAATAAGGTCGCGGAGGGGAAGACGGTCGGTCAATGCTTTCAGAGTGTTAAGCTCTGCCGACCTTGCTTTGGGGGGCCAGCGCCTTGAATGATCCAGATGCCGTGACTGGGTGTGAGCTGATGCTCGCGGGGGTCAACGTCCTGCTTATCGAGGACGATATTTCGCTGCTGCGGGCGATCGGGGGCGGCTTGATCCGGATGGGGGCGGAGGTGGCGACGGCAATGGACGGCCAGGCCGGGCTCGAGGCGTTCATGCGGTCGCGGCCCGACATCGTCGTCACCGACATCGTGATGCCCGAGCGCGAGGGCGTGGAGACCATCATGGCCATGAAGGCGGTCAGCCCTGACACGCCGATACTGGCTATTTCGGGCGGCGGGCGCGTGGGCTCGGACGAATTCCTGGCGCTCGCCATTCGCCTGGGGGCCGACGACGCCCTGGCCAAGCCGTTCAGAACGGCGGACCTGGTTGCGCGGATGCGGAGACTTCTGACGGCAGGCTCTTGAAGGGCTTCACTCGGCGGTAAGGTCGAAAACCTAGGGTCGGCGGACGTGCTTCAGGAAGACGATCTGCATAGATGAACGCCGTGACCGCCATATCCACCTCGGTTGCGGACCTGTTGCAGCAGGCTGGCGCAGCGATCGCGGCCGAGCAGGGACTGGTTCACATCGTAAGCGTGGCGGCCATTCGCGAGGTGGTCGGCGACCGCTGGCCCAAGCATGAGCCCCTGATCGAGGATTTCGTCGTCCGCAGCTTCAAGCGGGGCGCGCGCGAGGACGACTTCATCGTTCGGGTGAACGAGGCGGACTTCATCCTGATCCAGCCGGGCCGGGAGCCGATGGCGGCGCTCAGCCGAGCCTCTTTGCTGATGCGCGAAACGCTGAATTACTTTCTCGGTGCCGTGAAGGCCGAGCATATCGACATCGCGGTCGTCGACGGGCTCAGCGGAGGCGTGCAGGCCACAAAGGTGACGGAAGAACAGTTGCGTGAGGCCGGACGGGGCAAGGTTGATCTGACGCAGAGCGAGGACGGATCGCCGCCGTGGGAACAGTTCGGCGTGGTCCGCGAACCGCGCAAGATGGTGACCATCCGGCGCTCTGACGGGACCGACCTGAAGGGTGTCTTCTTCCTCGATCCGATCTGGAACGTGGCGCGAAAGGGGGTGGTGTCCTTTTCGATCGGAACGGTGGCGGTTCAGGCTGGAGACAACGGCGAGTTCAATCCGATCGAGCCGCGCGACATGACCACGCGGTGCCATGCGGCCCTGGCGCTGCGCCGGGTCCAGTTCCTGCGAGAACTCGCTGCGCGCAACGTCGCCGAGGGCGGCGTCAGGGTCGCGATCCACCTGCCGATTTCCTACGACGCCATGGCGCATTCCTCCACGCGCGGCGTGATCCTGTCGGAGCTGAAGCGGCTGAGCGCCGACGAGTTGAAGGGCCGGACCTTCATCGAACTGACGGAAGTCCCGCCCGCCTTGCCCCATGTCCGCCTGGCGGAACTGATCGCGCAGATCAAACCCTTCGTGCGCGCGGTATTCGTCAGGCTGGAACCTGAGCCTGGGGACTTTCGCCGTTGGGCGCGGTGCGGGGCGGTCGGGTTGATCCTGCCGGCCGAGCCGCAATGTCCCGAGCGAGCCCAGATGGCGCGGCTCGACGCCTTCATCCGCCAGTGCGCCGACATCGGCATGGTGCCGGCCTTTTATTGCGTCAACAGCCGCAGTCTGGCGATCGGCGCCTGGGCGTCCGGCGTGACGCTGATGGCGGGCGACTTCATCGGCGAGCGCTACGGCGACGGTGTGGAGGCGCGTCGGTTCTCGGCCGAGGACCTCTATCAGACCGCTTGAACGCTAGAGACGGGCGATCAGGCGTCCGGCGCGCTCGATTTCGTCGATGGTTGCTTCAAGGGTGGCCTGTATCGCGGGTTCGTGCGCCGTACGGTCCAAGGCATCCTCGATCAGACAGATGGCGCGGGCCAGAGCGTTCTGGGCGCTGTGGCGCTCAAGGCCCTCGTCAACCTGTTTCGCGCCCAGCCCAGGGGAAGATGTCGACGGCGAAGCGGGGTCGGCAGGGGGCACGCGAACTCCTTGAACTCAGCCCACCCTTAACGACACAGATAAATCATTCGTTGCCGAGCGCATTCCTGACCGCGGTCGCCAGGTCGGCGCGCCGGTAGGGTTTCTGCAGAAGGCTCACCCCGCGATCCAGCCGGCCCTGATGAACGATGGCGTTCTCGGTGTAGCCCGAGGTGTAGAGCACCCGCAGCCCCGGCTGAGCCAGTCGCGCGGCCTCGGCCAGCTGTCGCCCGTTCATGCCGCCAGGCATGACCACATCGGTGAACAATAGGTCGAACGACCGGGCCTGGATCCTGTTGAGCGCCTCCGCGCCGCTGTCGGCTTCCTCGACCTGATAGCCGAGACGGGTCAGCTGACGCACGACATGGCTGCGCACCAGGGCGTCGTCCTCGACAACCAGGATGTGCTCCGAACCCCCGGCCGCGTCATTCGTGGCGTCAGTCTCGGTCGTCGGCTCGGACGAGGGCGCGCATGGCAGATACAGGTTCACCGTCGTGCCCTGGTCGATCTCGGAATAGATCTTCACATGGCCGTTCGATTGCTTGAGGAAGCCATACACCATGCTCAGGCCCAGGCCGCTGCCTTCGGCCTGGGGGCGGGTGCTGAAGAAGGGCTCAAAGGCGCGCTCCAGCACAGCGGCCGACATTCCGCAGCCGTCATCGGTGACCGCCAGACGCACGTAGGGACCCGGGACCACGTCGTCGTTCCAGTGCACATAGTCGCGATCCAGAACGACTTGCTCGGCCTCCAGGGTCAGGTGACCGCCCTGAGGCATGGCGTGCCGCGCGTTCAGGCAGAGATTGAGCAGCACGTTCTCCATCTGGCCCGGATCGATCAGGACATCGCTGAGGTCGCCGTCCGTGTTCGTGTTCAGCGCGATGTCCTCGCCCAGGGTCCGCCGCAGCAGCGGCTCGGCGCGCTTCAGCAGCCGGCGCAGGTCGGTCCTGCGCGGGCTCAGGGGCTGACGGCGCGCAAAGGCCAGAAGATGCCGGGTCAGCGACGCGCCCTGATCGGCCGCCTGCTCGACCAGGGCGTTGATCGGCTCCAACTCGGGGTCGCCGCCGCGCGCCTTGAGAATGTCGGCCGTCGCCTCGGCGCATCCGGTGATGACGGTCAGCAGGTTGTTGAAGTCGTGGGCGACGCCGCCCGTCAGCTTGCCGAGCGATTCCAGCCGTTGCGACTTCTGGAGCTGGTCGTTCAGCCGGGTGTAGTCGGACAGGTCGCGGCAGGCGACGGTGACGATCAGGCCGCGCTCATCGTTCACCGAAAAGCCGCGGACGCCGGATTCGAAGCGGCGGCCGTCCGGACCGATGACCTCGTCGTTGAGAATAGGCGTGACCCCCGGTTCGGCCTCCAGCGCCGGCAGGTGGTCTCGGACAAACGGCGAGCGCGAAGGAAAAAGATCGCGCAGCGGCCTTCCGATCAGCACCTCGTCATCCGCGCCCAGCATCTCTCGCCCCGGGCGATTGACGTACTCTATCAGTCCGTCACGCGCGGTCACGAACAGGTCGGGCGAGTCTTCGACAATACGACCCTGCTTCTCCAGGGCGATGCGGTGCGCGTCGGCGCTGCCGTCCGCAGCGGCGGCGGCGCGCCAACCGTAGATCAGCACGACGACGCAGCCCGCCGCCAAACCGATCATGACCGCCAGGGTCAGGGCGATGCCCAGCCTGACCCTCTTGCTGGCCGCAATGGCGTCTTGAGACATGGTCGCCATCAGGTCTGCGGTGCGCTGACGGATCAGGTCATGCAGTTGCTTGCCTTCGCCGGAACGGATGATCGCCAGCGCGGCCTCGGCTTCGCCCCGTCGAACGCTATCGACCACCGCATTGACGACAGCGACCCTGCGGTCGACCACGGCCTCAAGGGCTTTGAATTCGGCCATGTGGCTGTGCGGTTCGTCCGGATGACTGAGCAACACGCTGCGCGCGCGTCCCATGTCGGCGAGCGCCGGAGCGACGGGTTCCAGATAGGCAGGGTCACTCGTCAGCGCATAGCCGCGCGAAGCGGTTTCAAGGTCGGTCAGCGACGCCATGAGGCCGAGAAGGCTCTGGCTCTTATCGTTCGCCACGGCGGCGTCTTCATAAGCGTGCGAGAGAAACGCCCAGCCCGCGCCGCTGACCGCGAGCATGGCCGCGATCATGGCGATCAAGGCGAAAACAATACGCGCGCGCCGCGTCCCGGATGTCATGGATCAGCCCCCTGATGTCACCCTGGGGAAGACCTCGTTAACGTCGTTATGTCAAACGATTCTCGTAATGGCGCAGACCCCTCCGATTGTGCTGATCGATGACGATCCCCTGGTTCACGCCTCGGTTCGGCTGATGCTGCGCGGCGGCGCGCACGAACTGACGGGGTATCATGACCCCGAGGCCTTTCTGGCCGACGCCGCCCATCTGGCGCCGGGCATCGTGCTGCTGGATCTGAACCTGCCCGGCATCGACGGACTCGGCGTGCAAGCGGAGCTCTCGCGCCGGGGCGCGGACCAGGCCGTCGTCTTCATGTCCGGCGGCGGCACGGCGCCTCACATCGTGGCTGCGGTTCGCGCGGGCGCGGTCGACTTCCTGAGCAAGCCGTTCCGCATGATCGACCTGACGACGGCGCTGGATCAGGCGGCGCAGAGGCTTGAAGACATGCTGCGTCAGCGACTGCGGCGGTCCCGCCTGTCGGCTTTCGACGCTCTGACGGAGCGCGAGCGCGAAGTGCTGCAAGGCCTGGCCGACGGCTGCCAGAGCAAGGTCATCGCCCATCGCCTGGGCATCAGTCCCCGAACGGTGGAAATGCACCGCGCCAACATCGTGGACAAGATGGCGACGCCGCTGCCGTCGGTGCTTGTCCTGGCGTGCGAAGCCGGCATCGTGCGGGCCGCGTGACCCCGTAATTTCACCAGCTAGTCAGTCCAAGCGCGACCATTAGGATTAACCGCATCGGCCTCATCAGAAGGATGGTGCGTATGGCGAAGCCAGAAATTCCGGCATCCACCTCCGCTGCGGCGACGCCGGACGAGGCGTGCCCCGACATCCGCTTGCGCGCGATGTCGGCCTATCACCGGGCCTCGGCGCTTACCGCCGCCGCCACCCGCCGGGCGCGGTTAACCCGACGCTGGCGAACGTCGACGCAGACTGCCGTTTTGGGGAGCGGCTCGTGAACATGTCAAACGCAACGCCGGCCGCGCCGCATAAACGCTGGCCGCTGTGGCTCGGGGTCGGCGCGACGCCCGTCGTCTTGCTGGTGCTCGGCGGCTTGCTGCTGCACCAGATGGATGTTCAGCGCACCACGGCCGCAAAATTGACGCGGGCCGTGCGCGCCCAGACGCTGGGCGAGGAGGCGCGGGGCGCCCTGCTGGCCATCGAGACAGGACAGCGCGGATATCTGCTGACCGGCGACGACAGCTATCTGGAACCCTATCGCGCAGGCCAGGCGGCGCTTGAACCGCTTTCCGAAGCGCTGACGGAAGCGGTCAGCGGAGACCCTGAACAGTCGGCGCGGCTGGTCGCTCTGGCGGGTCTGGCCGGCCACAAGCTGAACGAGATGTCCCGAACCCTCAGTCTGCGCCGCGAAGGACAGATCGACGAAGCCTTTGCCGTCGTGACCCAGGACAGGGGCCGGCGCCTGATGGTCGAGTTGATGAGGGAGCTCGATGTCCTGATCACCACCGAGCGCAACAAGGCCGAAGCCCTTCGGGCTCAACGACAGGCGGCGAGCAACAACGTCACCTACGCGGTCCTGGCGACGATCGCCGTCCTGCTGGCCATCTGGGGGATATCGACCTTCCTCGGCTGGCGAGCCATGCGGTCCGCCGAAGTCAGCCGACGTGAAGCCGAGATGGCCAATCTCAGCAAGACCAGCTTCCTGGCCATGATGAGCCACGAACTGCGCACGCCCATGAACGGCGTCCTGGGCATGGCGCACCTGCTCGCCCAAAGCGATCTCACCCCTCAACAGGCCGAGCGCGTCGACATCATCCAGAAGTCCGGCGAGGGCCTGATGGTCGTGCTCAACGACATTCTGGACATGTCCAAGATCGAGGCTGACAAGCTGAGCCTGGAGACGACGCCGTTCGACGCCGTCGAGGTCGTGCGTCAGGTCATGGCGCTTTGCGGCCCCTCGGCCGAAGCCAAGGACCTGTTCCTGGATCTTCGCACAGGTGGACGCGAGACGCTGATCGTGGCGGGCGACCCGAACCGCATGCGCCAGGTCGTGGCCAATCTCGTGTCCAATGCGGTGAAGTTCACCGATCAAGGCGGCGTCTATGTGCGGATGGACTGCCAGCGCCGAGGCGAGGCCCAGCATCTGACCGTGACGGTGTCCGACACCGGCCCCGGAATAGCGTCGGACGTTCAGGCGCGCCTGTTCGAACCGTTCAGCCAGGCCGACTCGACCATCGCCCGTCAGTTCGGTGGGACCGGGCTGGGCCTCGTCATCAGCCGCCGCCTGGCGCGCTTGATGGGCGGCGACATCCAGCTGAACAGCCAGGAGGGCGCCGGCGCCTGCTTCAAGTTCACCGCCGCGTTCCAGGCCCTTGACGAGGCCGTCATTCCGACCCCCGCCCTCAGCGACGCCGCTGAGGACACGCTCGCCAGCAACGGCCTGACCGTGCTGGTGGCGGAAGACAACCCCCACAATCAGGTGGTGGTGCGCGCTTTCCTGGAGGTGATGGGCTGCGACTTCGAGATCGTCGCCAATGGCCAGCAGGCCCTGGTCGCGGCGTCTCGCCGTGACTTCGACCTGGTGCTGATGGATATCCAGATGCCTGTCATGGACGGCGTGGCCGCATTCGAAGCCATCCGCGCCCTTCCGGGCCCGCGCGGCGCCATGCCGATCGTCGCCCTGACGGCCAACGCCATGACCGACGACAGAAAGCGCTTCATGACGGTGGGCTTCAACGGCCATGTCGCCAAGCCGATCAACCCCGCCGAGTTGGCGACGGTTCTGACCAGCGTCGGGACGCGCAAGGCGGCCGGCGCGCTTGCTGCCCCCTCCTGGCCCGACCGTACGCCCGGCCGACATCTTTCCGTCGTGGCGGGATGAGGCCCGCATCCGGGCAGGCGAGGACGTGCCAGGCTGCACATCTGCCTTGGACCTGGTCCATTCGGTCGCATTGATCGCGGCGTGGGTGTGGTGAAATGTCGCCGGTCAAGTCGCCGGAGCTTTTCCCCCCATGTCTGATGTTCAGCCCGCCACGCCGGACGGCGCCAAGCCGCCCGCGCCGAAGCGCAACGCCTTCACGCGCTTTCTGGATACGGTCGAGTGGCTGGGCAATCTGCTGCCGCACCCGGTGACCCTGTTCGCCATTCTGGCGCTGGGCATGGTGGTGTTGTCGGGCCTCTTCGGCTGGATGGGCGTGGCGGTCGAGGATCCGCGCCCGGTCGGCGCGACAGGGCGGTCAGACGACGGCATGATCCGGGCCGTCAGCCTCATGAGCGGGGAGGGCATCCGCCGCATCTTCTCCAGCCTGGTGACCAACTTCACCAGCTTCGCGCCGCTGGGCGTGGTGCTGACCGCCATGCTGGGCATCGGCGTGGCCGAGAAGTCGGGCGTGTTGTCGGCGGCGGTGCGCGGCATCGTGCTGGGCGCGTCCAAGAATGTGGTGACGGTGGCGATCGTCTTCGCCGGCGTCATGTCCAACACGGCGTCGGAGCTGGGTTACGTCATCCTGATCCCGCTGGCCGGGGCGGTCTATTATTCGCTGGGCCGGCATCCGCTGGCGGGCATGGCGGCGGCCTTCGCCGGGGTGTCGGGCGGCTATTCCGCCAATCTGCTCATCGGCACGATCGATCCGCTGCTCGCGGGGATCACCGAAGAAGCCGCGCGGCTGATCGACCCCACCTATGCCGTGACGGCGACGGCCAACTACTACTTCATGGCGGTCTCGGTGTTCCTGGTGACGATCGTCGGCTCGCTGGTCAGCATCTTCATCGTCGAGCCCAAGCTGGGCGCCTACGATTCCTCGCGCGCCGATCCCGAGGTGCTGAAGGGAGGGGCTGCCGAGCCTCTGACGCCGATCGAGAAGAAGGGTCTGGGCTGGGCCGGGCTGGCCGTGCTGGCGGTGCTGGCCCTGATGGCGCTGACGCTCGTTCCCGAGTGGGGCGTGCTGCGCAATCCCGAGACCGGGGACCAGCTGCGGTCGCCCTTCTTCTCGGGCTTCGCGGTGTGGATCCTGATCTTCTTCCTGGCCATAGGCGTCGCCTATGGGCGGGTTGTCGGCACGGTGAAGAACGACCGCGACGTCATCGACGGCATGGCGATGGCGATGTCCACGCTGGGCCTCTACATGGTCATCGTCTTCTTCGCGGCACAGTTCGTCGCCTTCTTCAACTGGTCGAACCTGGGCGCGATCACGGCGGTGAACGGCGCGCAGGTGCTTCAGGACTTGGGCCTGACCGGGCCGGCGCTGTTCATCGGCTTCATCCTGATGTGTTGCATCGTCAACCTGATGCTGGGCTCGGCCTCGGCGCAGTGGGCGATGACGGCGCCGATCTTCGTGCCGATGCTGATGCTGATCGGCTATTCGCCCGAGGTCATCCAGGCGGCCTATCGCATCGGGGATTCGACCACCAACATCATCACCCCGATGATGAGCTACTTCGGCCTGATCCTGGCCTGGGCGGTGCGCTTCGACAAGAAGGTCGGCATCGGCACCATGATCGCGATGATGCTGCCCTATTCGATCTTCTTCACCATCACCTGGATGGCGCTGTTCTTCCTGTGGGTGTTCGGCCTGGGCCTGCCCGTGGGGCCGGGGTCGCCGACTTATTACAGCTTGGGCTGAGGCGGGGTCGGCGGCTCCAGGGCTTCGAGCAGGGCGCGGGCGGCTTCAACCTCTAGCGGCCGCCGCACGGCGGTGTAGGCCTGCGTCATCATCCTGGCGGCGCGCGGCGCGCCGGGCGCCGCCAGGAAGCCGAAGCGGGCGCAGGCGAGGGCCCTGACGGGCGAGCCCGCGCGCCTCGTCAGCTGGAACGCCAGGGCCCAGTGATCCAGACTGTCGGGGCACGTCAGGGCGGCGTCTTCGGCGGCGTCGGCCGCCGCCTCGATCCGCCCGAGCGCGGTCAGGCCGTCACACTGGAGTCTCGCTAAACGGATGTCCCAGGGCGCCAGGCGCAGGCCGGCGCGGGCAGCCTGGACCGCTTCTTCCCAGAGCGCCTGCCGAGCCAGGATCACGGCGACGTCCAGGCGATGCCGGGCCTGCTCGGGATCAAGTTGGATGCACCGGTTCAACCGGGCCAGGGCGCCGTCGGGGTCGGCTTCGGCCAGGCGCGCGGCCTCGGCAGAAAGACGCTGGACCTGGCCGATGACGGCAATGGCGTCGCGCGTTCCCTGTTCGGCGGCGCGGACGCTGGTCAGAATCAGGCGCTCGATGACCGGCCGCAGGCTGCGGGCGTCTTCGAACAGGGTGGTGAGGGCAAAGCGCGCGCGTCGCTGAAGGCCGGATCGTTCCTGCTCGAGGCGACGCTCGACGTCCATTGCGGGGTCACGCCAGCGCGCTGTGCGCAGGGTCCGTTGATAGGCGCGGGCGCGGGCGTCCGTTCGCAGGTCCATTGCCGTCCTGGGGTCGCGATGCAGCGTCGCAACGTCCGCGTCCAGCCGGACCCCAAACCGTTGGCAGACCTTGTCGTTCAAGTACGAGTCCTCGCCGCCGCCCATGCCGGTCGGGAAGCGCCCGACCACGTCGAACACGCGCCGCAGATAGGACAGGCCGTAACCGGGCGCAGCCATGCGGGCCTGGCCAGGCCAGCGGGCTCCGCGATTGCAGGCGCTGGCGACCCAGGACACCAGGCTGTGCGGATCGGCCGGCATGATCCGACTGGGAACCGCCGTCGCTTCCTGTCGGTGCAGCGCGAGACGGTCGGCGATCCATGTCGGCGTAGCCAGACAGTCGCCTGCCAGAAAGGCGACGATGGGCGCGCGGCTGGCGTCGATTCCGACATTGCGCGCGGCGCCGACGTAATGCGGCCTTTCCAGTTCGATCAGACGCACGCGGGGCAGCTCGGCGGCCAACAGGCTCCTGACATCGCCGCCGCCCGAGTTGACCACGACCACCTCGGCGGGCGGCGACTGGTCGAGGATCGAGGCGACTGCGGCTTGCAAGCCAGGCTGAGCGCGAAAGCCGATGATGATCACGCAAATTTCGGCGTCCGTCGCGACCTCGGCCCCCTCAAAGACCGTCGCCTCGCCCTCGACCCAGCGCCGCCACAGGGCGTCGGCGTCCCCTGGCGCGCCGGACCCGGCTGATACAGCGCCCAGGGCCTGGCGGGCCAGACGGCTGTCGGGGGCGAGGGTCAGCGCCTGCGACGCCAAGGCGGACGCGCTCCTGTCGTCGCCCATGTCGCGCCGCGCGCGAGACTGCAGGACAAGGGCCGCGAGGGCATCCCCTCGGGCCGTCGGCGACGCTGCCGCCACGGCCGCGGCCGCGTCGAGAGCCTTTGCCGGGCGCCCTGACTCTAGCAGGAGGGCGGCGTGCAGGAGCGGCAGGTCAGGCTGGGTCGGATAATCGGCCGCCGCCCTGCGCGCGATCTCGGCGGCGAGGTCCAGTCCCGCGGTGTTGCGACAGCGTTGAATGGCGTTCAGTCGGCGGTCGAGCGGATCGGCAAGGACCTGAGCGTCGGCGGCCAGGGCGGCGGCCCACAGGTCGCCGTCGTCCCGATGCGGCGGGCTGAACCGTTTCTCGTCCGGCAGGCTGGCCAGCTTTCTGCCCGCTTCCATGTCGAGGTAGTCGTAGCCCATGCTCTGATGTCGCCGGGCCGGGTCGGCCAGGGCGTAGTGGTCGCGTCGCAGGGTGCGGCGCGCCGGCGCGATCATTCGCAGATGACAGCAGGCTACGCCCGAGTGCAGCACACGGCGCGGCTGGTCATAGGTGAAGGGGTCGCCATGCAGGGCATCGGCGGGGACGCGGATGTCAGGCGTGATCGGGAACAGACGCTTGCGCACGCGGTCACGCCACGGACCGTCGATTCGATACTGGGTCGGCGTGAACATCTCCAGTAGGTCGACCGTCCAGATCGGACGCTCGGGCGAGCGCGTCAGCTCGGGCAGGCGAGCGGCGAAGGCGTCCTCGAACCGTTCGTCGGGGTCCACGACCAAAAGCCATTCGGCGCCGTGCTTGCGGGCCGCGCGCAGCAGGGCGCGGCGACGCTCGGGCTCGGAGCTGCGCCAGCTTATGCTGCCCCGATCATCCAGCGACACCCAGCCATGGACGATGGGGTCTAGGTTTTTCAGCAGATCCGGCACCAGATGCGCGTCGTGCCGGTAGGAAAAGCACGCCAGAACCATGGGTTCGCCCCTGCCGGGCGGTCGCGTCAGGCAGGTTTCGACAGGCATCAAGGCGCTACTCATGTCAGGAAAAAAGAAAGCCTGGCGGCCCGGGGGCGGGGGTCAGCTCCCAGGCGCGACCATCTGCATGCCCAGCCATTCGGCAATCAGGGCCGGCTTGTCCGCGCCCTCGATCTCGACGGTCAGCTCGTGCTTGAGCAGCCACCGCCCGCCGCCCCTGTCCTCGGCCGACAGCAGTTTGAAGCGGCCGCGGATGCGCGCGCCGGCGGGCACGGGGGCCAGGAAGCGCAGCTTGTCGAAGCCGTAGTTGACGCCCATCACCACGTCTTCCAGCGGCTTGACCGCGTCATAGCTCATGGCCGAGGCCAGGCTAAGGGTCAGGAAGCCGTGGGCGATGGTTCCGCCGAACGGCGTGGCCCTGGCGGCCTCGGGGTCGACGTGGATGAACTGCTCGTCCTCGGTGATCCTGGCGAAGGCGTCGATGCGGTCCTGATCGACGGTGATCCAGCGGCTGAGGCCGACCTCCTGGCCGATCAGGTCTTGCAGGTCCGAGGGTTTGGTCATCGGGAACTCCGTCAGGCGGCTGATGTGAAGCGATCTTCGATGATGGCGGAAAACAAGCCTGGGTCCACATTGCCGCCCGACAGGACGATGGCGGTGGTGCGGCCGCGCGCCTCGACCTTGCCGCTCAGCAGCGCCGCTAGCGACACCGCGCCGCCCGGCTCGACCACCAGTTTGAGGGTGCGGTAGGCATAGCGCACGGCCTCGGCCACCTCGGCGTCCGTGACGGTTTCGACGCCGGACAGGCGCTGGTTGATCGGGAAGGTCAGCTCGCCGGGCCGGTCGGTCATCAGGGCGTCGCAGATGGTGGGATGCGCCACCGGCGCATGGGTCAGCCGCTCGCCGGCCTGAAGCGACAGCTGGGTGTCGTTGTAGGCTGCCGGCTCCACCCCGATGACGCGGCTGTCGGGCGACAGGGCCGCCATCGACAGATTGATTCCGGCGATCAGCCCGCCGCCCGAGGCGCCGCACAGCAGCTGGTCGATCTCGACCTTGCGGGCGCGCGCGTCCTCGACGATCTCCAGCCCTGTCGTGCCCTGTCCCTCGATGATGAACGGGTCGTCGAACGGGCGGACCAGGACCGACCCGCGCGTGGCCGCGATCTCCTCGCCGATCGCCTCGCGGCTTTCGGTGTAGCGGTCATAGCTGCGCACCTCGCCGCCGAAGGCCAGGACGCCCTCGACCTTCACGCGCGGACTGTCGGCCGGCATGACGATGACGGCGCTGGTCCCGACCATCCGGGCGGCGGCGGCCACGGCCTGGGCGTGATTGCCCGAGGAATAGGCCACCACGCCGCGCGCCTTTTCCTCGTCGGTCAGGCGGCTGATGCGGTTGTAGGCGCCGCGAAACTTGAAGGCGCCGGCGACCTGCATCGTCTCGGCCTTCATCAGCACGCGCCCGCCCAGCCGCTCGTTGAGCGCCGGATGCTCCAGCAGCGGCGTTCGGATGGCGGCGGGGGCGATCTGGCGGGCGGCGTCCAGAACGCCGTCGAAGGAGGCGGTGTGCGGGGTCATGGGGGCGTGTCTAGCGTGGCGGAGTGGCAAGTGGCGAGTGATGAGTGACGAGGAAGCCGCCGCTGGTTGCTCGGACTTCGGCTTGTCTCGCCACTCGCCACTCGCCACTAATCACTCATGTCCAATCTCATCCTCGCCATCGATCAGGGCACAACCTCGACGCGGGCGATCGCCTTCGAGGTTTCGCCCGACGGCGCCTTTGCACCCGTCGCCGTCAGCCAGATCGAGCTGCAGCAGCACTTCCCCCGCTCGGGCTGGGTCGAGCATGACGCGGCCGAGATCTGGACCGCGACGCTTCAGACCTGTCGCGAGGCGATCCGCAAGGCCGGGGGCGTGGGGCGTTTCACCGCCATCGGCATCACCAATCAGCGCGAAACCTCGATCGTGTGGGACGCGGCCACGGCCGAGCCCCTGCACCGCGCCGTCGTCTGGCAGGACCGGCGCACCGCCGACGTCACCGCCCGCCTGGCCGCTGAGGGGCATGAGGCGGAGGTCCAGGCGGCGACGGGTCTGATCCTGGATCCCTATTTCTCGGCGTCCAAGTTCGCCTGGCTGCTGGACGCCGTGACCGGCGCGCGCGAGCGAGCCGAACGGGGCGAGGTGCGGCTGGGCACGATCGAGAGCTGGCTGATCTTCAAGCTGACGGGCGGCGACAGCCACGTCACCGACGCCACCAACGCCAGCCGCACCAGCCTGATGGACCTGCGCAGCCTTCAGTGGCGGCCGGACCTGTGCGAGCTGTTCGGCGTGCCGGTCCAGGCCCTGCCCGAGATTCGCGACTGCGACTCCCGGCTGGGCGAGACGGACGCCAGCCTGTTCGGCCGCGCCCTGCCGATCCACGGCGCGGCGGGGGATCAGCAGGCGGCCCTGGTGGGCCACGGCGCGCTGCAGCCCGGCGAGGCCAAGATCACCTACGGCACCGGCGCCTTCCTGGTCGCCAATGTCGGGGCCGAGCCGGTGGCCTCGACCAGCCGTCTGCTGGGGACGCTGGCCTATGCGGCCGACGGGCGGGCCGCCTATGCGCTGGAAGGCTCGATCTTCTCGGCCGGCTCGGCGATCCAGTGGCTGCGCGACGGGCTGAAGGTCATCACCGAAAGCCGGCAGTCCGAGGCGATGGCGCAATCACTGGCGGACAATGGGGGCGTTTACCTCGTGCCGGGCTTCACCGGCCTGGGCGCGCCCTGGTGGGAGCCGAACGCGCGCGGAACCGTCATCGGACTGACCCGCGATTCCGGCCCGGCGCACATGGTCCGCGCCGCGCTGGAGAGCCTGGCCTATCAGACCCGCGACCTGCTGGACGCCCTCGCCCGCGACGGGGCCCCGCGGCTGGAGACGCTGCGGGTGGATGGCGGGGTGACCGCCAACGCCTTCGCCATGCAGTTCGTGGCCGACATCTGTCAGGTGACGGTCGAGCGCCCGGCTTTCCAGGAGATGACGGCGCTGGGCGCGGCGCGCCTGGCCGCCTTCGGCTGCGGCCTGACCGACCGGCTGGCGACCCCGCCGTCCGAGGCGCCGGCGATCTGGCGGCCGAAAATGGATGACGAACAGCGCCAGGCTCTGCTGAAAGGCTGGCGCCGCGCCGTGCGCGCCGCCATCATCGCGGCTGGAGGAGATCCTGAATGACCGACGCCATCAGCGACCCCCAGGCCGCCTTCGCCGGCACGCGCGAGGTCGATCCCCGCTACCGCCTGGACGAGGCCGCGCTGGACGCCTGGATGGCGGCCCATGTCGAGGGCTATGCGGGCCCCCTGACGATCCGCCAGTTCAAGGGCGGTCAGTCCAACCCGACCTACGAGCTGACCACGCCCGGCCACGCCTATGTGCTGCGCCGGAAGCCGCCGGGGACCCTATTGCCTAGCGCACACGCGGTGGACCGCGAATTCAAGGTGATCTCAGCTCTGTCGGCGCAAGGGTTTCCTGTCGCGCGCCCGCACGCCCTGTGCACGGACGAGAGCGTGGTCGGGTCGATGTTCTACGTCATGGACAAGGTCGAAGGCCGGGTCTTCTGGGACCTGAAGCTGCCTGGCCTGGCGCCGGCCGAGCGTCGCGCCATCTACGAGGCGCAGACCGACACTCTGGCGCGACTGCACGCCTTTGACCCTCAAGCCATCGGACTGGCGGACTACGGCCCCCCCGGCAACTATTTCGCACGCCAGGTCGGTCGCTGGACCAAGCAGTATCGCGCGTCAGAGATCGATCCGATCCCGTCCATGGACCGGCTGATCGAATTCCTGCCCGACACCTTGCCGCCCGAGGGACCGACGCGGGTGGTGCACGGCGACTTCCGCCTGGACAACATGATCATCGCGCCGGACCGGGCGCAGGTCCGCGCGGTTCTGGACTGGGAGCTGTCGACCCTGGGCGATCCGATGGCCGATCTTTCGTATCTGCTGATCGCCTGGGCCATTCCCGCCAGCCTGCGCAACGGTTTGGCCGGGGCGGACCTGACGGCGCTGGGCATTCCGTCGCTGGACGAGACGGTCGCCCGCTATGCCGAGGCCTCGGGCCTGCCGGCACCGGCCAATGTCGACTGGCTTTTGGCCTATAACCTGTTCCGCCTCGCCGCCATCTGCCAGGGCATCGCCGGGCGGGTGCGTGATGGCACCGCCGCCAGCAGCCATGCCCAGGCCATGGCCGCTCAGGTCAAGCCCCTGTCCGACGCCGCTCTTTCGTTTGCGATCAAGGCGGGCGCATGATCCGTCGTCTCGGCATCGCCGTTGCCCTGGCCGCAGCCGTCGGTTCCTGCGCAACGCCCGCGCCCATGGCGACGCCCGATGGCTGGACCGGAGCCCAGGCTTCGACCCGCCCGATCTCGCTCGGCCTGCCGGGCGGCGCGGTCCTGGCGCCGGAGGTGCGTTTCGCGGGCGGGGTGCACATCTCGACCCCGGCGGGCTCGCCGCTCGCCAGCCTGTCGGACCTGAAGCTGACCGGCGACGGCGGCTTCGTAACGGTCTCCGACGTGGGCGATCTGGTGCGCGGGCGGATCGTGCTGGACCGGCGGGGCCGGCTGGCGGGATTGCGCGACTGGTCGTTCCGTCGGCTGACCCTGACGGACGGGCGACCGATCACGGAGAAGACGGACGGCGACGCCGAGGGTCTGGCCTTTGCGCCCGATGGCGGCCTGCTGGTCAGCTTCGAGCGGGATCACCGCATCTGGAACTACGGTCCGTTGAACGCCCTGCGGGCCCGCCCGGTCCCGGCGCGCATGCCCGATGTCGTCTTCGCCGAGAACGACGGGATGGAGGGCCTGGCCGCCGCGCCGCGCTTCGATGGCGGCGGCTGGCGCGTGACGGGTGAAAGCGGCGGCGTCTGGGACTGTTCGCCGCGCCGCTGCGAACAGATTCAGCCCTTGCCCACCCCGCCCCTGGCCGACAGCGACTACCGCATCACCGGCATGGACCTGGACCCCGCAGGTGACGGCTGGTTCGTGGTGCAGCGGTCCTACGCCCCGCCGATCGACGCGCGGGCGCGAATCCGCCGCATGGCCGCCGACGGGACGCTGGGCCCGGTTCTGGTCGAGCTGAAGCTGCCAGGCACGACGGACAATTTCGAGGGGATCGCGGCCGAGACGCGCGACGGGGCGACGCGGCTCTATGTTCTGTCGGACGACAACTTCAATCCGCTGCAGCGGACCCTGATGCTGGCCTTCGACGTCAGACCTTCTCGCTGATCTTGATGGCTGTGCGGCAGCCGGCCTTGATGACGGCCGACAGCAGGCGATAGGCCGGCGCCTCGCGGCTGCCGTGCTCGATGGCGTGGTCGTGGTGAGCCAGCTCCTCCTCGCGGAACTTGGCCAGTTCGGCGGCCAGAGCCGGGTCGCGGTCCTTCAGCTCCTCGACCTGATCGGCGTAGTGCTGCTCGATCACGCTCTCGACGGCCTCGGTGCAGGCGTGCGCCGCTTTCTCGCCCATCAGAGCGGTGCCGGCGCCGAGGGCCGTGGCCGCCAGCTTCCACACCGGCGCCATGGCCGTGGGACGCACGCGGCGTTCGTTCAGCAGGGCCTCAAAGCGGTCCAGGTGAACCTGCTCATGGCCCTCCATCTCGGTCAGATCGGTCGACACCGCCTCGCGGCCCTTGCGGCCGTCGAACACCGCGCGCTGGGCGCGATAGATGTGGACGGCGGCGAACTCTCCGGCGTGATCCACGCGAAGGATCTCGGCCATGCGGGCCTTGGAGGCGCCGATGCCGGGGCGGGGCAGGGGAATGCGGCGAGCGTCGCTCATGAGGGCCTCCGGGCGTCCTTGGGCCGTTTGGCGGCCACCAGGCTGAACGCCGCCAGGGCGAGGGAGATCAGGAAATTCCATCCTGCCATGCTGACGCCCAGCCAGCTCCAGGCCACGGCGTCGCAGCGCGGAATGGCCGGCGCCGGGCCGGTTCCCAGCGCGAGCGCCTGCAAGTCGCCCAGGCCCACCGGCCCGCCCGCGGCGGCGCAGGCGGCGGGCAGGTCCCACCAGCCGTACTCGCCGCCCGCGTGGAAGCCCGCAGTGATGGCGCCCGTGGCGAAGACGGCGGCCAGCAGGAAGGCGGCGATGCGCGGCGTGCCTCGGCTGGCGCGGCTGAACAAGGCCCAGAAGGTCGCGGCGCCGGCGATGGCCACCGCGCCCCAGAAGACCTCGCGCTGCTTGAGGCACAGATTGCACGGCGCCAGCCCGGCGAACCGCTCGAACGCATGGGCCGCTGCCAGCATGGCCAGCGAAGCCGCGAGCGCGAACGCCGTCCACCAGCGCGTCAAAAGGCCATAGATCGCTCTCATGCCCTCACTCTATCCGTGCTCGCCGGCCCCGTCGATCAGATGAAGCGCACGGCCACGATGGCGCCCACCAGAACCAGCACGAAGAGGATGGTCCAGAAGGCCAGGCGCTTCTCGATCACCTCCAGCATGGCCGGGCCGAAGGTCTTGAGCACGAACGCCACCAGGAAAAAGCGCGCGCCGCGCGTGATGACCGACAGCACGATGAACAGCGGCAGGCTGAAGCTGAAGATGCCTGCGGCGATGGTGATCAGCTTGTAGGGAATGGGCGTCAGGCCCTTGATCAGGATCACCCAGGCCCCGTGCTGCTGGAACAGTTCCTTGGAGGTCTCAAAGCTGTCCGCCTTGCCCATCAGCGCCAGCAGCGACATTCCGACCGGCTCCAGGAAGTGGCCGATGGCGTAGCCCAACAGGCCGCCCAGAACCGACGCGATGGTGCAGACGGTGGCGTAAAAATAGGCCCGGTCCGGCCGCGCCAGCACCATGGGCGCCAGCATGACGTCCGGCGGGATTGGAAAGAAGCTGCTCTCCGCGAAGGAGATGGCGGCCAGCGACTTGGTCGCGTGGCGGTGACGGGCCAGGGAAAAGACCCAGTCGTACATCTTGCGAAGCATGCGGCGTTCCCGACGTTAGGCGGGCGGTCTAGCAGGCCTGAACCGACCGCGCATCCATGACCTGCCCCCTGCGACGCCACGCAGCCGTGAACGCGTCCGGCTTGGCTTGGCGGGCGTCGGACACTAGGTTCCGCCCCAACCGGCGGCCAGGACCGCCAAATGCACTGTCAGGAGACGCCCCATGCACGACGCGCCCCAATCGGAAGCCTCCGCCCGCCTGGACCGTGAAAACCCGCTCGGCGTGGACGGCTTCGAGTTCGTCGAGTTCACCGGCCCCGATCCGCAATCGATGAAGGAACGGCTGGAGCTTATGGGCTTCACCCACACCCACACCCGCCCCGACGGAGCGGTGATCCGGCTGAAGCAGGGCGACATCTCCTTCCTGGTGCACATGACGCCCCAGGGGCAGGCCGAGGAATTCTCCAAGGACCACGGCCCCTCGGCCAATGGCATGGCCTTCCGTGTCGCCGACGCCAAGGCGGCCTATGAGGGCGCGGTCTCGCGCGGGGCCCAGCCAGCCGAAGGCTCGCAGGGTGGCGCGCTGGGAGAAGGCGCCTATACGCTCAAGGGCATCGGCGGGTCGCTGCTGTATCTGATCGACGACTACGGCTCGAGGGGCTCGCTGTACTCCGGCTGGACCGAGGTCGAAGGCTGGCAGGCCAAGGAGGCCGAGAACAGCGTCGGCCTGCACACCCTGGATCACCTGACCCACAATGTGCGCCGCGGCGAGATGCGCACCTGGTCGGGCTTCTACGGCGACGTCTTCGCCTTCGAGGAGCAGAAGTACTTCAACATCAAGGGCAAGGCGACCGGCCTGCTGTCCCAGGCGATGATCGCGCCCGACCGCGCCATCCGCATTCCGCTGAACGAGAGCCAGGACGAGAACTCCCAGATCGAGGAGTTCCTGCGTCGCTATAACGGCGAGGGCATCCAGCACATCGCGCTCGCCACCGACGACATTTTCGAGACCGTCGAAGAGATGAAGCGTCGCGGCATCCCCTTCCAGGACACCATCGACACCTATTTCGACCTGATCGACAAGCGCCTGCCGGGCCACGGCCACGACGTCGCCCGCATGCGCCTGAACCGCATCCTGATCGACGGTTCGGACGAGGACGGCCTGCTGCTGCAGATCTTTACTCAGGACACCTTCGGTCCGATCTTCTTCGAGATCATCCAGCGCAAGGGCAATCAGGCGTTCGGCGAGGGCAATTTCCAGGCCCTGTTCGACTCCATCGAGCTGGACCAGATCCGTCGCGGCGTCATCAAGGTCGACGCCTGATCCATGCCAAAGCCGCCGACCTGGCTGCCCTTCCTCGGCCCGCCGCTCGCCGGCGTGGCCGCAGGGCTCGGCGGCCGCTACATCGAAGGCTTCCTGCCTATGATCGCGCTCTCGGTGGTGGTGGGCTTTTTGCCCATCATCGCCTACCACCTGTGGAAGCGGGCGCATCATCGATCCTGAGCGCCCGAAGATCATTCGGGAGGGCGAGATGATGCGCATGGGAATGCTGGCCGTGGCCATGGCGGCTCTGGCGGGTGCGGTGCAGGCCCAGGAGGCGCCGCGCTGGTCTCTGGCCATCCACGGAGGCGCGGGCGTCATCGAGCGCGCAAACCTCAGCCCCGAACAGGATGCCGCCTATCGTGCGGCCCTGACGCGGGCGCTTGAGGCCGGGTCGGCCGTGCTGCGCTCGGGCGGCGAGGCGCTGGACGCGATCCAGGTCGCCATCGAGATCATGGAGGACGACCCTCTGTTCAACGCGGGGCGCGGGGCCGTCTTCACCGCCGAGGGCAAGACCGAGCTGGACGCCGCCGTCATGAACGGCGCCGACCTGACCGCTGGCGCCGCGGCCGGCCTGACACGCACGCGCCACCCGATCGCGGCGGCCCGCGCCATCATGGAGCGGTCGCCCCACGTCATGCTGATCGGCGAGGGCGCCGACGCCTTCTCCGCCTCGGTGGGCCTCGAGCAGGTCGATCCGGCCTTCTTCTTCACCGAGCGGCGCTGGCAGGGGCTGGAGCGCCAGCTGCGCGAGCGCGGCGATCCGATCCCTACGCGGCCGGAAGGCGCGTCGGCGCCCGGTCAGGGCCTGGCGGGTCTGCCGCAGCCGCCGCTTAACGAGCGCAAGTTCGGCACCGTCGGCGCCGTGGCGCTGGACCAGTCGGGCAATCTGGCGGCCGGCACCTCGACCGGCGGCATGTCGGGCAAGCGCTGGGGCCGGGTCGGCGACGTGCCGGTGATCGGCGCGGGCACCTACGCCTCCAACACGGACGGCTGCGCGGTCTCGGCCACGGGCGACGGCGAGTATTTCATTCGCGCCACCGTGGCGCGCGACATCTGCGCTCGGATGGCTGTTGGCGCATCGGCCCACGTCGCCGGCCAGGCCGAGGTGGACGAGGCGCTGGCCCTTGGCGGTTCGGGCGGGGTCATTGTCATGAGCCGCGACGGCCAGCCCGCCTACGCCATGACCACCTCGGGCATGTATCGGGGCGCGGCGTCATCGTCCGAGCCCGCGCGCGTCGCCATCTACGCCGACGAGGACGCCCGGCCTTGAGCACGCGCGACACGCCCGGCGTCATCGCGCCGCCGCCCCTGATCTATCTGGCCTTTCTGCTGGCCGGCTGGGGGCTGGGTCAGCTGATTGGCGAGCCCGGCCTGGGGCTGGAGAGCGCGCTTCGTCGCGGTCTGGCCTTCGCCCTGGTGCTGGGTGGACTGATCGTTGAATGGGCGGCCGTGGCCAGCCTGCGCCGCCTGGGCACTCCGCCCGAGCCGTGGAAGACCACGACCGCCCTGGCGACCGGCGGCCTGTATGGCCTGAGCCGTAATCCGATCTATCTGGGCTTCACCCTGATCTACGCCGGCTTTGGCGTGGCGATGGACAGCCCAATCGCACTGGCTCTCATCCTGCCGTGCCTGATCGTCATCGACCGGTTCGTCATCGCGCGCGAAGAAGTCTATCTGGCGCGCAAGTTCGGTCCCGCCTGGACCGACTACGCCCAGAAGGTCCGCCGATGGCTGTGATGCCGCCCCCCGCAAATTCTGACGACGAACTGTCCGCCATGGCCATCGAGGAGTTGGACGCCGCCTGCGCCCTGCCTTGGCCTGACATCCGTAAGATTACGCCGTGGGGCGATACCTTCACCGGCATAGCGCCTTCGGGCCGCGAGGTTGAGGTCGAGCGCCGCTATCTGTGGGCCCACGCACCCGAGGGCGCCGTGGCCGTCGAGGTCGAGGTCCGCGACCCCACCGCCCGCACCGGCGCCGAGGCCCGCGCCCTGCTGACCGGCGCCGACTGAGAATTTCGAGGAGACCGCCATGCGCCTGACCGTGTTCGCCTCTGTCATCGCCCTCGCCCTGCCGTCGGGCGCCCTGGCCCAGGACCTGCTGATCCGCGGCGGGACCATCCATACCGGCGTCGACGGCCAGGCCCCTGCCGAGGCCGTTCTGGTGCGCGACGGACGCATCGCCTTCGTCGGCCGCCTCGCGGATGCGCCGGACGCCACGGGCGTCCAGGTGGTCGAGCTGAACGGCGCCGCCCTGTTTCCCGGCTTCACCGACGGCCACGCCCATCTGGACGGCATCGGCTGGCGCGAAATGACGCTGAACCTGGAAGGCTCGGCCTCCGTGGCCGAGGCCATGGCCCGGCTGTCGGCCTGGGCCCAGGCGCATCCCGAGGGCGTCATTTCCGGGCGCGGCTGGATCGAGACACACTGGCCGGAAGGGCGCTTTCTGACCGCCGCCGACCTGGACGCTGCGGCGCCGGGCCGGATCGTGCTGCTGGGCCGGGCCGACGGCCATGCGGTCGTAGTGTCCAGCGCCGCCCTGGCGGCGGCGAACATCGATGGCGACACCCAGGCCCCGTCCGGCGGCGAAATCCTGAAGGACGCGCAGGGCCGGCCCACGGGCATGCTGGTTGACGCGGCAGAGCAGTTGGTCGCAGACCTCATGCCGCAGGCCGATGAAGCGGCGACGCGCACCGCCTATGGCGAGGGCTTCAAGGTCTATGCTCGATACGGCTGGACGGGCGTGCACTTCATGTCCGCGCCCTGGAAGGACATTCCGCTGCTGGAGGTCATGGCCGAGGCCGGCCAAGCGCCGCTGCGGCTCTACAACAGCGTGACGCCCGACGGCGCTCGCGCGCTGTTCGCCTCTGGTCCGCGCAGCGTGGCGGACGGGCGGGTCATCACGCGGGCGGTGAAGTTTTATGCTGACGGGGCGCTGGGATCGCGCGGCGCGGCCCTGTTCGATCCTTACACTGACCAGCCAGGCACACGCGGCCTGATGCAGACCACCGAGGCGGAGGCCGTGCCGCTGTACGAGGCCGCGCTGCGCTCCGGCATCCAGATCGCCACCCACGCCATCGGCGACCGGGGCAATCGCGAGGTGGTGGACTGGTACGCCCGCGCCATGACCGAGACGCCGCGCGGCGAGTGGAAGGCCGCCGACCCGCGCTGGCGCATCGAGCACGCCCAGATCCTGCGCCCCGGCGACTATCACTGGTTCCACGACCTGCCGATCGTGGCCTCCATGCAGCCCAGCCACGCCATCGGCGACCTGCACTTCGCCCCCGCCCGCCTGGGCGACGCGCGGCTGGACGGGGCCTATGCCTGGAAGAGCCTTTCGGATCGCGGGGTCGTGGTGGTCGGCGGCTCTGACGCGCCGGTCGAGCGGGGCGATCCGCTGATCGAGTTCTACGCCGCCGTCGCCCGGCGCGACCTGCAGGGCTTCCAGGGCCCCGACTGGCGGCCTCAGGAGGCGGTGTCGCGCGAGACGGCGCTCAAGATGTTCACCCTGTGGCCGGCCTGGGCCTCGTTCCGCGAGGACGAGCTGGGCACGATCGAGCCGGGCAAGCGCGCCGACTTCACCGCCTTCGACATTGACCTGATGACCGCGCCCGAGGCCGATATTCCCAACGGCAAGGCGGTGCTGACGGTGGTGGACGGTCAAATCGTGTTCGACGGGCGTTAAGGCCACGCGTTGCGGCCGTGCGCCGCTTCGTCTAATCCGACGCTCGATTTCCGCCGCCGCTTTGAGGAGCGCCCGATGGCTCAGTTTGGTCCGCGTCTGGTCACCGTCTTCGGCGGTTCGGGCTTCATCGGCTCGCAGGCCGTGCGCGCCCTGGCGCGTCGGGGCTGGCGCGTGCGGGTGGCGGTGCGCAAGCCCACCACCGCCAACGAGCTTCAACCGCTGGGCGACGTCGGCCAGATCCAGCTGATGCGCTGCGACATCGGCAACCCCCAGGACGTGGCGCGCGCCGTCGCCGGCGCCGACGCCGTGGTCAATCTGGTCGGTGTGCTGTTCGAGAACGGCAAGCGGTCCTTCGACGTCATGCATGTCGACGCGGCGCGGTCGGCGGCCGAGGCGGCCAAGGCCGCGGGCGTCACCCGGTTCGTGCAGATGTCGGCCATCGGCGCCGATGAGAACAGCGCCGCCGCCTATGGCCGCTCCAAGGCCGGGGGCGAGGCCGCCGTGCGCGCCGTCTATCCCGACGCCGTGATCCTGCGCCCGTCGATCGTCTTCGGCGCCGGCGACGATTTCCTGAACCGCTTTGCCTCCATGGCCAGCCTGGCGCCGGCCTTGCCCCTGATCGGCGGCGGCCAGACCCGGTTCCAGCCGGTCTATGTCGGCGACGTGGCCGAAGCCATCGCCCGCGCCGTGGTCGAGCCCGGCGCGGCCGGCCGCACCTTCGAGCTGGGCGGCCCGGCCGTCCTGACGTTCGAAGAGGTGCTGAAGCTTATCCTGCGCGAGACCAACCGCACGCGCGGCCTGATCCCGCTGCCCTTCTCGGTCGCCCGCGCCATGGGTTCGGCGATGCAAATGGCGGCCCTGTTCGGCATCGCTCCGCCGCTGACCCGCGATCAGGTGCTGATGCTGGAGCGCGACAACGTCGTGGCCGACGGCGCCGAGGGCCTGGCCGAGCTGGGCCTGCAGCCCACCGGCCTGGAGGCCATCGCGCCCTCCTACCTGTGGCGTTACCGCAAGGGCGGGCAATTCGCCGAAAAGCCCGCCCTCTGAGGTTTGCAGGTCAGCGGGCCGCGATCTCGCGGTCCAGCTTTTCGATCAGGGCCGCATAGGTCTCGGCCGCACGCGCCACCGTAGCCGGCTCGACGGCCTCCATCGTGTCCTCGGCCGAGTGGATCACGCGGAAGACTTGGGGCGTGAAGCCTTCCGCCAGGCCGTTGTTCTCGCCGCCATTGAAGGCCAGCCACATCTGGTGGGCGCCGACCTCGTCCTGGAAGCCCAGCGACACCACCGGCGCGCCGGCGGCGGTGAAGGCCCGGTCGTCGGACGGCGGATAGACGGGGAAGCCGACGCACTGCATCGCCCGCTCGGCGCACAGCTCCTGCACCGCTCGCGTGACGAAGGCCGAGGGCGCGCCGTTGTTCTGGCCGTACATCATCGTGTCGCCATAGGCGGCGACGTCGGAGTTCACCACCGCCGCGACATTGGCGATCCCGTGCGCCTCGATCCACTTGCGCGCGCCGACCAGGCCCAGCTCTTCCTGGTCGAACAGGATGACCCGCACGCGGTGGTTCAGGGCCTTGTCCTTGAGCAGGCGCGCCGCCTCGATGACGCCGACGACCGAGGCCGCGTTGTCGACCACCCCGTGAGCCAGCGACCCGTCGCGCAGCTTCACTGCGTCGTAGTGGGCGGTGATCAGGATTTCCTTGGCGCCCTCGGGGCCAAAGACGGCGACGACATTGCGTCCCTCCATCGGCCCGGTCTGGCGGCCCCCGCCCTCGAAGGTCTCGACGACGGGCTCGAAGCCTGTGGCGCGCAGCTGCTCGACCACGACCTGGGTGCGGGCCTCGTTCGTCGGCAGCACATAGGCGGCGACGGCGGCGCGCAGAGTTTCAGGCGAAGCCGTTTGAGCCGACGCCGGCTGAGCGGCGAGCATCAGGGCGGCGACAGCGCCGAGCGTGCGGAACATCATGGACAAGGCCCCTCCAAAGGTCAGGGGCCTTGGCTAGCCGATCAGCTCTTGAGCCGCCAGCCCGAGCGGAACACCGCCCAGCAGGCCCAGCCCATGACCAGCGTCAGGCCCAGGCTCATGGCCATGCCGATCACGACAGAGCCCTCGGCATGGCCGATGAAGCCGGCGCGGAAGCCGTCGATCAGATAGAAGAAGGGGTTGAAGCGGCTGAGCGTCGAGAAGGGCTCCGGCAGGTTGTCGACCAGATAGAAGGCCCCAGACAGGAAGGTCATGGGCAGGACCACGAAGTTCTGAACCGCCGCCAGCTGGTCGAACTTCTCGGCCCAAAGACCGGCCATGACGCCGATCATGCCCATCAGCAGCGATGCGATCAGGCCGTAGAACAGGATCAGACCCAGGTTTGCGACACCCAGCCTGGCGAAGGGCAGGACACAGATCGCCGTCACCAGGCCGACCGCCACGCCGCGCGTCGCCGCGCCCAGGGTGAAGCCCAGCGTCAGCTCAAGCGGGCTGAGCGGCGGGGTCAGGAAGTCCGTCGACGTGCCCATGATCTTGGCCTGGATCAGGCTGGAGGACGAGTTGGCGAAGGCGTTGTTCAGGATCGCCATCATGATCAGGCCCGGCGCCACGAACTCGGCGAAGGGCGTGCCGTGCAGCGGCGGCCGCGCGCCCTGCAACGCCACCACGAAGACCAGCATATAGAGCAGGGTCGTGACCACCGGCGCCGCCACCGTCTGGGCGCCGACCTTCCAGAAGCGGCGCACCTCGCGCAGATACAGGGTCTGCACGCCGACCCAGTTGATCCCGTCGTAACGGCGGGGCTGCGGCAGGCCGGAGGGGCGGGTCGAGGCGAGATCGGTCATGGCGCCGCAGATGAGCCCTTAAGAAGCTGTGCGCAAGTTCGTCCCGAAACGAATCAACATCTGGTTTCTGTGGACAGCGCAATTCGCACATATTGCGCTCCTTAAGGTCTGCTTTACGATTAGTGGTGGGTCGAGCCTCTCGGAGGAAGGGCTCGCACCAAATGTTGAATCACCACCCGGAGGGCAGGCCCATGACCGCAGGCTGGACTGAAGACCGCGTCGGCGCGCTGAAGAAGCTGTGGCTTGAAGGCCAGTCGGCCAGCCAGATCGCCAAGCAACTGGGCGGCGGCGTCACCCGCAACGCCGTGATCGGCAAGGTGCACCGGCTGGGCCTGTCGGGCCGCGCCGCCCCGTCGCAGCCTGCTCGCGCCACCTTCAAGACCGCTCGTCCTCGTACGGCCGCCGCCCCCGCCCAGGCGCCGTCCGCGCCGCGCCGCATCGAGGCGGCTCAGCCGCGCAGCGCGCAGCCCGTCGCGCCGACCCCGGCCCAGGCGCCGGAACTGCCCGGCACCGCCACCGTGCTGACGCTGGGCGCGCACATGTGCAAATGGCCGATCGGCGACCCGTCCTCGCGCGAGTTCAGCTTCTGCGGCCGCCGCGCCTCGGAAGGCGTCTATTGCGTCGAGCACGCCCGCGTCGCCTATCAGCCCCAGGTCCGCAAGGGCGCCAAGGACGGCGGCTCCGACCTGGCCCGCAGCCTGCGGCGCTATATCTAAGCGCTGCGTTCGCGACGCGGTCGCTCACGGCTTGAGCGCAGGCGCTTTGCGCTCAAGCAGCCTATCGCCGCGCGATTGGCGGTCGCGCCAACAAGAATGCGGGGTCATCACCCTGTCACAGATGCCCCCTATGGGGCCGCCTTCCTCCTCGCCGGTCTGCGCAAGCGGCCGGCGAGAGTCCAGGGGGCGGGGCTGCGGTTATCCGGGTTGACGCAGCCCCGACCTGCCGGACCTTCCGATCAGTTCAGCAACCGCTTCGGGTCCGGCACGTCCAGGCTGAAGGCCGGAATCTGCGCTTCGAACGCCCGCCCGCGGTCGTCGGTCATGTAATAGGCGCCGACAATGGTCCCGGACGCCGTGCCCAGCGGGCACCCCGAGGCGTAGGCATAGGCCTCGCCCGGCGCGATCACCGGCTGTTCACCCACCACGCCCGGCCCGCGCACTTCCTCCACGTGGCCGGCGGCGTCGGTGATGGTCCAGCGCCGAGCCATCAGCTGCACCGGGCCTGTGGTCAGGTTCACGATCTCGACCTGATAGGCCCAGACCCAGCGACCGCCGTCGGGGTCGGACTGGCCCGCCAGGTAGCTGGGGCGCACGCGCACCACGATTCCGTCGGTTTCGGCGCTATAGGCAGGAGCATCATGCATGGGCTATAGGCTGACCCCGCCGGGCTTCAGGCGCAAGCGCGACCGCTTGTCTTCGACGCCCATTCTCGACCGCCGGGCGGGGCGACGCGTACGAGACAGGACGGCATGAGCCATATCGACCTTTCCGACCGCACGGGCATCCTGCCGTGCCAGTCGATCGAAGCCCTGATCGCAGGCGGCGCGATTGCCACCGACACGCCGTTTGATTTCGACCAGGTGCAGCCGGCCAGCCTGGACCTGCGTCTGTCTGATCAGGCCTGGCGCGTGCGCGCGTCCTTCCTGCCCGGTCAGCGGCTGGTGGCCGACCGCATCGCCGATGTGGCCATGCACGCCATCGATCTTTCAGGCGGCTATGTGCTGGAGAAGGGCTGCGTCTACATCGCCCGTCTGCAAGAGCGGCTGAGCCTGCCGCCCGGCCTGATCGCCCGCGCCAATCCCAAGAGCTCTACCGGCCGCGTCGACGTCTTCGTGCGCCTGCTGACCGACCGCGGCGCCAGCTTCGACGACGTGGCCGCGGGCTATGAGGGGCCGCTGTATCTCGAGATTGCACCCCAGACCTTCTCCATACTGGTGCGGCCGGGCACGCGGCTGAACCAGCTGCGCCTCAAGGCCGGCGAGCCGCCCAAGCTTGAGACCCGCTCGGTCGGCGTCGACCTGCAAGGCGGCGACATCGTGGGCTTCCGCGGTCGTCGCCACGCCGGAGTGGTCGACCTGGATCACATCGACGGCCACGACCCGCGCGACTTCTGGGAGCCGCTGAGCCTGCGCCGCGGCGAACTGCTGCTGGATCCGGGCGAGTTCTACATTCTGGCGTCGTCGGACGATGTCGAGATTCCGGTTGATCAGGCCGCCGAGATGACCCCTATCGATCCGTCGGTCGGCGAGTTCCGGGTCCACTACGCCGGCTTCTTCGACCCTGGATTCGGCACCGACGAAGCCCACGGCGCGGGTTCCAAGGGCGTGCTGGAGGTCCGCACCCACGACACGCCCTTCCTGCTGGAGCACGGCCAGATCGTGGCGCGGCTGGTCTATGAGCCCCTGACCGAGCGGCCGACCCGCCTGTACGGCGAAGGCGGCAGCCACTATCAGCGCCAGGGCCTGAAGCTGTCGAAACACTTCAAGCCCTGGTGATCCGGGTCGCCTAGAACCCCTGGGCGCGGGCCAGGCGTTCGGCGTGGAAGTGGGCGTCGCCCAGCAGTTCGTTCAGAACGCGCACGCGCTTCATGAACAGGCCGACGTCGAACTCGTCGGTCATGCCGACGCCGCCGTGCATCTGCACCGCCTCCTGAACCGCCAGTTCGGCAACGCGGCCGGCCTTGGCCTTGGCGACCGAGGCGGCCAGAGAGGCGTCCTCGCGCCCGGCGTCGATGGCCTGAAGCGCGGCCAGGGTCGCGGCCTTGGCCAGCTCGAGCTCGGTGAACAGGTGGGCGGCGCGGTGCTGCAGCGCCTGGAACTCGCCGATCAGCTTTCCGAACTGCTTGCGGGTCCGCAGATACTCCAGCGTCACCTTGAAGGCCTGATCGCCGGCGCCGACCAGGGTCGAGGCGGCGCAGGCGCGGCCCAGGGACAGCGCCTTGTCCAGAACCGCTTCGCCGCCGCCGACTGCGCCGATCACGGCACCGGCGTCGACCTCGACGCCCGACAGGGTCACCCGCGCGGCGTTGTGGGCGTCGACCATGACCGTCCGCGCCCGGCTCACGCCCGCCGTCGTCGGATCGACCAGAAACAGCGTCAGGCCCTCGTCAGCCCCCTCTCTGGCGACTTGGGCCGCGACGATCAGGGCGTCTGCCACGTGACCGTCCAGGACGAAGCTCTTGGCCCCTTCCAGGCGAAAGCCGTTGCCCGACCGCTCGGCTCGCGCGGCGATGCGGGACGGGGCGTGCTTGGGGCCTTCGTCCACGGCCAGGCCGACGATGGCTTCACCCGCCGCGATCCGGCCCAGCCACTGGCGCTGGCTCTCGTCGCCGGTCTTGAGCACGGTTGCGGACAGCACGGCCGACCCGAAGAAGGGCGAGGGCGTCAGGGTGCGGCCCAGGCTCTCGGCGATCACGCCCGCCTCGACCGCGCCGAGGCCCAGGCCTCCGTCGACCTCGTCGATCAGCACGCCGGCGAAACCCATCTCGCCAAACGACCGCCACAGGCCGCGCGACACGCCGTCGGGATCGCGTTCGTCGCGCAGTTTGCGCAGATGGGCGATGGGGGCGTTGTCGTTCAGAAAGCCGTCGGCGGCTTCCTGGAGCATCGTCTGTTCTTCGGTCAGGATCAGGGGCATGGGCTCAGGCTCCCGGCAACTGAAGCAGGTGTTTTGCGATGATGTTCAGCTGAACCTCTGAGGTGCCGCCTTCGATGGAGTTGGCCTTGGTGCGCAGCCAGTCGCGGGCGGCCTGGCCGTCCTTGGACCGTTCGCCCTCCCATTCCAGCGCCTCCGATCCGCCGGCGGCCATGACCAGTTCGTGGCGCCGCTTGTTCAGCTCCGAGCCGTAGTATTTCAGCATGGAGGCGATGGCCGGGTGCGCCTGCTTGGCCTTCACCTGGTCGCCGACGCGCTCCATGGCCAGACGGAAGGCGGCGGCGTCGATGTCCAGTTCGGCAATGCGGGCGCGCAGCATGGGCTCGTCCAGACGGCCGGTCTCGTCCAGGCCGACGCTTTCGGCCGCGACCTGGCCCAGCGGGCGGCCAACGCCCGCGTCGCCCATGGCGCCGATCATGGTCCGCTCGTGCGCCAGCAGGTGCTTGGCCACGTCCCACCCGCGGTTCAGCGTGCCTACCAGGTTCGCCTTCTCGACGCGCACGTCGTCGAAAAAGGTCTCGCAGAAGGGCGACTTGCCGCTGATCAGGGTGATCGGCCGGGTGGTCACGCCGGGCGTGGCCATGTCGAACAGCACGAAAGAGATGCCCAGGTGCTTCGGCGCCTCGGGGTCGGTCCGCACCAGACAGAAAATCCAGTCGGCCTTGTCGGCGTATGAGGTCCAGATCTTCTGGCCGTTGACGATCCAGTGATCCCCGCGATCCTCGGCGCGGGTCTGGATCGCCGCCAGATCAGAGCCCGCGCCGGGTTCGGAGTAGCCCTGGCACCATCGGATTTCGCCGCGCACGATCTCGGGCAGGAAGCGCTTCTTCTGCTCTTCCGTGCCGAAGGCCAGAAGCGCGGGGCCCAGCATCCAGACGCCGAAGCTGTAGAGCGGGGGCTGGGCCTGGATGCGACGCATCTCGGACGCCAGAACCTTGGCCTCTTCGCGACTCAGCCCACCGCCGCCGTATTCGGCCGGCCATTCCGGCGCGGTCCAGCCGCGCTCGGCCATGCGGTCCAGCCAGACCTTGTGCGCAGGCGTGGGGAAGACGGCGTTTCGACCGCCCCAGACCATGTCGCTCTCGCCCTTCAGAGGGCCTCGGCATTCAGGCGGGCAGTTGGCTTCAAGCCAGGCGCGGGTTTCGGTGCGGAAGGCGTCCAGATCGCTCATGACCTGACGCTAGAGCGTTTTGAATAAGGACGTAAAGCCCCCTCCGCTCGGGCGAAGGGGGCTTTGACGCGGACCTCAGTTCGCGGCTTCGGCGGTGACCGTTGCGCGCCAGGCGGTTTCCGGACGCAGGTACTTCTGCGCCAGGGTTTGCAGGTCTGCGGCGGTCACCGCTTCCAGGTCGGCGACGTGGCTGCGGATGTCGTCGACCGAGGCGGGCTTGCGGTGCAGGCCTGACAGTTGCCCCAGCCAGTAGCCGTTGTCAGCTTGCTGACGGCGCAGCTGCTCGACTGCCGGGCGGCGGGCGCGGTTCAGCTCGTCCTCTTCGATTGGATTGTCGCGCAGGTCGGCGGCGATCGCGTCGAGAGCCTCATAGAGCCGCGTGATGTCTTCGGGCTTCACCTCGGCGACGGCGGCGATCGATCCGTAGCCCTTGAATACGCTCGAAGATGAAGCGCTGGAGCTGGGCGAATAGGCGATGGCCAGCTTCTCGCGGATTTCCTCGTTGAGCCGCAACTGAAGGACGTCCGACAGGATGGAGAGCTGACGCGCCTCGGTGCGGTCGTCGACCGAGTCAGTGGTCGGCCAGGCGACATAGGCCAGGGCCTGATCGGCCTGGCCCGTATGAGTCAGGCGCACCGGCTCTGAAGTCGGCGCGGGGAAACGGCGCTGGTCGGCGCCGGGCAGGGGCGCGGCGAGTTCTGGGCGTGCGGGCAGGGCGCCGAAAGTCTTGGCGACCGCCTCCACGGCGGCGTCCACCGTCACATCGCCGACGACGGTGACGTCGATCGGTCCCGTAGCGGTCCCAGCGAGCACGCTGGCGCGCAGTTCCTCTATCGTCATCGCCGCGACCTCCTCGGCCGTCGGCGTGGCGTCGCGCTGATCGCCGCTGGCGAGCAGCTCGCCGGCTTGCAGGCCGAAGGCGCCGGCTGGGGTCGATCCGGCCTGGGCCAGGATCTGCGGAAACAGCGACTTGATCTGCTGGAAGGGCGCGGCGCGCAGGCCCGGATCGGTCAGGCTGGCGGTCAGAATCTGCATCTGCAGCTCCAGATCCTCGGGCCGAGTTGCACCGGAGAAGCTGTAGGCCTCGGTACCCTGGCTGACGCCGCGGCTGAAGATGCGGCCGGCAAGAACGCGGTTCAGCTCGTCCACCGTCAGCTTGCCCAGACCGCCGGGCGCCATAACGGCGTCGGCGAGCGACGCGGCGGTGATGCGATCCGTCGGCAGGCCCATCTCGCCCACGCCGGTCTGGACGTTGATGAGGATTTGCTGGTCACGGAAGTCGGTGGGCTTGACGATCAGACGCACGCCGTTGGGGAAGCTGACCTGGGTCACGCCCAGATCTGAGGTCTCGCTGCGTGGCCCCGCGACGCCGGCTGTTCCGAAGTCGGCGTAAGGCCATTCCAGGGCAGCCTGGGCCGCCGGGGCCGCGACGGCCGTTTCGCGCGAAGCGTTCAGCGCGGCGGTGACGGCCTGTTCGCCACCCTCGACAGCGACGGGCGAGGTGAACAGCACCAGCGGTCCCTGGCCGGCGAAGACGTCGCGCGCGGCGGCGGTGACCTGCTCGGCCGTCAGCCCTTCGACGGCGCGGTTGAACAGGGCCAGGTTTTCGGCCGGGGTGGTGAAGACGAGATCGTCATTGGCCGCGCCCAACAGGGCGTTGGCCAGGGCGGGCGTCGAGCGCGTTGCGGCCGAGGCGACGGCGGTTTCCAGACCGGCGCGGTTGGCGGTGATCTCGCGATCCAGCTCGGCCTGGGTCACGCCGTACTGGACAAGGCGGCGCTGCTCCTGCTCGGCGCGCTCCAGCGCCGGCTGCCATTCGCCCGGATTGAAGCTGACGCCCAGGACGCCGATGTCCAGGCTGTTGAACAGCTGCTGATAGCTGCCCCCGGCGCCGAGGAAGGGCGGGTTGTCGGCGCGCGCGATCTCGCCCATACGGCGGTTTAGGACGGCCAGGCCCAGGCTGCGGCGGATGTTCTGAATCCGCTTTTCAGCCGTGTCGGGGCTGAGGTCGGGGTTCTTGATCCAGTTCAGCTGGATCGAGGACTGCACGCCGGGCTCGACCTGAATGGCGGTTTCAGGCTCGCGCGGCTGGACGGCGCCCAGATCCGGCTCGGGGCCGTCGGCGGCCTTGGCGGTCCAGTCGGCGAAGGTCGAGCGGACCTTGGCCTCCATGGCGTCGACGTCGAAATCGCCCGCCATGATCAGGGTGGCGCGCGAGGGGCGGTAGTAGGCTTCATAGAATTCGACGAAGCGTTCACGCGGCGCGTTGCGGATCACCTCGAGGTCGCCGATGGGCAGGCGCTGCGACAGGCGCTGGCCGGGGGCCAGAAGACCCAACTGAGCCTTGAGTACGCGCAACTGCGGGGTGTTGCGTGTCCGTTCCTCGCCGACGATCACGCCGCGCTCGGCGTCGATGGCCGCGCCGTCCATGAGGGCGTCGCCCATCATTTCGCGCAGGATGGTCAGGCTGGTGTCGACGGTCTCATCATTGGTGTTGGGCAGTTCGAGCAGATAGGCGGTCTGCTCGAAGCTGGTGAAGGCGTTGGCGTCGGCGCCGAAAGCCAGGCCGAGACGCTCCAGGATGCGCAGCATCTCGGTCTCGGGAATGTTCTTGGTGCCGTTGAACACCATGTGCTCGGCGAAATGGGCCAGACCCAGCTGATCCTCGTTCTCCATCAGCGAACCGGCGTCAATGCGCAGCCGGATCGACGCCTGGCCGGGAGGCGTGGCGTTGCGCATAAGGGCGTAGCGCACGCCATTGGGCAGTTGGCCGAAACGCACGGCCGGATCGGCCGGCACGTCGCTGACCGCCTGCGCCCACGGAGAGGAGGGCTGGACCTCTTGAGCCGCGACGGCGGCGGGGGCTTCGGCCAGCGCCGGCGCGCCCATACCAACAGACAGCAGGACCGCGCCCGAAGCGGCGGCCAGAAGAAGACGACGTGGGGATCGCATGTTCAAGGACTCCCGCCCGTCATGCGGGCGCATCAGGATCGATAATGACGCGACCCTGTCGCCGCGCCCCCAGGACGCCAACCCTCGGCGGGTGAACGGCGTGTCTCAAGTTACCGATCTGTAATGCGGCGGTTTGCCGGGCGCTACTGACCGGCCGGACGCGCGACGTAGAAGGTCGCCGCATTGCCCGTGGCGTTGGCGCCGACGACGGTGTTTCGCCCCGAGACGCCGACGGTGGCCGTTGCGCGCGCGCTGACGTCGCCCTGATTGACCTGGCTGTTGGTGGCGTTGACCTGGCCGCCGCAGTCCGAACAGGCATAGCCGGTCACCGAATTGCCCACGGCGTCGGCGCCGACAGCGGCGTCGTAGCCGCGACCGCCCTGGAACTGGGTCACCACGTCCACGCCGCCGCTGTTGAACTGGCTGTTCTCGATCTCGACGAAGATGTCGTTATTGCCGACGGTCACCTCGTTGCCCGCGCCCTGAGCGTGAGCCGTGGCCGAGCCGTAATCATAGGCCGTCACCGTCGCAGCCGAGCGGACGTAGGAGTCGTTGGTCTGGTCGACATAGGCCAGCTGGGAGCCGCCCTGGTTGGTGTTGTGCACGCGGTTGCCCGCAGCGCGAGCGCGCGCGGCGATGTCCCAGGCGTTGCCGGCGTTCATGCTGGAATCGGCCTCGATCACCTGGCCGGCCGAATACTGGCCGATGGTGAGGTTCTGGTGCGAGGTCGAGCCGGTGGTCGTGGTCACGGCGTTGCCGACGGCCTGGGCGTAGCCCTCGGCCTGACCAGGGACATACTGGCCCGCCAGTCGCACCGACGAACGCACGTCGCCCTCGGCGCGCTGATCGACCGAGCCGACGACCTGAGCCGCCGAACCGCCCATCGTGGCGTTGTTTCCAAAGGCGTGGGCCTGCAGGTCGCCGCCGCCGATCAGGCGCGCGTCCTCGCGCGTCACCAGGGTGCGGGCGGTCACGTCGCCTGAGGTCAGCTGTTCGGCCGCGACATCGGCGCGGGCGCTGTAAACACCGACCGACAGTTCCGCGCCTTGCGCCTGGGTTACGGCGGTGACGCGGCCTTCTGTGTCGCCGCGCAGGGTGAGCGTGGTGTCAGCCGAAACGTCGCCGCGTGTCTCCTGCGTCGAAGTCAGGCCGATGTTCTGGCCTTCGGCGCCGCCCGACAGAGCGACGCCGCGCGCATTGCTGGTGGTCGTCACCGGCTCCGATGCGTCGACCACGTCCAGCGTCACCCCGGAGACGACGTCGCCAAGCTGCAGCTGGTTGTTCAGGACGATGACGCCGCCCTGACTTTGTGCGGACGCCTCAGTAGCGAGTGCGACGCACAGCGCCGTCGCGGCGATCGTGCCAGCGAGACGGATCGGCGCGGGTCTGGCCATTGTTCACATCCGTATTGGGATAGGCGGGATAGTAGCCCCCGGTGGGGCCATAGGTGTCGCGCAGCGGCTCATTGGCCGTGTCCAGACAGATTTCGGGGCCGGGTGCGCCGTACAGATTGGCCATGAACTCGACCGAGGCGCGCTCGACCATGGCGCGGACCGCCATCTGGGTGGGCTCCATGGCGCTGCCGCCGGCCGAGATGTCGAAGACGTTGCCGTTCAGGAAGTCGAACACGCCCGCCGAGATTTCGCGGCCGACGATCTGCTTCTGATACGAGATGACGTCCACCACCTCGAGCGTGGTGGTCTGCACCAGGCGCAGGTCCATGGCGATGTTCATCACGAACACCTTGCTCTGGATCAGGCCCGAGCCCGGACGGTTGGTGTCGATCTCACCCATGCCGGCGTCGAAGCCGCCGGAACGGATGTTGTAGTTCACCTCGGTGACGCCGCCGACGACATAGAAGTCCGAGCCCGGCACCTGACCGGCAAGGATGCGGCGATACTGCTGGTCCGAAGGGCCGCCAGGGCCCTCGTCGCCGATCAGCTTGTTGTTGGCGTAGCGCAGCTCAAGCTCCGACACCGAGGTGTCATAACGCTCGACCAACCGCGCGCCGGCCTTGGCCAGGGCGGTGGACGCCATCAGAGAAGCGCCGCCGGTGATCTGGCGGCCGCCGTCGGCCGAGACCGTGCCGGTGTAATCGCTGATCCGTCCGACCGCGATGCGCGGCGAGGGCAGGTTATAACGACGCGCATAGTCGGCCAGGCAGTAGAGCGCGGTCGAGTACGGCGTCGGGTTCGCCGTCACCGGCGCATTGCCGATGGGCGAGGCGTACTGGCCCGAGGGACCAGCCGTCGTGCTCACGCAGCCGGAAACCATCAGGGCCGCGCAGGCGGCGACGCCCGCCAGGCGGGTGGATCGAGCGATCATGGAAGCCTCAGGTTGCCGTTCAGCGACGTGCCGGCGGTTACATTGCCGGTGTTGGTCTGATTGGAGTTCACGATGACGGTGTTGTTGTTGCCCTGAACCACGACGTTCAGGTTGTTGCCGATCGCGGTCGAACCGCCGATGGCCGTGGAGCCGCCCTGACCGGAGCCCGAATAGGACGAGCCGACACCACCCGTGGCGCGCGAATAGCTCGAAGCGCCGTTCTGGATAATGCCGTCCACGATCAGACGGTTGTTGTTGGCGTCGCGCGTCGAGCCGCTCTGCGGCCGCGCCGTGGTGTAGCGCGCCGCGCCGTAGCCGGCCTGAAATTGGGCCGCGCCGGAGGAGCCGGCCGACTGGGCCGAGGCTGCCGCAGGCAGGGCTGCGCAGGCGGCGGCGACGGTCGCGAGCAGTATGGCGGTGCGGGTCATGGACTCTCCGGCGACGCGAATTCGTTGATCAGGCGTAAAGCAACACGCGTGCCAATCTGGCGATCACACCTTAAGAACCGCTTGAGATCAGGCGCTTTGGCCCGCATCTGTCCCACATGCCCTGGTCAGAAAGCCGATTCGAACCGTCTGCGCCGACGCCTGAGCCGGAGCCGCCGCGTCGTTCCGAGCCGATTCTGAACGCGCCCCTGCTGCCGCTGCTGATCGCTGCATCGATGGCGGCTCTCTATCTGGGACAGACCCGACTGCCGGATCAGGGGCTGGCCTGGGCGTTCCGGCCGGTGGATCTGATCGACGGTCACTGGTTGACGCTTTTCACCTCCATGCTGCTGCATGGCGGCTGGGCCCACGTGGCGATGAATGCTGTGGGCGCTCTGGCGTTCGGCGCGCCGGTCGCGCGGCTCCTGGGCCAGGACGCGCGCGGAAGCCTGGCCTTTCTCGTCTTCTATGTGATGTGCGGCGTGGTCGCGGCCTTGGGCTATGGCCTGGCGCACTGGGGCGGACCCGAGTCCGTCGTCGGAGCCTCGGGCGCCGTTTTCGGCCTGATCGGCGCGGCGGTTCGCCTCTTGGCGACGCCTGGCCGACTGTCGCCGCTTCTGGACCGGCGCGCCCTGGGTGCGGCGGCGGCGTGGATGGCGGTCAATCTGATCGTGGGCCTGATCGGCTTCATGCCCGGAGCGGGGGGCGCGCGCATCGCCTGGGAGGCGCACGCCTTCGGCTTCATCGCCGGATATCTGACGATCGGGCTGCTCTGCCGGCTGATCGGCCGGGGCGGATTTGATTCCCGCGCCCGTCTGGGCGATCCTGAGACCTGACAGCGGCCCCGTCCGCGCGGCCGCTTTCCATATATATAGGGAAGGCGCCGCCATGCTCGTATCCGAGATCCTCAAGGACAAGGGCGGCGAGGTGTTCACCATCGCCCCGGACCTCAGCCTGGCCCAGGCCTGCTCGGAATTGGACGGCCGGCGCATCGGGGCTCTGGTCGTTTGTGACGGCGACAGGGTCGTGGGCGTCATCTCCGAGCGGGACGTTACCCGCGCCATCGGACGTGACGGCGCCGACGGCCTGCTAAGGCCGGTCTCCCACTACATGTCCAAGGACGTTGTCTTCGCCGCGCCGTCAGAGACCGTCGCGGTGCTGATGGAGCGGATGACGGACCGGCGCATCCGCCACCTGCCGGTGTTGCGTGAGCAGCAGCTCGCCGGCGTGGTCTCCATCGGGGACCTAGTGAAGCACCAGATCGCCGAGGCTCGGTTGGAGGCCGAAAGCTTGCGAACCTACATAGCGGCAGGCTGACGACGACAGGCTCTGCCGGACGCCAAGGGTCATCGAGCAGCGATCGTCGAGAAACTTGCCGGAATCGTCAAAAAGGCGTTGCAGACAAATCGGCCCCTACGTATACGGCCGCCTCGCTCGGCGACGGGCTGGCCCTCGGGGCCGCGGAGGTTCTCGGAACTTCCCGGTTTCGGCGGAAACGAGGACGAAAAAGTCCTTGCTTTTGCAGAATGGTCCGACTAGTCTTCGCGCTCCAATCGAATCATCGGATTGATTGAGGGAAGGCCCTCCGGCCTCGCTCCCGACGGTTTTTTGCGGCCTGCGAAACTTCGGTTTCGTGATCTGCGGAAAGGCTGAAAAGCCTGGTTGACACTGAGATTGGCTTTCCCTAGATAGCCGCCTCCGCCGCAGCCGGGCGTTAAACGGCGGGA